>JAESFX010000052.1_pt1 | contig 210011 bp, 205 predicted proteins | sample 9269501 | NCBI WGS metagenome assembly JAESFX01 (sample SAMN14515570, study PRJNA621655) | algae metagenome | isolation source: Desmonostoc geniculatum HA4340-LM1 and co-occurring heterotrophs from cave... | place: USA: Maniniholo cave, Kauai, Hawaii | collected 2009-07-28 | reverse complement strand
CCCGGGGGGGGGGGGGCTGGGGGGGGGGGCCCACGACCGGGTGAGTGAACGTCGGAAAAGATGAGTCGGCAGCAGCGATACGGCTATTCCATCGAACGAATTGTTCTGGCCCCACGCCCCCCCACCCCTGCCCCTCCCCACGAGGGGGAGGGGTTCGCGTCGGCGGCTCCCGCGCCTCGATCTGAAGGTGAGAGGCTAGCTTCCATACAGCACCCGGCGCATCTTCTGCTGCGCCTCGGTCATCGCGCCCTGCTTGCCTGCCATCGCCTCCAGCGCGGCCTGCACGCGGGCGCGCAAGGCCGGGTTCGTCACCTCGAGCTGCGAGCCGTTGAGCCTGATCGCCTGCTTGTTGCCCTCGATCAGTTCCGCCATGGCGAGAATTGCTGCAAAGGCCTCGTCGGTCGGCGGGAAGATCTCGCGGAAGACGCTCACCGGCTGCGTCACCAGCTTGTCGTAGACGCTCGCATAGACGGCGCGCAGGTCGTCGGGCTGCTTCAGCGCGGCGCGCTCGGCCTCGGTTGCGGCCATGGCCTCGTCGAGCGCGATCCGCATCGCGCCGAAGCCGACCCGCACAGCCGCGAGGTCGGCCTTGCGGGTGACGACCTCCGCGATCGAGCGCGGCACGCCGTTTGTCATCGCCTGCTGCATCGGCGTGGCGACGGAGGCGTTCATGCGCTCGTGGAAGCGCGTGATCACGGCGTAATGCCCGGCATAGTCGCCGAACGTCTTCAGCTTCTCGGCGTCGGGACGCGGCACCCGCGCGCCGGGACGCGGCAGGACGTCGGTCTGCAGGAAGGCGATGAAGGCCTTGCGCTGATCGGGCTCGCTCGGCCCGCAGGCGGCGAGCGCGAGGCTCAAGGCGAGGCAGGCTAGGATCGTCCTGATCCGGAAAGTCATGACGCGCTCCACTCGATGCGGAAGCGAGACGCTAGCCGATGCGCTGCTCTGCGCCTATCGCCCCGGGCAAACGCGCCAAGGCGAACCTCATCCCCTTCCCCCCGCTTGCGGTGGGGAAGGGTTAGGGATGGGGGGCTGAACGACCGGGCGAGCCATGATGATCGACGTCGCACCCGGCCGGACCGCCCCCCACCCCAGCCCTCCCCACCGCAAGCGGAGGGAGGGAGCGGAGAGCGTCGCGTCCCGAAATCTTTCAAGCGATTGCTTCGGCATCGCAGCGCGCCGCTTGCCCGCCGGCCCGGCGCGGTCTAACCCCGCCTCCGCAACCATAGTTTTGAATAGCGAAACGCCCATGTCCGCCCCATCCAAGCTGAAAGCCCGCCAGCCGCGCGGTTTTGTCGATCGCGGCCCGGCCGACGTCGCCGCCACCGAGCGCATGCTCGGCGTCATCCGCGAGAGCTTTTCGCGCTACGGTTTCGAGCCCGTCGAGACCCCGTTCGTCGAGTTCTCCGATGCGCTCGGCAAATTCCTGCCCGATCAGGACCGGCCCAACGAGGGCGTGTTCTCCTTCCAGGACGATGACGAGCAGTGGCTCTCGCTGCGCTACGATCTGACCGCGCCGCTCGCCCGCTATGTCGCGGAAAACTACGACGCGCTGCCGAAACCCTATCGCAGCTACCGCGCCGGCTATGTCTTCCGCAACGAGAAGCCGGGGCCGGGGCGGTTTCGCCAGTTCATGCAGTTCGACGCGGATATCGTGGGGGCGGGCAGCGTCGCGGCCGACGCCGAGATCTGCATGCTGGCGGCCGATACGATGGAAGCGCTGGGGATCAAACGCGGCGACTATGTCGTCAAGGTCAACAACCGGAAAGTGCTCGACGGGGTGATGGAGGCGATCGGGCTCGGCGGCGAGGAGAATGCCGGGCGACGGCTGAGTGTGCTGCGGGCGATCGACAAGCTCGACAAGTTCGGGCCGGACGGCGTGAGGCTGCTGCTGGGCGAGGGGCGCAAGGACGAGAGTGGTGATTTTACGAAGGGCGCAGGGCTTGAGGACGATGACATAGACAAGGTTATGGTCTTAGCAAAGCTCGACGCCATGTCTGCCGACTCTCGTTCTTCCAATTCTCAGTTTGTTTCCGGATTTAAGAGCGGAATTTTAGATCAGAAGGCCGTGGAAGGAATACGAGCAAAGGGTATTATGGGCGGATTGCTACATAATATGATTGGAACTGCAACAGGACTTGCCGGTGCGACCGATTTGCAAATTATCTGGGATCTTGTTTCTGCTGCAGGTTACAATGACGGCCGCATCCGCATCGACCCCTCCGTCGTCCGCGGCCTCGAATACTACACCGGCCCGGTCTACGAGGTCGAATTGACCTTCCCGGTCACCAACGAGGACGGCCAGATCGTGCGCTTCGGCTCGGTCGCAGGCGGCGGGCGCTATGACGGGCTGGTCGGCCGCTTCCGGCCCGAGCCCGTGCCGGCGACCGGCTTCTCGATCGGCGTCTCGCGGCTTTACTCCGCGCTGAAGGCGGTCAAGTCGCCGATCGTCGACACGAAGGCGGAGCTTCCGCTCGTCGTCGTCACGGCGATGGACAACAAGAGCCCCGAGCACATGCCGGGCTATCAGGCGATGGTCTCGGAACTCCGCAAGGCGACGGACGACAGCGGAAAACCGCTGCTGCGCGCCGATCTCTATCTCGGCTCCTCGGGCTTCAACGCCCAGATGAAATATGCCGACAAGCGCGGCGCGGTCTGCGCCGTAATCCAGGGCTCGTCCGAGCGCGAGGCCGGCACGGTCATCGTCAAGGACCTGATCATGGGCGCGGAGCTCGCCGCCGCCGGGCGCGAGGTCAAGGATTCGGCCAAGCACAAGGAGCGGCAGGCGCAGGCGCAGTTCGCGGTGCCGCGCGAGGGATTGGTGGAGGGGGTGAGGACAGTGCTGGCGCGCTACTCTTAAAGCGCGGGGAACCCTTCTCCCGGATGGGAGAAGGGCAGGGATGAGGGCCTGCCGCTGATGGCTGAAACGAGACGGAGCCGTTTCACCTTCTCCGGTGACGGCAGGCCCTCATCCGGCCCTCCGGGCCACCTTCTCCCATTCGGGAGAAGGGAGAGAGCGGAGGCGCTTCCGTCGCGCGCCAATTCCCGTTCACCCAGTTCCCTAAAAACCGTCGAAAATCCTCCGTGTCGCTGCTAGGACAGCGCGCTCAACAGGACGAACGCCCTTGCCTGCATCGCGCGCCAGCATCGAGACCGTGACCGCCCTGTTGGAGCGTGAAGGCTACGCGCTGGCCGAGCCGGCGATCCTGCAGCCGGCCGATGTGTTTCTCGACCTGTCGGGCGAGGATATCCGCCGGCGCATCTTCATGACGCAGTATGCCGAGGGCAAGGACTGGTGCCTGCGGCCGGAATACACCATCCCCGTCGCGCTGGCGCATATCGCCTCGGGCGCGACGGAGCCCGCCGCCTATTGCTATTGCGGCCCGGTCTTTCGCATGCGCGCAGGAGAGCCGGGCGAATTCGTGCAGGCCGGGCTCGAATCCTTCGGTCGCGACGATCTTTCCGCCAGCGACGCCGAGATCATGGCGCTGACCATCGAGGCCGCCGCCACGCTCGGGCTGGCCGCGCCCCGCATCGTCATGGGCGACGTCGCCATCCTCAACGCCGTGCTCGATGCGCTTGCCGTGCCCCATGGCGCGCGCCGCCGGCTGATGCGCGCGGTGGTGCAGGGCAGGGGGGGCGACGCCGTCGAAGCGCTCGTACCGGTCGTCGCCGAAGGCGAAGCAGCCCATGCCGGCCTGCTCAAGGCGCTTGAAGGGCAGGACCCCAAGGCCGCAAAAGCCTTTGTCGAGGACGTGCTGTCGATCGCCGGCATCGCGGCGGTGGGCGGCCGCAGCCCCGGCGACATCGCCGAACGCTTTCTGGCCCGCGCCGCCGAGCGCGAGAACCCGGTCAATGCCGAGACGCGCGCGCTGCTGGGCGAGGTACTGGCGGTGGCGGGCGATCCGGATACGGCCTCGGCCGCCTTGCGCGCGCTGGCCGACAGGGCCTCGCTCGATCTCTCCCGCGAACTCGACGCCTTCGACGAGCGCACCGGCTTCCTCGCCGTGCGCGGCGTCGATGTGGGCTCAATCGCGTTTTCGGCCGGCTTCGCCCGCAATCTCGACTACTACACCGGCTTCATCTTCGAGCTGCACGATCCGGCGCGCGCCGACGGCAAGCCGGTCGCCGGCGGCGGGCGCTATGACGGCGTGCTCGGTCGGCTCGGCGCGACGAGGCCGACGCCTGCCGTCGGAGCCTCGCTCTGGCTCGACCGGCTGACGGGAGCCGCCTCATGACAACCGATTCTCCGCTCGTGCTCGCCGTCCCCTCCAAGGGCCGGCTGCAGGAGAACGCCACCGCCTTCTTCGGCCGCGCCGGGCTGAAATTCGTGCAGTCGCGTGGCGAGCGCGACTATCGCGGAGCGATCGCCGGCGTCGAGGGGGCCGAGGTCGCTTTTCTCTCGGCCTCCGAGATCGTGGCGCAGCTCGCCTCGGGCAAGGCGCATCTCGGCGTCACGGGCGAGGATCTCGTGCGCGAGCAGGTTTCGGACGCCGACAACGCGGTCGAGATGCTGACCCCGCTCGGCTTCGGCCAGGCCAATGTCGTCGTCGCGGTGCCGCAGGCCTGGATCGACGTCCGCAGCATGGCCGATCTCGACGACGTCGCCTCGCTGATGCGGGCGAGACAGGGCCGCAAGCTCCGTGTCGCGACCAAATACGTCAACCTGACGCGGCGCTTCTTCGCGCGGCACGGGCTCAACGACTACCGCATCGTCGAGAGCCTGGGCGCGACCGAGGGCGCGCCAGCGGCCGGCACCGCCGAGATCGTCGTCGACATCACCACCACCGGCTCGACGCTGGCGGCCAACGCGCTGAAGGTGCTCGACGACGGCGTGATCCTGGCCTCGGAAGCCAATCTCGTCGCCTCGGTCAGCGCGGACTGGAGCGAGACGGCGCGTAGCGCCGCCCACGCCATCCTGTCGCGCATCGCGGCCGAAGAGGAAGCCCGCACGGTGCGCGAAATCCGTGCGACTCTGGCTTTGGCGGACGGGACGCTTTCGGAGATCGTCGCCAGTGTCGGGGCGCGCATGCCCTTCGGCCCGGCGGTCGCGGGCGCGCCTGCAACGATCCATTGCCCGGAAAAGTCGGTCTTTGCGCTGGTTGCGCGGCTGGCGCAGGCCGGGGCCGACGACGTCACGGTCTCCGCGCCGGCCTATGTGTTCCGGCGTGAGAACCCGCTGCTGGCCAGGCTCCTGGCCCGGATCTGACCTGACGAAAAACGAGGCCGCTCCGGGGGGAAGCGGCCTCGCATGGTGCGGCCTGTCCTAGGGGGGAACGGCAGGCCGCCAAACACGTCGTGTCCCCGACGTTCGCCTCGATACAGGCGCGTGCGGACGCCGGATGCAGCGCTGTCGAAATTTTCCCCGCCCACCGCCATCCGCCACCTCTTCGACGCGATTGCAGCCGATGGCTTGCGTTCAGGGTTGATCCGTTAACGATAGCGCTCTACGCGCTGTCTTTGGACAAGACGCGCGACCGCTTTTGCTGATGAGTGCAGGTAGGATGATGATGAACCGACGCTTCGGCCTCGCCGCCGCTTTCGCCATGCTCGCCGCCACGACGCTGGCCGCCTTCGACGCAAACGCTCAGGGCCGCATGCCGATGCCCTCGCGCGAGGAACTCGGCAAGCCCGCGCCCGCGCCGATTACGCCGCAGGAAAAGACCTTTCCGTTTGGAGCCGCCTGGAGCGCCTCGACCATGAACGGCAGGTCGATCGCCAGCATGCGCGCGACGCTTCTGGTCGATTCCAATCTGCGCGGCACGGGCTTCGGCGGCTGCAACACCTTCTCGGCGGCCGCCTATCCGCTGCGGCAGCAGGGCTTCGCCGTCGGCCCGCTCGCCTTGACCAAGCGCTCCTGCGACCAGGCGGTCTCGGGCTTCGAGCGCAGCTATCTCACCGCGCTGCGCGGCGCGCGCAAATGGGACCTCGTCCAGGGCCGGCTGGTGATCTCCACGGCCTCCGGCGATCTCGTCTTCGAGCGCGCGCTCTGAGACTGCCGATCAGGCCGGAACCGTCGCCGCCTTCGGGCTGAAGGTTCCGTCCGGGTTCGGCTCCATCGTGACGACCGCGTCGTGCATCTCGCGCAGCGTCGAGCGATGGCCGATCGAGACCACCTTCGTCTCGGGCAGCCCGGCGCGGATGGTCTCGTAGATCTCGCCTTCGAGCTTCTCGTCGAGCGAGGCGGTCGCCTCGTCGAGCAGGAGCCAGTCCGGCCTGGCCAGCAGCGCGCGCGCCACCGCCAGCCGCTGCTGCTCGCCGCCCGAAAGGCGCTGGCCCCAGAGATCGACCTCGTCGAGCCGCTCCGCGAGATGGCCGAGCCTGACCTTGTCCATCGCGTCCCGCAGGGCGGCATCGTCGAAGGCGTCCTCCTGCGACGGATAGGCCAGCGCCGCGCGAAGCGAGCCCTGCGGCAGATAGGGCCGCTGAGGCAGCAGCATCACCTCGGCCTCTTGCGGAATGCCGACCTGGCCCTCGCCGAAGGGCCATATGCCCGCGATGGCGCGAAACAGCGTCGATTTGCCCGAGCCCGACGGGCCGACGAGCAAGGTCGATCGCGCCCCGCCGAGCGCAAGCCCGTCGGCCCGCACGATCGGCTTGCCGTTGGGCAGCGTCAGCGTCGCGCCGTCGATGGTGAGGGTTTCGCCTGGCCGGCGCGCGCGGTCGACGCCGCCCTCCTGCGACTCCTGCGCCTGCTGGATCGCCGCCTCGAACGAGGTCAGGCGGTTGATCGAGGCGAGATAGGAGGCGATCGACTGGTAGCTGTTGATGATGAAGGAGAGCGCCGTCTCGACGCGCCCGAAGGCCGAGGAGGTCTGCGTCAGCGTGCCGAGCTGGAACTCCTTGGCGAAATAGCCCGGCGCCAGCAGCAGGAACGGGATGACGACGTTGGCCTGGTTGTAGGACAGGGTGAAGCTGGTGATCTTCAGCTTGCGCCACATCAGGTCGTAGAAGTTGCGGACGATGGCGCGGAAGCGCTGGCCGAGATGGGTCAGCTCCGCCTTCTCGCCGCGCATCGAGGCGATCTGCTCGGAGTATTCGCGCAGGCGCGCCATCGAGAAGCGGAAATCGGCCTCGCGCTTCTCCTGCTCGAATTCGAGCGGGATCAGATAGCGCCCGATCAGATGGGTGATCCATGTCGCCAGCGCCGCATAGAGGAACGTCGCCCAGAAGATGAAGCCGGGTATGACGATGTCGGTGCCGGGGATGCGGATCGTCACCGGCAGCGACCACAGGATGATCGCGAAGGAGACCAGCGTCGAGATCTGCGTCAGCAGCGTCAGCGAGAAGGCGTAGGTCTGGTTGAGGAAGGCGCGCGTGTCCTCGGCGATGCGCTGGTCGGGGTTGTCGGCGGTGCCCGCCAGCGACATGCGGTAATGCGCGCCCGCCCCGAGCCAGCGCCGGTTGTAGTCGGCCGCCATGTATTCGCGCCAGCGGATCAGCAGCACGCTGTTGGCGACGATCTCGATCAGGTTGGTGACGACGGAGATCGTCGCCCAGACGCCGAACACCCAGATGAGCTGGTACCAGAACGCCGAAACGTCGTAGTTCTGCAGCGCGTTGTAGAAGTCGCGATAGAAGAAGTTCAGTCTCAAGGCGATGCCGACCTGCGCCTGGTTGAGCACGATCAGGAAGACAAGCAGCGCGACGGCGGAGTGGCCCAGCTTGACGTTGAACTTGCCGAGCGGCCAGAAATTCAGCGTCGAACGCTCCTCCGCGAGGAAATAGGGCGAGGCGATGCGCGCGATGCGCTGCACCACCGGCGCGAAGGAAATCGCATAGATCAGGATGCCGAAGACCGCGACGGTGGTCGGCAGGCTCGCGGGCGGTGCGACCGCGCTCCAGTTCGCAGGCCAGAAGCCGAGCTGCGCCAGAACCGCGCCCGCGCCGAAGACGACGTATTCCGTGCCGAAGATCGCCGAGAACAGCTTCAGAAAATAGGCGATGCCGGTGGAGCGGAACACGGCCGCGCCCAGCAGCAGGCCGACGACGCCCATCCCGATCATGCCGGCGCTGCCGGCCTGGATGCCGATGGCGAGCGCGATCACGGCCAGCGCGGCGACGGCAAAGCTCAACGGACGCATCGGCACTATCCTGACGGGGGAAGGCTCGCGACGGACGCCGCGATTCGGACCATGATCCAGTGCAGCGCAACAGACAAGAATGCCCGGCTCAAGGCCGGGCGTTCCTGCTCATCGTATTGTGATGCGATCTGTCGTCGCGCTCAGCCGCCGGACTTCTGCTTGCGCCGCGCTTCCAGTTCCTCGGTCACCGCGATCACGTCGAGATAGTCCTCGTGCCTGGCCGGGGCGTAGGTCGAGACCTGGCCGTCGGTGAAGGTCCTGAAGACCTCGGGAGCGTCTGCCTTCATCGCCATCATCGCCGCGACGAAATCGCGCTTGAGGCCTTCGGGCAGGTTTGCCCGGGTCGAGAACGGGCTCGCCGGGATCAGCGGGGAGGTCCAGATCACCCGGGTCGAGCCCTGCGGGATCATGCCTCGGCCGGAAAGCCGCTGCACCACGCCGGAAGTCTCGTTGACCTGAAAGGTCGCCACGGCCTCGAACTGGCCGCGCACCAGCGCGAGCACCGAATTGTCGTGGCTGCCGGAGAACACGGTGCCGCTGAAATGGGTCGCCGGATCGAAGCCCTGCTTTCGCAGATAAAAGGACGGGAAGGCGTAGCCCGAGGTCGAATTCGGATCGGCGAAGGCGAAACTCTTGCCCTTCAGTTCGGCGACCGTCTTGTAGGGACTGTCGGCGCGCACGACGATGACGGAGAAATAGCCCTCCTGGCCGTTGTTGTCGACGTCGCGAAACAGCGGCTGCAACTTGTCGCCGAGCACGCGCCGGCCGAGCGAATAGACCGCCGGCCCGAAGCGCGAAAATTCGAGCTGATCGGCCCGCATCGCCTCGACAAGGCCGGCATAGTCGCTGACGCGGTAGAGCTTGACCGGCACGCCGAGCGCCTTCGTCAGATAGTCGATCACCGGCTGGGTTCGGGCCAGCGCCGCCGCTTCGTTCTCGGCCGAGGAGACGCCGAAGCGGATTTCCCTGATGGTCTGGCGCCAGTCGGCTTGCGCGAAGGCAGGCAGGGCGGGGACGGTGGCGAGGCCGGCGAGCAGGGTGCGGCGGGTCAGCATGAGCGGCCTCCGGGCAGGAAAGCCGTGACTATCCTGCAGCTCTGCGTCGCGGCAGCTACGGAGCGATGTCGTTTGCGTGACGCAATGCCGTCTTTGCGAGCTTATGCGAAGCAATCCAGCGTCTCGCTCTGCGCCCTCCTGGAATGCTTCGCTGCGCTCGCAATGACGGTATGAAAAGTTTTCCGCACCAACAAAAAAGGCCCGGCTTGCGCCGGGCCTCTCGTTCTCGCGCAGGATGGCGTGGATCAGAAATCCATGCCGCCCATGCCGCCGCCGCCCATCGGGGGCATCGGCGCATCCTTCTTCGGCGCCTCGGCGATCATCGCCTCGGTGGTGATCAGCAAGCCGGCGATCGAAGCCGCGTCCTGGATCGCCGTGCGAACAACCTTGGTCGGGTCGATGATGCCGGCCTTGACCAGGTCGCCATAGACGCCGGTCTGCGCGTTGTAGCCGTAGGCGTAGTCCTTCGACTCGAGCAGCTTGCCGACCACGACCGCGCCGTCGTCGCCGGCGTTGTCGACGATCTGCTTGGCCGGGGCCATGATCGCCTTGCGGACGATCTCGACGCCGGTCTTCTGGTCGTCGTTCTGGGTCTTGATCGACTTGACGGTCGAGAGCGCGCGCAGGAGGGCGACGCCGCCGCCCGGCAGGACGCCTTCTTCCACGGCCGCGCGGGTCGCGTTCAGGGCGTCGTCGACGCGATCCTTCTTCTCCTTGACCTCGACCTCGGTCGCGCCGCCGACGCGGATGACCGCGACGCCGCCGGCAAGCTTGGCCAGGCGCTCCTGGAGCTTCTCGCGGTCGTAGTCCGAGGTCGTCTCCTCGATCTGCGCCTTGATCTGCTGGACGCGGCCCTCGATGTCCTTCTTCTTGCCGGCGCCGTCTATGATCGTGGTGTTCTCCTTCTCGATGCGCACCTTCTTGGCGCGTCCGAGCATGGCGAGCGTCACGGTCTCGAGCTTGATGCCGAGATCTTCCGAGATCATCTGGCCGGCGGTCAGGATCGAGATGTCCTCGAGCATGGCCTTGCGGCGGTCACCGAAGCCCGGAGCCTTGACGGCCGCGACCTTCAGGCCGCCACGCAGCTTGTTGACGACGAGCGTGGCGAGAGCCTCGCCCTCGACGTCCTCGGCGATGATGAGCAGCGGCTTGCCGGTCTGCACGACGGCCTCGAGGATCGGCAGCATCGCCTGCAGCGAGGACAGCTTCTTCTCGAAGACGAGGATGTAGGGGTCTTCCAGCTCGGCGACCATCTTCTCGGCATTGGTGATGAAGTAGGGCGAGAGATAGCCACGGTCGAACTGCATGCCCTCGACGACGTCGAGCTCGGTCTCGGCGGTCTTGGCTTCCTCGACGGTGATGACGCCCTCGTTGCCGACCTTCTGCATCGCGGTCGCGATCATCTTGCCGACCGACTCGTCGCCATTGGCCGAGATGGTGCCGACCTGCGCGACTTCGCCGTTGGTCGTGACCTTCTTGGAGTTCTTCTTCAGGTCCGAGACGATCGCGTCGACCGCGAGGTCGATGCCGCGCTTCAGGTCCATCGGGTTCATGCCGGCGGCGACCGACTTCAGGCCTTCGCGCATGATGGCGGCGGCGAGGACGGTCGCGGTCGTGGTGCCGTCGCCGGCGGCGTCGTTCTGCTTCGAGGCGACTTCGCGCACCATCTGGGCGCCCATGTTCTCGAACTTGTCGGAAAGCTCGATCTCCTTGGCGACGGTGACGCCGTCCTTGGTGATGCGGGGAGCGCCGAACGACTTGTCGATGACGACGTTGCGGCCCTTGGGACCGAGCGTCACCTTGACGGCGTTGTTGAGGATTTCGACGCCGCGCAGCATCCGGTCGCGCGCATCGGTGGAGAACTTGACGTCTTTGGCTGCCATGAGAGCAACTCCTTATGAAATGACGGGAAGAGCGGTCTCAGGCGTTCAGCCGATGACGCCCATGATGTCGGATTCCTTCATGATCAGGAGATCCTGGCCATCGATCTTGACCTCGGTGCCGGACCACTTGCCGAAGAGGACGCGGTCGCCCTTCTTGACGTCGAGCGGGGTCAGCTTGCCGGCCTCGTCGCGGCCGCCGGGGCCCACCGCGATGACCTCGCCCTCCTGGGGCTTTTCCTTGGCGGTGTCGGGGATGATGATGCCACCCTTGGTCTTCTCCTCGCCATCAAGGCGGCGGACCACGACGCGGTCATGCAAAGGACGGAACTTCATGGTTCTGTCTTCCTCTTGGATCGAAATTTTGCTGCGGGCGGCCCGAACGGCGCCCGCGATGGGCATCTGTTAGCAGTCACGCGTGGAGAGTGCCAACGGATGGCGCGGAGATAGGCGCAGGCCCCGGTGGAGTCAAGGATCGATCGCGCCGATCGGTTAAGGCCCGGCGCGACATCGAGCGCCAGACAAGCTGCTGCCCATTGCGGACTGAACACGATAGCATGGAGATATGACGACGCCTCCTTCCGACCCCCGGCTTGACGACATCGCCCGCTCCTGCGTGGCGCTGCACGTCCGCATGACGGCGCGCGCCGTCACCCGCGCCTATGACGAGGCGATGCGCCCGAGCGGGCTCAAGATCACGCAGTTCGTGCTGCTCTCGGCTCTGAGCACCGGCCAATGGAAGTCGGTGACCGAACTCGCAGAGCGCTTCGCGCTGGAGCGGACCTCGCTGACGCGCAACCTCCAGCTTCTGGCGGCGGAGGGGCTCGTCGAACCCGTGGTCTGCAAGGGCCGCGCCTCGATCTATGCCGTCACGGATCAGGGCAGGGCGGCGATCGAGGCGGCGATCCCGTATTGGCGCGCGGCGCAGGAGCGCATCGAGAGCGGGCTCGGCGAGACACGCTGGGGCGAAACCCGCGAAGGCTTGAAGGCGCTGCGCCGGATCGCGCGGCAACCGGTCTGAAGTGCATCAGGGAGCGGCTTGACCGGCCGCGCTTGTTCCATCTACCGTGTATCTACACATTAGATCGAGGACAAATATGGCGCGGGCGGTCGGGGTCGTTTCACGCGAGGTTCTGCTGGCCGAGGCCGGCGTCGATTATCTGCGCGGCGTGGTGGCTGGGCGTCATCCCGCCGCGCCCTTCGCGGCCGAGATGGACTTCGAGCTGGCCGAGGTCGAGGAAGGCCGCGTCGTGTTCACCGGCAAGCCCTCGGCCCGCTTCTTCAACCCGCTCGGCACGATCCATGGCGGCTGGACCGCGACGATCCTCGATTCCGCCATGGCCTGCGCCGCCCATTCGACATTGAAGCAGGGCGAGGGCTACACCACGCTGGAGATGAAGCTGAACTATGTCCGCGCGGTGATGCCGGAAAGCGGGTTGGTGCGCTGCGAGGGCAAGCTGATCCATCGCGGCGGCACAGTGATCACGACGGAAGGGCGGCTGGTGGACGAGCGCGGCAGGCTGCTCGCGCATGGAACGGAGACGTGCCTGGTGCTGGCCGCCAAGGCGAAGCCCTGAGTTCTACCTCCGGCTCACCGCCACCGCCCCCGCCACGATCAGCACCGCGCCGGCCCAGGTCGTGATCAGCGGCACCTCGCCGAACATCAGATAGCCGAGCAGGCTCGCCCAGATCAGCGCGGTGTATTCGATCGGGGCCAGCCGCGAGGCTTCGGCCCGGGCGAAAGCCGAGGTCAGCATCAGATGGCCGCCGACGGCGAGCATCCCGGCGAGCCCGTAGGCGGCGAGATCGGCCAGCGTCATCGGCACGAAGGCCAGCGCAGCCGGGACGGCGAGGCAGAGCGCCGGGCCGCAGTTCTGGAAGACGACGATGACCGCCGGATGCTCCTTCAGCGCGATGCGTCGCAGCAGGACGAGGTTGAAGGCGTAGGCCACTGCCGAGAACAGGGCGGCGGCGACGCCGAGTTCGGCGCCCGGCATGTGCCCCTGCAGACGTGGCCAGACCATCACAAGCATGCCGGCGACGCCGAAGCCGAGCGCGGTGAAGATGCGGCTGTCGAGCTTCTCCTTCAGCAGCAGGCCACCGAGCAGCGCGACGAAGACCGGCGCGAGAAAGGACAGCGTCAGCGCTTCCGCCAGCGGCAGCACCGAGATGGAATAGAAGAAGCTGCCGGCCGTGACCACGACCACCGGCACGCGGATGGCGTTGCCGATTAGGCTCTTGCGCGTCGGGAAGGCGGGCCGCGCGATCGCCAGCACGCAGAGCGAGCAGAGCCCGCCCATGGCGAAGCGCATGAACAGCGCCACGATGAAGGGATGCTCGCGCATCTGCCCCTTGATCACGGCGTCCATCGCGGTCAGCAGCGCGATGCCGAGCGCGGCGCGCAGCGCGGTCGTCAGGCTCATGGCACGGAGCCGGTCGGCGCGCCGGGCGTGAGGGCCTTGCGGAAATGGTGCTCCCAGGTCGCCGAGACGTCGGCGAGATAGCGTTCGCCCGGCCAGCGCAGGAAGCCGAGCTTCTGATAAAACCGGTGCCCGCGCGAAAAACGGCTGTCCGACCACAGCATCATTCCGGCGAAGCCGCCGGCCTCCGCGAAGGCAAGCGCGCGCGCAAACAGCGCCTGCGCCAGTCCCGAGCCGCGATAGGCAGGGTCGACATAAACCTTGAAGATTTCGACCGCGTTCTGCTCAGGCACGGGCACGACGCCGAGCGAGCCGGCGATGCCGCCGCCGGGCGCATCCGCCACCCAGAGCCGTCCGCCCTTGGCGGCGAAATGCGTCGCCGGCGCGCGCAGCTCGGGAAATTCCGACCATTCGAACAGGCAGTTCGGATATTCGGCGAAGCTCGCGGCGATCAGCGTGGCCAGCGCTTGGGAATCGCTGTCGCGGGCGTCGCGGATCGGGGGCAGGGCGGCGGTCATTCGTCTGGCAATAGCGGCAGCGCGTCGCGCGCGACAGGGGGCGGGCGGGGTCGTCCCATTCGGTTGGCGCATGCCGGGCGGTCGAAGAGTGGCGCTCGTTTTCAGCCATGGCGCTTTGCGCTATGATGAGCGCATGAAACGCGACATCGCCCTGCGCGAACTGAACCAGCGAGCCGACGCCCTCAAGGCGATGGGCGCGACATCGCTCTATCTGTTCGGCTCGACGGTGCGCGACGAGGCGACTGACCGCAGCGATATCGACCTGTTCATCGATTATGATCGCGAGAGCCGTTTTTCGTTGATCGATCTGGTGGGGATCAAGCTTTTCCTCGAGGATGAACTGCAGCTTCCGGTCGATGTGACGACGCGCGACAGCCTGCATCCTTTGCTGAGCGACCGCATTCAGCAGGACGCGGTCAGGGTTTTCTGATGAAGCGCGACCCGCTGGTCTTCGTCTTCGACATCGAGGCGGCAATCACGGGGATCATCGAAGCGACATCCGGAAAGACATTTGACGATTTCGCAAGCGATTGGCTGATGCGTCATGGGGTCCAGCGCGGCATCGAGATCATTTCAGAAGCGACGCGGCATCTGCCGCCAGCGGTTCTGGCGCGGCACCCCGAAATCGCCTGGCCGAAAGTCCGCGCGGTCGGAAACGTCTTGCGCCATGAGTATCAAAGCATCTCGGACGTGATCATCTGGAGTGTGGTCAAGGACGATCTTCCACGCCTCCAAGCGGTGATGACGATCATCCGTTCGGAGCTTGAAGCCGGATCGGCCTGACCGGCTCACCCCCACAACGCCAGCCCCGCATCCACTGTGAGCTTCAGCGCCGCGACGAGGAGCAGCCCGTAGCACCACAGGAACAGCGCCTTCTGGTCGAGCCGGTCATGCACGATCCGGCCAAGCCAGATGCCGAGCGGCGCCGCCGGCGCCAGCGCCAGCGCGCCCCATAATGCGTCGGGGTTCTGCAGACCGAGCAGCAAATAGGGCGGCAGCTTCAGCCAGTTGGCGAGCGTGAACAGCGCGATCGTGGTGCCGACGAGCAGGTTCTTGGGCAGGCCGCGCCCGAGCAGATACATCGCCACGGGCGGGCCGCCGGCATGGGCGACGAAGGTGGTGAAGCCCGAGGCCGTGCCCGCCAGCAGCGCCAGCGGCGGCGAAACCGGCCGCGCGCCCGGCGCGGCGAGCCGGCCTTTCAGGAACCATTGCAGCGTGAAGGCGAGCGTGGTCAGGCCGATGACGAGCGTGACGATGCGCGGATCGACCCGCACGAAGACGAGATAGCCGATGCCGATGCCGGCGACGAGGCCGGGCAGGAGCCAGACGAGATCGGGCTTCGAGCGCGTCTCGCCGCCGAAGCGCTGCAGCGCCATGATGTCCATCGCCGAGACCAGCATGGCGACGATGATGGCGGCGTCGAGCGGCTTCACCACCAAGGCGAGCAGCGGGATGCCGAGAATGGCGAGCCCGCCGCCAAAGGCGCTCTTGCCGATGGCGATGACGAGGATCGTCGTCCAGCCGACGAGGTAGAACAGCGGATCGACCGGCATCAGGAGGCCAGCACACCGCGAAGTCTCGCGGCTTCGCCGACCGCGGCTTGGAAAACCGCCGGCATGCCGCTAGGCCAGTATCCGGCCCTGTCTCCGGCGCGTGCCTGAGTCGCGAGGCTTCCATATCGCCGTGACCGAGCCGACATGACCGTTCTCGTGCCCTTCGTCATCAATGCCGGGCTGAACTTCGTCCTTGGTCTGCTCATCGCCTATTTTCTCGGACCGGCCGAGTTCGGCCGCTACGCCATAGGCGCGGCGATCATCGTGCTGGTCAATACGGCGCTGCTGGACTGGGTCAGGCTCTCGGCTGTGCGCTTCTATTCGCTGACGACGCGCGAGACCCAGCCCGAGATCCGCGCCACGCTCGATCTGCTGGTCGCCGGCATCAGCATCTCGCTGGCGGCGCTGCTCGTCGCGGCCGTCGCGGTCGGCGTCGATTTCAGGCTGCCGGCGATGCTGCTCTCGGCCGCCGTGCTCGCCGGCATCGGGGCCGGCCTGTTCGACTATCATGGCGCGATCGCCCGGGCCCGGTTCCTCGATGCGGCCTACGCCCGGCTGATCATCGTCAAGAACCTGATGGCGCTGGCGCTGATGGTCGGCGGCGCCTGGCTGACCCGCGACCCCACCGTGGTGCTGCTCGGCGGGCTCGTCAGCGTCGCGGTCGCGCTGCTGGCGGTGCGCCGGGCGCTGGCGGATGCACCGCTCTCGATCAAGGCCGCGCGCAAGGACGTGGCGTGGATGTTCTTCGTCTACGCGCTGCCGCTCGTCGCGGGAAACGCGATCTATTCGCTGATCCCGCTGATGAACCGCTCGCTGCTCGCCGGCGCCCATGGCTATGCCGAGGCCGGTTATTTCTCGCTCGCCTCCGATATGGGCCTGCGGCTGTTCGGGGCGCTCGGCGCGACGCTCGAGATCGTGCTGCTGCGCGAGATCATCCGCCTCGACGAGACGCGCGGCCGCCTCGCCGCCGAAAAGAAGATCGCGAAGAACGTCGTCATCGTGCTGGCGGTGACGCTGCCCGTCGCCGTCGGCCTGTGGCTGGCGCTTCCGGCCTTCGACCGGCTGATCGTGCCGGCGAGCTTTCAGGGGCGCTTTTCCGCCTATATGGCGATCCTGCTGCCGGGCTTCGCCGCGATCGCGATCTTTCAGGCCGCGCTCTACCCGGTCTTCCTGATCGGCAAGCGCACCGGCATCGCCACCTTGGTCGCCCTGCTGGGGCTGACGGTCAATGTCGCGGTGGTCGCAAGCCTCGCGCTCGGCGGCGAGCCGCGCGCCTATGCGATCGCGCAGAGCGCCGGCTTCCTCGCCGTGCTGGCCGTGACCGCCATCGCCGCATTGCGAGCCCTGCCGCAATGGCCGCCCCTGCGCGACTGCGGGCTCGTCCTGCTCGCCTGCTGCGTCATGGCCGGCGCGATCTGGCCGCTGCGTGACACGCTCGCAGCGCCAGTCGAGCTCGCCTCGCAGGTCGCGGTCGGCGCGGCGATCTATCTCGCGATCGTCTGGTTGGGCGATGTCGCCCGGATGCGGACCGGGCTGATGCTATGGTGGGCGATACGCAAGAGCAGACGAGCCGGAACGAAATCGACATGACCGCGACCCCGATCAGCCTGACCCTTGCCGCGCTCGCCGCCTGCGCCGTCGGCCCCGCGATGGCCCAGACCGCCGACCAGCTCGTCGGCCGCTGGGGGCTTGCGGCCTATTTTCGCGAGGCCGACGCGGCCCGCGTCAGGGCGGCAGCCGCAGCCCAATGCGGCGCGCCCTACATCATCGGCAAGGGTCCGACGGGCGGCGTCATGCTGCACAGGCCCGACGAGAGCCGCGCCAGCGAGCATGTCGTGAAACCGTCCCTGCTCGGCAAGAGCTATCTCGGGCCGGCGGGCGAGGCCGGCGGATCGAAGGACCGCGAGATCGTCTCCTTCGACGGCGCGACGCTCGTGCTGCGCTGGATCGACGAGAGCGTCGCCAATCGCTACGGCACGATGGTTTTCGTGAAGTGCAGGCGGTGAGGGACGAAAGGAGAGAAACAACCTTTCGTTCACCGTGTCCGTTGCGGCTTCGCTAAGGTTAATTCGCTGAATTAACGGGATAAATCGCCTCATGACCGCATCACGGCTAACGATTCACCATTCCTTTTAAGGACGACGCTCAGGCTCTCTCGCAGGTTGATGTCGAGAGAGTTTGCGTCATGCGTTCAGTTCGCTTCCTGACTTTCACCGCGCTTGCGGGCGCGCTGGCCTTCACCGGCTCCGCCGCCGCGCAGGGCTTCGGACAGCCGGCCAGGCATGATCCCTTCGCCGCGGGCCAGGCGCCGGCGCGCGGCGCCAATTATGGCGGCGGCTTCATCGAGATGCTGATGACCGGCCGCGATCCGACGCCTCAGGCGCGCGGGGCCGCGGTCTACAATCGCCCGGGCGGGCAGGCGGCCTATGGCCAGCGCAGCCATGCCCCGGCCGGCTACGGCGCCGATCCATTCGCGCCTGCGCCCGAGCAGCGTGTCGACGGCCGCCGCATGGCAGCGCTGGGCGAGCCAGTCGAGGCGCAGCGCCCGATCGAGCGCGTCATCGACCCGCGCTTCCACAAGCAGGAGGTCGCCTATGACGGCAAGCACGCGCCGGGCACGATCATCATCGACACGCCGCGGCGCTTCCTCTTCCTGGTCCAGCCGGGCGGGCGGGCGCTGCGCTACGGCATCGGCGTCGGCCGTCCCGGCTTCGAATGGGCCGGCATGAAATCGGTCACGCGCAAGGCGGAATGGCCGAACTGGACCCCACCGCCCGAGATGCTGAAGCGCCGGCCCGACCTGCCGCGCTTCATGACCGGAGGGCCGGACAATCCGATGGGCGCGCGCGCGCTCTATCTCGGCTCCTCGCTCTACCGCATCCACGGCACCAATGAGCCCCATACGATCGGGCAGGCGGTGTCGTCGGGCTGCATCCGCATGACCAATGACGACGTCACCGATCTTTACGGGCGCGTCCGCGTCGGCGCGAGGGTGCTGGTGATCTGACATTGGCGAGCGGCCAGCAAAAACCCGCCCGGCTTGCACCGGGCGGGCTTCGTTTGCGGAAGGCTGTGGTCAGGCCCAGCTATCGTCGTCGCCGAAGCTGGAGCCGTCGTCGTAGCCCGCGTCCTGCGGAGCGTCGTAGCCCGCGTTCTGATAATTCGCCTCGTTGGACGAGCTGTCATCGTAGTTCGTGTTGTCGCTCGCGGTCTGGCTGTTGGCCGCGCCATCGCTCGGGGCGGAACCGTTGCTGGCTGTCTCCGCAGGCTTGGCCTCGCCGGCCTTTCCACCGCCGAAGGCGTTGGTCAGCACATTGCCGAGCATCATGCCGCCGGCGACGCCTGCCGCCGTCGTCAGGGCCGTCGCCATGAAGCCGCCGCGCGCGGCCGGTTGCTGCGCCTGACCGCCCCAGGGGCCGGGCTGAGCGCCCATGCCCTGCTGAGGACCGCCCTGCTGAGGACCGCCCTGCATCGGGCCGCCGTTCTGCGTGGCAGCCGCCTGCATCGCGCCGTTTTGCGGCGTGTTCCAGGCCGAGGACGGCTGGCCTGCCCGCTGGGGCATGGTCGGCACGGAGCCGGCGCGCGGCGCGGGCTCGTCCTGACGACCGCCACCGAAAATGCCCGAGAGGAAGCCGCCGGACTGGGCGGGCGCGCTCTGCGGCCGATTCTGCAGATACTGGAGCTGCGTCTGCAACTCCTCGACCTGCGCCTGCAGGTTGGTCAGCGCGGTTTCCTGGACATAGACGGCTTGCGCCATGGCGTAGGGCGCATAGGGCTGCTCGCGCAGGCGATCCGCGATGTAGCGTTCAGCCTCGGGGTCGCGGGGCTGGTTGGCCGCCTGACGCAGGCGGTCGAATATCCCGGCGATCACGTCGCGTTCTTGCGGCGTCATCGTCATCTCCTCTCACTGTTGGGCAGCGCGGCTGCGCGACCGAGTGAAAGGTGGTGCGGGGCTGTGACGGTATCAAGGCGCTGGCCGGCGCTTGCCGCCGGATCGGATCAGGCGTTGCCGATATTGCTGTAGCGGAAGCCGCGCCGGCGCATGTCCTCGGAACGGTAGATGTTACGCAGGTCGACGACGACGGGCTCGCGCAGCTTGGCCTTGACCCGGTCGAGGTCGAGCGCGCGGAAGGCGTCCCATTCGGTCACGATGACGAGCGCGTCCGCGCCGTCGAGGCAGGAATAGGCGTCGGCGGCGTAGGTCACGTCCGGCATCAGCGCTCTGGCCGCATCCATGCTCTCGGGGTCGTAGGCGACCACGGTCGCGCCGGCGTCCTGCAGCGCGGCGATGACCGCGATCGACGGCGCCTCGCGCATGTCGTCGGTGTTTGGCTTGAAGGCGAGACCGAGCACCGCGATGGTCTTGCCGCGCACGGCGCCGTCGCAGGCCGCGATCACCTTCCGGGCCATGGCGCGCTTGCGCTGGTCGTTGACGGCGACGACCGTCTCGACGATCCGCAGCGGGCTCGCCAGATCCTGCGCCGTCTTCATCAAGGCGAGCGTGTCCTTGGGAAAGCAGGAGCCGCCATAGCCCGGTCCCGCATGCAGGAACTTCGCCCCGATCCGGTTGTCGAGCCCGATGCCGCGCGCCACCTCCTGCACATTGGCGCCGACGGCCTCGCAGAGATCGGCCATCTCGTTGATGAAGGTGATCTTGGTCGCGAGATAGGCGTTGGCGGCGTATTTGATCAGTTCGGAGGTGCGTCGCTGGGTGAACAGCAGCGGCGCGGCGTTGAGATAGAGCGGCCGGTAGACGTCCTCCATCACGGCTTTCGCCCGTGGATCGTCGCTGCCGATGACGATGCGGTCGGGGCGCTTGAAGTCGGCGATGGCCGCGCCCTCGCGCAGGAACTCGGGATTGGAGACGACCGCGAAATCGGCGTCGGGCCGCGCCTCGCGCATGATCCGCTCCACCTCGTCGCCGGTGCCGACCGGCACGGTCGATTTGGTCACGACGACGGTGAACCCTTCGAGCGCCGCCACCACGTCGCGCGCCGCCTGATACACGAAAGTCAGGTCGGCATGGCCGTCGCCGCGCCGCGCCGGCGTGCCGACCGCGATGAAGACCGCGTCGGCTCCGGCGACCGGGCCGGTCAGGTCGGTGGTGAAGGTCAGCCGCCCCGCGCGGACATTGCTGGCGACCAGCGCCTCGAGCCCAGGCTCGAATATCGGGATCTCGCCGCGGTTCAGCGCCGCGATCTTGGCGGCGTCGGTGTCGACGCAGGTGACGACATGGCCGAAATCGGCGAAACACGCGCCCGACACCAGGCCGACATAGCCCGAACCGATCATCGTCACGCGCATGGCGTCGTCTTTCTCGCTGCTCGCGGCTCGCCGGAGATGCGCCCGGCTCATGGAGGCCGCTTCGCCTACAGCAAATCGCGCTTTCGGCAAACACGAAGCCCGCCGTCACGGGCTGCGTGATGGCGGGCTTCGATTTCGGTGAGATGACGGTGGCCGGCCTCTGCCTCCATCCGTCGCCAGCGCGTCAGATGGTGTCGTCGGGCAGGGGGATCGAGCCATCCTCGTCCGGGTCCGGCGCCAACAGGTTGCGGCGATTCAGCACCACCACCGTGGTTCCGGTCGGCACGCGGCTGTGCAGGTCGATGATGTCCTGGTTGAACATTCGGATGCAGCCGCTCGAGACCGACCTGCCGATCGACCACGGTTCGGACGTCCCGTGGATGCGGTAGAGCGTGTCGCGGTTGCCCTGATAGAGATAGAGCGCGCGCGCGCCGAGCGGGTTGTCGAGGCCCGCCGCCATGCCTCCGGCCCAGGGACCGTTCTTTTCGGGATCGCGCGCGATCATCGCCGCCGTCGGCGTCCAGCGCGGCCACTCGGCCTTGCGGGCAACGGTCGCCCGGCCGCGCCAGGACATGCCCTGCTTGCCGACGCCGATGCCGTAGCGGATGGCGCGGCCGCCCTCGCGGACGAGGTAGAGGAAGCGGTTATCGGTGTCGACCACGATGGTGCCGGGCGCCTCGCGCGTCGGATACGAGACCTCCTGCCTCAGGAAGCGCTCATCGACCTCGGACAGGTCGGTCGCCGGCAGCGGAAACGTCTCTTCCGGCTGTTCGCCATACATGGCGAGATAATGGGCGCTGATACCCGGCGGCGTCGCCACCTCAAAGGGTTGCGGCTGCGCGCTCACGCAAGCGGCGAGCGACAGCGGCATCAGCAGCGCGGCAAGCCGCCGCAGCAGATGCGGGAAGAGGGATGGAGCTTTAGCGGCGGTGGTCGCGGGAGACATGAGTTTTGGCTCTGATCTTGGTCGTGCGGACGGGCTGATAACGAAGGGGCAAGGCTTCAGGTTCCTTAGAAGCACTGCACAATCGTGTTCAAGGCGCGGCGCATGGCGCTGGGGTGAACTGTTCGTGACCAAATCAAGGCGGATCCAATCTGTGGCCGATCGGCAACAAATCCTGTGAAGCCGCGCATTCGGCCGCGCGTCTCACGCAGACTTTGCCGCTCCGATCATCGTGGCGGCAATATCGGCGTAGAGCGATGCCCACGCGCGCTCGACCGCCGGGGTGAAACCGCCGCCCAGCGATGTCCGCAAGGTCCAGAGCAAAGCCGCGCCGACATGGTCGTAATGTTCCGGTTCGACATGGTAGGCGCGGTGCCCGCGGCCGAGCTTCTCAAGCAGGATAGTGAGCCCCTCGCGATCGTTCAGCGTGGCGATGGCGACGAGCAGCGTCTCCATGAGCTTGGCGCCCTGGGCCTTGATGTCGCTCTTGAACAGCGGCCGCACCTCCGGCGCGATCTCGAAGAGCCGGTCGTAGAAAAGCTTCGCAGTTTCGGCCTTGCGCCGATGGAGGTGAGCGAAGCTGTCGCGGATGAGCGCGATGTCGCTTTCCGTCATCATCGAATTCCCCGATGGCGAAGTTCTCGACGCCTTCACATTGAGGCCGATCGGCCTGATGCGCCAGCATTTTGTGATGTCCGACAAGGGTTTGAATGTCAGTTTGACGTCACCAGCCCAAGTCGCTCGCGCCTGTGCCAGCGCCACAGCATCAAAATGGCGACGATGGCGAGCGCGACCGCGAGGCCGATCCAGATGCCGATGCCGGCGAGCGGGGTCAGGAAGCCGAGAGCGGCCGACAGGGGAAGTCCGATGACCCAGTAGCCGAGCAGGGCGAACAGCATCGGCACGCGGGTGTCGCCGAGGCCCCGCAGCACCATCGCGCCCACGATCTGCGCGCCGTCCGCGATCTGGAAGATCGCCGCCCAGAGCAGGAAGGCGATGGCCAGTTCCGCGACGGCCGTCGCGCCGGGCTGCGAGCGGTCTAGGAAGGGCGCGATCAGCCATTGCGGGGTAAACAGCATCAACAGCGCCATCAGCGCCATGAAGCCGATGGCGAGCGCGATCGCCGTCGCGCCGGCCCGTCGCACGCCCTCGCGATCGCCCGCGCCGAAGGCGCGGCCGACGCGCACGGTGCCGGCCTGCCCGACGCCGAGGGGAACCATGAAGGTCACCGACGCGATCTGGATCGCGATGGCGTGCGCCGCCAGCGAGGCCGGGCCGATCAGCCCCATCATGAACGCCGCGCCGCTGAAGATCAGCACCTCGAAGGCCGCCGTCGCGCCGATCGGCAGGCCGAGCCGCCAGAGGCCGCGATAGCGTGGCCAGTCGGCGACCCAGAAGCGGCCAAACAGCCGGAAGCGCCTGAAACGCCTGTCCCGGGAGACGACGAAGACGAGCCCGAGCAGCATCAGGGCCGAGGAGAGCGTGGTCGCCAGCCCCGATCCGGGCAGGCCGAGCGCCGGAAAGCCGAGCTTGCCGAACATCAGGCACCAGTTCGCCAAGGCGTTGAAGCCGACGGCGAACAGCACAACCACCATCGCCCAGAACGGCCGCTGCAGCGCCGCCAGAAAACCCCGCAGCACGAGATAGAGGAAGAACGGCAAAAGCCCCCATTGCAGGGTCGCGACATAGGAGCCGGCGGCTTTCGACAGCGCCGGGTCCTGCCCCATCGCCAGCAGCACGGCCTCCGCCTGCCAGAGGAAGAGCCACATCGGCCCCACCAGCGTCAGCGCCGCCCAGAAGCCTTGGCGGACCGTGCGGCGGATCTCGCGCACGGCGTGGCGGTTGCGCCCAAGCTCGATCGCCAGCATCGGCGGCACCGCGCCCATCACGCCGATGCCGAAGATCAGCACGGCGAGATAGAGATTGGCGCCGAGCGCCCCGGCGGCGAGCGCTTCAGGGCTCAGATGCCCCATCATCGCGACGTCGGTGGTCGTCATCGCCGTCTGCGCGACATTGGTCAGCACGATCGGCCAGCTCAGGGCGAGCGTCGCCCGGGCTTCCGTAAGCCAGGGGCTGCGCGTCGGCGCGGGAAGGCTGAGTGCGGACATGATGATTGTTCGGAAGACGGGCTTGAGAACCGGGCGTCGCTTCTAGCCGCGTCGCGACGCGAGCGACAGCCGCCCCGACGCAAGGCGCGGTTGCCGGAGAAGCGAGCCAGGCGCGCGTCCGCCGCAGGCCGGCCTGTCCAAACAAGGCTGGCGGCGGCGCGTGCCGCCGGTCATCATCGCGTCATCCGATCCCTGGATGAGCGAGACGACCGCCTTGGCCAAGTCACCCGATACCGCGATGTCACCCGATACCGCGATCGTCTCTCTCGATGCGACTGCATTGTCCTCCGCGATCCATGCCCGGACCGTCTCCTGCGCCGCGGTGATGGAGGCCTATCTCGACCAGATCGAGCGCTTCAACCCGCTCGTCAACGCCATCGTCTCGATGCGCCCGCGCGCCGATCTTCTCGCGGAGGCGGCGGTGCGCGACGCCGAACTCGCCGCCGGGCGCTCGCGCGGCTGGATGCACGGCTTCCCGCAGGCGATCAAGGATCTCGCCGATTGCGCCGGTTTTCCCACGACGAAGGGTTCGCCTGCGTTCAAGGACATCGTTGCGCCGTCCGATGCCATTTTCGTCGCGCGCATGCGGGCGGCCGGCTCCATCTTCGTCGGCAAGACCAACACGCCCGAGTTCGGACTGGGTTCGCACACCTTCAACCCGGTCTTCGGCGCCACCCGCAATCCCTACGACCCGTCTCGCACCGCTGGCGGCTCCAGCGGCGGGGCCGCGACCGCGCTCAGCCTGCGGATGCTGCCGGTGGCGGACGGCTCGGACCATGGCGGCTCGCTGCGTAACCCCGCCGCCTTCAACAACGTGCTGGGCCTGCGCCCGGCCTATGGCCGCGTGCCGTCGGCGATCGACGAGGTCTTCCTGCCAGGCATGGGCGTGGCGGGTCCGATGGCGCGCAAGACGCGGGATCTGGCGGCGCTGCTTGCCGTGCAGGCCGGCTACGACCCACGTGTTCCGATGTCGATCCGGCAGAACCCGGCGGGCTTTCTCGGCCCGCTGGAGCGCGATGTGAGGGGCCTCAGGATCGGCTGGCTCGGCGATCTCGATGGCCATCTGCCGATGGAGGAGGGCGTCACGGCGCTCTGCCGCGAGGCGCTGAAAGCCTTCGAGGGCCTCGGCGCGGACGTCGAGGACGCCAGCCTGGGCTTCGATCCGGAAGCGGTCTGGCAGGCCTGGAAGACGCTGCGCGCCTGGCAGACCGGCCACACGCTGCTGCCGATCCATGCCGACCCCGCCCGACGCGGCTTGCTCAAGCCGGAGGCGGCCTGGGAGGTCGAGCAGGGTCTGGCGCTGGCAGCCGCCGACATCATCAGGGCGTCCGCCCTGCGCTCGGCCTGGTATCAGCAGGTGGTGGCGCTGTTCCAGCGCTATGACGTTCTGGTGTTGCCGAGCGCGCAGGTCTTCCCCTTCGCCGGGGAGACGCATTGGCCGCGCGAAATCGCGGGCCGGACGATGGATTCCTACCATCGCTGGATGGAGGTCGTCGTCGGCGTCACCATGTCGGGCTGCCCGGCGATCAGCGTGCCGGCGGGCTTCAACGCGGCCGGCCTGCCGATGGGCATGCAGCTCTGGGGTCCGAACCAGTCCGAGCGCTTCCTGCTCGAACTCTCGCAGGCCTATGAGGACGCGACCGGCTGGGTCGAGGCGCGCAAGCCCGGCTTGCTCGCCGGCTGAGGCCGCGCCAGTTTCGCCCCACCCATCCGCCTGTGGAGATTTTGACTGATGAGCACGAACCTGCGGATCGACGGCGAGAGGCTGGTTTCGCGACTGGCGGCGCTCTCGCGGATCGGCGCGACGCCGGAGGGCGGCTGCCGGCGGCTGGCGTTGTCGGACGAGGACAAGCAGGGCCGAGACTGGCTGATGGGCGAGTTGCAGGCGCTCGGCCTCGACGTTCGCGTCGACGCCATCGGCAACATCGTCGGCATCCTGAAAGGGCAGGAGGAGGGCCCGGCCGTCATCCTCGGCTCGCATATCGACACGGTCGGCACCGGTGGCCGCTTCGACGGGGCGCTGGGCGTCATCGCCGGCGTCGAGGTGCTTGCCGCGCTGAAGGACGCCGGCCTGACGCCCAGGCGCGACATGGCGGTGATCGCCTTCACCAACGAGGAGGGCGCGCGCTTCCACCCGGACATGCTCGGCTCCTATGTCTGGGCCGGCGGCATGAGCGTGGCGGACGCTCATGCCGAGACGGATGCGGACGGCGTCGTGCTGGGCGAGGAGTTGCGCCGCATCGGCTATGAGGGCTCCGAGCAGCCCGGCTTCCTGAAGGCGCATGCCTATCTGGAAATGCATATCGAGCAGGGGCCGGTGCTGGAAAGCGAGGGCGGCGGCCTGGGCGCCGTCACCGGCATCCAGGCGATCTGCTGGCTGGAACTGACGCTGAAGGGCAGGCCGAGCCATGCCGGCACCACGCCGATGGCCCATCGCCGGGATCCGGGGCTGGCTGCGGCGCGCATCAACGTCTTCGCCAACGAGCAGACGAAGCGCATCCCCGGCCAGCTCGCCAATTCCGGCGTCATCCGCGTCCAGCCCGGCAACGTCAACGTCGTGCCCGAGACCGTGGTGATGACGCTCGACCTCCGAAACCCGCTCGACGCGCCGTTGGCGGAAGCCGAAGAAGCGGTTCGCCAGTTCTGCGCCGAACTCTCGGCCGCCGACGGGATCGCTATCTCCTTTCGCGATCTCGCCCGCTTCCCGGCGACGGCCTTCGCAGAGGAGCTGATCGCCGGCATGGAGCAGAGCGCCGCCGCGTTGGGATTGCCGATCCGCCGGATGATCTCGGGAGCCGGCCACGACGCGCAGATGATGTCGCGGCTGTGCCCGACCGCCATGGTCTTCATCCCCTCCATCGGCGGCCTCTCGCACAATCCGGCCGAGTTCTCGACCGACGAGGATATGGTCAAGGGCGCGAACGTGCTGCTTGGCGCGGCCTGGCGCGTCGCGAATGCGTGAGCGCGATCGAATGCTGCGCGATTCCCCTCCCCACGAGGGGGAGGGGAGGAGCCATGCCTGCCTCGTTCATCGCTTTCCAGAGAAGTGAACCATGACCGCCATCGCCGCCCTCTCCGCCGCCGAACTCGGGCCGCTCTTCGCCTCACGCAAGCTCTCGCCGGTCGATGTCGCGAAGGACGCGCTCGACCGGATCGAGCGTTTCGAGCGCGAGATCAACGCCTTCGTGGTGCGGGATGCAGCCATCACGCTGGCAATGGCGCAGGCTGCGGAGGCCCGCTACCTGAAAGGTCAGCCGCTCGGCCCGCTTGACGGCGTGCCGGTGACCATCAAGGACAATATCGGCGTGGCCGGCTGGCCGATGCGGCGCGGCTCGGCTGTGGGAAGCGATGCCCCCTTCGCCCAGGATGCGCCGGCGACCGCGCGGCTGCGCGAGGCCGGCTGCGTCTTTCTCGGCAAGACGGCGATGCCGGAATATGGCTGGAAGGGCGTGGGCGATTCCCCGCTCTCAGGCGTAACCCGCAACCCGTGGGACACGGCCACGGGTCCGGGCGGCTCCTCGGCGGGCGCGGCCTCCTGCGCCGCGCTCAATCTCGGCTGCATCCATATCGGCACGGACGGGGCGGGCTCGGTGCGGATTCCCGCCGCCTTCACCGGCGTCGTCGGCCTCAAACCCACCTATGGCCGGGTGCCGGCCTGGCCGGTCTCGACCATGGGCTTCCTCGCCCATCTCGGCCCGCTGACCCGCACGGTGACGGACACGGCGCTGGCGATGAACGCGATCGGCCGGCCCGACAACCGCGACATGACCGCGATGATCGACGAACCGCCGGATTTCATCGCCACGCTCAGGGGCGGCGTGAAAGGCCTGCGGCTCGCCTGGTCGCCCAGGCTCGGCGGCGACGTGCCGGTCGATCCCGAGATCGCGGCGCTGACGCGCGAAGCGGCCTTCGCCTTCCGCGACCTCGGCGCGAGCGTCGAGGAGGTCGATCCCGGCTTCGCCGATCCGATCGAGACCTTGACGACGATCTGGTCGGCCGGCGCGGCGCTGGCCCTGCGAGCCATCGGCAAGGCCGAGCGCGCGCGGATGGACCCCGGTCTCGTCGCGGTGGCGGAGGCCGGCGAGACGGTGCCGGGCGCGGTCTATGTCGACGCGCTTCTGAACCAGCGCAATGCGCTTGCCCATCAGATGGCGCAATTTCATGCACGTTTCGATCTTCTGCTGACGCCGACCCTGCCGCTGCCGGCCTTCGCGGTTGGGGCTAACACGCCGGCCCATGGCGGCTATGGCGACGACTGGACGCGCTGGACGCCCTTCACCTACCCCTTCAACATCACGCAGGCGCCGGCGATCTCAGTGCCCTGCGGGCTGACGAGGGCCGGCTTGCCGGCGGGCCTGCAGCTTGTGGGTGCGTTCGGACGCGACGCGCTTGTTCTGCGTGCGGCGGCGGCATTTGAATCGGCGCGCCCCTTCGCCCGCGTCGATGCGCCGATCAAATCGATTTAATCGCCATCGTCGCAATTTTCTGCCGATGGCGCCGGAAAGCGGACAGGGATTGCCGTTTTGCAGCCCTCAAAGACCGATCGGTTCCGTTTGGCACGAAGCGTGCAAGCCCGTGTTGCGCCTCGGGTCGTCCGTTTCGCGTGTTGTCAGGGCCGAATTTTCTGCCCAAACTCGCGCCAAGGTCGCCCGCACAGAGGTTGCCGCGTTCAGGGGAGAGCATGTGATGGACCGCAGAACATTTCTGAAGACCGCCGCCGGGACAGGCGCGCTCGCCGCGACCGGCGGACTCGCCATGCCGGCGCTGTCGCAGGGCGCGGCGGCAAAGACATTGCGCTTCGTGCCGCAGGCCAACCTCGCCAATTTCGACCCGATCTGGGGCACGCAATATGTCGTGCGAAACGCCGGCCTTCTGGTCTGGGACACGCTTTACGGCATCGACTCGAAGTTTCAGCCGCAGCGCCAGATGGTCGAGAGCGAGACGGTGTCTGCCGACGGGCTGGTCTGGACCTTCAAACTGCGTCCGGGCCTCAAATTCCATGACGGCGCCCCGGTGACCTCCAAGGACGCCGTCGCGAGCCTCGTGCGCTGGTCGGCGCGCGACCCGATGGGCCTGATGCTGCGCGCCATCCAGGACGAACTGGTCGCCGTCGATGACAGCACGTTCAAATGGTCGCTGAAGCAGCCCTATCCGAAGATGCTGCTGGCGCTCGGCAAGAACAATTCGCCCTGCTCGTTCATCATGCCCGAACGCATCGCCAAGACCGATCCGTTTCAGCAGATCACGGAGTATATCGGCTCCGGCCCGATGAAGTTCGTGCGCGCCGACTGGGTTCCCGGCGCAAAGGCCGTGTTCGAGAAGTTCGCCGACTACGTGCCGCGTTCGGAGCCCGCCGACTGGCTCGCCGGCGGCAAGAAGATGCTGATCGATCGCATCGAATGGATCATCATGCCCGACGCCGCGACCGCCGCGGCCGCTCTGCAGAACGGCGAGGTCGACTGGGTCGAGACACCGCTGTCGGATCTCGTCCCGGTGCTCAAGAAGAACGCCAACATCAACGTCGATATCGGCGATCCGCTCGGCAATATCGGCGCGTTCCGCATGAACCACCTGCACCCGCCCTTCAACAATGTGAAGGTGCGCCAGGCGGTGATGACGGCGCTGAACCAGGAAGACTACATGCGCGCCGTCGTCGGAGACGACAACGCGCTGTGGAAGGCGCTGCCGGGCTACTTCACGCCGGGCACGCCGCTCTACACCGAGAACGGCGGCGAAGTCCTCAAGAAGCGCAACATCGCCGAGGCCAAGAAGTTGCTCGCCGAGGGCGGCTACAAGGGCGAGCCGGTCACCTGCGTGGTGGCGCAGGACCTCGCCGTGCTCAAGGCGATGGGCGACGTCACCGCCGAACTGCTCAAGAGCATCGGCATGACCGTCGATTTCGTCGCGACCGACTGGGGCACGGTCGGCGCCAGGCGCGCGCAGAAGACGCCGCCCGGCCAGGGCGGCTGGAACATGTTCCACACCTGGCACGCGGGGGCAGACTGCGTGAATCCGGCGTCCTACACCGCGATCCGCGGCAGCGGAGACAAGGCCTGGTTCGGCTGGCCCGACAGCCCCGCGGTCGAGGCCGAGGTGACGAACTGGTTCAACGCCAAGAGCCTCGACGAGGAGAAGGCGATCATCGCCAAGCTCAACAAGGCGGCCGCCGATCACGTCATCTTTGCGCCGACGGGCTTCTTCCTGGCCTATCAGGCTTGGCGGAAGAACGTCTCCGGCGTGACCAGCGGTCCGTTCCCGGTGTTCTGGGGCGTCAACAAGGCGTGATCGGTGGCGCTGCAATCCCGGACGCCGCGCGGCGGCGATCCGGGACCGTCATCAGGATAGGGCATCTCGTCCTGATGACGGTCCCGCATCTGCGCGGCAGCGCTTCGCGCCGCGGCGCCTGCGGGATGACACGCTCGCTCGCATGATCTGAACAAGGGCGCGTCGCCGGCATGTTCGCATTCATCGTCAGACGCATCATCACGACGATCCCTGTCATGGGGTTCGTGGCGCTGTTCGTCTTTTCCCTGCTCTACATCGCGCCGGGCGATCCGGCCGCCGTCATCGCCGGCGACCAGGCCTCGCCCGCCGATGTCGAGAAGATCAGGCTGAGCCTGGGGCTCGACCGACCCTATCTCGTGCGTTTCGGCGAATGGTTCTTTCGCGTGCTGCAGGGCGACCTCGGCACCTCGATATTCACCTCGCTGCCGGTGACGCAGCTCATCGCGCAGCGCATCGAGCCGACCGTCTCGCTGATGGTGCTGACGCTCATTCTGGCGGTCTCCATCGCCGTGCCGCTCGGCGTCCTCGCCGCCTGGAAGGCGGGAACCTGGATCGACCGCGCGGTCGTCGCCTTCGCCGTCTTCGGCTTTTCGGTCCCGGTTTTCGTCGTCGGCTACCTGCTGGCCTATACCTTCGCGCTCCAGCTCGACTGGGTGCCGGTGCAGGGCTACACGCCGATCGCGCAGGGCGTCTGGCCCTGGTTCAAGAACCTGATCCTGCCGGCGATCACGCTCGGCTTCGTCTATATCGCGCTGATCGCCCGCATCACCCGGGCCTCGATGCTCGACGTGCTGCAGCAGGACTATATCCGCACCGCGCGCTCCAAGGGCGTCGCCCAGAACTCGATCCTGTTCGTGCATGCGCTGAAGAACGCAGCCGTGCCGATCATCACCATCATCGGCATCGGCGTGGCGCTGCTGATCGGCGGCGCGGTCGTCACCGAGAGCGTCTTCGCCATTCCGGGCCTGGGCCGTCTGACGCTGGATGCGATCCTGCGGCGCGACTACCCCGTCATCCAGGGCGTCGTGCTGATCTTCTCCTTCGTCTACGTGCTGGTGAACCTGATCATCGACCTGATCTACACCGTCGTCGATCCGAGGATACGCTATTGAACGCGCAAGCCCCCGCGCCCGTGCCGGCCGACCTCGCGGTCGCGCCCCAGCTTCCCGACGTCCTGAAGCCCCGCAAGCCGCTCACAGGCTTCACCGGCTTCCTGCGGAAGAACCCGTCGATCGCGATCGGCGGCGCGCTGCTGCTCGTCATGTTCTTCATCGCCGTGTTCGCGCCGCTGCTCTGGACGGTGGACCCGACCGCGATCTCGCCGGCGCGGCGCACGCGCGTGCCCTCCGAACTCTACTGGTTCGGCACCGACATGCTCGGGCGGGACATCTATTCCCGTGTCGTCTACGGCGCGCGCGTCTCGCTTCTGGTCGGCTTCAGCGTGGCGATCCTGGCCTCGATCGCGGGGCTGACCATCGGCCTGTTCTCAGGCTTCGTGCGCGTCGCCGACGGCATCATCATGCGCGTCATCGACGGCATGATGTCGATCCCGCCGATCCTGCTCGCCATCGCGCTGATGGCGCTGACGCGCGGCTCGGTGCAGAACGTCATCATCGCCATCACCATCGCCGAGATTCCGCGCGTGGCGCGCCTGGTGCGCGGCGTCGTGCTGTCATTGCGCGAGCAGCCCTATGTCGACGCGGCGATCGCGGCCGGCACCCGCACCCCGATGATCATCTTCCGCCATATCCTGCCCAACACGATGGCGCCGATGAGCGTGCAGGCCACCTATATCTGCGCCAGCGCCATGATCGTGGAGGCGATCCTGTCCTTCATCGGCGCGGGGATTCCGCCCGCGACGCCGTCCTGGGGCAACATCATGGCCGAGGGTCGCGCGCTCTGGCAGGTCCGCCCGCACATCATCCTGTTCCCGGCGATCTTCCTCTCGCTGACCGTGCTGGCGGTGAACCTGCTCGGCGACGGCCTGCGCGACGCGCTCGATCCCCGCATGGCCAAGAACCTCTGATATGGCCAACCTGTGATGAAGAACCTCTGACATGGCCCTGCTCGAGATCGACCGGCTCCAGACCCATTTCCGCACGCCCGACGGCATCAACCGCGCGGTCGACGGCGTGTCCTTCTCGATCGAGGCCGGGCAGACGCTGGCCGTCGTCGGCGAGTCCGGCTGCGGCAAGTCCGTCACCGCCATGTCGATCCTGCGGCTGATCCCGGAGCCGCCCGGCAGGATGGCCGGCGAAATCCGCTTTCAGGGCAAGAACCTGCTCGACTGCACCGACGCCGAAATGCGCCAGATTCGCGGCAACGAGATCTCGATGATCTTCCAGGAGCCGATGACGAGCCTCAACCCGGTGCTCACCGTCGGCCGGCAGATCGGCGAGACGCTGCGACTGCACCAGAACATGTCGGCCAACGAGGCGACCGAGCGCGCCGTCGAGATGCTGACGCTGGTCGGCATCCCAGAGCCACGCCGCCGCGTCACGGAGTATCCGCATCAGCTCTCGGGCGGCATGCGCCAGCGCGTTATGATCGCCATCGCGCTCGCCTGCTCGCCCAAGCTGCTGATCGCCGACGAGCCGACGACGGCGCTCGACGTGACCATTCAGGCGCAGATCCTCGACCTGATGCGCGACCTGAAGGCCCGCGTCGGCGCGGCGATCATGCTGATCACCCATGATCTCGGCGTCGTGGCGGAGGTCGCCGATCAGGTCGTGGTGATGTATGCCGGCCGCAAGGTCGAGGAGGCGTCCGTCGGCGATCTCTTCGCCAATCCGCGCCACCCCTACACGCAGGGGCTTTTGGGGGCGGTGCCGAAGCTCGGCTCCTCGCTGACGGGGGCGACCGAGCGGCTGGCCGAAATCCCCGGCCTCGTGCCGAGCCTGAAGAAGAAGATCGACGGCTGCGTCTTCGCCGGCCGCTGTCCGAAGGTGCAGGAGGTCTGCCTCAAGCTCGCGCCGGGGCTCGAATTGAAAGCGCCGGGCCATGTCGCCGCCTGCCATTTCTCGGCCAAGGAGGCGGTCGCGGCATGACAGGCGAGCCCATCCTCGAGGTCAACGACCTCAAGAAGCACTACCCGATCCGCGGCGGCTTCTTCTCCGGCGTCACCGCCAACGTCTATGCGGTGGATGGCGTCTCCTTCCATATCGACAAGGGCGAAACGCTCTCGCTCGTCGGCGAATCCGGCTGCGGCAAGTCGACCGTCGGCAAGGCGATCCTGCGGCTGTTCCCGATCACGGCCGGTCAGGTCGTGCTCGGCGGCCAGCGCATCGACCAGTTGTCCGCCGGCAAGCTGAGGCCGCTGCGCCAGCGCGTGCAGGTCGTCTTCCAGGATCCCTATTCGAGCCTGAATCCGCGCATGCGCGTGCGCGACATCCTGGCCGAGCCGATGACGAATTTCGGCCTCGCCACCGGCAAGGCCGAGATCACCGAACGCGCCATGAAGCTGATGGACAAGGTCGGCCTGCCGCGCGACGCGGTGCATCGCTGGCCGCACGAATTCTCCGGCGGTCAGCGCCAGCGCATCGGCATAGCCCGCGCGCTAGCCGCCGAGCCCGAGATCATCATCTGCGACGAGGCGGTGTCGGCGCTCGACGTCTCGGTCAAGGCGCAGATCGTCAACCTGCTCGGCGACCTGCAGAGCGAGCTCGGTCTCGCTTTGCTCTTCATCAGCCATGACCTCGCCATCGTCGAGCACATGACGCATCGCGTCGCGGTGATGTATCTCGGCAAGATCGTCGAGATGGGGACGAAGCAGCAGATATTCTCAGCCCCGCGTCACCCCTACACCAAGGCGCTGCTCTCGGCCGTGCCGGTGCCGGACCCGAAGGTGAGGCGCGAGCGAATCCTGCTCAAGGGCGATGTGCCGAGCCCGATCAACCCGCCGAAAGGCTGCCGCTTCAACACGCGCTGCCCCTATGTCTTCGACCGCTGCCGCTCGGAGGAGCCGCCTTTGCGCGCGATGGCCGAAGGCCATGTCGCGGCCTGCCATCTCCACGACCTGCCGGCGGCCGACAACCCGCTTCTGATGCAAGGCGAGCCTGTGCCCGCACACGCTTGACCAGAGAGCGGCGCAAGGCCGACGATCCGCCATGCCTGATTTCGTGCTCAACCCGCATCTCGACCGCTCGGCCGCCTATGGCGACGAGCGTCGCACTATCCTGTCGCTGGAAGCGGCGCGCACGGCCCATGCGGCGATTAGAGGCTGGATCGGTTATGCGCCGACGCCGTTGCGAAACCTGTCTGCCGTAGCCGACCAGCTCGATCTGGCGCAGGTGCTCTACAAGGACGAGGGCGAGCGCTTCGGGCTGAAGAGCTTCAAGGCGCTGGGCGGAGCCTATGCGGTCGACCGGCTGGTGGCGGCAAAGGGCGCAGCGGGTTTGACCGTGACCTGCGCCACCGACGGCAATCATGGCCGCTCCGTCGCCTGGGGCGCGCGCCGGGCCGGCGTCAAGGCCGTGATCTATGTCCATGAGACCGTCAGCGAAGGCAGGGCGCAGGCCATCGCCTCCTATGGCGCGACCGTGGTCCGCGAGGGCCGCACCTATGACGACAGCGTGCGCGCCTGCGCGGAGGCCGCCGCCCGCAATGGCTGGGAGATCGTCTCCGACACCTCGTGGCCCGGCTATGAGGACGTGCCCAAGGACGTGATGCAGGGCTATGCCGTGCTCGCCATGGAGGCCGAGGCGCAAGGCGCGCGGCCGACCCATGTCTTCGTGCAGGGCGGCGTCGGCGGGCTGGCGGCCGGCGTGCTGTCATACCGCTGGGAAAAGCTCGGGGCGGAGCGGCCGGTTCTGGTCGTGGTCGAGCCAGAGAAGGCCGCCTGCCTGTTCAAGTCGGCCAAGGCCGGCGCCGTCACCACCGTCGGCGGCGATCTCGACACCATCATGGCGGGGCTGGCCTGCGGCGAACCCTCGATCCTGGCCTGGCGCATCCTCGAGCCCGGCGCGGACGCCTTCATGACGATTCCCGACGTCGATGCCGCCGACGCCATGAAGCTGCTGGCGAGCCTCGGCGTGGTCGGCGGCGAATCCGGCGTCGCGGGGCTCGCCGGTCTGATCAAGGCGGCCGGCGATCCGCATCTGCGCGCGCAACTCAGGCTCGACGAAACCTCGCGCGTGCTCTGCTACGGCACAGAGGGCGCGACCGACGCCGAGGTTTACCGCAGCATCGTCGGACGCGACGCCTCGGAGGTTCGCGGCGATGCATGACGCCGTGCCGCCATTCCGGTCAGGCGGTGAGATCGACCACCGCGTCGCCGGACACCGCGTCGGTAACGCCGAGCCCGCCGCCGAGATCGTCGAGCGTGTCGCGAAAACTGTTCAGCGTGGCGATCATCTCCGGCCGCGCGGCCTTGATCGCGTCGGCATCGGCCCATTCGCCGATCAGGCAATAGCTCCGCTCGCCGGTCTTGATGATGTGGCCGGCATTGAGCGCGGGCCACTTCGCCCTGCCGTCTCGATGGGCTGCGAGAAACTCCTCGTCCCGGCCTTCCTTGACGCGGAAACGCACGACATTGAACGTGGTCATGGCTTTGGTCCCCCCGCCGCATATCAGCCCGGCGGCGGTTCGAGGCCGCGCAGGCGGGCAGCCCATGCAAGCTACCGCTACGTCAATCGCAGGGCAACGGCATCATGACCCGGATCCTCACCATCGCCGCAGCCCAGATGGGGCCGATCCAGCGCGACGAGGCGCGCTCCTCGGCGGTCGCGCGCATGGTCGCGCTGATGCGGCAGGCGAAGGACAACGGCTGCGATCTCGTCGTCTATCCGGAGGCGGCGCTGACCGCGTTCTTCCCGCATTGGTGGATGGAGGACGAGGCCGAGATCGACACGTATTTCGAAAACGCTATGCCCTCCAACGAGACCGCCCCGCTCTTCGAGGAGGCCCGGCGTCTCGGCGTCGGCTTCCATCTCGGCTACTGCGAACTCGCGCAGGAGGAGGGCCGCAAGCGCCGCTTCAACACCGCGATCCTCGTCGACAAGGCAGGCGCGATCGTCGGCAAATACCGGAAAATCCATCTGCCGGGCCATCCCGAGCATCGGCCCGATGCGCCGTTCCAGAATCTCGAGAAGCGCTATTTCGAGACCGGCGACCTCGGCTGGCCGGTCTGGCGCGCGATGGACGCCAATATCGGCATGATGATCTGCAACGACCGGCGCTGGCCCGAAAGCTATCGTTCGATGGGTCTGCAGGACGTCGAGCTGATCGTGCTCGGCTACAACACGCCCAAGCACAACCCGCCCGCGCCCGATCATGACCGGCTCGGCAACTTCCACAACCAGCTCGTGATGCAGGCCGGCGCCTACCAGAACGCGAGCTGGGTCGTCGGCGTCGCCAAGGCCGGGCTGGAGGCCGGCGTCGACCAGATCGGCGGCTCCTGCATCATCGCCCCGACCGGCGAGGTGGTGGCGCAGGCCGTCACCGAGGGCGACGAGCTGGTGGTGGCGCGTTGCGACATGGATCTCGGCAAGAGCTACAAGGCCTCGACCTTCAATTTCGCCAGGCACCGCGAACCGCAGGCCTATGGGATGATCGTCGAGCGCAAGGGCGCGGTGGGGCCGGGATGAAGGCGTTGGGCTTGTCGGCCTGGGGGCAGAAGCGTAGTATATCCGTCCTGGATATACGGAGGTGACGATGCTGGCGAAAACCCGTAGGACGACCAAACTATTCGTGACCAATCGTACTCAGGCCGTGCGCCTGCCGAAGGAACTCGCCTTTCCACCTGAGGTGACGGAGGTCGAAATCATCAGGCAGGGCTCGGGCGTACTGATCGTGCCAAAGGGCAAGGGCTGGGATGACTATTTCGATCGCGGGACAAGGGCCAGCGACGATTTCATGGTTACGAGGGACCAGCCTTCGGAAGCCGAGGAACGGGAACCGCTGTGACGCTGTCCCATATGCTGGATACCAATATTTGCATCTATGTGATGCGAGACCGCGACCCCATTCCACGCGAGCGTTTCCTGGCACTCGAAGGCAAGCTGTGCATTTCGAGCGTTACTGTCGGTGAACTTGCATACGGCGCAGAGAAGTCCGAGCGCCGGAAGCAGAACCTCGAAGAGCTGGACATTTTCCTATCGCGCATCGAAGTCTTGGATTTCGATGAAGCGGCTGCGCGCCACTACGGCAATCTGCGAACTGAACTTGAGCGCGCGGGCACGCCATGTGGCCCCTACGACACGCAGATCGGCGCCCACGCCCGCAGCCGGGGCCTGATCGTCGTCACCAACAACCGCCGCGAGTTCGACCGCATGCCCGGCCTGCGCGTCGAGAATTGGGTCTGACGGGCACGCTCGGTATGCTCCTCTCCATTCCTTCCACAGCCGCCCCTCAGGACAAGCCATGACCCACGATCTCATCCTCAAGGGCGGCCGCGTCATCGACCCGTCGCAGAAGCATGACGGCGTCCTCGACGTCGCTTTCACCGACGGAAAAGTCTCCGGCTTCGGCAAGGATCTGAAGGGCGCGAAGGAGATACGCGACGTCTCCGGCTACATCGTCACGCCGGGCCTGATCGACCTGCACACCCATGTCTACTGGGGCGGCACCTCGCTTGGGATCGACGCCGACGAGTTCTGCCGGGCGTCCGGCGTCACCACCTCGGTCGATACCGGCTCGGCCGGTCCCGGCAACTGGCCGGGCTTCCGCAAGCACGTCATCGAGCGCAGCCAGGCGCGTATCCTCGCCTATCTCCACGTCTCCCATGCCGGCATCTACGGCTTCGACCATCGCGTCATGGTCGGCGAGAGCCGCGACATGGCGATGATGAACCCGATCGACTGCGCCGAGGTCGCCGACAAGAACCGCGACCTGATCGTCGGCATCAAGGTCCGCGTCGGCCTGCACGCCTCGGGCGACCAGGGCACGGCCCCGCTCAACGTCGCGCTGCAGGTCGCCAACGAGGTCGGCATGCCGCTGATGTGCCATATCGACCACCCGCCGCCATCCTATGAGGAGGTGGTCAACATGCTGCGGCCGGGCGACGTGCTGACGCATGCCTTCCGGCCGTTCCCGAACGCGCCCGCGACCGCGCAGGGCACGGTCAAGCCCGAGGTGCTGGCCGCCCGCAAACGCGGCGTCATCTTCGACATCGGCCATGGCAAGGGCTCATTCTCGTTCAAGACAACGCGCGCCATGCTCGCCAACGGCTTCGAGCCCGACGTGATCTCGTCCGACGTCCACAAGCTGTGCATCGACGGCCCGGCCTATGATCAGGTCACGACCATGTCGAAATTCCTGCTGATGGGCATGAGCCTGAACAACGTCATCGCCGCCTCGACGGTGAACGCCGCCATGGCGCTGAAGCGGCCCGAATACGGTTCGCTCAGGGTCGGCTCGCTCGGCGACGCCACCATCCTGACGGTGAAGGAAGGCAAGTTCGACTATGCCGATGTCACCGGCGAGCACATGGCCGGGGATCGAAAGATCGTCTCCGAAGGCGTCGTGCTGAAGGGTGCCTGGTGGCACCCGAAGCGGAGCAACAAGTTCAGGAAGGTGGCCTGACGGGCCGCTGACTTCCTTCTCCCCTCGGGGGAGAAGGAAGTCAGCGCGTAGCACTGACGGATGAGGGCCGCTCCGACACGCAGCCATCGCCCCGATCCCGCTCACCTGGTCTTCCCTCATCCGACCCGGCTTCGCCGGGCCACCTTCTCCCCCGAGGGGAGAAGGAAAAGCGCCAGCCGACCCCGTCGAAAGGAACCCCCCATGTCCGCCGAAGTCAGACTCGCCGAACTCGGCCTCACGCTCCCCTCCGTCGTTCCGCCGATGGCAAATTATGTCCGCTTCAAACGCGCCGGCGACCTGATCTTCCTGTCGGGGCAGGGGCCGCGCAATCCCGACGGCTCGATCCCCAACGGCAAGGTCGGCAAGGAGTTTACGGTCGAGCAGGGCTATGAATTCGCGAAAAGCACGGGGCTGGGCCTGCTCGCCGCGATGAAGGAGGCTGCCGGCTCGCTCGACAGGATCGAAGTCATCAAGCTGCTCGGCATGGTCAACGGCGTGCCGGAGTTCGGCGACCAGCCGAAGGTCATCAATGGCTGCTCGGACCTGTTCGTCGCGGTGCTGGGCGAGAACGGCCGCCATGCCCGTTCCGCCGTCGGCATGGGCTCGCTGCCCGGCAACATGCCCATCGAGATCGAGGTCATCGTCAGGGTGCTGCCATGAGCGCGCTTAAAGACGAGATCGCGCGGGTCTATGGCACGCCGGCCGTGGTCATCGACCTCGACGTGGTCGAGGCCAACATCGCCCGCCTCCAGGCGGTCTGCGACGCCAAGGGCGTCGCCAACCGCCCGCACATCAAGACGCACAAATCGCCGGAGCTCGCCCGGCTCCAGATCGAGGCCGGCGCGCGCGGCATCACCTGCCAGAAGCTCGGCGAGGCCGAGATCATGGCCGATGGCGGCATCGACGACATCCTGATCAGCTACAACATCCTGGGCGAGCAGAAGCTCGGCCGGCTCGGCGCGTTGCAACGCCGTGTCCGCATGATCGTGGCGGCCGACAACCCCGTCACGATCGCCGGGCTCCCCGATGCCGCCGCTATTGCCGGGCGCGATCTGGAGGTCGTGATCGAATGCGACACCGGCCGCAAGCGCGCCGGCGTCGAGACGCCGAATGAGGCGGTCGAACTGGCGAAGCTGATCGCGGACTCGAAGGGCCTGACCTTCGCGGGCTTCCTGATGTATCCGCCCGAGGACGGCTGGGAGCGCACGCAGGCGTTCCTCGACACGGCCAAGGCCGGCCTGCGCGATGCCGGCCTTGAGGCCGGCATGGTCTCGACCGGCGGTTCCCCCAACATCCCCAACATCGGCAAGCTGAAGGGCGCGACCGAGCACCGCGCCGGAACCTCGATCTTCAACGACCGGATGCAGGTGGCTGCCGGCGTCGCGACGCTGGAGGATTGCGCGCTGACGGTCTACGCGACCGTGGTGAGCCGGGCCGGGCCCGAGCGCGGCATCCTCGATTCGGGCTCGAAGACCCTGACCAGCGACACCGGCGGCCTCGACGGCCATGGGCTGATCCTGGAGTATCCGGCGGCCAAGATCGCGAAATTCGCGGAGGAGCACGGCTTCCTCGATCTCGCCGCGAGCAACGAGCGGCCGGTGGTGGGCGAGGTCGTGCGCGTGGTGCCCAACCATGTCTGCGTCGTGGTCAACATGGTCGATCGGCTGGTGACGGTGCGCGGCGAGAGGCTGGTGGGGGAGTTGGCCGTGGCGGCGCGGGGAAAGCTGGTATAGCGCGCTCTTCCTTCTCCACTCGGGGAAGAAGGTGGCCCGGCGTAGCCGGGTCGGATGAGGGCCGGTTGGTCTTGATCAGGGCCCCGCCATTGACGCATCGGCGCGGCCCTCATCCGTCATGGCTTCGCAATGCCACCTTCTCCCCCGAGGGGAGAAGGTGTCTCGGGATGGCGCGCGTTCCACGCCGCAGCATATTCCGCGCAGAGCCTGTCGAGCTCCTCACGGTCCGTCATGCCGGCAGGCCGCGCGCGCGAGGGCAGCGCACGGTCGAACGGCACGGCGCGCTGATGCGCGACGCGCCAGAGCCGGCGCAGTTCCGCCAGCGGGTCGGTATGGTCGTCGACGCGGATGTCGAGATTCGGCGTCGGGTCGCCGTTCCATATCTTCATGGCGCAGGATTGCCGGCCGCGCTTGTCGCCGCCGGCCTTCTCGCCCGCTTCGAGCGCGACCAGCAGCCGTTCGTCGAAATCGAGGCCTGAGCCAGCCACATAGGCCCTGAGCGTCTGCTCGACGACTTCGGGCCCGCTGAGCATGTTGCCGGCGACCGAGACCTGCGGCCCGTCGACCGCGCCGCACCAGTCGATGCAGGCCGCGCCGGTATGCGAGGCCGTCTTGCCGTCGCGGTCGATCAGATGGAGCTGGCGGTGCGCGCGGCCCTCGTCGGCGGCCGTCAGCGTCGCGACGATCTCGACGGCCGAGCGGCCCTCCTGAAGCAGGCGCAGCCCGTCGACGCCGTAGAGCGGGTTGACAAAAGCCTGCGTCGCGATCGCGCCGATGCGCCCCCCGCCATAGGGCACGCGCCAGCCGACCGCGAAGGCGCGGGTCGAGACCGCGACGCCATAGGCGCCGGTGGCGGCGTCGCGCGCGACGATGGACCATGTCATGGGCGCAGTGCTCCTAGCGGCCGATGGCGTAGGCCTGCATCAGACGCGGGGTCGCCGCCGCGCGCAAGAGGCCGTCGCGGCTTGTCTCGGCGGCGGTCAGGCGGCCGATCGTCCATTCCGGCGCGATCTCCAGCGCATGGCCTCGCGCCTTCAGGTCGGCGAGCGCATGCGCGCCGATGCTCTCCTCGACGGCGAGATGGCCGGGCCGGGCCTCGCGCGGATAGAAGGAAAGCGGGAAATGCTGCGTGTGGAACAGCGGCAGGTCGATCGCCTCCTGCAGGTTCAGGCCGTGATGCACGCGGCGCAGGAACAGCCCCATCTGCCACTGCTCCTGCTGGTCGCCGCCCGGCGTGCCGAAGGCGAGACGCGGCTCGCCGTTCTCGAAGGCGAGCGTCGGCGAGAGCGTGGTGCGCGGACGCTTGCCGGGCGCGAGCGAGGAGGGCAGCCCCTCCTCCAGCCAGAACATCTGGGCGCGGGAGTTCAGCGGGAAGCCGAGCGCCGGGATCACAGGCGAGGACTGTATCCAGCCGCCGGACGGCGTCGCCGCGATCATGTTGCCCCATTTGTCGATGACGTCGATATGGACGGTGTCGCCGCGCCGTCCCGCCGCGACCATCGAGGCGATGGTCGGCTCGCCGACGGTCGCGCCGCCGCTGGCGGTCGAGCCGGACAGGCGCAGTCCGGCCAGCGTCCTCGCCACCTGCTCCTCATGGCCGGAGATCATGCCGGGGCGCAGTTCGTGCGAAGCCCGGTCGCTGATCAGGTTGCGCCGGCCGCGCGCGTAATCCTCGGAGATCAGCGTGGCGAGGGGCACGGTCACGAAGTCCGGGTCGCCGTAATAGGCCTCGCGGTCGGCGAAGGCGAGCTTGAGCGCCTCGGCGACGTGATGCACGAATTCCGGGCTGGCGGGCCCCATCGCGCCGATGTCGATGCCCTCGAGGATCTTCAGCGTCTGCAGGAAGACGGGTCCCTGGCTCCAGGCGCCGGCCTTGAACACCTCCCAGCCGTGATAGGTCACGCTGGCGGGCGTGTCGTAGGTCGGCGTCCAGCGCGCCATGTCGTCGGCGGTCAGCAGGCCGCCATGGCGGCGGCCCGAGGAATCCATCGCCTCGGTGGCGCGGCAGAAGGCGTCCATCGCCTCGGCGACGAAGCCCTTGTACCAGGCGTCATAGGCCGCCTGAATTTGCATCTGCCGGTCGGAACCGGCGGCCTCGGCCTCGCTCAGGATACGCTTGTAGGTGTCGGCTGCGGCCTTGTTGCGGAAGAGCTCGCGGCCCTTGGGCACGTTGCCGCCGGGCAGATAGACGTCGCCCGACGTCGTCCATTCGTTGGTGAAGAGGTCGGTCAGGCCTGCGATCGTGTCCGATACGCGCGGCAGCATCGGGTGGCCGTTCTCGAAATACCCGATCGCGGGCTCCAGCACCTCGCGCAAGGGCAGGCGGCCATGGTCGCGCAGCAGCGTCATCCAGGCCCCGAACGCGCCAGGCACCACGGTGGCGAGCAGGCCGGAACCCGGCACCATGTCGAGACCGAGCGCCTTGAAGGCGTCGATCGTGGCGGCCATCGGGGACGGACCCTGGCCGCAGATCACCTCGACCTTCTTCGTCTCAGCCGAATAGAATACGGCAGGCATGTCGCCGGCGGGGCCGACCAGATGCGGCTCGACCACCTGCAGCACGAAGGCCGCCGCCGCGCAGGCGTCGAAGGCGTTGCCGCCCTTCTCCAGCATCGCCATGCCGGACGCCGAGGCGAGCCAGTGCGTCGAGGTGACGACACCGAAGGTGCCGAGGATTTCGGGGCGGGTGGTGAACATGAGGCGTATCCTTGGAAATCTCAGTTTTCTTTGGGGTCGAGCGCGTCGCGCAGGCCGTCCCCGAGCAGGTTGAAGCCGAGCACCGCCAGGAAGATCGCGATGCCGGGCGCGACGGACATCCACGGCGCCTGCTCCATGAAGTTCTTGGCGACGTTGAGCATCTGGCCCCATGACGGGGATGGCGGCTGCTGGCCCAGGCCCAGGAAGGAAAGCGAGGCTTCGAGAATGATCGCCTGCGCCATGAACAGCGTCGACTGCACCACGATCGGCGACAGCGTGTTGGGCAGCACATGCACCAGCATGATTCGCAGGTTCCCGGCGCCGATCGAACGCGCGCCCTCGACGAAATCCTCGGCCTTGACGCTCATCACCTGCCCGCGCACCAGCCGGATGAAGATCGGCACGGCCGACAGGCCGATGGCGATCATGGCGTTGGTCAGCGACGGGCCGAGAATGGCGGCGAACGCGATGGCGAGGATCAGAAAGGGGCAGGCGAGCATCGCCTCGGTCACGCGCGAGATCACGATGTCGATCCAGCCGCCATACCACCCGGCGAGCAGGCCGAACGGGATGCCGATCGCGAGCGCGATCATGACGGAGACGATGCCGGCGAGCAGCGAGGTCTGCGCCCCGTAGAACAGCCGCGAGACCTGGTCGCGGCCGAGTTCGTCGGTGCCGAACCAGTACAGCTCCGAGGGTGGCTTGCGGATGGCGAGGAAGTTCGACTTCAGTGGATCGGCGATCGGCAGGAGCGGGGCCAGCACCGCCATCAGCACGAAGAGCAGCACGACCGCGCCTCCGATCAGGGCCGAGCGGTTGCGGAGCAGCTTCGACAGCGTGCTGCGACGCCGCGGCAACGGCGTCTCGGTCTGCGCGGTGGCCATGGCAGGGTCGAGGGCGGCGTCGCTCATCAGCCGCTCCTCAGGCGGGGATTGACCAGGACATAGAGAATGTCGGCGAGCAGGTTCATCAGGATGAAGCCGATCGCGGTGCACAGCACCACGCCCTGCACGACGCCGTAGTCGCGGTTGAACACGGCGTCGACGATCAGCTTGCCGAAGCCGGGAATGGTGAAGACCTGCTCGGTCAGCACCGCGCCGGCGAGCAGTTCTCCGAAGAGCAGCGTCGACAGCGTGATGATCGGCACCAGCGCGTTGCGGAGCGCATGCCGGTTGACCACCGTGTTCTCGTCGAGTCCCTTGGCGCGCGCGGTGCGGACATAGTCCGAGCGCAGCACCTCCAGCATGGCCGAGCGGGTATGGCGCATGATGAAGGCGGCCAATCCGCCCCCGAGCACCAGGGCCGGCATGATCAGCCGCTCGATCGCCGCCCTGGGATCGACGAAGATCGATTCATAGCCCGAGGCCGGCAGCCATTGCAGTTCGACCGACACCACCAGGATCAGCATGATGCCGAGCCAGAAATTCGGGATGGAGAGGCCCGACAGCGCCATCGCGCTGGCGGAGTAGTCGATAGCGGTGCCCTTGTTGCGGGCGGCCAGGATGCCGGCTGGAATGCCGATCGCGACCGCGACGAGAATCGAGGCGACGGCGAGTTGCAGCGTCACCGGCAGCTTCTGCGCGATCAGCCCGAGCACCGGCTCGCCGGTCCGCAGCGAGCGGCCGAAATCGCCCTGCGCGACCTGGCCGAGCCAGGCGAAGAACTGCACGAAGATCGGATCGTCGAGCCGGTAGATGGCGCGCAGCCGCGCGATCACCTCCGGGTCGCGCTCCTCGCCGGCGATGACGAGGAACGGATCGCCCGGCAGCGCGCGCTGCAGCGCGAACACCATCAGCGACACGAGGAACAGCGTCGGGATCGCGATCAGGATGCGGCGGGTGATCAGGGTCAGCATGACAGGACGCGACAGAGTTCCCCTCCCCCTCGTGGGGAGGGGTTAGGGGTGGGGGGCGTAAAGTCAGAGCGATCAGGGTGCCGTTCAACGAGACGCCGATACCAGCCTTCACCGATTGTCCAGGTCACCCGGTCGTTCGCCCCCCACCCCCAGCCCCTCCCCACGAGGGGGAGGGGAGTCGCGTTTTCCGGGAAGGTCGCTTTGATCACTGCCGCTTCAGCCCCGAGAGCCGGATCATGCCGTCGGGATTGATGGTGAAGCCCTGCATGTTGGAGCGCAGCGCGAAGAAGACCGTCTGGTTGTAGAGATAGATGATCGGCAGTTCGTCCTGCAGATATTTCTGCGCCGCGTCGTAGAGCTTCTTGCGCTCGGCGACGTCGTAGACGGTGCGGGCCTGATCGAGCAGCTTGTCGACCTCCGGATTCGAGTAGCGGCCGTCGTTCTGGTTGCCCTTGGAGGTGACGAACTGGTGCAGGTTTCCGTCCGGGTCGATCCGGCCCGACCAGCCGATGCGGCTCATCTGGAACTTGCCCTGCTGCTGGTCGCGCAGCTGGCTGGCGAATTCGGTCGACTTGATCTGGATGTCGATGCCGGCCTCCTGCGCCATCGCCTGGATGACCTGACCGAGCTGGGCGTCGACCGGGTTGTTGGTGACGAAAAGCTCGACCGAGACCTTGGCGACGCCGGCCTCCTTGAGCAGCGCCTTGGCCTTGTTCACGTCGCGCGCCGGCACCGGGTAGTCGGCGCTGACATAGGGGCTCTTGGGATTGAAGGGCTGGATCATCGGCTCGTAGAGCCCCTCGAACACCACCTGGCTCAGCACCTTGCGGTCGATCGAGAGCGAGAGCGCCTGGCGCACCCGCTTGTCCTTGGCCATGGGCTGGTTGGCGGCTTCGCCATGGGCCGTGTTGATGGTGATGCCCTGATAGCCGATATTGGCCGTGCTCGCGACTTTCAGCGCCCTGTCGCCCTGGGCCGATTTCACGTCGGTCGGGGCAAGCCGCTCCAGCATGTCGAGCTCGCCGGAGCGCAGATTGGCGAGCCTGACCGTGGTGTCGGGAATGGCGCGGTAGAGCACCCGGTCGAAATGGTAGTTCTGCGCCTCCCAATGCTCCTTGAAGCGCTCCAGAACGATCCGGTCGTTCTGGACGCGCTCGACGAATTTGTAGGGACCCGAGCAGACCGGCTTGGCGCCGACATCGGCGCTCAGGCTTTTGGGCGCGAGCATCATGCCGGCGCGGTCGGTCAACTGGGCGAGCAGGGTGGCGTCGGGGCGCTTCAGCTTGAGCGCGATCGTGGAGGCATCCACCACCTCGATGCTGTCGACCGAGGCGAGCTCGGATTTTCGCAGCGAGTCCGGCAGGGCTCGGGCGCGCTCGAGATTGGCCTTGGCGGCCTCGGCGTTGAAGGGCTCGCCATCATGGAATTTGGCGTCGGTACGCAGCTTCATCGTTAGCGTCAGTCCGTCGGCCGAGAACGACCATTCGGTCGCCAGCCGCGGCGTCAGCTGCAGTTGCGGGTCGATATCGAGCAGCTTGTCGCACAGACCCTTGAAGACGATGCGGCCCACAAATGTGCGCGCCTTGTGCGGATCGAGCACGTCGGGGTCTTCCTGCAGGCCGATGCGTAGCGTCGAGGGTGATTGCGCCGCGGCAGGCAAGGCCGCCAGGGTCAGGAAAGTGGCCGAGGCCAGGACGGTCAGCAGTTTCATCGCATATCCCCTGTTTTTTGAGACTTTGAACTTGTTTCGTCGCGCACCCGCGGCGCGGGAGCCCGGTCTGGCGATCTCCTCCGCCGCGTCCACGTTCTCACCGCGCTCGTCATCGCGCCGAAGCCATCCTATTTCGTTCCAGTCGGCACCAATCTGCCGTAGTTACGGCGCGCCGTCGATGCCGCATGATGGTCGCGCCCGCGGCTATTCTGCATGCGATCGCGGGCGCGACCAGCATGCAATTGCGCTGCCATGCTGCGCGCCCCGGGCAGGGGGTCCGCCACCCTGCCGCACTGTCGCGACGGACGCCATCTCTGTTATCAGGTCTGCGGGAAACGAAGCCGCGCGCCGCGAGGCGTGTCCGAACGGGGCCGATGCCGATGCTGCTGGGTGTGATCGCCGACGACATGACGGGCGCGACCGATGTCGCGCTGATGCTGAATCGCGCCGGCATGCGGACCGTGCAGGTCATCGGCGCGCCTCCGGCCGGGGCGGTGCTGCCCGAGGCCGACGCCGTCGTCGTCGCGCTGAAGTCGCGCACCAATCCCGTGGCGGAGGCGATCGCGGACTCGCTTTCCGCCTGCGAGGCCCTGCTGGCCGCCGGTGCGCGCCAGGTCCTGTTCAAATACTGCTCCACCTTCGATTCGACGGCCAAGGGCAATATCGGCCCCGTTGCGGATGCGCTGATGCAGCGGCTCGGCGCGGTGAGCGCCATCGTCTGCCCCGCATTTCCCGCCAATGGCCGCTCGATCTATCAGGGCTATCTCTTCGTCGGCGCGGTCCCGCTTCACGAAAGCTCGATGAAGGACCACCCGCTGACGCCGATGCGCGATTCGAGCCTGGTCCGGCTGATGGCGGCGCAGACGGAAGGCAAGGTTGGGCTGGTCGATTACGCGACGGTCCTCTCCGGCGCTGATGCGGTCAGGACGCGCATTTCGGCTCTTGCCGCCGAGGGCGTGCGCTACATCGTCACCGACGCGCTGACCAATGCCGATCTGATGGCGCTGGGCGAGGCCGTGGCCGGCGAGACGCTGCTGACCGGAGGCTCCGGCATCGCGATGGGCCTGCCCCGGAACTTCCGCGCGGCCGGGCTGCTGCCGGAGCGGGAGGTCGCTACGCAGCTCACCGCGCCGGTCGGGCGCGCCGGCATCATCTCCGGCAGTTGCTCGACGGCGACGCGCGGCCAGATCAGGGCGGCGGTCGAAGCCGGCATTCCGGCGCTGAAGGTCGATCCGATGGCGCTGGTCTCGGGCGAGCAGAGCGCGGAAACGCTGGCGCAATGGGCGCTGGCGCAGCCGGAAGACAAGCCCTTCCTGCTCTATTCCAGCGACGATCCCGCCGAGGTCTCCGCCATTCAGGACAGGCTAGGCCGCGACAGGGCCGGCGAGACGGTCGAACACGCCTTTGCTGCGACGGCTGAGCTGCTGGCGAGCGGCGGCGTCACCCGCCTGCTCGTCGCGGGTGGCGAGACCTCGGGCGCGGTGGCGCAGGGGCTCGGCATCCGAACGCTGGAGATCGGCCCCGAGATCGACCCCGGCGTGCCCTGGACCCGCGTCGTCGATGGCCCCGAGATGGTGATCGCCCTGAAATCGGGCAATTTCGGCGCGCCTGATTTCTTCCTCAAGGCATGGGGCTTGCTGGCCTCAGAGGGCCTGCGGTCCGGACGCGCGGTTCCGGCCTGAGGAAATCCGTATAGGATGCCACGCGGAACTGGGGGCTTGCATGGACATGGCGTTTCTCGGCGATCTTCTGACCAGCGTCGCCGATCGCGGCCGGGCGCTGATCGGCTTCGAGCGCTTCGCCGGCCGCAACCGGCCGATCGCGCAGCTCTGCGAGGATCTGCTCTCGGGGCGAGGCGAGGCCTCGGGCATGGCGCTGGCGCAGGCCGTGCTCGACGCCTGGGAGCGGCTCGACCGCAACGGCCGGCAGGGCTTCTTCGCCATGCTGCAGGAGCGTTTCGGGCCCGACCATGACCGGCTCGGCAAGGCGATCGACGCCTATCGCGAAGACCCCTCCGCCGCCAATATCGCATCCCTGCATCTCGCCTCCGAGCCGCGCCGGCAGGAACTGCTGCGGCGTCTCAACCTCGCGCCCGGAGGCACGCATGTGCTGGTCAGGATGCGCGAGAGCCTGCTTGAGGCGGCCGAGGCGAATCCGGAACTCGCCGCCGTCGACAGCGATTTCCGCCATCTCTTTGGCTCCTGGTTCAACCGCGGCTTCCTCGTGCTACGCCGGATCGACTGGCGCACGCCCGCCAACGTGCTGGAGAAGATCATCCGCTACGAGGCGGTTCACGAGATCCAGGGCTGGGACGATCTGCGCCGCAGGCTGGAGCCGGCCGACCGGCGCTGCTTCGCCTTCTTCCATCCGCAACTGATCGACGAGCCGCTGATCTTCGTCGAGGTCGCGCTGACGGGGGAAATTCCACGCAGCATCGGCGAGGTTTTGAGCGGGGACCGCGAAGTGCTGCCGGCGCAGGCTGCGAGCACGGCGGTGTTCTATTCGATCTCGAACTGCCAGGAGGGCCTGCGCGGCATCTCCTTCGGCAATTTCCTGATCAAGCAGGTCGCCGAGGACCTGAAGCGCGAACTGCCCAATCTCGACACCTTCGTCACGCTCTCGCCGCTGCCGGGCTTCGCGCGCTGGCTCTCGGCGACCGTCGAGGAGCCGGGCGATTTCCGCATGACCAACGAGGAGCGCGCCGAGCTCGGCCGTTCGCCCGGCGAGGCGGTCTCGCTCGACGAGGCGACGCGCGCGCGGCGCGAAAAACTGCTCGGTCAGTTGGCGGCGCAGTTTCTGCTGCGCGCCCGCACGGCGTCGGGGCGCGTCATCGACCCCGTGGCGCGCTTCCACCTCGGCAATGGCGCGCGGCTGGAGCGCATCAATGTCGGCGGCAATCTCTCGGCGCGGGGCCTGCGCGAGTCGCATGGCGTGATGGTCAATTACCGCTATGACCTCGACGAGATCGAGATCAACCACGAAGCCTTCGCCAGCCGCAACACGGTCGTCGCCAATTCCAGCGTACGCAAGCTGCTGCGGCCGGCGACCTGATCTTCAAGCCGACTGGAAACGCCTGAAAGGACCCGAAATCATGGGCAACCACCTGTTCGACCTGATCCGCGCGCGCATGCCCGCATCGGCTGCGCCCTTCGCTTTGCTCGATGACGGCCGCCGCTATTCCTATGCCGACATGGTCGATGTCTCGGGCCGCTTCGCCAATGTGCTGGTTTCGCTCGGCGTGAAACCCGGGGACCGCGTCGCGGTGCAGGTCGAGAAGTCGATCGAGGCGCTGATGCTCTATCTCGGCACGGTCCGCGCGGGCGCGATCTTCCTGCCGCTGAACACGGCCTATACGCCGGCCGAGATCGAATATTTCCTAGGCGACGCGCAGCCCGCCGTCTTCGTCTGCGATCCGGCCCGCACTGAGGCGATGAAGCCTTACGCCGACAAGGCCGGCGCCAGGCTGGAGACGCTGGGCGTCTGGCGTTCGCACGGCGTCTCGGCCGGCACGCTCGCCGACAAGGGGCTGGCGGCCCTGACCGCCTTCGCCGATGTTGATCGCGGCCCCGACGATCTCGGCGCGATCCTCTACACCTCCGGCACCACGGGCCGCTCCAAGGGGGCGATGCTCAGCCATGACAACCTGGCCTCGAACGCGCTGGCGCTGGTCGATTACTGGCGCTTCACCAAGGACGACGTGCTGTTGCACGCTTTGCCGATTTTCCACACCCACGGCCTCTTCGTCGCCACGAACACGATCCTGTTCGCCGGCGCCTCGATGATCCTGCTGCCGAAATTCGATCCCGATCAGGTCTTCGCGCATCTGCCCATGGCCACAAGCATGATGGGCGTGCCGACCTTCTATGTCCGGCTGTTGCAGGACGAACGGCTGACGACAGAGGCGACCTCGCATATGCGTCTGTTCGTCTCGGGTTCGGCCCCGCTGCTGGCCGAAACCCATCGCGAATGGCGCCAGCGCACCGGCCACGCCATCCTTGAGCGCTACGGCATGACCGAGACCAACATGAACACCTCGAATCCCTATGACGGCGAGCGCGTCGCCGGCACGGTCGGCTTTCCGCTGCCGGGCGTCGCGGCCCGCGTCACCGATCCCGAGACCGGCAAGGCGCTTGGTCCCGACGAGATCGGCATGATCGAGGTCAAGGGTCCGAACGTCTTCAAGGGCTACTGGCGCAACCCGGAGAAGACCGCGGCCGAGTTCCGGGCCGACGGCTTCTTCATCACCGGCGATCTCGGCAAGATCGACCCCGCCGGCTACGTCCACATCGTAGGGCGCGGCAAGGACCTGATCATCACCGGCGGCTACAATGTCTATCCGAAAGAAGTCGAGGCCGAGATCGACGAGATGCAAGGCGTGATCGAGAGCGCGGTCATCGGCTGCCCGCATCCCGATTTCGGCGAGGGCGTCACGGCGGTCGTGGTGGTCAAGCCCGGCGCGACGATCACCGCCGCCTCTATCGCAAAAACGCTGGAGCAGCGGCTGGCCAAGTTCAAGCTGCCCAAGCAGGTCTTCATCGTCGGCGACCTGCCGCGCAACACCATGGGCAAGGTCCAGAAGAACCTGCTGCGCGAGAGCTACAAGAATATCTATGCAAGGCGGATGAAGGCGGGGGAGTAGGGCGGAGCGCTGCGTACTCGCCACTGACAATGATGGACAAACGCAGAAAGTGTGTATAGATACACACACTGATTATGGGTATTCGTGATGAGCCGGAAGCGAGGTCCCATGACGCCACGAGAAATCGTGAAGCGCCTCAGGGATGATGGCTGGCGCATCAAGCGGAAAGGGCCGGGCGATCACGTCCAGTACGATCACCCGTCCAAGTCCGGAAAAGTCACGGTTGATATGGGCGTGAAGGAGTTTCCACCCGGAACGCTTCGCTCGATCTTCCTTCAGGCTGGTTGGGACTGGTGAGCGAGCACTCGCCGCTATTGTAGCAGGATATGTTTCATGCCTCTCGCTCATGCGCTCGTTCACGAAGAAGATGGGAATTTCGGCATTTCCTTTCCGGATTTCCCCGGCTGCATCAGCGGCGGAGCCAGCGCGGAAGATGCGATCCGCAAGGGCTCCGAAGCCTTGACCTTCCATGCCGGCGGGATGGAGGAGGATGGTGATCCGCTGCCGGTCCTGCGGACGCTGAACGAGTTGCAGCGCGATCAGGCGTTCATCGACGCATCAGCGGGCGCAGTGCTCGCGCTCGTGCCGTTCGAACTCCCGTCGAAATCGGTCCGGATCAACATCTCGATCGACGAGAACCTGCTCGGCGCCGTCGATGCGGCCGCGAAGGCGGCCGGCATGTCGCGCTCGTCGTTTCTGGCCGAAGCGGCGCGGAAGCGGATCAGGGCGGCATGATCGGAGGATCGCTACTTCCGCAGCAACTCAGGCTTCACCTCCGATAGCCATTGCTTGCCGTCCTTGGCGTAGGTCCAGGGATTTTCCGTCAGCTTGATCGAAGCCGACGGCTCGTCGCCACACGACAGAACGGCCGCAGCGAGACGCCGCGTCCGGCGATGGGCGCGGGCCTTGTCGATCTTTTCGCTCTCGGCGCTTGTCATGCCGACGATCGGGTTCTTCCTGCGCGACCGCGACATCGACCGGCTCCCTGCTGATCAGCGCCCTCGGCGTGGGCGCCTACATACCGTCTACCCCATATAGGCGCTCCAGCGGAAACCGCGCCACATCGGCCAGTAGCTCGACGAAGCCCTTCGCCTGCAGTTCCGCCGTCGCCTTTCCCTTTTCCGCCGTGGCGAGGCTCGCATCGCCCGCCGCGCCGGACGGATGAACGTCCTGCGCCATCCAGGCCATGGCGTGCAGTCCGGTCGGCCTGAGCCAGGCGTAGCCCTCCTCGGCCATGGTCACGGTCGAGGGCTTGAACGGCGCAGCTTTCGTCATGTCGACGAGGTCGGGCCGGAAATGCAGCATCAGCGAGGTCTCGATGTCGCCGGCATGGATGCCATGGTTCGCGTCGAGATCGGCGAAGACGCCCGGCGGAAGACCGAAGGCGCGCCACGCCGTCGTCACCGCCAGCATGCCGTGGCTGACGCGCAGTTCGCGCGCGACCACCTTCATCGGGTCGATATTCCCGCCATGCGAGGTCACGATCACGAGCTTCCGTAAGCCGGCGCGCTTCACGCTCTCGCCGATCTCGATCCAGGCCCGCGTCGCGGTCTCCCATGTCAGCGTCAGCGTGCCGGGCGAATGCAGATGCTCGTTGGATTTGCACACGGCCATGGTCGGCAGCGCCAGCACGTCGAGTCCGGCCGGGATGAGCGGCATGGCCAGCCCGAGCATCGCGTTCATGATCGTGGTGTCGACCGACACTGGCAGATGCGGCCCGTGCTGCTCGATCGCCGCCAGAGGCAGGACGGCGACCGTGGTTTCGGGCGCGAGCCTCTCGAATTCGGTGGTGTTCAGATCGCCCCAGAAGCGCGCGGTCATGTCAGGCTCGTCCTTGTCTGATGGTCACTCGGCGGCTTGATCAGGCTTCGCTTCCCAACCCAGCAGTTTGCCCGGGTTCATCAGCCCGAGAGGGTCTGCGAGGCGCTTGAACTCCGGCTGCGGCGCATCGGTGCGCTTCCAGCCGGCATTGTTCAGGACCCATGTATGCGGGTTCGAGGCCTGGATGCTGGCTTCCTCGGCCAGCCGCATGATCTCGTGCAGGCGCTCGGGCGTCGTGTAGCGCACCAGCGGCAGGCTCGAATGATAGACGCGGCCCTGCCGGCGCTGAAATTCGATGTGGAAGATCACGTCCTCGCGGAATTTTTCCTCCGCCCAGTCGAGCAGTTCGAGATTCCGGCCGGGCGGAAAACGCAACTGCAGATAGGTGATCGCGGGATCGACCTTCAGCGCATGCAGCGTGGTGTGGTTCCAGGTGTATTCGTAGAGCGGTCCGGGCGCGCCCTTTTCCCGGTGTTCGCCGAAGGCGGCCGCGCGCGCCGCTTCGGCATCCCGCGCAAAGGTGACGGCGCCGCTCATCTGCGCGATCAGCCGGTCGAGTTCGTCGCCCTGCGGCTCCGACACCATCAGGATGGCGAAGGCCTTGTCCGTGCCGAGGAAGGGCGCGAGCCGCCGCAGATAGGGCGCGATCGCCGGCGCGTGGATGCTGACCAGCTTCTTGGCGACGCCGTCGCATTCGGTGAAGGCCTGGCCGAAGGCGGCCGCCGCCTTCAGGCTGTCGAAGGTGGCGATCCGCTCGGCCCAGTCATGGGCCGGCGCGAGCGGAACCTCGACCTCGGTGATGATGCCGTTGACGCCATAGGCGTGCATCACCTTGAGGATGTCCTTGCCCCGCAATTCGATGATGCGGGGCTCGGCCTCGACCGTCATCACCTGCAGCGCGGTGACCGCGCCGGGGTTGTCGATCTGGCCCCATGTGCAGGAACCCGCGCCCGCAGCCCCGCCGGCCACGAAACCGCCGATCGTGGCTTGCGCGCGCGTCGAGGGATGCATCCGCAGTTCCTGGCCGAGCGGCCAGAGCGTTTTGTCGATGTCGAGCAGGTTCGCGCCCGCCTCGAACCGGCCGGCGCCGCGTCTGGCCCAGACGACGCGGTTCAGCCGCGTGAGGTTCAGCACCACGCCGCCTTCCAGCGGCACGGCCTGGCCGTAATTGCCGGTCCCGCCACCACGAACCGTCAGCGGCACGCGATGCCGAGCGCAAGCCGAGGCGACGCGGCGGACCTCCTCCCTGTCGCGCGGCAGCACGATCAGGTCCGCCTGCTTGCCCTCCAGATCGGGCTTCAGCACCGGCGAGAACCAGAAAAAGTCGCGGCTGTGCATGCGAAGCGTAGGCGCATCGTCATGGATCGTGAGGTCGGCGAGGTCGGCGCGCAGGGCGTCGAGGGCAGGGCGGGTCATGGCTGTCCGGTCGTAGGAGTGAACGACAGCTTAACCGGATGCGGCGCGGGCGGAAGCCGGCGCGGCGCTGATACGCCCTGACAGATGGGAGACTGCCACCGAATGCGGCAATTGCCCGTTCTCTGTGCGAAAGCGCTTCAGGCCGCATTTCCAGCGGGCTTCGCTGCGTGGCATGTCTATTGCTCGCCCACGATCTCAGGCATCGTTGTCCGAATAATCTTCAGGGAGGTCACCAGCATGACGATGAAATATCGGATGAGCCGGCGCGCGGCGCTCGGCCTGCTCGGCGGCTCGGCCGCCTCCGTGCTCGTGCCGGTTCCGGGCGCGAAGGTCAGCGCCCAGACGCTCGACAAGGTCTCCTACCAGACCAACTGGCGCGCCCAGGCCGAGCATGGCGGTTTCTATCTCGCCGCAGCCAACGGCATCTACAAGAAATACGGCATCGACGCCGAGATCAGGCCCGGCGGGCCGCAGCAGAACCCCTCGCAGCTTCTGCTCGGCGGCCGCGTCGACATGATCATGTCGAACTCCTTCGAGGCGATCCGCTACGCGCAGGAGAACATCCCCTTCCTGTGCATCGCCTCGATATTCCAGAAGGACCCTCAGGTGCTGATCTCGCACCCCGGCCAGGGCAATGATTCGCTGGCGGCGCTCAAGGGCAAGCCGATCCTCGTCGGCGCGGCTGGCCGCAACAGCTACTGGCCCTTCCTGAAGGCGAAGTTCGGCTATACCGACGAGCAGATCAGGCCCTACACCTTCAACATGGCCCCCTTCCTCGCCGACAAGACGATCTCGCAGCAGGGCTTCCTGTCGTCGGAACCCTTCGCCATCCAGAAGCAGGGCGGCGTGACGCCTCTGGTGCATCTCATCGCCGACGCCGGCTTCGAGAACTACAACACCACGATCAACATCTCCCGGAAGATGGTCGACGAGAAGAAGGACCTGGTGCAGCGCTTCGTCACCGCCTCGCTGGAAGGCTGGGCCGAATACATGAAGGGCGGCCCCGCGAACGCAGCCGCCAACGCCCAGATCCTGAAGGACAATCCCGACATGGATCAGGAGAAGATCGACTACGCCGTCAAGGTGATGACCGAGAAGGGCATCGTTCTCTCGGGCGACGCTCTGACGCTCGGCGTCGGCGCGATGACGGACGCGCGGTGGGCGAGCTTCTACAAGACCATGACGGAGGCCGGCGTCTTCCCGGCCGGCATCGATCTGAAGAAGGCCTACAGCCTGGAGTTCATCAACAAGGGCGTGGGCAAGGCCTGACCGCCCGCCTCCCGTCATCCCGGCTCTTCGCTTCGTTCCAGCCGGGATGACCAGACAACAGAACGGATCATCAGGTTTTGGATACCGCCTCTATAAGCACGCCCCATGCCGTCCGCAGCAGTGATGCCAAGCCGCTCGTCTGCATACGTCGTGTCTCCAAGCAGTTCGCCAACGGCACGCTGGCCGTGCGCGACGTCAACCTAAGCCTCGGCGCGGGCGAGTTCGTCAGCCTGCTCGGGCCTTCCGGCTGCGGGAAGTCGACGCTGCTGCGGATGATCGCGGGGCTCGGCGCGCCCTCCAGCGGCACGATCGACTGGCCGACCACCGGCCATGACGCCGGCGGCAGGCCGCAGCGCGATCTCGGCTTCGTCTTTCAGGACCCGACATTGATGCCCTGGGCGACGGCGCTGGCCAATGTCATGATGCCGCTGACGCTCAAGGGTATCCGCAAAAGCGAGGCGGAAGGCCGCGCAGCGCAGATGCTGGCGCTGGTCGGGCTGAAGGGTTTCGAGGGCTCCTATCCGCGCGAGTTGTCCGGCGGCATGAAGATGCGCGTCTCGATCGCGCGCGGGCTCGTGCTCAAGCCCAAGATTTTGCTGATGGACGAGCCTTTCGCGGCGCTCGACGAGATCACCCGCCACCGCCTCAACGACGACCTGCTCGGGCTCTGGTGGCAAGAGAAGTTCACCGCCGTCTTCGTCACGCATTCGGTGTTCGAGTCGGTCTATCTCTCGAAGCGCATCGTGGTGATGGCGGCGCGTCCCGGCCGCGTCATGGCCGATCTCGACGTCGACGCGCCCTATCCGCGCGACGAGCTCTTCCGGACGTCGCCCGAATACGCCCATCTCTGCCGCGTCGTCTCCGGCAAGCTCAAGGAGGCGATCGGATCGTGAAACTTTTGGCCGCCATCCCTTTCGTCATTGCGAGGAGCGCAGCGACGAAGCACCCTAGGGGGACGTCGAGCGCTGCCGCCCCTGGATTGCTTCGCTTCGCTCGCAATGACGGTGAGGGTTCGCCATGAGCGCGGTCGAAACGCAGGCGACGGCGCTCGCCCATGACGGCACCGACGCCGAGGCCCGCCCCGTCTTCGCGGCCGAGCCGCGCATCCTCGGCCTGCCCGCCAGCGCGTGGCCGCGCATTCTCGCGCCGCTCGTCATCGGCGTGCTGGCGCTCGGCCTGTGGGAGTTCGCCGTTTGGTGGAACGGCATCCCGCAATACATCCTGCCCGGCCCCATCCTGATCGGCCAGACGCTGGTCGCCGACTGGGGCACGCTCTCGGGTTCGCTCTGGATCACGCTGAAGATCACCTTCATGGCGCTGGCGGCGGCCGTCATCGTCGGCGTGACGCTGGCCGTGCTGTTCACCCAGTCGAAATGGCTGGAGATGTCGCTTTTGCCCTATGCGGTGATCCTGCAGGTCACGCCGATCGTGGCGATCGCGCCGCTGATCATCATCTGGGCCGGCGACATCAATCTGTCGCTGCTGATCTGCGCCTGGATCGTCGCCTTCTTCCCGATCCTGTCCAACACCATCCTGGGCCTCAACTCGGCCGACCATAACCTGATCAACCTGTTCCAGCTCTATGGCGCGGGCCGCTGGCAGACGATGCGCTATCTCAAGCTGCCGGCCGCGCTGCCCTATTTCCTTGCCGGGCTGAAGATCTCGGGCGGTCTGGCGCTGATCGGCGCGGTCGTCGCCGAGTTCGTCGCCGGCACGGGCGGCAGCGCTTCGGGACTGGCCTACCGCATTCTGGAAGCCGGCTACCAGCTCAAGATCCCGCGCGTGTTCGCGGCTCTCATCATGATCTCGCTCTCGGGGATAGCGATCTTCCTCGCGACGAGCTGGATTTCGCATCTGCTGCTGAGGCGCTGGCACGAGAGCGCGCTGAAGCGGGAGAATTGATGCCGCCGCTCGATCGCCGGAAAAGGATCAAGCTGCAGCGTGCTTCCTCTCGCGGATCGTCACTTCGACGACCAACTCGGCACGTGAGGCGATGGTCATCAGCGATTCGAGATTGAATTTGGCGATCTTGCCCTGCAGCAGATCGTTAAGACGTGGTTGCGTGATCTCCAGCCGGTCGGCGGCGACAGCCTGTGTGACGCTCCACGCTTTCACCCGGCTGCGAATTGCCGTCATCAGGTCGGAGCGGGCCGTCATGCTCTGCGATTCCTCAGGCGTTTCGCTGAGCGCGTCCCAGACATTCGCGAAGCTGTGCTGTTCCATCATTGGCTCCAGTCGATTGTCTTGTAGCGGGTTCTGGCAAGGTCGATGTCCTTCTGGGACGTGGCCTGCGTCGTCTTCTTGAATGCGTGAAGGACATAGAGGCACTTTGGCGTATCAACCACATAGACGATCCGGAATGCGCCGGCCTCGTCGGCGATCCGGATTTCGCGGACACCTGGCCCGACCGTTTTCAAGGGCTTCCAGTCAGTCGGCTCGTCACCCTGCTGAACCAGCCGGATTTGGTAGCCCGCCGTCTGCCTTGCCTCTTCAGGGAAGTCGCGTATGTCCTTCAGACTCGAGCCGAGGAAGACGGCTCTCGACGGGTTTCGTTCGGGCTTCACCTTCATATCCATATTGATATAAGACAATGGTCGGCCAGACGCAATGTCGCTCATTCGCATGAGCGGCAATCGAGACGACCTTTGTGACTTCGAACAAGCGCCGCCGCTCTTAGAGGGACTGTAGTTGAGATGCGGCGTGACGATTACCAAATCGCGGCCCTGAAGGCCGAACTCGCCAGCATCCAGCTCATCGACGAGGCGCAGGTCGTCCGCAAGCGCTCGCGCGACTTCTTCTGGTATTCGCCGGTCCTGAACACCGAACTCGCCGACAAGAGCGCCGACATCATCGCCGTGCCGCGCGACGAGGCCGAGGTCGTCCGGATCGCCGCGGCCTGCGCGAAGCTGCATATCCCGCTGACCGTGCGCGCGGCGGGCACTGGCAATTACGGCCAGGCCGTGCCCCTGCAAGGCGGCGTGCTGCTCGATATCACCGCCCTGACCGGCATCGAATGGCAGAAACCCGGCATCGTGCGCGCGGCCGCCGGCTCGCGTCTGCTCGACATCGACATGGCGACTCAAGCATCCGGCTTCGAGCTACGCATGCACCCCTCGACCAAGCGCTCGGCCACGCTGGGCGGCTTCGTCGCAGGCGGCTCGGGCGGCGTCGGCTCGGTGACCTATGGCGGCCTGCGCGAGCCGGGCAATATCCTGGCGGCGCGCATCGTCACGGTCGAGGAGGAGCCACGCATTCTGGAGCTGCGCGACGACGCGGCCCAGAAGGTCAACCGCGCCTATGGCGCCACCGGCATCATCACGGCGCTCGAAATGCCGCTGGCGCCCGCCTGGCCCTGGATCGACGTTATCGTCGCCTTCGACGACTATATGGACGCCTTCAGGACCGGCTACGAGGTCGCGCTCGCCGACGGCGTCGTCAAGAAGCTGGTGACGCCGGTCTCATGGCCGATTCCGGGCTATTTCGGCGCGCTGAAACAGCACTGCCCGCAAGGAAAAAGCATCCTGATCTGCATGATCGCGGAAGCCTCGCTCGGTCCGTTCAAGGCGATCATCGGCCAGCGCGGCGCGGTGACCTACGAGGCGCCCTCGGAGGAGGGGCCGGGCACGGTTCCGCTCTACGAATACACCTGGAACCACACCACATTGCAGTGGCTGAAGAGCGACCGCTCCATCACCTATCTGCAATGCCTGTTCCCGCATGACCGGCTGGTCGAGAGCGCGCAGGAGATGATCGCGCGCTTCCCCGACGAGGTTCTGGCGCATCACGAGTTCATCCGCTTCGGCGGCAGGCTGACGGCGAGCGCGCTGCCGATCCTGCGCTACACGACGCGCGAGCGGCTCGACGAGATCATCGCGCTGCATGAGGAGGCGGGCGTGATGATCGCCAATCCCCATGTCGTCTCGCTGGAGGCGGGAAGCCGCCACAAGCGCGCCGACGCCGACCAACTCGGCTTCAAGCGTGAGGTCGATCCGCACGGCCTGCTCAACCCCGGCAAGATGGCGAGCTTTTCGCCGTCAGCCGAGGATCAGGCGAAGTAGGCGAGCTTCCTGTCGGCCGGCATGGCTTCCAGCGCGTAGAGGTCGGATTCCGAAGTCGCCGCCGCTGCGGATCGCATCGCTGCCGCAGCTTCCAGGATCGCGGTTTCCGGCCCGGACTCCATAGCGGGGTCGTTCGTGGCGACCGGCTCGACAAAATCGAGATCGATCTCGATCGGAGCAGCGTCGGCCGTCTCCTCGAAGACGAGATCGTTGCTCAGATTCTGGATGGAGCCGATCCTTCGCTCCATCGGCGGCGTCATTGTCAGGCTGACGACGGCGTCGGCGGCGGGCGTCCCGATCTCGACGATCTCGATGTCTTCATAGGCGGACCCGACAGGCGGTGCGGGCCTGTCGTAGGCTGCATCGCTCCAGGTCGTGGTTTCCATGGTCTGCGCGTCGGGTTCGTCCTGCGCCCGGTCGGCGAAGGCGCGCAGGCTGGAATCCAGCATGGCGATGGTGTCGGCGATCTTGTCGATCTGCTGCGCCGCGCCCTCGACGATGGCGGCGCTGGCGAATATCTCGGTGGTGCGACGGTCGAGCAGGTCGCAGAGGTCGTCGTTCTCGCCGGCCTCGCGCAGGCGCCAGGCCGCTTCCTGGATCGTCTCCGTCGCGCCGAGAATCTGCACCGAAGCGGTTTCGATGCGCTGGGCGAGGCCCGATGAGGCGGTTCCGGCCCTGCCGCTGATGCGTTCGAGATCGAGACGCAGATCTGCGATCAGGGCCGCGGCCTCGCGCGAAAGCGGGTCGGCGGCCGGCTCGGGCGCCGACACCGCGACGCCGACGACGCGTTCGATCCGGCCGATCGCGCCGAGCAGTTGCACGGTGTCCGCCTGCCGGTTCCGCTTGGCGAACTCGGCCATGAACCAGCGGCCGCGCGCCGTCTCCATGACGGCCTCGGCGATCGCGTCGTAATCGTTTTCGCTCAGCGGTGTCAGTGAACGCGCTTCGCTCATGACCAACCTGCTCTTGAGGACTGGCCGAATCGGCATTCGTCAGTCGTGATGCACCATCGCGAAGCCTGCCCCGCGATTGATTAAGGAATTGCTGCCAGGCGCATGCGGCCGGCGCCGAGGCCGGGCGTGGGGATCGCTTCGGCGACCGTCCGGGCGTCGTTCGATCATGGTGTTGGATGACCGCGTTCTCGTCTTCGCCTGGCATCGCGGCGCGGCTGTCCCTGCTGCAGGGCCTGACCTTCTTGTCTATCGGCGTCTCGCTGCCGTTCTTTCCGCTCTGGCTGTCGTCCCGCGGGGTGAGCGACGTCGAGATCGGCGTGCTGCTGACGATCCCGATCGTCGCCAGGATTTTCGCGGCCTCGGCGGTGGCGGGCCTCGGCGATGGCCGGGTCGCGCCGCTGGTGCTGCTCGCGGGGCTGAACGCGGCGGCCATGCTGCTCAATCTCGTGCTGGCCTGGCAGTCCGATCCCTGGATCATCGGCGCGCTCATGGCCGTCACGGCGGTGGCGACCGCAGGCGTCATTCCCCTCGCCGACAGCCTGACCACCGCGCAGATTCGCGTCGGGCGCGGGATCGACTATGGCCGCGTGCGGCTCTGGGGCTCGGTTTGCTTCTTTGCCGCGAACCTGATCGGCGGCGCGCTCGTGGCGCGGCATGGCGCGGGCATCGTCCCGCTGGCGATCGCTGCGTGCTGCGGCATGGCGGCGCTCTCGGCGCTGGCCGCGCCGCCGCCGCCTGACCGCCTGGTCCGCCCTGTCGCCGCGGGTGAAAGCCCGGGGCGATTCGGCGCGGCGTTCTGGTGGACGATCCTCGCCTTCGCCAGCATCAACGCGACGCATGCGGCGCTCTACGCCTTCGGCTCGCTGCACTGGCGCAATCTTGGCTATGGCGACGAGGCGATTGGCGGCTTCTGGGCTGTCGGGGTCGCAGCGGAGATCCTGCTGTTCCTTTATGCCGGGGGCATCGTCGCGAAAGGGGTCGCAGGCCTGTCCTGGATCGCAGTCGGCGCTGTCGCGGCGGCGATCCGTTTCGGCCTGATGGCGCTCGATCCCGGCCCCGCCGGCATGCTCGCGCTTCAGGCCCTGCACGGGGCGAGCTTCGGCTGCCTTCACCTGGGCGCGATGGCGGTCGTCTCGGCGCTGGCGCCCGATGGCAGGCGTGCGGCGGCGCAGGGCCGGCTCGTCGCGGCGAGCGCCCTCGCCAGCGGCGCGGCGACGATGATCTCCGGCCCCCTTTTCCAGAATCACGGATCGCTGGTCTTTCTCGCGATGACGCCGCTGGCTGTGCTCGGTTGTGTCTTTGCTGCGCTTGCCAAGCGCAATCTGCGCGGCGATACAGGCTGAAGGGGTGGAACCGGCATGGTTTGCAAGGCGTTGAGAGTGGTCTGTCATGGCCGCGCCACGCTGGGCAGGGGACATCACGGAGTATCATGGCGACCCTCGACACCGCCGATCCGCAAGCGGTCTATCGCGACGATGCAGGCACGCTCGCCATTGCGCTTTCGGGCGCGTGGAGCGCCGAGCATGCGCCGCGCATCGAGGAACTGATCGAGGAGATCGACGGCCGTCTCGCCAAGGCCGGCGCGGCGCGCATCGACCTGTCGTCCGTCGTCCGGCTCGACACGCTGGGCGCCTATGTCCTCAACCGACTCAAGGCCGAGCGCGAGGAGGCTGGCGGGGCCGTCGAGATCGCCAGCAAGCGCTCGGAACACGCCGTGCTTCTCGCCGAGATCCAGATCCATGGCGAGGATGCGGTCTCCCAGGCCGGCGGGTTCGGCGTGGTCAGCGTGCTGGTCAACATCGGCGCGGCGATCGTCCGCTTCGGCCGCGACATGGTCGGCGGCGCGATGTTCCTCGGCGAGGTCGTCGTCGGCTCGGTGGCCGTCGTGCTCGGCCCGCGCAAGTTTCGCGGGCCGTCGCTCATCAACCAGATCGAGCTGATCGCCTTCAACGGCGCGCCGATCATCATGCTGATCTCGTTCCTGGTCGGCTGCATCGTCGCCCAGCAGGGCATCTTCCAGTTGCAGCAGTTCGGGGCCGCGGCCTTCGTCGTCAACCTGACCGGCATCCTGATCCTGCGCGAACTCGGCGTGCTCCTGACCTCGATCATGATCGCGGGCCGGTCGGGCTCGGCCTTCACGGCCGAGATCGGTTCGATGAAGATGCGCGAGGAGATCGACGCGCTGCGCGTGATGGGACTCGATCCGATCGAGGTCCTGATCGTTCCGCGCATTCTGGCGCTGGTCATCTCCCTGCCGATCCTGGCCTTCATCGCCTCCATGTCGGGGCTCACGGGCGCGGCTCTCGTGGCCTGGCTCTATGGCGGCATCGGCATCGACACCTTCCTCGCTCGCCTGCAGGGCGTCATCACCTGGAAGCACTTCGCGGTCGGCCTTATCAAGGCCCCCTTCATGGCTTTCGTGATCGGGCTGATCGCCTCGATCGAGGGATTGGCGGTGAAAGGCTCGGCCGAATCGCTCGGCCGCCAGGTCACGGCCTCGGTGGTCAAGGCGATCTTCATGGTCATCGTCGTCGACGGCCTCTTCGCCATGTTCTTCGCATCCATCGCGTTTTGAGGCCTGTATCGTGACGATGACGGAGCATGGAGAGCTGGATCGCGAGGCGCGGGAGCCCGCCGGGGATGACGCCGTGATCCGCGTTCGCGACCTGCGGGTGCAGTTCGGCGACAAGGTCATCATGGACGGGCTCGACCTCGACGTGATGAGCGGCGAGATCCTCGGTTTCGTCGGCGGCTCGGGGCAGGGGAAGTCCGTCCTGACCCGCACCATTCTCGGCCTCGTGCAGAAGCGGCGCGGCACGATCGAGGTGCTGGGCCAGAACGTCGACGATCTCGACCAGCAGGGCCGCCGCGCGCTGGAGCGACGCTTCGGCGTGATGTTCCAGCATGGCGCGCTGTTCTCGGCGCTGACCGTGAAGCAGAACATCCAGGTGCCGATGCGGGAGTATCTCAAGCTCTCGCCCCGCCTGCTGGACGAGATGGCGATGGTCAAGCTCGATCTCGTCGGCCTCAAGCCCGACGCCGCCGACAAGACGCCCTCCGAATTGTCCGGCGGCATGATCAAGCGCGCGGCGCTGGCCCGCGCGCTGGCGCTCGATCCCGAGATCGTCTTCCTCGACGAGCCGACCTCTGGGCTCGATCCCATCGGCGCTGCCGATTTCGACGAGTTGATCGTCACCCTGAAGCAGACTTTGGGGCTGACCGTCTTCATGGTAACCCACGACCTCGATAGTCTTTACTCTGCTTGCGACCGGATCGCCGCTTTGGCGGATAAGCGGGTCATCGCGGTCGGCCCGCTCGCCACGATGCTGGAATCCGACCATCCCTGGCTGAAAGCCTATTTCGGCGGGGAGCGGGCCCGCGCCCGGCTTCCGTCGAAACAATGAGGACATAGCGTTCAGACCATGGAATCCCGGGCCAACTATGCACTTGTCGGTCTCTTCACGCTCGCGGTCCTCGCGGCGGCTTTCGGCTTCGTCTACTGGTTCAACAGCGGCGCCGGGCGCGACAAGCGCGACGTCAGGATCATCTTCGAGGGCTCCGTGACCGGGCTCGGGCGCGGCTCCAGCGTGCTGTTCAACGGCCTGCGCGTCGGCGAGGTCACGCGTATCCAGCTCAGGCCCGACGATCCCAAGCAGATCTTCGCGGTGATCTCGGTCGAGGGCTCGACGCCGCTCAAGACCGACACCAAGGCGCGCATCGAGGCGCAGGGTCTGGCGGGCGTCGTCGCCCTGCAGCTTCTGGGCGGCGACAAGGATGCGCCGGCGCTGGTGGCGACGCAGGGCCAGGATTTGCCCGTCATCCGGGCCGAGCGTTCGGAATTTCAGGATCTGCTCGAAACCGTTCGTTCGATCGCCAACCGCGCCAACACGGTGCTCGACAGCGTCGACGGCATCGTCAAGACCAACGCCTCGCCGATCAACCAGACGATCGAGAACGTCCGCCGCTTCTCGGCGGCGCTGGGCGAGAATTCCGACGGCGTCGGCAAGCTGATGGCGAGCTTCGGCCAGATCGCGGAGACGATCGCGCCGCTGAGTCAGAAGCTGGGCGCGCTGAGCGAGGATCTGTCGCAGGTCGTGCGCTCGATCGACCAGCAGAAGATCACCAATACGCTCGACAATGTCGAGAAATTCACCCGCTCGCTCGGCGACGCAGGCGGCGACGTCACCAAGGCGGCGCGCGAGACGGCGGCCTTCACCGAGAAGCTGAACGGCGCGATCGATACGCAGAAGCTGACGGCGACACTGAACGACATCCAGACCTTCGCCTCGGTGCTGGGCAATTCGGGCGGCGAGGTTTCGCGCGCGGTCCGCGACGTCGCGGCGCTCGCCGACCGCTTCAACCGGACGCTGGAGGAAAACAAGATCGCCTCGGCGATCGACAATATCGAGAAGTTCACCGCCGCGCTCGGCGGCAACAGCGCCTCGGTCGACAAGGCGGTCAAGGACGTCGCCTCGATCACCGGCAAGCTCGACCGCGCCGCCGACCAGATCGAGGGCGTGCTGAAGGGGGCCGAGGCCTTCCTGAACTCGGCCGCAGGCGAGGAAGGCAAGGGCACCTTCGCCGAGATCACCAAGGCCGCCCAGTCGATCCGGACGCTCGCCGACAATCTCGACGGACGCACGGCGCAGATCACCGCCGGCATCAACCGCTTCACCGGGCCGGGCCTGCGCGACATCGAAGCGCTCGCGGCCGACGGCAGGCGCACCCTCACCGACCTGGCGCGGACGCTGCGAAATCTCGAGCGCAACCCGCAGCAGTTCATCTTCGGCGGCAAGCCGCCGCTCCCCCAGTATAATGGCGCGCGCTAGCTCATGACCGACACAATGATCTCCCCGGCCGGCCTGCGCCGGCTGGCGCTTCCCCTGCTGCTCGCCTCGTCGACGCTCCTCGCCGGCTGCGGCGGCGGCGCGACGCCGACCACCTTCGACCTCTCGGCTCCCTCGGGCTTCGGGCGGGTCGGCGGTTCGCGCGCGGCGCTTATCGTGGTCGAGCCGACGACGGTGCAGACGCTCGATTCGGACCGCATCATCGTCAAGGATTCCGCCGGGGCGCTGTCCTTCCTCGGCGGCGGGCAATGGGCCGACCGGGTGCCGAGGCTCGTCCAGACGCGGCTGATCCAGACCTTCGAGAACGGCAGCCGGCTCGGTTCGGTCGCGCGTCCGGGCGAGCGCATCGTGCCCGAACTGCAGCTCAACACCGACATTCGCAGCTTCAACATCGACGCGGCCAGCGGCGCGGCGGTCGTCGAGATCACCGCCAAGCTCGTGGGAGACCGCACGGGCAGGGTCCAGCGGGCGAGGCTCTTTTCCGCGCGCGTGCCGGCCAGCGCCGTCGATGGGCCGGCTGCGGCCCGTGCGCTCGACCGGGCGCTCTCGCAGGTGCTGATCGAGATCGTCCGCTGGGCGCGGTAACCGGAGGCGAGGATCGGTCGGCAGTCAGTGACCATAGGGAAGTCGGAAGTCAGCTCGGACGTGGTCGCGACTATCGGTCGCAAGTGGGCGTGGGAGGCCCCGAAACTCATCCGGTCGATCGACAGCGGTATGGTTAACCTGCCGTTGAGATGATTCGTGTCTGCTACCTCCGATTGGGAGGTGACCATGATTCGCAGATTTTGGCTCGCGCTGACGTCGTCGGTTTTCGCTATGCTGTCGAGCGCGGTGCTGGCGCAGGCTCTGGACCCGGCGCCGATGGAGGCGCCCGGCGGTGGCGAAAGGTTCTCCTTCACCCCGTCGATCGGCTATCTGGGGGCCAAATCGACCGAAAACGTCTACAACACCGGCAACAGAACGGACAAGCTCAGCCAGCTCGACTGGAAGGCCGACGCCGTCACGCTGGGCGGCCGCGCCGCCGTGCAGCCTTTCGAGGGCCTGACGCTGCGCGGCAGTCTCTGGGCCGCCGTGTCATCCGGCGCCGATATGCGCGATCGCGACTGGTTCCTCGGATATCAGGGCCCCGAATCGTGGACCCATCAATCCGTTCATCCGGACACGCGCGTGCCGAAAGCCTGGCAAGGGGATGTCAGCGCAGCCTACACGCTGACGAACATGGGCGATGTCGGGATCGCGGGCCTGGCAGGCTTCCGGCGCTACGACGTGAAGTACCGGGCTTATGGCGGCAGCTTTCTCTACTCGGTGAACGCTCTCCGCGACACCGCCGGAACCTTCGATCCGGGCAGCCTGACGATCTCCTACAGGCAGAAGTGGGATACGCCCTATCTCGGGCTTGGCGCCTATTACCGCGGGGAAACCCTTTCGGTCTCGGCCGAAGTCTATGGCAGCCCGATCAGCTTCGGGCACGCCGATGATGTTCATGCGCTGCGCAACACGCTTTTCATCGACAAATTCTCGCCCACAGGAATGATCGGCGCGAGCTTCGGCGTCGATTACAAGCTCACCTCCGTCCTCTCGCTCGCTGGACGCCTCGAATACACCCGATATGTCGAAGCGCGAGGCGGCACCCGGATCCATGACGGGACGACAGGCCAGTTCTTCCGCATCCCGAAACCGGGGGCCGGCGCGGACGCCGAGACGCTCAACGTCTCGCTGGGCGTGAAGGGGAAGATCTGAGGTCGGGAGCCGCCGAGTTCGCCCAGCTCGACGTCGTCCCGGCGCCTCGATCGGCCGTGCGCACGGGCACAGCGCTCACGCGACCTGCGGCCGCCATGCGATGACGCCCTCGGTCCGCGCCCTGACCTGCGGCGAGGCGAGGCAGGTCGCCACGGCCTCATAGCCCGGCGCGCCGGGCCAGGGATCGACGCGGCTCGGCGGCGCATGATTGGCCGGGCACAGAATGATCGCCTCATCGGGGCCGACGGCGGCGAGATCGAGGACCGCCGACGAGCGCGTCAGCAGGAATAGCGGCCGTCCATTCGCGCCGCGCCCGCGCAGATGGGCGATCAGCGCTTCCTGCGTGGCTTGGTCGAGCCCCTGTTCGATCATGTCGATGACGAGCATGGCGGGGTTGTCCGATTCCAGCGCGGCCAGCAGCGCGACCAGCGCTCCCGACAGCGTCGCGCCGTCCTCGACCAGCCAGGCCAGGCTCCGGTCGATCCGCGCCTTCAGGCCGGGATCGGCGGCGAGCCGCGACTGGAGCGTATCCCCGTTCTCCGTCAGACGGTCCAGTCCGAGAAAGGCCGCATCCGGCAGCATCTCGGCCAATCGCTGGGCCAACCTCGTCTTGCCGCTGCCGAGCGGGCCGATGATGTAGGTCAGCGGTTTGATGTCGCGCAGTTCGAAGCTCTCGCCGCCCCACGGCCATGGCAGCGCGAAGGCGACGCTCACGCCAGCAGCCGACCGCAGCAGGCGTGAGATATCCGCTGGCGCGGGTGCTTCGCCCCGGCCCAGATCGGCGCGCATGGCGCTGACCCTGTCGATGGCTTCGGTAATCTGGCGGCGCTTGCCCTCGAGCGTGGCCTGATGCGCGGCAAGCGCCGGCTCCAGCGCCAGTGCGTCGCCGTCCAGCACGCGCGCCATCTGGGCCATGCTGAGGCCGAGAGCCCGCAGCGCCACGATATCGCTGAGCCGGGCCATGTCCTTCGGGCCATAGGCGCGCCACCCGGCGGCGGTGCGTATGGGCTTGATCAGGCCACGCTGCTCGTAGAGCCGCAGCGCCTTGGCCGATACGCCGAGCCGTTCGGCGGCCTCCGATGGCGACAGGACTTCGGCGGAAACGCTCACGAATCACCTCCTTGCGGCTGACCCTGCGTCTTATCGGGCCGGCCCCATGGTCCGGGTCAATCGCATCGTCAAAGAAAAAGGCCGCCCGTGAAGGCGGCCTTCATGATCTCCCGATCGAGGCGGCCCTACTCGAACCGTCCGCTGGCATGGGCCAGCATGGTGTAGACCTTGCCGGTCTCCGATGTCAGGTAGGTCTTGGCGACCATCGAGTCGCGGTCGTCCTTGGCCGCCTCGCCGAGCAGGCGCTCGAACTCGTCGATATAGCGGTCGACCGTCTCCTTGAACTCCGCGTCGCGGCGGTATTTGCGCCGGATCTCGTCGAAGGTCTGCTGGCCCTGCAGCGTGTAGAGCCGGCGCGTGAAGACGTTGCGCTCGCCACGCTTGTAGCGGTCCCAGAGCTCGACGGCCGCGTCATGGTCGATCATCCGGGCGATATCGACCGAAAGCGAGTCGAGCCGCTCGATCGAATGGGCGGTCGGCTTGCTGGCCTCGGGCGCCCTGTCCTCGCGCGAGGCGCGGTTGAGCAGGTCCGAGAGCCAGCCGGCCTTGGCGGGGGCTTGCGCCTGCGGCTCGGACTGCGACGGCCGGCGCGGCAGCTCCGGCACGGGCGTCGCGCCGCGCGGCGCTGCCGGGGCAGGGCGGGGCTCCAGCCGCGCCTCCTGACGGGGCGGATCCTGACGTTGCTCGCCGCGCGCCGGCGTGGCGTCGAGCGAGGGCCGCAGCAGCGGCTCTGTCGCAGCCGGCATCCGGGCCTGCACGGTCGTCGTCGTGGTGTAGGCCGGCGCGGCCATGGCGGCCTGCGCGGGCGCGCGGCGGGCCGGGCCGTCGCTCGGCATGGCGACGTCGCTGCGCCGGCCCGAGCGTGTGACGATCTCGGTCAGCTCGTTCAGCGCCTTGATCTGCTCGGCGACGACGCGGCGCATGGCCGAGGTCGATTCCTGCGTCTCGCGCGGCAGGTCGAGCACGCCGCGGCGGAGATCGGCCCGGGTCGCTTCCAGCTCGCGCTGGATGTCGGCCGTGACGGTTCGCATCTCGTCGGCGGTGCCCTGGAAGCGTTCCGTCACCTTGGCGAGCTCGCCGCCGACCTCGTTGGCGACCTGCTCATAGGCCGAGCGAAGAGCGTGCGCCGTGCGCTCGCGCTCCTTGCCGGTGGTCGAGCGGATCATCTCGAACTGCTGCGAGATCGCGCTGGCGGTCGCCTCGGCCGAGTCGCTGAGCACGCCGCCGATCTGGCGGGCGCGGGCCTCGGCCGTGCTGAGCGATTCGTCGATCAGCGCCGCGAAAGAGCGCGTGATCGATTCGACGTCGTCGGTGCGGCTGGCGATCAGGCCATGCAGTTCCTCCAGCGTCTCCTTGCGGCCGGCGAGCGCGCGTCCGACGCGGCCCTCCACCTGCTCCAGACGCGTCGCGGCAGCGTGCAACGCAGCCGTGCTCGCCTGCGTCACCTCCGTGAGGGCTGCGCTCTTGCCGTCGATCTGGCCGACCAGCGCGGTGGTGTCGCGCAGCGTCCCTTCCGAGAAACCCTTCAGTTCCTCGACCTGCGCCGCGACCTGATGGGCCGCCTTGCCGGTCTCGTCCATCACGGTGGCGACGATCGCCTGCAGTTCGCTGACCCGCGTCGTCAGCCCCGTCTCGATGGAACCGAGATTGCGGGACGCGCCCCCGACGATCTGCTGCATCAGCTTGTTGGCGTCGGCGAGGCGCGACAGCATGCCGCCGATCTCGTCGCGGAGTTGTTCGTTGGTCGTGACCAGCGCATCGACGGAGCCGCGCGTGCCCGCTTCCAGCGTCTCGCGCAGGCCATTGGAGGAGGTGTCGAGCGCCGTGGTGATCTCGGCGCCGCGCTCGCGCAGGCCCTCGATGATCGAGGAGCCGCGGCTCTCGATGGCGCGCACGACGGTCTCGCCGACGCTGGCGACCTCGCCGGCGATCGCTTCGCCGCGCAGGCTCAGCGCGCTGACCATGCCGCCGCCCTTGTCGTCGAACAGGGAGCGCAGCTCTTCGGCGCGCGCGCCCAGCGCCAGCGAGATCGCATCCGACTTGGTCTGGAGGGTGTCGGCGATGTCCTTGCCGCGCGAATCGAGCGTGCCCGAGACGGTGTCGAGCCGGTTGACGACCCGCTCCTCGAAGCGGGCGACGCTCTGGTCGAGCGTATCGGCGATCTGAAGCGCGCGGCCGCCGAGCGTGGCGTTGATCGCATCGGCTTTCTCGCCGAGCGTGCGGGTCAGCGACTCGCTCTTGGAGGTGACGACCTCGCCGATCTCGTCGGCCTTTGCGGCGAGCGCGCGGGTGACCTCGCGGCCGCCCTCGGCCAGCACGCGGGCGATATCGACCGTGCGCTCGACCAGCGCCTCGTTCAGCGCCGTGGCGCGCGAGCCGAGATTGCCGTCGATGCGCGCGATCAGCCCGTCCAGCGACTTGCCGATCTCGGCGCTCTTGGCGCCTGAGCGCTCCTCGAAGACGCGGATCTGGTTCTCCATCGCGGCGGCTGCTTCGCCGGTGCGGCTCGCCATGAGTTCGGCGGCCTGCTGCGAGACGGCGCCGACCCGGTCGGCCAGCTGGTGGCCTTCCTCGGCGAAGAGCCGCTCGACCAGCGCCAGGCGGCTGGTGATCGTTTCGGAGAGCCCACGCGCATCCTCGGACAGCCGTGTCGCAAGGGCGCCGCCCTGTCCGACCAGGATCGCCTCGAAGGCGGCGAGCCGGTCGCCGAGGCCGGTCTCGATCGCGATGCCCTGGCGGTCGAACAGACCGGCCAGCGCCTCGTGCCGGCTCGTCAGCGCCTCGGTCAGCGCCTGCGAGCGGCCCTCGACAAGCTGCAGCATCGCTTCCGCGTTGGCGGCGAGCGCCTCGTTGACGCGCCCGCCCTGCTTGGTCAGCGCGAGCACGATGTCCTTGCCCGTATCGGTCAGCGCCGAGCGCGCCTCCTCCGCGTGAACCGTGAAGGTTTCGCGAAGCCCCTGGGTCGCCTCCGTGACGCGTTCGGCGACATCGCGGCCGTCGACATTGATCGTCTCGGTCAGGGCCCTCGTCGCCTCGGTCATGCGGCGCGCCAAATCCTCGCTCTGCTCGCCGAGCAATGTGTGGACCTCGCGGCCGGTGCTGACGAGGTCGCCGATCATGCTCTCGCGCTGCTTGTCGAGCAGCGCGCCGACCTCTTGTCCGGTCGCGTCGAGGCGGGTCAGGAAGCCGGTCTGCTGCACGTCCAGCGCGGAGCGGGCCGCCTCGGCCGCGTCGCCGACGCGGGTCGACAAGGCCGCGCCCTGCTCATCGAGGCGCTGCGTCACCGCATCGCCGGTCTCGCTGAGCTTCGTGATCAGCGCGCCGCTGCGCTCCGACAGCACGGTGTGGACCGAGCGCCCGACATCGGCGATCCGCGCCACGATCGTTTGGCTCTCGCTGGCGAGCAGGTCCTTGACCTCGAGGCCAGCCTGCGAAACCGTCACCGTCATGGCGCCGGCCTGCTCGTCGAGCAGCGCGCCCACCTTGGCCCCGGTCTCGGCCAGGCCGCCGACAAGCTTTTCCCGGTGTTCTTCGAGCAGCGCGCCGACATCGGAGCCTGCGCCGGCGACGCGTGTGACGAGCGCCTCCGCCTGGCGGTCGAGCAGGGCATGCACGGTTTCGCCGGTTTCGGAGAGCCGCGTCACGAGGCTGCCGCCCTGTTCGGTGAACAGCCCGTGGACGCTGGCGCCGACCTCCGTGATCCGGCTGGTCAGCTCGTCGCCATGACGGGAGACCGTGTCGCCGATGGCTTTGCCGGCCTCGTCGGCGCGCAGCAGGATCGCGTCGCCGCGCTCGCGCAGCACGTCGTCGACGGTGCGGGCGGTTTCGTTGAGGCGGGTCAGCAGGCTGTCGCCCTGCGCGCCGAGCGAGGTGTTGAGGTTCTCGCCGACTTCGAGCAGGCGCGTCGCGATCGCCTCGTTCTGGCGGGTCAGCAGCCCGTTCACGCCGCGTCCGACCTCGGCAAGGCGCGTCGTGACGCTCTCGCCTTCCTCGGCCAGCGCGCTACGCAGATTTTCGCCGGTCTCGGTCAGGCGGGTCCGCAGGCTTTCGCTCTGGCCGTCGATCAGCGCGACCATGTCGCGGCTGCTGGTCTCGAAGCGCTCGGCCGCTTCGCCGCCGCGCAGGGAAATCTCCTGGGCCAGGCTGTCGCCGGTCTGGCGCAGCGTCTCGTTGACGCTCTCGACGCGCGCGGTCAGCGTGTCGGCGACCTGCATGCCGGTCTCGCTGATCGCCCGGGTGACGTCGCGGGCGCCCGAGGTCAGGCCTTCGGTCAGCACCGCCCCGGTGCGCTCCAGCGATGCGGCGATCTCGGCGGCGCGGCCGTCGAGCAGCACCGAAAGTTCCTGGCTCGCGCCCGAAAGCCGGGTGCTGACATCGCCGGATGTGGTTTGCAGCCGCTCGACGAGATCGTTGCCGCGGCCGGTGATCTCATCGACCATGCGCTCGCCAGCGCGACCGAGCGCGAGCGTGATCTCGTCGCCCTTTTCTCCAAGCGAGCCTGTGACGCGGTCGCCGGCGAGCGTCACCGCCTCGGAAATCACGCGGCTGGCGTTCTCGAGATCCTTCGACAGGCCCTCATGGGCTCCGCTGATCGCGAACTTGACCCGCTCGGCATTGCCGACCACGGCCTCGCGCTGCGTCACCAGTTCGTCGATCAGCGCCCGAAGGCGGATTTCATTGTCGGCATAGGCGCGCTCGAGCGTCGCGATCTCGCCGCGTACGATCGTCTCCAGTTCACCGGCGCGAGCAACCGCGCGCTCGATGCCGTCGCCCATCGCGGCGACCTCGCGGCGGATGGTCTGGCTCAGCGAGAGCACGGCGTCCGAGCCGGCGACCTCGGGCTCGGCCAGCCGAAGCGCGACCTCGGTCATGGCGCGCGAGACCAGTCGCATCTCCTGTGTTCGGCGATAGAGCGCCGCCAGCACGAAGAAGAAGATCACCGGCGCGCCGACGGCCAGCGCGAGCAGGGTCCATTCGCCGATTCCGAACGCTGCGAGTCCTTCGGGCAGACCGGCGGAAAACGAGCCGAACCGGCTGACCATCAGGAAGGCCGCGCCGCCGAGCCAGGCGAGCGAGGCCGCGAGCGCAAACCAGAGCGGACGGGTCGACGGGCGCACCGAGAATGCCTGGACCAGCGAGCTCGAATCGCGCCGGTCGTCATTGGCGACGCGGCTCGTATCGGGCGCGATCGACGGCTTCGGTCTGGCCTGCGGCGGCGTGGCGGCCGTCTCCTGGAGCGGCAACGGCTCGATCTTCGGCAGATCGAGCTTGAGATCGTTCTCCGTCGTCGAGGGAAGCTTCGGCTCGGAGCCCGTGGCTTGCGCCTCGGTCTCAGGCTTCGGCTGGTCGAGCCTCAGGGCCTCCTCGATCGCCGACATCGCGGCCTCGGTCGGGTCCTGGAGCTTGTTTTGCCGGATCATGGGTGCCGCCTCGCCACGCTACTCGATGAGCATTCTCGCGGAGGTCGCGCGCCGCATGCCGCCTCCGGCACGCATGGCGCGACGGACTCTGCGCCCATCATTTACCAATTGGAAGGGTAGTGGAGCGCTCAGGTGATGGAAACCCATTTGACCACGCGATTCACAAACGTCGTTAACGCCTCGTTCACCATGATGGCGCTTCCTGAAGATCATCCAGCCTGCGCCGAAACCGGCCAGAACGCCATCGACCAGAGTCCGCTATGCCCCAGAGCGCCATCGATCTCGTCCACCTCGCCCGCCAGACCGGCGGCGACCATGAACTCGAACGGGAGCTTCTGGCTCTCTTCGCCCAGCAATGCGTCCGCCATCTGCGCGCCATCCACGCCACCGATGACGCGCAGGCCAAGATGGACGCCGCCCACACGCTGAAGGGGGCGGCCCGCGCCATCGGCGCCTGGCAGGTGGCCGCAGCCGCCGACGCGATAGAGCAGCATCTGGCCGCGACCGACGTCCGCCGGGCGGAGGCGGCGATGGACGCGCTTGCGCTGGCCGCCGCCGAGGTGCGCGTCGTGATCTCCAAGCTCGACTGCGCCGCCTGATCGGCAGCGGAAGCGGAAAACGCTTTCCTCGCCGGTTGGAAATGCTCTAAGCGGAGCCCGTATCTGGCCGCCGGAGTTCACGATGCCGAAGATCACCTTCATCGACGCCAAGGGCGAAGGCCGCACTGTCGAGGGCGACGCCGGCTCGACCGTGATGGAGGTCGCCGTCCGCAACGGCGTGCCCGGCATCGAGGCCGAGTGCGGCGGGGCCTGCGCCTGCGCGACCTGCCATGTCTATGTCGACGACGCCTGGGCCGCGAAGGCCGGGGGGCCTGAGTCGATGGAGGAGGACATGCTCGACTTCGCCTTCGACGTCCGCCCGACCTCGCGGCTTTCCTGCCAGATCAGGGTGCGCGACGAACTCGACGGCCTGGTGGTCAGGACGCCGGCGCGGCAGGGTTGAATCCAGAGACGGCCGGGGCTATTCGGCCGCGGCCGGAACGGCCGGCGCCAGCGTCGTCTCCTGGCCCGGAACCGGATGGCGCGGCACCAGAAAGGCGAGCGACAGCGACACCGTCGCCACCGCCGCGCCGATATAGAAGACGAAGGCCGGATCCCTGATCCAGAGCAGGCCGAACGTCACCGGCAGGACGACCGCCGCGATATGGTTGATCGTGAAGGCGACCGCCGAGGTCGGCGCGATGTCGGCGGGATCGGCGATCTTCTGGAAATAGGTCCGCTGCGCCAGCGTGAGCGTGAAGAAAACCCCGTCGACGATGAAGAGCGCGCCGGCGACATAGACCCCCCAGCCGGCGAAATGGCCCTGGCTCGCCAGCGCATAGCCGACGAAGACGGCGACGAGCGAGACATTCTCGAGCTTGATCGTCGCCCGCTCGCCGAAGCGCCCGACGAGATTGCCCAGCATCGGCCCCATGAAGGTGTTGATGCCATAGGTGGCGAGCAGCAGCGTCGCCGTGGCGGAGACGTCGTAGCCGAAGCGCTCGACCAGCAGGAACCCGCCGAAGGCCATGAAGATCTGCCGGCGCGCGCCCGACATGAAGGTCAGCGCGTAATAGAGCCAGTAGCGCCGCCGCAGCACGAAACCCTTGTTCTGCGGCACCGTTCCCTGGAAGCGCGGAAAGGCGAGCCAGGCCGCAAGCGTGAGCGCCACGGTGAGCAGCCCGGCGGCGAGGAAGACAGTCGTGTAGGCCGGCTGAAAGGCGCGCCAGATCAGCGCGATCGAGCCGAAAGCCAGCAACTGCGCCATGGCCGACGCGCCGGCTATCCGGCCCAGCAGCCGGGGAGCTTGCGCCTTGGGCAGGAGCTGCAACTGCAGCGATTGCTGCGCGGTCTCGTAATAGTGGAAGCCGAGCGACATGATCGTCGTCGTCAGCAAGAGTCCGCCGAGCGTCGGGTAATAGCCGGTGATGGCGACGCCGACGCCGAGCGCCGCCAGGCTGAGATAGGCCAGGATCTGCTCGCGCATGAAACAGAACAGCACGATCGCGGTGAAGGCGAGGAAGCCGGGAATCTCGCGGACCGATTGCAGGATGCCGATATCCTGGCCGGTGAAGCCAGCAGCCTCCTTGGCGAAATTGTTGATCAGCGCCGACCAACTCGCAAAGCCGAGCCAGTTCAGGAAGGCCAGCGCCATCAGGAACGCAGCGGGGGAATGCAGCAGGGAGCGCTGGCCCCCCGCGCCTGCGGAAAAATCAGTCCTGGGCGGTGGTTCGGTCATCGGCGACCCGGCGGGTGCTACGGCGGACAGCCGTCTCGGCGACGCGGGTGCGAGCCTTGCGTGCGGCGACACTGTCGATCCGCGAGGCGGCCCCGTCAATTCGCGCGCGGCATGGCGACCATGCGCTGGATGGCGCGATGCGACGATCTTGCTAGGATGGGCTCGCCACCAGTCGGGAGGATGCGATGTACAAGTCGATTCTGGTCCCCGTCGATCTCGCCGAGGCCGATCTCGCCGATCCGGCTATCGCCTCGGCGGTCGCCTTCGCCGAGATGTCGGGCGGCACGGTCCGCCTCGTCTATGTCCGCTCGCTCGTGCCGATCACCTATATGGAGTTCGTCCCGGCCGATTTCGACGCCGAGCAGCAGACTGATGCCGAAGCCAAGCTTGCCGCCATCGCGGCGGCGGTCGCGCTGCCGGCCGAGCGCGTATCGGCCCGGGTGCTGGTCGGCTCGGTCCATGGCGAGGTCCTGGCCGAGGCCGAGGCCAGCGGCGCCGATCTGATCGTGATCGGCTCGCACGAGCCAGGCATGCTGGCCTATGTCATCGGCTCCAACGCCTCGACCATCGTGCGCCGGGCGAAATGCTCGGTGCTGGTGGTGCGATGAGGAGCTAGCCGGCGACACGCCCCGGCACCAGCTCGTCCGGAACCTCGCCGGTCGCCAGCTCCCTCGGCCGGTTGAGCCTGATCATCGGCCAGACCTGCCAGAACGAGGCGGCCGCGAGCCCGATGCCAAGGAAACCGGCCGCCGTCGCGCCCTGCTGGAAGGCCCGCGCGGTGAAGAAGGCGAGCATCACGATCGAGAGCCCGCCGACCAGCGCCAGCGCCGCCCACATCGGATAAGGCTTTCCCGCGACGAAACGGGCCTTCGGGTTGGCCGTGGCGATGGCCGCCGACAGAGCCGCGACGAAGGCGTGGTAGCCTTCGTCGTCCCGGTCGATGTCGGTCAGCGAACGCCAGGACAGGTTGCCGAAGGTGATCGACTTGCCGTCGGTCAGCGTGAGCTTCGTCTTGTAGCCCTTCGAGGTGACGTTGCTCGGCGCATAGAGGAAGCGCACCTGCTCGACCGCGCCGAGCTGGACCCGGTCGATCTTGCGCGTGGTGTCGATTTCCATCGTGCCGCCATCGAGGCGGTAGGCGATCTCGAAGCCGATCGGCTTCGGGCGCTGACGCCAGGAGGGGGGAGACACGTCGTCGGGATGATGGGGCCGCATGCGGCGAGCCTTAGCGGCTTGGCTGACGATTGTCGCGCTTCTCCTGCGGATGTTCAGCCTTTGGATGTCTCCATTTTCTCGGCCAGCCAGATCTTGATCAGGGACTGGTAGGGCACATCACGCTTGTTGGCTGCGATCTTGATGCTTTCCAGCAGTCCGTTGGGAAGGCGGATCGAGATCGACGTCGAGGACGGCTTCAAGTTCGGAAACCGGACGGAGACAGCTTTGGTCCAGTCGACATAGTCGGTCGAATCATGCGTCTCCCAAAAGGCCCGTTCTTCGGCCTCGCTCTGAAAGGTCGGGATCGGCTTAAGCGTCTTGCCCATAATGCTTGCGCTCCTTCCGGTTCATGTCGCGAGCTGAAATCACTCGGATCAGGCTGTTCTCACCGCGCAGCGTGAAGGTAACACTGAGATACCTGCCTCCGCTTGTGCGCCCCAGCGCATGCAGCCTTCGCTCGGAAGCGCTGTGACGCCGATCCTCCGATAACAGCAGCGGCTCATTCAGAAACGCCTGCTCGGCCTCGGCTTGACTGACGTCATGCCTTTCAGCGCTTTTCCGATCGTTGCCACGATCCCAGTCGAAACCGACGACGCGATCAAAATCAATCACGATTGTATATCCTGATAATATACATTTTAAGTCTGCCCGGCAATCGGCCGCTTGGATTTGGCTGTTCGGCGCTACCGCGCCAGCACCTTCATCGCCCCGTCCAGCCCATCCAGCGTGAGCGGAAACATCCGTCCGCCGATCAGGCCCGAGATTTGCCGGATCGACTGGGTGTAGCTCCAGAGGTGTTGCTGCACGGGGTTGAGCCAGACCGATTTCTGGAAGCGCCCGGTCAGCCGCTCCATCCAGACCGAGCCCGCCTCCTCGTTCCAGTGCTCGACCGAGCCGCCCGGCATCGCGATCTCGTAGGGGCTCATCGAGGCGTCGCCGACGAAGACGCAGCGATAGTCGGCCGGATAGGTCCGCAGCAGCTCGAAGGTCGGGATGATTTGGTCGTGGCGGCGTCGGTTCTCCTTCCAGACCCGCTCATAGGGGCAGTTGTGGAAGTAGAAATGCTCGAAATGCTTGAACTCGGCCCGTGCCGCCGAGAACAACTCCTCGGCCAGCTCGACATGCCAGTCCATCGAGCCGCCGACATCGAGGAAGAGCAGCACTTTCACCGCGTTGCGGCGTTCGGGGCGCAGCTTGACGTCGAGATAGCCGTGCCGCGCCGTCTCGGAGATCGTCGTGTCGAGGTCGAGTTCCTCGGCCGCGCCGGTGCGGGCGAACCTTCGCAGGCGGCGCAGCGCGATGCGGAGGTTTCGCACGCCCAGTTCGCGCGTATCGTCGAAATCCTTGAACTCGCGCTGGTCCCAGACCTTCACCGCGCGGAAATTGCGGTTCTTGTCCTGGCCGATGCGGACGCCTTCGGGATTGTAGCCATAGGCGCCGTAAGGCGAGGTCCCGGCTGTGCCGATCCATTTCGAGCCGCCCTGATGGCGGCCTTTCTGCTCTTCGAGCCGCTGTTTCAGCGTCTCCCAGAGCTTGTCCCACCCCAGGCCCTTGAGCTGCGCCTTCTCCTCGTCGCTCAGATATTTCTCGGCGAGCCTACGCAGCCATTCCTCGGGAATGCCTGCCTTCTCGAAGGCCTCGCCAAGCGTCTCCATGCCCTTGAAGACCTGGGCGAAGACGCGGTCGAAGCGGTCGAGATGGCGCTCGTCCTTAACCAGACAGGTGCGCGCGAGATAGTAGAACTCGTCGACGCGCTGCTCGGCGAGGTCGGCCTCGACGCCCTCGAGCAGGGCCAGATACTCCCGCAGGGTGACGGGAACTTTCGCGGCGCGGAGGTCGGTGAACAGGCGCAGGAACATCGCGCTACTGTGCCGGCCCCGGCGGGCCGGTCAAGCAGCACCCGCGCAAAGGCCCGATGCTGCTTGATGGGGCAGGCCCGATCACGCCACGGCGTCGGCGAGGTCCTTGGTCACCTTGAACTTGACGACGGTCTTCGCCGGCACCTTGATCATCGCGCCGGTCGAGGGGTTGCGGGCCTCTCGGGCCTCGCGCTTGGCCGCGGACAGCTTGCCGACGCCGCCGAGAGTCACGTCGTCACCGGATTTGAGCGTCTTGGCGACGATGCCGCCAAGCGAGGCCAGGACGGCGGAGACGTCGGACTTGGTCTTGCCGGTCTCGTCGGCGATGGCGGCGATCAGTTCGTTCTTGGTCATGAAATCCTCCTTGAGAAGGTGTTGGCCGCGCCGCGGGCGGCATGATGCTCGGCTCTCCGCTCGCGCGGGGGCCTTGCGCCGCCATGATTTCAGCGCGGGACCTGCCAGTTGGCACAGCGGCGGCCGAAACGCGACCGCCACGGCGCTAGATACGCACAGGAAACCGCTTCGTTCCCCTTCAACCGCGGGTAATCTGGCCTGCATGCGCCGATTCCAGGCGCGCGGGGACGATTGACAAGCGCCGATCCATTATTTCAAGCTTGAAATAATCGGCTGCGGGGACGGACATGAAGGTCATCATCGTCGGGGGCGGAATCGGCGGTCTGACGCTAGCCCTGATGCTCCATCAACGCGGCATCGGCGCGACCGTCTACGAGCAGTCGGGCGAAATCCGGGAGGTCGGCGTCGGCATCAACACGCTGCCGCACGCCATCGCCGAACTGGCGGGACTCGGCCTGTTGCCGGCGCTCGACGCGGTCGCGATCCGGACCCGCGAACTGATCTATATGAACCGCTTCGGCCAGACCGTCTGGCGCGAGCCGCGCGGCATCCATGCCGGCGCTCCCGTGCCGCAATTCTCGATCCATCGCGGGCGCCTGCAAGGGGTGATCCGCGACGCGGTGCTGGCCCGGCTCGGCCCCGACTCGCTGCGGACCGGCCGACGGCTGCAGGGCTTCGTTCATGACGAGGGCGGCGTCACCGCGCATTTCACCGATTCGCGCCGGGGCGAGGCCGGCGCAACCGCGCGCGGCGACGTCCTGATCGCCGCCGACGGCATCCATTCCACGGTCCGCGCCCATTATTTCCCCGATCAGGGCCCGCCGCGCTGGAACGGCGTGCAGATGTGGCGCGGCGCCTGCGACTGGCCGGCTTTTCTCGACGGCGAGAGCATGATCATCGCAGGCGGCATGGCCGGAAAACTCGTGCTGTATCCGATCGCGCCGGGCGCGACGCCGCAGACGCGGCTGACCAATTGGGTCGTCAACATCCGCACCGGCGATCCGGAAAAGCCGCCGCCGAAGGAGGCCTGGTCGAAGCCCGGCCGGCTCGAGGACGTGCTGCCCTTCGCGCGCCGCTTCACCGTGCCCGGCATCGACATCATGGCGCTGATCCAGGCTTCTCCCGGCTTCTGGGACTATCCGATGTGCGACCGCGATCCGCTGCCGCGTTGGACTCACGGCCGGGTCACGCTGCTCGGCGACGCAGCCCATCCGATGTATCCGGTCGGCTCCAACGGGGCGTCGCAGGCGATCCTGGACGCGCGCTGCCTCTCGGACCTGCTGGTCAGGTCCGAGCATCCGCGCCATGCGCTCAGCGCCTATGAGGCGGTGCGCCTGCCGGCGACGGCCGAACTCGTGGCGATGAACCGCGTCGGCGGGCCAGAGCGGGTGATCGACGCGGTCGAGGCGCTGGCGCCCAACGGCTTCGACGATGTCGAGCGCGTGCTGAGCTACGCCAGGCGAGAGGCGATCGTGAAGGCCTATGCCGGCAAGGCAGGGTTCTCGGCCGAGCAGTTGGCCCGGCCTGCCTGAACGGGCTCAGCCGGCTTCGGTCAGTTGCAGGATGCGCGCCTTGAGCCGGGCGTTGTTCTGTTCGCAATGCTTCAGCCGCCGCGCCAGATCGAGCGGCACCACCTCGCTTGCGCCTCTCGCCTGCGCCTCGAAGACGAGACCGACACGCTCGCCGTCGCGCCAGCGCACGCGCGCCGGATAGGACCGTCGCAGATGGTCGATCTCGAGATCGAAGGCGCCAGGCAGCGCCACGCTGTCCGAGATCAGAACCAGCGCGCCGGTGTCGGAAAGGTTTCGCACGACGCAGTCCAAGGTCGAGCGGCGCTCGTTGAAGCAGGCCCGCCCGCCCAGCAGGGTGCGTTTGCGCGGATTGGATCGGCGTTCCGTCATCATTGTCGCAGGCCCTGATGCTCATCCCCAAGAGTTGCATAATGCAACCCCAGAGAGGTTATGGCCCAGACGGCGACGAGGCGCAGCGTCAACTCCTGCTTAACCTTAACGAGCTCGCCGGGCTCTCAGCGGGCAGGCGGGCTGTTGGCGGAATTCAGCGCCCTCAGCGCCCGGACCGCCGCGAGGTCGATCGGCGCGGGCGGCCGGCATTCATCCTCGGACAGGAAGGCGACCCCGACATCATCCCCCCTGCGCCAGCATTGCCGGACGCGCAGCCGCAGCTCCTGTCCGGGGACGTTCAGCTCGAAGGTCGCCGGGAGTTCCGTCCAGTCGCTGAGCCGCACCATCGCACCCGTCGCGGAGCGGTTACGCAGGCTGCACTGGAAAACCGACTGGCCGCCGTTGAAGACGGCGCTGGTCTGATGGAACACCCGTTCGCGCGCGACGGTCCGGCGTTCGGTTCGCATGGTCGTTCCCTTCGGATGGGCCGGCATTCCAGGCCGCGCGGGATGGAAAGCCGATCCTGCCTCAAACCCGGCCTGGATGCATCGCCGGACGCGCCGTAACCTTAATCCGCCCGGAGCTCACGCGCCTTCGGGCGGCGGCGGCAGGAAGTCGACCTCGTGCTTCGCCGAGAGAGCCACGACCTCGGCCGGGTTCTGCTGCGCCATCGCATGGATGCCCCAGAACAGATCGTAGAGCCGGCCTGTCGGCGCGACCCAGAACAGGCATTTCACGGTCGCGTCGGATTTGTTGAACAGGCCGTGCGGCTGGTTTCGCGGCAGTCGGATCAGATCACCGGGCGTGGCGAAGCTCTCCGCGCCGTCTAGGACGAGATCGAGCCGGCCCTCCAGCATGTAGATGAATTCGTCCTGCGTCGGGTGGATATGCGGCGGCACGAAGGTTCCGGGCGGGAAGGTGGCGTGCCAGGAGAAGGAATCCGGGCTCAGCGACTTGGGCACATAGGTCTGGCCGAGGATGTTCCAGGAGATGGCGTCGAGGCCTTCATTGGCCTTCGTCACGCCGGCGGTCAGCGGCTTCATGGTGTCGTCTCCTCTACAGGTGCAGGAAGCGGTCCTTGACAGCCGCGTCGCTGCGGAGCTCGTCGCTGGCGCCGCGCCAGACGACGCGGCCCTTCTCCAGCACGATATGACGGTCGGCGATCCTGGCCAGCGCATCGACGTTCTTGTCGATGACGAGGATGGATTCGCCCTCGGCTTTCAGCGCCGCGAGGCAGGCCCATATCTCCTGCCGGATGATCGGCGCCAGCCCCTCGGTCGCCTCGTCGAGGATGATCAGGCGCGGATTGGTCATCAGCGCCCGGCCGATCGCCAGCATCTGCTGCTCGCCGCCCGAAAGCTGATTGCCGCGGTTGGCGCGACGCTCCTTCAGGCGCGGAAAGAAGTCGTAGATTCGCTGGATGTCCCAGCGCGGCTTGCCGAAGCGGCTCGCGGCGGTGGCGATCAGGTTCTCCTCGACCGAGAGCGTCGGGAAGATCATCCGGCCTTCCGGCACGAGGCCGATGCCGGCCTGCGCGATGCGGAAGGGGGCGGACCCGGTCAGGTCGCGGCCAGCGACGGTGACGCGTCCGGCCGTCGGCCTGATCAGCCCCATGATGGCGCGGATCGTCGTGGTCTTGCCCATGCCGTTGCGGCCGAGCAGGGTGACGACCTCGCCCTCGGCGATGGCGAATTCGACCCCGAACAGGATCTGCGCCTCGCCATAGCCGGCGTCGAGGGCTTCGACGGTCAGCATGAACATCTCCACTCCGTCATTGCGAGGAGCGCAGCGAAGCAACCCAGGGGGGCGTAGCGCTCGACGTCCCCCTGGGTTGCTTCGCTGCGCTCGCAATGACGGTGGGGACGTGGCATCACCCCTCCTCGCCGAGGTAGGCTTCGCGCACTGCGGGGTCTGCGCGCACGCTCGCGGGATCGCCGGACGCGATGACGCGGCCATAGACCAGCACGGTGACGCGATCCGCGAGTGCGAAGACGGCCTCCATGTCGTGCTCGACCAGCAGCATGGCGTAGCGGCCCTTCAGGCTCTTCAAAAGCGCGATCAGCCGCTCGCCCTCCTCGCGGCCGACCCCGGCCAGAGGCTCGTCTAGCAGGACCGCGGCCGGCTCCAGCACCAGCGCCATCGCGATCTCGAGCGCGCGCTTCTCGCCATGCGAGAGCCGGCCCGCCAGCACGTCTGCGCGCTCGGAGAGGCCGATCGCCGCGATGGCCTCGCGCGCCGGTGCGTTCAGGCTCTCGTCGCGGGCGGCGTTCCGAAGCAGCGCCAGCGGGGACGATGACCGCGCCTGGACGCCGAGCGCGACGTTCTCCAGCACCGAGAGCGAGGGGATCGTCGAGGTGATCTGGAAGGTGCGGGCGAGCCCGGCCCGCGACCGCTTCTCGGGCGAAAAACCGGTGATGTCGGCGCCGCGAAAGCGGATGCTGCCGGCGTCCGGCCTTAGCATGCCGGAAATCTGGTGGACCAGCGTGGTCTTGCCCGCGCCATTGGGGCCGATCAGCGCGTGCAGTTCGCCGGGCGCGACATCGAGGCTGACGCCATCGGTGACTTTCAGCGCCCCGAAGGATTTCCGCACGCCCGACAGCGCGAGCACCGGCTCAGTCATGGCCGGTTCAGTCATGACGCCGTCCGCCGAGCCTGCCGATGATGCCGACGAGGCCGCCGCGCGTGAACAGCACGAACAGCACGATCAGCGGCCCAAAAATCGCCTTCCAGTGCTCGGTCCAGCCGGCGAGGAAATCTTCGGCGAAGAGGAAGGCGAGCGCCCCGATGATCGCGCCATGCAATGAACCGACGCCGCCGAGCACGACCATGAAGATCAGTTCGCCCGAGCGCGACCAGGACATGAAGGCCGGGCTGACGAATTCGGTCTGGTTCGCCAGCAGGAAGCCCGACAGCCCCGCGATCATGCCGGAGATGACATAGGCGATCAGCCGGATGCGCGGGACGTCGAAGCCGGTCACCGTGACGCGCGTGGCGTTCTCGCGGGCTGCCCGCAGGATGCGGCCGAAGCGAGAGGCGACGATGACGCTGATCAGGAGGTAGCAGCCCGCCAGCACGGCGAGCACGACATAGTAGAACGAGGTGCGGCTGGCGAAGGGCTCAAAGCCGAGCAGGGTGCTGCGGTCCGACAGCGTCAGCCCGTCATCGCCGCCATAGGCCGAAAGCGCCTGCGCCAGGAAGAACGCCATCTGGCCGAAGGCGAGCGTGATCATGATGAAGGCGACGCCCTTGGTCCGCAGCGAAACCGCTCCGGTGATCGCGGCAAACAGCGCGCAGACCAAAAGGATGACCGGCAGGATCAGCAGGGCCTCGGTGCGGCCTTCGGTTATCATGATGCCGGTGACATAGGCGCCGATGCCGATGAAGGCGGCATGGCCGAAGGAGACCAGACCGCCGACGCCGAGGATGAGATCGAGCGAGAGCGCGGCGATGGCGAAGATCATCGCCCGCGTCACCAGCGTCAGCCAATGCGCCGGCAGGCCGAGCGCGACCGCGAGCGGAACCGCCGCCAGCGCGAGGAACAGGATGATCGCGATGAGCGGCCGGCGCGTGCGGGCCGGCAAAGCAACGACCTGCGGCTGGCCGAGCGCGGCGTCCGGCAAGGCGGGCGCGGCGCTCATGAGCGGCCCTTGGCCGGCAGCAGACCCTCGGGCCGCACGAACAGCACCATCGCCATGACGAGGTAGATCAGCATCGAGGACAGCGCGGCCCCTGTCGCCCGCGCCGAGGGCGCGCTCATGAACAGGCGCAGCAGGTCGTTCATGAAGGAGCGGCCGAGCGTGTCGACGAGGCCGACGATCAGCGCGCCCACGAACGCGCCGCGAATCGAGCCGATGCCGCCGACGACGATGACGACGAAGGCGAGTATCAGGATCGAATCGCCCATGCCGGGCTCGACCGAGAGGATGGGAGCCGCCATCGCGCCGGCAAAGCCCGCCAGCATCGTGCCGAAGGCGAAGACGATCATGAACAGCTTGCGGATATCGACGCCGAGCGCCGAGACCATCGAGGCGTTCGACGCGCCGGCCCGCAGCAGCATGCCGGTGCGCGTCTTCTCGACGATGAACCAGAGTAGCCCTGCGACGGCCAGCCCCGAGCCGATCAGCGCGAAGCGGTAGACCGGGTAGAGGATGCCGTCCATCAGCGCGACCGAGCCGGTGAGGAACTCGGGGACCGGCACCGAGAGCGGGGCAGCGCCCCAGACGATCTTGACGCCCTGGTTGAGCAGCAGGATCAGCCCGAATGTCGCCAGCACCTGGTCGAGATGGTCTCGCTCATACAAGTGCCGGAAGACGAGGAATTCGAGCGCCAGTCCGATGACGAGCGCCGCCGCCAGCGCCAGCGCGAGGCCGAGCAGAAAGCTGCCCGTCAGCGCGACGAAGGTCACGGCGAGATAGGCCCCGAGCATGTACTGCACGCCATGCGCCAGGTTGATGAAGTCCATCACGCCGAAGACCAGCGTCAGCCCCGCCGCGACCAGGAACAGCAGGATGCCGAGCTGCAGCCCGTTCAGGATCTGGACGATGAGGAGGCTGGTGGTCATGGATCCAAGCCGCGACGATGCCTGAAAGGCGCGGGGAACCCTCTCCCGGAGGGAGAGGGCAGGGTGAGGGGTCGGCCATTGGCCGCATCAAGCGAGACCTGCACGCAGGCTCGCAACCGCTTGGCGCTTCGCTGGTCAAGGGGCCGACCCCTCACCCCCAGCCCCTCTCCCTACGGGAGAGGGGAGTCCGTGCAGCGCTTCTCTCGCCTCACTTGAGGGCGCAATCCTTCGCATGCGGGTCGGCGTAGTCCGTGAACACCTTCTGGGCGATCTCGGTCTGGAACTTGCCGTCGGCGCGCTTGGCGACCTTGACCAGGTAGAAATCCTGGATCGGGTAGCCGTTTGTGTTGAACTTGAACTTGCCGCGCAGCGAGGTGAAGTCGGCCTTTTTGAGCGCGGCGCGCAGCTTGTCCTTGTCGCCCGCCCCGCCGGCCGCCTTGACGGCCGAATCGATCAGCATGGCGGCGTCGTAGGCCTGCATGGCGTAGGAACCCGGCACGATCTTGTAGGCCGCCTCATAGGCCGAAACGAAGGCCTTGGACTGCGGGTTGTCCATATTGGGCGCCCAGGTCATGCCGCCGAACAGGCCGACCGCCGCGTCCTGCTGCGCCGGCAGGGTCGACTCGTCGACCGTGAAGGCGGAGAGGAACGGGATCTTGCCCTGGAGGCCTGCCTGCGACCACTGCTTGACGAAGTTGACGCCGAGCCCGCCTGGAAGAAACGCGAAGACCACGTCGGGCTTGGTCGAGGCGATCTTGGCGAGATCGGAGGCGAAGTCCATCGAGGTCAGCGGCGCATAGACCTCGTCGACGAGTTCGCCCTTGAAGTAGCGCTTGAAGCCGGCGAGCGAGTCCTTCCCGGCCTGATAGTTCGGCGCGATGATGTAGGCGCGCTTGAAACCCTGGTCCTGCGCGTATTTGCCGAGAACCTCATGGACCTGGTCGTTCTGGTAGGAGGTCACGAAGAAGTTCTCGTGGCAGGCCTTGCCCGCCATGGTCGAGGGGCCGGCATTGGGCGAGATCAGGATCGCGCCAGAGTCGAGCACCGGCTTGGCGATGGCGCCGAGGATGTTGGAGAAGATCGGGCCGACCACGAAATCGACCTTGCCCCCGTCGATGAAGCCCCGGACCTTGCCGACCGCGACGTCGGGCTTGAGTTCGTCGTCGATGACGGTGATCTGCACCGGAACGCCGCCGAGTTTGCCGCCGTTCTTGTCGACCGCGAGCTGGAAGCCGTCGCGGAGTTGCTGGCCGAGCGCCGCGCCAGGCCCGGTCAGGACGCTGACGACGCCGATCTTCATCGGCTCCTGGGCCTGGGCTGCGGTCGCGGCCGCCAGCGCGAACAGGCCGGCGCCAAGGCTAAGCGTGAATTTCGATGTCATGTCGGGTCCTCCCGGGACGAGCGAGAAAGCGGCGGCGCGGCAGGGGTCCCTCAACCTCCAAAAACCGCGCGACGAGGGCATATTGTTTCAAGCTTAAAATATCTGCAAGGGGTTCGTGCGGAAGAATTTTCGGGCCGCTGCCCACCTTGTCATTCCGGGGCCCGGCAAAGCCGGGAACCCGGAACCCATGACCGGGCGAAGCTCCTTTCGTCATTGCGAGGAGCATAGCGACGAAGCAACCCAGGAGGACGTGGAGCGTTGCCGCCCCTGGGTTGCTTCGCTGCGCTCGCAATGACGGCTTGGACGCACCCGGTCGTGGGTTTCGGCTTCGGCCCTGCGGGCCGCCCCGGAATGACAAACCTCAAGCCTGCACGCCATCGACATACCAGTCCATCTTGGACATCAGCTCGTCGGAGGCCTTTTCGCCGTCCTTCAGCCGCACGACGCCCTTCTGGTCCTTGAGTTCGCCGGTGAAGGGGTGGAGCGTCCCATCGACGATGCCCTTCTGGACCGCGTCAGCCGCCGCGCGCGCCGCCGGCGTCACGGCGTCGTTGTAGGGCGCGATCTTGACCATGCCGTCCTTGATGCCGCCCCAGACGTCGCCGGTCTTCCACGAGCCGTCCATCGCCGCCTTGACGCGGGAGATATAGTAGCCCGACCAGTCGTCGATGATCGCCGAAAGATGGGCCTTTGGCGCGAACGCCTTCATGTCGGAGGCCTGGCCGAAGGCGAAGACATTGCGCTGCTCGGCGGCCTGCAAAGCGGCGGCGGAGTCAGTGTGCTGGGTGATGATGTCGCAGCCCTGGTCGATCAGCGCCGCTGCCGCCGCGGCCTCCTTGGCCGGGTCGTACCAGGTCGAGGCCCAGATCACCCTTGTCCTGAAGTTGGGGTTCACCTTCTTCGCCGCGAGATGGAAGGCGTTGATGCCCATCACCACCTCGGGAATCGGGAAGGAGGCGATGTAGCCGGCCTGGCCGGATTTCGACATGTGGCCGGCGATGGTGCCGATCACCGCGCGGCCCTCATAGAAGCGGGCATTGTAGGTCGCGACGTTGTCGGTGCGCTGATAGCCGGTGGCGTGCTCGAAGAAGAGTTTCGGGAACTGCTTGGCGACCTGGATGGTCGGGTTCATGAATCCGAAGGAGGTCGTGAAGATGAGCTGGTTGCCGCCCTGAGCGAGCTGCCGGATGGCGCGGGCCGCGTCGGGCCCCTCGGCGACCTTCTCGATGAAGCTGGTCTTCACCTTCGCGCCGAACTCCTTCTCGACCGCGAGCCGGCCCTGGTCATGCGTCCAGGTCCAGCCATGGTCGCCCACCGGCCCGACATAGACGAAGCCGACGCCGAGCGGGGCCTGCGCCAGCGCGCGCCCTGCGGCGAAGGGCAGGGCGGCGGCCGACGCGCCCGCGCCGAAATTGAACCTGCGACGGGTGATGATGGAGGTCATGTCCGGTCTCTCCGTGGTCGATGGCGGCGTCAGGACGCCGAGAAGGGTTTGCCGAGGCAGGCCGGCGCGTTCGCCCGGCTGCTCTTTGTTCGAAGCGACATCATGGTCAGAACTGCGATCGTCGCAAGATAGGGCGCCATCGCCAGCACCTCTGGCGGCAGCCAGCTCACGCCGGCCGCCTTGAACTGCAGCTCCGCCGTCATCACCGCTCCGAACAGATAAGCCCCCAGCAACAGTCGTGCCGGTCGCCATGCCGCGAAGACCACGAGCGCCAGAGCGATCCAGCCGCGTCCGGCCGTCAGCCCGTCGGACCACATCGGCGTCAGCGCCAGCGAGAAATAGGCTCCCGCCAGCCCGGCAAGCGCGCCGCCGAAAGCGATCGCGCCATAGCGGATGGCGATGACCGGGTAGCCGATGGCATGCGCCGAGCCGTCGTTCTCGCCGACCGCGCGCAGGATCAGCCCCGGCCGCGTCCGGTTCAGGAAGAACGAGACCGCCAGAACCAGCCCCAGCGAGAGGTAGACGACGATGTCGTGGCCGAAGAGGGCGCGAAGCAGTGGATGGCCCGACAGCGCCTCCGGGAACGCTGGCCCGAGCCGCGCGATGGTGCGGCCGACGAAGCCCGCCCCGATCAGCGAGGACGCGCCGATGCCGAAGATCGTCAGCGCCAGCCCCGTCGCGACCTGGTTGGCGGTCAGCGACAGCGTCAGAATGGCGAAGACCATGCTCGTCGCGACACCGGCGACGAGCGCCGCGATGAGACCTGCGCCGGTGCTGCCTGTGCTGTAGGCGACGGCGAAGCCCGCGACCGCGCCAGTCAGCATCATGCCCTCGACGCCGAGATTGAGCACGCCGGATTTCTCGACGACGAGCTCGCCAAGCGCCGCGAGCAGGATCGGCGTGGAAGCCGCGACGAGGGTCATCAGGATCGAGACGAGAATGGCGCTGGTCATGGCGCGCCAGCCTTCCAGCCAATCCGATATTTCACCAGCACATCCGTCGCCAGCAGCACGAACAGCAACAGCGCCTGAAACATCCCCGTCGCCGCCTGCGGCAGGCGCACCGTGGTCTGCGCGATTTCGCCGCCGACATAGGTCGCCGCCAGCACGATGCCGCCAAAGACGATGCCGAGCGGGTTCAGCCGGCCCAGAAACGCCACGATGATCGCGGTGAAGCCGTAGCCGGTGGGGAATTGCGGGGTAAGCTGGCCGAAGGGGCCGGCGGCCTCGAACAGGCCGGCGAGACCGGCGAGCCCGCCGCCCGCCAGCAGCGAGAGCCACGTCACCCGGTCGGCGCTGAAGCCGCCATGGCGCGCGGCGGCGGGGGCGAGGCCGACCACCTTCACCGCATAGCCGGCGGTGGTCTTCTCCATCAGGAGCCAGGCGACGATCGCGATGACCAGCGCCAGCGGAATGCCGAGATGCACGAGCGAACCCTCCGCCATCGCCGGCAGGGTCTGGTCTGCGCTGAACATCCGCGTCTGCGGGAAATTGAAGCCGTCCGGGTCCTTCCAGGGCCCACGCACGAGATAATACAGCGCCTGCACCGCGACATAGGTCAGCATCAGGCTGGTCAGGATCTCGCTGACCTGAAGCCTGACCCGCAGGAAGGCGGGAACCGCCGCCCAGGCCATGCCGCCGAGCACGCCGGCAAGCGCCATGGCCGGCAGGATCCACCAGCCGGTCATGCCGTGGGTCGCAAGCGCCACGCCGGTGCCGGCGATCGCGCCGAATATGTACTGCCCCTCCGCCCCGATGTTCCAGACATTGGCGCGAAAGCCGATGGCGAGACCCAGCGCGATCATCACCAGCGGCGCGGCCTTGACGCCGAGATCGGGCCAGCGCTGCGGCTCAATGAAGGGCGTCACGAAGATGTCGCGCACGGCATGGAGCCCGTCATAGCCCATGGCCTTGAAGACGATCATGCCGATCGTCATGGTCAGCCCGACCGCGATCAGCGGGCTGGCATAGAGCATCAAAGTGCTGGGCTCGCGCCGGCGTCGCCATTCAAGCATGGGCGAAATCTCGGATGGCTGCCGGAGGAATCTCCTCCCTTCCCCCTCGTGGGGAAGGGCATGGGGATGGGGGGCGAACGACCGGGTGAGCGAGGGCTTGTATCGGCGACTTTGCTAAAGCAGTCACCCGCTCGCTTCGACTTTCCGCCCCCCACCCCTTCCCCTCCCCACAAGGGGGAGGGGTTTCGCGCAGTGCGTCTTGAGCACACTTTTCAGGCATGGGAGGCCTCGCCGCTGGCGTCCGCCCCATGCACGCCGCCCATCATCAGGCCGATCTCGTCGATGCCGAGTGTGCCGACATCGCGCGCTGGCGAAAGCCGGCCCTCGTTGATGACGCAGAGCCGGTCGGCGAGTTCGAGCAACTCGTCGAGGTCCTGCGAGATCACCACCACCGCCGAACCCTTGGCGGCGAGATCGACCAGTTCCTGCCGGATCGCGGCGGCCGCGCCCGCATCCACCCCCCAGGTCGGCTGGCACACCACCAGCACCGACGGCGTCTGGCCGATCTCGCGGCCCATGATGAACTTCTGCAGGTTTCCGCCAGAGAGCGAGCGCGCGAGCGCGGCCGGCCCGGTGGTGCGGACATCGAAGCGCTGGATCACGGCCGTGGCGAAGCGCGCGACATCGCCCCGGCTGATGACGCCGAGCGGAGCCAAAGGCAGTCGATGGCGCGCGGTCAGCACGGCGTTGTCGGCGAGCGAGAAATCCGGCACGGCGGCATGGCCGTTGCGCTCCTCGGGCACGCAGGCGAGGCCGCGCGCGCGGCGCTGCCCGGCATCCTCGTGGCCGATCGGCTTGCCGTCGAGCGTGATCGCCTCGGCCGAGCCTGCCAGCCGCTCGCCCGACAGCGCGGTCAAAAGCTCCGACTGGCCATTGCCGGCGACGCCGGCGATGCCGAGGATTTCGCCGGCGCGGGCCTCGAAGGTCACCTCGTCGAGGTCCGTGCCGAAAGGCGGCTCGCCGTCGAGCGACAGGTTTCGCACGCCAAGCCGCACCGCGCCCGCGCCGCCTGCGGGCTTGCGCTCGATCTGGCGCAGTTCCGCGCCGATCATCAGCTCGGCCATTCGCCTCGTGCTCTCGACCCTGGGATCGCAGGTCGCGACGACCTTGCCGCCGCGCAGGATCGTCGCCGCTTCGCAGAGCGCTTTGATCTCGTGCAGCTTGTGCGAGATGTAGAGGATGGCGCAGCCCCCGGCCGCGATCTGGCGCAGCGTGCCGAACAGCTTGTCGACCTCCTGCGGCGTCAGCACCGAGGTCGGCTCGTCCATGATCAGCAGCTTGGGTTTTTGCAGCAGGCAGCGCACGATCTCGATGCGCTGGCGTTCGCCGACGGACAGCGTATGCACCGCGCGCTCGGGATCGAGCGGCAGCGAATAGCTGTCGAGGATCGCGGCGACGCGGGCCTTGAGTTCGTCGCGGTCGACCGCCTCGTCGAGGCCGAGCGCGATGTTCTCGATCACGCTCATCGCGTCGAACAGCGAAAAATGCTGGAAGACCATGCCGATGCCGAGTTTTCGGGCCGCCCTGGGCGAGGGGATCGCGACGGTCTGGCCGTCCCATTCGATCGCGCCCTCGTCGGCCTGCTGCACGCCGTAGATGATCTTGACCAGCGTCGACTTGCCGGCCCCGTTCTCGCCCAGCAGCGCATGAATCTCGCCGGGGCGGACGCTGAGCGAAATGTCCTCGTTGGCTTTCACGCCCGGAAAGCTCTTGGAGATGCGGGCGAGCGCGAGGCGGGGCGGGGCGGTCATCGTCTCGTCGTCTCGTCCGCTTCGACCGTGTCGGTTACGCGAGCACCGCCAAGCAAGCTCCGCACCAGCTCGGCCGCCGTCAAGGCGGCGATGATCTCGGGCCGTTTGTCGTCCACATCCGCGCCGCCGATCGGGCAGGTGAGGCGCCCCAGGGCATCGCGCCGTCCGCCGGCGCGCAGGAAGCCGGCCACGAAGCGGGCGCGCTTGGTGGCAGAGCCGATCATGCCGACATACGCGGCGTCGCGACGGTTCAGCGCCGCTTCCGCCAGACGATAGTCCAGCGCGTGGCTATGGGTCAGGATCACGAAGGCCGACTCCGCCGCCGCGCTTTCGACTGCCGCGACCGGATCGGCCATCCGGATGCAGGTGATAGCGGCGGGCACGCCGTCCATGACGCCATCGCGGTCGTCGATCAGGCTGGTCGCGAAGGGCAGGGGAGCGAGCGCGTGCGCCAGCGCCCGGCCGGTATGGCCCGCGCCGAAGATCAGGACGCGACGCCGATCCCGCGTCTCGACGTGTTCCGTCGTCCGCCGCATCACCAGATCGACGACATCGGCCCGGTGCAGCGCGACGACGACCCGCCCGCCGCAGCACTGACCCATCTGCGGACCGAGCGGAATGTCGAGACGGCGCTGGGCTTCGCCGTTCGCGAGCATTTCGCGGGCGACGTCGATGCAGTGGAATTCGAGCTGCCCGCCGCCGATGGTTCCGGCGGTGGCGGCGACGCTGACGGCCATGGCTGCGCCGGCTTCGCGAGGCGTGGAGCCTTGAGCGCGGGCGACCGTCACGAGGATGACGCCGTTGGTGAGGTGGAGGGTGAGGAAGGCGGAGAGTGTCATGAAACGCCTCCACCCATGACGGTGAAGCGCCGGGAACCCCTCTCCTGTAAGGAGAGGGGCAGGGGTGAGGTGAAGGCCCTTGGACCATTCAGGCGCCTGACGGAGTTAATGTCGGCGGATGGGTTTGGGAGAAATCGGATAACGTCCGACCCCTCACCCTGCCCTCTCCCTCCGGGAGAGGGTTCCCCGCGCTTGGCGTTCGCGGCTGTGTGAACCGGACTAGCGTCGCTCACTTCTCCACCCCCGCCCGCACCCGCTCCACGGCATCCAGCACCCGCTCCGGCGTCGCCGGCGCGTCGAGCCTCGGGCAGACCCGGTGCCCGCCCACGCTCGCCACGGCGTCCGACAGCGCGTGCAGCACGGAGATCGCCAGCATCAGCGGCGGTTCGCCCACCGCCTTCGAGCGATGGATCGTCGGCTCGCGGTTGGGCGCGTTTTCCAGCAGGGCGACGTTGAAGATGCGCGGCCGGTCGGACGCCACGGGAATCTTGTAGGTGGAGGGCGCATGCGTCTTCAGCACGCCCTTCTCGTCCCAGACCAGCTCCTCCGTGGTTAGCCAGCCCATGCCCTGAATGAAGCCGCCCTCGATCTGGCCCCGGTCGATCGCCGGGTTCAGCGAGGCGCCGCAATCATGCAGGATGTCGACGCGCTCGACCCTGTATTCGCCTGTCAGCGTGTCGATCGCGACTTCCGCCGCGGCCGCGCCATAAGCGAAGTAATAGAACGGGTGGCCGCGCCCGGTCTTGCGGTCCCAATGGATCTTTGGGGTCGCGTAAAATCCCGTCGCCGAAAGCTGGACGCGGGCCAGGTAGGCGAGCCGGACAAGCTCGGCGAAGGCGATCTCGCGCGCTCCGACCGCGACATGGCCGGGCTTGAAGACGATCGCGTCGGGCTTTTCCTGCCAGTGCCGCGCGGCGAACTCGACCAGCCGCGCCTTGATCGTCTCGCAGGCGTCGAGCGCAGCCATGCCGTTGAGGTCGGAGCCGGAGGAGGCCGCGGTCGCCGAGGTGTTGGGCACCTTGCCGGTCGTGGTGGCGGTGATCTTGACCTGATCGAGCCCGATGCCGAAGGCTTGCGCCGCGACCTGCGCCACCTTGACGTAGAGCCCCTGGCCCATCTCCGTGCCGCCATGGTTCAGCATGACTGTGCCGTCGGTATAGACATGCACCAGCGCGCCGGCCTGATTGTACCAGGTCGCGGTGAAGGAGATGCCGAACTTGACCGGCGTCAGCGCGATGCCCCGCTTGATCACCGGGCTCGTCGCGTTGAAGGCGGCGATCGCCTGCTGGCGCGCATGGTAATCGCAGCGGCGCTCAAGTTCCGCCATCACCTCGCCGGCGATCATGTCGCCCACCCTCTGGTGATAGGGCGTCACGTCGCGTCCTTCGCCGCCATAGAGATTGCGCCGGCGGACCTCCAGCGGGTCGAGCCCCGTCGCGAAGGCGACCTCCTCGATGAAGCGCTCGGCCCCGACCATCCCTTGGGGTCCGCCGAAGCCGCGGAAGGCCGTGTTGGAGACCGTGTTGGTCCTCAGGGGCTCCGAGCGGGCGCGCACCGCCGGGTAGAAATAGCAGTTGTCGGCGTGGAACAGCGCGCGGTCGGTCACCGGGCCAGAGAGATCGGCGTTCCAGCCGCAGCGCGCGCCGAAGACGGCATCGACCGCCAGGATGCGGCCGTCATCGTCGAAGCCGATTTCGTAATCGACGACGAAGTCGTGCCGCTTGCCGGTAATCATCATGTCGTCGTCGCGGTCGGGCCTCAGCTTGACCGGACGCCTGACCTCGCGGGCGCACAGCGCCGCCACGCAGGCGAACAGGTTGGATTGCGTCTCCTTGCCGCCGAACCCGCCACCCATCCGCCGGATCTCGACCGTGACCGCATGCGAGCCGACGCCGAGCACGGCGGCGACCATGTGCTGGACTTCCGTGGGATGCTGCGTCGAGGAGAAGACCTGCATGTCCTCGTCCTCGCCGGGCAAGGCGAGCGCGATCTGGCTTTCGAGATAGAAATGGTCCTGCCCGCCGATGGCCATCGACCCGGTCAGACGGCGCGGACTGGCGGCCATGGCGGCAACGACATCGCCGCGTTCGAGCTTCAGCGGTTCGGTGACGAGGTCGCCGCCGGCCGCGCGCGCCGAGGCGACGTCGAGGATCGGCGGCTTCTCGTCATAGGCGACGTTCGCCAGCAGCGCGGCGCGGCGGGCCCGGTCGCGTGTCTCCGCCACCACCGCGAAAAGCGGCTGGCCGTGATGCAGGACGGTTTCGGTCGCAAAGACCGGCTCGTCGTGCCTGTGCGTCGACGAGATGTCGTTGACGCCGGGAATGTCGGCGGCTGTCAGCACGGCCAGCACGCCCGGCGCGGCGCGGACGGCGTCGAGGTCGAGCGAGAGCAGCCGGCCATGCGCGATGGCGCTCAGGCCCAGACAGGCATGGACGAGCCCGGCCGGTTCGGCGAGGTCGTCGATATAGAGCGCCTCGCCTGAAACATGCTTTTGCGCTGAATCGTGCGCGATCGCCGAGCCGACCAGCGCTTGCGGAGGTGCAAGGTCTAGCCGCTTGCGCGCGTCAGCCATGGGCGGCCTCCGCCAGCAAGCCGGCGACGCGCGTCGCTGTTTGCGCCTCCGTCGTCTCGATCAGGAAGCGCCGCAGCAGGTTGCCCGCGACGGTGAGCCGGTAGCCGGCCGAGGCGCGCATATCGGAGAGGGGGGTGAAATCCTGCGGCAGTTTCGCGACGGCGGCGGCGACCGCGTCTTTGCTCCATGGCTTGCCGAGAAGAGCAGCTTCGGCCGCCTTCGCGCGCTTGGGAATGCCGGCCATGCCGCCATAGGCGAGCTGCGCCTCGGTGACGATGCCAGCCTCGTCCCGTCGGATCAGGAACGCGCCGCACAGGGCGGAAATATCCTCGTCGAAGCGCTTGCTGATCTTGGAGACGTGGAATAGCGCGTCCGTTTCGAGCCTCGGAACGAGCACGGCCTCGACGAATTCGCCAGGCCGCCTGTCCTGTTTGCGATAATCGAGGAAAAACTCGTCCAGCGCGATCTCGCGGCGCTCCCCGCTCCGACGCAGCACCAGCCTCGCCCCCAGCGCGATCAGCACTGGGGGCAGGTCGCCGATCGGCGAGCCGTTGGCGATGTTGCCGCCGATCGTGCCGGCATTGCGGACCTGCTCGCCGCCGAAGCGGCGCATCAGTTCGTCGATGTGCGGCGAGATCGCAGCCAGCGCGCGACGGACATCGACATGGTTCGCCATCGCGCCGATGCGAAGATGGTCGCCCTGATCCTCGATGGCTCGCAAGGCGTCGATCCGGCCGAGATAAATCACCGGGTCGAGCCGGCGCATGCCCTTGGTGACCCACAAGCCGACATCGGTTGCCCCGGCGACGAGAGTGGCGTCGGGATGGGCGATGACGAGTTGCGCCAGAGCTTCGGTTGTCGCCGGCGCAAGGAAGCGCCGTCCCTCGCCGCCGAGCGATAGCGTGTCTGCATCCGCCAGCGCCGCGAGCCTCGCAGCCATCTCCGCGTGTCCCTTCGCGAAGCGATCATTCGTGCGGTCCGCGAGCCGATACATCGCCAGCGCCGCCGCGATGATCGGCTGGTAGCCCGTGCAGCGGCAGAGATTGCCGGCCAGCGCGTCCTCGATCCGCGCCACGCTGGCTGCGTCCTCGTTCAGCCAGAGCGCGAAGAGCGACATCACGAAGCCCGGCGTGCAGAAGCCGCATTGCGAGCCGTGATGATCGACCAGCGCCTGCTGCACCGGATGAAGCGCGCCGCCCGCGCCCTCCAGATGCTCGACCGTGAGCAGATGGCAGCCGTCCAGCGTGGCCAAGAAGCGGATGCAGGCGTTGATCGCCTCATAGCGCAAGAGGCCGCCGTCGAGCCGGCCGATCACGACCGTGCAGGCCCCGCAATCGCCCTCGGCGCAGCCCTCCTTGCTGCCGGTCATGCGCCGATCGAGCCGCAGCCAGTCGAGCACGGTCAGCGTCGGATCGCAGGACGCGATCTCGACCAGCCGATCTCCGAGATAGAAGCGCAAGGTTTCACGCATGGCGTCTTCTCCCTCCCCCCGCTTGCGGGGGGGGGGGGGGGGGGGGGGGGGGGGGGCCCCCGAGTCCAGGCCGTCGGAGCCAAGCGTCGGCGTCGAGCCTTCTCCTGCACGCCCCCCCATCCCTAACCCTTCCCCACCGCAAGCGGGGGGAAGGGGACAGGGCGGCGCATCCTTGCAAAATGACAATAATCGAAATCATGCCCGCAGATTAGGCATGTTCCACCCTTGGCCGGAAGCGCTGATTTGATGCAGAGATGACGCGGAAACGGGACGGGACGCAGACGCGATGAGCGCAACCAACACAGTCAAAGCCCTGCGCGGCCGCCTGCTCTGGTTCGTCGGCGATCCGCGCACGGATGGCGACGCGGCGCACGCTTACGTCGAGGACGGCCTGCTCGTCATCGAGAACGGGCTGGTCCGGGCGGCGGGCACGGCCGCCGATCTGCTCAGCACGCTGCCGGCCGGCGCCGAGATCGTCGACCACCGCCCGCATCTGATCATGCCGGGCTTCATCGACGCGCATCTCCACATGCCGCAGACCCAGGTCATCGCCTCCTATGGCGCGCAACTGATGGACTGGCTCAACACCTACACCTTCGTCGAGGAGCAGAAACTCGGCCAGCAGGGGCATGCCGAGAAGCTCGCGCTCTTCCTGCTCGACGAGCTGCTGGCCAACGGCACGACCACGGCGGTTATCTACTGCTCGGTGCATCCGCAATCGGTCGAGGCGCTGTTCGCTGAGTCCGAGCGTCGCAACACCCGCATGCTCGCCGGCAAGGTGATGATGGACCGTAACGCGCCAGACGCGCTGACCGATACGGCTGAAAGCAGCTACGCCCAGTCCAAGGCGCTGATCGCGCGCTGGCACGGAAAGGGACGGCAGCTCTACGTGATCAGCCCGCGTTTCGTCGTGACGTCCACGCCGGAGCAGTTGCAGGCGGCCGGACGGCTCGCGGCCGAGCATCCCGACTGCCACGTCCAGACGCATATCAACGAGAACCGGGCCGAGATCGCGCTCGCCAACGAACTCCATCCCGAGCCCGGAGACTATGCCGGAATCTACCAGCATTACGGCCTGCTTGGCCCCAAGAGCCTGCTCGGCCACTGCATCCACATGACCGACCGGGAGTGGAGCCGCTTCGCCGAAACGGGGACGGTCGCCGTGTTCTGCCCGACCTCGAACCTGTTCCTGGGCTCAGGTCTGTTCGACTGGGCGCGCGCGCGGGCCGAGGGCGTGCCTGTGGCGGTGGCGACCGATATCGGCGGCGGCACCTCCTATTCGATGCTGCGGACGATGTCGGAGGCCTACAAGGTTCTCCAACTGCAGGGCCAGTCGCTCTCGGCCTTCGCGGCGCTTCACGCGATCACGCTGGGCAATGCCAAGGCGCTCGAGCTCGACCATCTGATCGGCTCGTTCGAGCCCGGCCGGGAGGCGGACGTTGTGGTGCTCGATCCGGCGGCCCAGCGCGCCATGGCGCACCGGCTTGAGACGACGCGCACGCTGGTGGAAGAGCTGTTCGTGCTGGTCACGCTCGGCGACGAGCGCAATGTGGTCGCGACCTATGTGATGGGCAAGCGGGTGGCAGTCGGGCAATGCTGATCCGCGTCGGCCAAAGCTCCGGCGTCACCCCAGCACGCCGCCCTTCCGCGCGAAACCGAGATAGATTTCCCTCAGCCTGAGCGCCGCCGGTCCCGGCGCGCCGTTATGGATCGTGTGCCCGTCGATCCGCACCACCGGCGTGACGAAGCTGTTGGCCGAGGTGATGAAGGCCTCTTCCGCGTCGAGCGCCTCGGTCAGCGTGAACTCGCGCTCCTCGAACGAAAAGCCGGTCTCGGCCAGGAAGGCCAGCACGGCCTTGCGCGTGATGCCGGGCAGCACCTTCTCGGAGAGGGGTCGCGAGATCAGCGTCTTGCCCTTCAATATCCAGGCGGTCGAGGAGGCGCCCTCGGTCACCACGTCGCCTTCCAGCATCCAGGTTTCCTGCGCGTCGCTCTCGGCCGCGAACTGCTTGGCGAGCACGGGGGCGAGCAGGTTGACGCTCTTGATGTCGCGTCGCGCCCAGCGGATGTCGGGGCAGGTGACCACCTTGATCCCGGTCTTCGCCGTCGGCGATTCGCTGAGGTTTCGCTCCTGGGTGAACATCACCAGCGTCGGCTTCACGTCCTTCGGGAAGGCGAAGTCCCGGTCGGCCGCGCCGCGCGAGACCTGCAGGTAGATGCCGCCCTCCTTCATCGCATTGCGGACGATCAGCTCTTCGTGGATGGCGACGAGCTCGGCCGTCGTCCAGGGCAGTGACAGCCTGATCTCGCCGCAGGAGCGTTCGAGCCGCGCCAGATGCGCCTCGCAATCGACGAGCTTGCCGCCGATCACGGCGGAGACCTCGTAGATCCCGTCGCCGAAAATGAAGCCGCGGTCGAAGATCGAGATCGTCGCCTCTTCCTCGGGCAGATAGGCGCCATTGACATAGACGATGCGGCTCATGGGGCTCGACTCTTCTCAAGGCTTGCGGTGGATCTGTCCTAGCCGAGCCGCGCAGGCGAGGCGAGCCCCAGAGACGGCTTGCGGATCGGCGTCTCGCGCAACACTGTCGCCCGGCAGACGAGGATTCGCCGATGACCGCCAGACCCGACCGCATGCCGCCGCTGGCGGAGGCCGACCAGACGCAATCCCAGCGTGACGCGGCGCAGGTCTTCAGGACCATCCGAGACCAGCCGGTCTTCGGCCCCTTTGTGCCGCTGCACCGCAGCCCCGACCTGATGCTGCGGCTCGCGCCGGTCGGCGACTTCATGCGAAAGGAGCTGTGCTTTGGCGTAAGGCTGGCCGAGATCGCGATCCTGTTCACGGCGCGGCGTTACGACCAGCCGGTCGAGTATGCGATCCATGCCGAGATTGCCGCCAAGGCGGGCTTGCCGCCCCATGTCATCGCGGCGTTGGCCGAGGACCGCCAGCCGCCGGACATGTCGGAGGACGAGGCGCTGATCTGGTCCTGCGTCGCCGAAATCGATCGCGCCAGGCGCTTGTCGGATGCGAGCTACGCGGCGCTCGTCGCCCGCTTCGGCGAGCAGGGCGTCGTCGAGCTGGCCGCACTGATGGGCTATTATCAGTTGCTCGCGACCGTGATGAACTGCGCCCGCACCTCAGCCCCGCCCGGCCCGGAACTGCCGCCTGTGCGCTGAGAGACAACTCCTGTTCCGCCACCGGGCTGGTCAAGGCGGACTGACGCCCCTAGTTTCACCGCGGGAAACGACGCCGGACCGCCAGAGCCGCATCAGCGCGCCATGTCCGGATTTGAGGAGGATGATCCATCATGACGACAAACGGTTTTCGCCGGCGCGACATCGTGGCCGGCCTTGGCCTCGTTGCGGCCATGCCGCAGATGGCCTTGGCCCAGGCCGGTCCGATCAAGCTGATCGCGCCGTTTCCGCCTGGCGGTTCGGTCGATGCGATCTCGCGTCTCGTCCAGCCCGGCCTTCAGCAGCGGCTCGGCGCGAATGTCATCGTCGAGAACCGGCCTGGCGGCTCGGGCTCGATCGGCGCCAACGCGGTGGCGAAATCAGCGCCCGACGGCACGAGCTGGCTGGTGGTGTTCGACACCCATGCGGTCAACCCGACGCTTCTGCCGAATATGCCCTTCGACTCGGTCAAGGACCTCGATCCTGTCGAGCTGATCGGCACCGCGCCGATGGTGCTCGCCTGCCACCCCTCGCGCCCGTTCAGGACGCTGGCCGACGTGCTCGCCGCCGCCAAGGCCGCGCCCGGCAAGTTGAGCTACGCCACCATCGGCAATGGCAGTCTCGGCCATCTCGCCATGGTGCTGCTCGGCAAGCGCGCCGGCGTCGAACTGACCCATGTGCCCTATCGCGGCGGCGGGCCGGCCATGAACGACGCCGTCGGCGGCCATGTCGACATGGTCATCGGCTCGGCCGCGCTGGTTGCGCCGCAGGTCACGGGCGGGCTGATCCGTCCGCTCGTCCAGACGGCGGCCAAGCGCATCAGCACGATGCCGAATGTGCCGACGGTGCTTGAAAGCGGCTATGAGGGCTTCGTCGCCGACGCCTGGTGGGGCGTCTTCGCCCCGGCCGGCACGCCGAAGCCGGTCGTCGACAGGTTCCGCGCCGCGCTCGTCGAGACCATTCGCGACCCCGCCATCAACCAGCGGCTGGTCGAGCAGCAGCAAATCACGCTGGCTCTGACCGGCTCGGACGCGTTCAGGACCTTCTTCTCGGAGCAGATGAAGATTTGGGGCGCGGTGGTGCGCGACAACGCCATCAAGGCCGATTGAGGGATATCTGGATGAGCCGTCCGATCGTCGTCGTCCTCGACGACAGCCAGAACGTGGCGCGCGCCTCAGCCGACTGGTCGGCGCTGGAGGAGCGCGCCGAGCTGCGCTTCCTGGGCGAGGCTTTCTCCAGCGAGGAGGCCGTCGCAGCCGCGCTGGCCGAGGCCGAGATCGTCATCCCCATGCGCGAGCGCACGGTGTTCTCGGGCTCGTTGATCGGGCGGCTGCCGAAGCTCCGGATGATCGCCTCGACCGGGCCGCGCACGCTGAGCCTCGACACGACCGCCTGCACGGCGCGGGGCATCCTCTGCGCCAACACCGGCGGCACGCAGGTCGGCGCATCCACCGCCGAATTGGCTTTCGGGCTGATCCTCTCCAGCGCGCGCAACCTCGCCAAGGCCGACGCGATGATGAAGGCCGGCGGCTGGCATGACGGCCTGCCGCTCGGCGGAGTCGTGGCCGGCCAGCGGCTCGGCCTCGTGGGACTGGGCAAGCTCGGCCAGCGCGTCGCGCGCTATGCGAAGGCCTTCGACATGGATGTCGTCGCCTGGAGCCAGAACCTGACCGAGGAGACGGCGGTTGCGGCCGGCGCAAAACGCGTCTCTAAGGAGGAGCTTTTCGCGACTTCGGACGTGATCTCGCTGCATCTCGTGCTGTCGGACCGGACGCGCGGCGTCGTCGGCGAGACGGAGCTTGCGGCGATGAAGCCGGGAGCATGCCTGGTCAACACGGCGCGCGGGCCGCTGGTCGACGAGGCGGCTCTGCTGGCTCGCCTCGGGAGCGGCGCGATCCGCGCGGCGCTCGACGTCTATGGCGAGGAGCCGCTGCCGGCCGACCACCCGCTGCGAGGCTTGCCCAACGCCGTGCTGACGCCGCATCTGGGTTACGCGGCAGCGCCCGTCTTCGCCGAGTATTACGGCGAGAGCATCGAGAACGTGCTGGCCTTCCTCGACGGCAAGCCGATCCGGGTTATGAATCCGGAGGTGCTGGCGAAGCTCGCGGGCTGAACCCACAGCCCTCATCCTTCGAGACGCCGCGTCGCGGCTCCTCAGGACGAGGGCTGATGGTCGATCGCAGCCGTCAGCAGCCTCTGCGTATAGGCCTCTTGCGGCGCGGCGAACAATGCCTCGCTCGGGCCTTCCTCGACCACGCGTCCGTCCTTCATCACCATGATCCAGTCGGCCATGGCGCGCACCACGGCGAGATCGTGGCTGATGAACAGGTAGGACAGCTCGTGCCGCGCCTGCAGGTCCTTGAGCAGCGCGACGATGCTCGCCTGCACCGTGCGGTCGAGCGCCGAGGTCGGCTCGTCGAGCACCACCAGCGCCGGATGCAGGATCATGGCGCGGGCGATCGCGATGCGCTGCCGCTGCCCGCCGGAGAACTCGTGCGGGTAGCGGTTTCGCAAGGCAGGATCGAGCGAGACCTCGGCGAGGGCTTCGCAGGCGCGCCGGTCGCGTTCGGCGCGGTTGAGTTGCGGCGCGTGCACCAAGAGCCCCTCGCCGACGATCTCGCCCACCGTCATGCGCGGCGAGAGCGAGCCATAAGGATCCTGGAACACCGCCTGCAGGCTTTTCCGCAAGGGCTGCATCGCCGCGCGGTCGAGCGGCTGGAGCGCGCGATCCTCGAAGCGGATGCTGCCGGAGGACGGCATCAGCCGCAGCAGCGCCCGCCCGAGCGTCGACTTGCCGGAGCCGGATTCGCCGACGATGCCGATGGTCTGGCCTCGCCGAAGCGTCAGATCGACGCCGTCGATAGCGTTGAGAATGGTCCTCTCTCGCCTGAACAGGCCGCGCGACAGATAGTAGCTCACGCGCAGGTCGCGCGTCTCCAGCAGGACTGGCGCATTGGCAGGCGGCGGAACCTTGGTCCCGTGCGGCTCGGCTGCGAGCAGCGCGCGGGTATAGGGATGGCTCGGCGTTTCGAAGATCGCCTGCGTCGGCCCGCTCTCGACGATCTCGCCATCCCTCATCACATGGACATGGCCGGCATAGCGCCGCACCAGCCCGAGGTCATGGCTGATCAGGATCACGGCCATGCCCAGCCGCTGCCGCAGCTCCGCGATCAGGCTCAGGATTTCGGCCTCGATGGTGACGTCGAGCGCCGTCGTCGGCTCGTCGGCGATCAGGATGTCGGGATCGTTGGCGAGCGCCATCGCGATCATCACGCGCTGTCGTTGGCCGCCGGAAAGCTCGTGCGGATAGGAGGCGAGCCTCAGCTCGGGATGCGGCATGCGGACCAGCCGCAGCAACTCCAGCGCTCGTTCGCGCGCGGCTTTCCACGAAAGCTTCTGGTGGCGGCGCAGGGGCGCGGCGATCTGCTGGCCGATCCGGAACAGCGGATCGAGCGAGGTCATCGGCTCCTGAAAGATGATCGCGAGCTTCCTGCCGCGATAGGCGTTGAGCGCGGCGGGCTTCAGGCCGAGCAGTTCCGCGCCGCGATAGCTGACCGAGCCTGTCGCCTCGCCGTTCGAGGCGAGCAGACCCATCACGGCCATCGCGGTCTGGCTCTTGCCGGAGCCGGATTCGCCGACAATGGCGACGAATTCGCCGGGTCGAACGTCGAGATTGACGCCGCGCACGGCTTCGACCACGCCGTCATTCGTGCGGAAACGGACGTGGAGACTGCGGATGGCGAGGATGGGGGGAGGGGACGCCACCATCACCGATCCTTCGGATCGAGCGCGTCGCGCAGGCCGTCGCCGAGGAAGTTGAGCGCGAACAGCGTCGTCACGAGGAAGGCGGCAGGAAAGGCGAGCAGCCACCATGCGCTCTGGATCGAGCGCGCGCCGTCCGAGATCAGCACGCCCCAGCTCGTCATCGGTTCCTGCACGCCGAGCCCCAGGAAGGACAGAAAGCTCTCCAGCAGGATGACCTTCGGCACCAGCAGCGTGACGTAGACGATGACCGGTCCCAGCGTGTTGGGGATGATGTGCCGCCTGATGACGCCACCGGAGGAGACGCCCAGCGCCTGCGCCGCCAGCACATAGTCCTGCCGCTTGATCGACAGCGTCTGGCCCCGGACGATGCGGGCCATGTCGAGCCATTCGATCGCCCCGACGGCCAGAAACATCAGGATGAAGTTCCGGCCGAAGAACACGACCAGCAGGATGACGAAGAAGATGAAGGGCAGGGCGTAGAGCACATCCACCACCCGCATCATCAGCATGTCGACGCGCCCACCGAGATAACCCGCCGTCGCGCCGTAAGCGACGCCGATGACGAGCGCCACCCCCGTCGCCAGCAGGCCGATGGCAAGCGAGACGCGGCCCGCGACCAGCGTGCGGGTCAGGAGGTCGCGGCCATTGCCGTCGGTGCCGAAGAGGAAGCGCAGTCGCTTGAGCGGGACCTCCAGCGCGAGCCGGCGGCCCTCCTGCTCGGAGTCGATCAGCTTCGGCGTGCCGAAGCTGTCGGAGCGGTCGAAATAGACCAGCAGGCGCTGGTCGATCGGGCGGGCGGCGGTGAGCGTGAGCCTGACTTTGTCGGCTCCTGCCACGATATCGCCGGGCGTCGCGCGCATGCGCGCCGCGACGCGCTGGATCGCGGCGGGGATGGCGTCGGCCTTCGGGTGGGCGATGAGGCTCGCCGGCGCGCGGACATGGTCGGGATAGACGCGGTCGTAGGGGTGGCCGGTCAGATAGGGGCCGATCAGGCAGGCGAGCGCGATCAGGCCTAGCAGGACGAGGCTCGTCATGGCGGCGCGGTTGGCGCGCAGGCGAAGGCCCGCATCCTGCCAGAGCGAGCGGCCGGGGCTCAGCGGCGTGAGGGCGGCGTCGCTCATCGCTCACTCCAGCCTGACGCGCGGATCGAGCAGGGCGTAGAGCAGGTCGACGACGAGGTTGAAGACGAGGACGAAGACGGCGACGACGACGACCGTGCCCATCACCAGCGTGTAGTCGCGGTTGAGCGCGCCCTCGACGAAATAGCGTCCGATGCCGGGGATGGCGAAGATCGTCTCGACCACGACCGAGCCTGTCAGCAGCGCCGCGGCCGCCGGGCCGAGATAGGAGACGACGGGCAGCGCCGCGCCGCGCGCAGCGTGCAGCGCGATGGTCGCGCCCGAGAGCCCCTGCGCCCGCAAGGTGCGGATGTGGTTGGCGCGCAGCGTCTCGATCATCGCGGCGCGCGTCATCCGCGCGATCACGGCGATCTGCGGCAGCGCCAGCGTCAGCACCGGCAGAATCATGTTGCGCGCCGCGCCATTGTTCCAGCCGCCGACCGGCAGCCAGGCCAGCATCAGCCCGAAGACGATCTGCAGAACCGGCGCGACGACGAAATTGGGGATGGTGATGCCCGCCGTGGCGAAGCCCATCACGGCATGGTCGGCCGCGCCGTTCTGGCGGAAGGCGGCGAGCGCGCCGAGCGGTCCGCCGATCGCGATGGCGAAGCCCAGCGCCGATACCCCGAGCTTCATCGAGACCGGCAGCCCCTGCGCGAAAAGCTCGGCGATCGAAAAGTCGCGAAAATAGAAGGACGGGCCGAAATCGCCGCGCATCAGCGCGCCGAGATAGGTCAGGTATTGGACATGCAGCGGCTGGTCGAGCTGGTAGATCCGGCGCAGATTGGCCATCACCGCGGCTTCCAGCGGCTGTTCGAGATCGAACGGCCCGCCCGGGGCAAGCCGCATCAGCACGAAGGACAGGCTGACGACGACGAACAGCGTCGGCAGCGCGGTGGCGAGACGGCGCAGGATGAAAGGAAGCAAGAGTTCGCCCTTGCGTCACTGCGAGCGGAGCGAAGCAATCCAGAGGTTTGCGTGAGCCCTCCTGGATTGCTTCGCTGCGCTCGCAGTGACGATGAAGGCGCGCCTCAAGGCTTCAGGCTCATGAACCGAGTCGGCAGCGCTCCGCGCAAATTCTGCTCGAAGCCGACCAGCTTCGGCGAGACCAGATTTTTCGAGGAGTAATAGAGAATCGGAATCCACGGCACGTCCGCCACGACGATCATGTCGGCCTCGCGCAGGAGCGCCGCGCGTTTGGCGAGGTCGGTCTCCTCGGCCGCGGCCTTCATCAGCGCGTCGAATTGCGGGTTGTCGTATTTGCCCGAATTGAAGCCCCTGTTGTCGCTGAGGAACAGGAACAGGAAGTTCTGCGGGTCGGAGTAATCGCCGATCCAGCCATAGCGGGCGACGTCGAAATCGCCGCCGTCGCGCAGGAATGCGAAATGCGTCTTGCCGTCGGTGTTGATGAAGGAGGTCTCGACGCCGATCGCCTTCCACTGCTCGGCGATGGCGATGACGGTGCGGCGGTTGTTGTCGGTGGTGTTGTAGCGCAGTTGCAGCCGCAGCGGCGCGCCCGGCCCGAAGCCAGCCGCCGCCAGCAGCTTCCTGGCCTCGTCCTCGCGGTCGAGCGGCGAGGCGAGCTTGAAATCGGCCTCGGCGCGTTCGCCGTAATTGCCGATATTGGGCGGGATCACGCCATAGGCCGGCAGCATCGTCCCGGCCCAGATTTCGTCGGCGATGAACTCGCGGTCGATCGCCAGCGAGAGCGCCCGGCGCACGCGGGCATCGTCGAAAGGCTTCTTGGCCGAGTTGATGATGAGGAAATAGGTGCCGAGATAGGGCGCGACCTTGACCTGATCGCCGAGTTTTTCGCGCAACTGCCTGATCTGGTCGGCCGGTATGTCGGTCGTCATGTGCAGCTCGCCAGCCTGGAAGCGCCGGGCTGCGGCGGCGAGGTCCGACGCCGGGTAGTAGATCACCGTGTCGATCCTGACGTTGCCGACGTCATGGAAGGCCGGATTCCGGTCGAGCCTGATATGCGAGTTCGGCACGCTCTCCTTCAACACATAGGCCCCGTTGGAGACCCAGTTTTCCGGCTTGACGAAATCCCGGCCCGCTTTGGCGACGGAGGGCGGATGCACCGGGAGCCCGGTCTGGTGCGTCAGCAATTCGAGGAAATAGGGCGTCGGACGCTCCAGCGCGATCTCGAGCGTGCGCTCGTCGAGCGCCCTGACGCCGAGGTCCTCGAGCCTGGCGGTCGCGCCGGCCTTGTTGATCGTCTCGGCGTTGAGGATCGGGTAGAGGATGTTGGCATATTTCGCGCCCGTCTCGGGATTGACCATCCGGCGCAGCGAGAACACGAAATCGGCGGCGGTCACCGGGTCGCCATTCGACCATTTCGCGTTGGCGCGGAGCTTGAACGTATAGGTCCGGCCGTCCGGACTCGTCGTCCAGCTCTCGGCCGCGCCGGGCATGATCTCGCCCTTCATCGAGTGGATGACGAGGCCCTCGAACAGGTCGCGCATGAGATGCGCCTCGGTCACCGTCGAGGTCTTGTGCGGGTCGAGCGTCTCGGGATCGCCGTCATTGCCGCGATGGAAGACGATCTGGGCGAGGGCGGCGCTGGCGGTCGAGACGGCGAGCGCCAATGCGAGGACGAGCGGCAGAGCGCGGCGGCCGAACGCGATCATCGAAGCCTCCTCCAACGGCAGCCACAAACAGGCTGAGTCGACGATTCCCGACGAGTAGAGCGCGGCTTCCCGCCCAAGCCAAGATTAAACTGGCAGCAGGTGTCAGCCGCCGGCGGCCGCCCGCTCCTGCGCCTCCACCACGGCCACCGCCGTCATGTTGACGACGCCGCGCGCCGTCACCGAGCCCGTCAGGATATGGGCGGGCCTGGCCGCGCCGATCAGGATCGGACCCACCGGCAGCGCGTCGGCGAGCACCTTGGCGAACTGATAGGCGATGTTGGCGGCGTCGAGATTGGGGAAGATCAGGACGTTGGCGACGCCCTTCAGCCGGGAGGAGGGCAGGACACGTTCGCGGATCATCGCGACCAGCGCGGTGTCGGCCTCCATCTCGCCGTCGCATTCGAGTCCGGGCGCGCGCTCGCGGATCAGGCCCAGCGCCTTTCGCATCTTCAGAGAGGACGGCGTGTCGGCCGCTCCGAAATCCGAATGCGACAGCAGCGCGATCTTGGGCTCGATGCCGAAGCGTCGGACATGGTGCGCGGCCAGCACCGTCATGTCGGCGATCTCGTCTGCGGTCGGCTCCGACTTGACATGGGTGTCGGCCAGGAAGAACGCGCCTTTGTTGGTGACGATCAGCGTCATCGCCGAGATGTCGCAGACGCCGGGCTGGAGTCCGATGATGTCCTTGATGTGTCTCAGCCGCGACAGGAAGCGCCCCTCCAGCCCGGCGATCATCGCATCGGCCTCGCCCCGCGCCACGGCCAGCGCCGCGATCACGGTGGTGTTGGTGCGGACCAGCGAGCGCGCGGCCTCCGGCGTGATGCCGCGCCGCCCGGCGATATCGAGATAGGTCGCGACGTAGTCGCGGTAGCGCGGATCGTCTTCCGGGTTGATCAGCTCGAAATCCGTTCCGGGACGGATCGACAGGCCAAAGCGCTGGATCCGGCTCTCGACGACGCTGGGCCTGCCGATCAGGATCGGGATCGCCAGCCCTTCCTCGAGCGCGACCTGGGCCGCGCGCAGCACCCGCTCATCCTCGCCCTCGGCATAAATCACGCGCCTGGGGTCGGCCTTCGCCTTGGCGAAGAGCGGCTTCATGATGAAGCCGGAGCGGAAGATGAAGCGCGACAGATCCTCGCGATAGGCCTCGATGTCGGCCAGCGGCTTGCGGGCGACGCCGGTCGCCATCGCGGCCTCGGCGACGGCGGGCGCGATCCGCAGGATCAGGCGCGGATCGAACGGGTTGGGAATCAGCGAGGTCGCGCCATAGGTCGAGGCCTCGCCGCCATAGGCGCGCGCCGCGATGTCGGACGTCGCCTCGCGGGCGAGCGCGGCGATGGCGCGGACGGCTGCGAGCTTCATCGCCTCGTTGATCGTCGTCGCCTGGACGTCGAGCGCGCCGCGGAAGATATAGGGGAAGCACAGGACGTTGTTGACCTGGTTGGGATAGTCCGAGCGCCCGGTGCAGATCATCGCGTCGGGGCGGACGGCGAGCGCATCCTCCGGCGTGATTTCGGGGTTCGGGTTGGCCAGCGCCAGGATCAGCGGCTTCCCGGCCATGCTCTTCGCCATCTCCGGCTTGAGCACGCCCGCCGCCGACAGCCCGAGGAAGACGTCGGCGCCGCCGATCACATCGGCCAGCGTGCGCGCGTCGGTCGCTTGCGCGTAGATCTCCTTCCAGCGGTCCATCAGCGCGGTGCGTCCCCGGTAGACGACGCCTTCCAGATCGGTGACCCAGATGTTCTTTCGCTGAGCCCCGAGTTCGACCAGCAGGTTGAGGCAGGCGAGCGCGGCCGCGCCTGCGCCGGAGACGACGATCTTGACGTCGCCGATATGCTTCCCGGCGAGGTCGATCCCGTTCAGGATCGCCGCCGAGACGATGATCGCGGTCCCGTGCTGGTCGTCATGGAAGACCGGGATGTTCATCCGGGCCTTCAACTGCTCCTCGATCTCGAAGCATTCCGGACCCTTGATGTCCTCGAGATTGATGCCCCCGAAGGTCGGCTCCAGCGCGGCCACCACCTCGACGAACTTCTCGATGTTCTTCTGCTCGACCTCGATGTCGAAACAGTCGATCCCGGCGAATTTCTTGAACAGGACCGCCTTGCCCTCCATCACGGGCTTGGAGGCGAGCGGGCCGATGTCGCCCAGGCCCAGCACGGCGGTGCCGTTGGTGATGACGGCGACGAGGTTCTGGCGGGAGGTCAGCTCGGCGGCCTGCGACGGGTCGTCGACGATCGCCTCGCACGCGGCTGCCACGCCTGGCGAATAGGCGAGCGCGAGATCGCGCTGGTTGCCGAGCGGCTTGGTGGCCTGGATCTCGATCTTACCGGGGCGCGGAAGGCGGTGGTAGACCAGCGCGCCCGAGCGCAGATCCGCCGACAAGGTGCTCTTAGCCATCCCCACGCTCCCATCGCGTCGCCAATTCGAGGCAACGAGGTCGCGCGTTAAGCGCCGGGCGTCAAGCCGCGCGGACTGCGAAGGTCTTCCGCCCGGCGCAAAAGGGTCGTCGGCCCGCCTGGCTGCGCTGGAAGCGCGCCGCAACGGCAAGATGAACGATCGGTGAATGCTGGAAAGATTGCAAAAAAATAATGATTTCAATGGTCTATGGCGATTTTGATTCGATTATCTCACGATGCTCCCCGCCGTGCCGTCTGCCGGCGTCATGGCCCGGAGGTGTTGATGGAACCCGCGCGCTCCGCATTCGACGAAGTCGTCTCGCTGCGACAGGCCAAGCAACTGATCCAGTGCATGGCGCATGAGCAGAGCTTCCTGCTGCTCTCCCCGCCGGGGCTCGGCAAATCCGAACTGGTCTATGAGGCGGCGCGGGAGGCCGGCCTGCCCTGCCGCTCGCTGCTGGGCACCCAGATCGCGCCCGAGGATGTCAGCGGCATTCCGCGCATCGTCGGCGAGCGCTCGGTGTTCTGCCCGCCGCGCATCCTGCTGCCGGAGAAGCCCGAGCCCTTCTGCCTCTTCCTCGACGAGTTGCCGGCCTGCTCGCCCGACGTGCAGAAGGCGTTCTACTCGCTGCTGCTGGAGCGCAGGCTCGGCGAGCATGCCTTGCCCAAGGGCGCCTGGGTGGTCGCGGCCGGCAACCGCCTGCAGGACCGCGCGCTGGTGCGCGCCATGAGTTCTGCGCTGGTCAACCGGGTCACAATCCTGCAACTCCGGGTCGATGCCGGCGACTGGCTCGCCTGGGCGCAGCGCGCCGGCGTCAGGGCCGAGATTCGCAACTTCATCGCGACGATGCCCGACGCGCTGATGCGCCCCGTGCCGGCCGAGCCCCAGCCTTTCTCGACGCCGCGCGCCTGGGCGCTGCTGTCGCGCGCGCTGGACATGGCGCAAAAGGCCGGCGTGCTCACCGCCGAGACGCGGCGCGCGCTCGCCTTCGGGCGCCTCTCGCCGGAGGATGCCGTGGTGTTCTGCGCTTTGGCCGAGGATGCGATCGGCGCGATCCGCCCGCTCGACGAGTATCTGCGGAAACCCGAGCTTCTCCCGAAAGGAGACGCCGCGCGCTGGTTCATCCTCGATTGCATCCGCCAGTTCGTGCGCGACGGCAAGGCGCAGGGCTTGAAGCCCGCGGCCGTCAACCGCTTCCTGCGTAGCCTCTCGCCGGAACACCAGTTGCTCGTCCTGACCGACATGGTCGAGACATGGGGCGCGCTCGGGGCCGACCGCGCCATGTTCGCGCTGCTTCGCAAGGTGACGGCGGCATGAGCGCCGCGCCCGATCGCGCGCGCGACGACCGCGCCACGCGGGCCCGTATCCTGAAGGGATTGCGGCTGGTCACCGCGCCGTTTCCGCATCTGGCGGGGCTCGCCGCGGCGGTGCGCGTCGAGATCGACGACCGCGTGCCGACGATGGGCGTCTTCGCCTCGGGCCGGCTGCTGGCGAATCCGGATTTCACGGCGAGGCTCTCGGCCGACGATCTCGTCTTCGTGCTCGCCCACGAACTCCTGCATCTGGCCTTGCGGACGCATGACCGGGCGCGCGGCAGCGCCGCGATCGAGTTCAACTACGCCCATGACTACATCATCAACGACATGCTGCGGCATGCGCTCGGGCGGACGACGATCCCCGCCGGCGGGCTCGACATGGCCGGGGCGCGCGACAGGTCCGCCGAGGAGATCGTGCTCGAGATGCGGCGCTCCGGCCAGTTCATGACCTCGCGGACGCAGGTGTGGGAAGGCGCGGTCGTTAGCGTCGAGCAAGTCTTGGGCGCGGCGCGGCAGGCCCCGCCCGGCGCGATAGGCGACGCGCTCGACGCCGCCCGCGAGCGCGAACTCTTTCCCGAGGATGCGGCCAGGCAGGCGCAGCGCGCCCGGGCGATCGCCGATCTCGCGGCGCGCGGCATGGCGCTGGCCAAGGCAATGGGCGCGATGCGCGGGCGCGGCGATGGCGCGGGCGGATCGGAGCAGGGCGTGACAGCGCAGCGAGGTCTCCATGCGACGCCGTGGCACGTCGCGCTCCAGGCCTGGCTCGAGGGCGCGGCCGTCGGCGAGCGCACCTTTACCCGCGCATCGCGGCGGGGAGCCGAGCGCGCCGACCTCGTCATGCCGGGCCGCAAGCGCCATTCCTGGATGCTGTCCATCATCCTCGACACCAGCGCCTCGATGACCGACGACATCCCCCACGCGCTCGGCGCCATAGCCGATTTCTGCGACGCGGCCGGCGTCGACGAGATTCGCGTCGTGCAATGCGACACGGTCGTCACCTGCGACGAGATGGTCTCGCCCGCCGCGCTCGCCGACTACAGGATCAGCGGCTATGGCGGCAGCGACCTGACGCCGGCGCTGCTGGCCCTGGCCGAGGATGCGCGCGTGACGGCCGCCATCGTCATCACCGACGGCGATATCGGCTACCCGTCAGAGGCGGTTCCCTATGCGGTGCTCTGGGCGTTGCCGAAGCCGTCTGGTTCCTTCCAGCCGTCCTATGGGCGGGTCGTCGTCATGCAGCCGGGGGCAGCGTCATGAAAGTCGTGCAGGATCTCGTCGCCTATTTCGACCGGGGCGGACGGTTTTCGCCACGGCAGCTCAGGCGGCTGCTAGACAAAAACGCGATCGCCTCCGATGCGCCGCCGAACATGCACGGGCTCTGCGAGAAGGTCGGCGCGACCTATTACTTCCGCGTCACCGGCGTGGTCGAGGGCCAGATCTGGGGCACCGACATCTACAGCGGCGATTCGATCCTCGGCGCGGCGGCGGTGCATATGGGCCTGCTGAAGGCCGGCGAGACCGACGTGTTCCGGGTGAAGGTCGTGACGCCGCCAGAGGAGTTTCCAGGCAGCGAGCGCAACGGCGTCACCAGCACGCCCTATGGGCGCTACCAGTATGCCTGGGTGCTGTCGACGATCTGAACGCGCCGCTCACGCCGCCAGCGCGCCGACCCCGCCATCATGCAGGTGGCAGGCCGCGACATGGCCGGGCGCGATCTCCCTGAGCACGGGGGTCTCCGCCTTGCAGCGCGGTCCGGCATTTGGACAGCGCGGATGGAAATGGCACCCCGGCGGCGGGTGCAGCGGCGAGGGGATTTCCCCCGACAGCGGCGCGAAGCGCTTTTTCCGCGAGGCGATGGTCGGGACGTTGGCGAGCAGGGCCTGCGCGTAGGGGTGCTGCGGCCCCTTGAACAGTTGGGCTGCCGGCGCGGCCTCGACGATGCGGCCTAGATACATGATCACGACCCGGTCGGAGAGATGGCGGACGACGCCGAGATCGTGGCTGATGAAAAGATACGTCAGGTTAAGTTCGTCGCGCAGCATCATGAAAAGATTCAGGACCTGGGCCTGAATCGATACATCAAGCGCGGCCACGCTTTCGTCGCAGACGAGGAACTCCGGCTTGACCGCGAGCGCCCGCGCGATGCCGATGCGGGCGCGCTGCCCGCCCGAGAACTGGTGCGGGTAGCGCCGCTTGTAGACCGGGTCGAGCCCGACGCGCGCGAGGATGTCGTCGACATAGTCATCCTGGCCTTCCTTGCTGGTCAGCCCGTGGACGACCGGCGCCTCGCCGACGATGTCGGCCACCCGCATGCGCGGATTGAGCGAGGACATCGGGTCCTGGAAGATCATCTGGATCGCCAGCGTCGCGGCCTTGCGCTCGCTTGCGCTCATCTCGTCGGTGTGGCGTCCGCGCCAACTCACGCGACCATGGCTCGCCTTGTGGATGCCGGCGACGACGCGCCCGAGCGTGGACTTGCCGCAGCCGGATTCGCCGACGAGGCCGACGACCTCGCCGGGATGGATCGCGAGATCGACGCCGTCGACGGCGTGGACGACCTGCTCCCGGTAGCCGGCGCCCATCCAGTTCGCGAATTTCGAGGCGGCGTCGAGCGGCTTGGTGAAGCGCTTGGAGACGCCCTCCAGCGTCAGGATCGGGTTCGTCATGCCGCTGCTCCGGCGAGATTGAGCGGATGGTGGCAGCGCACGGCGCGCGCGCCCGGAAGCGGCGTGACGCCGGGCGCGAGCCCGATGCAATCGGACTGCGCGTAGTCGCAGCGCGGCGCGAACGCGCAGCCCTGCGGCAGGCGCGCGAGAGAGGGCGTCGAGCCCCTGATCTGGGCGAGCGGCCGGCCGGGCTGGCCCTCGCTCGGCAGCGAGCCCAGCAGGCCGGCGGTATAGGGATGCAGGGGCGCGTCGAGCACCGGGTCGACCGCGCCGGTCTCGACGATGCGGCCGGCATACATCACGGCGATGCGGTCGGCGAGGCCGGCGACGACGCCGAGATCATGCGTGATCCAGACCAGCGCCGTGCCGGTCTGCGCGCACAGCCCCTGCATCTCGGCGAGAATCTGGCTCTGGATCGTGACGTCGAGCGCCGTCGTCGGCTCGTCGCAGATGATCACGGGCGGGCTGTGCAGCAGCGCGATGGCGATGGCGACGCGCTGGCGCATGCCGCCGGAGAACTGGTGCGGATAGGCCGAAAGCCGCTCCTCGGGCGAGGGGATGCCGACCTTGGCCAGCGCGTCCCGCGAGCGTTCGCGGGCGGCCTTGCTTGAGACCTTGTCATGGGCGGTCACGGCTTCGATCATCTGCGTGTCAATCCGAAGCACCGGATTCAGCGTCATCATCGGGTCCTGGAAGATCATCGCGACCTCGCGGCCCCGGACCTTGCGGAATTCGTCTTCGCTCAGGCCGACGAGCTCGCGGCCGTTCAGCCTGATCGAGCCCTCGACGATGCGGCCGGGCGGATCGATCAGCCCCATCACCGAAAAGCCGGTGACCGACTTGCCCGAGCCGGACTCGCCGACGAGGCCGAGCACTTCGCCGCGGTCGACGCGGAACGAGACGCCATCGACGGACTTCACCTGCCCGGCGCGGGTGAAGAAATGGGTTTTCAGGTCGGTGACGTCGAGGACCGCGATGCTCATGCCCTCACTTCTCCAGCCTCGGATTGAGCACGTCGCGCAGCCGGTCTCCCACAAGGTTGATCGAGACGATCGTGAGCAGCAGCGCGAGGCCCGGGAAGACCGAGATCCAGTAGCTGCCCGAGATCATGTACTGGAAGCCGTTGGCGATCAGCACGCCGAGCGAGGGCTCGGTCTGCGGCAGGCCGACGCCCAGAAACGACAGCGTCGCCTCCAGCGAGATCGCATGCGCCGTTTGCACGGTCGCGATCACGATGACGGGCGCAAGCGTGTTGGGCAGGATGTGGCGGAAGACGGTGCGGGCGTGGCTGAGCCCGAGCGACTGCGCCGCCTCGACATACTCCTTGCGCCGCTCGACCAGCGCCGAGCCGCGCACGGTGCGGGCGTAATAGGCCCATTGCACCATGACCAGCGCGATGATGATCTTGTCGACGCCCTTGCCGAGCCCGGCCACCAGGATCAGCGCGACCAGCACGGAGGGCAGCGACAACTGCAGGTCGACCAGCCGCATGATCGCGCTCTCGACGCGCCCTCCGGCATAGGCCGCGATCAGCCCGACCGTCATGCCGATGGTGGCAGCGATCAGCCCCGAGAACGCGCCGACCATCAGCGAGATGCGAAGGCCATACAGAATGCCCGAGAGCAGGTCGCGGCCGACGCCGTCCGAGCCGAGCAGCATGGTGAAGCCTTCGCCGGCCTTCTCGCCCGGCGGCAGGCGCGAATCCATCACATCCACGGATGCGAGGTCGTAGGGATTTTGCGGCGCGATCAGCGGGGCGGCCAGCGCCAGCAGCACGATCAGCGTGAAGACGGCAAGGCCGATCAGCGCGACGCGATCCTCGAGAAAGCTCAGGATGAAGCGCCGCAGCGGCGTCTCTTCCCTGGCGACGGGCGCTTGCGGGGCGCTGGCGGCCACGATTTGTGCGGGGGTGAGGATGCCGTCGCTCACGATGTCGCCTCCGTCAGACGCACGCGCGGATCGAGCGCGGAATAGACCAGATCGACCAGCAGGTTGATCGTCACGAACAACACGACCACGACCATGACATAGGCGACGATCACCGGCCGATCGAGCCGCGTGATCGCCTCCAGCAGCAGCCGGCCCATGCCCGGCCAGGCGAAGATGGTCTCGGTCACCACCGAGAAAGCGACGAGCGAGCCGAATTCGAGCCCGAGCACGGTGACGATCGGAATCATGATGTTCTTCAGGATATGGACGCCGATGATCCGGCGTTGCGGCAGCCCTTTTGCGCGGGCGAACTTGACGTAGTCCATCAGCGCGGCCTCGCGCGCGCCGGCCCGCGCCAGCCGGATGACGAGCGAGATCTTGAGCAGAGCGAGATTCAGCGCCGGCAGCGCGACATGGGCCCAGCCCTTGGCCGAGAGCAGCGAGGTCTCGAAGCCGAGCACGAAGACGGTCGGCCCGCGCCCCGTCGCCGGCAGCCAGCCGAGCCCGACCGCGAAGGTCAGGATCAGCATCAGCCCGACCCAGAAGGTCGGCAGCGAGAAGCCGAGGATCGACAGAGCCATGATGGCGCGCGAGATCCGGCTTTCCGGCTTGAGGCCGGCATAGAGCCCGAGCGGCAGGCCGATGAGGATCGCCATGGCGAGCGCGACGAAGGCGAGCTCCAGAGTGGCGGGCATGCGCTGCAGGATCAGCTTGATCGCCGACTCGCCATGGACGAAGGAGCGCCCGAGATCGCCCTGCAGCGCGTTCTTCAGGAAGATCAGGAACTGCTCCCAGATCGGACGGTCGAGCCCGAGCTGGCGCGCTGTCTCGGCGATCTGGTCCTGCGTCATGTCGGGCGAGACGAGCATCCAGATCGGATCGCCGACGACGTTGACGCCGAAGAAGACGATGACCAGCATCGCGCCGATGACGAAGCTCGATTGCGCCAGCCGGCGCAGGATGAAGGCGAGCATGGGCTCACTCCGGGAGAGGCTTGACCTTCAGGACTCCTGCCCGTCATCCCGGACAAGCCGCGCGGCAGCGCCGATCCGGGATCCATCGTAAGGCAGGACAGCGCTCGACGATGGATTCCCGGTCTTCGCTTCGCGTGCCCGCGCTGACGGAAACCGCGCGGCCGAGGCGGTGCGTCATTCCTTCGTGACGGACGTCGCCAGCGTGTATTCGTCCGTGCGGGCCTGATATTTGAACCCCTTGCGCGTCGCCCAGGTGTTGAGCTGGTAGTGGGTCGGGATCAGGCCGACATCCTCCATGCCGATCTCCATCGCCGCGGCGAGCGCGAGGTCGCGCTTGGCGTCGTCGACCGTACGCAGCGCTTCGTCCAGCTTCGCGTCGAAAGCGGCGTTGGAGTAGCGGCCGCGATTGGTCGCTCCCATGCCCTTCTGCGGGTTGAAGGTCGCCAGCAGCGCCTTCAGAGAATCCGACGATTCGCCCGTGCCCGCGCCCCAGCCGACGAGGATGAAGGAGAACTCCGGCAGGTTGCCCGGCGCGCCCTGCGAGGCGCGCGAGAAGAAGTTGCCGGCTGGCAGCGTCTCGACCTCGGTCTCGATTCCCAGCCGCGAGAACATCTGCGCGACGGCTTCGATGATCTTGGTGTCGTTGAGATAGCGGCCATTGGGGCCGTGCATCTTCAGCTTGAAGCCGTTCGGATAGCCAGCCTCGGTCAGCAGCTTCCTGGCGCCGTTCAGGTCGAACGCGACGGGTTTGATCTTCTTCGAGGTGCCGAAGAACTGGTCGGGCAGGAGCTGGCCGGCGGGGATCGCCTCCTTCTCCATGATGCGGTCGACGATGCCGGGGCGGTTGATCGCCATGGACAGAGCCTTCCGCACCCTGACGTCGCGCAGCGGATTCTTGATCTCCGCGCCGTCCTTGCCCTTGATGAAGGGCGAGACCTCGCGGAAATGGTCCATGTGGAAATAGATCACGCGGTTCGAGACCGTGCTGACCACATTGAGCTTCGCATCCGCCTTGAGGCGCGCGACGTCGGAGGTCGGCACGTTCTCGATCACATCGACATCGCCCGCCAGCAGCGCCGCGACCCGCGTCGGGGCCGAGGTGATGATGCGGAAGCGCGCGCTCGTCCAGGCCGGCTTGGCGCCCCAATAGGCGTCGTTGCGGTTCAGCACGACCCGGTCGCCCGAGACGTATTCGCCATGCTTGAACGGGCCGGTGCCGCCCGCCGCGCATTTGCCGGCGTTGAACTCCTCGGTCGTGGTGTCCTTGCACTTGGCCGGGATCACCCCGAACGTCGAGAGGTCGGTGGGGACCAGCGGCGCGGGAGCGGCCGTCTTGATGCGGATGGTGTGGTCGTCAACCTTGGTCAGCTCCTTGCCGCGGACATAGGCGTTGAAGCTGGACGGGCTCTTGGGAACATTGGGGGCGCGCGCGAAGGTCGCGATCACGTCGTCGGCGGTGAAGGGCGAGCCGTCATGGAAGGTGACGTTCCGACGCAGCTTGAACTCCCAGGTTGTGTCGTCGATCGCCTTCCAGCTCTCGGCCAGCAGCGGCGTCAGCTTCTGCGTCTCGTCCTGCCCGACCAGCGGCTCGTAGATCTGCCGCGCGATCATGTTGTTGGGGGTCAGGTTGTGGTAGTGCGGATCCATCGCGCTGAGCTCGGCCGAGATGCCGATCCGCAATTCCTGCGCGCTGGCGAGGCTGGAGCTCACCAGAATAGGCACGGCGACAAGCGCAGCCTGCAGGGCCCGCAGCCGGACGGCGTTGATCGTTGTCATCGATAAACCTCCCAATGGTCGAACGGTCATCTTGAACAAGCCGACCGTGACTGGCGAGTCGCCGGTTGCCCGGTCTTCTCCCGCATACGCCAGAGCAAGAGCCTAGTCAGATTTTCTATGTGTGTAAATTATAGCGATCCATATATCGTATAACTTAAACGCATAGATAAATGTAGCGGCCGGATACGGTCTCAGGGGGCACCATGACACGAAACACGGATGGTCCGGCACCGCCAAGCCTGCGCGAGCTCGAGATCCTCAGGGCGATGATCGCGACGCGAAAGACCGTCGCCGCCGCGCAGATGCTGGCGATCTCGCAACCGGCGGTTTCGCGCGCGCTCGCGGCGCTGGAGGCGCGCACGGGCCGCATCCTGTTCTTGCGGGAGGCCGGACGGCTCGTCCCGACCGGCGACGCCTTTGCGTTGGAGGCGGAGGCGCAGCCGATCTTCACGGCGATGCAAAGGCTGGCGACATGGCCGCTCGGGCAGGCCCGTGCCTCCGTGCTCAAGATCGCTGCGGCTTCGACGCTGGCGCAGTTCGTCCTGCCGGGCGTCATCGCCCTGTTCGGAGCGCGCGAGGGCGGCGTGCAGATCGAGATCGAAACGTCGTCGAGCGTCATCGCGCAGGTCGCCGACCGGGCCGCCGATATCGGTTTCGTCGATATCCCCGTCGAACATCCAGGCGTTCGCGCCAAGGCGTTCAGGGAGGCGGTCGCGCATGTCCTGATGCCAGACGATCATCGGCTCGCCGCGCTGCCGTCGCTGGGGTCGAAAGACCTGGCCGACGTGCCGCTGATCGCCGTTGCGCGCCGCTTTCCGGCTCGCATTGAGGCCGACCGCGCCTTTGCGGCCGCTGGCGTCGCGCCGCGCATCGTCGCGGAAGGGGCGACGGCGATCTTCGTCGCGGAACTCGTCCGTAAGCGCATCGGACTGGCGCTGCTCAATCCGTTCCCGCTGACGCTGGGCGGGCTGAACGGGCTGGTCGCGCGGCGCTTCTCGCCAGCCATCGTCTATCGCACGATGATGCTGTTTCCATCGGCTGGACCGATCACGCCCGCGGCGCAATCATTTGCCGATCTTCTTTTGGCATGGCAGCCCGAGGACGGCCTGACGACCGCGATACGGTGAAAGCGCGCGGTGCGATATACCTCAGAACGCCTTGAAGGTAATGATCGTATGCGTGTCGGCGATCTCGGGGACCGACTGCACCTTCTGCGCCACGAAATGCCCGATATCGACGTCCGCCCCGACATGGAACTTCGCCAGGATGTCGTAATTGCCGGCGGTCGAGTAGATTTCCGAGGCGATCTCGCGGTCGGCGAGTTCGCTCGCGACCTCATAGGTCTTCCCGAGCTTGCATTTGATCTCGACGAAGAAGGTCTGCATCGTTTGCTCCGCGCTGCCAGAGGCTTCTGGATAGAGCCTCCAGCCCGAAGATCAAGCGCCGGCGAGCGAAGCCAGCCTTGCGCTCATGGCGCTGTCGGGATCGGCGAGGCCCGCCACCACCGTGAAATGATTGGCGCTCGCGATCTCCTGATAGCGCGTCTGGACGCCCTCCAGCCCCCAGACATCGACGAGACGGCGGCTCTGCTTGAGATACTCCTCGCTCTCCTCGGCTCCGACGACGGCGTCCATGATCAGCCGCGACGGCGCGGGCCAGAACAGCGGGCTCTCGCGCTCGGCGGCCTCGAACGAGAGCCCCAGCGCCGTGTTGACGCTGGTCTCGGTCAGCGGCTTGAGATTGTAGATGCCCGAGATGCCGTAGGCCGCCGGCACGAGCTGGTCGGGCAACTCGGGATCGACGTTCTTCCAGTCGGTCGCCAGCAGGCAGGCGGCGAGATGGCCGCCTGCGGAGTGCCCGGCCGCGACGACGGGCAGCTTGTAGGAATGCCACAGGGCTGCAGCCGCCTGCTGCAGCTCCCAGACGATATGGCCAAGCTCGACCTGCGGGCAGAGGTCGTAGCCGGCGACCGCGACAGGCAAGCCGCGCCGGTTCAGGCCCCGCGCCATATGCGAGAACGAGCTGCGGTCCAGCGCCTGCCAGTAGCCGCCATGGATGAACAGGACGATGGCGTCGCCCCTGATCGCGTCCGGCTTGAACAGGTCGTAGCGCTGGCGCTCGCTTTCGCCATAACTGACGCCGAGTTCGCAGACGGCCTCGGCGCGGTAGGCTGCGGCGTCGGACGCCCAGCCGGCGATGATGGCGGGGTGCTCCGGCACGCGGGCGCGGTTGTTGTATTCGGTCTCGTAATCGGGCGAGGTCTGCGATTCTGGCTGCATCGGATCTTTCGGACAGGGTGGAGGGAGGCGGGCGAACCGGCCAGTCCCATCACAGATGCAGCCATTTTGCGCCATCGCTTTTGACAGGTCGAGCGCCAAACGCCACAAGGCGGCCGATCCGAAGACGATGCCCCAAGCCCTGGAGATGAGGATGGACAACCCGGTCCTGGCGGAAGTCCTGCGCGGCGACGTGGTCGAATCGCGCCATCGCGGGGCGGCGGTGGTGCTCGACGCCGATGGCGCCGTGGTGCTGGCGCTTGGCGATGTCGCGCGGCCGGTCTTCCCGCGCTCGGCCGTGAAGGCGCTGCAGGCGCTGCCGCTGTTCGAGAGCGGCGCGGCCGACCGCTACGGCCTGAGCGAGCCCGAGATCGCGCTCGCCGTCGCCTCCCACTCCGGCGAGCCGGCCCATGCCGAAGCGTCGCTGTCCATGCTCAAGAAGGCGGGCCGCGATGCCGGCTGCCTCGAATGCGGGGCGCACTGGCCGATGAACGAGGCGGCCGCCCGCGCCATGGCGAAGTCGGGGGCTGAGCCGAGCGCGCTCAACAACAACTGCTCGGGCAAGCATGCCGGCTTCGTCTGCCTCGCCTGCGGGCTCGACGAGGATCCGGCCGGCTACGTAAAACCGGGCCATGCCGTGCAGCAGGCGGTGCGCGGCGCGCTCGAGGACGTCACCGGCGCGGTCCATCTGGCCGAGCGGTCCGGCGTCGACGGCTGCTCGATCCCGACCTATGCCGTGCCCCTGCAGGCCCTGGCGCTCGGCTTTGCCCGTTTCGGCACGGGACATGGCTTCGGCCCGGAGCGCGCCAGGGCGGCGGCCCGCATCCGCAAGGCCGTCGCGGCGCACCCGTTCATGGTGGCCGGCACCGGCCGATTCGACACCCGCGCCATGGACATGCTGGGCGAGCGCGCTTTCATAAAGACCGGCGCGGAGGGCGTCTATTGCGGGTCTCTTCCCGAACTCGGTTACGGCGTCGCGCTGAAATGCGACGATGGCGCCGGGCGCGCGGCGGAGGTCGTCATGGCTGCGCTGATCGCGCGTTTCCTGCCGATGGACGAAGCGCAAGGCGCGGCGTTCGCACCGTTGCGCGAGAGCGTGCTGACGAACTGGAACGGTATCGAGGTCGGGCGGGTGAGGGCGGTTGAGGTTTAACTGGCGAAAGGTCACGCGTTACCTTTCGATCGCACGATGAGGAGAACGGCGATGCCGCGCCCTGCGATCAAGGATGGTCTGAGCAAGCAGGCCCGCTATAGGGCGGCGAAGAAGGCGGCCGGGCTGAAAGAGGCGCGGCTCTGGACGTTCGACACGCGCAATCCGGAGTTTATGGCCAAGCTCAAGCGCGATATGGAGGCGATCAGAAAAAGCAAGGGTGAAGCTGAAGTCATGGCCCTCGTCGAAGCCATCACTGATTGGCCGCCATATAAAGAATGAGACGCGGCGACATCATCACGGTGGCGATAGCGGGTGATTTCGGGAAGCCAAGACTGGCCGTCATCGTCCAGAACGATGATCTGGATGGAATTGATACGACTTTGGTCGCCATGATCACGACCGACGACGACCTCGTCGCCGCCTTTCGCTTGCGCGTGGCCCGGTCAGCCAGCAACGGCTTGCGTTTTGACAGAATCGTCATGCTGGACAAATTATCTGTCGTCTGGCGCGAGAAGTGCGGTCCGGTGATCGGCCGTCTCAGTGGCGATCAAATGCTCGAGGTGGACACATCCTTGGCGTTTGTCCTGCGCCTCGCGCGCTGAACCTCACCCCACCGCGTTGTTCTCGACCCTGACGCCGGCCGCGCGCTGATCGGCCGCCTTCGTCAGGTCGCCGGTGACGATCTTGCCGTACTCCGTCCCCACCACCGCGCCCCTGCTCGCCCCGGTGATGACGTTGTTGGCGATCAGCGCGTTGCGTTCCTTCGGCACCAGCGAGACCGAGACGCCGATGCCGGTCTTGCGAACCATGTTGCCGGTGGCGACAAGATTTCGCATGCCCCAGGACCAGCCGAGCGAGATGCCGATCTCGCTGGCGTTCTCGATGACGTTGCCTGTCACCGCCGCCTCCGCCTCGACATGCACGCCCATGCCGCCGATCAGCTCCGTGCCCTTGGGGGCAAAGCCCTTCTGGGCGTTGCGGATGATGTTGTTGGCGAAGACGCTGAGCCGGCCGCCATGATCCAGATTGGTGATGTTGGCTCCTTGCGCGCAATCTTCGACGAGATTGCCGGTGATGATCGCGCCCTCGAAGGCGAACTCCGAATAGAGCCCGACCTCGCCGCAGCGCCGCCCCTGATTGCCGATGATCTGGACGCCGGAGCCCGAATTGTTGCGGATGAAGGTCAGCGCGCAGTCGCGAAGCGTGTTGCCCTCGATGATCACGCCGCCGGCCCTGTAAAGGCTGATGCCGTTGCCGTTTGGCCCGTCGCCGCCGGCATCCGAGCGGATGCGGTTGATCCGGTTGCCGCGCACGATCGACTGGTCGTCGCCCGCCTGGCTGCGCCAGAGCTGGATGCCGTTATTGCCGCAATCCTCGACCTGATTGGCCTCGATCGAGAGCCCGCGCGAATCGAGCGAGAACAGGGCCGATTCCCGCATGCCGCGGAAACGGCTCTGGCGGACGCTTCCGGCGGCGCGGTTCAGCATCAGGCCGACAGAGCCGGCATTGCCGAATTCGCAGTCCTGAACAGCGAAATCCAGCACCTCGTCGGCGACCAGCAGGCCATTGCGCTGGCCGGGGCGGATGTCGAGCCCGTCCAGAACGATTCCCGACAGCGCCGCTCGTTTGATCCGCCTCGCGACCAGCATCGGTCCGGCCCGCGCGGCGATGAAATGGCTTGCGCCCGGAACGCCCAGCAGACGCGCGCCCTCGGGCAGCACGACATTGGCGATGCGATAGCGGCCCGGCGGCACGATCAGCGGCGCGTTGCGTTTGGCCGCCTCGATCAGCGCGTTCTGGAGAATGCGCGACTGGTCGTCGGCAGAGCCGGGGCGCAGCCCCAGCGTCGTCGCGTCGAGGCCGAACTGGCCGAGGGGGGTTGGAGCGGCGGCGCGTGGCGCGCTTTGGGCGCTGAGGCGGGACGCCGAGAGACCGACCGTCCCAAATAGTGTCGTCGCCAGAAGGGCGCGTCGCGAAATTGGCATGGCAATCTCCTCCGGCCCGCCGGGCTTCAATCGGCGTGCCAGCGGCGCTGTGCCGTTCTGGAGCAGCGCTTGGGCCGCTGTGCGCCGATGCCGGCGAGGCCGCAGTGGCTAAAGCCGGGGCTGCGATGCTAATCTTGGAGGGAGCGTTCCCGCGAGGAGGCGGCACCGATGGGCCATATCGCCAAGCACAGCGTCACATTGTCGGCCGAGCTTTCGACGGCGGTCGAGGAGGCCGTGGCCTCGGGCGAGTATCCGTCGGTCGATGCGGTCGTCGGCGAGGCGCTCGGCCGCTGGAAGGACGAGCGCGAGCTGTTCGGCTATACGATCGAAGAGTTGCGGGCGCTGGCACAGCAGGGGATCGATAGCGGGCCGGGCCAGTTTGCTGATATGGCTTCCATCAAGGCCGAGGCTTTGTCACGTTTGGAAAGATCCAAGGAAACATCGTGACTGCGCTGGAGGTCCGGCGCTCCGCGGATGCAGAAGAAGATCTGATCGCGATATGGCTCCACATTGCCAGCGACAGTCCGCGAGCTGCAGACAACCTGTTGGACCGCATCGACGAACGCTGGAATTTGCTCGCGACCCAGCCCTATTCCGGCCCCGCACGGCCGGATATCGGTCCCGACATCCGGCACCTCGTGATCGGCTCCTATCTGACGCTCTACCGCGTCCGTCCCGATCACATCGAAATCCTGCGCGTGCTGCATGGCCGGCGCGATCTTGGCGCGGGCGGGTTTTCGCAAGGCGATTGATCAGGCGCGATGCCGCACGCCGCGCGCGAGATCGCGTCCGATCACGGCGAGAGCCGCGCCCAGACTCGCCGCGCCCGGCCGGAACGAGCGCGTTAGCGCCAGTGGCCGCGACCCCGGCGACGGCCGCAGCCAAGGCACATGGATGAAGACCACCGGCACCCCGCTTCGCGCCATCTGGCGCAAAGCCGCCGCATAGCAGGCGTCGCAGAGGTAGCGCCCGGCCGAAGGCGAGAGGCGGGCGCGGATGCCCTTCGACCGCAGCGCCGCCAGCGCGCCCACCGTGTTGCCAGTCGCGCGCAAGGGCAGGGCGCTTCGGTTCGCCTGGACGTCCGTCGGCGTCGCGCCCGTCGCGTCGGGATGGAGCCGGCTCGCATGGCCGCGCCCGAACAGCTCGACCCTGACGAAGCGGGCGCGCGCGGCCAGACCCAGCATCAGCACGGCCTTCGGCCGGGTCCGCTTCAGATGGTCCTTCAGAGCCGGCAGGCCGACACCGTAGCTCGTCTCCATCACGAGCAGGTCGGCGATGAGGCCCGAGCGTTTCAGTCGCTCCGCGACGCTGCGCGCCAGCTCCGTCGTCGGGTTGACCCTGACACCAGGAAACGGGCTGAAGCCTGTGATCAGGATGTCCGGCCGTTGTCCCGTCATAGGCCCAGCGCCTGCGCGATCTCTTCCGCGGCGAGCGTCGCGGCGAGATCGCCCCTCGCCACCGCGGCTTCCAGTTCGGGAGCGCGCGCCCTCAATGCGGGATCGTGGCGCAGCTTTGCCCGCAGCCTGTCCTCGACCATCGCCCACATCCATTTCACATCCTGCCGACGCCTCTTTTCCGCGATCAGTCCCCTGGCCTCGTGGCGGGCGCGATGATCCTCGATCATGGCCCACATCGCGTCGAGTCCATCCCCTGTGAGACCGGAGATGGTGACGGCCGGCGTCGTCCACAGCGGGGAGGCGGGAGCGAGGATGTGCAGCGCCGCCTGATACTGCGCCGCCGCCGCGCGCGCCGCCGTCGCGCCCGCGCCATCGGCCTTGTTGACCGCGATCATGTCGGCAAGCTCGATAATGCCCTTCTTGATGCCCTGCAATTCGTCGCCGGCATTGGGCAGCATCAGCACGAGGAAGAAGTCGGTCAGCTCCGCCACCGCGGTCTCGGACTGGCCGACGCCGACCGTCTCGACGAGGATGACGTCGAAGCCCGCGGCCTCGCAGAGCAGCATCGTCTCGCGCGTCCGGGCCGCGACGCCGCCGAGCGTCCCCGAGGAAGGCGAGGGGCGGATGTAGGCGTTCGCATCGACCGCCAGCCGCGCCATCCGCGTCTTGTCGCCGAGGATCGAACCCCCGGTGCGGCTCGACGACGGATCGACGGCCAACACCGCGACCTTGTGGCCCCTGCCCGTGAGATACGTCCCGAGCGCATCGATCGTCGTCGATTTGCCGACGCCGGGCACCCCGGTGATGCCGACGCGGAACGCTCGCCCCGCATGCGGCAGCAACCTCTGGATCAGCGCGCGCGTCTGCTCGCGATGGTCGGCGCGGCGCGATTCGGCCAGCGTGATCGCGCGGGCCAACGCCGCGCGCTCGCCTGAGAGGATGGCGTCGGCCAAATCGGATGGCAGGGCGGCAGGCTCGGGCATCACCGGGCAGTAGCAAGCCTGCGGCCGATGCGACAAGCGCAACCTGCCATCGTCACTGTGTCATGCTTGCATCTTGATGATCCGCCGGTTTGGTGAGACCAGTTTCGACATGATGCGTGCGGCCTGCCGGTTTCGTTTTGTCGTGTTGGCGTTGCTGGCTCCGCTGCTGCTCGCGGCCTGCGGCGGGCCGCCGCGCACGCTCGTCCTCTCCGCCGCCAAGCCAGACGAGATCGCCGGCACGGTGCGGGTTTTCGTGGCCACGACGCGCGAGGCCGCCGACCAGCCGCAGTATTTCACCGGCGAGCGCGGTCCGAAGCTCGCCTTCGCCAAGCTCGACATCACCGTGCCGCGCGCCCACAAGCCGGGCGAACTGGAATTGCCGGGAAGCGGCGGCCAGACCCTGCCGGGGCGGCATTTCGCCGTCGCCTCGGTCGAGCCTCTCGCTCTGCCCGAGACGCTGCTCGCCGTTCGCCGCGAGATCCAGCGGCGGCCGGCCTCGGAGCGGGACGTGCTGGTCTTCGTCCATGGCTACAACACCAATTTCGCCGATGCGGCCTATCGCTTCGCGCAGATCGTCCATGACGCCGGCTTCAAGGGCGTCGCGGTGCTGTTCACCTGGCCCTCGCGAGGCCAGCTTCTCCAGTATCCCTACGACCGCGAAAGTGCGATGTATTCGCGCGATTTCCTCGAGATCAACCTGCGCGCCATCTCGCGCGATCTCGGCACGACCCGCATCGACGTGCTGGCGCATTCGATGGGCACCTTCCTGACGCTGGAAGCGCTGCGGCAGGCCTCGATCCGGGGCGACGGCAATTTCGGCGGCAAGCTGCGCGACGTCATGCTGGCCGCCCCCGATGTCGATCTCGATGTCTTCAGGACGCAACTGCGCCAGATCAAGCGGCCGGTCACGGTCTTCGTCTCTGCCGACGACCGCGCGCTCGCCTTCTCCCGCCGCTTCGCCGGCGACAAGACGCGGCTCGGCGCCATCTCGGCGAAGGATACGCAGATCGTCGCCGATCTGGAAAAGGCCGGCGCGACGATCATCGACCTGTCGGAGGTTTCGACCGGCGACCGGCTCAACCACGCCAAGTTCGCGACCTCGCCGAGGGTGGTTCAGATGATCGGCCGCAGGCTGCAGGCGGATGGCGGCATCGCCACCGCCGGCCCCGGCGTCGGCGACAAGCTCGGCGACATCGCCAGCGGGCTCGTCGGAACCGTCGGCTCGACGGTCGATCTCGTGGTGTCCGCGCCTGCCGCCGCCATCGGCCGGTAGAACGATCGCCGCAATATGGCCGCGTTAGCCTGTCCTTAAGGCGGTGCTGGCCAACTCGGCCGTTCCCAAATCTCCGGACAGGTTCCGCCCATGCCAGATTCCAGGCACGCAGCCCTTTGCCGACGGTCGGTGCTGTTTGCGCTGCTGTCGACGACGCTGGCAGCCTGCGCGCAGACGGAGGCCGCCGTCTCGCCTTTCTCCGAGCCGACCCGCGCGGACGCCTCGGCTCTCGGCAAGGAACCGGGGCTGCTGGTGGCGACGACCCGCAAGCCCGCCGGCGATAGCCGCCCGCCATTTTTCGGACGGGAGCGCGGCGACGGATTGAGCTTCGCCGAAGCGAGGCTGTCTCCGCCGGGGCGCGGGATCTCCGGGCGGGTGTCGTCCGCGGTCAGCGGGGACTGGGCCGTGCTGGGATTGGAGAAGCGCACCGCATCGGCGCCCGCGCTGCGCCTGGCCGAAGCCGCGACCGGCCGCGACGTGCTGCTCTACGTCCATGGCTACAACGAAACCTTCGAATCGGCGGCGCGCAGCGCCGGGCAGCTTTCGCATGCGCTGGAGTTCCAGGGCAGGACCGCGCTGTTCGCCTGGCCGTCGGGCGGTGGGCTGCTCGACTACGCTTACGACCGCGAAAGCGCGCTCTGGTCGCGCGACGGCTTCGTGCAGTCGCTGCGGGCGCTGGTCAACAACCCGACCGTCGGTCGCATCCACATCGTCGCCCATTCGATGGGCACCTTCCTGACGCTGGAGGCCCTGCGCGAACTGCGACTCGAAACGGACGTCTCGGCCCGGATCGGCTCGGTCGTCTTCGCCTCGCCCGATATCGACATCGACGCCTTCGAGCAGACCGTCTCGAAGCTCGGTCCGCTCGCCCGCCGGATGACGCTGATCATCGATCCCGGCGACCGGGCGCTGGCCGTCTCCGCCCGCATCGCCGGCGGCGTGGCGCGCGCCGGCGCGGCCGACCGCGCCAGGCTCGAGGCGCTGGGCGTGCGCGTCGCCGACACCTCGGGACGCGGCTGGAGCATGCTGCGGCACGACCTCTTCCTCTCCGATAGCGAGGTGACGCAGGTGGTGCGCCGGGCGATGGACCGCGGCGGGGCCTGAAAAGGTCACAAGGGCGGCAGGCCGTTGCGCTTCTTGATGACGGCCAGCGCGAAGTTCGACTCGACCGACTGGATGCATTTCAGCCGCGTCACCTTCAGCTTCAGGAAGCGCTCATAGCCTTCGATGCCGTCGGTCAGCACGCGCAACTGATAATCCTGGCTGCCGGTCATCAGGTAGCATTCGGTGACCTCGGGCCAGCTTTCGACCGCCTTCTCGAATTCGGCGATGTTCTCCTGCGTCTGCTGCGACAGGCGCACCGAGACGAAGACGCTGAAGGGCAGGCCATAGGCTTTCGCGTCGACGATCGCGGCATAACCCCGGATGACCCCGGTCTCCTCCAGCCGCTTCAGCCGGCGCAGGCACGGCGTCGGCGACAGCCCGATTTTCTCGGACAGTTCCTGATTGGTGATGCGGCCATCCTCCTGCAGGATGGCGAGCATGCGGCGATCGACGGCATCGAGCATGAACTGCTCCCAGACGGGTCAAATTGAGCAGGTAGCTGCTTCTTGCATGTGTCGTCCAGTGAATATCGGCCATGCAATGGCGCGGGGAAGCGCGTAGGCTGTCGCTTCTGCAAGCGAATGGAGAGCGGCGATGAGCGACAACAACTACCACAGGGACCGCATCGCCAATCGCAGGCTCCATCCCGAGACGCTGATGATGGGCTTCGGCTATTCGCCGGCCATGTCTGAAGGCGCGCTCAAGCCGCCGGTCTTCCTGACCTCGACCTTCGTTTTCGAGAACGCCCAGCAGGGCAAGGACTTCTTCGACCTGACCTCGGGCCGGCGCATGCCGAGGCCCGGCGAGAAATCAGGGCTGGTCTATTCGCGCTTCAATCATCCCAACATGGAAATCCTGGAAGATCGCCTTGCGATCTGGGACGAGGCCGAGAAATGCGCCGTCTTCGCCAGCGGCATGGCTGCGATCGCGACGACCTGCTTCGCCTTCCTGCGCCCCGGCGACACGGTAATCCATTCGCGCCCGCTCTATGGCGGCACCGAGACCCTGCTGAAGAACCAGATGGGCGCGTTCGGCGTCACGCCCTTCGGCTTCACCGACGGGCTCGACATCGCGCAGATGCGCGCGACGGCCAAGGCCGCCGCCGCCAAGGGCCGGGTCGGCATGATCCTGGTCGAGACGCCGGCGAATCCGACCAATGGCCTGGTCGATCTCGTGGCCTGCGCGACGATCGCGGACGAGCTGGAAAAGTCGCAAGGCCATCGCCCGCCGGTCGTGGTCGACAACACCATGCTCGGCCCGAAATACCAGAAGCCGCTGAAGCACGGCGCGGACCTGACCCTGCTCTCCCTGACCAAATATGTCGGCGGCCATTCCGACCTCGTCGGCGGTTCGATCTCGGGTTCCGAGGCGCTGGTGAGGCAGGTCAAGAGCTGGCGCGGCTCGCTCGGCACCCAGGCCGATCCGAACTCGTGCTGGATGCTGATGCGCTCGCTGGAGACGCTCGACATCCGCATGAGCCGCGCCAACGAGAACGCCAAGCTGGTCGCCGACTATCTCTCAAGCCACCCCATGATCGCCAAGGTGCATTATCTCGGCGACCTGAAAGAGGACGATTCGCGCAAGGCGGTGTTCGACCGGCAATGCTCCGCGCCGGGTTCGACCTTCGCCTTCGACGTCGTGGGCGGCGAGAAGGAGGCCTTCGCGGTGCTCGACAATCTCCAGATCATGAAGCTCGCGGTCTCGCTCGGCGGCACGGAAACGCTTGTGTCGCATCCCGCCGCGATGACGCATTCGGGCGTCGCGCGCGAATTGCGCGAGGAGATCGGCCTGACCGACGCGCTGATCCGCATCTCGGTCGGTATCGAGAACATCGAGGATCTGATCTCGGATCTGGCGCAGGCGCTGGAGGCGGTTTGAGGCTTGAAGCGCTCCCGTCATTGCGAGGAGCGTCGCGACGGAGCAATCCAGAAGGGCGTAGAGCGAGACGCTGGATTGCTTCGCTTCGCTCGCAAAGACGGCAATGTGCCGCCTGAAAAGTCTAAACCCCGACCCGGCCCCAGCCCGGCAGCTTGAGCGCCGGACTGCGGATGTCGAAACCCGCCACCAGCCCGAGCAGGTTGATCTCGACGCCCTCGACCCAACCCAGGGTGACGCCGGCCAGCCCGTAAAGCGAGGCCTGGATGCCGGTGCGGCTGGGCGTAAGCCCGGCGAACAGACCGTCCTCGCGAAAATCCTTGCCGATCGCGGTCGGCGGCAGGGCTTGCGCGAGCTCCGGCGCCTCGGCCAGCACATGCTGGACGAAGCTGTTCGAGTTCGGGCCGGGCCAGGCCTGATAGCTGCCCGGCGTGACGTAGTTGTAGGACTGCACCGCCGCTCTGATGCGCGGGATCAGCGCCTGCGCCGCCTCGCCGCGCACCTCCGCCACGAGTTCCGGCACGTTCCCGTACCAGCGGCCATCGGCCTCGCGATGGTTGACCCGCACCGGCGTGCCCCAGCCGACGACGTCGAAGCGGGTATAGGCGCGCGCGTCCTTCTCCTTGACCACCACCCAGGAGTGATGCGCGAAGACGCCGCGCCAGCGGCCGACGCGGGCGGCGAAGACGTGCACGGTCGCCTCGGGCTCGATCGCGGCCGCCGGAAGGAGTTTCGCGCTCGACCAGTCGGCGCGCCGCCAGTCGAGAGCCGAGGGCTGCCAGGTCCACCATGCCGCATGGGTCGCGACCGGGATCAGGAACAGCAGGGCGAAGGCGAGCAGGAAATGGCGGAAGAAGCGCATGATCGAGGATATGTGGCGGACTTGTTGCATCGCAAGATGGCGCGAGCGGCTGCAGCGTCGCGGGCCGATCAAAATCCGTTGAGGCGCGCGGCCAAGCTGCTAGCTTCTCCCGCGACAGGAACCGGGTCCGACGACGCGCGCAGGAGAGAGGACGACGATGACGGGATGGGGATGGCTGAAAGGCGTTCTTGCTGGCGCGGCGGTGGCGCTGATGGCGGCGGGGCCGGTGCTGGCGCAGGGCAATGAACTGCGAATCTACAACTGGTCCGACTATGTCGATCCCGAGGTGCTGGACGCCTTCAAGAAGGAAACCGGAATCACCGTCGTCTACGACACCTTCGACCAGATGGAGACGGTCGAGACCAAGCTGCTCGCCGGCAAGACGGGCTACGACCTGATCGTGGTCACGGCCTCCTTCCTGCCGCGCCATATCCCGCTCGGGCTCTATGCGCCGATCGACGCCGCCAAGGCTCCCAATCTGAAGAACGCCTGGCCGGAGATTCAGGGGCGGCTGGCGAAATACGATCCCGGCAACAAATTCGCCGTGAACTACATGTGGGGCACCACCGGCATCGGCTACAACGTCGCCAAGATCAGGGAGCGGCTGGGGCCGGACGCCGTGATCGATTCCTGGAAAATCCTGTTCGATCCAGAGCAGTTGAAGAAGCTCTCCAATTGCGGCGTGCATGTGCTCGACGCGGTCGAGGAGATGTTCCCGGCCGCCCTGCGCCATCTCGGGCTGAATCCGGACTCCAAGGCCGAGGCCGACCTCAACAAGGCCGGCGACTTGCTGCGCCGGATGCGCCCGCATGTGCAGAAATTCCACTCGTCGGAATACATCAACGCTCTCGCGAACGGCGATATCTGTCTCGCGGTCGGCTATTCCGGCGATGTTCTGCAGGCGAAAAAGCGTGCGGAAGAAGCCAAGAACAACGTCCAGGTCGCCTATTCGATTCCGAAGGAGGGCGCGCTGATGTGGTTCGATTCCTTCGTGATCCCGAAGGATGCGGGCAATGCCGAGGCCGCGCTGACGTTCATCGACTTCGTCAACCGCCCGGCCATGGCGGCGAAAAACTCCGACTTCATCCAGTACGCCAACGGCAATCTGGCCTCGAAGCCGCTGCTCTCGGCGGCGGTGCGCGAGAATCCGGGCATCTACCCCACCGACGCCGTTATAGGCCGGCTTTACACGATCACGCCCTACGACCAGAAGTCGCAGAGGCTGGTCAACCGGCTGTGGACGCGCGTCAAGACCGGCAAGTGAGCGCTGGCTCGGCGGGCGGGGTCCGCAAGATCGCGCCCGGCGGCCTGCGCCGATCCTTCGAGCCGTGGAACGACCCTGCCGCGCAGCCGCTGGTCGAGTTTCGCGGAGTGACCAAACGGTTCGGCGCGGTCACGGCGGTCGCGGACCTGTCGCTGAAGCTCTATCCGCGCGAGTTCTTCGCCCTGCTCGGTCCGTCCGGCTGCGGCAAGACCACGCTGATGCGGATGCTGGCGGGTTTCGAGCAGCCCGATAAGGGCCAGATCCTGCTCGATGGGGTAGAGATCACGCAGGCACCGCCGCATCTTCGGCCGGTCAACATGATGTTCCAGTCCTATGCGCTGTTTCCTCATCTCAGCGTGATGGAGAACATCGCCTATGGGCTGAAGCGGCAGGGTCTGCCGAAGGCCGACATCAGGGAGCGCGTCGCGCAGATGCTGGCGCTGGTGAAACTCGACGGGCTCGGAAGCCGTCGTCCCGACCAGCTTTCGGGCGGGCAGCGCCAACGGGTCGCGCTCGCGCGTTCTCTGGCGCGGCGGCCGCGCCTGCTTTTGCTCGACGAGCCGCTGGCGGCGCTCGACCGAAAGCTGCGCGAGGAGACGCAGTTCGAGCTGGTCAAAATCCAGCACGAACTCGGCACCACCTTCATGGTGGTGACCCACGATCAGGACGAGGCCATGACCATGGCCGACCGCATGGCGGTGATGGATCGCGGCCGGCTCGTCCAGATCGGCCCGCCGGACGTGATCTACGAGGCCCCGGTCAACCGCCAGGTGGCGGAGTTCGTCGGCGACATCAATGTGCTGGAGGGTCGTGTCAGGGCTGTTGAAGGCGATCTGGTCGCCATAGAAACCGGGCTCGCGGGTTTGGTCGAACTGGACGAGGACGCGCCCGCTCTGGCGGCGGGCGATACCGTCATGGTCGGCCTGCGGCCGGAAAAGATCGCGCTGTCGCATGACGAGCCCGACCAGACCGTCAACAGGGTTCGCGGCGCGATCTGGGACATCGGCTATCTCGGGGACATCACCATGGTGCAGGTCAGGGTCGGCGAGGCGTTGCTGAAGGTCTCGCTCGCCAACCGCACCCGCCGGATCGCGCGGCCCTTCGCCTGGGAGGACGAGGTCTGGCTCTCCTGGGACGTCGAGGCCGGCATGGTGCTGGCGCCGTGAGCGCGGGCGGCGGACGGTTGAGCCGGCTCCTCCCGGCAATCCCCTATCTCTGGCTCGCGCTGTTCTTTCTGGTCCCCTTCGTGATCGTGCTTCGCATGGCGCTGTCGGACGCGGACCTGGCGATACCGCCTTATGCGCCACATTTTCAGGGCCTCTCGGAGCTGCGCTCCTTCCTGTCGGGGCTCGATCTGGACAATTTTCGGCTGATCGCCAGCGACGATCTCTATTGGCAAAGCTATCTGACCTCGCTGCGGATAGCGGCCCTGACCACGCTGGCCGCTCTCGCGATCGGCTATCCGCTCGCCTATGCGATGGCGGCTGCGCCTTCACGCTGGCAGGGCGTCCTCATCGTCCTCGTCATCCTGCCGTTCTGGACCTCGTTCCTGATCCGCGTCTACGCCTGGATCGGCATCCTGCGGCCCGACGGCCTGCTCGATGCGGCGCTGCTCTGGCTCGGCCTGACAGCCGAGCCGCTGCGCCTCATCAACACCGAGGCCGCCGTGCTCATCGGGATGGTCTATTCCTATCTGCCCTTCATGGTGCTGCCGCTCTTCGCGAGCCTGCAGAAGCTCGATCGCACGTTGCTGGAGGCCGCCGCCGATCTCGGCGCGACGCCGCTGCGGGCCTTCCTCTCGGTGACGCTGCCGCTCTCGCTGCCTGGTGTCCTCGCCGGCTCGGCGCTGGTCTTCATCCCGGCGATCGGCGAGTTCGTCATTCCAGACCTGCTCGGTGGCCCTGACACCACCATGATCGGCAAGGCGCTCTGGACCGAGTTTTTTTCCAACCGCGACTGGCCGCTGGCCTCGGCCGTGGCGGTTGTGCTGCTGGGCGTGCTGGTTCTTCCGCTGATGCTGCTGCAACGCGCGCGGGGAGGGGCGGCGTGAGACGGCTCGGCCCCGGCCTCGTGCTGGCGCTCGTCGCCGGCTTCGCCTTCCTCTATCTGCCGATCGTGGCGCTGGTCGCCTACTCTTTCAACGGTTCGAGGCTGGTCACGGTCTGGGGCGGGTTCTCGACGCGCTGGTATGGCGCGCTTCTCGCGAACCAGCCGCTGCTAGACGCCGCCTGGCTGAGCCTGCGGCTCGCCTTCGTTTCCGCCACGCTGGCGACGGTGCTGGGAACGCTGGCCGCGCTGGCGCTTGCGCGCCACGGCCGCTTTGCCGGCCGCACGCTGTTCTCCGGCATGGTGCTCGCGCCGCTCGTCATGCCGGAGGTGATCACGGGGCTGTCGCTGCTGCTGCTCTTCGTCTCGCTCGACATCGGGCGCGGTTTCTGGACCGTCACGGTCGCGCACGCCACGCTCGGGCTCGGCTTCGCGACCATCGTCGTGCAGGCGCGGCTTGTCCGCTTCGATGCTTCGCTGGAGGAGGCCGCGCGCGATCTCGGCGCGACGCCGCTCGCCGCCTTCTTCACCGTGACCCTGCCGCTGATCGCGCCCGGCGTCGCGGCGGCCTGGATGCTCGCCTTCACGCTCTCGCTCGACGACCTGGTGATCGCGAGCTTCACCACGGGGCCGGGCGCGACGACGCTGCCGATGCGGCTCTATTCGGCGGTCAGGCTCGGCGTCTCGCCCGAGATCAACGCCGCCTGCACGCTGCTGATCGCTGCCGTGGCGGTCGTGGTGATCGCGGCCTCGCTGCTGCTGAAGCGCGAATGGTTCACGCGCGGATAAATGGCGGATAAATGGCGGGTGAATGCCGGCCTCAAGCGCCGTTCAGACGGGTTCCGCGAGAGTGCGTATCAGGCGAGGGGCTTCTCCCGCGCCGTCGCACAGGATCAGGGACCATGTTCCGCAAACTCGCCACACCCAGCCTCGCCACCCTCGTCATCGGCGCAGCCTCGCTGACCGTGGCGAGTCTCGCCAGCCCCTCCGACGCGCAGGCCTATGACGGCCGCCACTATGAGCGCGGCTACGAACGCCCCTATGGCTGGCGCGCTCCGCCGCCGGTCGTGCATGGCTATTGGGGTCATCGCCGCTGGCAGCGCTATCACGAGGGCCGCCGCTTCTACGGCCCGCCGCCAGCCCATCGCTATGGCTGGAGGTGAGCGCACTCAGCTCCGACGATCGGCCGTCTTCTCCTCGGCGAGGATGCGGTCGATCGCTGCTTCGAGCGCGTCGAGCCGTTTCGTTGCGATGACGAACAGGATGTCGAGGTCAACATCGTCGTAGACGTGCCTTAGCCGATTGCCGATGTCGGCAATATTGCGCCAGGGCACATCAGCATGCTCAGCCCGCCGCTCTTCTGGAATATGGCGGCTCGCTTCGCTGATGATTTCCAGAAAGCGCTCCAGCGCAGCGCGCCTGATGGGATCGCGCTTGATCTCTTCCGCGGAAGAGCTCTCGACCAGAGCCCGGATGTTCGCGATCGCTTCCTTGATGTGACCCGTCCGGTCAGCCAGCGTGGCCTTCATCAGAACAGCTCGATGAGATCGTCCTGGGTCCGCTCTCGCAGGCGATCCGAGATCGTCCGTCTCATGGTAATCTGAACCGGAAGATGGAGGCGATCGGCAAGATTATTCTCGATTCCGATCAGATCAAGCAGGCTGAAGTCCGGCTGATCGACATCGACCATCAGATCGACATCGCTATCCTCGCGAGCGTCTCCGCGTGCGCGCGAGCCGAACAGCGCCATATGCGCGATGCCGCTTGCTCGAAGTTCGACCTGCATCGCCCTTATCCGGGCTGTCAGTTCCTCGCGCGTGATCATCTCTCCCGTCCCGTCAGCAGCTTCTACGGAGCAGGCTTACCACATTCACTCCGCAGCGTCGCGCTGGGCATAACCCAAGCTTCCGTTCAACTCCTCCAGCAGCTTCTCGGCCGCGTCCGCGATGACGGTTCCCGGCGGGAAGATCGCGCTTGCGCCCGCCTGCATCAGCGCCTCGAAATCCTGCGGCGGGATGACGCCTCCGACCACGATCATGATGTCGGGCCGGCCCGCGCTGGCGAGCGCCGCCTTCAGTTCCGGAACCAGCGTGAGGTGCCCAGCCGCCAGCGATGACACGCCGATGATGTGGACGTCGTTCTCGACGCCCTGGCGCGCCGCCTCGTCGGGCGTCGCGAAGAGCGGCCCGATATCGACGTCGAAGCCGAGATCGGCGAAGGCCGAGGCGATGACCTTCTGGCCGCGATCGTGGCCGTCCTGCCCCATCTTGGCGACGAGGATGCGCGGCCGGCGGCCGTCCGCCTCCGCGAAGGCTTCCGTCATCATCTGCACGCGCGTGACCGCAGGGTTCATCGTGCCGACCTCCCGCTTGTAGACGCCGGCGATCGACTTGATCTCGGCCCTGTGACGCCCGAACACCGTCTCCATCGCCATCGAGATCTCGCCGACGGTCGCCTTGGCGCGCGCGGCCTTGACCGCGAGGTCGAGCAGGTTGCCGTCGCCGGCTGCGCCATTCGTCAGCGCGGTCAAAGCCGCCTCGACATCCGCCTCTCTACGTTCGGCCTTGAGCCGCTTCAGCTTGTCGAGTTGCTGCGCGCGCACCGAGGCGTTGTTGACAACGAGCACGTCGATCCTGGCCTCGTTGTCGGGCTTGAACATGTTGACGCCGATGATGCCCTGCTGCCTGCCGTCGATGCGCGCCTGCGTCTTTGCGGCGGCCTCCTCGATCCGCAGCTTGGGGATGCCGGCCTCGATCGCCTTGGCCATGCCGCCGAGCGCTTCGACCTCGGTGATATGCGCCCATGCCCTGGCGGCGAGATCGGCGGTCAGGCGCTCGACATAATATGAGCCGCCCCAGGGATCAATGATCCGGCTCGTGCCGCTCTCCTGCTGCAGCAGGATCTGGGTGTTGCGGGCGATGCGGGCCGAAAAATCGGTCGGAAGCGCCAGCGCCTCGTCGAGCGCGTTGGTGTGCAGCGACTGGGTGTGGCCCTGCGTCGCCGCCATCGCCTCGATCATGGTGCGCGGCACGTTGTTGAACACGTCCTGCGCCGTCAGCGACCAGCCCGAGGTCTGGCAATGCGTGCGTAGCGGCAGCGACTTCTCGTTGGTCGCGCCGAAATCCTTGACGAGCTTGGCCCAGATCAGCCGCGCGGCGCGCAGCTTGGCGACCTCCATGAAGAAGTTCATGCCGATCGCCCAGAAGAACGACAGGCGCGGCGCGAAGGCGTCGACGGAAAGGCCCGCGCGCTGGCCGGCGCGGATGTATTCGACGCCGTCGGCGAGCGTATAACCGAGCTCGAGGTCCTGCGTCGCTCCCGCCTCCTGCATGTGGTAGCCGGAGATCGAGATCGAGTTGAATTTCGGCATGTTGGCCGAGGTGTAGGAGAAGATGTCGCCGATGATCCGCATCGAGGGCGCGGGCGGATAGATATAGGTGTTGCGGACCATGAACTCCTTGAGGATGTCGTTCTGGATCGTCCCCGAGAGCTTGGCCGCAGGCACGCCCTGTTCCTCGGCCGCGACGATGAACAGGGCCAGCACCGGCAGCACCGCGCCGTTCATCGTCATCGAGACGCTCATCTGGTCGAGCGGGATGCCGGAGAACAAAGTCCGCATGTCGTAGATCGAGTCGATCGCGACGCCGGCCATGCCGACATCGCCGCCGACGCGGGGATGGTCGCTGTCGTAGCCGCGATGCGTGGCGAGATCGAAGGCGACCGAGAGGCCCTTCTGCCCCGCCGCGAGATTGCGCCGATAGAAGGCGTTGGAATCCTCGGCCGTCGAGAACCCGGCATATTGGCGGATCGTCCAGGGCTGGTTGACATACATCGTCGGATACGGCCCGCGCAGATAGGGCGCGATGCCGGGAAGCGTATCGACAAAGGGCAGGCCGGCGCGGTCGTCGGCCGTGTAGATCGGCTTGACCGGGATGCCTTCGGGCGTCAGCCAGGGCTCGGCTCCGGAGGAAGGGGCAGGCGGCGTCGGAGCGGCATCGCTCGCAAGGGGGATCGTCGCGAAATCAGGGATGGCTGTCATGGCTGTCTCCCGTCAGGCCTGTCCCACCAATGATGGAAATGATGCACCGGGCCGTGGCCATGGCCAACAGGCACCGTGTCGGAGGCCATGATCGCGGCGGTGATGTACGTCTTGGCGTGGCCGACCGCCTCGGGCAATGCGAGCCCCTTGGCGAGATTGGCCGCGATCGCCGAAGACAGCGTGCAGCCCGTGCCATGCGTGTTGCGGGTCGGATGGCGCGGCGCGGCGAAGCGCTGGCGCCCACCGCCCGCCAGCAGCAGCAGGTCGGTGCTGGTGTCGCCCGCGCCATGGCCGCCCTTGATCAGGACGTTGGCTGCGCCAAGCGCCTGAAGTTTTTCGGATTGCCCGTCGATGGCCGCGTCGGTCTGCGCCGGGGCGGAGCCGAGAAGCGCGGCGCATTCGGGCAGGTTTGGCGTGACCAGCGTCGCCAGCGGAAAGAGATGGCGGCGAATCGCGTCGATCGCCTCATCCTGCAACAGCTTCGCGCCCGAGGCTGCGACCATGACCGGATCGAGCACGATGTTGCGGGCTTTGTGGCGGATGAGCCCGGCGGCGACCGTCTCGATCAGTTCCGCCGTCGCCAGCATGCCGATCTTCACCGCCGCGACGTCGAGATCGGAGAAGACGGCGTCGAGCTGCGCCGTGACGAAATCGGCCGGCACGGCATGGATGCCTGTGACGCCCTGCGTGTTCTGCGCCGTCAGCGCGACGATGACGCTCGCGCCATAGACCTGATGGGCCGCAAACGTCTTGAGATCCGCCTGGATGCCGGCGCCGCCGCTGGAATCCGAGCCCGCGATCGTCAGCGCGATGGGGAAGGCTGCGCTCACTCGGCGGCTTCCAGCGTAATCCGCAGCTTCGTGCCGGTCGCCTTGGCGTAGCGCTCCAGCGTGCGGGTCGAGGGCTTGCCGCGCCCGCTTTCAAGACGGGCGACGACGGATTGCGTCGTGCCCATGCGCTGGGCGAGTTCTTCCTGCGTCAGCCCGGCGCGGGTGCGGGCGCGGATGAGCGAGGTGAGTAGCGCGAACTCCTCTTCGAGTGCGTCGTATTCGCGCTTGAATTGGGGGTCTTTCATTTGTTCGAGACCCCACTCCCGAACGCTGAGTGTTTCGCTCTTGATCAAGTCACGCTCCTTGCCCGCTCTCGTGCGAGGCGCAGTTCCTTCGGCGGCGTCTTCTCGGACTTCTTGATAAAGACGCGCAGAACGACGACCCGTTTCCCCGTGGCAGTCAGATAGATTGCACTTGCGATCCCGTCCCGGCCCGTCATTCGCAACTCCCAGAGCTTGTCGCCCAGCGGCTTGACCCACCCGTGAGGCAGCGCGTCGAGGCCTTCATCCTCAATGACTTCCGAATATCGAAAGAGTCGCGACCGCATGTCGCGCGGCAGAGCGTCCGCTTCGGCCCTCACGACATTGCTCAGGAATTCGAACGTCCAGCCTGATTGCGTTATCATAGCAAAAAAGCGCTATTCCGACAAGGTTATCAATACGATGGCTTGCGCCTTCTCAAGAGCCGCCACGACGTCGCAGCCCGCGAAGACGAAGGCCTCGACGCCAGCCTCCCGCAGGGCTGATTCACTCTCGCTCGATCTGCCGGCCAGCCAGATCGTGGCCCCTGCCGTTTTCAGCCCTGTCGCTGCAACGATACTTTCGGCCTCATAGGCTGTATCCGAGCCGCATAGGCAGGCGAGCCTTGCGCCCGAGGCGCGGAACGCCGCGACCAGCGCCGAGATATCGGTTCCAGAACCGCTCGCGAAGCCATCATGACCGGGCGCGGCGATGCCGCCTGTCTCGAACAGATTGCGGGCGAAGCCGGCGCGGGCGGTGAAATCGGCCACGCTGCCGAGCGTCGCGAGGAAGACGAACGGGCGCTCGGGCGCGGCATCGGCGCGGTCGCGCAGCGCCTCGAAGGGTTCGGCGAGACGCATGGAGGGGAGAACTTCGACCTCAAAGCCACCAGCCTCGGGCGCGGACAGCACCGCCTCACGTGGCGCGCCCTTCGCCAGCGCGGCGATCAGGGCATCGGCATTCTGTTCAGACGCATTCGGCAGAGGCGACTTCGCCTTCGCGGATTTGACAGGCTCAACCGCCAGCACGCTGACGGTGGCCTCGGCCAGGTTGGGATACTCGCTCGTGCCGGTGATCGGCTCGCGCCGGGTCGCGATCGCCTTGCCGCGTGTCTCTCGCTCACGGCGCAGGCCTTTCTGGATGTGGCCGTTCACCAGCGCGGCCAGGATGCCAGGCAGGCCCTCGGTCGCCTCGCGCTCCAGATCCTGCAGCTTGCTCCAGGCCTGCTCGCAAAGCGCCTGCGTCAGCGCCTCAAAACCGCCGGCGCCTGCCGCCGGATCGGCGACGCGCCAGAGGCTGGCTTCCTCCAGCAGGACGAGCTGGGTGTTGCGGCCGGCGCGGCGCGCGAAGGCGTCGGGCAGGCCGAGCGCGGCGGTGAAGGGCAGCACGGTCAGGGCATCCGCGCCGCCGACGCCGGCCGAGAAGGTCGCGACCGTGGCGCGCAGCAGGTTGACCCAGGGGTCGCGCCTCGTCAGCGAGCGCCACGCGGTTTCGGCATGCAGAATCATCGGCTTCGGCGTCAGGCCGCAGGCAGTCTGAACGCAGTCCCAGAGCAGCCGCGCCGCCCGGAATTTGGCGATGGTCAGGAATTCGTCGGTGTCGGCGACCAGCATGAATGAGATCGCGTCGCGCGCCTCGGCCAGCGGCATGCCCTGCGCTTCAAGCGCCCGCAGATAGGCGATGGCCGTGGCGAGCGCGCTGCCAAGTTCCTGCGCCTCGGTCGCGCCGGCTTCGTGATAAGGGCGCGCATCGGCGGTGATGAAGGGACCGGCAAAACCGCGCGCCTTGAGCGCTGCGATCGTCTCCGCCAACCGGCGGCCGATTCCCGGCCAGGATGCGGCCAGGCTGCCATGGCTCGCCAGCACGCCGATCGGGTCCAGCCCGAAATCGATCGCGGTCGTCGCCGGATCGAGCCCGCGGCTATCGACCAGCGCCGCCAGCATCAGCGCATTGATCCGGCCTTGGGGCGCAGGATCGAAGCGCAGGCGGATCAGGTCGAGCATGACGCCGTCGAGCGCGTCGTCGAGCGCCGCGACGTCGTCCGCGACGAGGCCGTAACCGCGCGCCGCGCGGGCTCCGGCGAAGCTTAAGGTCAGCGAATCGGCCCCGCCCTCCAGATCGGCAAGCGCCAGTTCACGGGCTTTCGCAGACTCGGGATGATCGACGCGAGCTACGATCTGCCAGCGACCGGCCTCGGCCCGCAACGGCCGCAGCGGAGGCGAGGCGGCGGGGTAGAGCGGTTCGACGCGGATGCCGTCGGCCGTGCGCCCGACCAGACGTTTCTCGAAATCGGAGCCCTTCAGCACCTTGTCGACGGCGGCGCGCCATTGCTCGATCGCCGGCGTCGGAAACGCGTCCATGAAGGCGAGATCGGATGCTGGGGCCGAGTTCATCTGCGCCGGTGCTCCTCTATGCATCCATTGTGCAACCGCGAAGCCGTGATTGCCATGGGGGTCGTCGCGCCGCCATGCCTACTTCGTCGCAAGCCCGATGTGCAAAGGAGGCATCGGAAACGACAACGCCGCCCGGAGAGGGCGGCGCTGCAAAACCTGTCAGGGCGAGGAGGCGCTCAGACGAACTGGCCCAGCCCCGGGATCGCGCCGACGATCGCGCCCATCGTGTCCTCGCCAGCCTTTTCGCGGCCGACCGCGAACATTTCCTTCGAGACCGACTGGATCTGGCCCATCGAGAGCCCTGCGCCCATCAGCTGGCCGCCGAGCGCCATGACGCCGCCGCCACCGCCCATCATGCCGCCGACCATGCCCATCAGCCCGCCCTTGGCTCCGCCCTCGGCATCGGCCAATTCCTGCGCGCCCGGCAGCGAGGTCATCAACTGGCCGATCTCGGCCGGGGGACCTTCCTTCTGCAGGAAGGCGAGGATGATGCCGATCGCCTTGCGCGCGAGCTCCTCGTTGAGACCCGAGACCGCAATGATGCGGGAGATCAGTTCATCCATGGTCTTTTCCTTTTTGGGTTGCCGCGCGATAGTTCACATATTAACGATCTAATCAACCCCGCATCGGGCTTCCGCCTTCGCCTGCGTTTCGCTACACCCTGCTGACGTTTCGATAACATGACAGGGCGACATCATGGCGCAAGCGGATACCGGAAACGGCGCGATCCTGATCGGCAAGAGCTGGAAGGAGGAAAACCTCCTGCTCAAGCTCGCCAACCGCCACGGCCTCGTGACGGGCGCGACCGGCACCGGCAAGACGGTGACGCTGCAGGTCATGGCCGAGGGCTTCGCGCGCAGCGGTGTGCCGGTCTTCGCCGCCGACATCAAGGGCGACCTGTCGGGGATCGCGGCGCCGGGCGATTCCAAGCCGCCCTTCGTCAAGCGCGCCGAGGAGATCGGCGTCAAATACGAACCCGACCAGTTCACCACCGTGTTCTGGGACGTCTTTGGCGAGCAGGGCCACCCGGTCCGCGCCACCATCTCCGAGATGGGGCCGCTGCTGCTCGCCCGCCTGCTCGATCTCAACGACACGCAGGAGGGCGTGCTCAACATCGCCTTCCGCATCGCCGACGAGCAGAAGCTGCTGCTGCTCGACCTGAAGGATCTGCGCGCGATCCTCGCCTTCATCGCCGACAACGCCAAGGAGCTGACGACCAGATACGGCAATGTCAGCGCCCAGACGGTCGGCACGATCCAGCGCGCGCTGCTGGTGCTGGAGAACCAGAAGGGCGACAAATTCTTCGGCGAGCCGGCGCTCGACATCAACGATCTGATGAAGACCGACCGCTACGGCCGCGGCATCGTCAACATCATCGCCGCGGACAAGCTGATGGCCAATCCGCGGCTCTACGCAACCTTCCTGCTCTGGCTGCTGTCGGAGCTGTTCGAGCAGTTGCCGGAGGTCGGCGATCTGGAGAAGCCCAAACTGGTCTTCTTTTTCGACGAGGCGCATCTGCTGTTCAACGGCGCGCCAAAGGTGCTGCTGACGGCGGTGGAGCAGGTGGTGCGGCTGATCCGCTCGAAAGGCGTTGGCGTCTATTTCGTGACGCAGAACCCGCTCGACATCCCCGACACGGTGCTGGCCCAGCTCGGCAACCGCGTCCAGCACGCGCTGCGCGCCTTCACCCCGCGCGACCAGAAGGCGGTGCGCGCGGCGGCCGAGACCTTCCGCCAGAACCCGAAATTCAAGACCGAGGAGGCGATCACGCAGCTTGCGGTGGGCGAGGCGCTGATCTCGACGCTGGAGGGCAAGGGCTCGCCGACCATGGTCGAGCGCACGCTGATCGCGCCCGCCATGGCGCAGGTCGGCCCGTGCTCGCCGCAGATCAGGCAGCAGGCGCTGAACGAGTCCGGCTACAAGGGCAAATACGACACCATGGTCGATCGTGAGTCGGCCTATGAAGAACTGGCAAAACGCAAGAACCTCGAAACGCAGGCCGGGGCCGTGGAAGCTGGAGCCACTGGGGGCGGCGGCATCATGGACACGATCGGCGGCTGGCTCGGCGGCAATTCCAATGCGCCGCGGCCGAAGACTGGCCCTGGAAGCCGGGGCGGCGCGATGCCCCAGAGCATGACCGAGAAGATCATCACCTCGGCCGCGCGCTCGGCGGCGACCTCGATCGGCCGTCAGGTCGGCACCGCGATCCTGCGCGGCGTGCTGGGCAGCATGATGGGCGGGCGACGCTAAAGGGATTATGCTGAGTATCCTCAGCCCTCATCCTGAGGAGCCGCGCAAGCGGCGTCTCGAAGGATGCTCCGGATGTCTCCGGAGCGAACTGGAGCATCCTTCGAGACGCGGGCTTTGCCCGCTCCTCAGGAGAAGGGCTGAGGAAGGGCATAAGCGGCTGAGCAGGGACGCTATGCTTGGCGAGCGGCTGACGACACGGCCAGGCCTTGTCATGATGGCGCATCAGAATCGGCTTTCGATCGCGAAAGCCTGAAAGACGAGCGCCATGTCACAGCTTCCCGCCATCCTCTCCCGCCTCGATGCCGATCTCGAAACTGCGCTGACGCGGCTTTCGAGCTGGCTCGAAATCCCCTCGATCGGCACCGATCCCGCGTTTGACGCCGATACGTGGAAGGCCGCGCAATGGCTTAGGGACGATCTCGAAACGCTCGGCTTCGCCGCCGAGGTTCGCGACACGCCGGGCCAGCCGATCGTGCTGGCGCATCGGCCAAAGCCCGGCGCGCCGCATGTGCTGTTCTACGGCCATTACGACGTGCAGCCAGTCGATCCGCTGAACCTCTGGGATAGCGAGCCGTTCAAGCCTGTAATCAAGGAGATGTCGCCCGGCCGCCGGGTGATCGTGGCGCGCGGGGCCTGCGACGACAAGGGGCAGGTGATGACCTTCGTCGAGGCGATGCGGGCGACGATCGCGGAAACCGGCGACCTGCCGGTCGGCGTCACCGTGCTGGTCGAGGGCGAGGAGGAATCGGGCTCGGTCAACCTGCCGCCCTTCATCCGTGAGAACGCGCAGGCGCTGAAGGCCGATTTCGCGCTGGTCTGCGACACCGGCATGTGGGACCGGCAGACGCCGGCGATCACCTCCTCGCTGCGCGGCATGGTCTACCAGGAGGTGACGATCACCTGCGCCGACCGCGATCTGCATTCGGGCCTGTTCGGCGGGGCTGCCGCCAACCCGATCCATGTGCTGGCGAGGATCGTCGCGGCCCTGCATGACGAGACCGGCCGCATCACGCTGCCGGGCTTCTATGACGGCGTCGAGGAGCCGACCAACCAGCAGAAGGCCGACTGGGCCGATCTCGACCTGACCGAGGAGGAATTTCTGGGCGGGATCGGGCTGAAGCACTCGATCGGCGAGCGCGGCCGGATGCTGATCGAGCAGATTCAGTCGCGCCCGACCTGCGACGTCAACGGCATCTGGGGCGGCTATACCGGCGAAGGCACCAAAACCGTGATCGCGGGTAAGGCCAGCGCAAAAATCTCGTTCCGGCTCGTCGGCAAGCAGGACCCGGCCAGGGTCGTGGCAGCCTTCCAGGGCTTCGTGCGCGAGCGCCTGCCGGCGGACGTCACGGCCGAGTTCATCGCGCACGGCGCCTCGCCTGCGATCGCCGTGCCGGTCGATTCGCCGGCGCTGGTCAAGGCGCGGCAGGCGCTGGCCGATGAATGGGGCGGCCGGGTCGTCACCATCGGCACCGGCGGCTCGATCCCGGTCGGGGGCGATTTCAAGAAAACGCTCGGCCTCGATACGCTCTTCGTCGGCTTCGGGCTGGAGGACGACCGGGTGCATTCGCCCAACGAGAAATACGACCTCTCCTCCTTCCACAAAGGCCAGCGCTCCTGGGCGCGCATCTTGCAGGCGCTTGGAACGGAAAAGGCTGCCACATGAAATCCGTCTGTGTCTTCTGCGGCTCCAATCCCGGCAACGATCCGGTCTATGCCGAGGGCGCGCGCGCCATGGGCCGCGAGATCGCCCGGCGGGGACTGATCCTGGTCTATGGCGGCGGCGCGGTCGGTTTGATGGGCATCGTCGCCGATGCGGCGCTTCAGGCCGGGGGCGAGGTCCATGGCGTGATCCCGCGCGCGCTGCGCGACAAGGAGGTGGGCCACCACCATCTGACGCGGCTCGAGATCGTCGACACCATGCACATCCGCAAGGCGCGGATGGCGGACCTCTCGGACGGCTTCATCGCCATGCCCGGCGGCATCGGCACATTCGAGGAGCTGTTCGAGATCTGGACCTGGGGCCAGCTCGGCATCCATTCCAAGCCGCTCGGGCTGCTCAATGTTGCGGGCTTCTACGACCCGCTGGCGGCGTTTCTCGATGGCACGGTCGAGGCCGGGTTCCTGAAGCAGACCCACCGCGCCATGGCGATGACCGATACGCGGCCGGAGACACTGCTCGACCGGATGGAGCAATATGTGCCGGCGGCGGTGATCAAATGGGTGGAGAAGGAGGAGGTTTGAGTAACAGGATAACATTCTAAACGAAGGGGGTTGCTTCCGTATCATTATCGGAGCCTTCGCCCAGCCTGTTGCTTATATGTTGAGCGGTAAAGGTATACCTAAATCGTGGGTCTTTTAGTTTCTGTTCATAGTCTGGTAGTCCGAGATACGAGGTGACGGAAGGGGTAGCAATTATACTGCCAATCGATGGCGGCGGTCCCACATGCTTGTCAACCAAGATAAGATTCTTGCATCGATCGCGAATGCTTGGATGATCAAATGTATCATAGTCGAGCTTGTGGGCAAAATCATTCCTTATATTCTTTATGACGGTTAGGTCTTTATGCGCGTCATCGGAGATTATGCCCATCATATAGGATAGGTCTATTTTAGTACGGAATGGGCCAAGAGCGCCGCTCGGTTGAAATAAATTCCCTGAAATATCCGGTTTGTCAGATCTCAATTGAGATTTTATGGCTTGCTCTAATCGAGTTTCTACTATGGAGCCCGCTACAATCCCGGCGGCTCTGTCCGAATCAAACTCGACTTGCTCAAATGGATTGGGGCCGATACGTTTTTCTCCTTTACCATAGTAATAAAAACCAAGACCTTCTGTTGTCATTAAGAATGTATCGCCGCCAAACGAAGTGGCGGCGGGGGATTGTGTCTCGCGTGTGCTTGTTACAGAAATAACCTTCCTCAGCCATTTTGATATATTGCTTGCTTCATGCCTAGAAAATGCGTAGATAGACCAACCTAAGCCCGGATGTCTAATCCAGAATGTCGCAAATTTATTTTGGATGTCTGCATTTACGATCCATCGCGGATCGTAAGCTGTTATGGGATATGTGCCGGCTACATCGGGTGGAACAGGCTCCAGCATTTGAGATCGGGCGTTCCCAAGTGCGTTGATAAGTGCGTCCACCGAATGTGTATTTATCGCTACCATCAAGAGTGGGCTGCTTGGTTCGCCGAGCCTCAGCATCAGGCTACGGCGATCACCCGCGACTGAAGCATCAACGTCAATAAGAGGAACGCTGATAACTTCGTCGCTAGACATCGACAATTCCAACGATATCGTAATTTTTGAAAGCAGCGTGAGTATAGCGCGACTTGGCCCAAAAGCGGAGCGGCAAATTTGATCATGGCGCTGATGCCAAGCGCATCGACAGCCCGAAAAGAACGGTGTAGGAAAATATCCCTTGACATCGTGACGCTGATCCGGTAGACATCAGGAACGCTCACGAAGTGTGACCAGACGCCCAAGCCGCCGCGCTCTCCCGCCGGCGGCTTTTGCATGTCGGGCTCACCGAACGATCTCGCCCATCGAGGGTTTCCACATGACCGATGACGACGATGACGCGCCGGCTTTGCCGGCTGCGAAGGGCAGGCGCTTGCCTGTGGGCCGCAAGGCGGTGGTGTCGAAACTCTGGCGCGCCGCGAAGCGGCAGCTGGAGGCGCATGAGGCGCGGCTCGACGAAGTGCCGAAGGGCGCGGCCGCCGCCGAATCCGACGCGAAGGCGCTGGCGGTGCTCGCCCGCACGGTGCGCGAACTCGTCGCGCTGGACGGGGCGGCCGCGAGCCAGGAGGGCAAACCGACCGATGAACTCTCGCCTGCCGCCGGACTGCGCCACGTTGCCGAGCTTCGCAAGGAGCTTGCGCGACGTCTTGAAGTCCTTGCCGCCGAACAGGCGGATACCGCTCATCACGCAGCTTCTGCCGACAGCGACGGCGGATCAGATTGAGGTCATAGAACGCGAGTGGCTGGTCTGGGCTCGTATCGACCAGTTGCCGTCCGAAACGGCGCAATGGTCCGTCTGGCTGGTGCTGGGCGGTCGCGGCGCGGGCAAGACACGCACCGGTGCCGAATGGATCAAGGGCATGGCGCTCGGCATGCCGGGGTTTGCCGATACGCCGGCCGAGCGCATCGCGCTTGTCGGCGAGACGCAGGGGCAGGTCCGCGACGTGATGATCGAGGGCGTCTCCGGACTGCTCTCGATCCATACGCGCTGGGAGCGGCCGAGCTGGTATCCCTCGCGCCGGCGGCTCGAATGGCCCAATGGCGCGATCGCGCAGGTGTTTTCGGCCGAAGACCCGGAAGGCTTGCGCGGCCCACAATTTGCCGCCGCCTGGTCCGACGAACTGGCGAAATGGCCCAATCTGCAGGAGTGCTGGGACATGCTGCAATTCGGATTGCGTCTCGGCGACAGGCCGCGCCAGATCGTCACCACGACGCCGCGCCCGGTCCCGTTGATCAAGCGGCTGCTGGCCGATCCACATGTCGCGCTCAGCCGCGCCGCGACCGCCGCCAACCGCTACAATCTCGCAGCCGAATTCATCCGGAGCATCACGCAGACCTATGGCGGCACGCGGCTCGGCCGGCAGGAGATCGATGGCGAGATCGTCGAGGAAAGCGCGGACGCGCTCTGGACACGGGCGATGATCGAAGGCTGTCGCGAGGCGGAGGCTTCGGGACTGGCGCGCATCGTCGTGGCGGTCGATCCGCCGGCGTCCTCCTCGCAGCGGGCCGATTCCTGCGGGCTCGTCGTCGCCGGCATCGATGGCGACGGCATCGGCCATGTGCTGGAGGACGGCACCGTGTCGGGCGTACGGCCGCATGAGTGGGCGGCCAAGGCGATCGCGCTCTACCGGCGCTTCGAGGCCGATGCGCTCGTCGTCGAGGTCAACCAGGGCGGCGAGATGGCGACCTCGGTGATCCGCGAGGTCGATCCGGGCGTTGCGGTGACGGCGGTCAGGGCGACGCGCGGCAAGTATCTGCGGGCCGAGCCGGTCGCGGCGCTTTATGCACAGGGACGCGTGCGCCATGCCGGGCGCTTCCCGCAGCTCGAGGACGAGATGTGCGATTTCGGGCCGGTGGGTCTGAGTTCCGGCCGCTCGCCCGACCGGCTCGACGCGCTGGTCTGGGCGCTGACGCATCTGATGCTGGCGGCGAAGGGACGGCCCCGGGTGAGGGGCATCTAGCGGCGTTCGCGATCTCGGTTTTCGAAGCGCAACAGCGAGACAGCCATGCTCAATTTTCTACGCAACCTGCGCGGCGTCGCCGCGCCGGACCAGAAGCGCTCGCGCGTCGGGCCGCTGATTGCGCTGCACGAGGCCGGGCGGCCAGTCTGGACGCCGCGCGATTATGCGGCGCTGGCCCGCGGGGGCTATGAGCGCAACCCGGTCGTGCATCGCTGCGTGCGGCTGATCGCGGAGGCGGCGGCGCAGATGCCGATCGTCGCCCGGGTCGGGGCGCGCGAGGAGCCGGACCATCCGGCGCTCGCGCTGATCGAGCGGCCCAATCCGCGCCTGGGCGGCATCGCCTTTCGCGAGATGCTCTATGGGCACCTGCTCGTCGCCGGCAACGCCTATGTCGAGGCGGCGAGCATCGGCGCGCAGCCGCGCGAGCTTTATGCGCTGCGGCCCGACCGGATGCGTATCGTGCCCGGCCGAGACGGTTGGCCCGAAGCCTATGACTACACGGTCGGCGGCGACACGGTGCGCTTCCGGCAGGACGAGGGAGGTCTCCCGCCGATCCTGCACCTGACGCTGTTTCACCCCGTCGACGACCATTACGGCCTCTCGCCGATCGAGGCGGCGGCCTGCTCGCTCGACATCCACAACGCCGCCAGCAATTGGCACAAGGCGCTGCTCGACAATGCGGCCAGGCCCTCGGGCGCGCTGGTCTATGATGGGCCCGACGGCGCGAGCCTGACCGAGGCGCAGTTCGAGCGGCTCAAGGGCGAACTGGAAGAGAGTTTCCAGGGCGCGCGCAATGCCGGCCGGCCGCTTCTCCTGGAGGGCGGGCTCGACTGGAAGCCGCTGTCGCTGACGCCGGCGGAGCTTGATTTCGTCGCGGCCAAGGGGGTGGCGGCGCGCGAAATCGCGCTCGCCTTCGGGGTGCCGCCTTTGCTGCTCGGCCTGCCGGGCGACAACACCCACGCCAATTTCGCCGAGGCCAACCGCGCCTTCTGGCGGCAGACCGCGATCCCGCTGGTCAGGCGCACAGCGCAGTCGCTGGCGCAGTGGCTCGGGCCGGCCTTCGGCGACGCGCTCACATTGGAGCCAGACCTCGACGCGATCGAGGCGCTGGCCGAGGAGCGCGAGTCGCTCTGGCGAAGGGTCGGCACAGCCGATTTCCTCAGCGCCGACGAGAAGCGCGAGGCCGTCGGCTACGGCCGCGCCAGAACGGAGGCCGCCCCATGAACGCCCTCGACCAGATCCTCACCAGCTTCGTTGGCAAGGGTGATGTCGGCCATCTCGGCCTTCTGCTCTGGGCCGCGGCCGCCTCGGGCCTCGCCTGGCTGATGCTGCGCGAGCTGACCGCAGCCAACCGGCGCTTCGACGATTTCGTCCGCGAACTCAACCGCTTCAACGCACGTCACGAGGAGGAGAAGTCATGACGCGATCTGGCGACAAGCGGACTCCCGCCGGGAAGGGGCCGAGTCCGTCAAAACCGGCAGCCAAACCGGGCGCGACGCCGGCGGCGACCTTCGGGCGCTTCCTCGGCACGCTCGCAAAGCTCGAAGGCCGTAACGGCAAGGCCGGGGAGGGCGGCCGATGAGGGCGGCTCTTGCGACCGGCCCCTTCGCCCGCGAGACGAAATATCTGCCCCTGCCGCCGGCGCGGATCAGGCCCGATGGTCTGTTCGAAGGCTATGCCAGCCTGTTCCGCATCGCCGATCTCGGCAAGGACATCGTCGAGCCAGGCGCGTTTCGCGAAAGCCTGGTCCGGCGCGGGCCGGCCGGCGTCAAGCTGCTCTGGCAGCATGACCCCGCCGAGCCGCTCGGGCGCTGGCTCAGCCTGATCGAGGATTCGCGCGGGCTTTATGTCCGGGGCCAGCTCTCTCTGGCCGTGGCGCGTGCCCGCGAGATCCACGCCCTGATGCGCGAGGGCGCGGTCGACGGGTTGTCCATCGGCTTCCGGCCTGAAAAGGCCCGCACCGAGCCGCGCACCGGCTACCGCCGGCTGGAGCGGGTCGATCTCTGGGAAATCTCGCTCGTCACCTTCCCGATGCTGCCGCAGGCCCGCGTCTCCGCCGTCAAGGCGCTGCCGGGCGCGGCGGCCCTTCTTCACGCCTGACATCTTTCACAGCAGGAGAGACCATGACCACGCTGCTTCACGCACCCGAGACCAAATCCGCCGCGTTCGATCCCGCCCAGGACGATCTGCGCTACACCTTCGAGAGCTATCGCCTCGCCAATGACGAGCGCCTGGCCGAGATCGAAAGCCGGGGCGCGGCCGATCCGCTGCTCGACGAGAAGGTGGCGCGCATCGATGCGGCGCTCGACGAGACCAGGCGCCGGATCGACCGCGTCGCGCTCGACCGCGCCCGCCCGGCGCTGGGCCAGGACGGCCCCCGCGACCCGCTCGCCCACGAGCACAAAGCAGCCTTCGCGACTTATGTCCGCAGCGGCGAGGCCGGCGGGCTGAAGCGGCTCGAGGCCAAGGCGCTGTCTGCCGGCTCCGGCCCCGATGGCGGCTATCTCGCGCCCTCGACGGTCGAAGCCGAGATCCTGCGCCGGCTGGCGACGATCTCGCCGATCCGCGCCATCGCCACGGTGCGGACGATCTCGTCGGGCGCCTACAAGAAGGCGTTCTCGACCACGGGCCCGGCCTCGGGCTGGGTCGCTGAGGCCGCCGCGCGTCCGCAAAGCGGCTCGCCGACCCTGGCGGAGCTGTCGTTCCCGGCGATGGAACTCTACGCCATGCCTGCGGCGACCCAGACCCTGCTCGACGACGCCATCGTCAACATCGACCAGTGGATCGCCGAGGAGGTCGAGGCCGCCTTCGCCGAGCAGGAGGGCGCGGCCTTCGTGTCCGGCGACGGCATCGACAAACCGAAGGGCTTCCTGGCCTATCCGACGGTGGCCGACGCAAGCTGGAGCTGGGGCAATATCGGCGCGCTCAACACGGGCGTCGCCGGAGCCTTCGCGGCGTCGACCCCCTCCGACATCCTGGTCGATCTGGTCTATGCGCTGAAGGCGGGCTACCGCCAGAACGCCGCCTTCGTGATGAACCGGAAGACGCAGGCCGTCATTCGCAAGTTCAAGGACTCCAACGGCAATTATCTCTGGCAGCCCCCGGCCTCGGCCGGCGCGCCGGCGACGCTGCTCGGCTTCCCGCTGGTCGAGGCGGAGGACATGCCCAACATCGCCAACAACGCGGTCTCGGTCGTGTTCGGCGATTTCCGTCGCGGCTATCTCGTGGTCGACCGGGCGGGCGTCCGCATCCTGCGCGATCCCTATTCGGCCAAGCCCTATGTGCTGTTCTACACGACCAAGCGCGTCGGCGGCGGCGTGCAGGACTTCGCCGCGATCAAGGGGCTGCGGTTCGCGGTCTGAGACATCGTCATTGCGAGGAGCGCAGCGACGAAGCAATCCAGGGGCGGCAGCGCTCTACGTCTCCTGGATTGCTTCGCTTCGCTCGCAATGACGAAGCGTCAGCGCGAAAACCACCAGCTGTAGCCGGCCTGGGGCGGCACGGGCCCAACCTGGCGCCCGTCCGCCCCGAAGGCGAGCAGACGCTGGCTCGCCTCGGTGATCCAGCCGCGATGCTCGCTGATCGGCGTGATCGCGGTGAAGCCGCCGCAGATGCGCCGGACGCGCGAGTTCAGAGGCCCGCTCGACCAGCTCACCACGCCGACGAGATCGCGCGAGGAGGCGCGCCCGCGCAGGACGGGCCCGCCCGAATCGCCACGGCAGGCCCCGGCTCCGGGGCTTTCGCCGCGCGCCTCGACATCGACCGCGACCTTCACCGTGTTGGCGGTGGTGTAGCTGCCGGCGTTGACGAGTCGCGTCTCGCGCAGGCGGCGCGCGGTGCCCTTGTTGTCCTCGATGGCGAGGCCGAAGCCCGCCATGGTGACGGTCTCGCCCTGCCAGAGTCCGCCGCCGAGCGTCAGCGGCTCGATATCGCGTGGAAGCGGGGCGGCAAGCCGCAGGATGGCGAGATCGGCGCCGGGCTGCGTGCGCGGCGTCGTTCCGGGCACGAAGCTCGGATGGGGCAGGATGGCCGCCACGGTGTGACGCCGGGCGCGGAACCGCGTGTCGAGGCTGACGACGCTGACGGACCCGCCGGCCATCAGGCAATGCGCGGCGGTGATGACCAGCTCCGGCCCGATCGCGGCGCCCGAGCACAGCTCGCCACGGCTGGTCTCGACCCGCAAGGTCGAGGCGCGCGCGCCGCCGACATCGCGTGAGACGGTGCCGCCGACGACCGCGAAAGCGGGCGAGGCTATGCCGAGCGTGGCGAGAACGACGAGCATGAGAACGTGAACGGACATGAGCTGGACCATGTGGCGACTGCCATCCAATCTATGGCTTGCCGCGCCGCAGTCCAGTGTTTCGATCAGCGACCCATCGTCCAGGATGCGCTCTCGCCCCATTGTGACAGCGTCCGGTCGATCCAGGCGCGTTGCGGCGCGACCAGAACGCCCTGGCTGAGCAGGCCGCAACTCTTGCCGGCGGGGCCGGTCGACCAGCTCGTGACGGCGACGACGCCGCCGCCCTCGGTGAACATCGGACCGCCCGAATCGCCCTGGCAGGCGCTGCCTCCGGGACGCTTGCCGAGACCTGCCGGATCGGCCGCCCAGAGCAGGATTCGGCCCGGCCCATAGGGCTCGACCGCGACGAGGTCGGCCGAACGATATGTGCCCGTGCTGCGCGCATCGCCCTCGCGGGCTACGCCGTAGCCGGCCAGCGCGAGGCCCGAGCCGGCCCGTGGCAACGCACCATCCATGAGGCCGGCCGGCCGGAAGCGCGGCGGCAGCGGGGTCGAAAGCCGCAGCAAGGCGAGATCGATCGAGCGGCGGCGGGCGGTGATCGCCTTGGCGTCGAATTCGGGATGCAGGGCTATCGTGGCGGGTGGGATCAGAATCGGCTCGCCGCCGCCGTCCTTCCAGTGGATTCGCAGGTCGGTTCCTCCCGACGCGCAATGCGCCGCCGTCAGGATGGCGCGCTGCGACAGCACGATGCCGGTGCAGACGCCGCCGCGCGCGTTCAGAACCATCAGGGTCGAGGCCGCGGCCGGACCGCCCTCGCGCCCGCCGACGACGGCGAAAGCCGGCTGCGCCGCGAATGCGCCGGCAAGCGCCAGCGCCGCGACCGAGATCCGAGACCGACATCCGATGTGCATCACGCGCTCCACGCGAAGGGAGCCGCTGGATAGCGCGTCGCAGCCCAGAGTTGAACCCGCAATCGGAGCAACCCATGACGCCCATCGCGCTGACCCCACCCGTGGCAGAGCCGGTCTCGCTGCCCGACGCCCGACTGTTCCTGCGGCTCGACCAGGACGAGGAGGACGGCCTGCTCGGCACGCTGATCACCGCCGCAAGGCTGATGATCGAGGCCGCGTCCGGCCGCATGCTGATCGACCAGGACTGGCGCATCGTGCTCGATCGCTGGCCCGAGAGCGGCGAGATCCGCTTGCCGCTCTCGCCCGTCCGCTCGATCGCGGCGGCGCGGGTCTACGACGCGCAAGGAACGGCTCAGACCGTCTCGCCTTCCGCGCTGCAACTCGACGCCAGCGCCGATCCGCCGGTGATCCGGCTGGTCGCGGGCGCGCCGCCGATCGGCCGGATGCGAAGCGCCATCGAGATCGACGTCGTCGCCGGCTATGGCGACAGCGCGGCTGCGGTGCCGGCTCTGCTGCGCCAGGCGGTGCTGCGGCTGGCGGCGCGCTGGTTCGAGGAACGCGGCGACGTCGTCGGCCGCGACGCGGCCGCGCTGCCTCCCGAGATCATGGCGCTGGTCGCGCCCTTCCGCCGCATCAGGCTGTGACGCCATGTCGGGTTCGGGAAACGGGACGACGCCGGTCGGCGCGCTTCGGCGCAGGCTTATGCTGGAGCAGCCAATCGCGACGCCAGACGGGCTCGGTGGTGCGACGCAGGCCTTCGCCACGGTCGCAGCCGTCTGGGGCCAGGTCGAATGGCTTTCGGGCCGGGAAGACTGGCGCATGGGTCGGCCCGAGCAGATCGCAACGCATCGCATCACGCTGCGCTGGCGCGACGGCGTCGATTCCGGCCAGCGCCTGCGCGACGGGACGCGTCTCTACGACATCCGCGCCGTGGCCGACCCCGATGGCGGGCGGCGGCGTCTGGTCTGCCTGGTCGAGGAGGTTTCGCCATGAGCGACGCCATTTTGGCCCTGCGCGCCGCGTTGCAGACACGGCTCGCGGCCGACGCGGCGCTGACGGCGCTGATCGGGGCCGGCCGCGTCCATGACGAAGCGCCGCGCGCCGCGCGCGGCGTCTATGTCGTCCATGGCGAGGCCGACGCGCGCGACTGGTCGACCGGCAGCGACAAGGGCTGCGAGCAGGATGTCTCGCTCGTCGTCTGGGCCGGCGAAAGCGCTTCCGCCAAGCAGGCGCTGCAGGCGGCCGCTTGCGTCACAGACGCGCTCGACGAGGCGGAACTGACCCTGTCCGGCCACCGGCTGATCAATCTGCGCTGGCAGGCGAGCCGGCTCGCCCGCGATCAAAAGACCGGACTGCCCTTCGTCGCCGTCCGGCTGCGGGCTGTGACCGAGACGCTCTGATCCCATTCACCCCATCATCGAAGGAGAGGCCGGATGTCGGCACAGAAGGGCAAGGATCTGCTGCTAAAAGCGGCGGATGCGGGCGGGGCCTTCGTCACCGTCGCAGGGCTGCGCGCCCGCCAGATCGCGTTCAACGCCGAAAGCGTCGACGTCACCCATGCCGAATCAGCCGGGCGCTGGCGCGAATTGCTGGCGGGGGTCGGCGTCCGCCGGGCCAGCATCAGCGGGACGGGCGTGTTCAAGGACGAGGCCTCCGACGCGCTGCTGCGGCAGATATTCTTCGACGGCGTGATCCGCGACTGGCAGGTGATCGTGCCCGATTTCGGCGCCATCACCGGGCCGTTCCAGATCACCAGCCTCGAATATCGCGGCGATCATGCCGCCGAGGTCACCTTCGATCTGTCGCTGGATTCAGCCGGCGCGCTGTCCTTCACCCTGCTGTGAGGGGGCGATCATGAGCAACCGTTACCGAGGCGAAACCGCCCTGATGGTCGATGGGCAGGCGCTGCCGATGCGCCTCACGCTTGGCGCGCTCGCCGAGCTGGAGCGGGCTTTTTCCGTCGACAGCCTGCCGGCGCTGGGCGAGCGCTTCGTCGGCGGCAGGCTTTCGGCGCAGGACATCACCCGTATCCTCGGCGCGGGCCTGCGCGGGGCCGGCAGCAGCATCGGCGACATCCAGGTCGCGGGGCTGGCCTTCGACGGCGGGCTGAACGGCGCGATCCAGGCGGCGATCGCGCTGCTCGACGCGACATTTGGCGGAGCGGGCGAGGGCACCGAGCCGCCGCGCCCTCCGCAGCCGCCGACGGGCTGACGCCGGCGGCGGCAGAACCTTTTCCCTGGCGCGACGTGATGGCCTTCGGGCTTGGCCGCCTGCGCTGGACGCCAGACGCGTTCTGGGCCGCCACGCCCCGCGAGATCGCAGCGGCGTTGCGGGCGCATGAACGCGCCCCGTCCGCGAACGCGCCGCATCGGGAGACGCTGGCGCGGCTGATGGCGGCGTTTCCGGACGCGTGACGCCGCTCTCACCCAAATCAGATCGCTTTGGGAAACGCTTCGAGGTCGCGCCGCCATGCTTCCTTGCGCGCAAGGGGGAGGGAACCTCCCGAGCCGACCAGCACGCTTTCGCAAAGAACCCCTCAGGAGATGTCGATCATCATGGCCGACGACGATTTCACCGAGTCCGCCGTTTCCTCCTCCCGCATCGCCGATCTGCGCTCGATGGACCGGCTGACCAGGAGCCTGGGCCGATCGGCCGATAGTTTCGGCAAATCGATCACCAATGCCTTCGCCAAGGGCATCGTCGAGGGCAAGCGCTTCGAGGACGTGCTGCGCGGCGTCGGCCAGTCGATCACGCAGGGCCTGCTCAAGACGGCGCTGCAGCCTTTGACCAGCGGCCTGTCCAGCCTGTTGACCACTGGCGTCAAAAGTCTGACCGGGCTGTTCACGGGCGGGCTCTCCAGCCTCACCGGCTTGTCGGGGCTCGGCAAGGCGGCCAGCGTGTCGGTCGCGCCCTTCGCCGATGGCGGGGTGATCGCGCAGCCCGCCTATTTTCCGCTCGGCCGCGGGCTGGGGTTGATGGGCGAGGCCGGCGCGGAAGCGATCCTGCCGTTGTCGCGCGGGCCGGACGGCAAGCTCGGCGTCAGCGCCGGCGGCTCGGCCGCGCGACCGATGAACGTCACCGTCCAGGTCTCGACGCCCGACGCGGACAGTTTTCGCCGCTCGGAGGCGCAGGTCTCGGCCGCGATCGCGCGCGCCGTGGCGCGCGGCAGCCGGGCGCTTTGAGCCGCGAAAGGGCGCGCGATGACCGATTTCCACGATATCCGCTTCCCGCTCGACATCTCGCGGGGGGCGCGCGGCGGGCCGGAGCGGCTGACGCAGATCGTCACGCTGGCCTCCGGCCGTGAGGTCCGCAACAGCCGCTGGGCTCATTCGCGTCGGCGATATGATGCCGGCGTCGGCGTCCGCACTCTCGATGCGCTAGCGGCCATCGTCGCCTTCTTCGAGGAAAGGCGCGGCCGGCTCTACGGGTTCAGATGGCGCGACCAGCTCGACTGGAAGAGCTGCGCGCCTTCGCAGACGCCCACCGCGCTCGATCAGACGCTCGGCGTCGGCGACGGGGTCAAAGCAACGTTTCAGCTCGCAAAGGACTATGGCGCGGGTATCGCAACCTATCGGAGGGCGATCACCAAGCCATGGCATGGCGAGGTTCTCGTCGCCGTCGATGGTGTGGCGCAGCCTCAGCCAGGCCATGCCGCGACGAACGTGGCGACCGGCCTCGTCACCTTCGCGCCCGGCCATATCCCTCCGCCAGGCAGCCTCGTCACCGCCGGCTTCCTGTTCGACGTGCCGGTGCGCTTCGACATCGACTCGATCGAGGTCGATCTCTCGGCCTTCGAGGCCGGCGAAATCCCGCGCATCCCGGTCGTCGAGATCATCGCCTGAAGGAGTTCCCATGCGCGACGTTCCCGCCGCTTTCGCCGCCCATCTCGCCGGGGCCGCGACCACGCTCTGTCGCTGCTGGAGTCTGACCCGGCGCGACGCGCTCGTCCTCGGCTTCACCGATCATGACAGGCCGCTCGTGTTCGACGGAGTCACCTTCCGCGAGACCACCGGGCTGGAAGCCGCCGAAGGCGCTGCCGAACTCGGCTTCGCGGTTGGTGGCGGCGAGGTTTCGGGAGCGTTCGCGGCCGTCGGGCTCAACGAGGCCGATCTGGCGCGCGGGCTCTATGACGATGCGCGCGTCTCGATCTGGCTGGTGAACTGGGCCGACGTTTCGCAGCGGCTGCTGCTGGAGACCGGCTTCGTCGGCGAGATCAGGCGCGGCGACCTCGCCTTCACCGCCGAGGTCCGGGGGCTGGCGAAAGCCTTCGACGAGGAGCGCGGCCGTCTCTACACGCGCGCCTGTTCCGCCGATCTCGGCGACGCCCGCTGCGGCGTGGCTTTGACGCCTGTGGCGGGAGCCGTCGCGACGAGCGATGGCCGCCTCTCGCTGGGCGCGCCGGCGCTCGCGTCCTATCCCGATGCATATTTCAGCGGCGGGCGGCTGGTCTTCACCGGCGGCGCCAATGCCGGCTTCGTCACCGAGGTGAAGCGCCACGCCGCCGATGGGCTGGGGACGCTGCAGCTCTGGCAGGCCCCGCCCGCGCCGATCGTCGTCGGCGACGCCTTCCATGTGACGCCGGGCTGCGACAAAAGCTTCTTCACCTGCCGCGCCAAATTCGACAACGGCATCAACTTCCGCGGATTTCCGCATTTGCCTGGCAACGACTTCATCATCGGCGGCGTCGGGCCGGGCGATGGCGCGCTCGATGGCGGGAGCCTGTTTCGATGAATGCGCTCACGCGCGCCGACATCGTCGCGGCCGCCACGCAATGGCTCGGCACGCCCTATCATCATCAGGCGTCGCTGCGCGGCGTCGGCTGCGACTGCCTCGGCCTCGTGCGCGGAATCTGGCGCGAGCTGCATGGCGACGAACCCGAGCCCGTGCCGCCCTATTCGCCGCTCTGGGCCGAGAGCCTTGGCGAGGAGAGCCTGGCGGCGGCGGCCTTCCGGCACCTGCGCCCGGTTTCCTCAGGCGCGGAGAAACCGGGCGACGTGCTGCTGTTTCGCTGGCGGGCGCATCTGCCGGCAAAGCATTGCGCGATCCTGAGCGCGCCCGACCGCATCATCCACGCCCATGACGGGGCCAGCGTCGCCGAGGTCGCGCTGACGCCATGGTGGCGGCGTCATCTCAGCCACGCCTTTTCCTTTCCGGAGATCGCCGACCGATGACCACGCTCGTTCTCCAGGTCGCAGGCGCGGCGCTCGGCACGGCTCTCGGCGGCCCGTTCGGGGCCATTCTCGGGCAGGCCATCGGCGGCCTCGCCGGGGCGCAGATCGACCAGGCCCTGCTCAGCGGCGGCGGGGGCAAGCCGATCGAGGGTCCGCGCCTGAAGGAGGCGGAAGGTCTCGCCTCGACCGAAGGGGCGGCGATCCCGCGCGTCTACGGTCGCGCGCGGGTCGGCGGGCAACTGATCTGGGCGACGCGCTTCGAGGAGCAGGTCAACGTCACCAGGAGCCGCGCCAAGGGCGGCGGCAAGAGCATGGGCGGCCAGAAAACCGCCGAGACGACCTACAGCTACTACGCGAACTTGGCGGTCGCGCTGTGCGAGGGGCCGATCGCCTTCGTGCGGCGCGTCTGGGCCGACGGGCGCGAGCTCGACGTCACGACCGTGACCATGCGCGTCCATGCCGGTTACGTGAACGAGGAACTCGATCCGCTGATCGCGGCCAAGGAGGAGGGCGCGGCCCCGGCCTATCGCGACACGGCCTATGTCGTGTTCGAGCGCTTGCCCTTGGCCGATTACGGCAACCGCGTTCCGCAGTTCTCGTTCGAGGTGGTGCGCTCGATCGACGGGCTGGGCAACATGGTGCGCGCCGTGACGCTGATTCCGGGCGCGGGAGAGTTCGTCTACGAGATCAGGCCCGTCAGCCACGAGCCCGAGCCCGGCGCGACCCAGAGCCTGACCCGTCATCAGCTTTACGGTCCCTCCGATGTCGAGACCTCGCTGGCTCACCTGATCGCGCTCTGCCCTAACCTGCGCCGCGTCGCTCTGGTGATCTCCTGGTTCGGAGACGATCTGCGCGCTGGCGACTGCAGCATCGCGCCGCGCGTCGAAATTCCGCTCAAACCCACCATCGGCGCGGAATGGGCGGTCGCCGGCCTGACGCGGCCGGTTGCGCGCGTGGTCAGCCAGATCGACGGGCGGCCGGCTTTTGGCGGCACGCCATCGGACGAGAGCGTGATCGGGCTGATCCGCTATCTGCGCGAGGTCAGAGGACTGGAGGTCGTTCTCTACCCCTTCGTGATGATGGATATTCCGGTCGACAATGCTCTCCCGGACCCGGTTTCGGGAGCAGACGCTCAGCCGCGCTATCCCTGGCGCGGGCGCATTACATGCAACCCCGCTCCGGGCAGTCCCGGGAGCGTCGATGGCACAGGCGGTGCGGAAGCGCAGGTCGCGGCCTTTCTCGGCACCGTTGCGCCCGCCGACATGGGCGTCGCCGGAGACCAGGTGCTCTGCGCCAAGCCCGGCGAATGGAGCTACCGGCGGCTGGTGATGCACTGCGCCGCGCTGGCTCAGGCCGCCGGCGGCGTCGAGGGCTTCGTGCTGGGCTCCGAACTGGTCGGGCTGACGCGGGTGCGCGGAGCGGCGGGCTATCCGATGGTCGCTGGGCTTGTCTCGCTGGCAGGCGACGTCAAGGCGATGCTGCCCGAGACTCAACTGACCTATGCCGCCGACTGGACCGAATACGGCGCGCATGTCCGCGACAGCGGGCAGGAGATCGCCTTTCCGCTCGATCCGCTCTGGGCCTCGCCTGCGATCGACGCCATCGGCATCGACTTCTACGCGCCGCTCTCGGACTGGCGCGACGCGAGCGTCCATGCCGATTCCGAGGTCGCCAGAGGGCCTAGCGATGTCGCCTATCTGCGTAGCCGCCTCAACTCCGGCGAGGCCCATGACTGGTATTACGCCGGCCCGGATGGCCGCGCCGCGCAAGCGCGCCTGCCGATCACGGACGGCGCCTACGGCAAGCCCTGGATCTACCGGCCCAAGGACCTCTGGAACTGGTGGAGCCAGCCCCATGTCGCGCGCAGCGGCGGCGTCGAGACCGTCGCGACATCCTACGCGCCCGCGTCCAAGCCGATCTGGCTGACCGAGGTCGGCGTGCCGGCGATCGACAAGGGCGGCAACGGGCCGAGCTTCTTCCCCGATCCGAAATCGGCCGATAGCGGCCGGCCCTATTTCTCCAGCGGCGCGCGCGACGATCTGGTTCAGGCACGTGCGCTGGAGGCGATCCTGTCGGGGTTCGACCCGGCGCTGCCGGGCTTCGAGGCCAGCCGCAATCCGGTTCATCCCACGAGCGGGCTTCGCATGGTCGATCCCGCGTCGGTCTTCGTGTGGAGCTGGGATGCACGGCCTTTCCCGGCCTTTCCCGAATTCACCGGCGCCTGGGCCGACGGCGCCAACTGGCAGACCGGGCACTGGATCAACGGCCGCATCGAGGGCACGCCGATCGACCGGCTCATCAAGGCCGTGCTGGCCGATCTCGGTCTGGCCGCCGCCGACGAGATCGTCGTCGACGGCTTCGTCGATGGCTATGTGCTCGATCGGCCGATGTCGGCGCGGCAGGCGCTCGAGCCTTTGGCGCAGGTCTTTGGCTTCGACGCCGTCATGAGCGCCGGCCGGCTCGTCTTCGGGGGACGCGGTGGAAAGGTCGCGCGCCTGCTCGACGGCGAGGATTGGGCGCCCGGCCGCGACGGCAGCCCCTACGAACTTCGCCGCGCGCAGGAAAGCGAATTGCCGCGCGAACTGCGGCTGGGATTCACCGACGGCGATGCGAACTATCGCCGGGCGGCGGCCTCGTCGCGCCGCCTTGCCGGCGCGGCGCGGCGCGAAAATGCGGTCGAGACCGCGATCGTCACCCGGCTCGCCGAGGGCCAGCGGCTTGCCGACCAGCGCCTGCAGGAAGCCTGGTCCGGCCGCGAGACCGCCGAGTTCGAGCTGTCTCCGCGCCGCATCGAGCTCGAACCCGGCGATGTCGTGGCCCTGCCCCTCGATGGCTCGCAGCGCTTGTTCCGGTTGACGCGGATCAGCGACGGCCCGACCCGCAAGGCGAGCGCGCGGGCCGTGGAGCCGGCGGTTTATGCCAGCGCAGGCGCGCCTATAGGGCCGATGCCGCCGCGCGCCGCGCCGGCGTTGCCGGGCCGGCCGCTCGCGGTGCCCATGGCGCTGCCGATCGCGCGCAGCGCCACGCCGCCGCTCTTGTCGCTCGCCGCCTTCGCCTCGCCCTGGCCGGGCGCGCTCGCGGTCTGGCAGGCGGATGGGGCTGGGAATTTCTCGCTGCTGAGGCTGATCGAGGCTCCGTCGATCGTCGGCGAGACCCTGACGGCTTTGCCGCCGGGTCCGCTCTGGCGCAGCGACGACCGCGCCGTATTCGACGTCAGGCTACGCGGCGGAATCCTTGCCTCGGTCTCGGACGAGGCGGCGCTGGCCGGGGCCAATGCGCTGGCGCTGATCGCGGCGGATGGCGAAATCGAGATACTGACCGCCGCCCGCGTCGAGCTGATCGGTCCGCGCCAGTTTCGCCTGTCGCGTCTGGTGCGCGGCATCGGCGGCTCGGAGGCGGCGGCTTCGCGCAGCCTGCCGGCGGGCGCGCGCGTCGTCGTGCTCGACGGCGCGGCCGTGTCGTTGACCAGCGACATCGCCGAGATCGGCATCGAGCGGCGCTACCGCGTCGGACCGGTGCGGCGCGATGTCGGGGACCCGACGATGGCCGAATTCGCCGTGGCCGCGAGCGGGGCCGCGCTCGTTCCGCTCGCGCCCGTCCGGCCAAAGGCATCGAGGACGCCGTCCGGGGTGGCGCTGAACTGGGTCCGCCGGACGCGGCTTGACGGCGACGGTTGGGACATCGCCGAGGTTCCGCTCGGCGAGGATGGCGAACGCTACGAGCTTGCGGTCATTTCAGGGGGGAGCGCGGTCAGGACTGTCGCGACGGCGCAGCCGTCCTGGCTGTATTCGACAACCGATGAGATCGCCGATTTCGGCGCGCCTCAGGGCGAGATCGAGATCGCGATCGCGCAAATGAGCGCCGTGGCGGGAAAAGGCCGCGAATGGCGTGGACGCATTGTGGTCCGCTGACGTATCGTGCGCCTCGTCCGATCGTCCTTGGGTTGCATCCCGCCGCATTCATGACGCGTTCAGTCGTCCGGGGTTAGCGCATGTCGATGATGCCCGTCGAAACGCTCTTTGCTCTCTCCCTGCTGGCGCAGCCGCTGCCGATCCTGCGCGTCGATGATCCGCAGCCGATCTCCTGCCTCTCGGCGGAGGAGATGCGCGAGACGATCGCCGATGGTCGCGTGATCCAGCCGGTGCAGGCCTCCCGCCATGCCCGCAACGCCGCGCCGGGCGAGGTCCTTCGCATCCGGCTCTGTCGCCAGGGCGAGGAGCTGGTCTATGTGGTGACGACGCTGAAGCGCGACGGGCGCGTGGCGCGCGTCACGCTAGAGGGCCAGTCCGGCAAGGTCGAGACGATCCGCTGACGTTTTTCTGCTACTGAACCGACGATCCGCCGCGCTTCCCGAGCGCCAACAGGAGCTTGCCGACCGTGAGACTGCTCGTCGTCGAGGACGACAAGGACCTCAACCGCCAGATTGTGACGGCGCTGGAGAATTCCGGCTATGCCGTCGACAAGGCTTTCGACGGAGAGGAAGGCTCCTTCCTCGGCGAAACCGAGCCCTATGACGCGGTGATTCTCGATCTCGGCCTGCCCAAGCTCGACGGCGTCGCCGTGCTGCAGGGCTGGCGTCGCGCCGCGAAGACCATGCCGGTGCTGATCCTGACGGCGCGCGACCGCTGGAGCGAGAAGGTCGCGGGCTTCGACGCCGGCGCCGACGACTATGTCGTCAAGCCCTTCCACATCGAGGAGTTGCTGGCGCGGGTGCGCGCGCTGCTGCGCCGCGCGACCGGCCACGCCACCTCGGAGCTGACCTGCGGGCCGGTCAGGCTCGACACGCGCGCCAGCCGCGTCGTCGTCGACGGCAATCCGATCAAGCTCACCTCGCATGAATACCGCCTGCTCGCCTATCTGATGCATCATCAGGGCAGGGTGGTCTCGCGAACCGAACTGGTCGAGCATCTTTACGATCAGGATTTCGACCGCGATTCGAACACGATCGAGGTCTTCGTCGGCCGCCTCCGCAAGAAGCTCGGCGTCGAGGTCATCGAAACCGTGCGGGGATTGGGCTATATCGCAGCCGCGCCGGACAAGGCCTGAGCGGTTCCTCGTCAGAGAGAAACAGCATGACGTCGTCCGAAAAGCGGCTCCCACTGTTCGGCGTCATGCTGGCGCGATGCTGAAGCCGAATCGCTATTCGCTCGGGGCGCGGCTGTTTATCTCGGCGGCGGTCTGCTGCGCGCTGGTGCTGATCCTGGCCGGTTTCGGGCTGACCACCTTCTACCGGCGTTCCGCCGAGCGCGGCTTCGACGAACGGCTCAGCGTCTACATCAAGGAGCTGGTCGCCGACCTCGCCGCGCCGCCGGAGACCGAGCGCCAGGCGATCGGCGATCTCGGCGAGCCGCGCTTCGACCTGCCGCTGTCGGGCTGGTACTGGCAGATCGTCCGGCTCGACGGCGAGCGTCCGGTGATCCGGACATCGCGCTCCATCGTCGGCGGACAATTGCCCAAACTGCTCGACCAGCAGCAACTGGCGCCGAATGTTCGCGGCCTGCGCGAGAGCTACATCTCCGGCCCCGACGACCGTTCGCTGCGGGTACTCGAACGCGAGATCGACGTCGGCGAGGAAGGCCGCTTCACGGTCGCCGTCGCCGCTCCGGCCGACGAGATCGACGCCGACATCCGTGATTTCCGTTTCGCGCTGACGATGACCTTCCTGCTTCTGGGGCTGGCTCTCGTCGCCTCCACGATCATCCAGGTCCGCTTCGGCCTGCGCCCGCTGGTCCGGCTCGGGGCGGCGATCGGTCTCGTGCGTACCGGGGAGGCTTCGCGCATCGCCGGCCGCTACCCGCCCGATCTCGATCCGCTGGCGGGCGAACTGAACCAGCTCATCGACGCCAACCGCGAGATCCTGGAGCGCGCGCGCACGCAGGTCGGCAATCTGGCGCATGCGCTGAAGACGCCGCTCAGCGTCATGATCAACGAGGCCGAGGCCGGCGAGGGCGCGCTCTCGCAGACGGTCAAGACCCAGGCCGCGATCATGCGCGACCAGGTCCAGTATTATCTCGACCGGGCGCGCGCCGCGGCGCTGTCCGGCGCGCTCGGCGGCGTTACCGAGATCGCGCCCTCGCTCGATGCGCTGATCCGGACTTTCAGCAAGATATCGCAGGGGCGCGGCATCACCGGCATGCATGCGGTGCCGACCAATCTGCGCTTCCGCGGCGAGAGGCAGGATCTCGAGGAGATGCTCGGCAACCTCCTCGACAACGCCTTCAAATGGGCGGAGACGACCGTCGAGGTCGGCGTCGAGCCCGCCAGCCGCGGCCAGCCCGACCGGATCGCGCTGGTGATCGACGATGACGGGCCGGGTCTGCCGCCCGACGCGATGGCCGACGTCATCAAGCGCGGCCGCAGGCTCGACGAGACCACGCCGGGCTCGGGGCTCGGCCTGTCGATCGTCGGCGATCTCGCGAAGCTCTATGGCGGCGAACTGTCCCTGCGGCCGTCGCCGCTCGGGGGGCTGCGCGCCCGCCTTGTGCTGCCTTCGGTCTAGGCCGATGATCCCGCGTGACCCTTTGTCGCCATGATCGGACATGAAGCGAAGCCTTGAATTAGATAAGACAGCGCGATGCTGATCTGGATCACCTTCGCGGCCATGACCGGCGCCGCGGTCTTCGCCCTGCTCTGGCCGCTCGGCCGGGGGCGCACGCTCGCCTTCACGGACGCGGCGGACGCGGCGAGTCTTTACCGCGACCAGATCGCCGAGATCGATCGCGATCTCGGCCGCCGGCTGATCGGCCCGCAGGAGGCCGACGCCGCCCGCGCCGAGGCCGGCCGCCGCCTGCTCAGGGCAGCCGGCGACGAAGCGGGTCCCGCGGCGGAAACCGAATCCTCGCTGCGCCGCCGCCGCGCCTCCTCGGCGCTGGCGCTGTCCTGCGTCCCGCTGCTGGCGCTGGTCGTCTATGGCGCCTATGGCTCGCCGGCCCAGCCCGATCTGCCGCTGGCGGCGCGTCTGAAGGCCTCGCCCGAACAGCAGGATTTCTCGGTCGCGCTCGCCCGCATCGAAAGCTATCTGGCCGCCAACCCCACCGATGCGCGCGGCTGGGCGGTTATCGCGCCGGTCTATCTGCGCCAGGGGCGGGCGGAGGATGCGGCGCGCGCCTTCGGCAACGCCGTGCGCTTCGGCGAACCCGACGCGGAATTGCTGGCAGGCCAGGGCGAGGCGCAGGTTCTGGCGGCCGGCGGCGTCGTGACGGCCGACGCGCGCGAAACTTTGAGCAAGGCGGTCGCCCGCGATCCGAAGAATGCCCGCGCCCGCTATTTCCTCGCCATCGGCAAGGAGCAGGACGGCGACAATGCCGGCGCGGCGCAGGCCCTGCGCGCGCTGGTCGCGGACGCGCCCGGCGAAGCCGGCTGGCTTGCGATGGTGCGCGACAGGCTCGCTTTGCTCGAAGGCGATGCGTCGCGCGGCGCCATCGCGGCGCTGCCGCCGCAGGACCAGCAGGCCGCGATCCGCGGCATGGTCGAGGGGCTTGCCGCCCGCCTCGCCCAGGGCGGCGGCAGTCTGGACGAATGGATGCGGCTGATCCGCTCGCAAACCGTGCTCGGCAACCGCGAGGAGGCGAAAGCGGCGCTCGCCACCGCGCGCCAGCGGCTTGCGGGCGACCCGACCACTCCGCCGCAACTCGATTCCCTCGCGGCCGAGCTCGGCCTGAAAGCGGCCTCGCCATGACGGCAACGCATCAGCCGCTTCCCGCCGCGCGCCGGCGCATGACGCGCAAGCAGCGCCGCCTGATGCTGATCGGCGCGGCGGGCTTCGTGCTATGCATCGCCGCCGGCCTCGTCCTCGTGGCGATGCGGGATTCGATCGTCTTCTTCTACGGGCCGACCGAGATCGTCGAGAAAGGGCTGACGCCTGGCACGCGCATGCGTCTCGGCGGGCTGGTCGAGAAGGGCTCGGTCGCGCGCGGGCCCGGCCAGAGGGTCAGCTTCGCCGTCACCGACAGCAAGACCACGATGACGATCAGCTATGACGGGCTGCTGCCGGACCTCTTCCGCGAGGGCCAGGGCGTCGTGACCGAGGGCGTCTTCGAGGGGGCCGGGCGGTTTCGGGCGGATTCGGTTCTCGCCAAGCATGACGAGACCTACATGCCGCGCGAGGTCGCCGACGCGCTGAAGAAGCAGGGTCACTGGCAGCCGGACGCCAAGCCCGCGGCCAGCCCTGCGGTCAAGCCATGAGGCGCGTGCGATGATCGTCGAGATCGGCCATTTCGCGCTGGCGCTGGCGCTGGGCGTCGCCTTCGTCCAGGCGCTCGTGCCGCTCTGGGGCGTGGCGAGCGGAGACCGGACGCTGGCATCGGTCGGCCCGGCGGCCGCGATCACCTGCTTCCTGCTTGTCGCCGTGTCCTTCGCGGCCCTGACCACCGCCTATGTGCGCTCCGATTTCTCGGTCGAGAACGTCGTCGCCAATTCGCATTCGGCCCAGCCGCTGATCTACAAGCTGACCTCGACCTGGGGCAATCACGAAGGCTCGATGCTGCTCTGGGTCCTGATCCTGACGCTGTTTGGGGCGCTCGTCGCGCTGTCGCGGCGTTCGCTGCCGGCGCGGCTGCGCGCTGGCGCTCTCGCGGCGCAGGGCTGGGTCACGGTCGCGTTCCTGGCCTTCACGCTCCTGACCTCGAACCCGTTCCGGCGGATGATTCCCGCGCCGGCCGAGGGCAACGACCTCAACCCGATCCTGCAGGATCTCGGCCTCGCGATCCATCCGCCGCTGCTTTACGTGGGCTATGTCGGCTTTTCGATCACTTATGCCTTCGCCGTCGCGGCGCTGATCGACGGGCGCATCGACGCGGTCTGGGCGCGCGCCGTCAGGCCGTGGACGCTGCTCGCCTGGGTGTTCCTGACGCTGGGCATCGCGATGGGCTCCTACTGGGCCTATTACGAGCTGGGTTGGGGCGGCTGGTGGTTCTGGGACCCGGTCGAGAACGCCTCGCTGATGCCATGGCTCGCCGGCACGGCGCTGATCCACTCCACCGTGGTGATGGAGAAGCGCGACGCGCTCAAGGTCTGGACGATCCTGCTCGCGATCCTGACCTTCTCGCTCTCGCTGCTCGGCGCCTTCATCGTCCGCTCCGGCGTGCTGACCTCGGTGCACTCCTTCGCCAGCGATCCGCAGCGCGGGCTCTTCATCCTGCTCATCCTGGTCTTCTTTGTCGGCGGGTCGCTCGCGCTTTTCGCCTGGCGCGCGCCGCTTTTGCGGCAGGGCGGGCTGTTCGCGCCCGTCTCCCGCGAGAGCGCGCTCGTCGTCAACAACGTCTTCATCGCGACGTCCTGCGCCACGGTCCTCATCGGCACGCTCTATCCGCTGGCGCTGGAGATGGTCACGGGCGACAAGATCTCCGTCGGCCCGCCCTTCTTCAACGCGACCTTCGTGCCCGTGCTGGTGCCGCTGCTGCTGCTCCTGCCGATCGGCCAGTCGCTGGCGTGGAAGCGCGGCGACCTGCTCGGCGCGGCCCAGCGCTCGGCCTGGGCCTTCGGGCTCGGCGTCCTCGCCAGCGTCGCGCTGCTGGCCGCGTTCAAAGGCGGGCCGGTGCTGGCTCCGCTCGGCATCGGGCTCGGCGTCTTCCTCGTGGCCGGCGCGGCCTTCGATCTGGGCGAGCGCGTCGTCGCGCGCGCCAGCGGCGCCTCGGCGATCTGGTCGCGCGCCGTCGGCCTGCCTCGCTCCGCCTGGGGCACCGCGCTGGCCCATGCCGGCGTCGGGCTTTCCGTCATCGGCATCGCGGCCGCCGCCTGGAGCACCGAGGCGATCGGCACGCTGAAGCCCGGCGAGAGGCTGACCAGCGGACGCTACACGGTCATGCTGGAGGCGATCTCGCCCCGGACCGGCCCGAATTTCCGCGCCGAGGTGGCGCGTTTCAGGCTCGACGCCGGCGACAGGCCGCTCGGTTTCGTCGAGGCCGGCAAGCGCGTCTACATCGCCCGCAACATGCCGACCACCGAGGCTGGCATCCGCACCGACGGCCTGAGCCAGGCCTATGTCAGTCTCGGCGAGCCCCAGGGCGATGGCGGCATCGCGGTCAGGCTCTACGACAAGCCGCTGATCCTGCTGATCTGGATCGGCGCGGTCGTGATGGGGCTGGGCGGCGCGCTCTCGCTGACCGACCGGCGCTTCCGGCTCGCGGCCCCGCGCCGGGCGACGCCGGCTCCCGCCATGGCTCAGCCGGCGGAATGACGGCGATGCGCGCGCCCGCTGCCGCCGTTGCATTGGCGCTTGTCCTCGCGGCCCCGGTGCAGGCCGTTCAGCCCGATGAGATCCTGCCCGACGCCGCGCTCGAACAGCGCGCCCGCCAGATTTCCGGTGGGCTGCGCTGTCTCGTCTGCCAGAACCAGTCGATCGACGATTCCGACGCTCCGCTCGCCCGCGACCTGCGCGTCCTCGTGCGCGAGCGGCTCGTGGCCGGCGACAGCGACACGGCCGTGCGCGATTTCGTGGTGGCGCGCTATGGCGATTTCGTGCTGCTCAGCCCCCCGTTGAACTGGCGCACCATCCTGCTCTGGGCAGCCCCGTTCCTGATCCTGGCGACGAGCCTGGCCTATATCGGCCGGCGCACGCGGCGGATGCGCGAGCCTGTCGTGGCGGCCGCGCCGCTGTCGGAGGACGAGCGCAGCCGGCTCGATGCGCTGATGCGCCGGGACGAGCCCGGCTGACGGCCGGCGCGGGCAACCTTACGAAACATTCATCTTCGCGCGAAATCCGCGTAAGGCGGGCCGCGCCATGGTCCTCGGCAAGCGCAGGGAAGGCCCTGCCCGATCCGAGGTTTTGAGCCATGACAACTCCCGCCACCAAGAAGTCCGTCCTGAAGCGCGGCGCGCTGTTCGCCGGCGCGGCAACGATCGCCATTGGCCTTGCGGCCGGTCTTGCCGACGGCGTGCTCGCACCCAACCACAACGCCTTCGCCCAGCCGATCCAGCTTTCGGGCGTCCAGAACCCGCTGCCCTCCTTCGCCGACATGGTCGACAAGGTGAAGCCGGCCGTCGTCTCGGTCCGCGTCAGGACGCAGAGCGTCGCCCAGCGTGGCCCCGACAGCCTCGAGGATCTGCCACCCGGCCTGCGCCGCTTCTTCCGCGAGTTCGACGAGCAGGGCCCGCGTCAGGGCCGGCCGCAGCCGCGTCAGGGCCAGTCGCAGGGTTCGGGCTTCTTCATCAGCGAGGACGGCTATGTCGTCACCAACAACCACGTTGTCCAGAACGCGGTCGAGGTTCAGCTCGTCACCGACGACGGCAAGACGCTGACCGCCAAGGTGATCGGCACCGATCCGCGCACCGATCTGGCGCTGCTCAAGGTCAACGAGTCCGGCAGCTACCGTTACGTTCCGCTCGCCGGGGCGAAGCCCCGGATCGGCGACTGGGTGCTGGCGGTCGGCAACCCGTTCGGTCTCGGCGGAACGGTCACGGCCGGCATCGTCTCGGCGCAGGGCCGCGACATCGGCTCGGGTCCCTATGACGATTTCATCCAGATCGACGCGGCGGTGAACCGCGGCAATTCCGGAGGGCCGACCTTCAACCAGCAGGGCGAGGTCGTCGGCGTCAATACCGCGATCTACTCGCCGTCGGGCGGCAATGTCGGCATCGCCTTCGCCATCCCCGCCGCGACGGTCAACCAGGTGGTGGCGCAGCTCAAGAAGGACGGCTCGGTGGCGCGCGGCTTCATCGGCGTGCAGATCCAGCCGGTCACAGCCGAGGTCGCCGAGGCCATCGGCATGAAGGAACCGCGCGGCGCGCTCGTCGCCGAGGCCCAGTCCGACGGTCCCGCCGCCAGGGCCGGCATCCGGCGCGGCGACACCATCACCGCCGTCAATGGCGAGGCCGTGAAGGACGCCCGCGAACTCTCGCGAAAGATCGCGACCTTCGCGCCCGGCGCCAAGACGACGATCACGGTCTTCCGCGACGGCAAGTCGCGCGACCTGAGTTTCGAGGTCGGCCGCCAGCCGGCGGCGTGACCTGCAGTAGGGTAGGGTTGGTTTCCCGGTATCCTGTCGCCCCCGCCGGGGGCCAGCCTTCACCGCGGCAGGCCGGATGTTCTCATCCGGCCTGCCGTTTTTTGTTCCGATAGGATAGCGTCACGCCATGCGTTTGCTGATCGTCGAAGATGATGCCGAGGCTGCGGCCTATCTGGTCAAGGCCTTTCGCGAGGCCGGCCACGTCGCCGATCATGCGCCCGACGGGCTGGAGGGTTACGGCATGGCCGAGGGCGGGGGCTACGACGTGCTCGTGATCGACCGCATGCTGCCGCGGCTCGACGGATTGTCGCTGATCCGCTCGCTGCGGGAGCAGAACGACACCACGCCGGCGCTGATCCTCTCGGCGCTGGCGCAGGTCGACGACCGGGTGAAAGGCCTGCGCGCCGGCGGCGACGACTATTTGCCCAAGCCCTATGCCTTTTCCGAGCTGCTCGCGCGCGTCGAGGTCTTGTCGCGCCGGCGCGGCGCGCCCGCGGCCGAGCCGATCACCTACCGTGTCGGCGACCTGCAGCTCGACCGGCTCGCCCATCGCGTCACGCGTGGCGACGGGGAGATCGTGCTGCAGCCGCGCGAGTTCCGCCTGCTCGAATACCTGATGAAGCATGCGGGCCAGGTGGTGACGCGCACGATGCTGCTGGAGAACGTCTGGGACTATCATTTCGATCCGCAGACCAACGTCATCGACGTGCATGTCAGCAGGCTGCGGGGCAAGATCGACAAGGGCTTCGACAAGCCGATGATCCACACCATTCGCGGCGCGGGATACATGGTCCGTGACGCAGGCTGACGACAAGCGCGCGGTTGCGCCGGCTAAGGCGGCCCAGCCGCGCCAGAGCCTCCTGCCCAATCTGTTCCGCACGACGGCGTTCAAGCTCACGGCGGTCTATCTGCTCGTCTTCACGGTCTTCGCCGGCGTGGTGCTCGGCTATGTCGCCTGGAACGCCAGGCGCCTGCTCGACGACCAGATCCGCTCGACCATCGACGCCGAGATCAGGGGGCTCGCCGAGCAGCAGCGGCTCGGCGGCATCCGGCGTCTGGTCAACATCATCGAGCGCCGCTCGCGCGCGCCCGGCGCCTCGCTGTATCTCGTCACCACGCCGGTCGGCGAGCGCCTGGCCGGAAATGTCGAGGCGCTGCCGCCCGGCGCGCTGGACAGGCCGGGCGAGAACGAGATCGACTATGCCCGGTCGACCGAAACGGTGGACACGCCAGGCCGCGCCATCGTGCGTGTCTTCATGCTGCCGGCGGGCTTCCGCCTGCTGGTCGGCCGCGATGTCGAGGAGCGCGAGCGGCTCGGCGTGGTGATCCGGCGCGCGGCGGCCTGGTCGCTCGTGCTGGTTTTCGTGCTGGGCTGCGTGGCTAGCTGGTTCGTCGCGAGGCGTGTCCTCAAGCGCGTCGACGGCATGACCGACACGGCCCGGATCATCATGGCGGGCGATCTCAAGGGCCGCCTCGCCATCGCGGGCACCGGCGACGAGCTCGACCGTCTGGCGCTGGCGCTGAACGCGATGCTGGACCGCATCGGCGATCTGATGGCCGGCATGCAGCAGGTTTCCGACAATGTCGCCCACGACCTCAAGACGCCGCTGACGCGCCTTCGCAACCGCGCCGAGGAGGCGCTCCGCACGGCCAAGTCGCCCGACGAACTGCGCGCCGCGCTCGACGGCTCGATCGACGAGGCCGACAATCTGATCCGGGTCTTCAATGCATTGCTGATGATCGCGCGGCTGGAGACCGGCCGCATCCAGGACAGCATGGACGAGCTCGACCTCTCCGACATCGTCTCCGGAATTGCCGAACTCTACGAGCCGCTGGCGGAAGAGGCCGGGCTGGAGCTCGTCGCCGAGATCGCGCCGGGCCTGCGCGTCGCGGGCAACCGCGAGCTGATCGGGCAGGCGCTCGCCAATCTGATCGACAACGCGTTGAAATACGGCCAGCCGGACGGCGAGGCGCCGGCCGTCGTTCGCGTCGCGGCCGCGCAAGCCGGCGCGATGGTCGAGCTCTCCGTGGCCGATAATGGCCCGGGCATTCCCGAGGCCGATCGCGGCCGGGTGCTGGAGCGCTTCGTCAGGCTCGACCACAGCCGCAGCAAGCCCGGCTTCGGGCTCGGCCTCTCGCTGGCCTCGGGCGTGGTGCGGCTGCATGGCGGCCAGCTCAGGCTGGAGGACAATGCGCCCGGCCTGCGCGTGGTGATGGCCTTGCCCCAGACGCAGCCGATGCCTGTGGACACGGCCCAGCCCGAGTCGGCGCGGCCCTCGACAGAAGCGCCCAACCCTGCTGGCCTGCAATCGGCGTGAGCTGCGGGGTGTGGCGATGGGCGAGAGGCTGTGCGAGAGGCTGAGCGCGGCCCCGGTCCTGCCCGCCCGCGCGAAGCCCGAGACCCTGCTCGTCCGCGATCTGATCGAGCGCCTGCGCGATGAAGCGGCCGCCGCCGCGCTGAGCCGGCATTTCGCCGAGAATCCGGCCTCCGCCGCGCTGGTCGCCGGCGTCGTGGCGCACTCTCCCTTCCTGACGCAGATCATGCGCTTCGATCCGGAAGGCCTGCTCGCCAGCCTGACGAATGCGCCCGAAGCGCGCCGCGACGCGCTGCTCGCCGACGTCATGGCGCTCGAAGGCGAGGGCGTCGAAACGGCCGAGCTGATGCGCGGCCTGCGCCGCTTCCGGCAGGCGATGGCGCTCCTGATCGCGCTGACCGACATCGGCGGCGTCTGGGATGTCGAGACCGTGACGGGCGCGCTGACCGCCACCGCCGATGCCGCGGTCGTGCTCGCCACCCACCACGTTCTGCGGCAGGCGGCCGATCTCGGGCGCATCAGGCTGCCTGATGCGGAAAAGCCCGGCGAAGGCTCCGGCCTCGTCGTGCTGGCGCTCGGCAAGCATGGCGCGGTCGAGCTGAACTACTCCTCCGACATCGACATCGTCGTCTTCTTCGATCCGGAAGCCGCCGAAGCGGCCGGTGTCGCCGAGCCCGCCAGCCTCTACGTCAAGCTCACCCAGCAGCTCGCCCGCGTCATCCAGGAGCGCACGCCCGACGGCTATGTCTTCCGCGTCGATCTTCGCCTGCGGCCCGATCCCGCCTCGACACATGTCGCGGTCGCGCTGCCCAGCGCCTATTCCTATTACGAGACGGTCGGCCAGAACTGGGAGCGGGCCGCGATGATCAAGGCCCGGCCCGTCGCCGGCGACATCGCGCTGGGACGGCGTTTCATCGCCGATCTCGCGCCCTTCATCTGGCGCAAATATTTCGACTTCGCCGCCATCGCCGACATCCACGCGATGAAGCGCCAGATCCAGACCGTGAAGGGTCATGAGACGATCGCGGTCGCCGGCCACAATGTGAAGCTCGGGCGCGGCGGCATCCGCGAGATCGAGTTCTTCGTGCAGACGCAGCAGCTCGTCTTCGGCGGCCGCCGGCAGGCGCTGCGTGGGCCGCGCACGCTGGAGATGCTCGGCGAGCTCACCCGCGAGGGCTGGATCACGCCACAGGCGCGCGACGAGCTGGCGGAATCCTACCGCTTCCTTCGCACGATCGAGCATCGCCTGCAGATGCGCCATGACGAGCAGACGCAGACCCTTCCGACCGACAAGGCCGATCTCGAGGCCTTTGCGCGCTTCTGCGGCTTTGCCTCCACCGCAGCCTTCGGCAAGGCGCTGACCTTCCATGCGAAGCGCGTCGAGGGGCATTACGCCCTGCTGTTCGAGGAGGGGCCGAGCCTCGCCAGCGAGGCCGGCACGCTCAGCTTCACCGGCACCGAACTCGATCCCGACACGCTGGCGACGCTCCGCAAGCTCGGCTTCCGCGACCAGAAGATGGCGGCCGAGACCGTGCGCGGCTGGCATTTCGGCCGCCGCGCCGCCGTCACCAGCGCCCGCGCCCGCGAGGTGCTGACAGAGCTGACGCCGGCGCTGCTCGTGGCGCTCGGCCGCACCGCCGACCCCGACGGCGCGCTCGCCCATCTCGACAACGCCTTCGTGCGGATGCCCGCCGCCGTCGAATTGCTGACGCTGCTGCGCTCGCACGCATCTCTGTTGACGCTGTTCGCCGAGATTCTCGGCAGCGCCCCGCGCCTAGCCCGGGTCGCCGCGATGCATCCCCATGTGCTCGACGGCGTCATCGATCCCGCCTTCGCGGTCGCGTCGGTCGATGCCGCGGCCCTGACGAGCCGGATCCGCGCGGCGGTGGGGACACCGCCGCCCAGCGTCGAGGACGGGCTCGACCGCCTGCGCGACGCGGCCCGGCAGGAGAATTTCCTGGTCGGCGCGCGGCTGCTTTCTGGCGTCTACACCCCGCGCCGCGCCGGGGAGGCCTGGTGCGCCGTCGCGGAGGGCTGCCTGAGCGTCGCTTTCGAGGATACGCGCGCGGCCTTCGCTGCCGACCATGGCGTCGTCGCGGGGGCGCGGACCGTGGTGCTGGGACTGGGACGGCTCGGCTCGGGCGAACTGACGCCGACCTCCGACCTCGACCTGATCCTGCTCTACGACCGCCCGGAGGATTCGGACGCCAGCGACGGCCGAAAAGGCCTCGATCCGGTGACCTGGCATGTCCGCTTCACCCAGCGGCTGGTGGCTGCGCTGACGGTGCCGACGCGAAGGGGCGCGCTCTACCAGATCGACATGCGGCTGCGCCCGGCGGGCGGAAAGAGCCCGGCCGCGACGCAGTTTTCCGGCTTCGAGGCCTATCACGCCGGAGAGGCCGAGCTCTGGGAGGAGATGGCGCTGACGCGCGCGCGCGTCGTGGCCGGCGATGCCGATCTGGCGGCGCGCGCCGAAGCCTCGATCCGCGCGATCCTGACGCGGCGGCGCGATCCCGCGGCGGTCGCAAAAGCTGTGACGTCGATGCGGCGCCTGATCGCGAAGGAGAAGGGCGAGAGCGATCCGTGGGATCTCAAGCTCGCGGCGGGCGGCCTGACCGATCTCGATTTCCTGGCCCAGTTCCTGGTGCTGGCCCATGCGAGCGAGCATAAAGGGCTGCTCCGGCGCGACACCGCCGGCGTCTTCGCGGCGGCCCGCGACGCCGGCCTGCTGACCTCAGTGGACGCGGGCGCGCTGGGGGAGGCTCAGCGCCTGTTCAGCGACGTCCAGATCTGGCAGCGCTTCGCGATCGAGGAGGCGGTCGAGACGGGTCCGCCGCCGGACCGCCTCCTTCGCCGCATCGCCGCCGCGCTCGGCCGGCCGGACGCCAGGGTCCTGCGCGCCGAACTGGACGATCTGCGCGCTCGGATGCGCGGGCTTTTCGAACGGCTGCTCGGCGCGGCCGCCGCGGGCTGACGCCTCCGCCATCATGCCCGCGACCCGCCGGGCGCCGCCGTCGAGAGGCAGGTGGATCATGACGATGGTGCCCGCGCCGATCGCCGAGCGCAGGCGCAGCGAGCCGCCATGCAGCTCGGTCAGCGAGCGTGCGATCGCCAGCCCGAGGCCGGAGCCCTTGTAGCTGCGGGTCATGTCGCCCTCGACCTGCTCGAAGGGGCGGCCGATCCGGTCGAGCTTCTCGCGGGGGATGCCGATGCCGGTGTCCTCGACATAGATGTTGAGCGCATTGCCAGCCTGGCGCAGGCGGATCGCGATCCTGCCGCCTTCTGGCGTGAACTTGGCGGCGTTGTCGACCAGATTGCCGATGACCTGGTAGAGCGCGTGGGGATCGGCCACGAGGCGCAGGTCGATCGCCCCGTCGACGCTGAGTTCGATGCGCTTGCGCTCGATCTCGTCGCGCGAGCGGCGCACCGCCTCCTCGATGACGAGGCCGATCGAGACGCGGGTCTTCTCAAGCTGCAACTTGCCGGATTCGATGCGCGACATGTCGAGGATGTCGTTGATGACGGAGAGCAGGTAGCCGCCGCTCTGCCGGATGTCGCGGGCATAGTCGAGATAGCGGTCGCAGCCGAGGCTGCCGAACAGTCCGTTCTCCATGATCTCGGAGAAGCCGATGATCGCGTTGAGCGGCGTCCGCAGCTCATGGCTCATATTGGCGAGGAATTCGGATTTGGCGCGGTTGGCGCTTTCGGCCGCCGCCTTCTGCTCAAGATAGCGCTCGGCCATCTCCGCCAGCTTCTGCGCCTGCGCCTCCAGTTCCTGGCGCGAGGCCTTGAGGTCGGTGACATGCATCATGAGCTGGTGCTCAGATTGCGTCAGCCGCTCCTCCTGCTGCTTCAGCTTGGTGATGTCGGTGCCGACCGAGACCGAGCCGCCATCCTTGGTGCGCCGCCCGTTGATCTGGAGCCAGCGGCCGTCCGAGAGCCGCGCCTCGTAGGACGTCGCGCCGACCGTGCCGCGCGCTGTGCGGATCGGCTCGCGGTCGATATTGGGCTGCGCGCTGAGCGCCATGACCTCGTCATGGCTGATGCCGGCATGCAGAGCGTCCGGCGAAAGCTGGTGCAGTTGCTGGTATTTGGCGTTGCAGAGAACGAGGCGGTTCGAGGCGTCCCAGAGCACGAAGGCTTCCGAGATCGCCTCGACCGCGTCGCGCAGACGGGCGTCGGCCGTCGCGGTGCGCTCGGCCATGCGGCGCTGCTCGGAGATGTCGACGGCGATGCCGACCAGGTGCTGCGCGCCGGTGCGCCGGTCGATCACCAGCTCGGCGCGGGCCTTGAGCCAGAGCCACTCGCCATCGGCGCCGCGCACGCGGAACTCCTGGTCGAGATGGTCGGCCTCGCCGCGGCTGATCGCGTCGGCCAGCGCATAGAGATCGGCGTCGTCGGGATTGATGAAGCCGGACACCTCGCCGAAGGACATGTAGTCGCCGGCGCGGTCGTAGCCGAGCATCGCATACATCGAGTCGGACCAGTAGATTCGGCCGCGCGCGAGGTCCCAGTCCCAAAGGCCGCAATGGCCCCGGTTCAGCGCGGTGTCGATGCGCTCGCGCACGCAGTCGCAGTCGTCATCGGCGGCGCGGGCGCGCCGCGACTGCACCAGGAAGGCGAGCGTGATCGCGCCGAGCACGATCGCGGCGGCGGCGAACAGGCCCGCCAGCGCGCTGCGGCGCTGCTGCCAGCCCCCGAGCAGACGGGCGGTCGGCTGGATCACGGCGACCTGGCCGAGCGGAGCGGCGAGGTTGCGGACCGTGGCGAGCGCGTCCTCATGGCCCGGCAGGGCGATCCGCATCACCCCGGCCTTGTCGCCGAAGGTGGTCAGCAGCTCGGTCTGCCCCAGCATGTCGACCAGCGTCTTCCGCGCGACCGCGCCGGTTGCGGGCTCGCTGGCGATGACGTCGCCAGTGGCGGTGGTGACATGGACGATGCGGCCATGGACGGCCAGGCGCCGCGCCGCCAGCGCCGCGAGAACAGCCGATGGGGCGATCTCCGCTCGCGAAGCATTGTCGAGTTCCAGCGCGATCAGCGCGGAGAGGATTTCAAGGTCCCCGATGGCATCGTTGAGGACGTCATCGCGCATGCTGCTCGTCTGGACGAAAGCTCCGGCGCCGAGGATGACCAGGAACAGTGCGACGAGCGCCGGGATGACTTTGCGGAAGATCGGTTCGAGGTTCTCGAATCTCCGATAGAGCGGATGAGTCAGCGATCTCGCGACACCCAGAATCGGCGCTGCGCGCATAGAAGCGCAGCTCGCGTTCGCACGCGTCATGCCCGTCCCCCTTCGGAAAACTGTACCGTCAGCAAGATCGGGAGACGTGCCGCATCCCCTCGAATCACTTTCAGTTGAATCCTCGTGAGTCCGTTTGTCCAGCCCTGAGTTGAATCTGCGCGTCAGAATTCCCCCGCAGGTTGCATGGACGAACGAATGAATCCTGCGCGCGTAATGCCTTGTTAACCTTTGTGGCGCCTGCCCTTACGGAAACAGATGAACGTGCTCCCGCATCATGCCAGCGCGCGCTCGGCGATGTCGGAGACGTCGCGCGAGAGATTGGGCGTCTGCGCGACCATCGACAGCGCGTTCTCGGCCGCGGACCTGCGGACAGGCTCCAGCATGCGCCAGCTCTTGAACGCGCCGAGCAGCCGCGAGGCGACCTGCGGATTGGTCCGGTCCAGTCCGATCACGATATCGGCCACGAAACCGTATCCAGCTCCGTCGGCCCGGTTGAACTGGGTGAGGTTCGCCGCGAAGCCGCCGAGCAGCGCGCGCACGCGGTTCGGATTCCCCAGCGAGAAGGCCCGGTGCCGCATCAGGCTCCTGACCCGGTCGAGCGTGCCTGACTCAGCGATCAGCGCCTGCGCCATCAGCCATTTGTCGAGCACGAGCGGCTCGCCGGCATAGGCCGCCGCAAAGCGCTCGATCAGCCCGTCGCGCGCCGCGCCGGGGATCAGCGTCATGGCCGCCAATGCCGCAAGCCGGTCCGTAAGGTTGTCGCCGGTGTCGAACTGGTCCGCGCACAGCCGCGCGCCGGTATCGGGGTCGGCGATGGCGATCAGCCCGAGCGCCTCGTTGCGAAGGGCGCGCCGGCCCGCCGCATGGGCGTCGGGTGAGTAGCCGCCGGTCTGGGCGAGCGACCGGCGCAAGTCCTCGAGACGCGGCTGCAGGGCTCGGCCAAGCCCGACCGACAGCGCGCGATGCGCGGCATGGATCGCATCGGGGTCGACATCGCGGCCGATCTCGCGGGCGATGTCGGCCGGGGGCGGCAGGCGCAGCACCTGCGCGGCGAAGGCGGGGTCCGCGAGCGCCCTGTCGCCGAGGAAGGCGTCCAGCGCGGCCGCCATCTCGGTGGTCCGGCTCGCGAGCGCCGAGCTGTCGCCGTCCCGGCGTCCGGCCGACACGAGCGCGCGCGTGGCGACGCTCTGCAGGGCCTGCCAGCGGTTGAAGGAATCGCTGTCGGCCGAGAACTGCCGCAGCAGATCGGCGTCCGAGAGGTCGAGTTCCAGCCGCGCCGGAGCCGAGAATCCGCGCAGCAGCGAGGGAATCGGCGGCTCGTCGACATCGTCGAACGTCACCGAGAGCGAGGCCCGGTCGAGCACGATCACGCCGTTTCCGGCATAGGCTGGTGAACCGGTGACGAGCGGCAGGTCGCCGCCCTTGCCGACAAGCCCGAGCGCCACGGGCAGCACGACCGGCTGCTTGTCGGGCTGGCCCGGCGTCGGCGGCGTGCTCTGGGCGAGGTCGAGCGTATAGCGCTTGGCCTGCGCGTCGTGACGGCCTGACGCCACGATGGTCGGCGTGCCGGCCTGCTCGTACCAGCGCGCGAAATGGCTCAGGTCACGCCCCGAGCTTTCGGCGAAGCAGGCCAGAAATTCCTCGATCGTGGCGGCCGTGCCGTCGCAGCGCTCGAAATACATCTCCATGCCGGCCTTGAAGGCGCCGTCGCCGATCAGGACCTTGAGCATGCGGATCACCTCCGCGCCCTTCTCGTAGACGGTCGGCGTGTAGAAATTGTTGATCTCCTTGTAGGCGCGCGGCCTGACCGGATGGGCAAGTGGCCCCGCATCCTCGGAGAACTGCGTCGCGCGAAGGGTCCGCGCGTCGGCGATGCGCTTGACCGGCCGCGAGCGCTCGTCGGCGGAGAACTCCTGGTCGCGAAAGACGGTCAGGCCCTCCTTCAGGCAGAGCTGGAACCAGTCGCGGCAGGTAATGCGGTTGCCCGTCCAGTTGTGGAAATACTCATGCGCGATGATCGCCTCGATATTGGCGTAGTCGCCGTCGGTCGCGGTCTGCGGATCGGCGAGCACGTATTTGTCGTTGAAGATGTTGAGGCCCTTGTTCTCCATCGCGCCCATGTTGAAGTCCGACACGGCGACGACGTTGAACACGTCGAGATCGTAGTTGCGCCCGAAGACCTTCTCGTCCCAGCGCATGCAACGGATCAGCGAGTCCATCGCCCAGCCGGCGCGCCCCGTCTTGCCGGGCTCGACATAGATGGCGAGCTCGACCTTGCGTCCGTCCGCCGTGACGTAATCCTCGCGGACATGGTCGAGCGCGCCGCCGACCAGCGCGAAGAGATAGGCGGGTTTCGGGTGCGGGTCGTGCCAGACCGCGAAATGGCGGTCCGAGCCCGCGATTTCGCCCGCGGCGACCAGATTGCCGTTGGAGAGCAGCACCGGCGCATCGGCCTTCACCGCCTCCAGCCGGACCGTGTAGACGCTCATCACGTCGGGCCGGTCGAGGAAATAGCTGATGCGGCGGAAGCCGTCGGCCTCGCATTGCGTGCAATAGGCGTTGGAGGAGCGGTAGAGCCCCATCAGCTTGGTGTTGGCCGACGGGTCGAGCACGGTCTCCACGCTGAGCGTGAAGGGACGCTGCGGAGGGTTCGGGATCGTCAGCGCCTGCGCCGAGGCCTCGTAGGCATCGGCCGGAAGTGGTGCGCCATCGAGCCCAATTCCAGCCAGATCCAGTTCGTCGCCGTCGAGCACCAGCGGCGCGCCCGGCCGGCCCGCGGGGTTGGGACGCAAGGCCAGCTGCGCCCGCACCCGCGTCCTGCGCGCGTCGAGCGCGATGTCGAGGTCCACCGTGTCGATCAGCCAGTCGGACGGGCGGTAATCCTCGAGGCGGATCAGGTGGGGGTCTTCGGCGCGCATGGGAACCTGTGAGGCGAGGAGTTCTCTCGCTTCGTCTCTACCCCGTGCTTCCGCTTGCCGGAAGAGCGTCGGAGCGGGCCGCTCGTCGCGTCCGCGCCGACGGGGCCCGCTCAACGCCAGCCGGCTTCCTTGTCGCAAGCCTCGCGGGCGCGCGGATTGGCTTTTTCCCATTGCGTGATCGAGCGGGTCTCGTTGTCGCTCATCTTGTTGTTCATGCAGACGCAGTATTTGCGGACGATCGGCTCGGCGGCGCCGCCGGCATTGTCGATCAGGCACTGGCCGACCCATCTGGCGTCGTCGGCGGACTGGGCTCGCGCCGCAGGGCCGGCCAGCAAAGCGACCACGCAGGCGGTCGCGAACAGCAATGTCTTCATCGTGGTATCCCCCAAGCGCCGCCGACGCAGCGTCGGCGGCAGGCGGGGCACGCTCTCACCCTCGTGTGGACGCTGCGCGAGCCGCCGGTGAACCGCGATCCGCAGTCAGGCGGAAACGACATCGCGCCCGCGGCTGCTGTCGGGCGCCCGCTTTACCGCGCGCGGGCGCAGCGCCAGCGGCCCGACCACGGCCAGGCCCTCATAAAGCAGCCGCGTCTCGGCGTCCGGAGCCTGCGGGCCGCATTCGAACGGCCGGACATGCTCCATCAGACCGCTGAAGACGCCGCTGCGCGACCAGCGCTGGAAGCGGCGATAGACGCTGCTCCACTTGCCGTAGCAGGCCGGAAGCTCCCGCCAGGGCTGGCCGCTCCAAGCGACCCAGAAGATGCCCTCGACCACGGCGCGGTTGTTGCCGGGCGGGCGGCCGCGTTTCTCGGTCGCCAGGGGCAGCCGGCTGCTGAGCCAGAGCCATTGCCGTTCTGACAGGAGCCGATCGGGAATGGCGCTCCCGATCGCCATGGCTGCGGCTGTGAGGCGGTCCCCGTCCGCCGTGATTACGTGGGCAGGCTTCGGCATGGCCGGCGCGCTCCTTTGATTTTGTCAACATGAATAAAAGTATTGACGCTCATACGGTCGCGTTTTTTGTCAACACATCAAAGTAAATAACTTGTGATTTCTGAGTGATGAACGGTCATGAAAGCGTCAAAACGTCGATAAAGCAAAACAAAACAACAAACGATCCGATGATCGGGGGATCCGCCATGTCTTTTTCCGCCTTGGGCAAGACTATCGCCGTCGGCGCGCTTGTGTCCGGCCTCGCGCTCGCCGCTTCGTCAGTCGCCGTCAGCGCCCAGGACCAGACTGCGCGCCTGGAAAGGCTGATCCGGGATCAGCAGCGTCAGATCGAGGCGCTGCGGCGCGAGGTCGGCGGCATCAGGACGCAAAGCGCCCGCCGCGCGCCGGCGGCGCGCAACGCCGTGACCAAGGACGGCGTCGTCGTGAAGGCTGATGACGAGCCCTACGTTCTCAAGGGCGGCCTGCCGCGGAGCTGGCGTCTGCCGGGCACCGATATCGACGTCAGGATCGGCGGCAAGGTGAAGGCGGACGTGATCGGGCGCGTCAGAGGCGATCCGTCGCTCGGGGCGGAAGACCTCTTCGCGGTCGCCGGTATCGATACGCGCCGCACCCGCATCGGCGATTCCGCCTTCCGCATCCATGGCCGCGAGTCGCGCTTCAACATCGAATTCTCCAAGAAGGAGACTCCGCTCGGGCCGGCCCGTATCCTGCTGGAGGGGGACTTCTTCGGCGCCGCTGGCAACCAGATCGCCTCCAACTCGGATTCCTTCCGGCTGCGCCACGCCATCGTCGAGGTCGGGCCGCTACTGGCGGGTCAGTGGTGGACAACCTTCTACGATCCCGGCGCCTATGCCGAGACGCTCGATTTCCAGGGCGCGGGCGGCCAGACCTTCATCAGGCAGGGCGTGGTGCGGCTGCAGCACCGCTTCGCCAACGGCTTCTCGATCGCCGGCGCGATCGAGAACCCCGAGGGACGGGTCCAGTTCGGCCCGGCGGCCGCGGTCGCATCGACGCGCGACACCACGCCCGATTTCGTCGGCAACATCCGCTATCAGGGCGCGTTCGGGCACATTCAGCTCGGCGGCGCAATCACCCAGACCAATGCGCCCAACGGCGTCTCGGGCGACGAGGTCGGCTATGCCGGCACGCTGCATGGCCGGCTCAACCTGCCGTTCCTCGCGCCCAAGGACAATATCCGCTTCCAGGCCAGCTACGCCAACGGCGCGACCCGCTACATCCAGGAGACGGCCGGCGTGTTGCCGAGCGTGTTCTTCAACCCGGCGACAGGGCAGTCCGAAACCCAGAAGACCTTTGGCGGGTATGTCGCCTTCCAGCACTGGTGGACGAACGAGCTCCGCAGCAACCTGCTCTACAGCTATGTCCGCTCCGACCTGCCGCGCTTCGCCGCCGCCGCGACCTTCAAGCACAGCCAGTATGGCGCGGCGAACCTGATCTGGAGCCCATGGGCCGATCTCGACCTCGGCGTCGAGGTGCAGCACGGCCTGCGCGAGGACCGCGACGGCGCGCGGGGCCGCCAGACGCGGGTTCAGTCCTCGGCGACCTACAGGTTCTGAACGCGCTTCGGGCAACGGCAACCCCGTCACGCCCGACGTCAAGCCGGCGATGCAACGCCCCCGCATCGCCGGCTTGACTCAAATCCCCGGATCGGACGCCTGAGCTCGCGCCGGCTCGGCATGGCTGACCAGTCGGCAGACCCGCGGCCGCGCCAGCCTGACCGCGCGCTCGATCGCGTCGACCGCCGCATGGACGGCGGCGACGTCGAGCGCCGGATCGACCCGGCAATGATAGTTGACCACCAGCCCGTTGACGGTCTCGCGCACGCGGACGCTGTGAATGTCGTGAACCGGGCCACTGAGCTTTGCCGCCTCGCCGGCCAGCGCCTTGCCGATGTCCTCGACCGTCTCCCAGGCGGCGTTGTGCCCGGCGGGCAGGCCGGTCTCCATCGGCTCGATATGGGTCTCGACCTCGGTCTCGCCGCCGAATTCGGCGCGGATGGCGCTTTCCAGCCTTGTCGCAACGTCATGCGCCTCGCCGAGCGGCAGTTTCGCGTCGACCTCCATGTCGAGGCTGACCGAAAGCCGTTCGCCGATCGAGTGGACGCTGACATGGTGGACCGGGATCTTGAGCTTGAGCGCGATCAGCAGCACCCGCTCCAGCGCCGTCTCGTCATCGACCTGGATCGGATTGGCGGCGATCGTCATCTCAGCGCCCGGCTGCTCGCGTTCGACCGCGTCGAGCAGCGCCTGCTTGATCGCGACGACGCGGTCCAGCGGCAAGGTGCGCGAGACCCGGATCGCGATCTCCCCGAAGACGCGTCCGCCGGCCGGCCTGACCTTGATCGCGTCGACCGCGACGACGCCAGGCACGGCGGCGACCGCATGGCGCAGCCGCTCGGTGACGCCCTCGGGCGCAGCGTCCAGCAACGTGTCGATGGTCCGCCGCCCGAGCTTGAAGGCCGACAGGATCATGAAGGCGGCGATGGCGAAGGCCGCGACCGTGTCGGCCTTGGCAAAGCCGAGCCATGAGGCGACGAGCCCCGCCAGCACCAGCGCGGAACCGACGAAATCGGCCGAGAAATGCATCGCCTCGGCGGCCAGCGCCTCGCTGCCGGTCTCGCGCGCCACCTGCGTCAGCGAGCGCCAGCGCACGGCGTCGACCACCATCGAGAGCAGCATCACGCCGATCACGACCGGCGTCACCGACACCGCGCCGAGCGCCCCGGTCCAGAGCCGCGAGCCCGCCTCCCACAGGATCGCGCCGGCGAGCGCAAACAGGATCGCGGTCTCGACCAGCGCGGCCAGCGCCTCGACCTTGCCATGGCCGTAATGGTGCTCGTCATCGGCGGGCTTGTCGGCGGCGCGCACGGCAAACCAGGTGAACAGCGTCGAGCCGATGTCGATCAGGCCCTGCAGCGCGTCGGTCAGCAGCGCGAGCGAGCCCGAAAGCACGGCCGCGATGCCCTTGGCGAGCGTCAGGAGCAGCGTCGCCATTACGGAGAGGATGGCGGCGCGCTGCTTGATGCCGGAAATCGTCGCCGCATCGAGGCGCGGAGGCCCGCCCTGCGTTTCAGTCATGGCTCTCGCGCGCCGCCTCTCTTGGACGGACCCTCTTGAATGGGCCAAGCCTCTTGAACCCGAAGCGTGTCGCCCGATCTAGAGGCGAGATCAACCCGCCGATGTTCGAAACGAGAGGCTCTCCCGATGCGCTATCTCCACACCATGGTCCGCGTGACCGACCTCGACGCCGCGCTGGATTTCTATGTGACGAAGTTCGGGCTGGTCGAGACGCGCCGCATCGAGAGCGAGAAGGGCCGCTTCACGCTGGTTTTTCTGGCCGCCCCCGATGACCTCGACGCCGTCAAGGCCACCGGCTCGCGCGGCAGGCCGACGCTGGAGCTGACCTATAACTGGGATCCGGAAACCTATACCGGCGGGCGCAATTTCGGCCATCTCGCCTATGAGGTCGACGACATCTACGCCACCTGCGACGCGCTGATGAAGGCCGGCGTGACGATCAACCGCCCGCCGCGAGACGGCAACATGGCGTTCATCCGCTCGCCCGACAACATCTCGATCGAGCTGCTCCAAAAGGGTGAGCCGAAGGCCCCGGCCGAGCCGTGGGCGAGCATGCAGAACACCGGGGAGTGGTAGCATATCGGCGATTTGCCGATCGACCCGCTCCTTGATATCATCATATGATATTAAGGAGCGGGTCATGGGAATTCTCGTTCGCGACGAAGAAATCGACGCCAAGGTGCGTGAGCTGGCAAAGCGCTATGGAACGACTCTGCAGGCCGCGATCGGCCGAGCGGTGGATAATGATTTGAAGCGGCTCGATGAGCGCAGGACGCGTATCGAGAATGCGTTTCGGCGGGCACAAGAACGCGTGGCGGCATTTCCCATCATAGATGATGGGATGACGCATAAGGAATTCTTCGACCGCGAATATGGCGACGCCTGATGTTTCTGGACGCGTCCGTGCTCGTCGCTGCGATTGCCGGTGAGCCAGAGGCCGCGTCGGTAAAGACAGCGGCTCTCGATGCCACCGCGCTTGTGACGTCTCCAATTGCCGTGTTCGAGACGTCGTGTCGCCTTGCAAAACTCCTCGGGCTCACGATCGTTCAGGCTTACGAGATCGTTATCGATTTTTTGGAGGACGCAGACGTGACCCTGGCCGTGATCGATGCCACGACCAGCGCGGCTGCTCACCTTTGCGCTTCGCGCTACCATCATCTCACCGGTCATCCGGCCCGCCTGAACATGGGCGATTGCTTTGCCTACGCCGCAGCCCAGACCTCCGGCCTGAAACTCGCCTACAAGGGCGACGACTTCATCCACACCGACGTCGACGGGGTCCGCTTCGGACCCGGAACCGCTGCGAAGCGCCCGTGAGCGGCGTCTTCTGCCTCGGCATCGCCACGCTCGACTATGTCTACAGCGTCGAGACCCTGCCGACGCGCGGCGAAAAATACCGCTCGCGCGATCTGGCCGTGGTCGGCGGCGGCTGCGCCGGCAACGCCTCGGTCGCGATCGCAAGGCTCGGCGGCCGCTCATGGCTTGCGACACGCCTCGCCGACGACCTGACCGGGGACAGGATCGTCGCCGATCTCGCAGCCGAAGGCGTCGATGCTTCGGCGTCTCTCCGGGCGCCGGGCCTGCGCTCGCCCGTATCCGCCATCGTGGTCGATGCGGCAGGCGAGCGGATGGTGATCTCCTATTCCGACCCGGCGATGCCCGAGGCGACCGACTGGCTGCCGCGCGGACTGCCCGACGGCGCGAACGCCGTCCTCGCCGACACGCGCTGGGGCGGTGGGGCGCTGGCGGTATTCCGGCTTGCCCGCGAAGCCGGCGTGCCGGGCGTGCTCGACGCCGACCGCAAACCGCCTCATCCCGATCTCGTCGCGACCGCGAGCCATGTCGCCTTCAGCCAGCAGGCGCTGCGCGAGGTCTCCGGCGAGGACGATCCGCGCGCCGGCCTGACCAAGATCGCCCAGGATTCCGCCACATGGCTCGCCGTCACGCTCGGCAGGGAGGGCGTGCTCTTCGTGGAGGATGGCGCGGTCGCGCATATCCCGGCTTTCGTCGTGGAGACGGTCGATACGCTGGGGGCCGGCGATGTCTGGCACGGGGCCTTCGCGCTGGCGCTGGCGGAAGGGCAAAGCGAGCGGGCCGCGATCCGCTTCGCCTCGGCCGCCGCCGCGATCAAATGCACCCGCTTCGGCGGACGTCTGGGCGCGCCGCGCCGGGACGAGATCGAGCGTTTTCTGGCCGCCAACGCCTGAGCGCCTCGTCGCTTGGTCGTCTTTGCCTAAAATTGAGGCGCGATTCGCGGAGCGACCCCTTGCCCGGCAAAGGGCCGCGCGGAAGATAGTCGGCCCTGCTCCAGTCTGGACCTGCTGATGTTCGCGCCGCCCATCCCGGCAGCCCATGATCCGCTCCTGCCGGCCTATGTCCGGGCCGCGGGCGGCGTGCGGCTGCGCTTCGGCGTCGGCGGCGGCCGGACCCATCGGTGGGAGGTGGCGGAATCAGGCGGCTATCGCGCCCGGTTCCCGACGACCTATGACGAGACCTGCGAGGCGGTACTGATCAACACCGGCGGCGGCATGGCCGGAGGCGACGCGATGCGCGTCGAGGCCGCGCTCGACGCCGGCAGCCATGCGATCGTCAGCAGCCAGGCGGCCGAGAAGATCTATCGCAGCCAGGGCGACGACACCCGCATCGAGACGACGCTCTCGGTCGGGGAGGGCGCGACGCTGCGCTGGCTGCCGCAGGAGAGCATCCTGTTCTCCGGCGCGCGGCTCTCCCGCAGCCTGACGATTGATCTGGCGGCGTCGGCTTCGCTCGTCGCCTGCGAGAGCGTGTTCTTCGGCCGCGCCGCCATGGGCGAGAGCCTGCTGCGCGGCTCTCTCCGCGACCGCTGGCGCATCCGCCGCGACGGCAGGCTCGTCTTCGCCGACGATCTGCGGCTGGAGGGTCCGATCGCGAGCCAACTCGCAAGGCAAGCCATCGGAGCCGGCGCGCGCGCCGTCGCCACTTTGGTCGCTGCCGGTCCCCAGGCCGTTGAGAAGCTTGAGGAATTGCGGGAAGCCATCGCCAGCGACGCGTTCTGCGACGTCGAGGCCGGCGCCGGCATCGTCTCCGATCTGCTCGTCATCCGTCTCCTCGCCCGCGAGGCGCAGGCGCTCCGTCGCGCCCTCGTCACGCTCGTCGGGCAAGTGACCGGCCGTGCGCTGCCGCGCACCTGGTCAATCTGAGGAGAGCATCAATGCTGGCGATCCAGGGTCTGAAATGCATCTATGACACCGGCGCGCGGGGCTGGGCGATCGAGCTCGCGCTCAAGGCCGAAGGCGAGGAGGCGGTGCGCCGCTTCGACGTCGACGGGCCCGAGGACGCGGAAATGCTGATCGAGGCCTTCGACGAATCCACCTCCAGCAGCTTCGACCCCGCCACCGGCGAGATCGTCTTCGCCTATGAATACGCCGATCTCGGCGATGACGAGGACGAGGACGAGGACGAGTCCGAGGACGAAGAGGCCGAGGACGACGAAGACGAGGAGGAGGTGTCGGAAGACGAGACCTCCGATGACAAGAAGAAGGCGACCGCATGAATCTGACGCCGCGCGAAAAGGACAAGCTGCTCATCGCCATGGCCGCCATGGTGGCGCGCAGACGGCTCGAGCGCGGCGTCAAGCTGAACTATCCGGAAGCCGTCGCGCTGATCACCGACTTCGTCGTCGAGGGTGCGCGCGACGGCAGGTCCGTCGCCGATCTGATGGAGGCCGGCGCGCATGTGATCTCGGCCGGCCAGGTGATGGACGGCATCGCGGCGCTGATCCACGACGTCCAGGTCGAGGCGACATTCCCGGATGGCACAAAACTGGTGACCGTCCATGAGCCGATCCGCGGCGCGTCGGACGCGATGAAGCCGGGCGAAGTGACGACGCTGCCGGGCGATCTCGTCATGAACGAAGGGCGCGAAAGCCTGTCGCTCACCGTCTCCAACACCGGCGACCGGCCGATCCAGATCGGCTCGCATTACCATTTCTTCGAGGCCAACCCGGCGCTGTCCTTCGAGCGCGACAGGGCGCGCGGCTTCCGGCTCGACATCCCGGCGGGAACGGCGGTGCGCTTCGAGCCGGGGCAGACCCGCGAGGTCAGACTGGTGGCGCTCGCCGGCAAGCGCGAGGTCTACGGTTTCCGGCAAGAGGTGATGGGGAAGCTATGAACAACACGGACAGCCTACCGCCGGACTTCAAGGAAACATTTTTACTTGAAGAATTTAAGGCATGCAGGGAGAGGATTTCTAAGGAAATAGATGCAATAAATACTCTTGAGATAACATTTATATTGGCCACAGGCGCAATTATTGCGTTCGTATCTACTCAAAATATTTACTGGTTTCGAGTTGGCGGTGCTGTTGTTTTTGTAATTGGCGCTTATGGATTCTGGCGTTACGAAGCCCATAGAAAAATAATAAGAATACATGAAACATACATTATTGAGTTTTTAGAGAAGGTAGCTTTAGGGCATAAGAAAATAAGTGAACTGGAGGGTATGGTAAAATACTATAATGATCATAAATCAAAGCCGATTTCCAAAATCGGAGATCGCAGTGTGTCGGGCTCTCTGAAAGGCGCTAGATTTTTTGTCTGGAATGCTATGATGGCTTCGGCCATATTTTCTTTTGGACTCTCATTTTATAGTTCCGACATGTTTGGATTAGTCAAGATTTGTAATTGCTGATTCTTAAAGGGAATGCGTTGAAATTAAATATCGATGACGAAAAGGAAGATAATATGAATTGCTTCCGCTATTCAATTGCGGCTGTGATAATTTCGGTTGCCCTGCCCACGACCGCCGCGCTGGCCCACCCGCCCGCCATCCTTTCGCCCGCCGGCGAGCGCGCCGTCGCCGAGGAGATCGTCGAGTTCCGCAAGGCGCTCGCCGCAGCGATCGTCGCGAAGGACGCGGGCAAGCTCCGCGAGATGTATGCGCCGGCCTTCGTCCACACCCATGGCTCGGGCAAGCTCGACGGCAAGGACGCCCGCATCGTCTCCGCGCTGGCGGGCGATCCCGTCATCGAGAACGCGCCGGCCGAAAACCTCGTCATCCGCGCGCCGAGCGATTGGACCGCAATCGCGACCGGCATCAGCCCGATCCGCTCGCTCACTGAGGGCAAGACCTGGTCCTTCCGCTGGACCGCGGTCTATGTCCGCACGCAGGCGAGTTGGGCTCTTGCGGCCTCGCAGGCGACGCGGCTGGGGGAGGTGAAGCCATAAAGTCCAATTTTTCTGGATTTTCCTTACCGATAGACCTAATGTAAGGAAAATGAGGAGGTGGCCATGGCTAGTTTCGAGGCAAAGCTCAGCTCTAAAGGACAATTGACGCTGCCGGTTGAACTGAGGCGCGAATGGGCGTTGAAAGAGGGCGACCTGGTCGAGTTTTTCATTGATGATGACGGTCGCGTCACGGTCATGCGGCGCAATCGACCAGCGTCCGATCTATTCGGTCTGCTGGCCGATCTCAAGTCTGATCCCACCTATGCAACGGACGACGATGCGATCGCGGATCAGATCGTGGCGGAGGATGAGCGGACCAAATCGACATCGAGGGGCCGCGACGCGGCATGATCGGTCTGGATTCGAACGTCTTGTTGAGGGTTCTGGTCAAAGATGATCCCGATCAGTTTCGCCTCGCTTCACGAGCCATCGATGCGTTGTCCCGTGAGCGGCCGGGCTACCTCAATCTGGTCGTGCTGGCCGAGATCTGCTGGACGCTGACGCGGCGCTACAAGATTCCGCCGGCAAGGCTGACCGGCATCGCGCGCGCTTTTGTCGAGAGCGATACGATCATCGTTCAGGATCGCGAGCGCGTCACGCGAGCGATTGCGCTGGCCGAGCGTTACGGCTGCGGATTGATGGACGCCTTGATCGGCACGATAAATGCTGAAGACGGATGCGAGCGGACTATTTCCTTCGATCGCGGGGCTCACGGCGTCGCGGGTTTCCAGTTGTTGACATCCTGACCGTCGGTCGCCTGGCGAGGCCATCATGCCCTTCACCTATCCCCGCAACGCCTATGCCGCGATGTTCGGCCCCACCACCGGCGACACGGTGCGGCTCGGCGACACAGAACTCCTCATCAAGGTCGAGCGCGACTTCACCACCTATGGCGAGGAGGTGAAGTTCGGCGGCGGCAAGGTCATCCGCGACGGCATGGGCCAGTCGCAGGTCAGGAATGCCGACGGCGCGGTCGACACCGTCATCACCAACGCGCTGATCCTCGACCATTGGGGCATCGTCAAGGCCGATATCGGCATCGTCGGTGGGCGCATCTGCGCCATCGGCAAGGCCGGCAACCCCGACATTCAGGCCGGCTTCGGCAATTTCGATCCCGCCGAGACGATCATTGTCGGCCCCGGCACCGAGGTCATCGCCGGCGAGGGCAAGATCGTCACCGCCGGCGGCTTCGACAGCCATATCCACTACATCTGCCCGCAGCAGATCGAGGACGCGCTGATGAGCGGGCTCACCACCATGCTGGGCGGCGGCACCGGCCCGGCCCACGGCACGCTGGCGACGACCTGCACGCCCGGTCCCTGGCATCTCGGCCAGATGATCAAGGCGGCCGACGCCTTCCCGATGAACCTCGCCTTCGCCGGCAAGGGCAACGCCGCGCTGCCGGGCGCGCTGGTCGAGATGATCGAGGCCGGCGCCTGCGCGATGAAACTGCACGAGGACTGGGGCACGACGCCGGCCGCGATCGATAACTGCCTCTCCGTCGCCGACGATTACGACGTGCAGGTGATGATCCACACCGACACGCTCAACGAGAGCGGTTTCGTTGAGGACACGATCAAGGCCTTCAGGAACCGCACCATCCATGCCTTCCATACGGAAGGCGCGGGCGGCGGCCATGCGCCGGACATCATGAAGGTGGCCAGCCTGCCCAACGTGCTGCCGTCCTCGACGAACCCGACCCGGCCCTTCACCGTCAACACGCTCGACGAGCATCTCGACATGCTGATGGTCTGCCATCATCTGTCGCCCTCGATCCCGGAGGATCTCGCCTTCGCCGAAAGCCGCATCCGCAAGGAGACGATCGCGGCGGAGGACATCCTGCACGATCTCGGCGCGCTCTCGATGATGTCGTCGGACTCGCAGGCCATGGGCCGGATCGGCGAGGTCATCACCCGCACCTGGCAGACCGCCCACAAGATGAAGGTCCAGCGCGGGTCGCTGGCGCAGGACGCGGGCACGGGGGCCGACAATTTCCGCGCCAAGCGCTATGTCGCGAAATACACGATCAATCCGGCGATCGCGCACGGCATCTCCCGCCATATCGGCTCGGTCGAAATCGGCAAGCTCGCCGACCTGGTGATCTGGTCGCCGGCTTTTTTCGCGACGAAGCCCGACATGGTGATCAAGGGCGGCTCAATCGCGGCCGCGCCGATGGGCGATCCCAACGCCTCGATCCCGACGCCGCAGCCGGTGCATTACCGGCCGATGTTCGGGGCTTTCGGCAAGGCCGTGACCTCGACCTCGCTGGTCTTCGTCTCGCAGGCCGCGATGGCCAACGGGCTGAAGAATAGGCTCGGCACCGACAAGGAGATGGTAGCGGTCGAGAACACGCGCGGCGGCATCTCCAAGAAGAGCATGATCCACAACGACGCCACGCCCGACATCCGGATCGATCCGGAAACCTATGCGGTAGTGGCCGATGGCGAATTGCTGGTCTGCGAGCCCGCGAGGGAGCTGCCGCTGGCGCAGCGGTATTTTCTGTTCTGAGCGGCCACTCCGTCTTTGCGAGCGTAGCGAAGCAATCCAGAGTTGTCGCGCAAACCTCTGGATTGCTTCGCTGCGCTCGCAATGACGGTCTGGTAGGGCGACGCAAAAGACTGCCGCTTGGGGCTTTGTCGCGCAGGTTTCGATCCGACAAACGTAGCCGCCCAAAACCCAATCGGTGCTATTAAATTCACGCAGTGCATCCCGCTTAACGGGATCGAACGAGCGCTGTCTAATATCGCCGCTCTGATGCCATGAAGCGGCGCTGACGGCGCTGATTGCGGCGTCGCGTGCTCCGTGCCAGTCTACGACGAGCGACGCTCCCCTGTCCGAAAGCTCCCCATGGCGACCCTCACTTCAGTCGATTCCGGCCTCTCGCCGAAGAGCCTTGTGGCTGGCTTCATCGCCGGCGCGCTCTCCGTCGTCGTCTTCCACCAGGGCATGGCCCTCATCCTGCACCTCGCCGGCCAGATCCCCAATTTTCCGTGGTCCTTCCGGCCGACGGGACAGTTCGCCGTGCCGACGCTGATCAACCAGATGTTCTGGGGTGGGCTCTGGGGCGCGCTGTTCTCCGTGGTCTGGCCGCATCTGCCCGGCCGCGACTTCTGGCTCAAGGGCATGGTCTTCGGCTGGCTCGGCCCGATGCTGATCGGCAACTGGCTGCTGCTTCCGCTGATCAGGAGCAGCCCCTATTTCGCCGGCCTCGTGCCGATGGCCATGCTCCGCGGCGCGCTGATCGCCGGCGCTTTCGGCCTGGGGCTCGGCCTCATCTACGAGCAGCTTCGCAAGCGGGTCTGAGCGCCCCCACGTCTGGTTTCGGTGATCGCGGCGACGATCGCTGAACCGCCTCGCACTCCGGCGCATCCATTGGCGGCTTCCGACTGTAACCGGGAAAATCACAATCCCCGGTTGCTCTGGAGTCGCCTGCCTTATGTCCGATCCGGTTATCGTCATCGCCCGGGCGCAGGTGCGCCCGGATGCCCGCGCCCTTTTCCTCGCCGCTGCCCATGACTGCATCAGTGCGACCCGTCGCGAGCATGGCTGCCTCGCCTACGACATGCATGAGAGCGTCAGCCAGCCCGGCCATTTCGTCTTCGTCGAAAGCTGGGAGCAGCGCGAGCATGTCGACGCGCATATGCGCCAGCCGCATCTTCTCGCCTTCCTGACGGTCGCGGGGGCTTGCGTCACGGGGCCTCCGGTGATCGAAGTGATCGAGCCGCGATCGGTCGATCGCCTCTGACCACACACCATTCGGGTTGCACCATCATGCTGCGCGCCACCTCCGTCCTTCGCAAAGCCGCGGTCAGGGCGGACCGCGTCATCGAGACGCTGACCCTCGACCATGAGGATCGCGGCCGCCGCCGCCTCGCGCTGAAGGGCGACGGCGGGCTCGACATCCTGCTCGATCTCGACAAGCCGACCGCCCTCAATGACGGCGACGCCGTCAAGCTGGAAGACGGGCGGCTCGTGCTGATCAGGGCCGCCCCGCAGAGCCTGCTGGAAATCCGGGCCGACAACCCGCTGCGGCTGATGCGCGTCGCCTGGCATATCGGCAATCGCCATACCCCGGCCGAGATCACGGCGGACGCGCTCTATATCGAGAACGATCATGTGCTGGCTGAGATGGTGCGCGGTCAGGGCTGCGCCATGGCTGTGGTCGAGCGGCCGTTCCAGCCCGAGCGCGGGGCCTATGATCATGGCCACGCCAATTGCGATCATCCCAGCCACGATCACGGCAGCCACGCCCATCACGATCACGCCCATCACGGACATGATCATGCCGGCCATGATCACGCCCATACGCACAGCCATGCCGAGGCTCACGCCCACAGTCATGTTCATGGCGACGATTGCGGCTGCGGCCACGATCACGGCCACAAGCATGGCGCCGAGCATGGTCACAAGGGTCATGTCCACGATCACTGACCGCGCGATCGCCGAGCGGCCCTGATGTCGTCCAGCCATCTTCCTTTGATGGTCTGGCTGTCGCCGTCCTTCCCGGTCGGCGCCTTCGCCTATTCGCACGGGCTGGAATGGGGCCTCAACGCCGGCGACCTCACCGACGCCGCGACGCTGCGGGACTGGCTCGACGCGCTCGTATCCCACGGCTCGCTTCGGAACGACCTGATCCTGTTCGCCTGCGCGCATCGCGCGGCGCTGGCGGATGGCGCGGGACTGGCCGAGATCGCCGAACTCGCGCTCGCGCTGGCGAACTCGGCCGAGCGGCGGCTGGAGACCGTGACGCAGGGCAACGCCTTCGTCGCCGCCCTCAGCGCCGCCTGGCCCTGCGCGGCGATCGAGCGGCTGCGCTCGGCCTGGCCCGGCGATGTCGCCTATCCGCTGGCGGTGGGCGTCGCCAGCGCCGGCCACGGCCTGCCGCTGCGCCCGTCTTTGGAAGCCTATGGGCTGGCCTTCGTCGCCAATCTCGTCTCCGCCTCGGTCAGGCTCGGGGTCGTCGGGCAGACCGACGGGCAGCGCATCACGGCGGGGCTGGTGCCGGCCTTGCATGCGGCGGCCGGCGCTGCCGAGACGGCGACGCTGGACGATCTCGGCGGCTGCTGTTTCCGCTCCGACATCGCCGCGCTCAGGCATGAAACCCAGTATTCGAGGCTGTTCCGCTCATGACACGCTCCCCCCATGGCCCGTTGCGCGTCGGCATCGGTGGCCCGGTCGGCTCCGGCAAGACGGCGCTGATGGAGGCGCTCTGCAAGCGCATGCGCGACGCTTACGATCTCTGCGCCATCACCAACGACATCTACACCAAGGAGGATGCCCGCCTGCTGACGGTCGCCGGCGCGCTGCCGCAGGAGCGGATCATGGGCGTCGAGACCGGCGGCTGCCCGCACACCGCGATCCGCGAGGACTGCTCGATCAACCTCGCCGCCGTCGAGGAGATGCGTGGCAAGTTCCCCGATCTCGACATCATCCTGATCGAGTCCGGCGGCGACAATCTCGCCGCGACCTTCTCGCCGGAACTCGCCGACCTGACGATCTACGTCATCGACGTCGCGGCCGGCGAAAAAATCCCGCGCAAGGGCGGGCCGGGCATCACCCGCTCCGATCTGCTGGTCATCAACAAGACCGATCTCGCCCCCCATGTCGGCGCGGATCTTGCAGTGATGGACCGGGATTCGAAGCTGATGCGCGGCAAGCGGCCCTTCGTCTTCACCAATACGCGGGAAGGCGACGGCGTCGATGTGGTGGTGGATTTCATCGAGACGGCGGGCGGGCTGAAGGCCGCCCGCCCTGCGGCCTAGGAGACGGCTATGACGACGAAGGCGATGCTGACGGGTTTGACGCTGGCAGGGGTGGTGCTTGCGAGCGCATCGCTCGCCGGGCCGGCTTTCGCCCATACTGGCGCGGGCGCGGTGCATGGCCTCGGCGCGGGCCTGCTCCATCCTCTGACAGGCTTCGATCACCTGCTCGCCATGGTCGCCGTCGGCCTCTGGGCGGGGCTGACCGGCGGCAGGGCGCGGCTGGCCTGGCCGCTGGCCTTTATCGCGATGATGCTGGCGGCTGGCTGGTGGGGCATGTCGGGCGCGAGTCTGCCCGGCGTCGAGACCGGCATCGCGGTCTCCATCGTCATTCTCGGGCTTGCCATCGTCTTCCGCGCCAGGCCGCCGCTCGCTGCGGGCGCGGCCGCATGCGCCATCTTCGCGATCTTCCACGGCCACGCCCATGGCGCGGAACTTCCCGACGGCGCGAGCGGGCTCGGCTATGCGACCGGCTTCGTCGTCGCCACGGCCGGCCTGCATGGAATAGGGCTCGTGCTCGCGGCGCAGATTTCCCGCTTCGCTCCGCTTGTCGCCCGCGCGATCGGCGGCGGGCTGGTGGCCGCCGGCGTCGCCATTCTCGCCGGATAGTCGCCCCGCACTGTTCGCGGATCATGAGGTCGGACCTGAAAATCCTGATCGTCGACGCCAGTCCGGTGCGCGCGGCCATCATCGAGGAGGGCCTGCGCGAGGCCGGATTCACCGACCTCGTCCGCATCGGCGCGACCAACGGGCTCGTCGCCGCCATCGAACGGCATGATCCCGACGTGGTGGTGATCGATCTGGAAGACCCCAGTCGCGACGCGCTGGCCGACATGTTCCTCGTCTCGAGCCATGTGAAGCGGCCGATCACCATGTTCGTCGACCAGTCGGATTCGGCCTCGATCGAGGCCGCCGTCGAGGCTGGCGTCTCGGCCTATATCGTCGACGGGCTGAAGAAGGAGCGCATGCAGCCGATCCTGCAGACCTGCATCAGCCGCTTCAACGCCTTCCGCAAGCTGCGCGACGAACTCGACGAGGCCCGCTCCCAGCTCGAGGACCGCAAGACGATCGATCGCGCCAAGGGCATCGTGATGCGTCTCAAGGGTCTTCCCGAGGACGAGGCCTACGCCCTGATGCGGAAGACCGCGATGAACGAGAAACGCAAGATCGGCGACATCGCCCGTTCGATCATCACGGCCGCCGAGGTGCTGAAATGACGCTTCACCTCAGGGTCGGCTTCATGCCGCTGGTCGATTGCGCGCTGGTCGTGCTGGCAAGGGACGAGGGTTTTGCGGAATCCGAAGGGCTCGATCTCGAACTCGTGCGCGAGGTTTCCTGGTCGAACCTGCGCGACAAGCTCAACGTCCGTTTGCTCGACGCCGCCCATATGCTGGGTCCAGCCGCGGTCGCCGCCACGCTCGGCGTCGGCGGCGTGCGCGCGCCGATGGCCGTGCCGATGGCGCTCAATCTCGACGGCGCCGCGATCACGGTTTCTCTGCGGCGCTTCGAGGAGATGGCGCGGCTGGTCGATGGCGACATGGCCGATCCGTCAGTCTCCGCGCGGGCGCTGGCGGCCATGGTGGCCCGGCGCAAGGCTTCGGGTCTGCCGCAGCTGACCTTCGCCGCCGTTTTCGGCTTCTCCAGCCACACCTACCTGTTGTGCGAATGGCTGGCCAAGGGGGCACTGAGGCTCGGCGAGGACGTCCGGTTCGAGGTCGTGCCGCCGCCCCAGACCGTCGAGGCGCTGACCAGCGGCCGGGTCGACGGCTTCTGCGCGGGCGCGCCCTGGAATGCGGCCGCGGTCGCGGCCGGCGTCGGCGCGATGGTCCTGGCGAGCGTCGATCTGCGCCGGAACTGCCCCGACAAGGTGCTGGCCTGGCGCGCCGACGACGCCGAGCGCCGCGCCGCGGCCGTCGGCAAGCTCAGCGCCGCCATCCTGCGGGCCAGCGACTGGGCCTGCGATCCCCGGAACACTGAGCGCTTCGCCCGCCATCTCTCCGCGCCCGACCGGCTCGCCCTCCCGGTCGAGATCCTCGAGCCCGTCCTGCGCTTCGAACTGAGGCAGGGCGCCGGCCGGCCGGCGCGGCAGGTGGAGCGCTTCATCCGCTTCGACCGCGCCGCGCTGCGGCCAGACCCCGCGCATGCGGACTGGATTCTGGCGGGCATGGAACAGGCCGGGCAGGTCGTCCCGACGGCCGGCATGGCCGAGCAGGCGCGGGCGGTCTTTCGACCCGCCCTGTTTCCGGGCAGCGAGCCCTGATCGACGTCGGCTGCGCGTTTTTTGAGCGAATGCAGTCGAATTGTGCGCCGCAACATTGCGTGTCGCGGAGTATGGTCGCCGATGGCGCCTGAGCCAAATCGTTGTAATTCAAAGAAGACCTCGATCGTCGCCCGCTGGCACGATCCTTGATAGGCCTTGGCCAACGCGGCCAACGCTGCCCGCGTCATCCTCCGGACGGAATGCACAGCAACGCCGCTGTCGAACGGTGCCTTCGGGCGCGTTTCGCGCGGCGTTTTTCGTATCGGCGGGTGGTGGGCGGCCGGAATTCAACGAAGCGAGGCATCGATGACGCAGACGATCGAGACCAGGTCCACGAAAAACGGCGCGAGCCGCCGCCGCTTGCTGCAGCTATCGGGCGCGGCGGCGCTGTTGCAGGCCGCCAAGTTGGCGTTGCCGGCCGGCGCGTTCGCGCAAGCCACCGGTCCCGAGGTCAAGGGCACGAAACTCGGCTTCATCGCCCTGACGGACGCCGCGCCGCTCATCATCGCCAAGGAAAAAGGCATCTACGCGAAATACGGCCTTCCCGACATGGACATCGCGAAGCAGGCATCCTGGGGCGCGACGCGCGACAACATGTCCCTCGGCTTCAAGAACAACGGCATCGATGGCGGCCACATCCTGTCGCCCAAGCCCTATCTCTACGGCACCGGCAAGGTGATGCAGAACAGCCAGCCACTGCCGATGTACACGCTCCTGCGCCTGAACGAGGACTGCCAGGGCCTGTCGGTCTCCAACGAATACAAGGACCTGAATGTCGGCACCGACGCATCGGCCCTGAAGGAGGCCTTTGCGAAGAAGAAGGCCGCCGGCAAGGAGGTCAAGGCCGCGATGACCTTCCCGGGCGGCACCCATGATCTCTGGATCCGCTACTGGCTCGCCGCCGGCGGCATCGACCCCGACAGCGAGGTGTCGACCATCGTCGTGCCGCCCGCCCAGATGGTGGCGAACATGAAGGTCGGCACGATGGACTGCTTCTGCGTCGGCGAGCCATGGAACGAGCAACTCGTCAACCAGAACATCGGCTTCACCGCCTGCACCACGGGCGAGGTCTGGTTCAAGCATCCCGAGAAGGTGCTCGGCATGCGGGCCGATTTCGTCGACCAGAACCCGAAGGCGACCATGGCCATCATGATGGCGACGATGGAAGCCCAGATGTGGTGCGAAAAAATGGAGAACAAGCAGGAAATGGCCGAGATCATCGGCCGTCGCCAGTGGTTCAATGTCCCGGTCGCCGACATCATCGGCCGCATCCGGGGCGACATCAATTACGGGCGTGGCAAGGTCGCCAAGAACACCAACCTGCTGATGAAATTCTGGGGCGAGGGCGGCTCGGTCTCCTATCCGTGGAAGTCGCTCGATGCGTGGTTCGTCACCGAGAACATGCGCTGGGGCAAGTTCGACGCCAACACCGACATCAAGGCGCTGGTCGACAAGACCAACCGCTCCGACCTCTGGCGCGAAGCCGCCAGGACGCTCGGCGTGGCCGGCGCTCCTACGGCTGACTCGCGCGGCGTCGAGACCTTCTTCGACGGCGTGAAGTTCGATCCGGCGGCGCCGATGGACTACCTCAAGGCTCTCAAGATCAAGCGGATCGCCTGAGACCATGGCCGAGCCGCTGGTCATCGTGGGGAAGGGCATGGCCGCGACGCGGCTGGTTGACGAACTCAGCCAGCGCGCGCTCGGCCGCTATTCCATCGCGGTGATCGGCGAGGAGGGCAGGCTTGCCTATAACCGGGTGCTGTTGTCACCGCTGCTGGCCGGCGAGGTCGCCGCGCCCGACATCGAGCTGAAGCCCGCCGCCTGGTGGAAGGCGCGCGGCGTCTCGACGATCTATGGCCGCGCCGTCGCCGGCATCGATCGCGCGCGCAATACAGTCACGCTGAGCGACGGGCTCAGCCTGCCCTATGGCAAGCTCGTGCTCGCCACCGGCTCGAAGCCGCTGAAGCCGCCCTTTCCGGGCGGCGACCTGCCGGGCGTCGCGACATTCCGCGACACGCGCGATGTCGAGACGATGCGGTCTTACGCCGGGCGCGGCGCGCGCATCGTCGTCATCGGCGGCGGCCTGCTCGGGCTGGAGGCCGCCTATGGGCTGTCGAAGGCCGGCGGCGAGGTCACGCTGCTGCATCTGGTCGATCGCCTGATGGAGCGCCAGCTCGACGCCGAGGGGGCGGCCCTGCTGGCGTCGGCCATGGCCGAGCGCGGCATCGCGGTTCGGCTCAACAGCGCGACGAAGGGTTTCGTTGGAACCGACAGGGTCGAGGGCGTCGAGCTGCAGGATGGCGCGGTCATCCCGGCCGACCTCGTCGTCATCGCCATCGGCGTCCGCCCCAATGTCGAACTGGCGAAGGCCGCCGGGCTCACCGTCAATCGCGGCGTCGTCGTCGACGACGCGATGGCGAGCGACGATCCCGCCATCTTCGCCATCGGCGAATGCGCCGAGCATCGCGGCCAGGTCTACGGGCTGGTCGAGCCGGCCTATGAGCAGGCCCGCGTGCTGGCGACGAACCTTGCCGGCAAGAGCGCGTCCTATGCCGGCTCGCTGCTGTCCACCAATCTCAAGGTCTCGGGCGTCGGCGTCTTCTCGGCCGGCGAGTTCGAGGCGGCCGGCGACGCGGAGACGGTCGTCCTGCGGGATCCCGCGTCCGGCATCTATCGCAAGTTCGTGCTGCGCGAGGGCCGGCTCGCCGGCTGCGTGCTGGTCGGCGATACGCGCGGCGCGCTGTTCTATCTCGGCCTGATCCGCTCCGGGCAGGACATCTCGGCGATCCGCGCCGACCTGCCTTTCGGCGAGCCCTACTGCACAGGCCGCGCTCTTCCGGAGGCCGCCTGACATGCGGGTCGACGGCGCGCTTCCCGGCCCCGGCATTCCCGATGCGGCCATCCGCACGACCTGCCCCTATTGCGGCGTCGGCTGCGGCTTGCTGGCGACGCCCGATGGCAAGGGCGGCGCATCGATCGCGGGGGACCCCGCCCATCCCGCCAATTTCGGCCGGCTCTGCTCCAAGGGCTCGGCGCTGGCCGAGACGCTGGGCCTGGGCGCGCGCGTGCTGCATCCGCTGATGCGGAACACCACCGGCGGCTATGATCGCGTCGCGTGGGACGCAGCGCTCGACGCCGTCGCCGAGGGCCTGAGGGCGATCATCGCGAAGGACGGCCCGGAGGCGGTCGCCTTCTATCTCTCCGGCCAGCTTCTGACCGAGGACTACTACGTCGCCAACAAGCTGATGAAGGGCTTCATCGGCTCTCCCCATGTCGACACCAATTCGCGGCTGTGCATGTCCTCCACGGTGGCCGGCCACAGGCGCGTGCTCGGCTCCGACACGGTGCCGGGCAATTACGAGGATCTCGATTGCGCCGACCTGATCGTGCTGGTCGGCTCCAACGCGGCCTGGTGCCATCCGGTGCTGTTCCGCCGGATGCAGGAGAACAGGACCGGGCGCGGCGCGAAACTCGTCGTCATCGATCCGCGCGTCACCGCGACCGCCGAGGACGCCGATCTGGTGCTGCCGCTGAAGCCCGGCTCCGACAGCGTGCTGTTCGCAGGGCTGCTGGCGCATCTGACCGATGCCGGGCTGACCGACCAGACCTATCTCGCCCGCCATGTCGCAGGGTTCGACGAGGCGCTGGCCAACGCCCGCGCCATCGCGCCCGACCTTGCCACGATCGGGCGGCGCACCGGGCTGGCCGCAGCCGAAATCACGGCCTTCTACGCGCTCTGGGCCGGCACGCCCGCCGTCGTCACCGCCTGGAGCCAGGGCGTCAACCAGTCGGCGCAAGGCGCCGACAAGGTCGCCGCGATCCTGCACTGCCATCTCGCCACGGGCCGCATCGGCCGGCCGGGCGGCGGGCCGTTTTCGCTGACCGGCCAGCCCAACGCCATGGGCGGGCGCGAGGTCGGCGGACTGGCCAACATGCTGGCCGCCCATATGGGCTACTCGGCCCCCGAGATCGACCGTGTCCGCCGCTTCTGGAACGCGCCGAACATGGCGAAGGCCGAGGGTCTCAAGGCCGTCGCCATGCTCGACGCGGTCGCCGACAAACGCATCAAGGCCTTCTGGGTGATGGCGACGAACCCCGCCGTCTCCCTGCCGCGCGCCGACCATGTCATGGCGGCGCTGCGCGGGCTCGACCTCTTCGTCGTCTCCGAGAACGTGCTCTCCAACGACACGCTGGCCGCCGGCCCGCATGTCATCCTGCCCGCCGCCGCCTGGGGCGAGAAGGACGGCACGGTCACCAATTCCGAGCGCCGCATCTCGCGGCAGCGTGCGTTTCTGCCGCTGCCGGGCGAGGTCAGGCCGGATTGGTGGATCGTCTGCGAAGTCGCCCGCCGCCTCGGATTCGGGCAGGGCTTCGGCTACACGCAGGTCTCGCAGATCTATGCCGAGCACGCCGCTCTGTCGGCCTTCGAGAACGCCGGAACCCGCGATTTCGACATCGGCGCCCATGCCGCCCTCCAGAAGCGGGCCTACGACACGCTGAAACCTGTGCAATGGCCCGCCCCCGCAGGCCAGCCGGCGGGAACCGCGCGCCTCTTCGCCGATGGCGGCTTTTTCACCGCCGAAGGCCGCGCCCAGATGAAGCCGCTGGCCATGCCGGCTCTGGCAACTGCCACCAGCGATGCCTTTCCGCTGCTGCTCAATACCGGCCGTGTCCGTGACCACTGGCACACCATGACGCGCACCGGCCTGAGCCCGCGCCTGTCGGCTCATATCAGCGAGCCGACCGTTCATGTGCATCCGTCGGACACCACCGCTCACGGGCTGACACAAGGCGGCTTCGCGCGGGTCTCGAACACCCATGGCGCGGTCGTGCTCAAGGTCGCGCTCGATGCGGGTCTGCAGCCCGGCTCGCTCTTCGCGCCGATCCACTGGTCTGCCGAGACGGCGTCGCATGCCCGCGTCGGCGCGGCCGTGCAGCCGGCCTGCGATCCGTTCTCCGGGCAGCCCGAAATGAAGGCGACGCCGTCGGCGATCGCGCCCGTGGCTTACGCCTTTCAGGGCTTCGTCCTGTCGCGCGAGAGCTTTGCGCTGCCCGAAGGAAGCTGGTGGGCGAAGGTCGCGGTCGAGGGCGGCGAGGGCCGGCTCTTCGCCAGCGACACCTCTATCGAAAACTGGATGGAGCATGTCCGCGCGGCCTTCGGCACGGCCGGCCTCGCCGAGATGATCGACCGGAAGGCCGGGCTCTATCGCTGCGCGGTGACACAAGACGGCAGGCTCGCCGCGGCGCTCTTCGTCGCGCCGGCTGGCCGCGCGCCGCTCTGGGATACGGTGAAGGCGAGCTTCGCCGATGACGCCGCCGTCCCCGAGAACCGCCTGGCGCTGCTCGCCGGCCGCGCGCTCGACGGCGCGGGCGATCCCGGCCCGACCGTCTGCGCCTGCTTCGGCGTCGGCCTCAATGTGATCCGCGCGGCCTTCGCCACGGGCGGGGCGCTCAGCCCCGAGGACATCGGCCGCCAGCTCAAGGCCGGCACGAATTGTGGTTCCTGCCTGCCGGAAATCCGCCGCCTCGGCGCGCAGACGCGCGAGACGGTGGCCGCATGAGCATCGCTTTCGACGAAACCAACCAGAGGAGATCCGAGATGGGTCAGGCTGTCCTGAAGAGCGGCACGGTGGGCGCGAAGGTCGTCGCGCTGCCGGCCGTGCAGGCCGAGGTGGTTGCGCTTCCAGCCATCGCGTCGAAGCCGCTGCTCGAGCGCTTGTCGCCCTGGCTCAGGTCGGTGCTCGTCAACGTGCTGCCGCCGCTGGTGACGGTCGCGCTGATGCTGCTGTTCTGGGAGATCGCGGCGTCGGGCCCGCAATCCTCGCTGCCGCCGCCCTCCAAGATATGGACGGAGGCCAGGGATCTGATCGTCGAGCCGTTCTTCTGGACGGGATCGCAGGACATCGGGCTCGGCTGGCGAATCCTGGTCTCGCTCCAGCGCGTCGCCATCGGCTTCAGCCTCGCGGCGGTCGTCGGCATCCTGCTGGGGGCGCTCGTCGGCCAGTCGGTCTGGGCGATGCGCGGTCTCGATCCGGTCTTCCAGGTGCTGCGGACCGTGCCGCCGCTGGCCTGGCTGCCGCTGTCGCTGGCGGCTTTCCGGGACAGCCAGCCCTCGGCGATCTTCGTGATCTTCATCACTGCGATCTGGCCGGTGATCATCAACACGGCGGTCGGCATCCGCAACATCCCGCAGGATTACCGCAACGTCGCGCAGGTGCTGCGGCTGAACCAGGTCGAGTTCTTCTTCAAGGTCATGGTGCCCTCGGCCGCGCCCTACATCTTCACCGGGCTTCGCATCGGCGTCGGTCTGTCCTGGCTCGCCATCGTCGCGGCCGAGATGCTGACCGGCGGCGTCGGCATCGGCTTCTTCATCTGGGATGCGTGGAACTCCTCGCGCCTGTCCGACATCATCGTGGCGCTCGTCTATATCGGCGTCGTCGGCTTCGTGCTCGACAAGCTCGTCGCCTTCATCGGCTCCGTGGTCACCCGCGGCGCCATCGTGAACTGAGGAGAGCCGATATGAGCGCCCCCTATCTGAAGATCGACCATGTCGACAAGCGCTTCCAGCGCGGCGCGGCGACGACCGAGGTCCTCAAGGACATCAACCTCGTCATCGACAAGGGCGAGTATGTCTCGGTCATCGGCCATTCCGGCTGCGGCAAGTCGACCTTGCTCAATATCATCGCGGGGCTGACCCCGGTCAGCGCCGGCGCGGTGCTGCTGGAGAACCGCGAGGTCTCCGAGCCCGGCCCGGAACGCGCTGTGGTGTTCCAGAACCACTCGCTGCTGCCCTGGCTGACCGTCTACGACAATGTCGCGCTCGCCGTGAACAAGGTCTTCGGTTCGACCAAAAGCAAGGCGCAGCGGCATGACTGGATCATGCATAATCTCGATCTCGTCCAGATGGGCCACGCCAGGGACAAGCGTCCGGCCGAGATCTCGGGCGGCATGAAGCAGCGCGTCGGCATCGCGCGCGGGCTGGCCATGGAACCCAAGATCCTGCTGCTCGACGAGCCTTTCGGGGCGCTCGACGCGCTGACCCGCGCCCATCTGCAGGATTCGATCATGCAGATCCACGCCTCGCTCGGAAACACCATGATAATGATCACCCATGACGTGGACGAGGCGGTTCTGCTCTCGGACCGGATCGTGATGATGACCAACGGCCCCTCCGCCCGCATCGGCGAGGTGCTGGACGTGCGGTTGGAGCGTCCGCGCAAGCGGCTCGATCTGGTCGCCGACCGCACCTACATCGCCGCCCGCGAGGCGGTTCTGAAATTCCTCTACGAGCGTCACAGGTTCGTGGAGGCGGCGTGACCGCTCCGTCATTGCGAGGAGCGTCAGCGACGAAGCAACCCAGGGGGACGTCGGGTGCTGCCGCCCCTGGGTTGCTTCGCTTCGCTCGCAATGACGGAAAGCTGAAAGCGAGACCATGAGCGACGATTTCACCCCCGACCAGAAGCGCTATCTCGAGGGCTTCACAAGCGGCATGCAGTCCGCGCGCGCCGCGCGTGGCCTCGGCCCGCTCGGCGGTGCGCCGGTGGCTGGCGGCAAGGCCGCGCCGGCAGGCCCAGACAAGGAGCATCAGGAAGCGCAAGCCAAAACCGTCGCCGCTGGTGGCAGGCTTGTGGATCAGGAGAAATGGAAGGCGGCCGAGCACCCCTTTGACGCCTATTCGCGCTTCAAGGCGCAGGCCGAGGCCGGAACCTACCCGAAGCCGGAGGACAATTTCCGCTGGCGCTATCACGGCCTGTTCTACGTGGCCCCGGCCCAGAACAGCTATATGTGCCGCCTTCGCATCCCAAACGGCATCCTCAGGGCCTGGCAGTTCGCGGGCGTCGCCGATCTCGCCGAGCGGCTCTGCGGCCCCTACAGCCACGTCACCACCCGCGCCAACCTGCAGGTCCGCGAGATTCCGGCGGAGAACGCGCCGGCGCTGATCGAGGGCCTCGCCGATCTCGGCCTCACCGCCAAGGGCTCGGGCGCCGACAACATCCGCAACGTCACCGGCTCCGCCACCGCCGGCATCGACCCGCTCGAACTGCTCGACACGCGGCCCCATGCCCGCGCCTGGCATCACCATATCCTGAACGACCGCTCGCTCTACGGGCTCCCGCGCAAATTCAACGTCGCCTTCGACGGGGCAGGCTCGATCGCGACGCTGGAGGACACCAATGACATCGGTTTTCAGGCGATCGAGGTCGGGGAGGGCGCGAGCTTCGACGGCCAGCCGGTCGCGCCCGGCATCTGGTATCGCCTCGCGCTTGGCGGAATCACCGGCCATCACGACCTCGCCCGCGACACCGGAATCATCGTCGCGCCAAGCGATGCGGTCGCGGTAGCGGACGCGATCGTGCGCGTCTTCATCGCCCATGGCGACCGCACCAACCGGGCGAAGTCGCGGCTGAAATACGTGCTCGATAGCTGGGGCTTCGACAAATTCCTCGCCGCCGTGGAAGAAAAACTCGGCCGCAGGCTGATCCGGCTCGATGCGGGCTTCGTGCAGCCGCGCCCGGTCTATGACCGGCTCGCCCATATCGGCGTGCATCCGCAGATGCAGGCGGGTCTGAACTGGATCGGCGTCGCGCTGCCGGTCGGCAAGCTCAGCGTGGCGCAGATGCGGACCATCGCGGATATTTCGCAGGCCTGCGGCGACGGCGATATCCGCCTCACCGTCTGGCAGAACCTGCTGATCTCCGGCGTGCCGGACGCCAAGGTCGACGACGTGCTGGCGAACCTGAAGGCGGTCGGCCTGTCGGCCGAGACCTCGATCCTGCGCGCCGGGCTGATCGCCTGCACCGGCGCGACGGGCTGCAAGTTCGCCGCCGCCCACACCAAGGAGGACGCGCTCGCCATCGCAGCCCATTGCGAGCCGCGCATCACGCTGGACGCGCCCGTCAACATCCACCTGACCGGCTGCCATCATAGCTGCGCGCAGCACTATATCGGCGATCTCGGCCTGATCGGCGCGAAGGCGCCGGTTGGCGAGGATGGCGACACCGTGCCGGGCTACGACGTGCTGGTCGGCGGCGGCTACGGCGTCGATGGCGGCATGGCGAGGCCATTCCGCGAAAAAGTGCGCGCCGAGGATGCGCCCGCGCTGGTCGAAGCGATCCTGCGGACCTGGGCTGTGCATCGCGCGACGCCCGAGGAGAGCTTCGTCGCCTTTGCGCGGCGTTACGAGATCGCGAAGCTGCAGGCGCTGGTGGCGCGGACGGAGGCGGCGGAGTGATCGAGCGAACGTTTGACGTGCCGGCTCCGTGTCCCCTTCCCTCCGCTTGCGGTGGGGAAGGGTTAGGGATGGGGGGGCGCAAAGTCGGAACTCTGTTCTTGTTGGTTGAGCCGAGCGGCACTGCCCCCCACCCAACCCTCCCCCCCGCAAGCGGGGGGAGGGCTATTCGTCGTGGCTCCAGCCCGTTCTCGTTCGGCGCAGCGCCATGACCCTCCAGTCCCCGTCGCCCCTCGTCCAGGTCCTGCCCGAGACCGCGCCTTTCAGCGAGGA
>JAESFX010000051.1_pt1 | contig 211540 bp, 185 predicted proteins | sample 9269501 | NCBI WGS metagenome assembly JAESFX01 (sample SAMN14515570, study PRJNA621655) | algae metagenome | isolation source: Desmonostoc geniculatum HA4340-LM1 and co-occurring heterotrophs from cave... | place: USA: Maniniholo cave, Kauai, Hawaii | collected 2009-07-28 | reverse complement strand
AAAAAAGTCTGTCAAAAAATAAATTGACAGACCCTTATTCAAGTGCGTCAAAAACGTAGGAGCGACACAGACGCTTGACAGGTTTCGTTCATATCAGTGTCATCTGAGTCCGTTAGACTTTCAATATTACGAAAAAGCTGCAAATAGAGACTCTGCGGTCCGTTAGCGAGAGTAGAACGTTTCCGCTCCGTTGCTCACAATGAATCGACTGCATCTTGGTGACCGTTAACGCAGCGCGGTGGAGGCTTGGTTGTTGCCTTCGCCCCACGCTGCCGCTGCCTTGCAAGCGCTGGTCGACGCTGGCGCGCGCGCGCGCCCGCCCGCCCGCTGCCGCCACCGGCCCGGCGTGCGCCGCTCGCCAAACGTCGATGCGATTTACGGCAGGTCGATCGTGACTTCCTTGCCCGCCGCGGAAGAACGGAGGATGCCGTCGATGATGGCCTGGTTGTACAAAATCTCCGAAGCCGGAATCGGCGCGGCGTCCCCGTTCCGCAGAGCGCGGACGAAGTCCTTTACCTTCTCCTCGAAGACGTTCAGGTTATGCTCGATGCGCGGCAGCGGCGTCTGCGTATGCTGTCCCAGCAGGTCGTGGTACAACGTCATGCTGCCGACCTGACCGTCCCACACGCCGGACCAAGGACCTTGGCCGGCTGGCGTTACTTTAAGCCCTGCGTCCGTGCCGAGGAACGTGGATGCGCCCAGCGTATCCATGTGCATGGCCCACGATATTTTGAACTGGAGCGTAATGCCCCCCTCCAGACGGATGAAGGCGGCGCCGAAATCCTCGACGTCGAAGCGGCTGGCTTCGGGATGATAGGCCGGGTTGGTGCCAAAATAGTTCGAGGTTACCGCCGATACCGTCAGCGGCTTCGGATATCCCAGCGCCTGGAGCGCGAAGTCGAGCGAGTAGCAGCCGATATCGGCCATTGCGCCCGCGCCGGCAAGCTCTTTGCGAATGAACGTGCCGCCCGGCATCCCTCTGCGGCGTCCGCCGCCTACTTCCACGTAATACACCTTGCCGAGCTTGCCCTCTTGTATCACTTGGCGAATCAGCTTCATGTTGGGGTCGTAACGCGGCTGGAAGCCGACGGTCAGCATGCGGCCCGTGTCCTCGGACGCCTGCGTCATCTCGATCGCTTCGTCCAGCGTGACGGACATCGGCTTCTCCAGGAGCACGTTTTTGCCCGCGCGCAGCGAGTCAAGAGTGGTTTGGTAATGGGATACGTTGGGCGTGCAGATGCTGACGCCGTCCAGATCAAGCTCTAGCAGCCTGCGGTGATCCTCGAAAGCAACCGCTTCCGTAAGTCCCGCCGCCGATAGGAATTGCGCCGCTCTCCCCGGCACGACATCGGCCGCGCCCACGATTTCTACATCCTCCATATTCTGATAAGCCCTAAGATGTCCGCCTGCGATGCCGCCGCTTCCGATGATGCCGATGCGAATGGTTTTGCCCATGGTGGTGAAGTCATCCCCTTATTCGATAATTGTGACATTACCCCCATCGTAACATCAGTCCCGTTATGGAAGTAGTGGATCATTGCGTCATAAACACCGTACAATATCGCGACATCGATCGGTGCGCGAGACCAAAAGCCGAAAAATCCGGTTGTGCGCGGTACTCAATGAACCCTGCGAATTTTGGTGCTCCTGCACAATGACAGCGGAAGGAGCTTGCGATTATGATGTAGGAACATAAACAAGGCAATGGAATGATCGTTCACACCTATAGGGGGCGGGCTTCGCATATGGCAGATAAGGATGGGATGGACACCGTTATCCGGAACGGCAGGGTCGTGCTCCGGGACGAAGTGCGCGTTATGGACATAGGCATTAAAGACGGCGTCATCGCGCAGCTGGGCGACGCGGGATTGCCGGCGGGGGAGCGGGAGATCGACGCGGCGGGACTCGTCGTCATGCCGGGCATGATCGACGCCCACGTCCACTTGAACGAGCCGGGACTCGGCGATTGGGAAGGGTTCGAGACGGGCTCCGCGGCGCTGGCGGCGGGGGGCGTTACCGCTTACCTCGACATGCCGCTGAACGGCGTGCCGCCAACGGTCACGGAGTCGGCTCTCCGCCAGAAGCTTGCGGCGGCAGAGGGACGTTCCCATGTCGATTACGCGCTATGGGGCGGGCTGGTGCCTGGCAAGCTAGAGCATTTGCTTCCCCTTCACGAGGCGGGCGTCATCGGCTATAAGGCGTTCATGTCCGAGCCGGGCGGACCGGGCGAGGATGCTTTTGCCCGCGTGGACGATTATACGCTGCTTGAGGGGATGAAGATCATCGCAGGGACCGGGAAGGTGCTCGCCCTGCATGCAGAAAGCGAGCCGCTCGTCTCCAAGCTGGCGGAAGCGGCGATGCGCGAAGGCCGGACGTCGGCAGCCGACTTTGTCGCTACGAGGCCGATCGTCGCCGAGCTGGAGGCGATCCACCGGGCGCTCTTCTACGCGGAACAGACGGGCTGCGCGCTGCATATCGTGCACGTCAGCAGCGCGGCCGGCATTCGGCTCATCGCCGAGGCGCGGCGCAGGGGCGTCGACGTGACGGCGGAAACCTGCCCGCATTACCTCGTTCTGACGGACGACATGCTGGCGAGCAAAGGCGCCGCCGCCAAATGCGCGCCGCCGCTGCGTAGCGCGGCAGAGCAGGAAAAATTATGGGAGACCGTAATGGGGGGCCTCGTTCAGGTGATCGCTTCCGACCATTCTCCGTGTCCGGAGGAGATGAAGCTCGCGGAGCATTTTGCCGGGGCATGGGGCGGTATCGCGGGGGCTCAGAGCTCGCTGACGCTGCTCGTCGGGGAGGGTCACGTCAAACGCGGCATTCCGCTTACTGAGATTAGCCGAATGCTCAGCTACGAGCCGGCCAAACGTTTCGGGCTGCTGGACAGGAAGGGCGAGATTCGGATCGGGGCGGACGCGGATTTGGCGCTGGTGGATCTTGCCGCCGCGCATGAACTCAAGAAAGAGCATTTATATCACAAACATAAACATAGTCCGTATATCGGCGAGACCATGCTGTGCGCCGTGCAAGCAACGTTATCGCGGGGGCGCGTCGTCTACGAGCGGGAAACCGGACATGCGGGAGGTATGGCGGGGGAATGGCTGAAATATCGTAAAGCTTAGGCAAGGGGTGGCAGCTGATGGGATTACAGGCGAGGATGCCGGAAGCGGAGAAGGAAGAGCTCCTCGGCCGGTTGGAATCAAAGATTGGCGAATTTCTGGAATGGTTGGCGGCGTATTCGGCGGAAGGCGCGGGCGTGACGCGTCTGCTCTACTCGCCGCAATGGCTGGAGGCGCAGCGGGCGCTGCTAGGCAGGCTTGGCGAGATGGGGCTGGACGCGTCGTTCGACGAGGTCGGCAACGTGTTCGGCAGGCTTGCGGGCAAGAAGACGGAGTTGCCTCCTATCGTGACGGGGTCGCATATCGATACGGTGGTCAGCGGCGGGCGGTATGACGGGGCGTATGGCATCGCCGCGGCGTGCATCGCGCTGGAGTATTTGAGCGAGACCTACGGCGCGCCGGTACGCACGCTTGAAGCGGTGTCGCTGAGCGAGGAGGAAGGGAGCCGATTCCCGATGGCGTATTGGGGATCCGGCAGCATCGCCGGCGAGAGGAGCTTTGAGAGCGTACGGGAGCTAATCGATCCGGACGGGATCGCCTTCGAGGAGGCGATGCGAGGCTGCGGCTTCGGCGAGGGGAGCGGAAAGCCCGCGCGCCGCGATGACATCGGCGCGTTTGTCGAGCTGCACATCGAGCAGGGCTCCGTGCTGGAGAGCGAAGGTCTGGCCGTCGGCGTGGTCGACGCCATCGTCGGGCAGCGGCGCTTTCAAGTCAAGCTGGGCGGCGAGGCCAACCATGCGGGAACGACGCCGATGCTCATGCGCCGCGACGCGCTGGAAGGAGCGGGAGCGATGATGGCGCTGCTGCGCGAGGAGGCGATGCGGCGAGGCGCGCCTCTGGTCGCGACGGTGGGCCGGTTGCTCGCGTCGCCCAACGTGCCGAACGTTGTGGCGGGCGAAGCGAGCTTTACCGTTGACGTCCGTCACTCCGACGCGGCCGAGCTGGATCGTTTCTGTCGCTGGTTCCCGGTCGCCTTCGGCGAGGCCGCGGAGGCCCGCGGACTGGCGTTCGAATGCGAGGAGTGGTTCCGCGAGGAGCCGGCGCCGATGGATGATGCGCTGAAAGGGCGGCTGGACGAAGTATGCGCGGAGCTTGGCTTCGCATCTAGGCGGATGGTTAGCGGGGCGGGCCATGACGCGCAGATGTTCCAGCGGCTGTGCCCGTCGGCGATGCTGTTCGTGCCGAGCAGGGGAGGACTGTCGCACGCCCCCGAAGAATTTACTTCATTAAGAGAGCTCGCCACGGGGGTGCTCGTGCTGACGGAGCTGCTATACCGATTGGGCTACGAGGAGGAGACGCTTCCATGACCATATACAAAGACCTATCCCCGTCGCCGCGCACGATCATGACGCCGGGGCCGGTAGAGGTAGATCCGCGCGTGCTGCGCGCCATGTCCTACCCTATTCTGGGGCAGTTCGATCCGGAATTTACGGGTCTCATGAACGAGACGATGGGTATGCTGCGCGAGGTGTTCATGACGGGCAACCAGTGGGCTTACCCGGTGGACGGAACGTCCAGATCGGGCATCGAGGCGGTGCTGGTGAGCCTGATCGAGCCGGGCGATGTGGTGCTTGTTCCCGTCTACGGCCGATTCGGCCATTTGCTGGTGGAGATCGCGAGGCGCTGCGGGGCGGAGGTCATCACGCTGGAGAAGGAATGGGGCAGCGTCTTCGCGCCGGAGGAAATTATATCCGGCATCCGCGCCCATCGTCCCGCGATCGTGGCGATAGTGCACGGGGAGACGTCGACGGGACGGCTGCAGCCGCTGGACGGCATCGGAGCGGCGTGCCGCGAGCTGGACGCGCTGTTCGTCGTCGACGCGGTCGCCACGATCGGCGGCGTCAGGGTGGCGACGGACGAATGGGAGATCGACGCCGTCATGGGCGGGACGCAGAAGTGCCTGTCCGTGCCGGCCGGGCTGGCCCCGGTGACGTACAACGACAGGGCGGAGGCCAAGCTGCTGAAGCGCAAGGTAATCGAACGGGGGCTGATGACGGCGGAAGAAGCGGCTGGACGGATGAGCGGCGCTTCTCCGACTCCAGATTTCCCCATACAGAGCAATTATCTCGACCTTAGCCAGCTGCAGGATTATTGGAGCCCGGCAAGGCTTAACCATCATACGGAAGCGACGTCAATGCTGTATGCGCTCCGCGAAGGGCTGCGGCTCGTGCTGGAGGAAGGACTGGAGCAGCGTTTCGCGAGACATCGGCTTCAAGAATCGGCGCTCGTCGCGGGCATCGAAGCGATGGGACTGCGGCTGTTCGGAGACCCGGCGCACAAAATGCCGGTCGTGGCATGCATCGAGATCCCGGAAGGCATCGACGGCGAATCCGTGCGCTCCATGCTGCTCGGCGAGTTCGGCATCGAAATCGCAAGCTCGTTTGGAGCGCTCAAGGGTCGCATTTGGCGAATCGGCACGATGGGCTACAGCTGCAGTAAGCGGAACGTGCTGCTCACGCTCGGCGCGCTGGAGGCGGTGCTGCTGCGGCACGGCGCCAAGGTGGACGCTGGCGCAGGGCTGCAGGCGGCGATGGACGTATACGCGATCGGGCGTTAAGCCGTCTCGCGTCTCGCATGGAGTCGACGAAAATCGGAAGGCAGCGGGCGGAGCCGCTGTCTTTTTTTTGCCCGCAGCATCGCATGGCTATACGAGACAGGGAATAACTAAAGCGGTAACCGAAATGAGCCGGGATTATCCTATCGTCGACCTATTTTGTGATGGATTCAATCAAATGAAATGATGTAAAATATAAATTAAATGATTTAAGTGCGCAAATTTGACATAAAGGGAGCGGCAAAACATGAAGCTGAACATAGTAGGCGATATAACGGAAGTACGGGCGGGAATGGAGCTGCTTCTGACGGATCTGAAAGTAACGTCGAGCGAGGCTGGCGTACCGGTCGACGTATCGAGATCCGATGGCGAGCTGGAGGTCGGACTGAAAGGCGGACGGGCGTATATCCGATTCGGAGCCAGGCATCAGTTTTTCCGGGCGCTGGGCTTGCTCGTGCAGAACGGGCTGAAGGGCGGCGACTTCCATATCCGGGAGAAGCAGCAGTTCGATGCGATCGGACCGATGTTCGACCTGTCGCGCAACGGCGTGTTGACGCTGAATAGCTTTAAGTTCCTGCTGCGCAAAATGGCGCTGATGGGATTAAACAACGTGATGCTGTATATGGAAGACACGTACGAGATCGAGGGGGAAGCATACTTCGGCTATATGCGCGGCCGTTATTCCGCGGCTGAGCTAAAGGAAATCGACGATTACGCGGATCAGTTCGGCATCGAGGCGTTCCCGAGCATCCAGACGCTGGCCCATCTCGAGGAATTCTTGAAGTGGGAGCCGGTCAAGGCGTATAAGGATACCAAGGGAGCTTTGCTCGCGCAGGACGACCATACCGACAAGCTGGTGCAAAAGATGATCGCCTCGGTCAGCGCGCCGTTCCGCAGCAACAAGATTCACATCGGCATGGACGAAGCGGAGGAGCTCGGGCGCGGCAAGTTTCTGGACCGCAACGGCTTCGTAAGCCGGTTCGACATTATGACGACGCATCTGGAGAAGGTACTGGCTGCGGTACACGAGCTGGGGCTGAAGCCGATGATGTGGAGCGACATGTTCCTCAAGCTCGCGTCCGGCAGCGGCGAGGATTATTACGGCCACGACACGCAAATTCCGGAGGAAATGGCTCGTCGCATCCCCAAGGATGTCGATATGGTGTATTGGGACTATAACCATGTGCAAGAGTCCGACTACGAGACGTTGATCGCGAAGCATCGCCCGCTTGGCAACAATCTTGTTTTCGCCGGGGCGGTGTGGGTGTTCAACACGTTCGGGGTCAATTACGGGCTGTCGCTGCCGGCGACGGAAGCCGCTTTGACCGTCTGCAAGCGCGAAGGCATCCGGGAAGTATACGCGACGATGTGGGGCGACGACGGCATGGAAAGCAATCCGTACATCGCGCTGCTCGGCCTGCAGTTCTACGCGGAGCATGCGTACGCGGAAGGCTCTCCGAGCATGGAGACGGTCGCGGATCGCGTGGCCTTCTGCACGGGGATCGAGGCGGACGCCTATCTGCAGCTGAAGTATCTCGACGAGACGCCTGGCGCGGAGCCGAACAACCAGAAGCAGAGCAATCCTTCGAAGTTCCTGCTCTATCAGGACGTATTGCTGGGACTGTTCGACAAGCAGATCGAAGGTTTGCCGATGAACGCGCATTACGCTCAAGTCGAGCAGGCCATTGCGGCTCGCCGCGATCCGGCAGCCGAGCTGGACTATTTGTTCGACGTGCCTCAGCTGCTCTGCGGCGTCTTGAAGCACAAGAGCGAGGTCGGCATCGCGCTTAAGCGCGCCTACGACGGCGGCGACAAAGCCGAGCTGAAGCGGATCGCGCTGGAGGTGCTTCCTCTGATCTCGGATGGAGTCGCGAAGCTGCGCGCGGCGCATCGCAAGCAGTGGCTCGGCATGTTCAAGCCGTTCGGCTGGGAGGTTATCGACATCCGTTACAGCGGGGTGACGGGCCGGCTGGACACGGCGGCCATGCGCCTCATGGATTACGTCGAGGGCCGAATCGACCGAATACAGGAGCTGGAGCAGGAGCGTCTCGTGTACAGCACGGTCAACCGCTGGAGCGGGAAGGGCGCGGGCTGGTGCAGCTACTACTACCGGATGGCATCGCCGAACGTGTTTTTCCACGTCATTAATCCGTTCTAACCGGCCTTTAAGGACGTACCGCAAGCGAATCCGTTGTTCATGCCTTGCCGCATGGATGCCGGGTTCGCTTTTTTTCGTCTTTGTTAATCGGGAGTGGCTTTGGCTAGGCGGATGCTAAGATAGTTGCTCCAGGGGAGTTGACCCGAGGTTGTGTTTGTAACATACTCCGCGGGTTGTGTTTGTAACGGACTCCGGGGGTTGTGTTTGTAGCGGACTCCGCGGACGCTATTTGGCGAAGATGAGGCCTTTATAATTTTTAACGGACCGTGACGCGCTTATGGGAGTGATATCCGCATAAAAATGACGAAAATGCGCCACTTAGCGGCATCTCAGTCCGTTAGATTTTCCAAAGCGTCAGAATGCCACTCATAGCGGCTCCACGGTCCGTTAGAAAAAGCAATAAAAGGCTAGCAAAATAGTCGTTCGGGCAGGGTTTTTGCAATTAATGGTAGAATACACGGAGTGGTGACACCCGTTCCGCCCCACCGCGCGCTGGGAGCTGCGCGCGGTGCAGAAAGATACATACGGTTTGCGAAGGGTGTTCAAATAATCAAAGTTCATTTGATAGCCCAATGCCCACCATGAATGGAGAGAAGAGAAATGATAAAAAAGATAATGCGAGCGGTAGTTGCGGCCGCTATACTCTGGAGCCCTCCCACAGGGGAAGCAGCTAAAGGCGAGTTGACGATTGAGGAGAAGTACGAGAGATTTAAAAAAGCGGGAGTCTTTCAAGGATACCCTGACGGGGAAGCCCGTCTAGAACAAAACATCACCAGAGCGGAGTTGGCCGTTGTCATGTCTAAGCTCGGCGGCATGGAGGCAGGATCAGAAATAGACCCTCATATTCAATTTGCTGATTTGCAGGGTCACTGGGTTTCTAATACAAATGCAGTACAATATTTGGTGTCCAATCATATTATGCTCGGCAAAGGAAACAATCGATTCGACCCCGACGGGCTGGCGACCATCGAGGAAGTTGCTGCGGTCATAGCGCGACTATTTGAACTTCAGCCCAGTCAAACAACAATTACGGATGCAAAGATTTCGGACTGGGCGCACAAGTATGTCGGAGCCGTTGTCGACGGAGGCCTTATAGATCCTCAGCTTGATTATACCGCGCCAGCCACGCGAGCGTTTCTGGTAGACGCGGTCTACATGGAATATGAGCTTGCTCCAGGAGAAGCGGGTCAATCTGCCCAGACCTAGGAAGCTCGTTCGATGATGCTAGGGAGCAACTCGATGAGCGGAAGCTTGATGGGGAAGCGAGTTGCCGCGTCCAAACAAACGGTAACAATCGGAGCGCATAGGCTTAGCGGCTTGCCGCCAAGCTCTCGGCGCTCCTTTTTTGCCAACCGTTCTCGCAATGCTCAGCTTAATTTACCGTCAGGCAAACGTCCAACTCCCGCATAACCTTCCGTTCCCCCTCCAACTATACGCCCTTCCCGTCCGCCCATGCCCTCCCGGTCAAGCCGCCGCTAAACGAGCGCGTTTTCTCCACTCCTGTCCAATCGATAGAGCGCCTAGGAGCATATAAATAGGAGAACATCGCTTATACAGCTTTTCGAGAGTGGAGGTAGCTTAGTTGGAACAATACCAAATCGTGCCTTGGGATCATATGGAGCAGGATGAGTCCTCTTCGATCAATCTCGAGCAGTATGTTCCGCCGGAGGTCGAGCGTCTCGCGTACGAAGTTATGAAATCCTACGATATGAGCGTCAGCAACATGGTGCTAATTACATCCAAGCCGGACAAAGGCGGGGCCATCTGGAGGATCGACACGAATCATGGTCCGCGAAGCTTGAAGGTGCTTCACAGGACGCCTCAGCGCAGCTTGTTCAGCGTGGGCGCGCAAGAGTACGTGGTTGGCAAAGGCGCGAGGGTGCCCGGGATTATTAAGACCAAGGATGGCAAAAATTCCGTCGTGGCCGGAGGCAAGCTGTGGATCGTGACCGATTGGATCGATACGTTGACGCCCGTCGCGAAGATCGATCTCGAAGGCGCGAAGACGCTGTGCCACGGCCTGGGAGAGTTTCATCAATGGTCGAAGGGGTACGAACCGCCGCTGGAAGCGGGAACCTCGTCCCGGATCTACAAGTGGGAGAGCCAATACCAGAAAATCATGACGAAGATCGGCTGGTTCCGGCATATTGCGACCGCTTACCCGGATACGCAGGCCAGCTCTCATCTTTTGTCCGTGCTGGACACGTTCGAGCAGCAGGCAAGGGATATTTTGAAACGATTCCAGGAGTCGGCCTATAAAAGAATGGTAGCCAAGGGCGAAGCGCATTGGGGTCTCGCCCACCAGGATTACGGCTGGTCCAACGGTCAGATGGGGCCTGGCGGCATCTGGGTCATCGACCTCGACGGCGTGGCCTTCGACCTTCCGGTCCGGGATCTGCGCAAAATCATTACCAGCACGATGGACGACATGGGCGCCTGGGACCTGGAATGGATTAGGGGCGTAATCGGCGCCTATCACGAGGCCAATCCGCTGGATCAGGAAACGTTCGAGCTGCTATGGATCGACATGGCGTTTCCCAACGAATTCTACAAGCATGTAAAGGAAGTCGTGTTTAACCCGGTGGAGTTTATGAATACGGAGTTGAACGCGATTTTGGACCGGGTCGTCGCGACGGAGGCCAACAAGTGGGAAGTGCTCCGCGAGCTGGAGAAGGACAAAGCGAATTACCGCGCGGGCGATTATCCGGATGTTGCGCTAGCGCCAAGCCAGCCTTACCGCTACAGAGAATTTGCCAAGGACGGCGCCACGCCGTTGGTATCGCCGGAAGGAAAGCGCCGGGATCAATCGGGTCCGATCCGGATCATCATCAAGCCGGAAGGCAAGTCGCAGATCATCCCAGGCGGAGAAGCTCCACGCAAGCTGAAGAAAAAAGACAAGAAGAAGCTGGAGAAGCAGCGGAAACGCCAGATGGAGGAGCAGGTCGAACGTCAGCAGCCGATCGAGCAAGAATCGGAGCGACGCAGAGCCAGAAAGGCCGAAGTCTCGGAGCCTGTCCGGTCCAAGAAAGGTACTCGGCGAAGATCGAGATCGGAAGCTGCCGCGGCCGTGCCCGTGCCCGCGCCTGTGTCCGCAAGACCCAAATCCGGAAAGCCGGCGGGAAACACGCAGAAATCCCGGAGCGCTTCGGGAGTCCCCGCGCCGCGGAGAGCCGCCACGGTTTCGAAACCGCGTAGCGCAGGCGGAGCCTCCAAGAGCGCTAGCGGAGCAGCGAAGAACGCGAGCGGGTCAACAAAAAAGGGCATAAAAAAATCGATGGGTAGCGGTAAGCCGAAATCATCGTGGAGCAAACAATCGAAAAAGGCCGGCGTAAAGTTGTATCTCTCGGCATATCGCTGGAATATGTCGTCGGCGGGGAGGACTAAGCTTGAACATTCTGATGATATGCACGGAGAAGCTGCCGGTACCGAATATTAGGGGCGGAGCCATCCAAACTTATATTGGCGGCGTGGTCGGCTTGCTGAAGGCGCGTCATACGATCACGATCATCGGGCGCGACGATCCGGAGCTGGCAAGCGACGAGAGAGTGGACGGAGTCCGGTATCTGCGTTTCGAGTCGAACGGGGCCCTCGAGGTTTATATGAGCCACGTACTTCCTTATTTGGCCGCAAGCAAGGAGTCTTATGACGTCATCCACATCTTTAACCGGCCGCGGCTCGTCATGCCGGTGGCGGAAGCGATGCCGAATGCGCGTATCGTGCTGAGCATGCACAACGATATGTTCAATCCGCAGAAGCTTGCCAAAGAAGAAGGAGACGCGGTCGTCGAGCGGGTCGACACGATCATTACGATCAGCAACTATATCGGAGCCGCGATCCTCAAGGATTATCCGCAAGCGGAGTCCAAGATCCGCACCGTATACTCCGGCGTCGATCTGGGCAGGTTCGCGCCCTGGAAGCTGTCGCAGTCGGCTCAGCGAGACAGGGATGAAATTCGTTCCCAGCACGGACTCGGCAACAAAAAAGTAATTCTGTTCGTCGGCCGGCTATCGCGGAACAAAGGACCGCATGTGCTGGTGCGCGCGATGTCGCAAATCAAGCATTCCGACGCGGTGCTCGTCATCGTTGGCGCGGCATGGTACAGCGACGATCGCGTCAGCGACTATATCGCATACCTCCGCACGATGGCGGAAACGTCTCCGCTCCCGGTTATGACGACCGGTTATGTGCAGGCGAGCGACGTGCATAAGTGGTTTTGCGCGGCGGATCTCTTCGTCTGTACGTCCATCTGGGAGGAGCCGCTTGCCCGCGTGCATTACGAAGCGATGGCGGCGGGTCTGCCTCTCATCACGACGGCGCGAGGCGGCAATCCCGAGATTATTCGGAACAACAACGGGGTCATCATACAGAATCCGGAGGATCCCGCGGAGTACGCGGCTCAGATCAACAAGATGCTGTCGAACATCGGCGAGTCCAGGCAGATGGGGCTAAGCGGACGCAAGCTCGCGGAAGATCATTTCACTTGGAGCCATGTTGCCGGCAACATTCTGGACGTGTGGGATCAGCCTCGATCGGTCGCCGTTGAAGTACGCTCCGACCTGGTTGAAGACGCACAAGAAGACGGGGCGGAGACGGCTGGGGCCGAGGATGGCGAGAAAGAGTAGAGATATTAGTCGGATCTAGGATATTGGTGCAACAAAGAACGGCGCTGCAGCCTCGGCTGCGGCGCCGTATTGTCGTGGGAGCGGGACATGCTCCGGTGCAAAGCTGCTGTCCTAAGAAATTAAAGTGTTGGATTGTTGTTGCTTATTGAGCGGGCAAGATACTTGAAAAGGAATTCTAGAAATCTTGACGAAATTAATTATGAATATATGGTCCAAGGAGAATAAATATGATTGAAATTCGATGGGCTCAACTTGAGGATATCCAGGACTTAGGCCTTGTCCACTCTGAGGCTTACCGCAATGCTTATCAAGGAATAATTCCGGATGAATTTCTTAATCAAGTTACCCCCGAAGTTAGTGGGGAGTATTTTTGTACGGCTCTTACACAAGGGGAAGAGCGAGTAGCTATTGCACTTATTGATAAAAGAACTGTGGGATGCATGGTTCTAAAGGCTTGTAGTGACGACGATTTACAAAAACATAGCGGAGAAATAACCGCAATTTACCTGCTTCAAAATCATAGAGGCATTGGCATCGGAAAGACGATCCTAAAATGGGGTATAGGAAAACTAAAGGACTTTGGATGTTCTAAAGTAGCTATCTGGGTGTTAAGAGAAAATCTTAATGCCATCCGTTTTTATGAAAAGCAAGGCTTTGTTCGTGATGGAGCAGAGAGATTAATAAGTAGAGGTAAAGAATTAATTCAGTATAAATATATATTGAGTATTGAGCCTTAAAGAAATATAACGGGCAGGGGTGATGAGTTGTCAGTCGATGGTGGTGGTTTTATCATCGAAATAGCTGTTTGTTCTCGAAATGGTCATACACATAAATGGGGAGAAATAGTTCCTCCGAGCAAAGTGACCGCACATGATTTACATCCCGATAATAGGCTAAGGATTGGAGATAAGGACGAGTGGTTTAGATACGACAGACGTATTATCTTCGGCGATATTTACAACAAAGTAGCGAAAAAGGTGTTAAAAAATCTAAGTGTAGCAGATGATTAATGGTCCGTCACTGACTTTTGCGAATCTAACAGAGAACAATAGTACATATAAACTATCAGTATGAAGCTGCCGGCACAGATTGGCAGCTTTCGTTACGTGTTAACGGGCAGTATCAGAATAGATGACTTTAATAAGGTAGTGAGTAACTTTGAACGTGATATGGGGGATATTTGTATCAGAAGGTACAGGAGGATTTCCAAATTTCTATCCAATCGCATTACATTCTACACGCGAAAAGGCTATAGAGGATATTAATACATTACCAAAAGATAAGAATTACCAGTTGCTCGAACTTCCACTTAATCGAAACTTTGCTTTTTACCATAAAAAGACGGGGAAATTGATCGGTATGGATGGTATACGCCACGAGCATTTTCATTTCAAAGACAATAATGAGGCTTTGAGCTAACGGCGAACTTTAGTTCAATCTTTGCAGAATCAAAACTATATAGGAATCCATAAATAAGGGGTAAACAGATGGAGAAACATGGACTCCGGTATGCATTATGATTGGGTATGCCGTAGAGAAGGAGATCCATGGCCGGATCAGGACAGTTAATTACTCCGATCACGTATTAAGTTAAGTGAGACTTTAGTCGAGTTCACGAACACATACATCTCGAATAACTACAAGAAAAAGTAAGAACCCATCCAATGGTTAGTGTCCCTGGTGGGTTGTATTTCCTCTGGAACTTAAAGGACATCCTATTCAAGCCTCTTGTTTGCCAAGTGTTCGTAGCACTCGGCTTATTTAAATGATGATAACGTAATTGAAAAAATAAGATAATACGGATAACCTAAGCAAAACAATCTTCAAGGGATTAATGGCGGCGATAGAAAGCTGGAATGAAAATATTCTTATGAGTAGCACATACAGTTTCAAAGAAGGAGGAGCCGCCATCGGAAAACGAATAAAAGGGTCGACCATACTGCGTACGCTAGTCGTTCTCCTGACTGCATCTTTGGCGACAATTTGTTATTTCACTTATTTCAGTGAATCCGTTTTCTACTTGAATGATGAAAAATACAAGCAAATACACTCAGATGGCAAGTTCATTCATTACGAGAATTCGCGAGGGCACTCCATTCAAGTTCAGATGATTGGGCAGGATCGAAAAGTCATAATTGACTCTGAAACGTACTCGATCATTAAGCAAATAGACGAATATGAACTCATATATCCTGACGGCAGCCTGTATTATTTGGAATATAACGGCAACTCTTTCCTGAGCTATGACGAAAAAGGCGATATTATTGCGCAAGTGAGTTTGTATGTCGGCGGGCAAAGGGTCTTACAAGGCGAAGAAGAGCTTTATCATCCGGAATCGATGATTAGGGCAGCTTATTCGGATTATCATACGGCACAAGGAAATGGAGTCTTATTTGCGGGTTCGCTCCTCTTGTTTGCCTATGGCTGGAGCGGTTTTCGGTACATAGCCTTTCAAAATCTTTTGTTCAAGCTATCCCCGGAACGTCTTTATGTGCGGGATGCCGAGCCAAGCGACTTTTACTACTTCATGTGCAAAGTTGGAGGAATAGCGGTGATGTTATTTGCGGCGTATCTAGTTGTAAAAGCTTTTTTCGGATAGGAATTAACATCTTCCATTATAAAAAAGCCCGCAAGCGCATTGCTGCGCGTGCGGGCATACGAAATAGTTGGATTGCTTAGACTTAGAGACAATGAAGCTCCATGCGACTAATCTTCGTCATCATCGTCGTCATCATCGTCATCGTCGTCATCATCATCATCATCGTCGTCATCATCGTCATCATCGTCGTCGTCATCGTCATCGTCGTCATCATCATCGTCATCGTCGTCATCGTCGTCATCGTCGTCATCATCATCATCATCGTCATCATCAGCTTCTTCTTCTTCGGCAACTTGTTCTTCTACCACCTCGAAGTCTACTTCGGCGACGGAATCCCAGTCGATAGATTTGAGCAGGCGCTTCATGGCTTTCTCCGAAAGCTCCTCCCCATCCAGATCGATCGTTTGCGAGCGTCCGCCTTCAAATAAGATGGTGAGACCCAGAACTTCCCTCGTGCGCAGCACTTCCTTGACTTGCTCCAGGATAGACAACGCGTCATCCCTCCGTCTAATCAAATTTTCAAAGCTAGTATATTGTATAAGCGGCGATGCTTCTTGGATTGGGTGAATGAAGCCGGATAATCGTCGCTTTTTGCTAGAATGGGAGCATCTCCGATATTTTCTTCGCAAACGTATTGACTCTCACGTTACGTGATACTTTAAAGTAAGGGATGAAAGGAGGGCGAGCGCAGGATGAAGGTAAAAGAGGTTGCGGAGCTGACCGGGATCAGTGTGCGCACACTGCATCATTATGATGAGATCGGATTGCTTATTCCCGACGGGATAACGGAATCCGGTTATCGTAATTACTCGGAGCTGAATTTGGAGCTTTTGCAGCAAATTTTATTTTTTCGTGAACTCGGTTTTCCTTTGAAAAAAATCAAAGAGATCGTGACGAGCAAGTCGTTCGATCGGCTGGAGGCGCTGGAACGGCATCGGGAGATGCTGTGCGACAAGCAGCGCCAGCTGGAACAGCTGCTGCGGACGGTAGAACGCACGATCAGACATGCGAAGGGAGAGGTTACGATGTCTAACCAAGAGAAATTCAAAGGCTTCGATTTCGGCAGCAACCCATACGAGCAAGAAGCGAGAGAGCGTTGGGGCGATAAGGCCGTCGACGAATCGAACGCAAAGCTGAATAAAATGAAAGCAGACGGCAACATGCAGGCGTTCCAGGACGAGATGAACGAGCTGTACCGCAAGCTGGGGAACGTTCGTCACGACGACCCGGCCTCGGAAGCGTCGCAAGAGGCGATCGGCGATTGGTTCAAGCTGCTAAACAAGATGGGATCTTATTCGCTTGAAGCGTTCAAGGGTCTCGGCCAAATGTACGTCGATGACGAACGTTTCACCAAAAATATCGATCAGTTTGGCGAAGGTTTGTCGGTGTTCATGCGCGATGCCATGGCTCATTATGCCGACAGCCGTCTGGGCTAGAGGGAACTAGAACGCCGAGAGCGCATCCGTCTAAGCGATATCGAATATTTTTGAATAAAGTTTTAAAGCGAAAAGACTCCAAACGCTCGTTGATGCGTTTAAGGAGTCTTTTTTCCGTCTTTGCAGGCTTTCGCCCGGTAGAAGGCCATGCTCTTTACTTTTACCCCGAATAAAGACTACGATGGTGATAAGTGAAATCATGACAGGTCGGCCGAGGCCGCAGCGGAGGGTTTGTTGAAATGAAGCAAATTGTGATCGCGCCGGATTCGTTCAAGGGAAGCTTAAGCGCGCCGGAAGCGGCAGAGGCGATACGCCGAGGGATAAGCAAAGTGGATTCTTCTATCAAGACGCTGCTTGTTCCGATGGCGGACGGGGGAGAAGGGACGGCGGATTGTCTGGTCAAGGCGACGGCCGGGAGGATGGTGCAGGTGACCGCGCTGCATCCTCTCGGACGAGAGATCGAAGCGGGCTTCGGCGTATTGGGCGGAGGAGATGGAACGGTAGGCGTCGTGGAGATGGCGCTTTCGTCCGGCTTATATCTCATCCAAGACCACGAGCGCGATCCGCTGCGAACGACCTCCTACGGAGTCGGCCAGCTCATTCGCGCCGCGCTGGATGGAGGCTGCCGCACGCTGATCCTCGCGCTCGGAGGCAGCGCCACCAACGACGGCGGCGCCGGGATGCTGCAAGCGTTAGGCGCGGAGCTGCTGGACCGCGAAGGGCGGGCGATCGGCCACGGGGGCGGCGAGCTCGCAAGGCTCGCCAACATCGGAGTCGAAGGGCTGGATGCCCGGCTTCGCGATTGCGACATCCGGGTCGCTTGCGACGTGGACAATCCCTTCGTCGGCCCTCGGGGAGCGTCCATCGTTTTTGGCCCGCAGAAGGGAGCCACGGCGGAGGTTGCGGAGCAGCTCGACCGTCATTTGACGCATTTCGCCGATGTTATTGAGGAGGCGCTGGGCGTGCGCATTCATGATACGCCGGGAGCGGGCGCGGCAGGCGGATTGGCAGGCGCGATTACGGCGTTTCTGGGCGGGAGGCTGGAGTCGGGCGTGGCGATGGTCGCCCGTTATGCGGGGCTGGACGCGGCCGTACGGGATGCCGATCTCGTCATCACGGGAGAAGGACGAATCGACGGCCAGACCGCAGGGGGCAAAGCGCCATACGGCGTTGCCAAGACGGCTCAGGCATACGGCTTGCCGGTTGTCGTGCTGGCCGGCTCCGTCGGGGAAGGCATCGAGACGTTGTACGAGCACGGCGTTCTCTCCGTGTTTAGCATCGTGAATCGCCCCATGACGATGGAAGAAGCGATGAACGGCGCGGCAGGGTTACTGGAGCAAACCGCAGAACAAGTCGTGCGAACGCTTTGCGGCCCGAGCTTGAGCAAATGATATAGACGTGTGGAGGGAAAGAGAAATCATGCTTATCGCTATTATTATCGTTCTTGCCGTTGTTGCGATTATCGTTACGGTGCCGCTTGTACAGAAGGTATTTCCCGTATTCGGAGGCAGGCCGGCCCGCGAGGAGCTCGAACGGTACAAAAGTCTCCCGCATTTTGACGGCGCGAAATTCCGTTATCCCATCGAAACGAAAATGTTGACGGGTTTTATGGAAATGCTTCCGACGGCCTATGAGTTTCTCAAAGGCAGTCCCGAACGTAATCCGAAGTCCGCGATTCCGTTCGTCGCGCTTCGCGAGGCCGATCTGCGGCAGGGCTCGGCGCCAAGGGTCGTCTGGTTCGGCCATTCGGCGGCGCTTCTTCAATTGGACGGGCTGACGATTCTGCTCGATCCCATGTTCGGAACGGCCCCGTCGCCGTTCCCGGTTGTCGGCGGCAAGAGGTACGGCGGCAAGCTACCTATGGAGCTGAGCGATCTGCCCAAGATCGACTACGTCTTTATTTCGCACGACCATTACGATCATCTAGACTATCCTTCCATTAAAAAGCTGGCGCCAAAGGTCGGCCATTTCTTCGTTCCGCTCGGCGTGGGCGCGCATTTGAAGCGTTGGGGCATTGCGGCGGAGCGGTTTACCGAGATGGATTGGTGGGAGGAGCGGGAAGCGGGGAGCTTAAAACTTGCATGCGCGCCGGCGCGCCACTTCTCGGGGAGAGGCATGTCGGGTCGGGACGGCACGCTCTGGTGTTCCTGGGTCATACGAGGACGAGAGGGTAATGTGTTCTTTAGCGGCGACAGCGGGTACGGGCCGCACTTCCGGGAGATTGGAGAACGCTTCGGCCCATTCGATCTGACGATGATGGAATGCGGCCAGTACGACGTGAAATGGGCGGGTATCCACATGCTGCCGGAGCAGACGGTACAGGCGCATGAGGACGTGAAGGGCAAGCTGCTGCTTCCCATTCATTGGGGCGGCTTTACGCTGGCGCTTCATACATGGGACGACCCCGCCATTAGGGTGACGATGGAAGCGGAGCGCAAGGGCGTGCGCGTCACGACCCCGATGATCGGGGAGAGCGTGCCGCTAGCGGGAGACGCCTATCCGACTCGACGGTGGTGGGAAACGGCGGGGAGGTAAAGTCGAAATGCGGAGATCGGCTGCTACTGACGATGGGCCGTTAGGCCGTAAAACAATACAGAAGGGTTCGATGCAGCTGCGGTTGCCTCGAGCCCTTCTTTGTCATGATGGTGGCTCGCGGGTCGAATGTAGCGCAAAAGTGTGCGACATCGTCCTCGCATGGCGGACTACGAGTCGATGTTAGCGCAAAAAAGCGCTACACTGCCCTCGCATGGCGGAGCGAGAGTCGAATGTAGCGCAATTATTTGCTTGCATTTGGGTTTTCGGAAGTAAACAGTCCCATCTACCCTGGAGGCATATGCGCGTTAGAACGTCAAGAAGCCCATCGCTTGTTTGGCGTCTTTGAGCGTTTTGTTCGCGACCTCGGCGGCGCGGCTGGCGCCGTCCTTGAGGATGCGGTCCAGCTCCTCGGAGTGGACGAGCTCGGCGTAATCCCGCTGAATAGGCTCCAGCTTGGCGATGACGACCTCGGCCAGCTCCTTCTTGAAGCTGCCGTAGCCCTGGCCTTCGAATTGCTTCTCAACCTCTGCAATCGTTATGCCGGCGAACACGGAGAAGATTTCGATCAGGTTGCTGACGGCCGGCTTGGCATCCCAATCGTACCGCACGCTCATATCGGAATCGGTGACTGCGCGGGAAAACTTCTTGCGGATGACCGCTGGCTCGTCGAGCAGCAGGATGTAGCTGCTTTGGTTGGGGTTGCTTTTGCTCATCTTGCTGGACGGATCGTCGAGGCCCATCACCCGGGCGCCGATCTCCTGAATCATCGGCTCAGGCACGGTGAACGTCTCGCCGAACCGGTTGTTGAACCTGGAGGCGAGGTCGCGCGTCAGCTCCAAATGCTGCTTCTGATCGTCGCCGACGGGCACGTGGGTCGCCTGATAAAGCAGGATGTCCGCCGCCATTAACGCCGGGTAGGTGAACAGGGCGGAGCTGACGGTATCCTTGCCGTCCGACTTGTCCTTGAACTGCGTCATGCGGCTTAGCTCGCCGAAGTGAGCCTGCGTCTCCATCAACCAGCCCAGCTCCGCGTGGGCGGAGACGTGCGATTGCATGAAGATCGCGTTCTTGCGCGGGTCGAGGCCCGCCGCGACGTAGAGCGCAGCGATCTGGCGGGAGCGCTCGCGCAGCTCCTTAGGGTCTTGCGGTACCGTGACGGCGTGCAGATCGGGCACGAAGAAATAACATTCGCCCTCCTCCTGCATGACGACGTATTGTCGCAAAGCGCCGATATAGCCGCCGATGTTGAGATCGCCGCTAGGCTTGATGCCGGATAAAAAACGTTTGTTGGTCATGGTATCCCTCTTTTCTGCAGAATGAAAAACCCTCGAGTATCGTTCGCGGGGCAATAAAAAAACGCCCCGTCCCCTTGTACAAAGGGACGAAGCGCATGCTCCGCGATACCACCCGAATTCGGCCATTTGGCCGCTCTTAGCCATGAACCAAGGCGAAACGGCTCTAGCCGTCCGCAGGCGGCGCGATGCGTTTCGTTCCGATGCTTGGAATCGGAGCAAAACAGCCGTGGCGTCTTGCGAGCTTGCGTTCAAGTCTCCCCGAGATAACGGAGGGAGCCGCCGTCGGCGCCTACTGCCCACTAAGGAGGTTCGGACCGAAGCGAGAAGAGCCATTCCCTTGTGCGTCTGCGCCGGACCTTCCACCAACCGCCGGCTCGCTGCGAGCATCCGCGTTACAAGGTACTCTATCTTCTCATGGCTGTAACGATATGATTGTAATTGTTCATTAGCATAACGGTTATTCGCCGCTCAGTCAAGGATCGTATGACGTTTATTCGCGATGCGAAAATTGTCTAAAATTGGAGAAGGAAGCCCATAATGGTGAGAAGAGAAAGTAACCAATCGGGGATGGTCCAAGATGATCAGGAAGGGCAATAAACAACGGTCCTCGTTAAAGGCGGGGAGCATGGACGGGCTAGCGCAGGCGGAGCCGCCTCGGCCGCTAGCCATTTCGTTGGAGCATAATCTGAACTCGATACGCGAAGATCTCGGCAACAGCGACGACATCGTCATAAGACCGATCCGGTTGGCCGGCGGCGTGGCGGCGGCCGTCGTTTTTACCGAAGGACTGGCGAACGTACAATTTATATCCGAATTTATACTGGAATCGGCCATGAAGGATAGCACCGTTGAACGGGCGGATACGCAAGAATCGGCCCCCGCTCCCGACTCGGCCATGCGCCAGCTAGAGCTAGTGGCCATCGCCATGGGCGAGCTTGAATACGTGCATGTGTTCAAAGCCGTATACCAGGTTCTGCTGTCGGGCAACACGCTGGTATTGATCGACGGACTAGACAAGGCCGTTGCGGTAGGAACCAAGGGCTGGAAGGATCGCGGGGTATCGGAGACGAGCACGGAGTCGGTGATCAGAGGACCGCGAGAGGCGTTTACCGAGACGCTGCGGACCAACACGGCGCTCGTTCGGCGCAAGATCAAGAGTCCCAAGCTTCGGCTCGAGACGAGGCGGATCGGCCGGGAAACCGAGACGGACGTGTCGATCATGTATATGCAGGGCATCGCGAACGACGGAATCGTCGACGAAGTGCGCAGGCGGCTGGACGCCATAGATATCGACGGCATCCTGGAGAGCGGGTATATCGAGGAGCTGATTCAGGACGAAACGTATACGCCGTTTCCGACGGTATACAATACCGAACGCCCGGACGTGATCGCCGCAGAGCTTCTGGAGGGGAAGATCGCGATCTTGGTCGACGGCACGCCGTTCGTTTTGGTGGTTCCCGCCGTATTCGTTTCATTCCTCCATGCGGCAGAGGACTATTACCATCGCGCGGATATCAGCACGCTGATCCGGCTCCTCCGTTACATCGGCATTTTCATCGCGTTGTATGGTCCTTCGCTATACGTTGCCATCACGACCTTTCATCAGGAGATGCTTCCTACACAATTGCTCGTGAGCCTTGCCGCGCAGCGCGAAGGGATCCCTTTCCCGGCGTTTATCGAAGCGATCATGATGGAGGCCGCGTTCGAAATATTGAAGGAAGCCGGCCTCCGCATGCCGCGCACGATCGGCCCCGCCGTCTCCATCGTGGGCACGCTGGTGATCGGGCAAGCGGCGGTTGATGCGGGTATCGTGTCGGCGGCGATGGTAATCGTCGTGTCGACGACGGCCATCTCGAGCTTCGTCTTCCCGTCGTACAGCATGGCCAACGCGATTCGGATGCTGCGCTTTCCGCTGATGGGACTCGCCGCGACGTTCGGCCTCTTCGGCATTATTCTGGGGAGCTTCGCGATTGTGCTTCATCTAACGAGCCTTCGCACGTTTGGCGTTCCGTACATGACGCCTCTCGCTCCCATGAACTTGACCGATCAGAAGGATGCGATCTTCCGCCTCCCTCACTGGGCCATGACCACTCGGCCTAATCTGCTGGGCAAATCCAATAAGAGACGCCAGCAGCCGGCGCAAGCCGCGAAGCCACGGCCCGGCAAGCGAACGGGGCAAGAAGGGGGCGACGGTCATGAGCACAAGTAAGGCGGTAGTCATGCTAGTTCTCATCCTAGGGCTGCTCCTTGAGACGGGGTGCTGGAATCGGCGCGAGCTCAACGATCTGGCCATCGTGACGGCGCTAGGCGTGGATAAGGCGGAGCGGGGCTATCACGTGTCGGTTCAAGTGGTGGATCCGGGCGAGGTAGCGGCGGGCTCGTCGGGCAGCGGCTCCTCGCCGGTGACGACGTACGACGCGACAGGGGATACCATCATCGAGGCCGTTCGGAGAATGACGACGGTGACGCCGCGAAAGCTTTATTTTGCCCACTTGCGTATGTTCGTGATCGGCGAAGCGCTGGCCCGGGCGGGCATGGGGAACGCGCTGGATCTGTTGTCCCGCGATCAGGAGGGCCGGACGGACTTCTACATCGTGGTCGCCAAAGGTCACTCCGCGTTCGATGTGCTTCGGATTCTGACGCCGATGGAGAAAATTCCGGCCGCCAAGCTTTATTCTTCGCTGCAGGTATCGGAGAATGCTTGGGCCCCGACCGTGGCCGTGCAGCTGGACGATCTGATTACGGAGATCGTAAGCAAGGGCGTTGAACCGGCCTTGACCGGCATCGCGATTCGAGGAGACGAGGCAGCCGGACAACAGGTAGGCAATCTACGGAAGCCCGACACGCCGGCAAAGCTGCAGTATCAAGGAATCGCGGTATTTCGCTCGGATAAGCTGATAGGATGGATGAACGAGTCGGAGAGCAAAGGCTTCAGCAACATCACGGATCGGCTCGACAGCACGATCGTCGAGACCTCGTGTCCCGCAGGCGGCAAGCTGGCTATCGAGGTCGTTCGTTCCAAGACGCGGATGAAGGGCTCGGTTAAGGCCGGGGAGCCGGAGATTCTGCTTACCATGCAGACCGAAGCGAACGTTGCCGAGGTGGAATGCAAGATGAAGCTAACGGGCGAGCGCTCTCTCGACGATATCGAGAAACGCGTGGAGGCCGCGATTCAATTGAACTCGGAGCACGCGGTAACGAAAGCCCAGAAGCTTGGAGCGGATGTATTCGGCTTCGGAGAAGCGATCCATCGCGCGGACCCGGCTTACTGGAACGAAGTGCAGGACGAATGGGACGACGTGTTTAAGAAGCTGAAGGTGAAGCACGAGGTGAAGGTAAGAATAAGGCGAATCGGCACCGTGGGGGAATCGTTCCTCAACGACATGAAGGAGTAGGAAGACATGGGGGTCTTGGGAATCGTCTTGGTGGCCGCTTGCATATGCGCCTTGGAAGCGCCGAAAATGTGGCGGCGGGGCGAGACAAGGGAGCTGTGGCTGTTCGGATCGATGCTGCTCGCCGGATCGGGAATCGCGGCGGCGATCAATCTGGATGTCTGGCTGCCTAGCCCCGTGGATTGGATCGGAGACGCGCTGCGGCCGTTATCCCGCATGGTGGATGCGGCGCTTGGCGTAGATGGGGAGATGGAGCCGTGAAAAACGTTGAACAAATTAGCGGCCGGCAGTTCGCGCTCCTGGCCATTTATATCGCCATCGGAGACACGATTCTGGTTCTCCCGTCCATCCCGGCGATGGTCGCCGGCCGAGATGCCTGGATATCCGCGGTTCTAGGCCTGGTCATCGGCCTAGGCATCGTCCTGTTGTACGGCACCCTCGGCAAACGGAATCAGGGAATGACCTTTGTCGAATACGCAGAGAAGCTGCTTGGCCGATGGATCGGAGGTTTGCTTGCATGCGGGTTGTTGTTTTACTTATTAATATCTTCCGCCGGTCACGTGCGGGAGATCGGGGACTTTATGACGACGCAGATGATGCCGGAGACGCCTATTCACGCGATACATATCTTCTACGCGAGCGTGGTGCTTATGGCAGCTTATTTGGGACTGGAGCCGATTGCGCGGACGGGGGAATTTTTTTTTCCTTTTCTGATTCTGTTTTTGATCGTCTTTATCACGTTCCTAGTGCCGAGCGTGGAGTGGAACAACTTGCTTCCTGTCATGGAGAAGGGGGTTGGTCCGGTTCTGAAAGGAGCGGTTACGACGACGGCCTACCCTTTCGCCGAGCTGCTCGTCTTGCTCATGGTGATGCCCCAGGTGAAAAACCAGCTTGCCGTCAAGGGCAATTTCATGAAAGGGGCGCTGTTCGGCGGTCTTATTATCGCGCTAATCATCTTTCTATCGGTGTCGATTCTCGGTCAGGATCTTGCGGCGCGCAACATGTATCCCAGCTATGCCCTGGCCAAAAAAATCGACGTCGGCCAATTCCTCCAGCGAATCGAAGTTATTCTCGCCTTTATGTGGCTGCTGACGAGCTTTATTAAGACGTCGATCTTTTTTTACGTCTTTCATATCACGCTCGCACAGATTTTCCGGCTGCGCCAATATCGATCGATGGTATTGCCTTCGGGGCTGCTGCTTGTTTCCTTTGCGATTCTGATCTCGCCGAACATCAACCACTTCCTGCATCTAAATGATTTCTGGCCCTATATGGACTTTGTTTTGGGTATCGGTTCTAGCTTGTTGCTGCTTGCCGCCGGGTTCTTCCGAGGACGCTCGGGGAGCTAAGAAGGAGCAGGGGGGGATGAAAGTTTTGTTAACCTGCATTTTGCCAGATGCGCAAGGCCGCATTCTGTGCTACGATACGATACGACACATATAGAGAAAAGACATAGGATGAAGGTGAAGGACTTGGGAGAACATGCTGGGCAACAGGTTCTTGGCGGCGGGGAACGCTCCAAGGATCTTAAGTTGTTCTATTTGACGTGGCCGATATTCCTGGAAGTGGCTCTGTTCATGATGATGGGAATCGCGGACACGTTTATGCTCAGCGAAATATCGGATAATGCGGTATCGGGCGTCGGAGCGTCCAATAACTACTTGCATATCGCGATTTTGCTGCTGGAGGTTATCGGCAACGGCGCATCCATCGTTGTCGCGCAATATATCGGCTCGAAGAAGTTCTTCGAGGCGGCGAGAATATCGGCGCTTGCGGTGACGCTGAATTTGCTGGTGGGCCTCGTGCTGAGCGTCGGCTTCGTGGCGTTTAATGGTTACCTGCTGAGCTCGCTGAATTTGCAAGGCGAAGTGTACGAGTACGCGCATAGCTATCTGCAGATTGTCGGAGGCGGCATTTTCTTGCAGGCGATCATTAATTCGCTTGCCGCCATTATTCGGGTGCACGGATATACGAAAGAAGCGATGCTTGTCGCGCTGGGCATGAACGTGATTCATATTCTCGGCAACTATGCGCTGATCTTCGGCAATTGGGGCATGCCGGCCATGGGCGTGGAGGGCGCGGCCATCTCCACGATCGGCAGCCGGTTGATCGCGGTTATCGTCTTCTTCTGGCTGTTGTACCGGGTCATGGAAGTCCGGATTGCGTTCCGGTATTATTTAAGCTTATCCAAGGAATTCGTGGGCAAAATCTTAAAGATCGGCATCCCCTCCGCCCTGGAGCAGGTGATGTACCACAGCTGTCAGATCGTGTTCCTCGCGTACACGACCTATCTCGGCGAGGCGGCTCTGGCTGCGAAGCAATACGCATCTAACATTTCGATGCTGATTTATCTGTTCGCGTTCGCCATCGGCATCGGCACATCCATCATGGTAGGCCGGCTCGTCGGCGAAGGGCGCCCGAACGATGCGTACCGAAGGGTATGGATGAGCGTTCGGTCCGCAAGCATCGGCACGTTGCTCGTCGTCGTTTTGGTCATGATTTTCCGTGAGCAATTGGTCGGCTTCTTTACGGATGATCCCGAAGTGCTGCGGCTAGGCGCGCAGGTGCTGCTCTATAGCTTCATATTGGAGACGGGCAGGACGATCAATATCGTGATCGTCAATTCGCTCCGGGCATCCGGCGACGCCAAGTATCCGCTATATATCGGCATGTTCACGATGGTGGGCATGAGCTTGCCGCTGGGGTACTTGCTGGTGTTCCACTTCGACATGGGCTTGCCGGGCGTCTGGCTGGCGATCGCGGCGGACGAGTGGCTGCGCGCGGTCATCTTCTACTTCCGCTGGCGCAGCCGCAGGTGGGAGCAGCATGCGCTCGTGAAGCCGGACGCGCCTCTGGCGAATCCGGCGGACGGCGGCGCGGCGCCGGTGCAGGCTTAGCGTGATCGCCGGCGGTGAAGGCACAGTTCAGCGCCGAATCGGTTCGAGCTGCCCAATGTGCGTTGCCATCCATTTCGCATAGATATATCGCGAACACAAATTGTTCATAAATCCTCAAATTTTCTTCATTTGGGCAAGTTTAAGCAGTAATTTGTTCATATATACACAATCCTTAGCTCAACGCCTCCGTCTGGGGCAAGTAGGCATAAGAAATTGTGTATATATGATCAATTCGGTCTTGGAGTAACGTTACTTATGCGGAATTTGTGTATAATCGTACAACCTGTCACTCCGCGGCGGAACTAAGAAAGCAGGAAAGTCGGCGCGCGAGGAAGCGAGAGTGTAGGCAGAATTAATTCAGCTGAAGTCAATCGGCCTGTAGGCTGCTCCGAAATACATTTCATGCAGGGTGTTGACATCGTCACTTCAATCTGATATCTTTAATTTAAGATAATTCATATTGAAGGAAAGGAGCAGATGAAGATGGAAGGCGAAGAGAACCAAACGGGGATGTCCAACAATCCGAATGCCGCAAAATCGAACGTCTCTCTGGACCTCTACATTGCGTTGTCAAGGGCGAGTCAATGGGTCAACTCGCATACCGATCGGGATATCCGCAGTCATGGCCTGAACCGCACCGAATTCGGAGTGCTGGAGATGCTGTATCATCGCGGTCCCCAGCCGCTTCAACAAATCGGCGGCAAGGTGCTTATGAGCAGCGGCAACATCACTTACGTCATCGACAAGCTGGAGAAGAAGGGCTTATGCCGCAGGCGAGCCTCCAAAGAAGACCGGCGGCTCATCTACGGAGAAATTACCGACGAGGGCAGCCGCTTCATAGAAGATGTATTCCCGGCGCATACTAGATGCATCGAAGAAGCGACTGGCGGTTTAACCGATGAGGAGAAGGCAATAGCCAGCGTGTTACTGAAGAAGTTAGGCAAGTTCGCCCAGCAGTCCTACAAGTAGCCGATCTAGGCGTGAGGGACTGCTCCCACCGAGCATATATCTTAAATTTAAGATTCACAAATACCAACCAATAAAGGAGAGAAATCATCATGACACAATCTAACCAAATTCAAGCGCAAACGGCGGGGATTCACCACATAACGGCTTTCGTACGGGATCCCCAAGCCACCTCGGACTTCTATGCGGGCGTACTGGGACTGCGGCTGGTCAAAAAAACGATCAACTTTGACGCCCCTGAGGTTTATCATCTGTACTTCGGCGATCAGGCAGGCAGTCCAGGTACTATTATTACCTTCTTCCCTTGGAGAGATTCGCGCAGAGGCGTGATCGGCGCCGGCCAAGTCGGCATCACGACCTACGTCGTGCCGGAGGGCACGCTCGGATTCTGGCGCGAGCGCTTGGCAAGGCTCGGCGTAGAGGTGCAGGAGTCGGAGCGGTTCGGCGAGCAATACTTGGGCTTCGCGGATCCGGACGGGCTTCGCGGCGAGATCGTGGCACGCGCGGAAGGCGCGAACAGCGAATGGTCGTTCGGCGGCGTGACGCAAGACCAAGCGATCAAAGGCTTCGGCGGCGCGGTGTTGTTCAGCGGCGCGCCGGAATCGACGGGCAGACTGCTCGAAAACGTTATGGGTCTGACAAAAGTAGGCGAGGATGCAGGCTATGTTCGCTACCGCTCGTTCGGCGACCTCGGCAACGTCATCGACGTCAATCGGACCGCGATGGCGCCTGGCCATGGCGGACACGGAACGGTGCACCATATCGCATGGAGAGCGAAAGACGATGCGGAGCACGCCCTCTGGAGAAGCCACGTGGAGGCTAACGGCTATCATCCCACTCCGATCGTCGACAGACAATACTTTAACGCGCTGTACTTCAGGGAAGAAGGGGGCATTCTCTTCGAAATCGCAACGGATCCTCCGGGCTTCGCTCGGGACGAGGAGCCTGAACATTTGGGCGAAAAGCTGATGCTGCCGGAGTGGTACGAGAAAAACCGCGCCGAGATCGAAGCTTTGCTGACGCCGTTCACGGTACGCGAATTGGAGGGGGTTTGAACCATGACCAACGAAACCTTGAACATGAAACATTTATTCATCAAAGGCAAGGAAGCAGCGGCGCCCGTACTGCTTCTGCTGCACGGCACCGGCGGCACGGAGCGGGATCTGCTTGGACTGGGGGAGCTTGTCTCCCCCGGCTCTTCCGTCCTAAGCGTTAGGGGCAGCGTGCTCGAGAACGGAATGCCGCGATTTTTCCGCCGGCTGGCAGAAGGCGTATTCGACGTCGAAGACTTGGTATATCGCACCAAGGAGCTTCATGATTTTCTGGATGCTGCGGCGGCCGAATACGAGTTCGACCGCTCCAATATCGTGGCCGTAGGATACTCCAATGGCGCCAATATCGCGGGCAGCTTGCTGTTCCACTACAAGGATTCCCTTAAGGGAGCGATCCTGCATCATCCCATGGTCCCTCTGCGGGGGTTAGAGCTGCCTGACCTATCTGGCGTTCCGGTGTTTATCGCGGCAGGCGACAACGATCCCATCTGCTCGCCTTCCGAGACGAAGGAATTAGATGGATTGCTTCGGGATGCGGGAGCCGAGGTCGAGGTTAGGTGGGACCGGTTCGGCCACCAGCTGACAAGCGCGGAAGCGCATGCGGCGGCAGATTGGTTCAAGCGCAAGTTCGCGAAAGGGTGATCGCCATGATATCCATTGATCCGGGCAGCCAAAGCCCAAAGGAAAACTATAAGCTTCTCATTGGCGGCATTATTCCAAGACCGATCGCGTTCGTCACGACGCTGTCGGAGGACGGCGTCCTTAACGCGGCGCCGTTCAGCTTCTTCAACATCGTGTCGGCCGATCCCCCCATGATTGCCGTGTCGGTCCAGCGCAAGAGCGGCGGCGTGCGCAAGGATACGGCCCGCAACGCGATCGCAAAGGGACAATTCGTCGTGCATGTCGCGGACGAAGGCTACGTCGAAGCGTTAAACGCGACCGCGGCGCCGGTGTTGCCCGACGTGAGCGAGGTGGAGCTTGCCGGATTGACGCCGGTTCCCAGCGAGGTGATCGCGATCCCGGGCGTGGCGGAGGCGGCGATTCGCCTCGAGTGCGTGCTTGAGCAGGCGATCGAGCTCGGCGGCACATTGAATACTCCGGGCTTGGAAGGCGAGGGAGCGCCGTCGACCGACCTGCTTATCGGCCGCATTGTCCGTTTTCATATTGACGAGAAGGTATACCGCGGCGGTAAAATCGACCCCGATGCCCTGAAGCCGGTAAGCCGTCTGGCCGGCAACGATTACGCCAAGCTCGGCGAGCGCTTCACGCTCGTTCGGCCGACGTGATGTCGATAGGCATTGTCCCTTCGTTCGTTCCATGCTTTGCCGGCTAACCGTACTGCTTACCTTCCATCGCGCATGATCGTAGCATGCGAATGGCGGGTAGGCGATATACATAAGTGATCGGCGTATGCGAAATGCGGATAGCGCCGGCTAGGACAGCGGAGGGCGGAGATAGGCAATGGATGCGGAATGCGCGATTATCGGCGGCGGCCCTGCGGGACTAAGCGCGGCGTTAGTGCTCGGCAGAGCAAGACGCCGCGTGCTGTTATTTGACGACTATACGCCGCGCAACGCGGTGACCAAACATACGCATGGCTTTATTACGCGGGACGGAGTCTCGCCGCAGGAGCTTAGGCGATTAGCCAGGGAGGATGTCGCCCGTTATCCTAGCGTCTACTCCATAGACCGTTTTGTGGCGACGGTGAGTCCGCACGCCGGGGGAGGCTTCCTGCTCCGCGACGGAACGGGCGCGGCGTACAGGACGAGGAAGCTGCTCCTGGCGACGGGGCTTAAGGAGACGCTGCCCGACATTCCGGGAGCGTCGTCCTTTTACGGCAGCAGCTTGTTTAATTGCCCGTACTGCGACGGATGGGAATTACGCGATCAGCCGCTCGTCGTCATCGCGGAACGGGCCAACGCCTTCTCTCTGGCGCGACTAGCCTATCAGTGGAGCCGCGACCTGCTGGTCTGCACCAATGGGCAGGCGAGGTCGCTCAGCGGCGGCGAACGTCAGGCCCTTGCAGGCCGGGGCATAGCCGTCACGCAGCGCCGGATCGCGGAGCTGGTCGGGACGAGTGGCAAGCTTCGCTCCGTACACTTCGATGACGGGAGCGAGTCGCTCCGGACCGGCGGGTTTCTCTCGCCGTATTGGCGGCAAGCGTCGCCGTTCGGCGAACGGCTGGGCTGCGCGATGAGCGGGCAGGGCGGCATCGTGACGGACGGCATGGGCCGGACGAACGTACCGGGCGTCTACGCGGCGGGCGACACCGCGGTAATCGCCCCCGCCCAGACGGCCATGGCCGCAGGGGAGGGCAGCCGCGCGGCGATCGGCATCAATTCCGATCTCGTAAGAGAGGATTTTCAGGCGTGAAAACCCTCACTCGATTCAAAGCCGTAATCCCGGGGTACAAACTTGTGTAAGCTCATACTACTCAAGTACGGGAGGAGGGCTCACCATGACGGTGACCATCGGATTTTTTGACAATGAAGAGGGCGCGCTGGATGCCGCGAAAAAGCTCAAGGAAGGCAGCACCAAGGCAAACGGCGTTCGGCTGTTGGTACAAAATGCGGATTCGGCTCAGATTCTGACCGCCCAAACGGATATTCCGGTCGAAGAGGTCTACGCGATCCGCGACGAGCGCGGATACGGAGGGATCGACATCGTTCCGTTGGGAGCGGCCGCGTTTACCCCGACGGGCGGCTACAACGGAGCGAACGGCGCAACGGGCAACGGTACGCCGGGAGTCGTCGTTGGAGGATTAGGCTCGGAGGAAGGCCAGGGTACGAAGGAAGTCCTTCAGGATATCGGGATTCCGGACCATCATGCGGACAGCTGCAGGGATGCCATAAACAACGGGCAATATCTGCTTGTTGCCGACGGCGACCTGGGCATAGAAACCGAGAATTGGCTGCGGCAGGCGGGGGCTTGGAGGACATTGCAGTAAAGGATAGCGATAGGGTTAAAGATAACGCGGTGGATCCCGGATCCGCCGCGTTTTTGAGCTGTACGCCGGTAGCTGGAGGAATTGGATTTCTTATAGCGAGAATCCGTTTTGTGGTGGGGAAGCAGAGGAACCGAATAACGCATAGCAGTATTTGAACGACAAATAAGCCGCCATAAAGCCCAAGGGCCGATGCGATTTATTGAGGATGTCCGGGGTCAACACGGAGTCAACATACGGTTTCTGAAAATACTTAAAAAAACTGGTTGTACAGAGCGTGAGCTCGTATGTCTCACAATGCCCTGTACGAACAGCGTAAGAGCCGGGACGACCTTCATTGCGGTGTTTAGCACTCAGGCCGTATAAGTGAGTCAACAATTTTATAGAACAAGATACTTATTCAACGTGAAGTCAACAAAATCCAGGAGCATGGCTCCTGGATTTTGTTGCAAAGGTTAAATACTGCTGTTTTGCATTGCATTCAAATAGTCTAATTGGGATTGTTTGATAATTATGCCATGTAACGAAGATTTTTTAACAGATCGCTATGCAATACGCCAGCAATACCCATTGCTGCCTTTAACGATTTATCTTCAGTTATCATAATGACTTCGTTTCCTGCAGCAATCTCTACAATAGCTGTAGAAGCAAGAAAAGCATCCATTGATCCAAAGTTATACTTTAAAGCATGTTCTACAAAAAGTTCTGCTTGTCTAAAAACAGAATCAGAAAAGTCAATAGTTTTAAGTGAGAAAAGTTTTGATCTTCCGCAGGTGATATCTCTTGTGAGCTTTATCCAAGCTGCAATCTCTTTGTTTTTCCATCTTTTTAATGACGCGCTCCCCCTTGAATACTTACCGATTACAGAAATAATTTCTATGAGAGTAATTCTTGAAATATAACAATCAGCTTTTAGAATATCATTAATATTTTTCTGTAGTTCAGAATCTAATGTTTCACATCTTTCGCCTAGAAAACAAAGGACTTTAAAATATGCATTAGTGTCCAAAAGGTACTTTTTCATGTGAATTTATCTCCATTATTCATCAATACTTTTGTAGGTTTGGTCTAATAGGTTAGCGAGATCACTTTCATCTAAAGGCTCTAATTTTTCCCTTATTTTATTAATTAACTCTTTTAAATCGCTCTCTGGGCCTTTATTAACGTATCCGTCTATTCCTATATTCGCCAACTCCTTAATATCAGCAAATTCTTGGTAATTGGTGTATATAATAACATCGATAAATGGGTTTTTAGCTCGTATTTCTTTCAAAACGACTTCCCCTGTTTTTTTAGGCATTTTTAAGTCAAGTAACACCAAATCGAAATTTTGTTCAGTAAACATTAAAATACCCTCATCGCCATCGAGTGCAATATCTGCATTAATATTGTATAAGCTTAAGGCACCTTTTACAGCTTCAGCGGTTTCCTCTTCATCTTCAATGATTAGAACTCTGTAATTTTCCACTGTTTTGCTCCTTTTCATTTTTAATAATGATAATGAATTCTGCACCGTCTATATGCTTAGGATTGACATGTATGCTGCCATTAAACATTCTTACTAAGTTCCAAACGATATACATTCCTAATCCGTCACCACCTTGACCCTTATTTGGATCTTTGGTTGTAAAGAAAGGTTCAAATATTTTCCGGTGATTCTCAATTGGAATTCCAATTCCATCATCAGAGAAACGTATTTCAGTCTTTGTTCTATCTCCCTTTACATTGATATCTATTTTTCCAATCGAACCTTTAGCATGAATAGATTGTATTGAATTGAGCAGTAGATTGTAGATAATTTGATCGAATTGTATGGGATCTCCGGATAACATATGACCGGTAGTTGATATGGATACTGATATATTGTTCAATCTATCTTTTAAATCCACAACGGCTAGTTCGAAACGTTTTTCTATAGAGAATACCTCTGAGCCATTCTTTGGCGACACTATTGGAGAGAATCTACGTAACAAATCTCCGATCCGTATAGTCTGTCGCATGATCTTGTTTAGCAATTCATCTGTCTCTTCAATAGACACCACTGACAATTCTTTTTTCATATAATGAAATTGTATTGCATATCTAATATTTGTTACCGGCTGCCCTAGTTCATGAGAAAACCCCTTTAATAAATCTCTTAAAGCTGACATTTGTCGATTGTGCTCGGAATGGTTAATAATTTCCATCATTGCTGGAATGACGCCCTGTTCGGATTCTCGAACGAGCTCTGAATACCGTGTGCTTGCTTTTTTAGAGCTCTTCAATTCATTAATTCTATTTTCTATTTTCTTGGCATCATCAACCATGCCAACTTGCAAATAAAAATTATACAATGTTTTGTTAATAGGAATACTCTCTTTTTTAGAGGATATTCTATTAAGACATTCAATTAGTTCTACTCTATTTTCATTTTTTTTATGATAGTAAAATAGTTCGTAATCTACATTGAAGTTATCAGATTTGAATAATTCATTGTGTGTATTCATAATTTTTTCAGCATAACTATAGTCATTTATCTTTCTACAAATTCGTAAAAGTGTTCTTACTAATGTGGGATCCGAATCATAATTAAATAGCTCACCAACTATTTTTAGTGCATAATCATACATTTCATTCTTTTCTATAATTGATAATATGTATTTGTCGTTTTGGTAGCTATCCGCTCTGTTCGTTCTTTCCATACAATAGTTTATTACTTTAGAAAGTTCAGAGGCGTTGCCGGTTTGTTCAAGTTCTTTTATTTGTTTAACAAACTCTATATTATATTTATTATCATTTGATATTTTTAATATATGATCTAGTTCAAAACTATTACTTGTTTCTATTGAAAAAAAATCTTTAAGCCACCCTGTTACTTTAATCGTGAATTTATTTGCTCTTATGTTTTTTTCAAGAATGTTCCTATAAATTGGTTCATTATTAGTAGATCTGTCTGAAAGCCTACGATAATATTTAATGAAAAATTTGAACAAGGAATACTGGTCTTCAATATATAATAAATATTCAATGTATGCGTTGAAAGAGTCAATTAGTTTACCACTTTGGAGTAAGATGTCTCCCTTAATTCTATAATAAAACGGGTTCAGAGGATCATTATCAATTGCTTTATTACATTCAGTTACAGCATCTTCCAACTGATTAATGCTTCTCAATTCCAGTATTTTTTCACTATATTTTTTTGAATTTTTTTTCACAATTATCCCTCTTGTCATCAGTTTGATCTATTTTGTATTCTGGATACATTACAGGCTAACATGAGAATTGAAAAAAGTGTGATAACTATTGAAAACAGAAATAATCATTTGTTCGTAAGGAAGATTGTAAATAAAGGTTCTTCTGATACATCTTGTGAAAATGACACGATCAGACGTAATTTCAACATAGCTTGTGCTGGGGTTAGTGCATGAGAGTTTTTATTGTTTAGGAAATTATGATTTTCGCCTGCTGTGGATAAGGTGTGTGTAAAGTTGGGGGTAAGTATCCATTGAATCATCCGCAGGGTGACTTAGTTCTGTACGTTCTTTGTTTTAAAATGATCGGATAGTTGCTGATACATAGTTGAAGATAAATATACCATGTTAAATAGGTAATGTATAGAAAAGTATCCCAGTGATTTCGAACCAATGACGCTGGCGTGCCGAGAGCAAGCTCTGGGCATGGGCGACGGGGAAGACGATCCTTGGTTGGCAGTATTGGCGAGCTAATGAAGCCAACGATCTAAAGCGGCTCTGTACGCGCTCAAAGCTCCCGACTTGAAACCACTTTCATTACATAATCTACAGCTGGAGGAATTGGATCTCTCGGCCTGAGAACCCTATCGCTGTCGGAGACGAAGAAAGAGCCGAAAGACGAATAGTAGTATTAACTCGATGAATACATCGCCTTGCGGTTTGTCGGCCGCGGCGATGTATTAAAAGAGGGAGGAATCTAGAATTTTTCACTGCTCTGTTTCTTACAAATTATGCTATAATTAGACAAGCACATAGAACGGCTTGCAAGGGTGGTCGGCTACCTCTCGTCGAAGGGAGGGATGCCCATGGAGGTTAAAGATGCTTTGACGTTGATGATTGGTTTTGGTGCGTTTATTGTTACGCTGCTGACGCTGGTCGTTGCCATCATAGCAGTTTTTATCCAAAAGAAATAGACCGCCCCTCTGCCAGGTGAACGGTCCATTTCTGACTAAATAACCGAAGCCGACCGCCTTTGAAGCGGTCTACTGTGCTGCCGGAGTCGTGTTAGCGCACGGCTCCTTCTTTAGTTTTATTATAACGGCGCGAGTATATACATGCAATACGATAATCGTTTATCGCATATACGGTAAGTGTACTTTATAGAAAAAATAATCACATGTTGCCGCTGCTTCAGGAAAGGAAGATATTATGCAAGATAGAGTAAATAGGTTGATTCATTATTATTTTGGAGAAGATCCTAAATATTCGGTGGAATCAGTCCCATTTGGTCTAACAAACTTGACGAAAATCATTAACATCAATGAGCGAAAATATGTCATTCGAATCTATAATCAATTTACCAAAAGTATGTGCCTGTATTTATCCGGACAAGCAGAGGAGACGATTACGTACGATATCCAGATGGAACATAAGGTGCTATGGTATCTTTTCTTAAAGGTCATGCTCCCGATTTGACTGAGGTGCACCATGCTGAAGAATTCGGTCGGATTGTCGGCGAAATCACATCTGCACTTGGGAAGTATGCAGACGCAGACGGGTCTCTTACCTACTACGGAATCCCGTTTTCGAACATATACAGTATTCATCCACTTGCAGACATTCCTTCTGTAAAGTCTTTTTTCGAGGAGCCTCCTTTTCACATACCGGTGGGCGACGTTTCATTCTATAGTGAAATGATATTATCCGTAGAGAATGAGAATTCATTTGATCTATTAGAAAAACTGCCTAAACAATTAGTTCATCATGATTTATTGGTGTTCAACTTAGTGGCTCATGAAAATAAAATTAAAGGTGTTCTGGATTCGTTTAATTTTTTAAAGAGATTTTCAGGCTTCCGTGAATCTTGCTTCATGCAAGTTCCTCCAGCTGTAGATTCTGACGAACGAGGGAATAGCGCAACAGAGACATATGACGGGCGTATGATTGGTAAGAAGTATATGTTGGAAATCGCAAACCTACTGGTGAGTGGACGCACAGCATGCATGGGAAGAGGAGGCTGAAATGAAGAAAACAAGCTTGCTTGTTATCGGCTTTGCGGTGTTGTTGCTGGCGGTTATCGGCTGGAGTGCCTATCAGAGGGCGGCGGACGACACGTACCAAGGGATGTCCATTATCCCCGAGCAACATAAGGATATCCCTTTGTTCGAAGGGTTAAAGCCGACCGAGAACAGATATGTCATCAAAGGAAACCACTGGGCAGAGGTGTATGCTTTCTATATGCAACAGCTACCTGACCTGGATTGGACATTGGAGTACGACCACTCTGCGTTTATGGATGATGATAGGCAAAACGATGAAGCGGAAGGGTTCCGAACGAGATGGACAAAAGAAGGCTTCGACGGTGAGCTATGGATATGGGCTCATTACGATAAATTTACAAACCAAACGAAGGTTACATTCGATAGTGTTGCGGCTCGCCATTCCAAGACTTGGATCCATGACGTCCCATCGAGCGTCTGCGTCTATACTGGCGCGGATGCCGGAAGCTGCGATGAAATAACGGATACAACGCAAATAGAAGCTCTGGCTGCTCACATCAACGATGCTATGGATTGGGAAGAAGGGCCGTTGCCTCGCAGCCACGCAAGAATCATCGATTTTGGATCTTCAAAAGTAACAGTCCTCTATGAACCGGATGAAGAAATTTACTTGATATCGGAAAAGGGCACCAAGTTGATGAAACCGGAGAAAGAGTTCTTGGAGCTTGTCAATCTTCCTAATTCGACAAAAAATTAACTTTCGTTAACTGCTTTTGAACCCCGCTATTGCTAGAATTTTGAATGACAAAGCATGAGTGGGGAAAGGTTGTGTGGAAGTTGAAGCAACGAATGGGATTCAGAAGAACGGGAGTGCTGCTGCTTGCCTTGTGGATGGGGGCCGGCGCGGGATTGGGAGCTCCGATTCGTCAGGCGCAGGCCGGCGAGGCGCCGGAGGAAGCTTACGTCTTCGCGGGGGTGGTTCCCGGGGACGCCTATTATTTTGACCAGGTAATGGACGTGGCCGTCGACGGCGTTGGAAATGTGTACATAGCGGAACAATTCAAGCATCGCATTACGAAGCTGAGCGCCGAAGGCGTCAAATTGGACGAGTGGACGGGAGACGAAGCATTCTCGCCCAATGCGATTGCGGCATCAAGCGACGGCATCGTATACGCGGCCGCAGGCAATGGCATTATCGAAGCGATCGATATGGCAAACGATAAAAGCCTTGCTACATGGACGAATCCCGGAATGTCCGTGACGGGACTGGCGGTCGATACGGAAAACGGCATCGTGTACGCGACCGACAATACATACGAAAGCTACGCCGTGTGGCTGCTCGATCTAGAGGGCGGTCTGTTCGACAGCTGGACGGGCTTTACCCTCGAGGAAAGCGAAACGGAAATGTTATTTGACAATCCCACCGACGTTGCCGTCGGGCCGGAGGGGAACGTGTACGTGGCCGATCGGGATAACCGAATCGTGATGCTGGATGCACAGGGCGATTATCTAGGCATGCTGGACGCCGAGGGTCAATTTAATTCGTTGCGGAACATTGCCGTGGACCAAGCCGGCTTCGTGTATGCAATTGATTATAACGGTGACGGAGTCGTTGTGTTTGACGACAACGGGGCGCTGGTTCACTCAATAGGCGGGTACGGCATAGGCGCCGGCGAATTTGATTCTCATCAAGGAATCGCCGTCTCGTCTGACGGCCAAGCGTATGTGGCGGACACGGGCAACCGGAGAGTGCAGAAGCTGGCGCTGAACGACTTTGATGAGCTGGAAGTCGTAGACGTGTGGGGCACGCATGGAACGGAAGAGGGTCAATTCTTCTTTCCCGAGGGCATCGCGGTAGACGCAGCCGGGCATGTGTACGTGGCGGACAACGGGAACGAACGGATCCAAATGTTTGACGACGAGCTTGGGTTTGTGGCTTCGCGCGATGGAGGAGGCTCTGAATTCTCTCCGTTCGGGCTAGCGGTCGATGGGGATGGCAGCCTGTACATGACGAGTAATGGGGCACTCTTGAAGTATAATCCCGCGGCGAACGAAGTGGAGCAGCTCAACGCGTTGGGAACGCTATCGAACGATTCGCGGGATCTTGCGGTGGACGATGAAGGATTTATTTATGTCGCCACCGCTGGTGGAAATAAGATCATCAAATTCGATTCGACCGGGCAAGTAATGGAGCAGTTCGGCGACCATGGGGTTTCCCTTGGTTTCCTTCCGGAAACGGTGGAGGTCGACAGCGAACGGGACATCGTCTATGCGGCGGGCGAATCGAGTATCCGAACCTTCAGTACGGAGGGCACGCCGCTAGAGGCGAGCTGGGGAGAGCCTGTAGGAGGAACCTTCGGGTATGTTAGCGGCATTGCGCTCGACGGAGAAGGCAACCTGTTCGTGGCTGACTATCAGAGCAACAAGATCCAGAAATTCAACCCGGATGGAGAATGGCTGGCAAGCTGGGGCGCGAAAGGCAGCGGAGCGGGTGAGTTCGAAGGCGTCAACGCGGTTGCGGTTGATTCTGCAGGCAACGTGTACGTCACGGACGGCGGCAATCACCGGGTGCAGAAGTTCGCGCCGCTTTCCTATACGGTAAGCTTCGAGAGCAATGGCGGATCCGCGGTAGCGCCGCAAACGGTAAAGCCTGGCGGCACGGTGGTTCAACCGGCCGTTCCTACGAGATCGGGCTTTACGTTCGGAGGCTGGTTCGCGGACAGCGGGCTGACGGAAGCCTACTCGTTCGCGACGGCCGTGACGGAAGGGTTCGCGTTGTACGCGAAGTGGACGGCCAATCCCGTCTGGGACGGAGGCGGAGCTCCATCCGATTATCCATCGGCTCCCGTTAATGGGGCTGGCGATCTTCTGATCAACGGCAAGCCGGGCAAAGCATCGGTCAACCATTCGACGGACGAGAACGGTCGTACGATCACCACGATCCTGGTCGAGTGGGATCAAGGCAACCAGGCTCTTGCAGGAGAAGGGCAGAGCCCCGTTCTGTCGATTAAGTCCGAAGGAGAATCCGACGTGCTGGCGGGAGAGCTGAGCGGCGAGCTCCTTCAAGCGCTGATCGAAAAGCAAGGCTTAATCGAGTTAAAAGCCGGCAGCGCAACTTATACCCTATCGGCAGGGAAGATCAACCTTGACGCGTTGCTGAAACAGCTGAGGGCCGAGACGCTGCCCGCGGATGCCGTGCTTCGAATCGAGATATCGCAAGCGGGCGGAGAATTGGCGCGTTTGCTGGACAGCCGCGCGGAGGCGGAAGGGTTCAGGGTTGTCGCTCCTCCGGTTGAGTTTGCGGTTTGGTTAACATTTGGAGATGCCAAGCTCGAGTTGACGAGCTTTAACGGCTACGTGAAAAGATTCCTAACGCTGCCTAGCGGAGCAAGCTTGAGCAAAGGGTTGACCGGCGTAGTGGTGGGACCGGATGGCAGCGTGAGACATGTACCGACGAAGCTTGTGACAGCAACTGGCAAGCAAACGGCCGAAATCAATAGCATCACGAACAGCGCCTATGCCGTGGTTTCGTATTCGGTTTCGTTCAGCGATGCTCAGCAGCACTGGGCGGAGCAGGCCATTCATGACCTGGCATCGCGAATGATTCTGAAAGGAACCGGCGCGGGAGCGTTCGCCCCCGACCAAGCGATCACTCGCGCCGAGTTTGCCGCGATCACGGTTCGCGCGTTAGGTCTGCCGGTAGACCCGGGCAGCTATCAAGAGGCTTTTGCGGACGTCGAGGGTAACGATTGGTACGCGGATGTCGTTCAAACCGCCTATGCGTACGGGCTCGTCGGCGGCTACGAGGACGGAACATTCCGTCCTCAAGACAAGATTTCGCGCGAGCAAGCGATGAAAATTCTAGCGGATGCCATGCTGCTAACAGACCTTCTCGGAGAGGATGTCGATTTAAGCGAAGGCGTAGAGCGGCTGAACGCGTACGCGGATGCGGCGTCCGTCTCCGAGTGGGCTCGCGACAGCGCCGCGGCCAGCCTGGATACGGGGGTCGTGGCAGGCAGAACGGAGTCCGAGTTGGCGCCGCAGGCGCAAGTGACTCGGGCGGAGGTCGCCGTCATGATCCAGCGTCTTTTGCGGAAATCCGGATTGATCTAATGAAATGGATAAAGGCTCCGCCACTCTGTTCCTATGAACGAATGGCGGAGCCTTTGTTTTGCAGAGAAACATTCGTATGACCCCAGGTCGGCCGGCCTGAATAGGGATAATCAGCTTCAAAAGCAGCAATACTGATTTCATCTCATCTAGTATGGTTGCCTGCCAAGATCCTACAGGAAAGAGCGTGAAGATATTGATAACACCAGAACCGATCGAGCTGCATTATATTAAACGACTCACTGATGAAGAGAATACCTTGATCGAAGCGTTGAGAAACATTCATATGCCTCCCGCAGCCGCCTTGTTGCTGGTGAGAAACGAGCTGAAAGGACCATTGGAAAACGGGCAGATGGCAGAAATTTTGGACGGGTTCTTGGCGAAACATACGAAGCCATAAAACGGAAAAGAATGCTTGCTAACCGGTTCGCCTAAAGCCTCTATATGTATAATAAAACCGCAGGATTGCAACCGTGATCGCGGCCTGCGGCTCGGAATTGTTTTGGATTATTTTTGCGCGTTAGGTTTGCCTTGATTATTTAAGAGTATGTCACGAATCCATTTTCCTTATGAGGTTAAAAATAGCCAATATCTAATAAATAGGAAGCAATCGAAAGACAGCCCTCGAGATCTCTCGAGAGCTGTCTTTCTACATGCGAACAGACTGATCATTCTATTTCCTTGATGACGCGCGCGCGAAGCGCCGCATCGACGGGACCGCCTAACGCCAGCTCCAGCGCCCACAGTATCGCGCCGGCAGCCGGCGGCTCCTGCAGGAGGATGAACCGGCATTCGCGCCCGGTGAGCTCCGTTACGTAATGCGTATAGCGCTCGCGCATAACCGGCGATGCCGCTTTCGCCCAGACGGAGCCCGCCATGACGATGTCGACGGGATCTTCTTCCTCGAAGTCGAGATGGCCGATGCAGCCAACGGTGGAGTAGGCGAGCTGCCGCGCGGAGTGGTCGACGATGCCGGCAGCGACCGGATCACCTTGCTCGGCGGCTTCGAGCAGCGTCGTGACGATCGCCGTATACGGCAAGCTGCGGGCAACCAAACCTTCGAGCCCGCGGTCCATGAAGGTTTCCTTCGACGTTGCCCCGATCAGCCCCATGACCGGTTCGGTCATGGACGTTTCCGGGCCGAGGCGGTAGAAGCTGTCATAGATCGCGCGAAGCACGCGGCGAGTCAAATAGAAGCCGCCGCCTTCGTCGCCCGCGAGCTCGCTGCCCACGCCGCCGACCTGGAGGCGCCTTCCGCTAGGGGAGATACCGGAGGTAGCGACGCCGGAGCCGTTGATGGAGCAGATGCCGTACCCCTTGGCCGTGCCGGCCTTGATGCCGAGGAAGGAATCGTTGTCCATGGCGAAGCGGGTGAAACCGATCCGTTCGATGACGGCGTTCAGCTGTTCTTTTTGCGATGGAATGTCCGCCCCCGCGAGTCCGAACGCGCCGGCCTCGACGTCCGCCATCGTCAGCCCGTTCCGGGTTAGCAGCTCCGCAAGCTGCTCGTTCATCACTTGATACGCTTTGGCGTAGCCCTCCGGGAACCGCTCGTGGCTGCAGGTGCCGGAGCGGATATGGTCGATTCGATGGCTTAGCAGGTCGAACAGGTAGTAGTCCGTCTTGCTATTGCCGCCGTCGACGCCGATGACATAGTTGCCCATGGCAGGTTCCAGCTCCTTACGCGTTAGTGAATTGCGGCAAATAGTCCTTGTGAGCTTCCTTCAGCTCATGGAAGCATGCGAGCGCCGTATTGTAGTCGCCTACGAGCGGGTTCATCATGAGCGCGCGCATGGCCGCTTCCTCGCTGCCTTGTACGGCCGCCGCGACCGTCTCGCGTTCGTAAGCTTTGATCATGCGCATGTAATCGATGATATGGCGATTGTCGAAGCCCTCGATGACGAGCGGCTTCGCTCCGTCCTTACCGATGACGGCTGCCACTTCGACCGCGTCGTTGTCTTCCATAAAGTCGAGCGCCCCGCCGTTGAGCAGGTTCACGACATGCACTTCCTGCTTGTCGTTGAAGATGGCGTCGACGAGGCTGATCGCGACCTCCGAGTAGTTGGCCCCGCCGCGCGACGCCAATAGCTCCGGCTTCTCGTGCAGCTCCGCGTTGGAGTAGATGCCTAGCAGCTCTTCTTCGATGTCCATACATTTCTCCCCGCGGGATTGCTCGCTTTCCTTCAGCAGTTTCAGCTTCTTGTCCTTGAAGTAATAATACTCCATATAGGAAGAAGGAATGGCGCCGACCAACTGCACGAGCTCCTTGGTGAAGCCGCTGGACGGGATGTTCTTCATCGCCTCGCTGTTGAGGCCCATGTCGAGCGCGTCCTTCAGGTAGTCCTTGCCGTCTTGGCGAATCTCGGTAATCCAGCTGAGGTGGTTAAGGCCGACATAGGTCAGCTCGGAATTAGGCAGGTCCAGCGTTTCGCGAATGCTCTTGTACATATTGTATGGCACGTTGCAAAGGCCGAGCATTTTGACATTCGTGTGGTTCAGAATCGCTTCGGTTATGATCCCGGCAGGATTGGAGAAGTTGATCAGCCAAGCGTCCGGGCAAAGCTGCTCCATCCGTCTCGCGATGTCGAGCATGATGGGAATCGTGCGCATGGCCTTGAAGAAGCCGCCGATGCCGCATGTTTCTTGCCCGATAAGGTCGTATTGCAGCGGAATCTTCTCGTCCAGCACGCGCGCGGGCAGCTTGCCGACGCGAATCTGGCCGAGCACGAAGCTCGCTCCGGTCAGCGCTTCGTCGAGCTCCTTCGTTTTGACCACCTTGCAATCCATGCCCGCCGCTTCCACCATCCGCTCGCATAATCCGCCCACGATATCCAGCTTGCGTTCGTCGATATCCATCAGCGCCAGCTCCGTCAGCGGAAGACTTCCTTTCCGTTTGATGATGCCCTCCATCAGCTCCGGCGTATACGTGCTTCCGGCCCCGATGATCGCGATTTTGAGTCCTGTTCCCATGTCCCTCATCCTTTGCTCGTTAATGATCAAATATGATGGCGTAAACCTACGTCAATTGAGGCTCATTATAGCACAGAGGTTGCATGACCAACAATAACAGTTGCAATCTTACTATCAAAATGATAAAAATATTTTGAAATAATATTTTAAATTTGGCTTTGCTCAAAATAAGTCCACATATCCGATGCAAACACTTGTAATTTAGCGGTAATCCGTATAAGATTTAACCACATAAGATGAAACGGAGGCTCCTTTTTTAGACGGGGCAGCACCTTTCATTCCGGGGAATATGGGATGTGTATGTCGTGATATTATACGATCCTATAGTCGAGAAATCTGCGCTCAAGGCCAGACTACTAACCAGAATAACTTCTTAGTGGCGATAAAACCTACGAAACGGCAGGTAACGTCATATGGCGATTAACGATAACGTATTGATCAAGATCCGCGACAGGAAGGACAGCCTGACGCCGGTCGAACGGCTGGTGGCCGAATATATTCTCGCGAACAAAGAAGAGATTCCCCACCTGTCGATCAAGAGCCTCGCGCAGGGCAGCAAGACGAGCGACGCCTCCGTGCTGCGCTTCTGCAAGACGATGGGCTATAATGGTTACCGCAGCTTTATCGTCAGCATTTCCGCGTCGCTTGGCTCCATGGACGAGGAAAGCGGCGAGCAGTACACCGACATCCAGCCAGGCGACGACCTCGGCACGATAATCGCCAATATCGGGCGCAACAACGTGCGTTCCATCGAAGACACGCTCAGCGTGCTGGACCGCGCGGCGGTTGCCCGGGCGATCAAGGCGCTTCAGACGAGCAAACGTCTGATGTTCTTCGGCATCGGCGCATCGGGCTTGGTGGCGCAGGACGCCGAGCAGAAGTTCACGCGCATCAACAAGATTTGCCATGCGTTCACGGACGGTCATAGCCAGCTCACGGCTGCTTCCTTGCTGACCAAGGAAGACGTCGCCATCTTTATCTCTAATTCCGGCGACACGGTGGAGATTCTGGATTCCTTGGACATCGCGAAGAAAAACGGCGCGCACATCGTTGCGATCACGAAGTATAGCAAAAGCGAGCTTTCGGAGAAAGCCGATTCGCTGCTTAGCATCTCGACGCCCGAAATATCCATCCGCAGCGGGGCGATGGGTTCGCGTATCGCGATGCTGACGATCATCGACATGTTGTTCGCCGGCGTGGCGAGCGCCGACTACCAGCAGGTGAAGAAATATTTGTCGAAGAGCCGGAGCATTATTTCGAATAAGCGGAGAAGATAGGGCGGCTGCATGACGCCGTTTGCTTCCTGAACACTAGGGGCCCCCCAACCGAACGTGGTTGGGGTATCTTTGTGCTGCGGGGCAAGCGCCAGATAAAGCACAAACACCGACTACATTTAGCACGCTGGAGGGACGAACGCCGTCTGAAGCACAAAAACCGACTACATTTGGCTCGCTGGAGGGGCAAGTGCCGTCTGAAGCACAAAAACCGACTACATTTGGCACGCTGGAGGCAGCAAGCGCCAAATGAAGCACAAAAACCGACTACATTTGGCACGCTGGAGGCAGCAAGCGCCAAATGAAGCACAAAAACCGACTACATTTGGCACGCTGGGGGGGCAAGCGCCAAATGAAGCACAAAAACTGACTACATTGGGCACGCTGGAGGGACAAGCGCCAAATGAAGCACAAAAACCGACTACATTTGGCTCGCTGGAGGCAGTAAGCGCACGAAAAACCGAGCCCAACTACGCATAAGGGCCCTAGCCGAGCAAACGTGTATGAAAAACCGAGTCCAACTGCGCAGGTGGTCCGTAGCCGAGCAAACGTGTATGAAAAACCGAGTCCAATTACGCATATGGGGCCCTAGCCGAGCAAACGTGTATGAAAAACCGAGTCCAACTGCGCAGGTGGTTCCGTAGCCGAGCAAACGTGTATGAATAAAGCACAAAAACCGACTACAATTCCCCTGCTGGAGGGGAAAGCGCTCGAGTGCGCCTGCGAGTAGGTAGACTGCTGCAAGAGATGGTGGTTACTGAAGTGAAACAGAGCGAATGTTGCTCGTTGGGCGGCCGGGGAGCGTCGAACGAAGTGTCAAGCGTTCGAGCGGAGCGTTGTCTACTCGCCGAATATTGTTTACCCTTCCCGCAAAACGTGTTTACTCTACGAAATCGCGCGTATCTTTTTCCCTATAATGTCCCAACCTAACCCATAATGTGTGCATGCAGTTATGTTGCCGTTGTTCGTACCGCGTTGACCGCGACGTTGTTGACCGCGATGTTGCTGATCATGCCGCCGTTAGGTGCCACTCTTGTTTGGATATTCCAGAATATGCAACCAAATAATGAAATTTTACTCCACCATACGGAGAGGATCGACCAATCGCAATACATAGACCGCTCCGCAATGGCAATTTTAACCCTAAGCCGATGTATGCGCTTACCCCCATAAAAACCCGGGAAGCCGCGCCGCTGCTGGTTCGACACGCTTTGTGCATCTCGCACAAATTGTGATTTAAAATGCCAATGTTTTATTTCACACTAAAAATTTATTTCAAAATCTATTGACGATTCTGAAATAAATTCTTAATATAGAGTCATGCAAAACAACAAGTGCCATCGCGACAACAGGAGCGACATCAGGAAGAAATCGATCGCATGGGCGGCAACCTGCCCAATCAGGATCACGTAAGGGGAATCACACACGATGAATGACTATCTTGCAAGCTTGACAACGGAGGGGATCAATCCCGATACGGCGATGATCGACGAGCTGTCCACGGAGCAGATGCTTGCGCTCATGAACGAGGAGGACGCGAAGGTGCCGGGAGCGGTGCAGGCGGAAATTCCTCGGATCGCGCTCGCTGTGGAAGCGCTTTATCAATCGCTGTCGACGGGCGGAAGGATGTTCTACATCGGAGCCGGCACCTCGGGAAGACTCGGCGTGCTTGATGCTTCGGAGTGTTTGCCGACGTTCGGCGTGGATCCGTCTCTCGTGCAGGGGTATATTGCAGGCGGCGACCAAGCGCTGCGCATCCCGGTGGAAGGCTGCGAGGACGACGGCGACGAAGGCAGGGCGTTAATCGATCGCATCGGCGTGACGAACAAGGACGCGGTGATTGGCATCTCGGCAAGCGGCAGCGCTGCATTCGTGATCGAAGCGCTTCGCAGGGCCGGAGAGATCGGCGCGGTGACGATCGGCGTAGTCAACAACAAGAACGCGCTGCTGGCGGAAGCGGCAAGCATCACGATCGCTCCGGTGGTCGGTCCGGAAGTCATCGCGGGCTCGACGAGGCTCAAGGCGGGAACGGCGCAGAAGCTTGTGCTCAACATGCTGACGACGAGCACGATGGTCAAGCTCGGCAAAACCTACAACAATTTGATGGTCGATCTGAAGGCCAGCAACAAAAAGCTGTTCGACCGTTCCTTGCGCATCATCCGGACGGCAACGGACGCGGACGAAGTAACGGCGGAAAAATATTTGCGGGAAGCGTCCCTCGACAGCAAGCTGGCGATCATGATGATCAAGTCCGGACTTGGGGCGTTGGATGCGAAAAGGGTGCTGACGGAATCCGGAGGCAACCTCAAGAGGGCAATACGCGCCTGCTCCAAAGTGATGTAAGAGCTTAAGCCGCCCGAACGGGCGACAGACGGTTCACCTTGGACGGCGTCGTATAAATAGAAATTCAAATTAAGGGAGGATCTTAAGCATGACTAGTAAAACAAAATTGGCTGCATCCGTACTTGCTCTTACGTTATCCATGGGCGCTTTATCCGCTTGCGGCTCCGGCAACAACGACAACAACGCTCCGACTCCGTCGAACACGGCCGAGGGCGGGGCGTCCGAAGCGAAAGACACCATAACGGCCTTGTTGCCGCCGGTATCGCCGACGTACCAAGAGAACTTCAAGCAAATGGAAGCCGACTTCAACAAGCTTTATCCAAACCTGACTTTGAAAATCGAACCGGCCAGCTGGGAAGACATGACCCAGAAGCTCGACACGCAAGTGAACGCGGGCAGCCCTCCGGATCTGGCGTTTATCGGCTCCGACGGCATCTCCAAGTACGCGCAGCTCGGCATGCTGCTTGATATCAAGGATCTTGTGAGCGACGAGATCATCGCCGACTACGACGAAGCGGCATTGGCTTACATGAAGAACGGCGACGGTCTGTACGGCTTGCCGGCTTACATGGAAGTGCACGCGATCGGCGGCAACAAGCAAATGCTCGAGGAAGCGGGCATCGACTGGAAGAAGGTACAGCAAGAAGGCTGGACGTACGAAGAGTTCCGCGAGGCCATCAAGAAAGGCGTCGTGAAGGAAGGCGACAAAACCAACCGTTACGGCTTCGTGTTCGCGACGGCGGGCGTTGCTTCCAAGGACTATCTGAGCATCTTGGTCAAAAACGCGGGCATGCCGTCTCCGTTCACGACCGACTTGAAATACGCATACACGAGCAAAAACTATCTGACGGTGCTGAACGCGGTTCGCGAGCTGATCGACGACGGCTCCATGCCGAAGGAGCTGAGCGCGGTTGACGCCGGCAAACGTTGGAACATGTTCCTGACGGGCCAGACGATGATTACGGGCAAAGGCCTTGCGGTATTCGAGAATTCCGCTAACAAAAACAACGCGAAGATCGACGCCAACGACGGAAGCGCCGTCGAAGGCAGCATCAAGGTGGACTACATCGCGTTGCCGCTTCCGTCCTTCGCGGGCCAAGAGCCGGTATCCCATGCGGTCGTAGACGGCTACGTAGCGTTCCGCGGCAAGAAAGAGCCAACCGACGAGCATAAAGCGAACATCGTAAAAGCGGCGAACTTCCTGTCCAGCGGCCAAGTGGCGGCAACGACGAATAACGACCTGTTCGCGGCGCATATTACGAAAAGCGCTCGCGAAGCGGCGGCAAACATGGAATCGACTCGCAATCCCGACAACATCGCGGCCGTGGACAAAATGCTGGAGCACGCGGCTCCCGCCCGTCCGGACATCCCTGTCGACCTAGGCGCGAAAGCGATCAAGCTGGAGAACGAAGTGGTCATTCCTAAGCTGCAAGCGCTGCTTGCCGGCGAGATTACGCCTCAAGAGATGTATGATGCCGTTAAGAAAGGCGCGGTAGAAGCCTTCGGAGCGGATGGAGTCGTACAAGACTAATGAATTGAAGGTACTCGGATAGCCGCTCTGTCACCCGGGGCGGCTACCCGTGCTTTTATGATACGATTGAAAAAGCAAGGCTGAAGTGAAACACTTAGAAGTAGTATCGCGGCAGGGGAAAGGAGTCTTCCATTATGGCTCGTGCGTCAAACATCAAGAATCGTCTTAATCGCGGGGACGGAGCCTGGGCATACGCGTTTATCGCCATTGCTCTCGTCGTCTACGCCTTGTTCACGGCCTATCCGGTCCTTAGCGCGTTTCTGATCAGCTTCCAGCAATACAGCCCACTCAAGTCGGAATACATCGGCTTCGACAATTACTCGGGTATCTTCGCCAGCGACTTGTTCTGGAAAGCGCTCTGGAACACGCTCGTCTATACGGTGCTTACGGTCCCGGTTGCGCTACTTATTTCGTTCGCGGTCGCGATTATGATCATGCCCCTCAAGAAATGGGCGCAGACCACGTTCAAGGCGATCTACTACTTACCCGCGGTCGCCTCCGGCGTCGCGTTGTCCGTCGTATGGCTCTGGATCTATGATCCGCTGCCCGGCGGCATCCTGAACCAGCTGATCGGCATGCTCGGCATCCCGAATCAGAACTGGCTCGGCGCAAGCTCCACCTCGATGTTCTCGCTCGTGCTCATGTCCTGGCTGTCCAGCCACGGCACGAGCATTATCATCTACGTGGCGGCGCTGCTCGGCATCGACGAGAGCTACTACGAAGCGGCGTCGATCGACGGCGCGACGTTCTGGCAGAAGATGTGGCACATCGTGCTGCCGTGTCTCAAGCCTACGACTTTATTCTTGCTCGTCACCGGCGTCATCGGCTCGTTCCAAGTGTTCCAAAACGCTTATTTGATGACGGGCGGCGGACCGGACCACTCCACGACGATGGTCGGCCTGCTGATCTTCGACACGGCGTTCAAGTATTTCGAATTCGGCAAAGCGGCGGCTCAGTCGCTCGTGCTTGCGGCCATTATCGGCGTTATCGCGTTTATCCAGTTCAAGTTCCTGGGCAAAGACGTGGAATATTAAGAGAAGGAGGGACTTGCAATGGCTTTATTCAGCAACCACTTGGGTAACCGGGCAGCCCGGTACATTCGCAACACGATTCTGGTCATCCTCCTTCTTCTGTTCGCCTTGGCGACGATATTCCCGATCTACTTCATGATCATGTCGTCCTTCGGCGATCCCGTCGAGGCAGGAGCCGTCAGCTATTCCATCTGGCCGAGCAAAATCTCGCTCGAGTCGTATAAATTTTTCTTCGATTTCAGCGAATATTCGTACCGCTGGATACTGAACTCGCTGATCGTCGCGGTCGTCGTGATGGTCTCGAACGTCGTGTTCGCCACGATGGCGGGCTACGCGTTCGCCAAGATCCAATTCCGCGGACGCAACGTGCTGTTCGCCGTGCTGCTTGCGGCCATGATGATTCCGTACCAGGTAACGCAAGTGCCCCTGTACATTTTGATCGTCAACATTTTCGAAATTCAAAATACGTACCAAGCCCTGATCATGCCGACGCTGGTTACGGTATATAACATCTTCCTGGCTAAGCAGTTCATGGGCTCCATTCCGAAAGAGATTCTGGAATCCGCCAAGGTGGAAGGCTGCAACCAGTTCCAGATTCTGACGAAAATCATCATGCCGCTTTCGAAAACGGTTATGGCGGTTATGGCGATCCTGACGTTCATGGAATCGTGGAACACGTTCTTCTGGCCGTTCCTCGTCACGAACTCGATGGATATGCAGACGATTCAGGTGGGGCTCAAAAACTTCCGCTTCGCCAATACGACGTATTTCGCGCCGATGATGGCGGGCGCCACGATCTCTGCCGTGCCGATGTTCATCCTGTTCTTCAGCTTGCAGCGCTACTTCCTCGAAGGGGTTACGGTCGGCGCGGTGAAGGGCTGATCCGGATCGCTTCAAATGCGCCTGGGTAGGCGGAAGGGGGAGGCATCATGATTGCGACTTGGAATGACCGCTATGCGGACGAAGTCATCGCGTTATGGAATGATGTCGCCGTCAGGGACGGCTACAAGGAGATGTCGGCGGTGTCCTTTGCCGGCATAATAACGGGCAACGCGTATTTTGATCCGCTGTGCACGTTCGCGTGGCTGGAGGAAGGCCGTGTCGTCGGCTTTGCTTGCGGCTGCGCGGGCGACGATCTGCCGCTCGGCGACGTCGCGGGATATATCACCTGCGTCTTGCTAGCGGACGGGCATAACGATTTCTGGAGAGCGGAGGCGCTCGTTCGGGCGATGGAAGCAAGGTTTGCCGAGCTGGGCAAGAAGCAGGCGGACACGCTGTTCTTTAATCCCATGCAGCTGCCGTGGTACGTTCCGGATACGCCGCGCCACGAGCATAACAACGCGCCCGGCGTGCCGACGGGGAGCCTGCTGCACGAGACGCTGCGTCGGCTTGGCTATGTCGAACGCGCGATTCAGTGCGCGATGTATTTGCCGCTGGGGAGCTTTGAGGTGCCTGCTCTTATCGTAGCCAAGGAAGAGAAGGCCGCGGAGTCGGGCTACCGCGTCGAAATGCTGGATGCCGCGAAACACGGCGGCGTGCGCGAGATGCTGGAGGCGCTCGGCAATCCGCTGTGGTCGAAGGAGATCGGGCGCATTCTGGAGGACGGCACGCCGGTCGTCGTGGCGGCGCTGCAGGGCCGCGTCGTCGGGTTCGCGGGGCCGGTCGTTCGGCAGGATAACGGACGGGGGTATTTTGCGGGCATCGGGGTGGAGAAGGAGCATGAAGGGCACGGTCTGGGCTCGAGCCTATTCTTCCGCCTGTGCGAAGCTTTTCAATCGATAGGAACGGACTACATGTCCCTGTATACGGGCAGCAACAACCCCGCGCTGCGGATCTACGAGCGGGCCGGGTTCAGAACGGCGAGAACCTTCGCCACGATGAGAAAGGAGCTTGGACGATGAGCGACAGACAACCGATTACGATATTAGGCATTGGCGCGCATGTTGGGGACGTAGAGCTGGTAGCGGGAGGCGTGCTGGCGAGCCATTATCTGCGAGGCGACAAAATCGCCACGCTGGCGTTGACCGCCGGCGAACGCGGCGTACCGGCCGGGCAGGACGTGAACGATTACAAGGCTCAAAAGATTCGCGAGGCGCATACGTTTGCCGGCATGCTGGGCGGCGAGGCTCGCGTGTTCGATATTCCCGACGGCGAGGTGCCGGACGATCAGGAGATTCGTCTACGCGTGTGCGACGTGATTCGCGAGGTTAAGCCGAACATCATCATTACGCATCATTGCAACAGCATGCACAAGGATCACGCCACGACGCACCGCATCGTGAACGACGCCCGATATTTTGCCGCGCTGCGCGCGATGGAGCGCGAGCACCCGGCGCATTTTGCGGCCAAGCTGTATTACGGGGAAAACTGGGAGGATGCGGTCGACTACGTGCCTTACGTGTACGTGGACTTCAATCAGGAGGCGTTCGATCTGTGGATCGAGGCGTTGTCGACGCATTGGTTCGTGACGGGCAGCAAGTCGTTCAACTATATGGACTACTATAAGTCGCTGGCCCGCGTCCGAGGTCTGGAAGCGCGCAAGGAGTATGCGGAGACCTTTATGATTCCGCCCGAAACCATGAAGCTGCGTCAGTCGGAGCTGTAGGCCATGGCTGGGAGAACACTCGCCGGGATCGATCGGATCGGCCGGCACGAGGGGCTGTTCCGCGGCAAACGGCTGGGGTTGATAACGGCGCCTACGGGGCTGGGAGCGGACTTCCGTTCGACGATCGATATTTTGCACGAGAAGTTCGAGCTTGCGGCTTTGTTTTCGCCGGAGCACGGGGTGAGAGGCGATCTGGCGGCCGGAGCGCTCGTGGATACCTATGTAGATGAAGCGACTGGAGTACCCGTCTACAGCTTGTACCGCAAGGACTCCAAGCGGCTGACGCCCGAGATGCTGGACGCCGTCGACATGGTCGTGTACGATATTCAGGATATCGGGACTCGTTATTATACGTTTATTTATACGATGCTGTACGCGCTCGAAGATTGCGCCGCGGCAGGCAAGCCGTTCGTGGTGCTGGATCGTCCGAATCCGCTGGACGGCGTAACGGTGGAAGGCAACGTGCTGAAGCCGGGGTTCGAATCGTTTGTCGGCAACTATCCGCTCGCGATGCGCTACGGCTTGACCGCGGGCGAAGTCGCGACGATGGCGAACGAGGAGAAGGGGCTCGGAGCCGAGCTTCATGTCGTGCCTTGCGAGGGCTGGGAGCGGGAGATGCGGTTCCCGGCCGGCGGCGGCGTCTGGATCGCGCCGTCGATGGGCATCCCGCGGTACGAGACCGCGCTGCTTTATCCGGGTACCTGCTTGTTCGAAGGAACCAATGTGTCGGAGGGACGCGGCACGACCGCCCCGTTCGAGATGATCGGCGCGCCGTTCGTGGATGCGGATCGGCTTGCGGCGGAGTTGAACGCGAAGGGGCTTCCAGGGGTGTATTTCCGGCCGACGTATTTCAAGCCGACCTTCTCGAAGCATCAGGGAGAGCTTTGCCGCGGCGTCTACGTCCATGTGCTGGACGGTGAGGCGCTTAGACCCGTCGAGCTTGGTTTGACGATGCTGTTTGCGATGAGGAAGCTGTTCCCGGAGTTCGCGTTTCTGCCCCCGGTGCGGGAAGGCGGAAGGCCTTTCATCGACCTGTTGTGCGGCGAGTCCGGCGTGCGCGAGCTCGAGGGCGATCCGCGCGGGCTGATAGATCGGTTTGCGGAGGAAAGCGAGGCGTTCCGGGAACGGAAGCGGGCGTTTCATTTGTATTAGACGCGTGGCGAGCTTCCAGAGGATGGATAGATGGATAAATGGATGGATGGATGGATGGCGACGGCCGTTTGTCCTTGGATGTGCAGGGGAATTTGAGCGAATATACACAAAAAACTCGGATGATACGAGGTTTTTGGCAGTAATTGTCCATATATACACAAATGCGATGCCGAAATGAGTTGAATTGGCTTGAGTCCTGAGGGAATTGTGGATATACGCGCAAATAGAGGCACGGGGTAGACATTTGGGAGAAGAAATGTGGATAAATACACAATGTTGCCTAGATAGAAAATGAAAGCAGGAGCACCGCGACATGTAACCCGCGATCGCTTGGATGGAGGGGGACCGACGTCCGGGGGATATTCGCGGCACGTTGACGGGTGCTCTCTTTCTATGTTGTATGTTGAATCGTCGGGCGGCTGAGATGTGAAATCTATCGATATAGAATGCTGGAATGCTGGAATGATGGATTGCGGGAGGTTGACGGGATGCGTTATGTGGCCGGACTGGACGGCGGCGGGACGAAGACGGCGGTAACAGTGGCCGAAGAAGGCGGCGTAGTCGTTCGCTCGTTTGTTGCGGGTCCGTTAAATTTGAACGGACAGGACGAGGCCAGCGTGCGTTCGACGTTATTGGCTATCTGCGAGGAGATCGCCTTATGCTGCGACGGCGGGCTGGAGGCGTGCTCGGTCATGGCCGTCGGCGCGGCAGGGATCAGCAACCCGACCGTGAGCGGACGTCTGACGGAGGGGCTGAGGCAGGGCGGCTTCGGGGGCGAGCTGGTGCTGGTGGGCGACCATGAGACGGCGCTTTGGGGCGCCCACGAAGGACCGCGCGGGATGATCCTGATCGCGGGCACGGGGTCTATCGCTTATGGCCGTAATTCGGAGGGAGCCGTTCATCGCGCCGGAGGCTTCGGCCATCTGATCGATGACGAAGGCAGCGGCTACAGCATCGGCCGCGATCTGCTGTCCGCGGTCGTCCGGTCGTCGGATGGCCGCGAAGCGCGGACGGCGGTGACGGAGCTCGTGTACGCGCGGCTAGGCGTATCGACGGTGCAGGAGATCGTCGGCTTCGTCTACGCCAAGGAGCGCAACAAAGCCGACATCGCCGCGCTTGCGCCGCTGCTCTCGGCCGCTTGCGCCGCTGGCGACGCCGTCGCTCAGCGCATAGCGGAGCGTAACGCGCTGGCGCTCGTCGAGACGGCGTCCGCGGTCGCGGAGCGGCTTGGCCTCGCGGACGGCGGCGAGCTGGCGCTGCTCGGCAGCGTGCTGCTGCAGAGCCGCCAGGTGCGCGCGGCGTTCGAGGCCGGCATGGCGGCGCGCCATCCGCGGCTGCGGTGCATCGACGCCCGCCGCGACGCCGCGCACGGCGCGATGCTGCTCGCTTTGGCGGAGCTGGAGAGCTAGGGTAGCCAGGGTAGCTGGAGTGTCCATAGTCTCAAAACCGACAAGATAGCTCCAAACAAGTTTAGCACTGCAAGTTTGAAGGGCCTTTGTCGGCGCTGCCGACAAAGTCGCCAGAATAGGCGCGTTTAGAGGTCAGTTTGTCGGTATCACCAACAAAGCCACCGGAAATGGCTTGTTTCGAGGTCAGTTTGTCGGTATCACCAACAAAGCCACCGGAAATGGCTTGTTTAAAGGTCAGTTTGTCGGCGCTGCCGACAAAGTCGCCAGAATAGGCGCGTTTAGAGGTCAGTTTGTCGGTATCACCAACAAAGCCACCGGAAATGGCTTGTTTCGAGGTCAGTTTGTCGGTGCTACCGACAAAGTCGCCAGAAATGGCTTGTTTAGAGGTCAGTTTGTCGGTGCTACCGACAAAGTCGCCAGAATAGGCGCGTTTAGAGGTCAGTTTGTCGGTGCTACCGACAAAGTCGCCAGAAATGGCTTGTTTAGAGGTCAGTTTGTCGACGCCACCGACAATGGAGCGTAACGTAAGGATGGAGGAGAAGACGGAATGTTACAATGGACGCAAGAGAAGCCATATGTATATGCGGTGGGGTTGATGTCCGGTACTTCGCTGGACGGCGTGGATGCGGCGGTCGTGCGGATTGAAGGCAGCGGGCTGGAATCCAAAGTACAGCTTGTTCACTACTATAGCCGGCCCTATGACGACGTGCTGAGAGCGCGGCTTAAGGAGCTGTGCGATCCTGCGACGTCGGATGTGGCCAAGCTTGCGGGGATGAACGTTTACATCGCCGAGCGCTTTGCCGAGGCTGCTCTCGAAGCCGTGCGGGAATCGGGGCTCGATAGGAACGAAATTTCGTTCGTCAGCTCGCACGGCCAGACCGTGTGGCATATGCCGGAGGCATCGCCGACGGATCCGTTCCTCGCGCGGTCGACGCTGCAGATCGGGGATCTGTCCGTTATCGCGAAGCTGACGGGCTTCCTGACGATAGGCGACTTCCGTCTCGCCGATATGGCCGTCGGCGGACAAGGAGCGCCGCTTGTGCCTTACGGCGACTTGATTCTTTTCGGCCATCCAACCAAAGGGAGGTTGCTTCAAAACATCGGCGGCATCGGCAACTGCACCGCGCTTCCGGCCGGAGCGGGCGCGGACGGACTTTTCGCGTTCGATACAGGGCCGGGCAATATGATCATCGACCAAGTCGTGCACACGTTAAGCGATGGACGAATAGGCTACGACGCGGACGGCGCGTGGGCGGCCGAAGGCAACGCGGACGAGGAGTTGCTCTCGGAGCTGATGGCGCATCCGTACTTTGCCCAGCTTCCTCCGAAGTCCACCGGGCGCGAGCTGTTTGGCGCCGCCTACACGGCCGACTTCATCGCAACCGCGCAGGAGCGCGGACTGGCGGAGGCCGACATTGTGGCAACGGCAACCGCGTTAACGGCTCGCTCCATTGCGGACGCTTGCCGCAGGCTTGTCGAGCCGCGGTGCCGCATCGACGAAGTGATCGTAAGCGGCGGAGGCGCGCATAATCGCACGCTGCTGGGGCAGCTCGGCGAGCTGTTACCGGAGCAGGCGATCCTCACCTCGGGCGAGTTGGGGCTCGCGGACGATGCCAAGGAGGCTGTTATTTTCGCCTTGCTCGGCAACGACTTCCTGAGAGGCATCAGCAACAATGTCCCGGCGGCCACGGGCGCATCCCGTCCCACTGTGATGGGCAAGCTGGCGTTGCCTTGAGGAGTGACGACTTCGGCAGTCGGAGCATGACCGCTGGCTGCCAGTCTTTATTCGACCTTAGCCTCCCCTAATGACCAACGTTGCGCTGATCGTCCACATCATAAGGGCAAAACAGATTCCGGCCGCTATCGCGTAGCCGGATATTTGTTCATCATTCTTAAGGTTATAGATCAATCCCGCGGCGAACATAATAAAACCGAATGCGTATAGCGGCATTAACAACACCGCCGATACCATAATAAAACCTTCCATTTCTGCACCTCCCGAATCAATAATAATCCGCAGCAAAACCTGCTATCGCCACTACCGGCAAAGCCAGCATCGCCATTCGAATTTTTCTGCGCCAGCGCTTATCCTCGGCGGACCTCAGCAACAAATCGACTCCGAAGTACACCAATGCCGTCAGCGCAAAGATCCATGCCAACCAGCCGCCGAAATCCGCAATCATAAGCGGCAACCCGAACAACGCGCCAAAGCCGGCATGTCCTAGTCCCGACCCTATATAACGCATTAATCGATTCGGTATCCATCGATCCGTCGCCGCTTCAAGCGCAATCGATATAATCGATCCATAGATCAACGCAACGGGATACGCCACGAACGCCACGATTCCGAACTGCGTAAGAAAGCTGTTATTGCCATCCCTCATCCATAAGCAGAACCACAAGGCGGCCGCGGTCCCCGCGACGAAAGAGCCAATAACCTTACGTACAAGCATAGGCAAGCTAGCGATCTCCCTTCTTTCTAGGATTCGTTAGCCATACGGCCGCGACCATTATGGCGATCACGACGGCGGCTACCCCGATCCAAAAGTAAACCGACGTCCACATCGCAGCCTCGGGATACTCCCCGTCATAGACCGCCAAGATATATCTTCCATCGGGTGCATGGACCGCGATGGCGTCGTTTTCGCTCGTATCGTGAATGGAATAATATGGCGTATTCTTGGGAAACGCGTTGGAGAAATTGCCCCTGTACGTTCCCTCGACGTCCGAATACTTTGTGACCTTGCCAATCCGCGACCCAATCCGATCCGCCGTTACCGTCACGTCCGTCACCGTGTATGTGCCGCCGTCATGAACGACGATGTTGGAAGCCCAATCGGCGAAAACGGGCAATGCCGTAACCAAGCAAAGAAATATAATGAACGCGGATACCCTTCGAATGGATGTCATGACTACGCGCCTCCCGATCCCTGAATATTACAGTACATGTATAACGCATTCGGGAATCGGAAAGTTGTCATACAATTTAAAGGAAAACGATCCAAACCTAAAAAAAGACAGCTGATTGGCTGCCGTTTATCTTGCGAAACCCGCAAGGCACGTCCTTCATCAATAGAAGTTTTTCTCATTTACCGCCAGAACGTCTTGCAATCCGCTTTGTCCGCTATATTGAACTCGATCATTTTCTTGAGCAAAGCATAATCCACCTCTTGCTCCCACTTGAACCGGACCAACTCCTTGGTATGATCATGGCCGGCTTGCGCGAGATCGGCGGATACATGCTCCATGCCAGCGCGTTCGGGAGCAACGGCCATATGTTTTTTGGACACGCTAAAGCCAATGATAAACGTGCCGTGGTCGGTAAACATCGGCTGATTCCAAGCGATCTTAGGCTCTAAGCTCGGATAGGCGTCCGCGACCCAATTCAGAACCTCTTCCGTCCGGGCCCGATGCTCGGGGTGATCAATACGCTCCAGGTATTCTGCAAAGACTTCCATGTCTATCCCTCCAAGGACGAGTTTCTTTTTATATTAGCAGGAGAAGCGAGCGCATACAACAAGGCCGGGGGCTTTGCGTTTACCGCTTTACGCTTGAGACGCGAAGCTCCTCTAGGTAGACGGATATCGGCGCAAGGCGCGGCGACGCAAGGCAATTCAAACGGACCCGACATCATCTTGAAATCGGCTATTAACTTGAAAATACCGCAACTAGGTGATGCATATAGACGTTATACAACACAGGACGCATATGTTAATTCCTGCTAGGAGGCTGATGGAGATGGAAGGAAGGCAATCGGAATATATAGTTCGAAATCCTCCAAGGGTAAAGCTAATTATAGCTTTGCTCCTATTGTGTTTAGTGTTTAGCTTATTAACGTCGCGTTCGTTGGATGACGAAATCACTGGAATGAGTATTTTTATGATTGTTTTGTCCTTTGGTTATGTCGTAATCCTATGTTGGGCCATTTATCTTGCATTAAAGAAGCCCGCTGGACTAATCCTTCGAGACGAGGGCACGATCGAATTAAACGGAACAACGCTTAAAGCCGAGCAAATAAAAGCGATCATGTTCAAGGATGAAGGGGGCGATACGGTGATCGGAATAAAACCAATCGGAAATCGGATTGTTCCTATTCGATTGTGTTTCAGATTTGCGAAGGGGGCAAGAGACGGCGAGGCAGTGTTAACGAGCTGGGCAGAACGGAACGAGGTTAAGGTGCTCCGAAAATTTTTCTTTAGGTGGATGTAGCCGTGGATAACATGGAGTCATGGAAATCGATTATCACAACCGATTGTTCAAAGAAAATAAAGTAGTAGACTGCCTCCTCCTCATTAAGCTAACGGGCAGGATACTTCCAATGTGTGGTAATATAGATTCTGTAATGCCAATAAATTAACACGGGCTATCCCAGGTGATTTGTATGAGCTTGACCCACGAATTTTTTCTTTTTAGCCGCGATTTTGATTTGAATGACAGGTATGAATGGTACACAAATCATCGGTATACATGGGCTGAAAAGACGAATGTATCTGATGAAACTATCCAATATCTGACGGACTTTTTGAACTGGCTACCTTCATATAATCCCGAAACAAGAGAAAGTCACAAAGGGTTAAACTACTATGGGATAACAGTTATTAAAAAACCGGGAGCAGAGAAGCTAATAAAGATATTAGATAAATGGCTTAAACTAATCGAAGAAGCACCTACCACATTTAGTTTAAGAGGAGATACTGTTTGGAAAGAAGAGGAGAATGAAGAAGGTTACTGGGAGCAGACGAGAAATTGGATAGAGCGAGAAGCGATGCAAAGTGAAATAGATATTTTGATGAGTTTAGCTGTTAAAGCCTCAAACAATGACCAATTAATAATTCATTTCGGAATTTAGTACATTACCGGTGTTGCATTGAAGTAACGGAGAACTGCAGCTCAAAAATGACACACCAGATCCCCTAAAGTTGACCAAATAGTGAGGGATAACATGAAAAGGAAATCTAAAGAGGCATTTTCTAATGACGCATTAGAGTGCGCTGATTTATTATCACAAGGTATAGAGTACTTTGGGTTTAATGACCGTGCTAGAAAAACGATGGACAACTTTTTTGATTATGAATACCAACAAGGTGAGATCGAAGAGAAGATCAAGAAGAAACATGGCCTTCTTAGGAAAGACCATTTGGCGAGATAGGTCGAATATAAACAACAAAGTTCTATTTGATAAGCTATCGGAAGAATTGGGTGAAATCAAAGAGGAACTGCGATTGCACTAACGGCGAACGATAGCACCACGACATGACGGCAACCGGCCACACGATCGGTTGCCTTTGCTCGTTGAAGTAACTGGCAGGATACTTTCAAGTACCATAATTAGGAATGGTAGAGCACAACAACTATCTCCTCTTAATTTCGTCTAAAATTCTATGATAAATACTAATATGGGATTGGGGATTTGTATGATCATTTTTCTTTGTATTATGGTAATTGCCGCAGGTTTATTTTCTATTTTCTTTCCCCAATATTCATCCTTTTTTTACAGCTATAATTTCAATAAAAAAAGATTTGAAAACATCGATAAAGCAAGAAGTGAGTCTGATTTGACATGGAGAAGGGTAAAAGGGGGCATTTTCGTACTTGCTGGATTATTTTTTCTTCTTAATTCATGTGGCGTTGAAAAGTATAAAGAACAACACCCGATTTATGAAGAAAGCACTACCCATGAAGTAACATTCCGTTAAGCTAATGGGAGACGATAGTACCATCATGATATGACGGCTGCCGACGACGAGATCGGCTGACTTTGTTCGTTGAAGTAACGGGCAGATTAACCAAACGATTTAAATGATGGAAATGTTGAAAAATTATAAGTTGAGGTGAAGGTGTGGAACGGTCAATAAAAATAATGATTTTAGGTATTGCTTTTATGCTTCTCGGTCTATTTATACAAGGTGAGCCAGGTATTGAGTTGTATGGAAACGAATTTTTTATTGTACTACTTGGATTTATAATGACTTTATTTGGTGTTTTTGGCGAAAAGATAATAAAGTATTTCAACGATCAATAAGGATACGATTACACTAGATCAGATTCGAGTCTAACACTTTATTTTCTTAGAACACCGAGGTCATATCGACGAATGTCTATAGGGTGAGCGAGAGCAGAAGGCGACGCTCGACAAGCGAGTGGAGGAATAGCGCGAGAGGATGAAGGAAGGGGCACTGCCGAAGCTAAGTGAGCGGTATGAGCAGCGGGTCCTATAGCGTAAGCTTCAACAGAAGCTTAAGGCAGACAATGCCGGCGAAGGGACACCACCCCCAGCGAATAGCAAATGAGTGCGATCACGTAGCAGTAAACCAGGAATTCCTCGGTTGCTGTTTTTTTATTCCAACAATAAACCTTCGTGCTTTACGAAGGAACAGTAAAGGGAAAAAGAATCGTTGCAGGCGGCGATTCAGCAATGCCGCTATCCTCTAAGGAGTTAAACGGCATATTACCCCTCACATAGGATTTAAGCTGCGATACATCTTCGCCAAGGAATGGCAGATGCGCTCCTGTATAACCGACGAACGGAAGTAACCGCCATGCGACCCCAGCGGCGTCCAGGCCATCAGACCGGGATTGCCAATCTCGACATCCTCGGCGACGGCTTTGTCGTAGGTCTCGCTGAGCGATTTGAGCGGGTAGGCGATGACGTCGTCCTTGTCGTAGAAGTTGATCCATTCGCCGACGCGTTTATGACGGAACTTGGGAGCGGGTACAGATACCGGCTTGCCGAAATCGTCGTAGCGCAGCGTCCATAAGGCAAGGGGACTGCCCATCGTAAAGAGATGGGACAGCGTCTCGCCTTTCTCGAGGGGGGAGTTACCGTGCGCGATAATGGATTGGATGCGGGGAGGGAGCTTCCGGTTCTGCAAGTCGTAGAGATAGTTGCTCGCGACGATCGTGCCGAGGCTATGTCCGATCAGGCATAGCGGAGCGGCCGAGCCGGCGCGTCCCGCGAGGCACTGGAGCTTGCGGGCGACGCGTTCGTGTATATCCGTATAAATATATTCGTGAGGATGCGCGTTATCCGCGCGGGGAATCGGCTGATAGGCGATCGCGTCCCCCGCGAAACTGACCATGAAGCCGCGGGCATCGATCCAATCGTCCCAGCGCAGCTTATAGGGAGCCAGCTTGCAGAGCAGCTTCTCTTCGATCCGCTCCGTAATATCGCCCCAATAGATGCCTTCCGTCACGAGCTCGATCTCGGGGCAAATCAGCGATAGCCGCTTCTCCAGCGCCGAAGCCAGCTCCACGTGAAAATCCGGCTTCGGCCTGCCGATGCCGTGAATGATCCCGATCGCGATTTTCATGCCGTGTTCATCCTCTCCGCGCGCTGCGTTCTCCTATCAACATATGCGGGGAGTGGGCGGATGCTCCTGATTTGCGTTAGCGGACCGCATAAAAACAAACCACTAGCGAAGCATAAAAGTGATCGACAATGGGGCGTCGGAGTGGCTCGGTACACGCATGAAGCATAAAAGTGATCGCCAATGGGCGTCGGAGTGGCTCGGTACACGCATGAAGCATAAAAGTGATCGCCAATGGGCGTCGGAGTGGCTCAGTACACTTATGAAGTTATGAAGCATAAAAGTAATCGACAATGGAGCTTAGGAGTGTCTGTGTTGTTGGGGGAGTTCTACCAAAGGTGAGGCATCGACATGCGCGAAACGCCTCAACCGGAGACGGGAGGCTCGCCCCGGTGCCTTCTCATAAATGAGAAAAAACCAAAAAAGCTGCTTGCCCATCATCATGCGAAGGTGGGCGAAACAGCCTGGAATACTTGCTGGCTACGCTTAAAGCTTGGAGCCTGGGGTTTAGTGTTTAAGGCTAAAAGCTAAAAGCGCATTAATTCATTGGCTCTACTTCTGGTCGTTCTGCTCGCGGTAATCCTCCACGATGACTTCCAGCTCGCCGGTTTCGGGGTGAATCACGAAGCCGTGAACCGGAATGGCCGGAGGAAAGAGGGGATGGTTGCGGATCATGCGGACGCTGTGCATGACGCCCTCCTCGGAGCTCGAGAAGCCGCGCAGGAAACGCTCCATCCGGATGCCCGCGTTTTCCAGCGTCTGCACGGCCAGTGGATCGATGCCATGCTCGCTGAATTTGCTGATCATGCCTTTGGTGTCGAGATTGGTCATGCCGCAGCCGTGGTGGCCGATGACCAGCACCTCGCGGGCGCCGAGCTCGTATACGGCGACCAGGATGCTGCGCATGGCGCTGCCGAACGGCTGGGTTAAGATGGCGCCGGCGTTCTTGATGAACTTGGCGTCTCCGTTGCGCAGGTTAAGCGCCTTGGGCAGCAGCTCGACGAGACGAGTGTCCATGCAGGTGAGGATGGCGATTTTTTTCTCCGGGAACTTGTCGGTCAGATAAGCTTCGTATTGCTTCTCATCAACGAATTGCTTATTAAATGCCATAAGCTGCGGCACGATAGACATGAATCTTCGCCTCGATTCTATAGATATTAGTATCTGCAAGATGGTTTGTATTTTATTATTCATATCGAAAGCGCATACGTCAATCGCTAATTGTAAACGGAGCGCGATTAATAACGGCAGGAGCAAGATTAAAGCGTCGAAAACTCGTATATGGAACACGTTTGTTGACATGAAACCTAAAGGTGTCCTATAATCCAAATAGGAAACCTATAGGTTTCGCATTATGGCATCATGAGATGAAGATGAGAGGAAGGAAACGATAATGGAGCCAAATCAATCGGTCACGAAGCTGGAGGATGTCGTCCAACGGGTGTTTATCGATGCGCCTGTAGCAAAGGTATGGGAGGCGGTAGCGACCGCGGAGGGGATCGCCGCGTGGTTTATGCCGAATGATTTCCAAGCCGAGCTAGGTCATGTCTTTCATCTGGAAGCGCCGCAATGGGGCAAATCCCGTTGCGAGGTCATCGAGCTTGATCCGCCGAACCGTCTTGCGTTCAAGTGGGACAAGGACTGGACGGTGACGTTCGAGCTAGAGGAAGCGGAAGGCGGAACGAACTTCACGCTTACGCACGGGGGCTGGGACGAGAGCACGGCTACGGCATTCGGCGAGAAGCACTCCGTCGTGCGCGAACGCATGGCCGGCGGCTGGGTCGGCATCGTCAAGAGGCTGGCCCAATACGCGGGGCAATAAGCCGATGGGGATCCCTCGGCAGAAAGCTGATATCTTTATCGCGATCGCCGACCCGACGAGGCGTGAGCTGCTGCACATGTTAAGCGAGCAAGAGATGCCGGTCGGCGCGATCAGCAATCGTTTCCCGATCAGTCGGACCGCGGTATCGAAGCATCTTCGCGTGTTGTCCGATGCGGGGCTGCTGCAGGATCGCAAGGTCGGGCGGGAGACGCGATACCGGCTGAACGCCGAGCCGCTGTCGGAGCTGAAGCGGTGGCTGTCCTATTTCGACCGTTATTGGGAGAACAAGCTGTCCATGCTGAAGCATTTCGTGGAATCCGGCGACGACGGAACCGAGAGCTCGTCACCAAGAGCGGTAGAGGGCGAAGGCTTGCCAAGACCGGGGATGGCAAAAGAATAAGCGTTAGAATGCCGTAAACGGCGGCCGTCAGGGATCAAGGAAGTCCTAGGCGGCCGCCGTTTGTTGTTTCCATATGAGGATTGCAGCGACCCTTAGCCCCGCAACAAGCTAAGGTCGAACCGGGGCACGAGCCCTTGATCCGCCGCCCGGCCAAGCAGAGACTCGATGGCGGCGAAGCCCGCTTCGCCAAGATCCAGGCTGAAATCGTTGACGTACAGCTCGATATGGGATTGCGCAACGTCGGGCGAGAGCTCCTGCGCATGCGCCATGACATAGTCATGGGAAGCAAGGGGATGGCGCCAGGCGTATTCCAACGAGGAACGAATCCAGCTGCCGATCGCTTCTACGTTCATCCCTCTGCGTGCAATGATCGCGCCAAGCGGGATCGGAAGTCCCGTGTCGAACTCCCACCAGCTGCCGAGATCGACCAGCATGCGAAGACCATAGTCGCCATAGGTGAAGCGCGCTTCGTGAATGACGAGGCCGGCATCGACGCGTCCGTCGCGAACGGCGGGCATGATCTCGTGGAACGGCATGACGACGATTTCCCCAATCTCGCCGTCGATCTGTTGCTCGGCCCACAATCGGAACAGCATGTAAGCGGTGGAACGGTCGCTTGGCACGGCAACGACCTTCCCTGCAAGCTCGTCGCCGCGGAAGTGTGTCGTTTTGTCAGAGCTGCCGGTTTCCTTAGTATCGGTCGTCACAGCCGGCTTCGTCAGCACAAGCGGGCCGCAGCCGCGTCCCAGCGCGCCTCCGCATGGGATCAGCCGGTAGTGCTCCAAGACGTAGGGGAGGGCGGCGTACGAAATTTTCATCACTTCCGGACCTTCCAGGCGCGCCGCCAAGTGATTGGTGATATCGATATCGGCATAGGTCACGTTAAGCTCCGGCGCTCCGGGCACGAGACCATGCGCCCAGGCGTGGAAGATAAACGTATCGTTGGGACACGGCGAATAGGCGATGTTCATTGAGCAAATTCCCCTTTCATGCTAGAAGCAAGGCCCCTGCGCAGTAAGCGTCAGGGGCTTCGTGTTTTTATTGAATCTACTTGTCCAGTCGGTGTTCATGGCAAGCGAGGGCGATCGCCCGGAAGGCGCTCTCGAGCGCTCCAAGAGCGTCGCCGATCCGCCAAGCGGAGCGGTCACGCGGGCCAACGGCATTGGAGATGGCGCGCAGCTCCGCGCACGGAATGCCGAAACCGGCGGCGGCTACGGCAACGCCGTAGCCTTCCATCCCTTCGGCTGCCGCTCCGGGCACGATGCCCCGGCGAAGCTCCAAGGTCTCCGCGCGTCCCGTTGCCAGGGACACGGTCAAGACGGGACCGCTAGCCGCTGTAAGCCCCGCGGACTCCATCGCGGCGAGAAGCCTCTTGCTCCAAGCGGCGTCAACCGGCGCTCGAGAGGTGCCGAAGCCCAGCTCGTCCAGCGTGAGCTGGCCCTCGGCCGTCTCGGCTCCGAGGTCGGCGGCGACGATCTCGTCCGCGACGACAAGCGAGCCGATCCCGGCGACGCCCGGGAAGCCGCCGCCAATGCCGGCGCTGACGACGAGATCGTATGGGCCGCGTGCGAGCGCCGCGGCCGTGCTCGCCGCCGCGTAAGCCGGCCCCACGCCAGCGGCGATGACGTCGAAGCGCACGCCAGCGGCATTCTCCGCTGCTAATGCGCTGCCTGTCGTCATAGCGCTGACGCTCTTGCCAGCAGCGCCATTGCCCGCGCCTTGCCTATCAATCGCAAGAGCGCCGCCGCCAAAGCTAGCAGCCCCACTCTCCATGTCATTACCCGCGGCGCTGGATATTCCTCGCATCACGGCTTCCCGTTCGGCATCCACCGCGGTGACCACCAGCACCGCCATTGACCGCTGTTCAGGCGCGCTAGCCCCGCTGGGGAACGCCATGGATTCGTTTAATCTTTGATCTTTCATTCCGCTTACGCTCCTTCCCCGACTGCAGGCATGCCCGAATCCATCGGACCGTTGCCGGCCGCGGGAAGGCGGACTTCGACGCAGGTGCCTTGTCCCAGCTTGCTGCGGAAGGCGATCCGGCCTTTATGATTGTCGATGATTTGCTGGCAGACCATCAGGCCGAGGCCGTTGCCCTGGCTCTTGCTCGTGAAGAACGGCTCGCAGAGACGGGGCAGATCCTCCTCGGATATGCCGAGCCCGTGGTCGATCACTTGAATGACGACTTCCCGCTCGTCCGATGCCCCGATGCGAATATCCAGATTGCCTCCATCCGGCATGGCTTCGATTCCGTTCTTGATCAGGTTGATCATCACTTGCTTGATCTGGCTGGCTACGCCGATCACGTCGGGCAGCTCTCCATCCGATTCGAAATTCAAGCTGACCTTGTTCATTCTTGCTTCCGAATCCATGATCATGACGATATCGCTGACGATCGGCGTCACTTCGACGCGCGAGTACCGGTTAGCCTGCGGCTTGGCCAGCACGAGGAATTCGCTGACGATCATGTTGATATGGTCGAGCTCCGACAACATCAGATCGAGATGGGAAGCCGAGAGCGAGCCGGTCTGCTTGTGCAGCTGCACGAACCCCCGCAAGGTCGTGAGCGGGTTGCGCACTTCGTGGGCGACGCCAGCCGCAAGCTGGCCGATGACGGACAGCTTCTCGGAACGGCGCAGCATCTCCTCGGCTTGTTTGCGCGACGTAATGTTCCGCGAAATGGAGGCGATAGCCACGATCTGATCTCCTTCGTCGCGAATGGGGGACACGGTCCGGCTCACCTCGATCCGATCGCCGGACTTCGTGCGGTGCACGGTTTCGTAGTCGGAGACGGAGCCGCCCTGCAGCACCTTAGATACCATCATGCGTTGCTCTTCCAGATTCTCCTCCTGAATGCTCGGAGACGGTTTGCCGAGCACTTCTTCGCTCGTCCAGCCGTACATCTTCTCGAAGGCGTTGTTGACCTGCATGATTCTGTTATCGAGGTCGACTACGTGAATCGCGTCGGACGTATTGTTAACGAACGACTCCAAATATTGTTTGGTGCTCTGCAGCTCCGTCGCCGCGTCCTTCAGCTGGGTCGTGTACTTGAGCAGATTGGTGCCCATGGAGTTCACGCGCGCCGCGAGCAAGCCGATCTCGTCCTTGTTGCGGATGGAGATCGTGTCGTTGAAGTTGCCCCCCGCCATGGCGTTGACCTTGCGCATAATTTCGTGAAGCGAGCGCAGCATGTAACCCGAGATCACGTAGCTGGCGCCCATGGCCAGCAAGACGAGGCCAAGCGAGATCAGGGAGTGGATGATGAGCTGGTCCCGCAGCGGCTTCAGCAGCTGAGCTTCGTCGAACGCGACGCCGATGACGTAAGGCTCTCCGGTCGTGATGGGAATAAAGCTCCGGACGACCTTCTTGCCGTTCGCCTCGTACTTGTCGAAGACGATCTCCTCTTTCTTGAGCGCGTTCTGGATATGAACGGCATCCTCGCCGTTGGCGTTGCTATACGTATAGTCGCCGAACATGATATCCCGGACGTCCAAATTATAGACGGGGATCCCTTTTTTCATTTTGATGATCTTTTTCTTGCCGAAAAATTCGGGATCGAACCCCGTAATCTCAAGCAAGCTGCTCTGATACCGCTCGAGCTGCTTAATGAGCTTGTTGGTGCTGTCGATCATATCGAACAGACCGTTCTCCTGCACGTTAACGATCGTGTTGATCATGTAGTTGCTGGAGCCGTCGTAATAATAGCCCCACTTATTGATTTCGTCCGGATTGGACACCGCGAAGTTGATCGGACCGGAGTAAAAGTTGGCAAGCGCCAGCCCTTCCTTGACGGTAACCGGCTTCAGATCAAGCAGCTGGTTGAACGCCGTATTCCAATAGTCCCAGGAGCTTGAATTCATGTCCAGTTCATCCTTGTTGGACGACCGTACGGAAACGACCTCTCCGTCGATTCGCTGCCACAACGTAATGTCGTGCAGCCCCAGCTCCCGGCTCAGATTAATGAGCTCCAGATTCGTAACGTTGCGAACGTCGGGATCGAGCTTCGATAGCGCGGCAATGGCGGCAAAACGAAGCTTGGCCGCAAGCTCCGCTTCGAACTGGGCTTTCACCTTCTCGTGATTGTCGACCGATACGACGAGCTGCTCGGCGATGCCGCGCATCTGGGACTCCAGCGCGTTCGATTGCGACAGCTTGGACGTATAGTAGGAGAAGCCGATATTCAAGATCAGGATAATCGCTACGATTCCGGAGATGGAGAGCGATAATTTCGCTTTTATGGACACGGAGGTTCCTCCCGCATTCTAAGTTGTACCTTGTACAATTAGACATGCACAGGGCAAAATCCTCTAGCCGCGACGAAACTCCTCGTCTGCCAAATATTCCAATGCTTCCTTATAGGACTCGAAGGCCATGTCGATCTGGTCGCCGGCGTACAAGTACCACATCTCTTCGTCAAAGAGAAGCGTGTAAGCTTCGCCGCCGGGGCTCAGCCAGCGCTCCGTAATCGGCAACGGCTTGCGGCTGGGACGAGCGGCCTCGGAGTCGTCTCCGCCGTCTCCGGAGAGCGAGGCGATGGAGCGGGCCACGAGCTTGCGCAGCTCCTCTTCGGAGTAATCGCGGATATTGGCAAGTCCCTTGGCGTCTACGGACACGTCTCCAAGCAGGGCGGCATATACATAGCCGTTGCCGTTGGGATGAAGGTGATAGACGACCGTCTTCTTGTCGTGCACGCTTTCCTCGTAATGGAAGTTGACGCGCCCAAGCGAAACGTCCTTTCGCTGAAGTTCAGGAAAGGACGCGATAATTTCGATTTTTTGCTGGAAGGTTAACATGTTGCCTCCTTAAAATGCTCGCTTAGTCGGCCTTTCTGCGCAGGGTCAGCAGCGCGGCGCCGCCCAGGATGAGCAGAATCGCGAAGTATGGCTGGCCTTTAAGCAATTCGTTGAACAGGGCGCCGAACGAAAATACCGCGAAGAACAGCACCGACAGCACGGTCAAAATATTGATTGGAATGAGCAGCCACTTGTTGCGGTTGCCGAACCAGTAGAATTCCAGCAGGCCGATGGCCGGCGCCAGGATGAAGCCGGGCCACATATATTCCCAGTTGCCGAACAGCATGGCAATTTGGCAGACGATGCCCGTCGTGATGAGCACGCCGCCGGGAATCAGCAGGCCGATGCCCTTGCGACCGGTGACGCCGAAGTACAGCCAGTGGAAGAGCAAGCCGAGCGGCATGACGAACAGCGAAGGCCAAAAGTAGGCGAAGATCGTGCCGGGGCCGAACGTTTCTCCCTGATTCATGAGAAGCAGGACGCCGAGCAGCAGGATGACCGTGCCTCCGATTGTTTTAACGCTTCTGATATTCATGGTTTAAACACTCCATTCTATTAGTATATACAACTATCCAAAGTAATCCAATGATATTGCCGCGGTTATTCGGGATGGTTATCCGCGTCCGCTCCGATCTCGAAGGGAGACGTGACGCCGTCGTACATCAGATGCATCGTAATGCCTGCCGCCGCGTGCTGAAGATTGTGGCAATGATCCATCCACAGGCCCGGATTGTCGGCGAGGAAGGCGACCTCGTACACTTCGCCGGGCAGGACGTCCAGCGTATCCGACCACCAGGGACTTCCGCCGATCTCCGCGCCGTTGCGGCTTAGCACGAGCATATGATGACCATGCAAGTGCATGGGGTGATCCACAGCGCTGCGGTTGATGATCGTCGTCTTGACGAGCTCGCCTTCTTTCACGACGAACATCGGCGTGCTTGGGAATACGTTGCCATTAATTGTATCATATAAGCCCGGAAGCCCGTTATAGAATGCCAATCCGTTATCGAGCAGCATCGTGAACTCGCGGTCGAACTTGCTGTCCGGTCCGAACGGCGTCTCCGCCGGCTTGCCGTAACGCGTCATGTCAAAGTCGCCGCCCGACGAGTCGATGTCCGGCACTTTGTATTCGGAGCCGTCGGGCGTCAAGAGAATGCCGAGCTCCTTGCTTTTGCCCACGCTTACGTAGACGGGACGGTCCGGCATGACGAACTCGACGTCGTAACGGGCCCCGGTCGTGAGATATAAGCTAGTGCCGGATAATTCGCCCGGCTCGTTCAAAGCGACTCCGTCGATCGCGGTTACCTTAAAGGAGGTTCCCGTAATATGATGGACCTTGCGCGACCAGTTATCCGTATTGAGCAGCCGAAGCTTCACGGGCGTACCCGGCTTCACAGTGCGGCGTTGGAGCGAGTCGTTCGTCCCGATGGCTAGACCGACGCCTTCCCATACATGCGTGGCGACCGTAATGTCTTCGACAAGCTGTTCGCCGGAAGACGTTGGCGGATCGACGATCAGCATGCCGAACAATCCCTTCTCGACGGCTTCCTTGGAATGCTGGTGGGAGTGATACCAGAACGTTCCCGTCTGCTCCGCTACGAACCTATACCTGTGGGACTGTCCCGGCATGACCGCGTCCTGCGTGGCGCCGGCGACGCCGTCCTCCGCGTTAGGCACGTCGAGGCCGTGCCAATGAAGCGTAACGCCGTCCTCGATGTCTTGGTTGGTCAGCTTGACCTCGATCAGCTCGCCATGCTTCATGCGCAGCTCCGGGCCGGGGATCTGGCCGTTGTAGGTCCAGGCTTTGACGACCTTGCCGGATTCAAGCGCGACGTCTGCCTGCTTGGCTACCAGCTCGAAGACGCGGTCTGGCTTGCCATCCTTGGGCCCGGAGAGGTCGGTTACGGAGGTGCGGGGCTTGCCAAGGGTTTCGGTACTGTGAGAATGGTGATCGGCTTGGAGCAATTGGCTGATCCATGACGGGCTTTTGCCGGAGGCCGCCGCTTTGTAGCCGAAGTCCGCCGTGCCGGTCATCATCGACATGCGCTCCGGCAGACGGCTGGCATCCGCCGCGATCAGCAAGGGCAGGCCGGCGACGATAACCGCGACCAGCGTCGATGCGCCAAGGCGGAGCCTGCGCTTCCAGGGACGGTAGATCGTGGACTCGGCAGACGTCGTCGCCGCCTGGTTCCTTGCCGATTGATGCATCCAGAGCAGGCCGCCCAGGAACACAAGAATCGTAATCGGCATCAACACCTCGAGCCAGACAAACGGCAGCGGGGGATTCAGCAGGAAGTAGAAGGCGCCCGCGGAGCTAAGAGCCGTGAGCTTGAACGGCATGACCAGTCCGGTCTCCGTGGCCTGCCGTCTCCGGGCAACGTCGAGCGCGTGCGAGGATCTTGTTCCCGTCCGCTGCATCAATCTGTAGATGCGCGGCAGCGCCACGAGCGCTACGGACAATGAGGTGAACAGCACCAGAGGCGTGCGGAGGAGCAGGCGGTCCAGCCAAAAGGCGGGGTGGAGAGTCGCGGCGAGCACGATGTCCGAAGTTGTCGACACGAGCGCCAGCAGGACGATGCTCCAGCTCCAGAAAATCAGCTTGCGCGTCTTGCGGTGCAACGCGTTCTCGCTATCGCTGAAGATCAGCTTGGCCGACCGGTTCGCGGCGATCAAGCTCGCGACGAGCAGCAGCGCGACCGCGGCTTGCCCCGTATTGACTAATAAACTAAACATTGCGATAAGCCCCCCGTTTACAAACACGTAATCAACTGTATCCATCGTAACTTCGCAGGCGATCTCTTTAAACGGGCGTGAGTCTTAACCTGTACCTAGACCGAGGTCGGGGCAGCCGTGGAAAGGTCGAAAGAAGGCGAAAACTTCCCATTATCCGACATTTTACACCCCTTGTATCAATCTATGAAAGCGCTACAATTAAGATAATAACAAGTAGGAGGTGATACACATGAGCCAAGATCAAGACGTGGTTCAAGCGAATGAAGAAATCGTGGAATTGATTGAGGAAGAAGCAGTTGCGGAGGAGTCCGCGACGGAAGCGGAAGCGGTAGAAGAAGCGGAGGAAGCTGCGGCGGAAGAAGCTGCGGAAGCCGAAGCCGCCGAAGAAGCCGAAGCCGAGCTGGAGGAAGAAGCGGAAGAAGCGGAAGAAGCTTCCGAGTCCGAAGAGTAAAAGGGCCGCGGAATGACAGACTGCGCGGACTATGGTCGATGTGAACGCGACCGGCGGCAGTCCATGAAAATCATACAAGCACTTCGTATCGAAGTTTATGCCTATACATGAAATCCGCCTCGGCGCCGTGAATGGACGGCCGCCGGGGCGGTTTTTGGTTTTCATGCGGATAAGCCGGACAGCTTTCCAAAAAAATATGTTGACTTTGAGATATCTTTGTTTTAAGATAAATCCATCGAGAAAAACATAAGTAAGTTAATTATTAAAGGTTAGTAAATTGGCGACAACAAGATCAGGCATTCCCGCAAGCAGCGGGACACTAAATCATATGGAGGTTTTTCAAATGACAAAAGCAGCATGGACAGTAGACGCATCCCACAGCGCGGTGGATTTCTCCGTTCGGCACATGATGATCGCGAAGGTTAAAGGCTCGTTCCACGCATTCGAAGCCAGCATCGACGCGGACGTTAACGATCTGACGACGGCCGACATCTCCTTCAAAATCGACCTTGGCAGCGTGGACACTCGCAACGGCGACCGCGACGCGCATCTGAAATCCGGCGACTTCTTCGACATCGAGAAGTTCCCTACGCTCGACTTCAAAGCAACGTCCATCAAGAAGTCCGGACAAGGCGAATACGAAGTGACAGGCGACGTATCCCTGCACGGCGTAACGCGTTCCGAGACGTTCGAAGTGACGTTCGAAGGCTCCGGCAAGGATCCATGGGGCAACACCAAAGCGGGCTTCAGCGCGAAAGGCGCTCTTAACCGCAGCGACTACGGCCTTACGTACAACGCGGCTCTGGAGACTGGCGGCGTTCTGATCGGCGACGAAGTGAAAATTTCGATCGAGATCGAAGCGGTTCAAGCTTAATTCATAGATGTAAACGAGAAACGGTTTGTCGGCGCTAGCGCCGGCAGGCCGTTTTTATCATGCTAAGGATTCGGCGGGCGGGCTCGAATCTATGGACGAGAGGCTGGTTCCTTTGGTAAGCTTCCAATGTGACGAAGGTTTGGCTGGATAACGAATGTTCGAATAGATAGAGCGGCTGCTCCTTGGATGAACGTCATGGAAGAGGAGATGTTATAGATGAATGCGAACGAGACGGACGTTTTGCGCAATATCGGCATATTCGCCCATGTGGACGCCGGCAAAACAACGACGACGGAAGGCATGCTGTTCCGAAGCGGACGAATTCGGCAGCTGGGCAGCGTGGATGACGGGACGTCGCAGACCGACTTCCTGGAGGTGGAGCGCGCCAGAGGCATATCGGTGCGGGCCGCTTCGGCGCGATTCCAGCGCAACGGCATAACCGTCAATCTAATCGATACGCCGGGCCACGTCGATTTTCTATCCGAAGTGGAGCGGTCGATCCGCGTCATCGACGGCGCGGTGCTTATTCTCTCGGCGGCGGAGGGCGTGCAGGCGCAGACGGAGGTCATCTGGCACGCGCTTAGGGAGAGGGGAATCCCGACCCTTCTGTACGTGAACAAAATGGATCGGACCGGAGCCTCCGCCGAGCGGACGCTCTCCGAAATCCGGCGGCTGCTGACGCCGCTCGCGGCTCCCGTGCAAGCGCCTGTCGGCGCCGAAGCGACGTACCGCGGCGCGGTTCCGCTGTACTCGCATGGCGCTGCCTTGCCGGACGGCGACCGTTCCGGGGAAGCGGCGGCGGGAGCGGAAAGCGGGCTCCGCGACTCTTTCCGCCAAGCTCTGATGGAAGCGGTTGCGGATGCGGACGAGGCGCTGCTGCTTCGTTATTTGGAGTCGGGAGAGCTGACGGACGGGGAGCTGGCGAGTGCCGTGCCAAGGCTCGCGAAGGAAGCGCTGCTGTTTCCCGTGCTGTTCGGCGCGTCGGGCCGGGGCATCGGCATCGAATCGTTGATGGATGCGATGGTCGAGCTTCTGCCTTCCCCAAAAGGAACGGCGGACGCTCCGCTCTCCGGCGTCGTGTTTCGAATGGAACGCGACCCCGTCATGGGGAAAATCGCTTACGTGCGCCTGTTTGGCGGCGTGCTTCGCAATCGCGACTCCGTTGCCAACCTGACCCGTGGCGTGGAGGAGAAGGTGACCCAGATCAGGCGGATCGACGGCAGACGATCGGAGGATATAGGCGAGCTGCGAGCCGGCGACGTGGCGGCCGTATTTGGCTGGAGCGATGCCCGGATCGGGGATGTTATCGGCAGCCGGAGCGGCGTGCCCGGGGAAACTCGGCTGGCGGTGCCGCTGCTGACGGTACAAGCGGAGTGGCAGGAAGAAGCGCGTTACCCCGCCATCGTCGCGGCGCTCCGCGAGCTGGCGGAGGAGGATCCGCATCTGGATCTGCAATGGCTGCAAGAGCAGCGCGAGCTTCACGTCAAAGTGATGGGCCCTATTCAGATCGAAGTATTGATTCAGGTGCTGCACAGCAGGTACGGACTTGACGTCGGCTTCGGCGCGCCGTCGGTCATCTATAAAGAGACGCCCGCAGGAACCGGCGAAGGGTTTATCGCTTACACGATGCCCAAGCCTTGCTGGGCCATCCTGCGCTTCCGAATCGAACCCGGAGAGCGGGGCAGCGGCTTGCATTACGACTCGCTCGAGCGGCACGAACGGCTGCTGGAGAGGTATCAGAACGAGGTGGCGCTCCGCGTGCCGGAGGCTCTGCAGCAAGGATTGTTCGGCTGGGAGGTTACCGATCTGCGCGTCACGCTTGTCGAGGGCGAGCATCATGTCTGGCATACGCATCCGCTCGATTTTGCGCTGGCTACGCCAATGGGCATCATGGACGGCCTCAACAAAATCGGCGTCAAGCTGCTGGAGCCGATTCTTTCGTTCAAGATTTCCGTGCCGGAGGAGCACGGCGGCAAGGTGATGAACGAGCTGATCGCCATGCGGGGCGAGTTCGAAGCGCCGCAGCTAAGAGGCGAGAGGATGGAGCTGACGGGTACGCTGCCGGTGGCAACCTCGCTCGATTTCCCCGCCCGCTTCGGCTCGATGACCAAAGGACGCGGCATTCTCTCGACCTCTTTTGCCGAATATCGGGAGAGCCCGCCGGACGTGAAAGCGGAAAGGACCCGCAGGGGCGTCAACCCGCTGGATCAAGCCAGGTTCATCCTGTACATGCGCAAGGCGCTCGCGCAATCATAAGGACAAGCTATGAGGAGGAGGTTAGGCCATGACGATTGTCAAAATGCCGAGAGAGACGAAGCAGCTGTTAGTGTCCGGCATTCGCGGCTACATGGAAACGGAGCTCGACAAGGAGATCGGCGAGCTGGCGGGGGAACAACTGCTGGACTTCCTGCTTGGCGAGCTGACGCCGCATATCTATAACGCGGCCATCGACGACGCCCGCAAGCTGCTCGAGGAGCGGATGAGCGGGGTGGATGATGATCTCTACGCGCTTAAGCGGTCTCTGCCGAACGGCAGGCGATAGACGCACAGGTACGATATGGCATCCTTAGATCACATAAGTTGAAATCGCTGGCATGGTGACGCCAAGCGCTTGAGGTTCTTGATATCGACAAAATTATTAATATTTTTAAGGTTATGTAAAGGTGGCTTGTTCAATTATAATTGAGGGGCAGGTGTGGAACTAATTTGGGTTTCAGGAGGATGTCTACGTGGATTGGCAGGACATTATTTTTAAGTTTGTCGGGGGTTTAGGCATTTTCTTGTTCGGCATTAAGTATATGTCGGACGGATTGCAGAAGACGGCGGGGGATAAAATGCGGGGGCTGCTCGAGAAATATACGTCGAACCCTCTGCTGGGCGTGCTCGTCGGAATCGTGGTCACGATTCTTATTCAAACCTCGACAGGAACGACGGTTATGGCGATCGGGTTGATCAGCGCCGGCTTAATGACGCTTAGGCAAGGGATCGGGGTCATCATGGGCGCCAATATCGGAACGACGATGACGGCGTTTATCGTGGGCATCAAGATCGAGGAATATGCCTTGCCGATTATCGGGGTGGGCGCGTTCCTGTTGTTCTTCATAAACAAAAAGAGAGTGCAGTATATCGGTCAAATCATATTCGGCTTCGGTACATTGTTCCTGGGCCTGTCCACGATGGGCGGAGGTTTGAAGCCGCTCAGGACGCTTCCCGAATTTACGGATTTTATCGTGGATCTATCGCACAGTCCCATATTGGGCGTTATCGTGGGTACGGTATTCACGATGATCGTTCAGAGCTCCAGCGCGACGATCGGCATCCTGCAGACCATCGCCGACGAAGGTATGATCAATCTCCGGGCCTCGTTGCCGGTATTGTTCGGCGATAACATCGGCACGACGATCACGGCCGTGCTTGCCTCGATCGGCGCCAGCGTTGCCGCCAAGCGCGCTGCGCTCGTCCATGTTATCTTTAATGTTCTCGGCACAATCTTGTTCACGTCGCTTCTAGGTCTTGTATACAACATAGTGATGTGGATTGGCGAAGACGCGAACATTCGGATGCAGATCGCATACGCGCACGGATTCTTCAACGTGACGAACACGCTGATCTTCTTGCCGTTTGTCGGCGTATTGGCGTGGATCGTAACGAAGCTGGTGCCGATGAAGGATCAGGAGCTCGAATTTGGACCGAAATTTCTGGACCAGCGCTTTCTGGCCACGCCGTCCATCGCGCTTGGGCAAGCTCAGCATGAGATCGTTCGGATGGGTAATTTTGCCCGCGAGACGCTGGTGGATGCGACATCCTTCTTCTTCAAGCGCGAGTCGAAAACGGCGAATTTGGCGCTTCAGAAGGAACAATTGGTGAATCAGTTAGATCGGAAGATAACGGATTATATGGTCAAAATCCATCAGAACGGGCTTACCGAAGGCGAGTCCGAGAAGGCTTCAGGCCTGATGCACACCATCAACGACATCGAACGCATCGGCGACCACGCCGAAAATATCGTAGAGCTGACGGAATTTAGCATCAACAACAAAGTCGAGTTCTCGGTTGAAGCGGAGCGCGACCTTAAGATCATGCTGGAGAAAACGGATTATACGGTGGCAAGAGCGCTGTACGCGCTGGAGCATGGCGACAAGGAAGCGGCGGGCGATGTACTGGAAGGCGAAGCGGAGCTTGACCGGATGGAGCTGGAGTACCGGAAGGCGCATATCAACCGATTGAACCAGAATTTGTGCACGGGCAATTCCGGCGCCATCTACCTGGATATTCTCAGCAACCTGGAGCGAATCGGCGACCATAGCAAAAATATTGCCGAGCATGTTCTGAAGACGGAATAGAGAAATGAATAAACAGCGACAGTCCGGGACTTTATATCGTCCCGAGATCTGTCGCTGTTTCTATTTCTTTGGTGGCGCCGCGCAGAGGAACCCTCGGACGCGAGTGCCGTTGTAAAACCTTGTTTACTGCTGTCATCCGTTTCCCCGTACCCGGGAGGCCAGCTCCAGGAACGACAGCGCGACCCGTTTCACCCGGTCGAGAATGTCGCCTCCGGCGCCTTCGTTATCGGTGTGCGATTCCATGAACCAGTTGCGCTGCGCGCCGCCGATGGAGATCCATTCCGGCAGGTTGATGCCGTGAAGGTTGCGGACGATCGTATGCAGCTGCTGCAACGAGCTGGTTCCTACCGCGCCTCCCGCCGAGCTCATGGACAAGACGACCTTCCCGCGAAAATGGTCCTGGCCCAGATGGTCCAGCGCGTTCTTCAGCACGCCCGAAATACCGCTGTGGTATTCCGGCGTGGCCAGCACCACGGCATCCGCCGCCCGCATCGTTGCATGCAGCTCCTGAATGGCATCGGTGCTCTCGTACTCGTTATCCGGCGAATAAAACGGGAGCGGCTTTTTGTACAAATCGACGACCGCCGCCTGATGGCCTTGGGCCGCGACAAGCGACGCTACGTATTCCGCTAGTCTGGTGCTGGTAGCTCCCATTCGGTTGCTGCCCGCTATAATGACGATATTCATATAAATCCTTCCCTTCCCAAGAGGTTGTTCAAAAAAGTCGGCTTCACGGACGATAAGTTGATCCGTTCTTCTACGAGTATCGTACCACCATGAGCAGCGGGTGCGCGTCGCCATTTGGAATGATTTTCATGAAAAAGCGGCTTCGGCTTCGGGCTGAAACGGCCTCCGACTTTAGTCGTACCCGCTTGCCGGCTAGCGTGCCGTTTGCAGCCCGTGTTTGACGGCGTAGAGCGCAGCCTGCGTCCGGTCCGCGACCTCAAGCTTCGCGAGTATGTGGCTGACATGCGTCTTGACCGTTTTCTCCGTAATGATGAGCTCGTCCGCGATACCTCGGTTGCTCATGCCGCTCGCGATCAGCCGAAGCACGTCGAGCTCGCGTGCCGTCAACGTTTCATGCAGCGATTGCTGCTGCTGCCCGGCGCCTCCATCCTGGCCAGCCTGATAATGAGCGACATATTGGTTCATGAGCTGCCCGGCGATGTCGGGGTGCAGCTCCACTTTGCCCGCATGAACGCGCCTAATGGCGGCGGCCAGCTCCTCCGGCTCGATATCCTTGAGCAGATAGCCCTTGGCTCCAGATCGGATGGCCGGCAAAGCGTGGCTCTCGTCGGAGGAGGAGGAGAGGATGACGACCTTGACCGCGGGATGCCGCTTGGCGATGAGCGCCGTCGCTTCGATGCCGCCGATGCCCGGCATCATGGCGTCCATTAGCACGATGTCGGGCGCAAGCTCGCCGGCCCGTTCCAGCGCTTCTTCTCCGGAGGCGGCTTCGCCGACGACCTCGATTCCCTTCTGGGAGGCTAGGAATAGCTGAAGTCCTTTGCGAACCATTTTGTGATCGTCGGCCAACAGAATTCGTATACTCATGATCCACCTCCCAAGGCTTCGATTGGCAACGGCACGACAACCTCGATCAGCGTTCCGCCGCTTGGGGCTCCGAGCAGCAGAAGCCGTCCGCCCAGCGATTCGGCCCGTTCCTTCATGATGGCAAGGCCAAACGTTACGCGAGAGCCCGTCGGCTCCTCTTTGAACCCCCTGCCGTCGTCTTGAATGACGAAGCGCAGCTCGTTCCCGTTAACGGTAAAGGCGATTTCGGCACGGTCGGTGGCGGCGTGTTTGGCGACGTTGTTAAGCGCCTCCTGCCCGATCCGCCAAAGCGTCTCGTTGATGCTCGCGGGCATGCAGGCATAGCCGCTTCCGCGATGGACGCGGACCTGAAGTCCCAGCTTGCGGCCGTATTCGGTCAACGCCGAGCTGAGGCCGCCGTCAAGGGCTGCCGGACGGAGATGCCGGATGAGCGAGCGCATCTCTTTAAGCGCATCCTTGGACATGGCGTGCATGTCGGCGATGGCGGCGCCAACAGCGTCGATTTCGCTTTCCTGCAAGCAGGCTTCGGCTCCTTTGGCGGTCATGCTGATGGAGAACAGCAGCTGGGAGACGGAGTCATGCAGGTCGCGGGCCAGCCGGTTGCGCTCCTCTACGCGGACAAGCTCCCGCCGGTTCTCCTCCAGCTGGGCATGCTCCAGCGCGACGATGATGTGGGAAGCCACCGCCTCCAGCACCTCGCTCTCCACCTTCGTCAAGAAAGGGGGCTTGTCGCGGGCGACGAGCAAGATCCGTTCGGCCGAGCGCCCGGCGGGACCGACATCTACGGCAAGCAGCGACCGGATAGGCTCGCCTTCTTGACGGAGCTGATCCCATTGTCCGGACAGAGCTACCGCCGCGCTTATCGGCAGCTCGCGGCAAGCCTCCATGCCGCCGGCCAGTCCGCTCAGCCTCTCTTCGAGCTCAGCTTCGATCGCGGCGGCGGAAGGTTCTTCCGCGCTGATGCCCGAGGCCGCGATCGTTTGCGCATGATAGCGGCCTCCTACTTTCTCGAGCAACGCGACGCCAGGCCAGTCGAATAGACCCCCGACTAACAAGGCGGCTTGCTCCGCGAGCTCGATGCGGGAGAGGCCGGTGCTGACAGACTGGCTGAGACAACGACTGAACTCGGCTAGCCGCTTGAACAGCTCCGCGCGGCGCTGCTCGACCTTGTGCAGGCGCATCCGCTCTACGCCGACGCCGATCTGGAGCGCGACGGAGGAGAGCAGGGCGAGCTCCTCCTGCTCGAAGTGCAGCTTGCCCGGCGAGCCTACGTTGAGGATGCCGAATTGCCGGCCTTCGATCATCAGCGGGACGGTGGCGTGATGAGTGAATCCGCAGGTGTCGCCGCTTCCCTCGCGTTTTGCCGTTTCGAGCCGCCGGCAGGACAGCATGTTGACGGCGCTCTTCAGGCATCCGTCCCGGTACTGATCGACGCACCAGCAGGAGCCGGCGCGCATAAGCTTCAGCTCCCGATGGAGCAAGCCGGGCGGCAAATTGCGGTGCGCGGCGAGCGTGAGCTCCCGGTTATCCTCGATCAGGAATACCCAGCCGTACGCGAGTCCGGTCAAGTCGAGCAGCTTGCCCAGCACCTCGTCCAGCATCAGGAAGACGTCGGTCGACTGGTTAAGCGTCTCCGCGATGATTTTGAGCGTGGTCAGCTCCTGAATATGGGAAATGCGAGCCATCCAGAACCTCTCCTCTCCGTTTCGAATAACATCCGATACTTTCCATCATATCGCGAATGGAGGGGGAGCGGAAGCGTGCGTCACTTTGCCCTGTTTCGGAATCAGCGATGGGCGCCTGCGATTTCGCCGGATGTGTTAGAATGTAAAATTATAGGAGGGGGAATTTGTTGAACCGAAATTCGGATGCCATTTACTTCTGTTGAAGGAGGGGGGCGGGGAACGCATGAAGAAGTTTTGGGTCGGATTTGGTTGCGCGTTGTTATTGACGATACTATGGAAATTCTTGACGGGATGGGATTATGACCAGACTCGCTACATACCGGGGAAAGTGAAGATCGTGCTGTCCCAGGATACGGCTTTCGGTAAAGCGATATTGTTCGAAGACGTAAATAACGGCACCTTCGGAGTGGCGAGAGTTGAGCAGAGATGGGGATTTTTGTATAGAAACGATGGCAGCTCGTCTGGGGAAAGGGTGGAAGAGGACAAACCATTTCAAGCTACGGGGATCGCGACCGGGGTCGGGGAGAAGAAGGATCGATTCGTGGTCGGCATAAAGACGGCTGAAGACTCCAAGATCAAGTACATTGCGATTGGAGGTTACGTAGAAGGTGTCTCTCCGTGGGAGCCATATTCGTTGACGTTGGAGGAAGCTAGGGCAGACAGCGATGAATATCGCATACAAGAAGTCTAGAATCGGTACGCTTTATTTGTTTTTGATGATTATTCGGAGGACACCTGGACGGTACGGGCATTTGACGAGAACGGAAGATTAGTTGCCCATAAATTGTTTCCGGGGGATGAACGATACGTAGACTGGGAGTAGCGGAAGGTGTTTAAGCTCATCCAGGCCCATTAAACGGCAGCCATTAAGCGGCACTTGCATCCTCCCGCGCGCATGAGCTATAATACGTAAAAATCGAATTCGACATTATGCCCGTGAAGAGACTCCAACTCGGAGGCGTTCTCGTCAAGACGGCATCGGCCCGCGCACACGATATCGCGGAGCATGGCCGACCGTTCCTAAGTTAACCGGAAATCCGCCCGTTATCGCGGAACAAAGAGGACCGTACGGCTATGTGCGTTCGGTCAATTTGGGTGGCACCGCGAGTATCAAGCGCTCCTCGTCCCAGTGGGATGAGGGCGCTTTTTGTGTTTTTAGCGGACGGGACGGGATAGGCCACTACGAAGAACGAAGGAGCGGGTAACGATGTTGGACATGAAATGGATCAGGGAGCATGCGGATGAGGTGCAGCGGACGGCGGACCTTAAAGGGATTAGAATGTCGATCGCGGAGCTGCTGGAGGCGGACGACGCCAGGAAGAAGGCGCAGGGAGAGACGGACCGCCTCAGGGAGCGGCGCAACAAGCTGTCGGAAGCGATCGGGGGATGGATGCGGAGCGGCAATCTCGAGGAGGCGGAACGGGGACGCGCCGAGGTGCGCGGGTTGAACGAACGGATCGCCGTGCTGGAACGGGAGTTAGGAGAAGCGCTGCAAATCGCGGAGAAGCTCGGGGAGCGAGTGCCGAATGTCGTGTCGCCGGATACGCCGGCAGGCAGCTCGGATGCGGACAACGTGGAGCTGAAGAGGGCAGGCGAGCCGCCTGCCTTCGATTTCGAATGGCGGGACCATATGGCGCTGGCGGAGCTGCACCGGCTGGTCGACGTACCCCGAGGCGTCAAGACGGCGGGCAGCCGCCACTACTATTTGACGGGCAACGGCGTGCTGCTGCATCGGGCGGTGCAGCAGCTGGCGCTTGATCTGCTCGTGGAGCACGGATTTACGCCGCTGGACGTCCCTTTGATGGCCCGGGCGGAAGCGATGAAAGGAACGGGGTTTTTCCCGCAGGGAGAGGATCAGACGTATCGGATCGCGGAGGAGGAGCGTTACCTGGTCGGGACGTCGGAGGTGCCGCTCATTATGTATTACGCGGGCGAGATCGTGGAAGTGAGCGAGCCGATCCGGCTGGCGGCGGCATCGATGTGTTTTCGCAGCGAGGTCGGATCGGCGGGCAGGGACGTGCACGGCCTCTATCGCGTGCATCAATTCGCCAAGGTAGAGCAGGTCGTCATCTGCAGAGCAGACGCGGAGCATTCGGAAGCGATGCTGCAAGAAATTACCGGACATGCGGAGCTGCTGCTTGGCAAGCTGGAGCTGCCTTATCGCCAAATGGCGGTCTGTACCGGCGATATGTCGCAGAAGACATACAAGCAATACGATCTGGAAACATGGATGCCGAGCCGCGGCGCTTACGGCGAAACGCATTCGTCGTCGAACCTGCACGACTTCCAGGCGCGCCGCTCGAACCTTCGCTATCGCGACGAGAACGAGGCGCTGCGGTATTGCCATACGCTCAACAACACGGCGGTGGCAAGCCCGCGCATTCTGATCCCGCTGCTGGAGAATCATCAGCTGGAGGACGGCTCGATTCGCATTCCGGAGGCGCTGCGACCTTATTTGGGAGGATTGGAGGAACTGAGAGCGCCAAAGGCGCAATAATGGCAGGAGGATGGGGATACGGTTATCTTATCGTGCTTTCTTCGCATACAGGAATTTCGCTCGAATAAGTAGAATGATAGATGACAGGCGGATCGGTTCGGTACGTAAAAGGAAGCCAACTTTTTGGTGCACGAATCGTTGCGCGTTTGATAATAAGCCTCGCCTATACTTGAAATCGAGAGGAGGGAAACCGATGGAATGGCTGGAGAGAATGAATCGGGCGATTGGCTATATCGAGACAAACTTGGCTGGAGAGATCGAGCTAAGCGAAGCGGCTCGCATGGCCTGTTGTTCAACCTACCAGTTTCAGCGGATGTTTTCGTTCATTGCGGACGTAACGCTGGCTGAATACGTTAGGCGAAGAAGGCTCACGCTTGCTGCACTGGAACTGCAAGGAGACAGCGATGCGAAAGTGATAGATATCGCGTTAAAGTACGGCTATGAGTCGCCGATCTCGTTCGCTAGGGCGTTTCAAGCAGTACACGGGTTTACGCCAAGCTTAGCCCGGCAGGATGGAATCGGATTAAAGGCCTTTCCGCGAATGTCCTTCCTTATCGCGATCAAAGGGGCTGAAGTCATGAATTATCGGATCGAGACGAAGGAAAGCTTCGAGGTGTTTGGCATAGAAGGCGTGTTCCGTGCGGATGGAGGCTTGGATGAGGAAGGAATGGAGGAAACCCCTCGGACGCCGGCCCAGCTTTGGGAACACGGCCATAAGAGCGGCGACGTGAAGCGGTTAGACGCACGAGCAGGGGAACTGCCGCCATACGTCGATCAGGAGCTATACCGGGTACAAGCGGTATGCAGTTACAGAGCGACGGATCCAGGCACCTTCCCGTATATGCTGTGCGCTTTTAAAGGTGAAACAAGCGATATAGACGGTTATACGGCTGTAACGATTCCTGCGCGTACATGGGCGATCTTTCCCGCGGAACCGCATCCGTGGGAGCGGTTCGACGAGGCGATCGAGACGTTGTACCGCCGCTTCTACACCGAATGGCTACCAACGGCAGGCTATGAGCAAGTGGACGGAGGGGAGTTCGAGTTGTACGGGTCCAAGAATGGCCTGAACTATTTCGAGCTGTGGTTCCCGGTTCGCAAAGCGTAGCGGCAAGCTGGGCGGGAGGCGCGAAGGAGCAGTTCGCCGATGGCGGCTGCTCTATCCTCGCGAATGAACCGGGCGGTTGGAAACAAGCTTCAGAAGAGAGGGGATTTTGCATGAACGAACAGGTGGCTCAAATCATGTCCATGTTCGCAAAGTTAAACGAGAAGGAACAAAAGCAGGTTGCGGCGGTCCTATCCAAACAACTTGAAACGCCTCTATCATTCTCGGCTGCGGATCTTTCTTCGCTGGGCGAGGACCGATTGGATTTTATAAGCAAAGTCCTTGGCGGGATGATTCTCACGAAAGAGAACGTTCCTGATATTAGAGAGGCGTACGAAATGTTCAAAGGCAAAGATCTGCCCTCAAGAGTTTCTTTTGGGCGAATGGAAGAGAAGTAGGGGGATGTGCTTGCCGATATGATGAAAATCGGAATCGTAGGGGGTTAAAGTAAGGAGTATCCGTCGCAAGCTGCCACGAACCAAGCCTTGGAGCATTCCGCTTACCAATTGGATCTGGCATTGGAATTCGAATGGATCCCTACCGCCGCGATTGTCGAGAAAATGGATGTCATCGGCGAGGCATTCCAAGGCTTCTGGATCGGCCCGGGATTCCCGGATTTGGGCGAAGTGATGGTCAAAACGACTTCCAAAGCCTATGCGTTTTATCAGTCCGATCGCGTTATCGAAGCGTTTAGATGCGGCTTTGGACTTCATCCGAATTATCAAATGCAAATACATGAAGCGGGACTTGAGGTGGTCGGAACGGATACGGCCGGCAACGCGCGGATCGTGGAGCTGCCGTGGCATCCTTTTTACATCGGAACGTTATTTGTGCCTCGGCTGACCTCAACGTCGGAATCGCCGCACCGCATAGTGGACGCTTTTGTAGCCGCCGCATGGAATCGGCCGCGGGAACAAATGAATAACAGAGAAGCCCCATCTAATCGGAGCCTCTCTGCTCGGTTGCGGCGGAATCGCCGAACTAATACTTAAGCAAAAGCCGAGCGCGACTTCGGGATATCATGCCCGGTCCGACCGCAAAGGCCGAATGGTTGTTAATACCCGTCATTCTGGTGCTCAATGGCGCGCGAGTTTAGTTTGTTTAAGTCTCTTAGAATCTGCGCGCCGGTTGCCATTCTTCTTGAATACTCCTGAAGTAGAGGTGAAATGAAAATGCCGAATTCGTAGCCGTTTGAAGAGCCGGAAAATGCCGCTGTAATTACGGTTAACGCAATTATGAGACGAGAGCTCCCCATTCTGTACGTGACGCATGACGAGGAGGATGGGATGTGGCAATTTCTCGATGGCGGAGATGCGTCGGAGGAAGACGCTAGAATATTGTCGCTCAAAGAAATCGTTGCAATCGATCCAAGTCTGGCACAACTAGCTGATCTTCCGCTGGGGGGATCGCATGGAGAGAGAGCGAAGATCGTCCAAGGAAGCGGGCGAAATGATAGAATTTGAAACGATGACTTCAAAATCCTTCCGAATACTTCCAAGCCCTCCAAAGTAATTCCAAGTACTTCCAAGTACTTCCAAGTACTTCCGAGTCCTTCGAAGTCCTGCATTCTAACGGACCCCAGAGGCGTTATTCGTACGGAAAGCGGCCATTTGAAAACGTAACGGACACCAGAGACCTTATTGAGGCAAAAGAGGGCGGATGGAGAAGCGATATGCGCAATTAACGTCTTTTCTGTCCGTTAGAATTCAAAGTTTGCCAAAAACCTATAAATAACGCCCTCTGCGCCCGTTAGCTGTTGGAAGGGAGCGAAGTCTGGTTAGAGTCTGGTTACCCCGCGTCTTCTGTGTCCGTTAGCTGTTTGAAGGGACCGTAGGTCTAGTTAGAGTCTGGTTACCCCGCGTCTTCTGTGTCCGTTTGCTGTTGGAAAGGGATCGAGGTCCGGTTAGAGTCTGGTTACCACACGCCCTCTGCGCCCGGTAGCTGTTGGATGAACCGAAGTCTAGTTAGAGTGTGGTTATCTCTTGTCCTCCTCGCCCGAAAAGAATTCCTAACACGCGCTCCGTGCCGTCTGCTCCACGCGCCTGCAACTACTATTTACTCTCTACCGCCCAATCGAGCCTCGTATACCGAACGCCCGCCCGTGCCTTCAGCTACTATTTACTTACTGCCGGCCAATCGCGCCTCGTATACCGAACTCCCGTACACGCCTGCCGCAACTATTTACGCTGTACCGCCCAATCCCGCCCCGCATCGTGCGTCCCCGCCCAACCACAACGAATTACTCTTACACGCCGACCGCACCATACGCACCATACGCCTCTCTCGCCAATCATCCAGAGGGATGCCTACCCGCTTCACTTACCCGCTCCGCCTAACGCACCACTTACCCGCTCCGCTTCCTCTCCCGGAATTGACCCGGGGTGATGCCTTCCTGCTTGCGGAAGGAGCGGATGAAGTTCTGCGGGTTGTTGTAGCGCAGCTTGGCGGCGATGTCCTTGATCGGCATCTCGCTGTCCGACAGCCAGCGTTTGGCCATATTGAAGCGGTACATCGTCAAATATTCGCTGAACGAATGGCCCGTCTCCTTGCGAAAGACGCTGCTCAAATAATTGGCGTTGTAATGCAGTCTCGCCGCGCACTCCTCCAGCGTCAGGTCGGAGTCGTAGTGATGCTGCACCAAGTCGATGATTTTCTCCGAAATGTTGTGGTATTGCGCCTCGCGCCGATCCCGGAAAATCTTGACCATGGGATGCACGACGCACGTCCAGAACCAATCCTCGATCTCAGCATGCGTCGGCAGCTTCAGCAGCTCCTCCAGCAGCGAGCCCTTCATCGGATGGATCTGGGCGAGGCCGACCCCGGACTCCTGCGTGACGACGAGCAAGCTGTTCAGCAGCCGGGCGAGCGGAATCTGGTATTCGCGCGGGCTAAGCTCCTCGGCGAATACGGCTTGCAGGAACTGCTTAAGCAGCTCCTTGGCGGATTCCTTCTCCGCCAGCTTGATCGCGTCCAGAAGCTCGTTCTCGATGTACGAAGGGTAACTGAGGCCGAGCGTTGTTTGGGTGCCCTCCTGATGAAGATGCTCGTACTGAATGATAATGCCAGTGCCGAGCTTCATCCGCTGCTTGAGCGCCTCGACGCCTTCGCGGCAAGCGACGGCAAGATGGTCGAGCCCGCCGAACGGCAAGCTGAGGCCGATGCTGATCTGCAGCTGCAGATATTCGGCTACCTGGCTCTGTACTTGCTCCGTGACGGCGTACATCATCTCGGAGAACCGTTCCGCCTCCTCCGCTGAGCTTCCCACCACGACGACGATGGTGTTGTCCATGGAGACGGGGGCTAGTCGATCGCGTGACGGTATGAGCTCTTCGACGATGTTCTGGACGGCGAACAGCAGCAGCTCAAGATCGTTCTTGGTATACCGGCTGTCCTCTTGAAAATCAATCTGCAGAGCCATAACGGCCATCGTGCGCCACTCCGCCAGCTGCTCGCCGTAGCCGAATTGAGCCAGCTTCTCCGGCACGGAGCTTGCGCGGACGTTGCCCTGCAGTGCCCGCATAAGGAAGAAGGAGCGGGCTTGCTGCACATGCTGCTGAACCTCCTGCTCCAGTCGCGACTTCGACTGGAACAAGTGGTGAACGCGCTCGCTGATGACTTGAAACTCGTTGCCGCTGCGCTTGCCGGCATCCGTTAGCCGTTCCCCGACCTGCGCCAGCAGGAGCCGGATCGGCGAATACATGCGCTTGGAGCCGACCCAGGCGAGGAGCATAGATACCAGCAGCATGAACAGGCAGAGAAATAGCGTGTACATGCCGATTTTGGCCGATTCCTTGGTCATGGCCGAGATCGAGGATACGGACAGATAATGCCAGCCGTTGAGCTCGGACCGGTAGTAGGTGACGGATTGCTTGCCTTCCCCGCCCGCGACGCCAGAGACGACGAATTGACCGGATTCATCCGTTAGCTTGTCGGCGGGCATGCCCGCCGCATCCGCCGGTTGCCCGATGAGCGCGGGATCGCGATGGAGCAGGATCCGGTTCTCTTCGTCCAAAATAATCATCTGCGCAAGTGACTCGTCTGTCGTCTCCAGCTCTACGAGCTCCTGCAAGCCGCAGGCGGGGATGTTGGCGACGGCAAGTCCGTATTTCTCCAGTCCCGCCGTCGGCAGCTTCTTCACCAGGCTGATGCTGTAAGAGCAGGCGGTGGTGCTGCGGGCATTTTCCTCCGAGTAGAACCACTCCGATGGCGTCAGTAGCCAGGATACTCCTTCCGGCACGTCGCGTAGCGAAGAAAGCTGTTCATGATACGGGTATTTCCCGTATTCGTACAACCCCGAATTTTTGACCATCCAGTTATGGCGTTCGTTGATGAGAATGACATCCTCGAGCTTCGTGTCGAACGATTGCATGTAGCGGATCTCGTTGCGGATGTCGTTATAGGTCATAAAATCGTCGACGGACAGCCGATGGTTGATCGCTTCCTTGAGCACGGTGGAATGAATCACCTGATTTAGCGTATGGTTGACAGTCGTCAGCTTCTGCTCTACATTGGAGTTAATTTGCATGAGCAATTGGCGGTTGCCGTTCACGACGTTTTCTTGAATGGCGTTGGACGACGCGATATAAGCGTATGCCCCGATGAACAGGACAGGAAGGGTGCCGAGCAGAAATCCGAATATGGTCATCTTGCTCAGAAAGGATAATGATCGCACGGGCTTTCCCACCTTCTCTCTCTAGTTTGCGCGGCTGCTACCCCTATTTTAGTAAACGCATACACGCGGGACAATAATCATCTTCTCCGGCGATGATCATTAGCTTAGATTATGTCGGCAACACGCCGTCAACACAAGGGGGATTCCCATGTCAGGGTCCGATAGACAGGCAACGGTCACGCTTCGAACGATATTATTATCCCTGCTGCCGGTGCTTCTATTATGCGCGTCATGTACGTCTGATGAGTCTAAGAAAACGGCTGGAGCGGGGACGGACAAGCCCGTTATCTCCATCATGGCTCCGCTGCACTTTCCCCATGCTCCGAGCGACGAAACGATGGGCGTCCTGGAGGAGCTGACCGGAACGAAGCTGGAGATGAACTGGGTGCCGGACGGCATCTATACCGACAAGATGAATACGGCATTGACGACAAATTCGCTTAAGAAGGTCACCTTCGCCAAGCATACCGACTTTATGATCATGAAAAACGCGATCCGCTCCGGCGCCTTCTGGGAGATCGGGCCTTATCTCGACCGGTTCCCCAATCTGCGGCATCTGGACAAAGGTATCTTAAGTCAATCCGCCGTGGATGGCAAGCTGTACGGCCTGTATACGGAGCGCCCTTCTTCGCGGCAAGGCATCATCATCCGCAAGGACTGGCTCGAGGCGCTGGGCCTTGAGAAGCCGCAAACGCTTGAGGAGCTTTACGAGGTCATCCGGCAGTTTACGAAAAACGACCCCGACGCGAACGGCAAAGACGACACGTTCGGCTTGGCGGATCGCAACGACCTGGTGTTCGGCGCCTTCAAGACGCTTGGCTCTTATTTCGGAACGCCGAACAACTGGAGCGTCGCGGAGGGCACCGGCGCCGTCGTGCCGGAATTCGAATCGCCGGCCTATCTCGCCACGATGGATTTCATGAAGAAGCTGTACGACGAAGGGCTGGTCAACAAGGATTTTGCGGTCACGAGCAAGGAGATGCAGCGCGACTTCATTATTCGCGGAACGGCCGGCGTGTACATCGGCAGCATGCAGGACGTGCAGCGACTGTCCGACGAGGCGAAGCAGTTTAATCCGAAGGCCGAATTTACGCTGGTCAACCGGATCGAAGGGCCGCAAGGCTATCGCGTATGGTCGATTCCGAACTATTTCGGCCTGTATCTGTTCTCCAAGAAGGCGATTCGGACGGAGGACGAGCTACTGGATATTCTGGCGTTCTACGATCGTACGATGGATGCCGACGCAGCCAATCTGCTGAAATACGGGATGGAGAACAAACATTATCTGTTGAAGGATGACAAGGTGTTGCTGCCCGAAAACATGACGCAGCTCCGCACGACGGAGGCCGGCGCGCTGTACGTGCTCATGATCGCGGATCTCAGCAATCCGAACGTGCGGGACGTCAGCGAGCAGGAGACGCTGCAGGACGAAGCCGAGCGGTATACCGAGGACAATGAGAAATTCGTCGTGCCGGATCCCATGACGGGCTTGGAGTCCAAGTCGTATGACGAGCGCGGGGTGGAGCTGTACCGAATCATCTCGGACGCCACCTACAACTATATGCTGGGCAAGCTCGACAGGGACGGCTTCTACCAGGAGGTCGAGCGGTGGAAGCGGCAGGGCGGCGCTCAGATCATCCAGGAGTATACGGAAGCTTATAATTCGAAATAGGCTTGGGCCGCTAGCGCCATCCTCTAACCTCCGGCTTTAATCGAGGAATTCCAGTCCCGTGTTTCTTAATTTGATATGGAAGCGGTACTCAATGGTCGCCGTCTGATACATGTCGGGCCATTGCTGGTATTGGGACGGCTGCAGGGACCCGCGGAATTTATTGCCGAATCCAAAAACATCGGCGCGGGCATTCTGGGTTTTGGCGATCAAGGATTTGGCATCGGCGTTCAAGTGGGCCTCCAGCTCGGCAAGGATTTGAGAGGTGTCCCTTTGCTTCGTATGGGAGCTGTCGATTAGCGTCGTGGCCAGATTGCAGTCGATTTGGATGAACGGTTTGCCGTTTTTGAAAGCGCTACGGATCCGGGTATGGTTGTGTACGATTCTGAAATCCGCCCGGTCCAGCAATTCAACCTCCGAATCGTGGAGCTTGTGCGTAAATAATTCGTATACAAGAGATTCGTCCAGGTTCAGCTCCCCGACGATTTTGTCCTTCAAAAACATGATGTTTCCAGCGAACTCGAAAGAGTTTTGTTTGCCTTCTTTCAATAAAGGAATAAGATTGGCGTGAAAAGGGTTGTAAAACTTCGAATAGATCTCCCATAACATCGTTTTGTTTTTTCTGGCCATGCCGCCCGCGTAGGGCTCGAAGAAAAGCTTGGTATAGATGCCGGAGAGCTCGCCGGTGGGATTAGGGCTTTCGAATATTCGCCCCATGTCGCCCCTTACGATGGCAACGACCACGTCAAGAGGGATGGACCGTTCCCTTATGGCGAATTCCAGATAGGGGCTAAGACCCGTATTCGCCAATTTCTCGTCCAGCAATAACGCTCGAGTCGAGGAAGCGTCTAACGCTTTGGGAATTTTGTATTGGATCTTGTACAAGGCGTCCGGTACGGTAGAGCCTTCTTCGTTCATCACGAAAAAATCCGATTTGGCATTGCCCTCCGCGGCGGTTGGCAGCGGGAACCGAAGCCATACGCGAAGGGCCTCCTTCGACTTATGCTGAAGTCCCACGGCCCCGACGATCAAGCTATTATCCACGTCCTTGGCATCCCAGCAGCCTGACAATCCCAACATGGCCGAGCAACAAAGAAGAGCAAGCAGCCCGCTACCCATCCGTCTCCTCATGCTGGGCGACCTGCTTCCCGTCGTTTTCGCGCGACATGCAGAGCCGCTATTCCCAGCATGGGAAAGACGAACATAATGTACGTTCTGATGCCCACGGTCAGAAACAAAGAACGCTCCAAGTCTCTCCAGGAGGGCAGCCAGGTTGCGCCTGCGTATACGAGCAGAATCAAAACGATATAAATCAGCCGTTTGTCCGCCGTCGGCAGCAGTTCTTGGCATACCGATCCACATGAGTGGAGCTTCAAGGCCATAATGATCAACACATGCAGCATCATGGCCGATACGAAAACGGCAGCCAAATTTTCGACGATAATCCAATACTTGTAGATGGAATCCATCTTTGAGACGAACGGAACCGTTAAGAGACTGCTGAATTCCCGCCCGAAGGTCATAATCGGCAAATAGATGTAGCCGGCAATGAATGGGAGCGAGAAGATCAAGGCCGCGACGTAGCTTTTCCAAGCGATCCGGGCGGATTGACGCGTGTAACGTCCGATAAATGCGGTTATTGAAAATCCCACCCACAGAAACGAACCGGAATAAAAGTTTTGATTAATAAAAAAATCGCCATCGGTGTAGAGCCAGGGCTTGCCTAACGTCCAGTTGATATCGCTTAGTCCGATGAGAAGCAAAGAAACGCAAAGCAGCAGGCCTATCAGGAAAAGCACCTTGGCTGACCGAAAGATCGGCATCATGCCCGCGAAAGCGAGGAGGGCGGGAGCAAGCAGCATGCCATTCAAAAAGGGGATCGGCGTAGTCGGCAGCATGGTCATCGACACGATCTCGGAATAAGCTCTGAGCAGAACGATGACCGCTCCGTACAGAAACAGGAGGATAGGCAGAGAAAGAACGGTCGTTGCCAGTCTGCCGATCGATGAACGGATTTCGCCTAGCAGCGTCCGTCCCTGCAGCATGGCCAATAGATTGCGGTACAGCCATGAGCTGAGGATCGCGGCGGCAATCCATACGGCGGAGGGAATCCAATAGCTGCCCGTCGTGCTGCGAATCATGAAGCTGGGAAAGAGGAAGCCGGCAGCGACGCCGAAAAAGAGGGTATGGATTGTAAAATTGTCGTAGCCGCGAATCGATAGGCTGGCTTTCATGAGGCGGGAAGCTCCTTTCCGAACGAATAAGGTTTACCGAATGCGGCATCGAGCGGCTTATGTTTCATAAGCCTCTTGCATGTCTTTTTTCTTGAGCAAGGAGGTCAGGTAAGGAGCGCCGAACGATTCCAGGCAGCTTAGGTAGAAAATCAGGCAAGCGAAACCGAATACGATGCCCATTAGTCCGGCAACCGCGGCGCATATGACGATGAAATATTTCAAGACCCGCTGCACCAGTCCCATCTGATAGTCGATTACGATGAAATTCGTAATGGCCGACGCGGCGGCGATGATGACGAGCAGGTTGCTTACGATATTAGCCTGAATAATGGCCTGGCCAAGCACGACGCCGCCAACCATGGTGACGGTCGAGCTAATGGTCTTGGGCAGCCTTACGCCGGCTTCGGTGATGAAATCGATGATGATGAGCATGAGAAGCGTTTCCACCAACACCGGATAGGGGACGCCTTCGCGGCTAGCCGAGGCCGCAAGGCTAATCTCCAGCCTATTTACGTCTACGTTCACCGAAGTGAGCGCCACGTATAGGGCCGGCAGAAACAGATTCATGAACATGGCTAGAAAGCGCAGCGTAAGCAGGAAATACGAGACGTACGTGTTCAGGTAGCCGTCTTCGGGAGAATGCCAGAAGTCGGTGTATACGGAAGGCACGCTTAAAGCAAAGGGCGAGCCGTCTATCATAATAATCGCTTTTCCTGACAGAAGACTTATGGAAGCCCGGTCGGGGCGCTCCGTCGAGATGGCCATGGGAAACAGCTTCATATGTTTTTTCGACAGGAGCAGCCGCAGGAGTTGACCGCTGTCTTGGATGCTTTCCGTACGGACGTTGCTCAGCTTTTCTTTGAGCTGCTCCAGCATGACCGCATCGACTTTGTCGGAATGATAGAAGACGGCAACGCGGGTGAGGCTGGCGGTGCCTATAACCATCTCCCATAGCTTTAATTTCGGCGAACGGATTTGCTGACGGATCAATGCCGTATTGATGTCGAGGCTTTCGTTAAACGCGTTCATCGGGCCATGAATGACATTCTCGGTAACCGGCGAATCAATCGACCTATATTTATTCTCCGAAATTTCCAGAACGATTCCGTTCCCCGAGCTCCGTGTCAATAGGACGGCGGCTCCGCAGCAAAGCGCCTTTTCGCAAAACGAGAAATCGCCTTCCAACACTTCGTTGCCGGTAAAACGATGAAGCCGCGCGGACACCCCCCCATCCAGGTCGGTCCCCAGTATGTAGTCTAGCTTCTGCGAAGAACATAACGTCCTGAAGCAGCACAAATAAAGCTCCGTATCGCCAGCCTTTCCTGTCGGCTCCATCCAAAAATCGATCGAATCCGCGAAAGCCTCCGTAAGAAGGTCAAATAGTGGCGATCCTTCGGTCTTTTCGTTCAAACGATGGACGAGCGCCGTAATTTCGGGCATGAAATGACCTCCGGAAATATCTTGAAATGGGGTAGGACGCGTATATTCTTGCCAATCCACGTCAGTTTTATGTGCCTCGCGCTGCTGGTGTCATTCCCGCGCCAGATAATCATTACCTCAGGGAGCCAGGCGGGGCGGGGCGATATGAGCAAATGATTGTTTCGGAACCGATTTGGCGGATGCTACGCTTTAATCGTCCCCAAGCAGGGACGGCAAGCATCCAACAAACAAATCGGAGGTCAAGGCGAATGAACAAAAAAGCCATTGCAATCAGCAGCATCCTCACGCTTAGCATGTTACTCGGCGCATGTTCGGGCGGCAACGGCAATAACACGGTCACCCCGGACCCGACGCAGACGAATGAAGGAACGGCGCAGGCGACGGACAAACCGGCCGAACCGGAGAAGCCGGCCGAAATTACGATCATGCTTCCTCTTAATACATCGGAGACGCCGCCGGACACGATCAAGAACGAGGTCGAGAAGCTTACGAACACCAAGCTGACGTATCAATTCTTCCCTGCCGACACGTACGAGGAGAAGCTGAACGCATCCTTCGCGACAGGCTCCCTGCCCCATGTGACGTATCTCAAAAACCAGGCGACCTTCATGCAGATGAAAGGCGCGATCCGCGACGGACAATTCTGGGAGGTCGGGCCTTATCTCGCGGAATTCCCGAACCTGAACAAGCTGAAGCCGGAAATTCTGAACAACACGAAGGTCGACGGCAAGCTGTATTCGCTCTACATCGGCCGTCCGCTGGCCCGCCAAGGCATCATCTACCGCAAGGACTGGGCGGATAATCTCGGCCTCGGAGCTCCGACGACGATCGACGAGCTGTATACGATGATAGAGAAGTTCACGACAGGCGACCCGGACAAGAACGGCCAGAACGACACGATGGGCCTTACGGACCGCAACGATCTCATCTATGGCGCATTCAAGACGCTTGCCGCCTACTTCGGCACGCCGAACAACTGGGGCGAGAAGGACGGCGGGCTGCAGCCGGAATTCGCGTTCGAAGGGTACGTGGCGACGATGGACTTCATGAAGAAAATCCGCGACAACAAGCTGATGAACGTCGACTTCGCGGCGACGAGCAAGACCGACCAGATCAACCTGTTCACGAGCGGCAAGGCCGGCGTCTACATCGGTTCCTTGCAGGACGTGAACTCGCTCAACAAGGATCTCGTGAAGAACGTGCCCGGCGCCGTCATCGAGGTGCAGAACGTGGTCACGGGTCCGAACGGCGAGAAGGCATCGTGGGCGATCCCGGGCTACAACAACGTCGTATTGTTCCCGAAGGGCGCGATCAAGGACGAGGCGCAGCTTAAGCAAGTGCTCGCGTTCTTTGACAAAATGATGACGCCCGAAGTGGCGAACATGATGTACTGGGGCATCGAAGGCACGCACTACACCGTGCAGGACGGCAAAGCCAAGGCTTCCGACAACGCGGAGCTGACGGAGCGCGAGGTGAAAGGCTTCAAGGACAGCGTGATCGGCGAGCCGGAGACTAACGGCATGCTGGAAGGCTTCCACGACCTGGCGGTACGCGTTCATGCCGAGCAGCTGATTCCGGAAAGCGAGAAGATCGCGGTTCACGATCCGACGGCGCCGCTTGATTCGGCAACATTCACCGAGAAGGGCACGCAGCTGCAAGAGCTGATCAAGGACGCGACGTACAAGTATATCTACGGCGATATCGACAAAGCGGGCTTCGACAAGGCTGTAGAAGATTGGAAAGGCCGCGGCGGAGCGCAAATCATCGAAGAGTTCTCGGCTGCGTTCAAGCAGTAGCAGCGGCGCGGAATAGGGATATCGGGTGCGATTGGGAGGCGGACGGCCGTAAGCGGCCTTCCGCTTCCCGCCACCGTCTCTCGGCGCCGGCGCATCCACTCCCCAGAGGAAAGGAAGAATCAGCATGCAACACGCAGCAACGGAGATGAAAGGGCCGGAGGTAAAACTCCGCAGCAGCAGCGAACTCAAGAGACGCCTTTGGCGGAACAAGTGGCTTTACGTTATGATTCTGCCCGGCATCCTGTATTTTATCGCGTTCAAGTACGTTCCCATGTTCGGACTCACGATCGCCTTTCAGGACTACAAGCCGCATTGGGGCTTCGCGGGCAGCGAATGGGTGGGCTTCAAGCACTTCGAAAGACTGTTTACCGAACCGGACTTCATGATGATTCTCGGCAATACGCTGCTTTTATTCGGCATGAATCTGCTCTTTTATTTTCCGATTCCGATCATACTCGCCTTAATGCTGAACGAAGTGAGAATTACGTTTTTCAAACGGTTTTTCCAGACGCTCGTCTATTTGCCCCATTTCATGTCGTGGGTCATCATCGTGTCCATCGGCTTCGTCATGCTGACCATGGACGGCGGCATCATCAATGAAATGCTGGCATACTTCGGCTTCGAAAAAATCAATTTCCTGCTCAGCACCGAATGGTTCCGGCCAACCTATATCATCCAGGTGATATGGCGCGAGGCGGGCTGGGGAACGATTATATATTTGGCCGCGATCGCGTCGGTCGACCCGCAGCTGTACGAGGCTGCGCGCATGGACGGCGCCGGGCGTCTCGGGCAAGTCTGGCATATTACGCTTCCGGCGATCCGGAGCGTCATCATTATTTTGCTCATTCTGAAAATCGGGGACGTTCTCGAGCTTGGCTTCGAGCATGTGTACCTGCTGCTTAATTCCATGAACCGCGACGTGGCGGAAATCATCGATACGTACGTGTATACGGCGGCGCTGCAGCAAGGACAATTCAGCTACAGCACGGCCATCGGCTTCTTCAAGTCGTTCATCGGGCTCGTGCTCGTCGTCTTGGCCAACAAGCTTGCCAAGAAGATGGGCGAAGAGGGCGTTTATTAAACATAAAATGAGTGTTCAATAAGTTTGGTTTTCAGCACATGAGCTTTTGCTTCCGATGCTGCGTTTTTTTTCAAAAACGCTGTAGAAGATTGGATGAAGCTAGGAACTGAGGAGCGGAGCGTAGTGGAGCTACGTGAGCACCGGAAGGTCCGGCTGAGTTCAAGATTCGATGTCGAGTACGCTTCTTGGCATTCTTCGTGATCAAAAGCGGACTTATTGAACTTCTTCTAAGGAGGCAAACCCCATGGTGGAAGACAGAACGATAGGCGGGCGCGTGTTCGCCGCCGTCAACTATACGCTGCTCGCGATCATCGCGCTGGTTACGGTGCTTCCGTTCCTGCATGTCGTCGCCGGCTCCTTCACGACAAGCGCCGAGATGGCGGTCAAGAAGTTTATTTTATTCCCGACCGTATGGAGCCTAGATGCCTATAAATTTATATTTTCGACGGACACGCTGTTCCGGGCGATGGGCGTTTCCGTCGGCATTACGGTATTAGGCACGCTGTTCAGCATGCTGCTGACGGCGCTCATGGCATACGGTCTCGCTAGGCGGGATCTCGACGGACGCAGGGGGATCATGTTTCTCGTCGTGTTCACGATGTTGTTCAGCGGCGGCCTTATTCCGACCTTCCTGGTCGTCCGCGAGCTGGGAATGATCGACAGCTATCTGGCCCTTGTCGTTCCGACGTCGATCAGCGCGTTTAACCTCATCATCATGCGCAACTTCTTCCAGAACATCCCCGAGGGGCTGGAGGAATCGGCCAAGATCGACGGCTGCAACGACTTCGGCATCCTGTTCCGGATCGTGCTGCCGCTATCCATGCCGGCCATCGCGACATTGTCGCTGTTCTACGCGGTGACATATTGGAACACGTACCTAAGCGCGATCCTGTACCTCAACGACAGCTTGAAGTGGCCGATCCAGGTGCTGCTTCGCCAGATCGTCGTGCTGGCCAGCGGCATGGATTACAGCTCCGACCTCGATTCCGCGGTGCCGCCGCCTGATCAGACGATCAAGATGGCGGTCATCGTCGTGGCGACGCTGCCGATTCTGATGGTGTATCCGTTCTTGCAGAAGCACTTCGCCAAAGGCGCGATGCTGGGGTCTATTAAAGGCTAACGCGGGAGGCGACTTCATATGGCGCATGGCGGAAGGAAGGCAGGCGGCGGATTGCGTGGAGAGCAAGCGGCAGGGCAAGCGGCAGGGCAAGCGGCAGGGCAAGCGGCAGAGCAAGCAGCAGAACGATCGGTAGAACGATCGGTTGAACGGATAGACGGCCTGTTGGCCGAGATGGACGGGCTTTTCTCTAGACTGCTGCCATGGCTGGCCGGACAGTACGACCGCGAGTCGGGCGGCTTCTATTACGCGGCCAGCTCGCGGGAGATGGCGGGCAAGACGCCCGACATCGAATCCACGGCGCAAGCGCTGAACATGCTGGAGCGGCTGGGGCTGCTTGCCGGCATGCCGGATTCGTTCCGGGAGCGAATGGTTGCCTTTTTTCAAGGGAAGCAGGATGCGGCGACGGGTTATTTCTTTGACGAGGATCCCGCGATGCGGGAGGACGAAGTCATGGTGTCCCGCGCGATCGGCTATAGCGCGGGAGCGCTGCGGAAGCTTGGCGGGAATCCGCTCTATCCGTTGCCGCGGGAGTCGGCGCCGTCGTATATGGCAACGCCCGAGACATACCGGGCGTGGCTGGCGAGCGTGGAGCTGAGCAATAGCTGGCGCGGCTGCGACCGGCTGTCCTGTTCGCATCCTTATGTGAGAGCATTGCCGGAGGAAGAACGGGAGCGTTATGCGGCGGAAGCTTTTCGTTATTTTGAACGAGTGCAGGACCCGGTAACCGGTCTATGGGGGGAAGGCTCGCCGTACGTCCGGATATCCGGCACGTTTAAGCTGCATCTGTTCTACGGCGGCTTCGGTCGTCCAATGCCGCGGGAGAAGGGCATGTATGCGAGCATTCTGCTGGCGCTCGCGGATGAGACGGCCGAGGATATGTGCTATATTCGCAACCCAGTGCATCTACTCTCCTACATCAGGCCCGCGATGACGGACGGCGAGCTGGCGCTCGTGCTGCGGGCGACCCAGCGCAACATGAGTATGTTGCGTCGTAAGGATGGCGGTTTCTCGCGAGAGCTGGCGCATTCGCCTTCGGCGCCGAACGTGGCGCAAGTCAAGCGCGGAGAAACGTATCCCGGGCTGCCGCTTCCTGTCCTATTGGGCAAAGGCTTGGTGGAAGGAGATATGAACGCGGCGACCCAGGCGCTGCTCATCCGCTCGTTGTGCCGGCAGCTGGCCGGGACGAATTCAGGCTGGTCGGCGGGCACGGGCGTAGGGGTGACGCGTGAGCAATTGGAAAGCTTTTATGAGCGCTTATGAAGATTAAAGAAAATAGCGGGCAAAGGCGTGAAGATCCATTGGACTTACGTCTGTACGCACATCACCAACGGAGAGGAATGAGTAGCATGACAGAACATACGGTGACATCGCCGATCGGCTGGGCGAAGGCGGCTTGCGAATCGCTCATGGACCGGTACGCGCCGGAGGAGCTGCCGCCGGCTTGGCGCTGGCATTATCATCAGGGCGTGTTCCTGTGCGGCATGGAGATGGTGTGGGAGAAAGAGCGGGATGAGCGCTACGACGAGTATATCAAACGCTACGTCGACAAGCTGGTGGACGCCGAAGGCAATTTCGCGTTTGCCCGCGACGAGCTGGACGCGATTCAGCCCGGCTTGCTGTTGTTCCGCTTGGACGAGCGGAACGGCGGGGAAGACAAACGGTACCGCGTGGCCGCGCATAAGCTAAGATCGCTCTTCCATACGCTGAACCGCACGTCGGAGGGCGGCTTCTGGCATAAGGATAAATATGCGTACAATATGTGGCTGGACGGCCTCTATATGGGCGGCGTATTCGCGCTGAAATTCGCCAATGCATACGGCGACGACGGACTGCGCGAGCTGGTGCTGCAGCAGGAGGCGTTAATGCGAAAACATATGCGAGACGAAGAAACGGGGCTGCTGTACCACGCCTGGGACGAGAGCCGCGCAATGCCATGGGCAGATCCAAGCTCGGGGCGGTCGGCCGAATTTTGGGGACGGTCGCTTGGCTGGTACGTGCTGGCGCTGGCGCAGTTTCTGGACGAGCTGCCGGAGGGCGACGCGGGCTGGGAGACGCTCGCCGGCGAGCTGACTAGCGTCGTTACGGCAATCGTCCGTTACCAGGATACGGAGAGCGGACTATGGTTTCAGGTGGTCGACAAGGGACAGTTGGCCGACAATTGGCTGGAGACGTCCTGCTCCAGCCTGTTCGTCTACGGCATCGCCAAAGCTTACAAACGCGGCTTGATCGGCGAAGAGGGCTTACAGGCCGCGCGCAGGGGCTTCGCGGGACTGGCAGCCGCCATGGAGACGGACGAGGCGGGACGTTTCGTCATGCCGGGCATATGCATCGGCACGTCGGCCGGCGACTACGAGAACTACGTGACCAGACCGACAAGCAGCAACGATCTCCATGGAGTCGGCGCGTTTATCATGGCATCTGTGGCGATGGACGGGTTGGTTTAGCGGCATCGGCATGACAATGGCCGGCGACTTTGGCTCCGCGTTCGGCGGAGAGGGCGCCGGTTTTTGGCGTTAACGGTTGGTTGAAGCCGTCCAAGAGAATAATTGTTACCCGAGCCATAATCGTTGCGTATGAATTTGAATCGATATGCTTTAGAATGGAACTAATGAATAGGGAAGGGAGGGAACGCGAGCATGTTGGAGTTAGAGCTGCACGATTGGCTGCCGTATTTGTTCTCGATCAGCTTGTTATGCACCATTGCGTATTCGTACACGATCCATCTGCGCGAGTCGAGCGCGGATTACGCAAGCAGCGCTTCGCGGACGCAGCTGTGGCTGATCGCCTTGCCGCAGCTGACGTCATTCGTCATGGCGGTAGGACTGTGGCTGATCCGCTACGTGAAGCGCAAGTCCGCGCCGGATGATGACGATTCGGCGTGCACGGCCTCGTTGGAGAAGCAACGACTATACCAACGAGGAGGCTATATATGCCTAATAAAACAACATTCGGGTTCCCGTCCCGTTCCACCGCGCTACGGCTTGCCAGCTTAACGATTCTGCTCGTCGGCTTGTTCGCCATTACCGGCTGCGGCAACGCGACCGGCACGATCGACGGCGATACGCCCGGCGTATTCAATCATTACGTCATTTACCCGCTGTCTGAATTCATCGTCTGGATCGCGGGGATATTCCAAGACAACTACGGCTTCGCCATTATGGCGATTACGATCATTATCAGGCTCGTTCTATTCCCGCTGATGCTTCGCCAGTTCAAGTCGCAGATGACGATGAAAGGCAAGATGGCGGCACTCCAGCCGGAGCTGAAGGCGCTGGAGGCCAAATTCAAGGACAAGAAGGACGCGGAAAGCCTCTCCAAGAAACAACAGGAGACGATGGCGCTGTACCAGAAGCATAACGTGAATCCGCTGGCGATGGGCTGCCTTCCCATGCTGATTCAGATGCCCATTCTGATGGGATTGTATTCCGCGATCCGGATGACGCCGGAGCTGTCCACGCATTCGTTCCTATGGTTCAAGCTCGGCGAACCGGATATGCTGCTGCCGATTATTGCGGCCGTCGTGTATTTCTTGCAGTTCAAGGTATCCCAGATCGGAAACCAAAACGAACAAGCGAAGCAGATGGCGTTTCTGGGCTATCTTTCGCCGATCATGATGGGGGCTTTCGCTCTGTTCGCGCCGGCCGCGATTTCGCTGTATTGGGTGACGGGCGGAGTGTTCATGATTGCCCAGTCGTACTTGCTCGGCAAGCTGTATAAGCTGCCTCCTGCAGCGAGCAACGGAGCCGTCGAGATCGCGGCGAGCGCCGGCAAGGGTTAATGACTATAACAGCTTGATGGTAGGCAAATCAAGTTCAACGCAGAAGAGACCGCCAGCCGCTCGGGAAGAGCGGAAGGCGGTCTCTTGCCGCATTGATGATAACGGCTGCAAGTAGAGGCCTCCGTGCGTCCGTTTCGTCTAACGGCTGCCGGCTCGCTTATTCGGCTTGAAGTGCCGCTTATAAAAGCAGCGCCATTCAAATTTACTTGTTTGTTCCGTGCTGCTTGTTTTGAAGCTTGTCCGCCGGCGTGCCGTGTCCGAACCTAAGTTTGTTGCGCTCGGCCTTGCGCTGCGTGTCCTTGACCTTCTCAACGAATTCATTGGTAGTGTCCATGATTTCACCTCCTCTACCCACTTTTCCCGCAAATCCGGCCGTTCATCCAAGAGAGCTTCTTCTAACCTTTCCAAGAACAAGAAGACGGGCAAGGCTGACGATACCGCAAAAAAGTTGGAAAGAAATGCACCGGATTCTACATAATTCATCGCGTATTGGCGTATAAATAACTTGTCCGGGGAAAACAGTTCGGATATCGTGAATTGCCGTCGGAATATGCCGGAAAGGCCAGTATTGCTTGCCTTTTTTGGATGTACGTGGTATAATAAACGATATCTGAAGATTCTAGGCATGACTTCGATCGAGACGATGTCGGGCCTTATAGACGAAAACTGCCCTACCCGCGAACGGGGGCAGTTTTCCGTTTTTCGGCGCGTATTGCTCGTCCAGAGGGGACATGAATCATTGCATTGCGAAAGAGCGAAGGAGGCTGGCCATGTATAATCGTAAAAAGCCGCTAGAGGAAATTCCGCAGGAAAACACGAAGATATGGGCGTGCGAGACGGAAGGCTGCAATAGCTGGATGAGAGATAACTTTTCGTTCGATAAAACACCGAATTGCTTAGTATGCAATGCACCGATGGTTAGCAGCGAAAGAATGCTGCCGGCGCTCGTCAATTCGACTGCTGCAGCTTCCGAAATCAAAGGCTAGCAAGCATAAGAACGGCGATGAAGCGATAGATCCGCAGACAACAGCGATAGAACCACAGACCACAACCCCGGAAGCGGCATAGCCGCGAATTCCGGGGTTGTTGGCGTTTTGGGAACGGGAGGAACGGGAGGAGAGGCCGTTGCGGGCGCGGCTCATATGCAAGCTTTAATCCCGGAACCGTCCGCCATGCATCATTTGGACGAGGCCATCCCATCCCCGCATCATCCGCCATCATCCCTTTAAGTCGCCTTTGCCCCCGCCGCCGCCGTAATGATGTTTGCGAAAGTCGTTCGGGGTGCAGTCGGTCCACTTTTTGAATACTTTGCTGAAATACTTTTCGTCCTGGAAGCCGACCTGCTCCGCGATCTGCGCGATCTTGAGATTGGCGTTGCCGAGCAGCTCCTTGGCGCGCTTCATGCGGATGCCCGCGATATAGTCGGACACGTTCTCGCCCATTTCCTGCTTGAACTTGCGCGAAATGTATTCGCGGCTCAGATAGAACCGGCTCGCGACATCCTGCAGCGTAATGTCCTCGCTGGCGTGCTGCTCGAGAAACAACGCGATTTCGTGAATGACGCCTTTTTCTTTATCCGCCGATGCCAGCCGTTCGGAAATCGCGCTCATTTCCTCCGTCACCGCTAGCTTCCAAGCCTCGAAGTCAAAGCCGCCGGCGTCGTTCAGCGGAAGCTGGCGATACGCTTCGGCTGCTTGCTTTCCGCCTGTAGCGCCAGTACTGCCAGCACCGCTTTTTGCGTCAAGGCCGCTCTTGCTTCCGCCTTCGGTTGCCCCAACAGTCAAGCCCTTTCTCGACGCGCGTTCCCCGTCGTGGCCAAGCCAGATCGCCTTCGTCCGGTCGAAGTGCTCCCGCCAAGCCAGCAGCCCCTCGAAGGAAAGGTAGCCGCTCCCCTCGATCGTCGCAAACCATGACCCCAGCGCCCGCTGCAGCTGCTCCGGATTGCCGCTTTGCACGGCAAAACGAAGCTGCTCCTCATGCTCGTGGAACGACAGGAGCGCTCCGCCGCGATTGCTTCCTTCGTCGTCGATGACGACATGCCCGTGTCCGTCTTCGCCGATCAGCACGTTTCTCCGAAGCAGAGCGAGCCTGGCTTGCCTGTAGGAGACTTGCGCTTCGGATGGGAACGCGGCAGGCCGACCCAGTCCGAACACGAAGGAGGACTTCATCGTTTGCCGGATGGCGCCTTGAATATCCGCAAGCAGTTCGGGCGCGCCGGCGCCATCCCCCCAGAAGAGCAGGACAAGCTCCTGCTCCTTGCCCCAGTAACGAAACGCGTAGCCGGCTCCGCTCGCCAGCAGGATCTCGTTGCAGATGTTCGTCAGCGCAAAAAACATCAAATCCTGGTCGCCGGGAAACTTATCCCGCATGGCCGGCGCGGACAACGTCAGGCTGGCTACGGCCGCGCGAACTCGCGGAACGGGAACTTCCAGCCTCAGCTCCCGCAGCACGGATAACGGCCAGCTTCCTTGAATGCCCGGCTCGCTGAGCACCGAGGAGAAGTATTGCTCCAGGTAAACGGGCTTGAGCTGATTGAGCTCGATGTTGACGGCCCGGCGATGCTCGCGCTCCCGCTCCTCGGCGCGCCAAGCGTCGATCGCCTTCGCGATCGCGCCGCTCAGCTGCTCCGGGTCGATCGGCTTGAGGATATAATCGATGCCGCCGAACTTGACCGCGTTGCGCACGAGCTGGAAGTCGTCATGGCCGCTGATGACGATGATTTTGCTATCCGGATGGTGGCGGGAAGCCCAGGCCAGCAGCGTCGAGCCGTCCATGCCGGGCATCATCATGTCGGTAAAGACGATCTCAGGCTGCAGTTGTCCGATCAGCTCGGTGGCTTCGAGGCCGTCGCGCGCTTCGTGCACCTCGGAGATGCCGACCGCCTTCCAGTCCACGAGCAAACGAATGGCTTCCCTCACGTGTTTTTCGTCGTCGACGATCAAAGCCTTCATGGCGCTTCGCCTCCTTCTAGCGGAATCATAATCGTAACGGTCAATCCGTGCGGCTCGGCCGGCGCAAGCGTCAAAGAAGCATCCGGATGGGATTGCAGCCGAAGCCGCGCGAGAATGTTGCGCAGCCCGATGCCGCTGTCCCCGTCCTCGGAGTCGGCCCCGCGATGTCCGGCGGCTTGCTGTCCCGCTTCCGCAAGCTCTAGCTGCAGCTCATGCAGGCGCTCTTCCGAAAGGCCGACGCCGTTGTCGCCGACCGCGATGACGAGCCGGCGCGGCCCCTCCAGCACGGAGCTTGCGAGCGACAGCCGCGACGGCTCGTCCGACGTAGGCTGGAAGCCGTGCTTGAAGAAGTTTTCGAGCAGCGGCTGGAGAATCATTTTGGGAACGTGGACGGTCAGGGCCTCTTCCTCGATCTTGAGCTCCACCGCGAGATCCTTGTCGAAACGCTGCTTCTGCAGCTCCAGATAATTGTGGATGTAATCCAGCTCGCGCCGCAGCTCCACGGTATCCCCCATGTTGTTCATCTGGTATCGCATCAGCTTGCCGAGCGACATGATGAGCGAATAGGCTTTCGTATCCCCGTTCTGCAGGGAAACCGTGCCGATGGATTGCAGAGCGTTGTACAGGAAATGCGGATTGACCTGCGCCTGCAGCGCCTTAAGCTCGTTGGTCTTGCTGGCGATCTCGAGCCGGTATTCCGTCATGATCAGGTGGTTGATCTTGCTCATCATGGAGCGGAACCGCTTGGCCAGCAAGCCGATCTCGTCGTTCGTCTCGATGTCGATGGAGACGTTCAGGTTGCCGGTCTCGATCTTGTTGACGTAGCCGATCAGCCTTAGGAGCGGCTTGGTAAAGCGAATGGAAATAATAAGCGTCGCGATGACCACGATGGCGAGAAATGCCGCGCCGACGACGGTATTCAGCTTTGCTATGCTGTTGGCGGTGCTGTACAGATGCTGGTACGGCGTCTGCTTGATCAGGTACCAATCCATGTACGGCGCCTTGATTCGGTCGTAGAAGACGATGCCGTCAAAGCCGTCGTTCTTCCATTCGAAGTGGCCGGTATCCTGTCCGGAGAGCAGAATACGGTCCATCAGCTCCATCCCGGGGCCTTGTCCCTCGGAAATGGGAGAACGCTCGGCCTCGCCGTCTCCCTTGCCGTCTCCCGTGTCCCCGATCGGCGAAGACAGCACCAGCTTGCCCTTTCCGTCCGCGATGTAGAACGCTTCTTTGCCGGCGTCGTACAGCTGCGCGTTCAGATCCTCCAAGACGCTCAGCCGGACGTCGATCGACAGCTCCGCCAGCAGCTCCTCGCTCGGCGCGCGGATGATGGGGCGATGGAGGGTGAACACCATTTCGTTGTCGCCCGATGCTTTCAGGTTCAGTCCGTAGTTATGGCTGGCATGCGCGGGCTCGATATAGGCCTTGATCGCCTGAATGTCGAGCGGCTCATCATGCCTCCCGACCTTGAGATCGTCGGCCCAGAGCAGGTAGGTCGTATTTTGCTTGACTACGTATAACCTGACCTTATGGAATTCGCTCACGCTCTGGAAGATGTTGTAGAGATGGTCCTTGAGCAGATTGCGGTTGCGGATGACGTCGGTCAGGTCGTTCGGGAATACTTCGTCCTCCATGCCGTGCTCCAGAATGTAATACAGCGACTGCGGAACGTTCATGGCATTGTATACGGCGAGGGACTTCTGGTTAATATTGCTCATGTAGTTTAATGTATTCGTCTTGCCCAGCGACAGCAGCCGGCTGTTGCTGGAGATCGCGCCGCGCGTGACGGAGTCCGTGGTCGCCTGGTACGAGATGAACATGGAGATGGCGATGGGCAGAATCGTGACGACGAGCAGAAGGGCCATCAGCTTCTGGCGTATCGTATGAAAGGGGCGGAAAGGTTTGCCGAACATCTGCAACGTACACCTCGCTTTGGCCTGGGATGAGGCGGGAACCGCCGTCTGCAGCTAAATTTCGCGCGTTTTCAACCACGCATAGCTGGCATGGTCCGCTACGCCTTAATGGATACACAGTAACCGAGAGGACGCATTCCGGTCAATATATTCCACCTTTCCTATCATCATCGCCCGTCGCTCGGAATCATCCCGAGGCTCTATACTGGTAACACACAACACATGAGGGGACGATGACCTATGGCAAAAGGCAAAACAATCGGCAAGTCCGCCCCGAAACGCGTGAACTGGAGCGAGTGGCTGCAGCAGACCGTGTTCGTCGGACCTGGTTTGATCGCGTTTATCATCATCGTGCTGATTCCGTTCGGCATGGGATTCTATTATACGTTTACGGAATGGAACGGGCTTGACCTCGCAAACGCCAAGTGGACGGGCATGACCAACATCTCGCGCATCCTGACCGACGACCCGAGGTTCTGGCAAGCGTTCTGGTTTACGGCGAAGTTTACGTTGGCGGCCGTGACGGTCACGAACGTGCTCGCGTTTCTGCTCTCGCTGCTGCTCACGCAAAACCTGAAGAGCAAAGGCGTATTGCGCACGATCTTTTTCTTGCCGAACGTAATCGGCGGCTTGCTGCTCGGCTACATCTGGTATTTCATCTTCGTCCGCGGCTTCGGCGCGATCGGCGAGGCGACGGGCATCGGCTTCTTCAAGCTTCAGTGGCTCGGCACGCCGGAGACGGCCTTCTGGGGCATCGTCATCGTGTTCGTCTGGCAGACGGCCGGCTACATGATGATCATCTACATCGCGGCGATCATCGGCGTTCCTAAGGATCTCATGGAGGCCGCTCGCATCGACGGGGCGAACCGCTGGCAGATTCTGCGCTCGATCCTCGTTCCGCTCATCATGCCCGCGATTACGATCTGTTTATTCTTGACAACCTCGAACGCGTTCAAAATGTTCGACCTGAACCTATCGCTTACCGGCGGCGGGCCGGGAAATTCGACCGAGTCCATCGCGCTGAACGTCTATCGCGAGGCGCTCGTCAACAACCGCTATGGTCTGGGCACGGCGAAGGCGATGATCTTCTTCTTCTGCGTCGCGCTCATTACGGTCACGCAAGTCTGGATCACGAAGAAACGGGAGGTGGAAGCGTAATGGAGAAGACGAGACAGCGATATTCCCCTGCCACCCTGCTGCTGGAGCTCGCCGGCGTGCTCCTCGCGCTGCTGTTTCTCGGGCCGTTTTACTTCTTGATCGTCAACTCGTTTAAGAAGCTGAAGGATATTTTGCTTAACGCGGCTACGCTGCCGGAGTCTTGGGCCCTGACGAATTTCAAAAAAGCATGGGTCGCCATCGACTTCCCCGTGGTGTTCATGAACTCGGTGATCATCACTTCCATCAGCGTTCTGGCGCTTGTCGTGATCAGCTCCATGATGGCTTACCGCCTCGTGCGGCGGCCTACCCTGTTCAACAAGCTGCTGCTGACCGTGCTGGTTGCGGCGATGATCATTCCGTTCCAGTCGGTCATGCTGCCGCTCATGAGGATCACGTCGCTGTTCGAGCTTCGGGGCGAGCTGTACGGCATAGTGTTATGCTACATGGGCTTCGGCATTTCCTTGTCGATGTTTCTCTATCACGGCTTTATCAAGTCCGTCCCTCTGGAAATCGAAGAAGCGGCGGTGGTGGACGGCTGCTCGCCGTACGGCGTATTTTGGCGGATCGTGTTCCCGTTGCTTAAGCCGATCACGGTAACGGTAATGATTCTGAACGTCCTGTGGATCTGGAACGACTACCTGCTGCCGGTGCTCGTGATCAACGACGCGATGACGACCATCCCGCTTGCGGTGCAGAAGTTTTTCGGTCAATATTTGCGGAAGTGGGATCTCGCCATGGCCGCCCTGACGCTCAGCACGATTCCGGTCGTGATCTTCTTCCTTCTGCTGCAGAAGCACATTATCGAAGGCATTACGGCGGGCTCCGTGAAGGGATGAGAAAAACTTCTATCGAAGTCTTTCGAGGATGAGCGACCGCGTATAAAGGTAGTTTTTATCGCCAATAAGAATTTATAATCTCGGATGCTCCGAAAATTTATAAATTCTTATGTGGAGAGAAAACAAAGTTTTCCGCCCGAAGTAATCAAGATTTTACCCCTAACCGTTCAATTTCGTAGGTGTCGGGAGCTTGGCGATGGAGATTATAATGACGATGTAAGCGGTTTACAAGGGTGGTGCGACGGAATTCGCGCACAATCATTCATTTATTTTTGGGAGGTCATGAAGATGAAAAAGATGACAATGGTGCTTGCTTCCGCGGCTCTCGTAGCGGGTTTGGCCAGCGGCTGCGGCAACAACGACAACGGTGCCAATACCGGAACGAACGCGGGGACGAACGCGGGAGAGAACACGGCGACGGAAGCGCCGAAAAAAGACGTTACGATTAAAATCTTCCAATTCAAAGTCGAGATCGCCGAAGCGCTGGAGAAGCTTGCGGGTGAATACGAGAAAGAAACGGGCGTTAAAGTCGAGGTGGAGACGCATGGCGGCGGCGAGGATTACAGCGCGCTTCTGAAGGCGGAGCTGGCTGCAGGCGAAGAGCCGGAAATCTTCAACTCCAGCGGTTGGGCCGGCTTCGATCCTTATGTGGACCGCGCGGCCGACCTGACGAACGAGGCGTGGGCGAAGGATCTGGTGGAAGCGTCCAAGGCGCAAATTTCGCGCGACGGCAAGCTGCTCGGCATGCCGATGAACCTCGAAGCTTACGGCTTCACGTACAACAAGGATCTGTTCGCGGAAGCGGGCATCACGGAATTGCCTAAGACTGTAGACGAGCTGGCAGCATCGGTAGAGAAGCTGAAAGCAGCCGGCATCACGCCGTTCGCTCTGACTTCGGAGTGGTGGTCGATGGGCATCCACACGCTGAACATCGCGTTGGCTAACCATGAAGACCCGGCGGCGTTCATCGCCGACGTGAAGGAAGGCAAGGCTACGCTGAAAGACGATCCGACGATGAAGGAATGGATCAAGCTTGTCGACATCATGTTCGCTAACGGCCAAGACAATGCTCTGACGACGGACTACAACACGCAAGTGGCCGAGTTCGCCGCGGGCAAATACGCGATCATTCAGCACGGCAACTGGATTCAAGGCATGATCGACGAGGTTGATCCTGAGCTGAACCTCGGCATGATGCCGGTGCCTTTGCTTGGCGACAAGCCAAACGTGTTCACGGGCGTTCCGAACAACTGGATCGTCAACAGCAAGTCCGATCAAGCCGAAGAAGCGAAGAAGTTCCTGGAGTGGATGGTGACTTCGGAGACGGGCAAACGCTACATCTCCACCGACTTCAAATTCGTGCCGGCTCTGACGTCGATCGAAGCGAACGCGGAAGCGATCGGCGACATCGCGGGAGACTTCGCGGCATTCTCGCAGAGCAATCCGGAGCAAGTGCTGGGCTGGCATTGGGACCACCTGCCGGACGGCATCACGCAGCAATGGGGCGCGGCGATGCAGGAGTACCTCGGCAAACAAATTTCCGCCGACGACCTGCTCGGCAAGCTGGATAAATCGGTGCAAGATATCGTGAAGAAGTAAGAATAGAGCGAATGAAAGAGAACGGCGGTGCAGGGATGGTATCCTTGCATCGCCGTTTTTGGTTTTTAACCATGGTGGGCTTGCGCTTACGAGGCGTGCACCCCGAAAATTTCTGGTTAGAGCAAGCAGGTTGGCGCCTCAGGGGCGTGTACCCCGGAAATTTCGGGTTGGAGCAAGCTGAGTGGCGTCCTAGGGGCGTGCACCCCGAAAATTTCGGGTTGGAGCAAGCGCGGTGGCGTTTATGGGGCGTGCACCCCGAAATTCTCGCGTTAGAGTAAGCGCCTGAGTATCGCCCAGCGTAATTCGACGGCAGAAAGGACGAAGGGCTGTCTTGTGTTTATAATCGGCTGCCTATTAGGGCAATCTATGGGTATTGATGAACAGGAAGGAAGTGGCATGTATGATAAGCGGAAATGCGCCGGAGCGAGGCTCGAGGAACCACGGCAAGGACGTAGTTGAAGGCCGGGATAAGCTGAGTTTGAACGGCGTCGACCACAAGGGACTGGTGACGGAGCGGGACATCGACGCGGAATTCGGCCTGTTCGAGGACGAGGTGCCGATACCGGGGAAGAGTGGACCCAAGAGGAAACAACCTTAGACAGTCCGCCGAATGTTCGATTTGTACCATTCTCTTAATCTTTCGTTATAAGGATATTTATGGTAGAATCGGACTAAACATCTACTTCGAAGAAGTATATATGATTAGCCCGTCGCTAATAATGGGTAATCAGATTACGGAAGGAAGGTGTTTACGGTGAAGAAGGAGGATGACGACATGATTGCAAAGGACAAAGTACAGCAAGCTCATGACAAAGAGACGATTAAGCCTAGTAAGACGGCTGTTCGTGAGGCTCTTAAGGCTGTAGTGAAGGATCATGGCGCCGCTCTTGAAAGGCTGGCGAAACGATAAGATGATCGTTCTGCTTTCTGCGGAAGACATTATAGAAATTCACGACGAAATGATTCAATTATACGGCGGCCTTCCAGGAATTAAGGAGCAAGGGATTATCGACTACTTGGCTGAAAAGCCTTATCTAGTATCGTATGGAGTCGAACTCTACCCAACCTTATTTGAGAAGGCTGCCGTTCTGTTTGTAGGAGTGGCAACGGCTCATGCGTTCGTCGACGCTAATAAACGTACTGCATTTGCAACGTGTGCAACTTTTTTATTTTTAAATGGTTATAAGATTACTGCTGATGAGGATGAAATTGTCGAGGTAGCCGTCCGAATAGCCGATCGTTTTCACGAAAAACACATGGAGCTCGGCGATGTTTACCAATGGCTAATTGATGTGAGCGTTTTATTGGTGTAGGAGAGTTCTAAGAACAATAAAATTCATATTTAGCAACAAACCCTATTCGCAAGAAGCGGATAGGGTTTGTTGCGCGTTATGACTCTAAAATTCCTCCTACGATAATAACAACTTGATTGCTATGCCGTTGAGCAAACAAAGAAATACTGGAAGATAGGTGCGGTAAAACGCATGTGCAGGGTAGGAATACGACGGGGATGAGCGGGCGTGGTTCACAAGGGCCGGAGCGTTCCATTAGAATGAAAGTATCATAGTTTCAAGGCAGGAGGCTCGGCGGATGTTCAAGCGCTTATACCATCTATCGTTCGCGACGCGCATATGGCTGTCATTCGTGTTGCTTATTACCGTCTCCATCCTGGCCACCGGCTGGGCGTCGTTCCATATCGCTTCGAACACGCTGCAGAGGAACGCGATGGCGATGAGCCAGGATACCGTCAATAAGGCCGGCCAAGTGTTCGACGAGAAGCTGCAGAAGATCGTCGTGTCGATGATGTCGCTTATGATGAGCGATTCCTTCTATAAAGTAACGGGAGACAGCGCGATCGGCAATTCGTCCCGCTATTTCACCCACCTTAGCGCGATGCAGCCCGTCTTCTCGCAGCTGCTGTTCAACGAGCCTATTCTTCAGAGCGTGCTGCTCGTGACGCCGATCGGCGACTTTTACCCCACCAACATCAATCGTAACCCCAACTATTCGTTCTACGACACCCGGATGTACGAGGAAATCAAAAAGAACCGTAAAGCGTTCTGGATCGAAGGCCACGAGGATCAATTTTTCTCCGGCAAGGATCGCGTCGTGTCTCTCGTCATCGAAGGCGTCGGCAAGGCGGACAGGCCGATCCAGAACATCTACGTTATGGTCAACATCAAAGAAAAGGATCTGCTGGGACTGCTCAAACAAAATCTGTCCTCTTCCTCGTCCGGCATATTCGTTCTGAACGGGTCGGGGGAGGCCGTCATGAAGCCGTCCTTGCCAAGCGAGCTGGCTTCCGATCTCAACCTGTCGGATCTCCAAAAGGCAAGATTGAACGCCGATCAAGGCAACAAGGAGACTAGCGGTTCTTTCGCCTACCACGCGGGCAAGGAGGATTATCTCGTCAACTATCACCGTTCGGATCTCGTGCCGGACTGGATCGTATACAGGATGCAGTCGAAGAGCGAGCTGCTCAGCCAAGCGGATGCCATCAAGTGGGCGGCCGTCGCCATTATGAGCGCGTGCGTGGTAGCTGCGCTGGTGCTGTCCAATCTGATGTCCCGGTTCCTAACCCGGCCGATCACGAAGCTCGTGAAAGTCATGCTGCGCGTCGAGACCAAAGAGGATCTCGGCACGAGGTATCGCAGCCCCTACCGGGACGAGGTCAGCCGGGCGGGAGAAGCGTTTAATACGATGCTCCATCGGGTAGAGCATCTGGTGCAGGACATCCACGAGACGGAGCAGTCCAAGCGAAGGGCCGAGATGAAGGCGCTGACGGCGCAGATCGACCCGCATTTCTTCTACAACGCGCTGCATACGGTCTATTGCAAGTCCGTGCTGGGGCAGAACGAGCATGTCAACGAGATGATCATCGCATTATCCGACATGTTCCGGCTGGGGCTTAACAACGGCGAGGACGTGACGACCCTGCAGGCCGAGCTGGACCATGTGCGGCAATATCTCATCATTCAGCAAAATTGCTACGAGGAGCTGTTCGATTACGGCATCGAACAGGACGAGGACGTGCCGTCCAATCTTGCGGTGCTAAAGCTTATTCTGCAGCCGCTGGTGGAGAACAGCATTCTGCACGGCTTCCGGGAGCGCGGCGAAGGCGGCATCATTCAGATCCGCGCGCGCCGGAAGGACGGCATGCTGGAGCTGTCGGTCGCCGACAACGGGGATGGCTTCGAGATGCGCGAGCCTGAGGATATCGTGCCTGAATCCGGACCGGCATCCGCGGAAGTCTCGACGGGACCTACACGATCCGAGCCCGGCGCGTCCGCAGCCGATATCGAGCAGCAAGAAACCGAGGCGGCCTCGGCACGCAAACACGGCTATGCGCTCCGCAACATCCGCGACCGGCTGGCACTGTATTATGAGCACGAAGCCGGGCTCCACATCGAAAGCGAGCCAGGCGTCGGCACCAAAGTCACCATAACGATACCGATGGAGAGGGCAGGTGGGAACGATGGCAACGACGGTAGCGAAGCTGGCGGTCATTGACGACATTCGCAGCGTGGTGGAGATGATAACGACCAAAATTCCGTGGGAGGAGCATGGCATCGAGATCGTCGGGAAGGCGCGCGACGGGGAGGAAGGGCTGGCGATGATCCTTCGCTGCAAGCCGGATATCGTGCTGACGGACATTCGGATGCCCAAGCTGGACGGTCTAGCCATGACGGAGCGGATCTTGGAGCTGCTGCCGGCCTGCAAAATCATCATTCTGAGCGGCTACACGGACTTCGAGTATGCCCGCAAGGCGGTTAGCTTGGGAGCGGTGGATTTCGTCAAGAAACCGTTCACCATCGGGGAAATCGTCGACGTCACCCTTAAGGCGAAGGCGCTGTGGCAAGAGGAGGAGAACACCAAGCGCTCCATCGATCGACTGAAGCGGGACATCGAAGCCAGCATGCCGGCCCTGCGCCAGGAATACCTGAACATGCTGCTGCAGTTCCAAGCCAGCCCAGCCAGGGCGGCGGAGCTGTGGCAGTTTCTCCAACTGGACATGGAGCCCGACAATTTGACGGCCATGGCGATCGAGATCGACGACTTTCAGCGCAAGTATTCGGACAAGTCCGTGCAAGAGATCGAACTGATCCGGTTCTCGCTGCAAAACATATTGGAGGAAACGATCCGCGAGTTCGCCCGCGGCACGTTGTTCCGGGAGACGTCCCGCCGCTTCGTCGTCATGCTCAGCATGGTCGACCGCAAGAAGGCCATGCGGATCGCGGAAGCCTGCTGCGCCAATATCGCGGCGTATACCAAATTCACCGTATCCATCGGCGTTGGCAACGCCGCCGCTAGCGTCACGGAGCTGTCCGAGTCGTATCGGCAGGCCTGCACGGCGCTGTCCTACCACTTCTACTCCGGCGGCAACGCGGTGCTGCACTTCGACGAGGCGCCGCTCGGCCATGCGGGCCAGCACGCCTATTCGTTCAAGCTGGAGGAGGCGCTCGTGTTCGCGCTGCAATCCGGCAATCGGGAGATGGTGCTGGATACGATCTCCAAGCTAATATTGGAGCTGTCCGGGCAGCAGCCGTATCCCGAGCCGGAGCAGGCGGTGAGCACGTTCGTCGTCTGGGCTTCGGTCATTTACCGGACGCTGCGGAGCAGCCTGCCCGCCGAGAAGCTGGGGCGGCTGGAGGAGAGCGTGCGCGCGATCAGACTGGGCGCAGACGGCTCGCTGCAGAGCCTATCGGAGCTTCTCAAGGGCATGGCGGACGAAGCCTGCAGCCTTATCGTGGACGACCGGCAGAACGAATCGCAGAAGATCGTGCGCAAAGCGACGGAATACATTCGGACGCATCTCGGCGACGAGCTGACCGTCAATCGGTGCGCGAAGGTCGTGAACCTGAGCGGGGGGTATTTTGCCAACCTGTTCAAACGGGAGACCGGCGTTACCTTCAACCATTTCGTCACGCAGGAACGTCTGGAGCGGGCCAAGAAGCTGCTCGTCCAGAACGTACCGGTGCAGGACATCGCCTCGGAGCTCGGCTACGAGCATCGCCGTTACTTTAGCGACGTATTCAAGAAGCATACAGGCATGACCCCTAGCGAATTCAAGGAATTCTACCAGAGCGGATCGTAGCTGCAAGAGATGCGGATTTCTGCCCTTGTTGTCGGAATTGGCGCATTATGCGGCAGGCGGGATCCCTTTATACTGAAGGTGCTAGAGACAATAAGCACAAACATTCCGCGCAAGGGGAGGCAATATCGAGATGAAAAAGAAATTGGGGATCTTGGCGTTAAGCCTGACGCTGACGGCGTCATTGGCCGCATGCGCCTCGGGTAACGAGACGGGCAGCAACGGAGGCAACAAGGGGAATAACGCGGGCGGAGCGGCAACGGAAGCGCCGAAGGACGACGCTCCCGCGGAAAAAACGAAGATCACTTACTGGACCGGCGATCGCCATGACGGGGATTACATCAAAGAATCAATCGCGCGCTTCAACGAAACGAATAAGGACAACATCGAGGTCGAGCTCGTCGTGAAGACGGAGGAGTATGATCAAGCGCTGGACATCGCCTTCGTCGGAGCGCAGGCGCCGGACGTGTACCGCGTCAAGGAAAACACGATTCAAACGTATTACAAAAAAGGGTACCTGGAGCCGATCGACGCCTACCTGACGGACGACATCAAAGCGAAGTTCCCGCTGATCGACAACTTCAGCAGCTTCGAAGGCAAAACGTACAGCTTGCCGAACTACGGCTCCACGATGAGGCTCGTATACAACATCGACCTGTTCGAGAAGGCGGGCATTGCGACTCCTCCGACGACGCTCGCCGAGATGGTGGACGCCGCCAAAAAAATCACGGAAGCCGGCAAAGCGGACGGAGCCTACGGCTTCGCGCTCAACTTCAAGAATCCGGGCAGCGCGTTCGGACGTTCCGCCCGCGTCATCGCGGAGATGAGCGGCCTCGGCGGCTTCGGCTTCGACTTCAAGACGGGCAAGTTCGACTATAACGGCTTCAAGCCGATCATCGACGCCTTCAAGCAAATGAAGGACGACGGAAGCATGCTGCCGGGCACGGAATCGCTCGACATCGACCCGCTCCGCGCGCAATTCGCGGAAGGCAAGATCGGCATGTATCTCAGCTTCTCCTCCGAGCCGGGCGTGTATAAGAACCAATTCCCGACTACGATCAAGTGGGCGGGCGCGTTGCCTCCGACGATCGACGGAACGATCAAGGGCGCTTCGGGCTTCCTCGGCGGCCAATGGATGGTCATGAGCAGCCAGTCCAAGAACAAGGAAGCGGCTTGGAAGTTCATGGAGTTCATGTACAGCGACGAGGTGCTCAAAGGGTACGCGGAGGGCGGCTTCGGCATCCCGATGGTGCCGCACATCGCCGAGACGGCTGCCAAGCCGGAAATCGCCGGCATCGACGGCTTCTTCCCGACGAAGTACGACGGCGTATGGCCGTTTAGCCCGACCGTAACGGTGGAAGGCGCCGGAAACTGGGACGAATTCTGGCGCTACGTCAACGAAGGCGGCGATTTCGACAAGCTTGCGCAGGATTTGAACGACCGCTACAACTCCGCGCTGGACAAAGCGAAAGCAAACGGCGAAGTGACGATCGAAGCCGATCCGAACTTCGACCCGGCCTCCATGCAAGGAACATTCGCGAAATAAGTCTATGATCGAGGGAGAAGGGAAACCAAGGGATATCCTGGAGGTTTCCCTTTTTCTCTAAACGAAAGGAACAGGAGGATGCCGGCATGAACCGCGTTCAACGATTAATCAACGGATACAGCTTCATACTACCGAGTTTGCTCTTCACGCTGGTGCTCGGGGTGTACCCCATTATGTGGGCGCTCCGGTACATGTTCTTCGATTTCAAAGGATACGGCGAAGCCCGCTACGTCGGACTCGACAACTTCGCCAGATTGATGCGCGACGAGCTGTTCTGGGACTCCGTCGTCAATACGTTTCTCTACGCGGGCGGCAAGCTCGCGATCACGATTCCGCTGGCGCTGCTGCTGGCCGTTATTTTGAACCGGAAGCTGCGCGGCAGGCATGCGCTTAGAGCCATTATTTTTATGCCGACCATCATTAGCTCGGCCGTCATGGCCGTCGTGTTTCATTATTTTCAACTCGTACAACGGCATCTTGAACCAATTGCTTCTGAAATACGGCATCATCCCGAAGGCTATCGATTGGCTTGGAGCGGACAACGCCATGCTGACGGTCGTCATGATCGCGGCCTGGGGCGCCATAGGCAACTACATGCTGCTCTTCCTCGCCGGCTTGCAGAGCATTCCGGACGATATCTACGAAAGCGCGTCGCTGGATGGGGCCAATCCCGTGCAGCAGTTCAGATACATTACGGTGCCGATGCTGGGACCCGTCCTGCAGATGATTATCATGCTGGCCATTACCACGGCGCTCAAGGGCTACGAGAGCATCATGGTTCTGACGGAAGGCGGACCGTTCGGCAAGACGAACGTCATGTTCCTCTACGTGTACCGGCTGCTGTTCCCGGTATCGACCGGCTCCGTCGTCGAGCAGCAGATCGGCTACGGTAGCGCCGTCGGCTTTGCCAGCGCGGTTATCGTCGGCGCGATCACGCTTCTCTACTTCTACCTATCCCGCAGACTCAACAACATTTACTAATCTATGTTTGACTCACGGAGTTTTCAGTATCTTGAATGCGTCGATTATGCTTGTACGGTTTATTCAAGCATCCGGATTGTGCATTTATGGAGAATTTGACGTTTAAAAGTAGGGTAATGCGAGAATGACCTGCAATGACTGAAATGACTGCAATGACCTGCAATGACCTGCAATGACTGCAATGACCTGCAATGACTGCAATGACTGCAATGACTGCAATGACTGCAATGACCTGCAATGACTGCAATGACTGCAATGACTGCAATGACCTGCAATGACTGCAATGACCTGCAAAACGTACAGTTATTTTCGTGTATTATACCTACTTTAAGGAAATTACCTGCAAAACCTACAGTAATATTTTGGTCAATCTGCTCATTTTCTCAAAAACCATAAATTTAAATGTACGTTCTGCATGTAGCGAGGATCATGAGGGGCCTTTCGAAAAAATAACTGTACTTCTTACATGTAAAGAGTATCGGCCGAGGAGCCAAACTCAAGCAATTATAGAAGTTGAACGAAAAAGCCTAACAAAGGGGCGAAGCAAAAGAGATGAATCTGGAGAAGCGTCGGCGTTCGCCTTTGTGAGCAGATTACAACCTCAGTCGATACATTCAGGTAATCTGTGAACAACAGTGACCCTACGATCATCTCTTTTGCGAAGCAATCTCTTGTTAAAAAACTAGTTCAACTTAACAACCAAGGAGGGCGTCATGAAGCTGCCAATCTCGCGGATTATATTATGGATCTTTCTGATCGCCGTCGCGGCGTTCATCCTGTTTCCTGTCGTTATGGCTTTCCTAAGCTCGTTCAAGACCAACGCGGAAGTAACGGCCGGCGGCTCGATCTTGCCGGGGCAATGGCAATTCGCGAACTATGCCTACGCATGGAAAGAAGCAAAGTTCGCTCAATACTCCTGGAACAGCTTGTTCGTCTCGGCGATTACGACGGCCGCCACGCTCATCATCGTATCGATGGCCGCCTATGCCGTCGACCGGCTTTCCTTCCCGGGCAAAAGGCTGTTCGTCGCCATCCAGGCCGGCACGATGTTCATTACGATCGGAGCCGTCGTGCTCCGTCCGCAATTCGAGCTGATGATCGGGCTTAAGCTGCATACGTCCCTGTGGGGCGTCATCCTGATCCTGATCAGCGCGCACGCGTCCGTCTTCTTTATTCTGCTCAGCTACATGAGGTCGGTGCCGCGGGATCTGGACGAGGCTGCGATGATCGACGGGGCGAGCTTCCTGCGTACGTACCGCTCCGTGATCCTGCCGCTGCTGGCGCCGGGACTCGGCGTGGCCGGATTGTTTACCTTCCGCTACGCTTGGAACGAATTTATACTGCCGCAGGTATTCACGATGAACAGTCCGCACTTGCAGACGCTCACCGTCGGCCTGGCGGCGCTGCGGTACGGCTCGTCGGCCGCCGCCCAAACGCACATTATGATGGCAGGCGCATGCTTGTCCATCCTGCCGCTGCTCGCGGCTTATCTGATCGCCAACAAATCCTTTATGCAAGTGACGGCAGGTTCAATCAAAGGTTAGGAGAGTTAGGAGATGACAAACGATATGAACATGATACTTCCCGAGCGGATCGGAGCGCTAGTCTCCAGTCCAGTCGTGACAAGACATCCGAACAACCCCATCTTGACGCCTTCGCAGGTGCCTTACGGACCCGCGCTCGTGTTCAACGCCGGCGTATGCAAATATAACGGCAAATACGTCATGGTATTCCGCAACGATTACGGCAATGCGGCCGACTATACGCTGGAGCCGCATCACACGACGAACCTCGGCGTCGCGTTCAGCGACGACGGCATTACGTGGAACGTGCAGCCGGAGCCTTGCCTGAAGCTCTACGACGAGGAGATCGTGCGCGTCTACGATCCGCGCCTGACGGTGATCGACGGCCGCTGCTACATGTGCTTCGCGGTCGATACGCTGCACGGCGTTCGCGGCGGCATCGCCGTCACGGAGGACTTCCGCACGTTCGAGATTCTGAGCATGTCCACCCCCGACAACCGCAACATGGTGTTGTTCCCGGAGCGCGTCGGAGGGAACTTCGTGAGGCTGGAGCGCCCGTTCACGGTGTACAGCCGCGGCGGCAAGGACCGCTTCGACACTTGGATCTCGGATTCCCCCGACCTCAAGTACTGGGGCAACTCGAAGCTGCTGCTCTCCGTGGAGCAAGTGCCGTTCGCCAACGACAAGATCGGCCCCGCGGCCCCGCCCGTGCGCACGAAGCATGGCTGGCTGACGTTGTTCCACGCGGTGGACATCGATTCTTCGCGCGGCAAGAACGGCTGGGAGGACAGCTGGAAGAAGCGGTATACGGCCGGCATTATGCTGCTGGACTTGGAGCGTCCGGACAAGATCATCGGGATGAGCCGAGAGCCGCTGCTAGCGCCAGAGGCTTCTTATGAGATCGCCGGAGGCTTCCGCGACCATGTCATCTTCCCTGGCGGCATGGTGCTTGAAGATAGCGGAGAGATGAAAATGTACTACGGGGCGGCGGACGCGGTGGAATGTCTGGCGACGGCTCACGTGGACGATCTCGTGGCGCTTTGCCTGAAGGGCGGCGCGTAATGGCCGCGGGAGAGAAGGCGGCGTCCTCTGCCGCAGAAGCCTCATCGTTCGCAGAGACGTGTGCCATAAACGTTTCGTCTGTCACGGCGGCCGCAGAGGTCACAGCCGGGAACGTTTCGTCGGCAGCGGCAGCCGCAGCATCAGAGACCCAAGCCGGACAAGTTTTGCCTACAATTGAAGCCTTGACGGATTCCGTCGAGGCTTCCTTCGCGGAGCCTACCTCTAAGTATCGTCCATCGCCGTTATGGGCGTGGAACGACGAGATGACGGAGGAGCGTATTCGCGAACAGCTGCGGGAGATGAAGGCGAACGGCATGGGCGGCGCGTTCGTCAATCCGCGGCCGGGACTCGTCAACCCGTACTTGTCGGAGGAGTGGTTCTCGCTATGGTCCGCGGCTCTGGACGAGTCCGAGAAGCTGGGCCTCAAGCTGTATATCTACGACGAAAACTCGTATCCGTCGGGTTTCGCCGGCGGCCATGTCCCGTCGCAACTGCCGGATTGCCTGGCCAGCGCGGTCATTATGCGCGAGCTGTCCTACGAGGAGCTGCCCTCGGTGCTGCCGATAGCGTCGGGCACGCTTAATCGGCCGGGTCATCCCATCCGCGTGTTCGCGGCAAGTCGGAACGAGAAGCCGAAGGAAGATTGGGATGCGACGAACGCTTCGGTCGGTTCTGGCGAATTGGAGGATGGGTGCGCAGACGCAGGCGGTTCTGGCGAGTTGAAGAATGGACGCGCGACCGCAGGCGCTTCAGGTGAGTTGAAGGATGGACACGCGGACGCAGCCCCATCAGCCGGATGGACGGTTTCGCGCGACGTGACTCATCTTCCTTTTGCCCAGTGGAGGGAGCAAGGGGATACGTTCTTGCTGTTCGAGATCGGAGCTCCGGAGACGAATTCGTGGCTAGGCGGCTTTGCCTACACGGACCTGCTTCGTCCGGAAGTGACGGAGCTGTTCCTGAGCAGTACGTACGAGGCGTACCGAAGCCGGTATGGCGACCGATTCGGGGAGCTGATTCCCGCGATCTTTACCGACGAGCCGGAGATTTCCCCGGGCAATCTGTTCCAGCAGGCGGGCTCGGACTTCCTGCCGTTCAGCTACTGGTTTGCCGGACAGTTCCAAGCCAGGAACGGGTACGACGTCAAGGATTATTTGCCATGCTTGTTCCGGGACGTGTCCTTGGATTCGTTCGACCGCGACCCGCTTCGGGTAAGGTATGACTATTACGACACGATCCACGAGCTGTGGGTCGAAAATTTCCTGAGGCCGATATCGGAGTGGTGCGACAGGCACGGCGTGGCCTGGACGGGGCATTTTGTCGAGCATAACTGGCCGTATCCTTGGGGGCGCTCGTCGCCTGCGGTGATGTCGCTGTACGAATACATGCAGTGGCCGGCCGTCGATATTTTGCGCTCCAACAGCTTGCGCCAGCCGGGCTTCGAAGGTACGGAGATGTTAATGCTCGTACTGCGCGAGGCGAGCAGCGTCGCCAACCAGCTGGGCCGGGAGCGGGTGGTATGCGAGGCCTACGGCGCGGGCGGTTGGGATTCCGACTTCAAGGACTACAAGAGAATCGGCGATTGGTTGTTCGTGCACGGCATAAACTTCCTGGCGCCGCACATGATTCTGTCATCGCTCGCGGGGGCGCGCAAACGGGATCATCCGCAATCGTTCGACTGGCGGCAGCCTTGGTGGGGCGAATACGGGCAAATGAACGATTATTACGGCCGGTTATCCTATCTGCTGTCGCAAGGGGAGACGCGCAACCGCATTCTGGTGCTTAATCCGTGCCTGTCCGCCTATATGGAAACGCCGGGTTCGCAGCAAGGGGAGCTTCGGGTCAACAACCCGCCGCGCCATCCCGACATGGCGTTGTTCCTGCAAGCCGTTCAGAAGCTGTGCGACGGTGGATGGAACTACGATTTGGGCGATGAGTACATCATGGAGCGGCATGCCGGAATTTCGAATGGCAAGTTCGCGGTGGGGCAACGGGAATACGACATCGTCGTCTATCCGGACAGCATGAAGGCGATGCGGGCATCTACGTTCAGGCTGTTGTCGGACTTTTTGGCGGGCGGCGGCATCGTGTTTGCGCTTGGAGATCCGGGAGCGCGGGTGCAAGGGCGCTTGGCCCCGGAGACCAGGCAGTTGGCGGAGGCGCCGGGATGGATACAAGTCGGCGATACGTCGGAGCTCGCGAGGGAGCTTGGCGCGCGTTTGGCGCCCGACTTGGCATGGGCGGAGCCGGAGCGGTTGCCTGCCGGCGTTCATTACTTGAAGCGGGACATGCCGGACGGAAGCGCCGTGTATTATATCGTGAACAGCAGCTTGGAGACGGTATCGACGACGATTACGGTGCCGGGTACCAGAGCCGAGCGCTTGGATGCGTGGACGGGAGCGGTGTTGCCGGTTGTTTGCGAACGGGCTGGTAACAGAGTCGTTGTCGAGGCGAAGCTGCCGCTGGAGGGCTCCCTGCTTATCCGAACGTACGAAGATGGCGGGGACCAGGCGATTGGAAGAAACGCGGAAGAGACGGTCGGTGGAGCAACAATATCGTCTGCGGACGCATCCGAGACGTCGTCGGCGTCTGGGGTGAACGACATGGTGACCGGCGCTTCGAAGCTGGAGCTGGCTGCGAGCTTACGAGGAGTTGCGTTGCATGACGTCTGTGAAACTAGCCTTTCGCAGGGAGATGCGCGTGGCGCGTTGGCGTTGTCGCCTGCTAGGGCCGCGGCGAGTGGAACCGTTCTAGAGCTCGGCGGCACGACCCGCATAACCCCGGAGCGAGACAACATGCTGGCGCTGGATTATTGCGATCTCGCGATCGGCCCCAAGCGGCACGAAGGTATCGGCGTCATCCATGCCCAAGCGCTTATCTACGAGCATCACGGCTTCGAAGCCAATCCGTGGGATAACGCGGTGCAGTTCAAAACCCGGCTGCTGGATCGCAACCGATTCCCTGCGGGCAGCGGCTTTGCCGCGTCGTTCCGTTTCCGAATCGCGGATGGGGGCGTGCCGGACCAACTGGAGCTGTTAGTTGAGCGGGGCGGCATGTACGTGCTTTCGGTGAACGGTCATCTGGTGGCGTGGTCGGAAGAGAGCCATGATCTGGAGCAGCATTTGCGAGTCGCGGATATTGCCGCGTATGTGGCGGAAGGAGAGAACGTCATCGAGCTGCGCGCGGAGCCGTTCGATATTTTGCTGGAGCTCGAAGCCGTTTATCTGACGGGAAGCTTCTCCGTCTCGCAGGCTGAAGGCGCGTGGACGATTAGCCGGCAGGTGCCGTTAACGCTGGGTTCGTGGAGGATGCAGGGTTATCCCTTCTATGGTTATGCGGTGCGCTACGAGAACAGCGTGCGGATTGCCCTTGCGAACAAGCGGTATGCCGTACGTCTTAAGGGCTGGGGCGGAGCCGTGGCTTCGTTGACGGTAAACGGATCGGAAGCAGGACTGTTCGGAGTCGGCGCAGGCGAGGAAATCGAGATCGGGCCATACTTGCAGGAGGGCGAGAACGAGATCCGCATACGGGTATGCGGCAGCTTCCGAAATCTGCTGGGGCCATTCCACGACCCGGACCGCACGCGCAAGACGGTGTGGCCGTCCTTCTGGAAGAAGGCGCCGATCCAAGGCCCGCCGGCCGCGTCCGAGTACGACCTGTTGGACTACGGCTTGTTCGAGGATTTCGAGGTCGTCATGAAATCATAATGCAAAAGGGAACGCCCCGGGTACGAGCGATGGGTTCGCTTGGTCCGGGGCGTTTGCGTGTGTGAAATTACATGCACTTGCACGATTGGTAGTCTCGTTAGCTCACTGGATGTAATATTTCACACACCTTGTTGAGTAAGTGGGGCTATTCGATCGATTAGGCGTCGAATTTAACATACAATGGCGAGTTCGAGGGGATGTGTTGGCGTTTCAGTGTCGAATTTTACATACAATGGCGAATTCGAGTCGATCGGTAGGCGCTTGAGTGTAGAATTTTACATACAACGTTGTTTGAATGGCTAGTCGGTCGCGAGGGCAGGTTCACCCTTGGCTGGATATGTCCATCGCACAGTTCCGTTCAACCGAAGTTTTTGACTCTGTAGCAAGTCCGATCGTCATGAATGAACGTTTTCATATCGCCAGCATGCTCGATCATATGGGGAGATGTCATTTCGCTATCGCAGAATGCGTACATCAAGAAATGGTTAAGCAAAAAATGATCTAAAAGAATGAAGAACGCTGCTAAAAGAGGTTCGTCGATGGATTGTTGGTGAACCATTGTTATCCCATACATATAAACGACTCCGAATGGAGGCAGCTGGTCCCAGTAATCGAACCGTTCGTCGCTTGTATCCGTAACGAAGCTTCGTTCCATGGATTCAAGCATCGGCGAAGCTTCCCGCATTAAATCGCATATGCTGCACTTTAGTATCAGTCCGAGAAGGTCGCAACGAATCTCGAGATCGGCGAAGTTGACGCTACGACCTTGACGAACATGGACGGTAACGTCTTTAGCTATAATCCTTATATCCGGAGAAGCCTCTTCCCAGCTTTCGAATTCATAGCTGTTTTGTTGAAGGAACACGCTGACCCTGGTCATGCTTCACCTCTAGCCTCTCTCATTTTCCTCTGCCCCGTTAGCGTACATCAGCTTGTCTAACAGCACCCATTCCTTTAAATCCTCTACATGGCTAGGATAGTCATCTGCCAGATCGGCATGCCCCATCAGAAAGGCCTCGCCTTTTGCCGTTAGCCTTGCCGGCCGCAATGAAAGGTTGTCTCCAACCCGGAGTACCCGTTCTACATATCCTTTTCTTTCTAGGAGCTTTAATTTTCGGTCGAACTCGAAATCCTTCAAGCCGTAAACATCTTCGTTGATATGGGCTCTTTTGTCCTTGATTTCTTTCAAAATGCTGAATCCGACCCGCATCGGTACCAACTCCATGTTCTTTGAATGATGGCCATTCTAATTCAAATATTCGGCGATTTCGTCCGGCAGCCTGCTTTCGATGTGGGGAAGCCCGTATTGCCCTTCCTTTTCCATGATTCCATAATTTAATCCCAGTGAATTTTCTGCAACGAATTCGACGGTGAACGCGGGAGTCTCTTTGAATCGGAATTCATTGTGGGGTCCTTGCTTATCAAATAAAGTTAGGAATGCGCTCAAATCCGCGCCTGTAAGCTCGCGAAGCTTCGATCCGTTCTTGTAAACATTGATCTTTTTTACGGGCAGATCCTGGATCTTGGGATAAAACGATATGTCGCCCCCGGCGTTTTGAACGTAGATCAAGTATCCAGAAAGGTTATCGGCTAATCCCCTATGCGCGCCATCGTCTTTCACCGCGACTACGCCATGTTCGGGGTAACCTGCGATTTCATAAACGGCAGCGCCCTCTTGGATAAAATGCCCCTTGTCCACCTTGCCAATTTGCTTCAGCTCGGCCGGATCGGTCAAGGCCAATTCCCAAGCGTTGATGTAATGCTTGCCGTTAACGTTAATATAATCCGCATACGAAGCTTCCCCTTCTAAACCTGGTTCCGATTTGTTGATAAGGGAGTCGCTTGGCGCGGCGCAGCCTGAAACTAGGATGGCCAGCAGGAGGGCGTAAACAATCTTCATCGAATCACCTCGATCTTTAGACGCTCGGTTCGTCGTATTTGTTACCAATGTCTATACGAAGGTTGCACCTCATACAAGGCCGCCTTCTTAATATCAAACTAGTTGGACTATGCGAGGAGAAGCTGGTATACTTGCCGCAGTTGCACTCGATAAAGCGATTTCAACCGTCTGAGGCTAATCGAGTCTATCACATTCATTGGCAGGAGTGTTGATTCCCATGAAATATAATATTATGCGTCCTATTCTATTGATAGCGATTGCTCTCCTCACGAAGAGCTTGGTGACCAATTTGTGCTTGGTATTCGGAATGGAGCCGGAGCCGGCGGAGAGCATCGGCTTTTTTGCGATGATCATAGCCGCGCTTATCGTCTACACTAGAATCGTTAAAAAACGGAAGCGCTGACGCGAGGAACACAATCTTGAACGCTTTGCTCAAGATTGTGTTTTTTCTGTTGCCGCATCGATAAGTTTAATTTTTTTAACGCGATCAGGCTTGACGGGGAATTTTCGCGTACCCTGCAAACGGTCGAAGTCAGGCTGAAATGTAGAAGGTACAGTTATTTCATCCCTATACCACTCACATTCACTACTTTAATGCATAATGTACCTTTATTTTTCCGGATTCTGCCCCTTACGGTTATGGTTGCTGAATTAACTGTACCTTTTACAGGAAAATGATCCGAGCAGATGTCCCTGAATAAAATTAACGGTACATTTTACATTTACCTTATGTCACAAGGCGTCCATTGCCGTTCTCGTCGGCACATATTGGACCATTCGAACACTTCTGCGTCTCTAGCAGGGACCAGGCATTCCTTCTCGCATTAGTATAACAAGATGGTTATCTGGCAACACGCCGAAGTCGGTTTTCTTGGCTCAACGTTCGCGGCATAATTCCCGCTAATATTCCAACAGCCCATCAATGGCACGTTTAATCTTGGCATCAACCTTTAAGCTGGCATCTCCGCCGGACTTAATGATAAGCAGAACGGAGTCCACATTAAAGTTCCTAGAGAAGTTCATTACTTCGACTTTTGGGAACTCCCCCCATCCCGCGCTTTGCTCCTCTTCGGATTCGAACGTATAAAGCAAAACTTCCTTGTCGTTGATACTATAAATGCTCGGCTCTACGCCCCTCAGCGTCGGATAGGCGCCGCTATTTGGATCCTTTTCTCCTTGCTGCACCCGTAACCCCTGCTTTTTCAATGCGTCGACCACTTGCTCCTCCGAGGTTACCCGCTCGCGGGACAGCAGGATGATTTCTTTGGCGGTAAGCACGCTCGGATCCTTGCTTATGGAACGCTTTCTGAAATTAACGGACTTCGTCAACACGACTTCGACCATCGTTTCGGCTTCGGCGGAAAAGTCGCTTGCCGTCAAAGCCTCGCCGTTTTCGCTAAGAAACATCGTTTCTTCCGTTATTTGAACGTGGCAAAGATGCGCCATATCATCAGAATCCCGTTGACCTTTTTTCACGGCATCCGTACAGTTCACAACCAACTCGTTGGCTTGAATATGATCTATCCGTCCGCGAAACGAGTCGGAGGAGCTGCTGCCGCAGCCAACCAAAAACATACTGATGATGAACAAGACCATTACAGCGCGTTGTCGGATAGAAACCGCCCCCTTCTCTACTTAAATACATAGACGGAAGAGATGGAAAAATGTTGCTTTTGCAATGTCGCGGGAATACTCCTTCCGAGAAGTATGATACAATGACGGAACAAATGTTCTAAAGGGGACGGCGACGAGTGGAAGAAAAGAAGGAGCGGGCAGAAGAGCAGGCGAAGGAGCGGGTGGACGCGCGAGATGCAGAGCAGCCATACACGGTCGCGCTTCCGGTCCGGCAGTTGGTGGAGTACGTGTTCCTGAGCGGCAGCATCGATACCCGGATGCAGTCGATGGATTCGCTTCAGGAAGGGACGAGGGCGCATCAGCGGGTGCAGGAGACGTACGGCGAAGAGGATCGAAAGGAAGTATACCTGAGTGCGGAGATAGAGTGCGACGGCATGCTATTTGCCGTGGACGGACGCTGCGACGGCTTGCTGGCCACGGAGGGGATGCCGACGATCGACGAGATTAAATCGACGCGCGCCGACCTCGGGTTGTTGGAGGACAGGCCCGTTCACTGGGCGCAGGCGATATTTTACGCCTATATGTACGCGAGAGAACAAGGTTTGACCGCCATGGGCATCCAGTTGACCTATGTCCATAAGGATACGGGAGAGACGCGGCGCTTCAACCGCGAAGCGGGCTTTGACGAGCTGGAGGAGCAAATCATGCATATCCTTCGACAATACGCGCCTTACGCCAAGCTCAAGCAACGGCATGAGGCGGAGCGGGACGCCAGCATCGCCTCGCTCGCTTTCCCGTTCGACAACTACCGGGCGGGGCAGCGCAAGCTGGCGGGCGCGGTGTACAAGACGATCGAAGAGGGCGTCTCCCTCTACGCCAAAGCGCCCACGGGCATCGGCAAAACGATCTCGACGACGTACCCCGCCATCAAGGCGATGGGGAGCGGGATGCTGAAGCGGATCTACTATTTGACCGCCCGGACGACGACCCGCGCCGCCGCGGAGGATGCTCTAAAGCATATGCGGAAGAGGGGCCTGCATATCCACTCCGTCACGATCACGGCCAAGGACAAGATCTGCTTCCAGGACGAGGTGCGCTGCGACAAGGAGCATTGCCCGTTCGCGGACGGGTATTACGACCGGATCAACGGCGCGATTCTCGATATGCTGGAGAACGAGACGATCATGTCGCGCGCTACGATCGAGCATTATGCCCGCAAACATACGGTGTGCCCGTTCGAGATGTCGCTGGACGCCGCCTACGCTTCCGACGCGGTTATTTGCGACTATAACTACGTGTTCGACCCCCGAATTTCGTTCAAGCGTCAATATGCCGAGGGCAAAAAAGCGACGGCGCTGCTAGTCGACGAGGCGCATAATCTCGTGGACAGGGCGCGCGACATCTTCTCGGCGGAGCTGACGAGATGGCCGTTCCAAACGCTGCAGCGCGAGCAGAAGGGAAAGCATCGAGGGCTGTACGAGGCGTCGAAGGCGATCAACGACTATTTTGTGGCGCTGCGGGGGACGATCGAGGACAATAAGGACAAGCCCGTCGTGTCGAACATGCTGCCGGATGAGCTGGTCAAACACGCGGAGCGGTTCGCGCAAGCGGCCGAGCAGGTGCTGGACGGCGGCTTTTATGCGCAAGCGGGAGGAGCCCTTGATCCCGGTGCGTCGTCCTTCGGCAGCGGCGCTGGCGGGGAAGGCGACAACACGCTGCTCGATGCGTATTTCGCGGTGTCGCAGTTTCTCCGAACGGCCAAGCTGTACGACGAACGGTATGCCACCTTCGCGGAAGTGACCCGGCTGGATATGCGGGTGAAGCTGTTCTGCATGGATCCCTCGGAGCTGCTGAAGGAGCAAGCGAAGGGGTACCGATCGCATGTGTATTTTTCCGCGACGCTGACTCCCGTCCGTTATTACATGGACATGCTAGGCGCATCCGAGCGGGATTATACGCTGGCGCTTCCGTCCCCGTTCGAGAGCGAGCGGCTGCAGGTAGACGTCCGCCCCATCTCCACGCGTTATCAGGACCGCAACCAATCTTACGGGCCGATTGCTCAATTGATTGCGGAAACGATCTCGAAGCGAACGGGCAATTATTTTGTATTCTTTCCCTCGTACGCCTACATGAAAGACGTCCACGACGCATATACCAAGCAAGAGGGATCGGAAAGCGGACCCCTCGTCAAGCTGCAGCGCACCGACATGAGCGAAGAGGAACGCGATGCGTTTCTCGCCGACTTTCGGCCTGACGGCGAGCGGACACTTGTCGGGTTCGCCGTGCTAGGCGGCGTATTCTCCGAAGGAGTCGACTTGCCCGGCGACCGGCTCATCGGCGTCATCGTGGTCGGAGTCGGCTTGCCCCAGCTCGGGCTGGAGCGGAACCTGCTGCGGGATTTCTTCTCGCGCGAGGGCAAAAACGGCTACGATTACGCCTATGTCATCCCCGGGATGAACAAGGTGCTGCAGGCGGGCGGGCGACTCATCCGCACGGAGACGGACAGCGGGACGATTACGCTGGTGGACGACCGGTATTTGCAAGCGTCCTATCGCAGGCTGCTTCCCGAAGAGTGGCTGGCGAGCCTTGGAGTATAGGAAAACATAGGCATTATCGTAGCTTTTTCTATATTTCTCGGGACGAAACGCGCCCCGCCGCCTAAGGTCTGCGACAGCCGTTTCGCCTTGACGGTAGAGAACGATTTTAGCGAATATTACAATTGACAGCTATTTCTTGCGGTGTTACAGTGACAAAGTAGATTCAAGCGGAGCGAGGTTCGGTAGACGGGAACCGGGCGCCGCATGATCGGAAGATACGATGAAGAAGATAACGGAAAGGGGATTACGGGATATGGATAACCAAGGTCGCTTTACCGCGGTTCATCGCGGACAACTGCATCATCCACGTCTCAGTAACGTAATCCCATCGCGCGAGTTATCGATTTGATACATAGGGGAACCCCTTGGATCGAAGGCGCATGGTTACGTTGCCGTAGCCATGCGCCTTCGTTATGCCATTCGGAGACTTGCGATTCCGCTTAAGCGGGATGCGCCGTCCCGTGGCTGAGGAAGCGTGTCGCTTACGGCGGCGCGCTTTTTATATTTATAGGATAGTATAAGTTTTCTTCATACTGGGCCTATAAATCTCGGAATGAAACGCGCTGCTCCGCCAAGGACGGCGACAGCCGTTTCACCTTGCATGTTTGAATGACAGACAGAGAGATTCCCCTCCCTGGATCCCCCTCGGGACTCGGGCGCGGACTTGAACGGAAGGTGTGAACGACACAATGTTCAGCGTATTAAAGAAGCTAAGCTGGTTCTTCAAGCAGAGCTGGAAGCGGTATACGATCGCTATTTTCCTGCTCGTGCTGACCGGCATTATCGACATTATTCCGCCGTGGCTGCTCGGCTATCTGGTGGACGGCATTAATCAGAGCACGATCGGAACGCCGGAATTCAACCGGATCATGTACCTTTGGATCGGACTGACGGTTGTCGGCTACGGCATTACTTATGTGTGGCACTACAAGCTATTCGGCGGGGCGTTCGTGCTGGAGCGTCTGCTGAGGTCCAGTCTGATGGGACATTTCCTCCGGATGAAGCCGACGTTCTACGAGCGCAACCGGACGGGCGACCTGATGGCGCGAGCGACCAACGATCTTGGCGCCGTCGCGACGACGGCGGGCTTCGGCATTCTGACCCTCGTCGATTCCACGTTGTTCATGATCACGATCCTGATCGTCATGGCCGCAGGCATCAGCTTCAAGCTGACGCTGGCCGCGTTATTGCCTTTGCCTTTGATGGCGATCGCGATGTCCTACTACGGCAAGAAGATTCATCAGCGGTTCACGGACGCGCAGGACGCGTTCGGCGAGCTGAACGACAGCGTGCTGGAGTCCGTATCCGGCGTGCGCGTCATCCGCGCCTTCGTGCAGGAGGAAGCGAGCGAGGCGCGTTTTGCGGCCAAGACGGGCGACGTGCTTAACAAAAACATCGCCGTTGCCCGCATCGACGCGCTCTTCGAGCCGACGATGAAGGTGCTGGTCGGCACGAGTTATCTCATCGGCCTCTGTTACGGCGGCTTCCTGGTCTTCCAGAACGAGATCACGCTCGGCGAGCTGGTATCGTTTAATATTTTCCTGGGGATGCTGATCTGGCCGATGTTCGCCATTGGCGAGTTGATCAACATCATGCAGCGAGGCAACGCCTCGCTCGACCGGGTGAACGAGACGCTCGGCTACAAACCTGACGTGAAGGAAGCGGCTGAACCCGCGACCGTGCAGGATCCGACGATGATCGAATTCGACCACGTCACCTTTAAATATCCGTCATCGAAGGTCGACAACCTGTCGGACGTGACCTTTAAGCTGCGCCAAGGCGAGACGCTCGGCATCGTGGGACGGACGGGTAGCGGCAAGACGACGCTCTTGAAGCAGCTGCTTCGCGAATATCCGGTCGGTCAAGGCGCGATCCGGTTGTCCGGTCAACCGATCGAGAACCTGAGCTTCGACAAGGTGCTTGGCTGGATCGGGTACGTGCCGCAGCAGCCGATCCTGTTCTCGAAGACGATTCGCGAAAATATTTTCTTCGGCTGCGAAGGCGGCGGCAATGAAGAGGATCTCCAGCGCGCGCTTGAGCGCGCATCGTTCGCCAAAGATATCGCGTTCCTGCCGGATGGCCTCGACACGATGGTCGGCGAGAAGGGCGTGGCGCTTTCCGGCGGCCAGAAGCAACGGGTCAGCATCGCGCGGGCTTTGATCGCGGATCCCGACATTCTAATGCTCGACGACGCGTTGTCCGCGGTGGATGCCAAGACGGAAGCCGAAATTATCGAAGGCATCCGCACGGAACGCGCGGGCAAGACGACTTTAATCACGACGCACAGGCTCTCTGCGGTGCAGCATGCGGATTGGATCGTCGTGATGGACGAAGGACGCATCGTGGAGGAAGGCACGCACGAAACGCTGCTGGAGCGAGGCGGCTGGTATCGCGAGCAATACGATCGCCAGCAGCTGGAAGCGACGATCGAGAACTAAATTTTACAGAGAGATGGGAGGCGTGAAGAACAGTGAGCACACCAACGGGCAAACGGTTGTTTCAATACGCCATGTTATATAAGAAACCGATTCTGCTGGCGATGCTGCTTCTCGTGCTCGCGGTCTGCGCGGAGCTTACTGGCCCGCTCATCGCGAAGCGGATGATCGACCAGAACATCCTGGGCATCGAGAAGCCTTGGCATGAAGTGCAAGGCGAGCAGCCTTACGCGGTGTCCTACAAAGACAAATGGTACAAACGGGAAGACAGATTGTCTGAGGGGAGCGCGGCTTCGAACGGAGAAGCCGCGGTCGGCAAGGAGGTGCGGGTGCTACAAGTCGGGCGCGATTACTACTTCCTGGACGGCGAATTAGGTGGGAACGGCGCCAAGACGGTTAGCGACGGCATCATGACCGTGACGGATCAGGACTCAGGCGCGACCGCGCAGTATCCGGTTCAAAAGCTGTCGAAGAGCGAGTTGTACGCGTTCTACAAGCCGGAGGTGCCGGGCTTGCTGCGTCTCGCGGCGATGTATTTCGGCCTGCTGCTGCTTGTGGCCGCATTTGCCTACGGACAGCGGCTGCTGCTCCAGACCTCGGCCAACCGCATCGTGCAGAAGATGCGGAGCGACGTGTTCGCCCATACGCAGCGGCTGCCGGTGCAGTACTACGACAATCTGGCCGCCGGCCAGGTCGTCTCCCGCGTCACGAACGATACGGAAGCGATCAGGGAGCTGTACGTGGGCGTTCTCGCGAACTTTTTTACGGGAACGATCTACATCGTGGCGATCTTCGGGGCGTTGTTCCTGCTGGACGAAAGGCTCGCGCTGATCACGCTGCCGCTCGTTCCGATTCTGATCGTATGGATTATCGTCTACCGCAAGTTCGCGGCCAAATACAATCGCATCATCCGCACGAAGCTCAGCGAGATCAACGCGATGATCAACGAGTCGATCCAGGGAATGACGATCATCCAAGCGTTCCGTCGCCAGAAGGAGACGACCAAGGAATTCGACGAGTTGAACAATTATTATTTCAAGTATCAGAACAAGCTGCTAAGCCTCAACTCCATCACTTCGCACAATTTGGTCAACGTCATGCGCAATGTGATCTTCCTCATCGTCATCTGGATGTTCTGGGGCGGCACGCTTGGCGCGCTGGTGACAGTCGGCGTGCTGTACGCGTATGTCGATTACATGAACCGGATGTTCGCGCCGATCGTGGGCATCGTGAACCAGCTGTCCAATCTCGAAACGGCCCGCGTATCCGCGGAGCGCGTGTTCAAGCTGATGGACGAAGAAGGGATCGACGTCGTGCCGGGCAAAATGGAGCGGTACAAGGGCGACGTGGAGTTCGATAACGTTACTTTTGCCTACAAGAAAGAGGAGTACGTGCTGAAGGGCGTTACCTTCCACGCTCGCCAAGGCGAGACGGTGGCCCTTGTCGGTCATACCGGCTCGGGCAAAAGCTCCATCCTCAACCTGTTGTTCCGGTTCTACGATACAAACAAAGGGCGAATCGTCGTCGACGGCAAGGACGTCCGCGACATTCCGAAGCAGCTGCTGCGCCAGCATATGGGCATCGTGCTGCAGGATCCGTTCCTGTTCACGGGGACGATCGCGTCCAACGTCAGCCTCGACAACCCGGCGATTAGCCGGGAGCGGATCGTGGGGGCGCTGAAGGATGTCGGCGCGTACGACATGTTCATGAGCTTGCCGGGCGGCATCGACGCGCCGGTGCTCGAGAAGGGCGCGACGCTCTCCGCCGGCCAGCGGCAGCTGATCTCCTTCGCCCGGGCGCTGGCCTACGATCCGGCGATCCTGATCCTGGACGAAGCGACGGCCAGCATCGACACGGAGACGGAGGCCATCATCCAGGCGGCGCTCGACGTGCTCAAGAAGGGCCGCACGACGTTCGTCATCGCGCACCGGCTGTCCACGATCCGCCAGGCGGATCAGATTCTGGTGCTCGACCGCGGCGTCATCGTGGAGCGCGGCAATCACGACGCGCTGATGCAGCATCGCGGCAAATATTTCGCGATGTACCAGCTGCAGCAGGGCGGCGGGGCGGTTCAGCCGGCTTAGAGGTTGCAAGCCCAAAAGAAGCTCTCCTAAGAGTCGAAATGGACTCGCGGGAGGAGCTTCTTTTTTGTGCTTGGAAGGTGTTTAGTTCCCGCGCCGGGGGCTCAAAACCGAAGAAATCGGGTTGCAGAGCCGCGATGTTGCACATTTTGAGCTACATTCGGCGTCAGCGCCACCTGGCGAGCCAATATCGCACATTTTTGCCCTACATTCGGCGCCTACGCGGCTCTAACCCGAAAAGTCGGGTTGCAGCCCGGCCATGTCCATATGTTACTTATTACTTTCTGTAGGCGTACTCAACGGCCTCCTCGGCATCCACAAATACGCGTATTGGCCCTAAAAACCTGAAAAGGTTGCAGCTTGTGGCGATCTTCTAGACAAGAGAAACGGCGGCAGGCTGAACGCCAACAAAGCGCCCTAGACTGCCGCCGCAAAAAAATAATTATTGTTGCTGAACATTCTATCCTTTTAATGCGAGCCATGCTTTCATCGTAGCGGAGTTCACGGTTTTCTCCGAGATATATGGAGATTCATGAGCAGAGAAAGCGATAAAATCCGTCACAAACGCCCCGGCGCACCCGATCCTGATCCAATTGTCCCAAAACGTTTCAAAATCTTGCCCCAGTCTCCACCCGTGGTAGTGGCCATCGTGGGCTAAATAAATGACTTCCCCTACATTGTATTTCAAATCAATCGCATAGTAGCTGCCCATGCCGTCCCGAGCGAAAACAAGCGAAGAAGACCAGTGTTGCCTATAGTCATCGTCCAAATAATCCAGATCTTCTATCATGGCCGTGTATTCCGCTAATTTGTCCAAATCCCACAGACCGTCATCGAAGAGGCCGCCGTTGTATAGAGTTAGTCCCGAGTCCAAACGACATGCTTCCGATTCAGGAACATGCCAATAGAATTGAAGCTTCTTGGCGTAACCCGATAATACTCGCTTAAAAGATTCGGGAAGGGCTGTGCCCAATTGTGCTTCTACTGCAGCAAGTTCCTCTACGGTCGCCGGAGCGTCGGCATGCAGCATGCCTTTTCCGCCACGTTGAATGGAGGCTTGAAGAGCAATCTCCAAGTCATGGGTCCATTGCCCGTAATCAATATGCGCAGCTGGCTCGAGACGGTTCGCAGCATACGATCCCGCTTTTGGATTTGGCTTGTATACCGTTCCCTCAAAGCGTACCCAATGCGGAATTTCATCCCCATCTGTAGGCATTTCCAATTCGAAATGTCGGTGCTCCTCCAGGAAAGCGATCCCCTTTGGAGAAACGGCATACTCAAGTTTAGAATACGAACCGGGTTTGACTGACGATTGAATAAATCCCTTCCGCTCCATAAAGCCCAGAAAGTCTTTGAATTCGACATCCTTCAGCTTATAAACACCAGGATTCGGTATAACGCCGCGTTGCATATTTTTGAGTACGCTAAACAGAAGTCTCGTAGGGATCCCCTCCAAAAATAATTCTATTGGCCAGAAAGGAACCGATCGATATCGGCGAAGTCGATATGATCGCCTATATGCTCGCCATAATAGGCATGATGAATCGTCAAGTCGGGATTGAGAAGGAAATCCGCGGGCAATTGATTCATGTCACCGTCAGCCGTCGCCGGGTTGAAGCCGCGCTTTAGCGCGTTCATGACCAGGCTGGGAGATTTCATAACCTTAAGAGCGCCACGCCACGATTGCTCGACATCGTACATGCGATATATTTGTTTGTCGGGATCCGAAATCATCGGAAACGGCGGATTCTGCTGTCCGACATGCTCAAGGATTGTATCCCCGGTCGATTGCCAGAAGCTGATCATTCGGAGTCCTTTCTCTTCGAAATGCTGCTGTCGGGCCAGTATGCGCTGTATCCTCAGATTGCAGAACGGGCAGGAAGAGAAGCGATAGAATGAAACCATGGTTTTGTGCCCAGCATAAGCGCTTAGATTAACCTCTCCTCCGAATACATCTTTTGCCGCGAAATGCGGCGCTTGTTGCCCGCGCTTTAAAGCCATAAACATTCCTCCCTCATGAATTTAACCGACTAGTTGGTATGTTTTATCCCGTAGAAAGAGCGCATTGCTGCACTCCGGAACGGGGAGCCGACTAGGGTTCCGTAATGAACAAGCTCGTCAAATATCGGCGGCAGTGCTCCACATTCCGTACGAGAATGTCTCTGTTTCCTTTGGCTTGAGCAAGAATCAGCGATCCTTGGTAGACGGACAGGAAATACTCCGACAATTGTTGACTGTCGACATGGATCGTAGTAGGGAGAATGCTGATAACTTCATCCAGAATATCCTTCAACGGCTTCGCGTTGCTGAGGAATTTGTCCTCGCACAGCGCACGGAATTCTTCGCTCATATCAGACATCTCCTGCGTCATGATCGAGGTCAGGCAGCTCCGCGGAGACTCCGGATTCTTAGCCAGCTCAATGAAGAAATCCAGGTACTTATTCAGTTTGGTCAACGGATCATCGTAACGATCCAACGCCGCACTGTCAATCATAGCCGACTGCAGCTTCTCGAAGAGATCAATCGCTCCTTTGCCCACCTCCTCCTTCGACTTGAAGTAGTGGAAGAAGCTCCCCTTGGTGACGCCGGCTGAAGCGCAGATTTCGTCCACCGTGGTGGCGTGATAGCCCTTGACGAGCATTAGCGATAACGACGCTTCGAGCAGCTTGCTTTTTTTCGGAGGTAAATTTGGATCGATTGCGTTCATCATGTCTATGTACCTTTCTATGAGGGATAGTAACTTAGAGGGATAGTAACAAAAAGAATGAAAGGTTCATCGCGCAAAATATATACCAACTATTTGGTATGTTATCGGAAATCGACTTATATGTCAATTCCGTATGGTTGGAATATCCCTTGTCTGGAGCAGCAGAAGCCTTTGAAGCACAAAAAGCCGACAATCTCGGCTTTTTGCATTTGCGAAGAACGTATAAGTGTTCTCTCTGTACGATGCCCAGCATCCATTGGCGGCCTGAGCAAACGCAGGCCGCTACTACCTCAACATCTCCTCCAGCTGCTCCGGAGGAAGCGGACGGCTGAACAGGTAGCCCTGGAGCTCGTCGCAGCGCAGATCCTTGCAGAATTGCGACTCGTCGTCGGTCTCGACGCCTTCCGCGACGACCTTCATGTTCATGCTATGGACGAGATCGATGATCGCTTTGACGATCGAAGACTTCTTCTCGTCGTTCGTGATGCCCTGGATAAAGGAGCGGTCCAGCTTGACGTCAGAGATCGGCAGCCGCTGAAGCTGATTCAGCGAGGAGTAGCCCGTGCCGAAGTCGTCGATGGAAATTTGGATGCCAAGTCCGCGCAAGAACAGAATCGTCTCGATTACCTGCTCCATATTGCGGATAAAGACGCCCTCCGTTATCTCCAAACTGACGTATTGCGCCTCTAGCCCCGTATCCGCAAGGCCGCGCACGACCATATCCTTGAGATTGCCCTGATAGAAGTGGCGCGCCGAGATGTTGACGGAGACGCAGATCTTGCGCAGACCCGCATCCTGCCAGGCTTTGTTCTGCCGGCAGGCCTCGCGGAACACCCAGTTATCGATTTCCAGAATGAAGCCGGATTCCTCCGCGAGCGGAATGAACTTGTCCGGAGGTATCATGCCAAGCTCGGGATGCGACCAGCGGATGAGCGCCTCGATGCCGCATAGCTCGCCGGACTTGGCGTCCATCTTCGGCTGGTAGTGAAGCGAGAATTGCCCATCCTTGAGCGCTTTGTACAGGCCGTTGTCCAGCTGCATCTTCTCATGAACGAGAGGCGCGAGACTTGGCTTGAAGAAACGGTAGACGCCGTTTCCTTCTTCCTTGGCATGGTACATGGCGATGTCCGCATTGCGGATGACCGTATCCATGTCCGCGCCGTCCTTGGGGTACATGCTGATTCCGACGCTGATCGTGACGAACAACGACATGCCGTCGATCAGGAACGGATCCGAGAAGCTGTCGCAGATCGCCTGCGCTCCCCTAACGAGCTCTTCTTCGTCTTGGTAGACGTACAAGAAAACGAATTCGTCGCCGCCGAGACGGAAGACGTCGCATTTTCTGTCCGGATGGTTAAGGAAACGCTCCGCCACGAGCTTAAGCAGCTGATCGCCGGCGGAGTGGCCGAGCGTATCGTTAATTTGCTTGAACCGATTGATGTCGGCAAAAAAGATGCCGATGCGCTGACTGCCGCCCTTAGCGTGATCCAGCTCGATCAGCTCTTGGAAATGGCGGGTGAAGTGGAGCCGGTTCGGCAAGCCCGTCAGGATGTCGTAATAAGCCAGCTGGTGCAGGCGCTCCTCGGATTGCTGCAGCAGCTGCGCCTGGGCTTGGAGCCGTTCGTTGCTCATTTGCGTCTCGTTGAAGAGGTGGCTCAAGTTGCTGGCCATATGCTTAAAGTTCGAGATGAGCGAGTGGATCTCCAAGATGTTGCTTCGCGGCCAGTCAGGCTCGTGATGCTGCTTAAGCTTGAGCGGCAGATTGGTCGTCGAGACGGCCAATCGATGCAGGCTCCTCGATACCGACCGGTGAATGTACAAGGAGAAGAAGGCGGCCAAGATGCTGGCCAGCACAAGGAATACGAGATGGATCTCGTATTTGTTGTAGAGATAGTTCTGATAGTCGCTTAGCGGAACCTGGATCAAAAATCGCCCGGAATTGTCGAGCAGCCTTTCTTCGTACAAGAAGTGCTCGTCCTGCCAGGTCTTGGCGAGCAAGCTGTGGAACTGCGTGCGCTGCTTCGAAAATTTTAACGTGCCGGTAACGTTGACATAAGTTCTTTCTTGATCCGGGTTTATCATGGTATGGACTAGCGTATGGAGATTGGAGGCGACGACAAGCCCGTTGTTATCCACGAGACTGACCGTAAACGATCTTGGCGAGAAGCGCTCCAGCGCGGCTTGCAGCTGATCCGTTTTTTGGGAGCTCCATGGCTCCGCGTCATCCGAATTGACCCATTCCTTGGAGATGGCATAGACGGTTTGTTTGGCGCGATCCTGTACGTACAAGCTTGCTTCCTTGAAGGAATTGACGCTATTGACCAGAATGTTCAGGAGAAAGGACGACATGACGATGCCGAGCGCGAGGTGGAACAGAATTTGGCTGAAGGTGCCGGGCATGCGTCCTTTGCCCGATAGGCTGGCCTGCAGCCGTCTGGGCGAGTATTGATGGATGATCTCCGCGAACAAGGCGTTGAACAGCCCGTTGATGGCGACGATGCAGACGAATAATCGGATATTGACCAGGCCGCCGTCATAATCATGAGAGTAGAAAGCATAGGTCAGCGGAATGCCGATTAGCAGCCAATACAAGACGTCGACCGCGAAGAGCCGGCCTTGGTAACGCCTCAGCAGCAAGCCGACGATAACGGCCTCCAGCACCCCGAGAAGATGAATCAGGGGCTGGCCGAGCCAGAAGGTTCCGATCCCGTAAGCAATGACGGCGACTACGATCCCTCTCCAATACCCCAGCATCCGCAAGGCGAGGAGCGTAATCAAGCTCGTTAGGGAAAACGTTATGCCATATATGAATTGCATGGTACTGGTTTCGCTAAAAACAGCTAGTACCGTAAGTACGCCGAGCGCCATGGCGGCAAGCCAATGATTTCGTTTCGCGAAAGATGGATTATTCACTTGCGGCCTCCGATGCAGGTTGATTAGGTTGAGTCATCCGCTAATTTCACCTAATATTCGACAATTTTTTCTAAAATCCTGCTTCACCGCAGAAAAGCAATGTTGCGTCGTACCGGCTCTATCTGATATAGTTCTACTATCGAATAGTTTCACTATAGAATTATATCCGAGGAGGAAACGAAGTGCCGGTGGGTTGCGACATACTCAAGGATTTAATACGACGATACGAACGCGCCAACTTCGTGGTGGAGCGCAGGCTGCATGCGCAGCTCAAGGACATGATGCCGGAGGAACTCACGGTCGATCAGTTCAAGATGATGCGGTATATGCGCTACAGCGAACGCAGCACGCCATCGGAGCTATCGGACATTTTCTGCGTGGGCAAAAGCTCCATAACGGCGATCATCTCGCGTCTGTCCGACAAAGGATTGATCCAGAGGCTGGCGGAGGAGAACGACCGCCGGATCGTCGTCCTCGTGCTGACGGAAGAGGGAAAACGGCTGTGCGACTTGATGGAGGAGCAGGTGGAGGCGATGCTTGCGGGGTTTATCAACCATTTTGAGCAGGATGAGGCGCTGTTGTTTATCCGTACGTTCGAGAAGCTTGCCGGCGTGATGTCGGACCCGGCAGCGGTAGAGAAGTCGAAGTAGAGAGAGCTGGGAGAGGGAGTGGAAGCGTGCGTTTCATATTGAGGTTCAAATGGCTGGTGCTGGCATTGTGGCTGCTGGCGGCAGTCGGGTTAATGGTCACCGCGCCTAATATGGCGGAGCTGGTCCGGACGAAAGGCCAGATTACGGTGCCCGACGGCTATTCGTCGACGCTGGCGAGCGAACTGGAGCAATCAATCGGCGCAAGCGGCGCGGGAGAGGGAGCCGATGCCGGCGGCATGTCGACGGTGCTCGTGCTCCATAAGGAAGGAGGCCTCGGAGAGGAAGGCTTCGCGGAAGCGAAAGCGACGATCGAGAGGCTTGGCGGCGAGGAGGGCAAGGCGCTTGGCATCTCCGCCGTGACCTCCCACTTCGATATCCCCGAAGTCGAGGACCAGATGGTCTCGGAGGACGGCAGCACCGTGCTGGCGCTGCTTACCGTAAACGCCGGAGAACGAGAACTCGCGACGGTGCGCGAGGAGCTGTACGGGGCGCTGGACAACGTATCGCTGGACCATTATTATACCGGCAACTGGCTGATTAGCGAGGACGTCGTACAGAGCTCGCAGGAAGGGCTCAAGAAGACGGAATACATTACGGTCGGCTTCATTCTCATCATCTTGTTTATCGTGTTCCGTTCGGCTGCCGCGCCGCTCGTGCCGCTTCTGGCGGTCGGGTTCAGCTATTTGGTTTCGCAGTCGATCGTCGCGTATTTGGTGGAATATCTGGACTTCCCATTGTCGAACTTCACGCAAATTTTCCTAGTGGCCGTGTTGTTTGGCATCGGAACGGATTATTGCATCCTTCTCATTAGCCGGTATAAGGAAGAATTGGCGCATCGCGGCGACAGAACCGAAGCTATCGTCCACACGTACAAGACGGCCGGCCGAACGGTGTTCTTCTCGGGCCTTGCCGTGCTGGTGGGCTTTGCGTCGATCGGCTTCTCGACGTTCGTGCTTTATCGCTCGGCCGTAGCCGTGGCTGTAGGCATCGTGATTCTGCTGCTGGCTTTGTTCACGCTGGTGCCGTTTTTCCTCTCGGCGCTCGGCAATGCGCTGTTCTGGCCGGCCAAGGGGAAGCTCGAGCACAAACCAAGCCGCTTGTGGGGCGCGGTAGGCAGCTTCTCGCTGCGCAAGCCCGTCTGGGCGCTTGTCATTCTGATGGTGCTCATCGTGCCGTTCCTTGCGGCTTATAAAGGCTCGATCTCGTTTAACTCTCTCGAAGAGATCGGGGACAAATACGATTCGGTCAAAGGATTTAACGTCATTGCCGAAGGTTTCAGTCCCGGCGAGACGCTGCCGACCAATGTTGTCGTAAAAACGAAGGAGCCGCTGGATACGCCGGAGGGACTCGCCGTGCTGGAGCAGGCGAGCCGCGAGTTGTCTAATGTCGAGGGCGTGCAGGCGGTCCGCAGCGCGACGCGGCCGACGGGCCAGGTGCTGGAGGATTTCCTGGTCTCGGATCAGGTGTTGACGCTGGACGACGGACTCGGCAAGAGCGGAGACGGCTTAAGCGAAATCAGCAGCGGACTCGCGGAAGCGAGCAGCGCTCTAGGCGACAACGCGCCTAAGCTCGCCGAAGCCGCCGACGGAGCTGGTCAGCTGGTCGCGGGCACGGAGGAGCTTCGCGCGGGCGTCAATCAGCTGGCGGCCGGCTTAAGCGCGATCGAGCAGGGACTGAAGGACGGCTCGGCTGGGGCGAAGGAGCTCGCCGCGGGGCTTGAGCAAGCGAAGGCGAGCGCGGAGCAGCTTGCCGCCGCGCACTCGCAGCTGCTTGCGAGCTACGAGACGATGGGAGCCGGGCTGGGCGGCTTGAATGCCGGCTACGAGCAGGTCGCCGGCGAAGGCGCCAAGCTCGCGGACGGACTCGCGGGCATAACCGGCAGCTTGAACGGCTTGGCGGACAAATATCCGGAGCTGCAAGAGGATGCGCAGTTCCAGGAGACGCTGCTTGCCGTCGCGGGCTTGCGGCAAGGCGCGGTACAGCTTAGCGCCGGCCTCGACGAACTGAACGCGCAGCTGGGAGGAGTAGCGAGCGGCATGGAGCAGGCGAACGCCGGCTACAAGCAGGCTGCTGGAGGCCAATCGGCGCTAGCGGCGGGGCTTGGAGAGCTTGCCGCGGGCATCGCGGAGCTGCAGGGCGGCATCGCGCAAGCGGCTGCCGGCCAAGGCGCCATCGTCGACAAGCTGCCCGGCGTAACGGAAGGGCTTGGCGAGCTGGCGGCCGGTCAGCAAGAGCTGCAGGCGGGCTTCGCTTCGCTGAACGATCAGCTCGGCGAGCTGACGAACGGACTGGACCAAAGCGTCGACGGCTTGACGCAGGTGACGGACGGTCTTGCTTCTGCCGGCGGATATCTACAGAATCTGGCCGGTGCGCCGGATAAGGAGCTGACGGGCTGGCATATCCCGCAGGAGGCGATCGACGACGAGCAATTCCAAGCGTCGCTCGACATCTACATGTCGCCGGATCGGCAGACGGCGAAATTCGACGTTATTTTCGAAAGCAATCCCTATTCGGAAGAAACGATGGCCGAGATTGCCTCGTTGGAGTCCACGGTCGAACGCGCGCTGCGCGGAACGGCCTACGAGGGGGCGCAATTCGCGATCGGCGGCGTGACGAGCATGAACCACGACCTCGATACGATCTCCAACGCGGATTACTCCAGGACGGTCGTTCTCATGCTGATCGGCATCACCTTGATTCTGATCGTGTTGTTCCGCTCCATCATCATCCCGGCCTACATCGTGATTTCGCTGATCGTCACGTATTATACGTCGCTTGCGATTACCGAGCTGATCTTTGTCCGGATATTCGATCTGTCGGGCATCAGCTGGGCCGTGCCGTTCTTCGGCTTCGTGCTCCTCGTCGCGCTCGGCGTGGACTACAGCATCTTCCTCATGGACCGGTTCCGCGAATATCGCCACCTGGACCCCAAGGAAGCCATTCTCGAAGCGATGAAGCACATGGGAGCGGTTATCATGTCCGCGGCCGTCATTCTCGGCGGCACGTTCGCGGCGATGCTCCCGTCGGGCGTCATGTCGCTGCTCCAGATCGCGACGATGGTCTTATGCGGGCTGTTCCTGTACGCCCTCGTCATGCTGCCGTTGTTTATTCCGGTCATGGTTCGCGTCTTCGGCGAAGCCAACTGGTGGCCGTTTATGCGAAACGAAGGGACGAACGGGCGAAGCGTGCGAGAGCCCGAGGTATTTGTTTATCATCATAAGGATTAGACGCGGACGCTAGGAAGCGGCAGCCCGAAAAGGTTGCCGCTTCTTCGCGTCGGGGATGAGCGACCGCGCTTTATCGGAAGTTTTTAACGCCAATAGGCACGAAATTCTTCAAGCTTATCGCCGTGAAGAATTTAAACATGCCTATGTGGTGTAAATAACCCTATCGAAGCAATTCGGGGATGAGCGACCGCGCTTTATCGGAAGTTTTTAACGCCAATAGGCACGAAATTCTTCAAGCTTATCGCCGTGAAGAATTTAAACATGCCTATGTGGTGTAAATAACCCTATCGAAGCAATTCGGGGGTGAGCGACCGCGCTTTTTCGGAAGTTTTTAACGCCAATAGGCACGAAATTCTTCAAGCTTATCGCCGTGAAGAATTTAAACATGCCTATGTGGTAATATAGAGGCAAAGAAGGGAAGGAGGGCTGCTTCATGAAGCGGCTTTTGATACTTTTTACGGGTGGGACGATCGGCAGCAAAGCGGAGGGAAAGTCCATTGACGTACACGACTCCGGCTCCTACGCGCTGCTCGAAGCGTACCGTCGCATGGACGCAGCCAGGACGGATATCGAGCTTCATACGCTGGAGCCGCTTAACCTCCTCAGCGAAAATATGACGACGGACGATTGGCGGGCGCTTGCCGTAGCCGTCCGCGAAGCGGATCCCGCTTCGTACGACGGCGTCATCGTGACGCATGGCTCCGATACGCTCGCCTATTCGGCGGCGATGATGGGGTATTTGTTCGCGGACGCGACCGTCCCGATCGTGCTAACGGCCAGCAATTATCCCATCGCGGACGAGCGTGCGAACGGACTGCGCAACTTGGCGGGAGCAATCGATTTTGCTGCAGGCCCCGCTCTGTCCGGCGTATTCGCCATATACGAGAACGACAAGGGAGAGCGGCTTGTCTATCTAGGGACGAGGCTGTCGCAATGCGAGTCGTTTACGGATCAATTCGGCAGTCCGTACGAGCTGCCTTACGGCGAGATGGTCGGAGACCGATTCATCTGGCGCAACGATCCGAGAAATCCTCGGCCTGAGGCTCTAAGCTCGCTCGGCAGAGGGCTGGGTTGGACGCCGGGCTCGCTGAAGCTCGACGATACGGTGCTGTACATACGGCCTTACCCCGGTCTTAACTATTCGCTGTACCAGTGGAACGACAGACGGCCAAACGCCATTCTGCACGATCTGCATCATTCCGGCACGGCCTGCGCGCTGCCGGACGGCCCGTATTCGCTGCCGGCGTTTATCGCAAGATGCAAGTCTCAGGGGATCGACGTCTACCTCAGTCCCCTCAAAAATGGTTCGGACGCGCTCTATGCCTCCTCCCACGCCTTGATAGAGGCAGGCGGCGTCTTCCTGGAGGGGATCGGCATGGAGGCGGCCCTTACGAAGCTGATCGCCGTTTACGGCATCGCGAAGGATGCGCGCCAGGCGAAGGCATGGATGACCGAGGAGACATTCGCGCACGAGAGAATCGCCCCCGCCTCGGGGAAGGAAGGTGCGTCGGCATGAGAATGACGGAAGCTGAATTTTTGTCGGCGGATCCGCTAATGCTATTGCCGTTTTATCGGGACGGTCTGCGTTTCCCCGTCATATCGGCCAGCGCGGAAGAGTTGATCGTCGAAGCGGGCGCGACGAAGCTTCGTTTCGTGCGATGGGAGCCCGCTCCGCCCGCTCAGGACGGCTCGATGGAGTCCGTCGGCGGCGCGGGCATCCCGTATTATCATTTTGCGTTTAACATCCCCGAGAATAAGCTCGAGGAGGCGAAGCGCTGGGCGGAGTCCTTCGTGGAGCTCGGACGGGAGGCGGGCAAGGACATCTCTCGCAGCGACGCGTGGAATTCGGATTCCGTCTATTTCCTGGACCCGGGAGGCAATATCCTGGAGCTGATCGCGCGGCATACGATGGACAACGCGATCGACCGTCCCTTCGACCCCGCCCGCGACGTGGAGGGAGTCAGCGAAATCGGGCTCCCGACCCAAAACGTCCCCTACGCGGTTGATCGGCTGGAGGAGCTGGGCATCACGAGCTATCAGGGCAGGAGCGACAGCTTTAACCCCGTCGGAGACGAAGTCGGCATGTTTATCGTCGTGCAGCCGGGCCGGAGATGGCACTTCACGAATCTGACAGCGGAGTGTTTTCCGTTCGCGGCGGAGATTGAAGGCATCGGTCGGCTGCGTCTTTCGGAGGGAGAACGGGTACTGGTTATTGAGCGCTTGTAAAGATTGTCGAGGTTGGCGCGTCGCATGAAGGTTCCACCAATATCGGTTTACAGGAGGGTATTGCAATGAGTAACGGAATGGTGCGAGTCGGTGAAGTGGTGCCGAATTTTAAGCTGCCGGCATCAAACGGGCAAGAAGTATCGGTTTCGGATTATCGCGGCAAGAAGCTTGTCATTTATTTTTATCCCAAGGACATGACGCCGGGCTGCACGGCGGAATCCTGCGATTTCCGCGACTTTAACGGACAATTCGCCGAGCATAACGCGGAGGTGATCGGCATTAGCCCCGACGATCTCGCTTCGCACGAGCAATTCATATCGGAGCACAAGCTGCCGTTCCTGCTGCTGTCGGATACCAATCATGGCGTAGCGGAGCTGTTCGGCGTGTGGAAGGAGCTCAGCTATGGCGGCAAAACGTACATCGGCGTGGAGCGTTCGACGTTCCTCATCGACGAGACGGGCAAGCTCCTGCGCGAGTGGCGCGGCGTCAGCGTCGAAGGGCATGCGCAAGAGGTGCTTCAGGCGGCGGGCGAGAGGACCTAGATGCCGCTATTCCTCGTATGAATAGCCATCTTCATCTGGTTTTACGACTAATAATGACTCTACGGAGGCTGTCGATCCATTGTGGATGGCAGCGAAGTCAAGTCGTGGGCAGAACGTAATGGACACCACAGTCGCTATTTCGCAATAATAGAACCTGTCCAAATTGTAACGGACACAGACGACCTTAATGCAATCAAAACCGCGAAGAATGGGCGGAATTTCACCAATTAGTGTCATCTGAGTCCGTTAGACTTTCAATATCACGAAAAAGCTGCAAATAAAGACTCTGCGGTCCGTTAGCGAGAGTAGAACGTTTCCGCTCCGTCACTCACAATGAATCGACAGCCTTCTGCGGTCCGTTAGAATTAAAAAGTGAAGGTTAACTGCAAATAGCGTTATGCGTGTCCTTTAAAAGATAATCAATGCCAAAGTCCCTTAATGCTGACTGGACTCACGCGCGACCGGCAACCGCCGTGCTTGCCATACTGCATCCATGCGTCATAACTCAAAAAAGCCGTATCTCCTTCGTCGGGAGATACGGCTTTTAATCTACCGCAGGCTATTCCTTTTTCCAATCCGGCAACGATTGCACGTAGCTGTCGGACAGATTAAGCAGCTCCAGCGCGCGATCGTATTCGTTCTCCGTCGATTGCTGCTCGCTGTTGCCGTCGCCGGCGATCGGGTAATGCTTGCCGTCGTTAAAGCCGCTGCCGGACATAAACAGCTCCTCGCTGCTTAAGAACGAGCCGGACGGCAAATAATAACGTTGAGGCAGAATGTTGTACGTCTGATTGAACAGGTCTTGGCCGAAATGCATTTGGTTATCAAGCGGCAGACCTAGCAGGTTCGCGACCGTCGGCAAAATGTCGACTTGCCCGCCAAGCTGATCGTAAGTCTTAGGGTTCTCGTCGCCGGGGTTTACGACTACGAGCGGAATGTTGATCATGTCGGTATACGTGTATTCGCGGCCGTAAATTTCGGCCATCAAGTCCTTCTCGTGGTTGTCGAGCGAATAGATCGGCAAGCCGAGATGGTCGCCGTACAATACGATCAGGCTGTCGTCCCAGATGCCGCGCGCCTTCAGATCGGCGATAAATTCGCCAAGCGCATGGTCGGCATAATTCTGCGATTCGATATAATCTCCGACCAGCGTTCCGTCGAAGCGGTCGGGCAGGTCGATCAAACGTTTGTCTTGCGGAATCGTGTAAGGGTGATGCGCGGTCATTGAGATGATCTGCGTATAGAACGGATTGTCGCTCGCGTCCATGCGGGCCAGCTCCTCGATCGACTTCTTGTACAGCACCTCGTCGGACGCGCCGAAGAATACGGTGTCTTCGCCGCCGAAGAATTTGGCGTCGTAATAACGGTCGAATCCAAGCGCCGTGTACAGCTCGCCGCGGTTCCAGAACTCCACCACGTTCGTATGGAATGTAGCCGTGTCGTAGCCCGCCGACTTCAAGAGCTTGGGCAAGCTCGGAAGCTCCTTGCCGGCATATACCTGCGTCGCCGCGCCTCTTGGCGGAATGTACATCGACGTGTTGACGACGAATTCGGCGTCGGACGTATTGCCTTGACCGACTTGCTGATAGAAGTGCTTGAAGTAGCTGTTTTCCTTGACGAGCTTATTTAAGTTTGGCGTAATCTCTTGACCCTCGATGGACAATCCCACCAAGAAGTTCTGCATGGATTCCATTTGGAGCACGATCAGGTTTTTGCCTTCCGCGGATCCGAACAGTGCAGCCTGGGCGGGCTGCTGGATGTTCTTGACGGACTGAACCTTTTCTTGCGTGATTTGGTCGGAATCGACGTACTCGATTTCCTTGTTGGCTAGAATGCGATAAGCTTCGTAGTTGAGAATGCCCATTTGCTCGGCCTTCACGATTTCGTTCATGCTGGCGCTGTTGGGCAGCACGTTGAACAAACAAAGAGCGACGGACACGGACAGAATCGCGATCACGACTTTTTTGTTCTCTTTGCGGGTGAAGGCTTGCTTCACTTCCTTCGCTTTCTTGCGAAAGAACAACAGGCCGATCATCATGATGACGTCAATGTAGATCAACAGGTATTGCGGATCCATCAGCGAGAACACGCTGTTGCTGACGGCGGTCACTTGGTTGACCTGCTGAAGGGCCGAATAATCTACGATAACCCCGTAATACTTGTAATACATAATGACAGCAAATAGAATAGAAGTTATGGCAAGGTTGGAAATGAGGTAATACATGTACTTGCGCTTGCTGGCGAACCATTCGATCAGGCAGAATACGATCAGGACGAACGGTACTTCCTTCAGAAGGGTTGTCCACGACGGACCGCCCTCGAATACGACCGTCCAAGCCAAGTAGCTCTTAAGCAGCAGAATAAACGAGAAAAACAATATCGGACGAGTACTAAGCAGTCGTTTGGATGTTAATATGGACATAAGTATGGAACCCCTACCTTTCACAGCACAAACAGGCTTATCTCTATCTCTCTTGCGAGGAAGCCGCTTTGCTTTTTTCGATTTCGTCAGCAGAATATTAGTATACTTATTGTAAAGCCACTATCATTATGCTCCTTTCATACACCAAAAGTCAAAAGGCAAAACAGCCCTTAAACTGCAGGAGGAACGAAAATGAGGAAGAAAAAGCCATTTTTGGCGATCATTTTGACAGCTTTGCTGGTAGTCGGCGGTTATTATATCGCGAAAGAAACAGGCATCATTCATCCATCCAGTCAACTGGAACAGCCGCCCAAGCTGGCTGAGGGCGTAGAGGACGGCTCGGAGAACGGCGGAGGCGAGCTGGAAGGAGACGTTCCCGGTTCTGGAAATTCCGGAGGTTCGATCAGCGTTCCGGACGATCCGGACGGCGAGCCGGGCGGCGATGCGACGGACAAGCCCGCGGCGTCGGACGAGCCTGCGCCTACGCCGAGCCCGGGCGATCCGGACGGAGGCAAGGGCGAGCAGGACGGCATATCGCGCGGCGAGAACGGAGCGATCGCCGTCATCGCGCAGCCGGAAGCTTATACGGCGCTAGTTAATCCCTACAATAAGCTGCCGGAGGATTACGAGCCGAACGATCTGGTTTACCCGGACGTGAAGTTTATTTTCTCCGAGAAGGTCGAGAAACGGATGATGAGGAAGGAAGCGGCCGAGGCGCTCGAGCAATTGTTCGACGGAGCGGAGGACGACGGCTTCTATCTTGCCGGGGTATCGGCCTACCGTTCCCATGCCACGCAGAAGAAGCTGTTCGAACGATACGTGAAGCGCGACGGGTACGAGAAAGCCAGAACGTACAGCGCGTTGCCGGGCACCAGCGAGCACGAGACGGGTCTTGCGGTCGACGTAACGAGCAGCGACGGCTCTTGCGCTGCGGCGGATTGCTTCGGAGATGCGCCGGAAGCGTCTTGGCTGGCCAAACATGCGGCGAAATACGGATTTATCGTCCGATATCCGAAAGGCAAGGACGATATAACGGGTTATCAATACGAACCATGGCATCTGCGTTATGTAGGGGTGACGCTCGCAGGCGAGCTGGCGGATTCGGGCTTGACCCTGGAGGAGTATTATAATGCGGTGCCCGTTGCAAAATAAGGTTTAACGTCCATGAAGCAGCAGGCGCATGCCCATCCCGATCGAACGGAATGAGAAATCCCGCGAAGCGGATGCGGCGAACCGGCAATGCGCCTGCTGCCTTTGGATAAGGCGTTGCGGTTATATCTTTGCTTCGAACGTCTTGCAATCGGTTTCCTCGGATTGGCTTGCCTGCTTGCCGCGGTTGCTGACCACATAAATGGAAGAAGCGGAGCAATGATTGCCCGCGGCCCAGTATTTGCAAGAATTAACTTCGCATAATACATCCTTTGCCATTGGAACTTCACCTCCGGAGCTGACGTTTAAGCAGGCGCGATGCGTCAATTGTCGCATCCTTCCCGCTTACCATTAGGATGGACAAGGGGCCGTTTTCTCATACTTGGCAGGTTTCGGGGGATGGACGCAAGAGTCGATGGTCTAGGCGAAAGGATAAGGATGTCCGAATGAACGTATTGCAGAATTTTTCGTTGCTTATTATTATCCTTAATATTTTTCTCGCGATTACGGTCATTTTCCTGGAACGGCGCAATGCAAGCTCTACTTGGGCATGGCTGATGGTCTTGTTTTTTATCCCCATTCTCGGCTTCGTGCTCTATTTGATGCTGGGGCAAAAGATGCGCAAGCGGCAGCTGAACAAGCTGCTTGGCGAGAACAGGCGCATCATTGAAGAAGCGCTGGAGAAACAAAGCGACATGCTGAAGCGCAGGGAGCTACTGCCGCCGGATAGCGGAATGGCTATGTATCAGGACATGATGTACATGAATTTGACGACCGGCTACGCGCTCTACACGAACAACAACGCCATCGACATTTTCACGGACGGCAACCGCAAGTTCGACGAACTGCTCGCGGACATCGAGAAGGCGGAAAACCATATCCACCTTATTTACTACATCGTGCGGGACGACGAGCTGGGGCGCCGCTTGATGGACGCTCTGGTGAAGAAGGCATCCGAGGGCGTGGAGGTGCGGTTTCTCTACGATCATATCGGCAGCCTGGCTCTGCCTAGACGTTATTTCCGCGCGCTTCGCGCGGCGGGCGGCAAGGAAGCGGCATTTTTCCCTTCGCGCATTCCGTTTCTGAATTTGAAGATCAATTACCGAAATCATCGAAAGCTGGCAATCATCGACGGCAGAATCGGCTACATCGGAGGCTTTAACGTTGGGAACGAATATTTGGGGCTGAACAAGCATTTCGGCGCGTGGCGGGATACGCATTTGAAGGTGCAGGGCGGGGCGGTGCTGCAGATGCAAGCGCAGTTCATCATGGATTGGAATTTGGCGGCCGCCACCAAGATGCCGCTAGGCGCCGGCTACTTCCCTTATCCGCACGGCATCAACGGCATTATCGGCATGCAGCTCGTCGCGAGCGGACCGGATACGGAATACCAGGAGATCAAAAACGCGTATATCAAGATGATTTACGCCGCCAAAGAAAGCATTTGTCTGCAGACGCCGTACTTCGTGCCGGACGAAAGCCTGATGACGGCGCTGCGCATCGCGGCGTTGTCGGGCGTTAAGGTCAGCATCATGCTGCCGAGCAAGCCCGATCATTTCTTCGTTTATTGGGCGACGCACTCGTACCTGGGGGAGCTGCTGGCCAGCGGGGCGAAGGTATACTTGTACGAGCAGGGCTTCCTGCATGCCAAGACGCTGGTGGTCGACGGCAAGGTCGCGTCGGTGGGGACGGCGAATCTGGATATCCGCAGCTTTAAGCTGAATTTCGAGATGAACGCGTTTATCTACGACGAGGACACGGCGGCGGAGCTTGCGGGAATCTTCAGGGACGATTCGGAGAGCTGCCGCGAGCTGACGATGGAGGATTACAAGAACAGGCCGCTGTTTAATCGGTTCAGGGAGTCGATCTCCAGGCTTCTTAGCCCGATTCTATAGGTTTATGGGCAACGCAAAAGGGATTCCGCTTATCCATTAGGTAACCGGAATCCCTTTACTTTCTGATCGAACTACTATTCAATTTATTCTAACGCTCCAATCCGTTGCTTTCTCGAACGCCATCCTTTCGGTAAGTATGGTCACTCGTTAATCTGACTGCAAGGCTGACGTCCCGTCCTCGTCTTGATCGCTCTTCTACCCGCATGCCCGAAAGCTAATGATTAGCTCCTTCCGCAAAAACTGGGGCATGCATCGCTAACTTGCTTCAATGGACTATCCCCTCTCGTTTAGGATAGCTCCATTATAGCCTATTGTTTTAAAATTGTAAATATTCAGAATATTATAATTTGTTCAGGATTTTTCTCATGACGGTATTCGGGGATCTGGCGTCTGGCGAGCGGGATGAAGCATCATGTATCAAGCGTCGTCGAGCTGATCCTGCGAATATGCAATCGCTGCAATTAGGCTGCTATATAAATACATAGCCGCGGACATTGCTTAAATTCGCGTTTATATTTATACTTAGTCTAAAATCATTATAAAGGCGGCATGAACATTCCATGGCTAAAATAAACTTAACTATACAGCGAAAGGCTGTCTACGAAGTCGTCCAAGAAGCGATCGATCACCCTGCGGCAGCCGATGTTATCGAGAGATTGCGGGGCAAGGGCTTCAACTTTGCTTATGGCACGGTCTACAACTCCCTTCGTTATTTGGCCGACGCGGGTCTGATACGAGAATTGAAGCTAGGAGAGGCTGTTAGCCGCTACGATGCTAGAACCGAGGAGCACCAGCATATCGTCTGCACGAAATGCGGCAAGGTAGACGAGGTGTTGACGGAGCTCCCGTCGAGTTGGGCCGATTCCGTGGCGAAGGAAACAAACTATGTGGTGGGGCACGCGCACGTCGTGCTGGAAGGAGTGTGCGGGACATGCGCGAAGAGCTGACCATCACGGATTTCACGGAAGGCGTATTATGCTCTCTGACGAAAAGGGTCATGCTGATCAGCCCGCTGCCGGATCGGGTTAGAAGCTTGCTAGTGAAGCTGTCGGGCGAGTGCTTCGACGTATTCTCCCTGCACGAATTTACGGTTGGCTTGCTGCCGGCCCTGCAGCCGGAGCTGCTTGTCTACGACGCATTGCCGGTGGAGCAATTGGGCCAAGGCGCCTCCCATACGCTGCAAGGCGGGGCGGAGCTGCTCCAAGCGGCGCAAGCGCAAGGCATCCCCGTGCTGGTGCTGTTAAACGGAGAGACTTATGCCGCAAGCGGCGACGAGGAGCTGGCCGGAGCGGAGCTGCTCGTGTGGCCATCCGATCCCGGAGAAGCGCTGGCGCGAATTAACCGAATGCTGGAGCAGCGGCCGGCGCTTGCGTCCTCCTCTAATGGACAGGCGAGCGCCGCGGGTGGTACCGGTTTGCCCGGCTCGGCTGCCGCTGCCGCGCCGGACGAGGATATTCGCGTTTTTAAGGATATCCGCATCGACCTTCGACGGATGAGCGTGACCCGCGAGGGAAGACGGATCGAGCTGACGAAGACGGAGTACGATCTGCTTCTTCATTTCGTATCGTCGGACGGCTCCGTGTTGACGCGGGAGAGCTTGTTGGATACCGTATGGGGCTTGCAATTTTACGGCGGTAGCAACGTCGTCGACGTGCATATCAAAAGTCTGCGCAAGAAGCTGGGCGATAGCGCGGTAGCGCCGAGATATATCGTGACCGTTCGCGGGGCGGGATATCGGCTGGCGGACGACGTTCGATAGGGGCTAACAAGTCCTCGCTTCATTAGGTATTCATGTTTCGTTCATGGTTTGTTCATGACAGAGAGACACCTGAAAGCTACAATTAGTTTAAAGATTTAGATCAAGTCTAAATATTGCTAATGAGGTGTTTAATAATGGACAATCGGCTTACAACGAATCATGGCGCGCCGGTAGGCAACAATCAAAGCTCCCGTACGGCGGGGCAGCGCGGACCTACGCTGCTGGAGGATTACCATCTGCTCGAAAAGCTGGGCCATTTCGACCGCGAACGGATTCCGGAGCGCGTGGTGCATGCCCGAGGAGCGGGAGCGCATGGCGTGTTCGTGACGGAGAGCGGCATGTCGGAGCATACCCGGGCGCGCTTCTTGCAAGCAAAGGGCATCGAGACGCCGGTGTTCGTGCGATTCTCGACCGTTATCCACGGTACGGGATCCCCGGAGACGGCGCGCGATCCGCGCGGTTTCGCGGTGAAATTTTATACGCAGGAAGGCAACTACGATCTTGTGGGCAACCACTTGCCCGTATTCTTCATCCGCGACGCGATGAAATTTCCGGACATGGTTCACTCGCTGAAGCCGGCTCCGGATACGAATATACAAGATCCCAAGCGGTACTGGGATTTCATGACCCTTACCCCGGAATCGACGCACATGCTGACCTGGCTGTTCTCCGACGACGGAACTCCCGCTACCTACAGGGAGATGGACGGATTCGGCGTCCATGCATTTAAGTGGATCAACGATGCCGGTAAGCAAACGTACGTCAAATACACATGGAAGTCGAAGCAAGGCGTCCGCAACTTCACCGCGCAAGAGGCATCCGAGATGCAGGCGAAGGACTTCAACCACGCGACGCGCGATCTGTACCAAGCCATCGAGCTCGGCAATTTCCCGCAGTGGGAGCTGCATGTGCAGTTGATGCTGCCGGAGCATGTCGACCGCTACTCGTTCGACCCGCTGGATCCCACCAAGGTGTGGCCGGAGGACATGTACCCGCTGCAGAAGGTCGGCACGATGACGCTGAACCGCAATCCCGTCAATTATTTCGGAGAAGTAGAGCAATCCGCGTTCTCGCCGAGCGTGCTCGTGCCCGGCATCGAGCCGTCGGAGGATAAGCTGCTGCAAGGCCGGCTGTTCTCGTATCCGGATACGCAGCGTTACCGGCTGGGGGCTAACTATCTCAACATCCCGGTCAACTGCCCGTACGCGCCGGTCCGCAACCACCAGCGCGACGGCGCGATGACGATGAAGGCCGATCCATCGCCGGTCAACTACGAGCCGAACAGCTTCACGGACAGTCCAAAGGAAGATCCGGACTACGGTGATTCCGTATCGCCGATTCAGGGGGCGGCCGAGCGCCGGACAATTCACCGGACAGACGATTTCACGCAGGCGGGCGAGCGGTTCCGGTCATTAACGGAGGAGGCGCGGGCTAATCTGATCGCCAACCTGACGGGCGAGCTGGAAGCAACAAACGACGATATCCGCCTTCGCGCCATCTGCAACTTCTTCCGCGCCGACCGCACGCTTGGCATGAAGCTATCGGAGAACCTGGGCGTCGATATTCGGCAGTACATTCCCCAGGGATAACCTGAAATCATAGATCCTTTGTAGAGCAAGCCGCGCTGATAACGCTAGCCGTTGTCGGGCGGCTTGTCGTTTGCTATTTTGTCGTTTGCGGCTGGCGGCGGGCTTGCAGCCAGGTCGACCTTTGGCATCCGCGCGCATCGGTTCGCTGAATCCCGGATCAATGACTTCTTGGCGATGTTGTCGATTAGCCGGCATAAGCGCATACGCCTATGAATTTGCTTGCGGGACGGCGGAAAGGTAAACTGTAGAGGTGTTGCATCATCTCCTGCGAGAGGCGGTACATAAAATGAATTACAGGGCATTAGGCTCATCCGATATGCGAATCAGCGAAATCAGCTTCGGCACGTGGGCCATCGGCGGCTCATGGGGAAGCAAGGACGACGCGGAATCGCTCCGCGCTCTGGAAGCGGCGATCGAAGAAGGCGTCAACTTCTTCGATACGGCCGACGTCTACGGCGACGGCCATAGCGAGCAACTGCTTGCGCAAGCGACCAAAGGCAAGGAAGATCGCGTCTATATCGCGACCAAGTTCTGCAGAGCCGGGGATATTCACGATCCGGCAACCTATTCGGAAGCATCCGTGCGAGCTTACTTGGAGGGCAGCCTCGCGCGTCTCGGACGCGAGAGGGTGGATCTGTACCAGATCCACTGCCCGCCGATGTCGATCCTGCGGGACGGCAGCGTTTTTGGTGTACTGGACAAGCTGAAGCAAGAAGGCAAAATTCTCGAATACGGCGTAAGCGTGGAATCCGTGGAGGAAGGGTTGTTTTGCTTGGAGCAGCCTGGCGTTCGCGCCTTGCAGGTAATCTTCAACCTGTTCCGGCAGAAGCCGGCCGAAACGCTTCTGGGAGCGGCGCAAGAGAAGGGCGTGGGCATTCTGGTGCGGCTGCCGCTTGCGAGCGGCTTGCTGACGGGCAAATTCGCCGTCGCCTCTGCGGCCAAATTCGAGGAAGGCGACCACCGCAATTTCAACGAAAACGGCGAGATGTTCAACGTGGGCGAGACGTTCGCGGGGCTTGGCTACGCCAAGGGAGTCGAGCTCGCGGAGCAGCTCAGATGGATAGAGGTCGGCCGCGACAACATGGCTCGGGCTTCGCTGCGCTGGCTGCTGGACCACGAGGCCATCTCCTGCGTCATTCCCGGCTTTAAGACCGTTGCACAGGTGCAAGATAATTTGTCCGCGCTCCGGGTCCAGCCGTTCTCGGACGACGAGATGGATCGGATCCGCGAGTTCTACAAGGATCACGTGCACGCGCATATTCGCGGCTCGTATTAACGCATTAAGGGAGGTTCATGCAGGTGTGGTCGAATCCGATCGTTCAAGTGCTCTCGCTCGCGTTCTCCGCCATGGCGGGAGTCACCCTGATCATACTCCGGATCCGGGCGGGCAAGAAGCCGACGACGCTCAAAAAAATCATCATGCCGCCGCTTGGCATGGCAACGGGGTTCGCGATGTTCGCGTTCCCCGTTACCCACATTCCGTGGATATGGGGAGTGTCCGCTTTCGGGACGGGCCTGCTGATCTTCTCGTTCCCGCTTATCGTGACGACGCGGCTGGAGCGGGTTGAGGAGCATATCTTCGTCCGCCGGTCCAAAGCGTTTATCGCCATAATGGCAACGTTATTCGTCATTCGGCTAGTGCTGCACGGCGTGATCGAGCAATATATGTCGATTCCTCAGACGGGAGCGATCTTCTATCTGCTGGCGTTCGGGATGATCTTGCCTTGGCGGTTCGCGATGGTAGGCGATTTCCTGCGGCTTAAGAACGTGGAAGGACACCATGTTTGACACGCGCGGTCGGACATGGTATTCTTTTAATCATATAAATTTTATGCAATTTAATTTTATATATTATAATGAGGAGTGGATTGATTATGAGTATCTATGACATGAATCTGGAGACGATTAACGGGAAGCAGGCAAGCCTGGGGGATTACGAGGGCAAGGTGCTGGTGATCGTCAACACGGCGAGCAAATGCGGATTTACTCCCCAATATGCGGAGCTTCAGAAGATCTATGAGCAATATCGCGAGCAAGGACTCGAAATTTTAGGCTTCCCAAGCAACCAGTTCGGAGAGCAAGAGCCGGGCGCCAACTCAGACGTGCAGTCGTTCTGCGAGCTGAATTACGGCGTTACGTTCCCGCTGTTCGCCAAGACGGACGTGCGGGGCGAGGACGCCCATCCGTTGTTCAAGCAGCTGACGGAGACGCTTCCGTTCGAAGGCTTTAATACGGATACGCCAAGCGGCAAGATGCTGGACGCGTTCCTGCAAGAGAAGTTCCCGGAAAGCCTGGAGGGTCCTTCGGTCAAGTGGAACTTCACGAAGTTCCTGATCGACCGCGAAGGGCGTATCGTCGGACGCTTCGAATCCACGGTGGAGCCGGCCGATATGGTGCCTTCGATCGAGAAGCTGCTGTAAACCGGTCAAGGCGGGTGGTCGGAGAGGGATAGAGGAGAAAGGGCCGTCTGCTTGTTTCTAATAAGGAAGATTTGCAACACGTAAAGGGAAAACCTCCACTTCATTCCGATGCAATCGCTCAGGGTTGGGCGAAAGACGCGGAATATAGGGAGGTTTTCCCTTTTATTGTGTGGAACGATTTGGACGAGGCTGACAAGGTCAAGCTTGCTAAGGGCAAAGCAGCCTTACTTCGTCTGCAAGCACTCGAACTGCGCGGCCACCGTCCACACTCGCATAAGCGTCTTCACCAAGTAGTAGCCTTGGTGGACGATAAGCGCGATGAATCCGGCCCACACGAGCGACAGGCTGCTGATCGCGAGCCCGATCGCCGCGCCGATGCCCCACATGGCGAGTGACAAGCCGGCGTAGGGGAGGAACAGGCGGACGGAGCGCCACAGCGAGGAGAAGATGCCCTCTCCTTTGGCGGCGCCGAACTGCATGGCGAGGAACAGTAGATGCAGCAGCGCGATCCATGCCGCCCATGCGGCAAGACCCGGCAGCAGCGTAAGCGCAAGCTCCTCGTAGGAGGCGCTGCGGATTAGCGCGTTAAGGCCGCGAGGCACCAGCCATAAGCCGGGCAAGATGGCGAGCGCCGATTGAATAGCGTAGAGCAGCGTGATCGGACGCCAAGTCCGCTTGATGCCCTCGATAAATTTCGTCGATCCGCCGGAGCGGGTCTGCTCCTGGAAGGAGTAGAAGAAACCCGCGTTAAACAGCGGAGTCAGCACCATTCTTGCCAGGAACAAGCCTCCTAGCATCCAGAGGTAGGGCTGCACGATATCCGTCTTGAACAGCTGGATCTGCGCCTCCGTGACGAAGTGGCGCATCGCCGCCTCCGATGAGCCGGAGTCAGGCAGACGACGCAGAATGGGGGCGACGGTGCCGTCGATGACGCGGTAGAGGAAGAAGCCCCAGCCGAATTGGTAGATAAATAAGAGCAGCACCAAATGAAAGTGCTTGAACGCCAGCCGCCAGCCTTGCGCAATATGAGTTTTCATCGCTAATCGCTCCTTTGCCTTGCCTTGCCCGCTTACCAGCTGAGCGCTCCCAGAATGCCTTCGATCAGCTTGGTCGCCGCGAGATTCCAGCGCGTACGTGATTCGTCCGGCAGCTCCGCCAGCATAAAATTGTTGATGAGCTTGTTATCCAGCACGTTCGTCTGATCCGGATCGACGGTGACGGACTGCAAGGGGGATGCGGACACTTCGGTATATTGCACATGGGTCTCGGCGTTCGCCCATTCTTTCATCAACGTCGATCCGTCCGCGAAGCGCAGAAGAATCGGCACGGGACCGGTCAGACCGCCGTTGCGCTGGATGAGCACGTTCGATTCGTAGCCGGTTTCTCCGTCCTGTTCGACCTTCCTGACCTCGATGGCTTCGACGGAGATATCGGCGGTATGGTTGCTGTAGACGTATTGGTTGAAGTAATCCGTCCACTTGGCCTTCGTTACTTGCTCCACGACCCGCTGGAAGTCGCCCGTCGTGGGATGCTTGAACTTGTATTTCTGGAAGTAGGTGCGCATGATGCGGTCCATCAGCTTGTCGCCGACCTTGTTCTCGATGTCGACAAGCACGAGCTTGGCGCGCATATAGACGTTCTCGGCGTAATGGCTGGAGTCGTTATACGCCCAGGACGGCTGCTTGAGCGGAGCGGGATCCGTCATGTAGCTGGCTTCCAGCCGCAGGTTCGGGGTAATGCCGTAAGCGGCCTCCATGACCTTGTCCTCGGCGTAGGAGGTGAACCCTTCGTCCAGCCAAGCCTCTTCGAATTCGTTGGAGGCGACCATGCCGTACCAATATTGATGGCCGATCTCGTGCACGACCGTGCGCTCCAGATCGTAGCCCGGATTCTCGCTTACGGCGGCAAAGGAGGTGACGAGCGTCGGGTATTCCATCCCGCCCGCGCCGTTCGCTCCTTCCGGCGGGACGACGATGGACAACGTATTGTACGGGTAAGAGCCGTACCACTTGGCGTAGTTCGAGAGCGCCGACTTGGCCGCGTGGAAGTAACGGTCCTTAAGCTCCGCGTGAAGCGGGTCCAGATACAGCTTGATGCGCACGCCCGGAATGCCCTTGTCCGAGAAAGCGGTCTCCTCGTAGACAAAATCCGGAGAAGCCGCCCAGGCGAAGTCGTGCACGTCTTCCGCGTAGAACTGGAAGATGTTCTGCCCGTCCTTTGTGACGATCGGCTTGGTCTGGAACCCCGTCGCCGCCACGCTATGGCTCTCCGGCACGCGAATCTTCACGCTGTAAATGCCGAAGTCGCTGTAAAATTCGGAGTTGCCGTGATACTGGTGGACATTCCACCCCTCGCTCGTCCGACCGCGCATGCCGACGGTTTCGTAGACGGCGAGCTTAGGGAACCATTGCCCCGCCATGACGAAGTCTCCGGAATAACCCATCCGCGCGAAAACCTCGGGCAGCTTGACCTCGTAGCTCATCTTGAGCGTCACCGACTTGCCGGGCGCCACCGCTTCCGGCAGTCTCAGGCGAACGAGCGTGTAGTCGTTCACGTTGCCGTCATCGGGTTGGATGTATTGCAATCGCGGGAGCAGGCTTTCGCCTTCCAGCGTCTGCAGCGTAAGCAGTTCGATGTGGCTGCGGCTGTTCAGCGTCGCTTTGTCTTGGCGGAGCTTGCCGCCGGATTCGGTCATAAAGGTTGTTTTGGACGATTGGAAGGCATTGGGGTAGAGGTGAAAATAAATCTCCGTTACCGGCTTGCGGCCGGGGTTGCTCCAGGTGACGTCCTGCACGCCGTCCAGATGCTGGCCGTCCTCTCGAAGGCTGATGTCGATGTGGTATTCGACGACGCGCTTGCTCAGGCTCTCCGGCTGCGAGGTCATCTTGTCCGGCTGCTGGACGACCTGCGGCTTGGCCGAATTCGCGGCGGGCGGAGCGGTCTTGGTACCTCCGGCGGCAGGGGCGAAAGCGTATGTATACTGCGATTGCCAAGCGTTCCCGAAGCCGTATTGCACGGATATGACAAGCAATACGGCCGCGAGTAAACCGAATAATAGGCGTTTGACATTGCGTGGAGTCATTGAACGTTTCCCTCCCGTTGACAAGCATCTACAGCATGTATATGTTTGCAATTCCAAGATTATTAGCTAAAATGGAATTATTGTACGGGAGGCCGAACAACCTCTTGAATGGGAAGGTGGGGTAAGCGTGACGGAGCAAGGAAACACGCCGGAGCAGCCGGCGCCCAAGGAGAAAAAATCCTTGTCGCTCAACGTGGTGAGCAACAAGAAACATAAAGGCTTCGGAGCGGGGTCCATCGACCTCAGCGACGTGGCGTGCGTCATGATCGACGACGGAGTCGCGTATATCGACGTCGGCATCATGCACGCCAAGAGCAAGGTGGAACGCGGCATCAAGTTCACGCCGAACAAAGAAGACACGCCGAACGGACGTCCGTGCTGGGTCGTATGGGTAGCCGTCGACCGCAACGAGGAAGGCTCGTACTACGCGGGAGTTACCTCTTGCGAGATGCTTGTCGATACGGAGGCGAAGCGCGGCTGGAAAATACTCGCGGATCACGTCAACCGTCTCGACTACGCCCTCAAACGCAGATATATGCTCGAGAACTTGGGAGAGACCGAGAAGGCCGCTCTTCGCAAGCTGCTGGCGGAGCATAACGCGGAGTGGTGGGATCGCTCTCCGGAGGAATTAAAGGAAAAGCTGCAATAGCGGCAAGGCAATGATTGAATCATGCGAACAAAAGAAGAAGGCTGCCCGGGCTTCAGAGAAGCCATAAAGGGGCAGCCTTTTTCAAATTCCAAGTCGATATAGGCTTTTCGCCTTATATCGACTTGGAATTCTTGGAAAGTAACGAGCCCCGCCTCACCATGGTTTGAGGGGCTCAGCCGTATTAACTTGAGAGTGAAATTGTGCAAATATCCACAAAAGTTTGGATTTTGCCGACCCCTTTTGCGAAATTTGTTCATATGTACACAAAATGCATACGGAGAAGCTCAAGATCGTCTTGACTAGAAGAAAATTTGTGGAGAAATGAACAAATAGATTTTCGGAGCAGGCGCGTAGAAGAAAAAATGTGGATAAATGCACAATTGTTCTTGAAAAAGGTTGAATGCGAAAGAGATTCAGTAGTAGTCACTCGGAAAAAGGCGCCTCCTCATATTGGAGACTCTTGGTGCGACAGTATAGGGGAAAAAAGAGCTGCGAAAGTGATCATCTCCTTAGCAGATATCAAAGAAGTTTCCTGCCGATGTTAAGGGATACGCCGCCAAAGACGGCGAGAGCCGGTTCGCCTGGGTGTCGCGAGCGGCGCGGAGTAGCAGGCGCCCAGACTAAGGCCGGAAATGCTGGGTAATCGTTCCTTTGCCCCCGGCCGTCTCGACCTCGGCATAAGCACCGTTGACGAAAGTGATCTGCGGCGGAACATGGCCGCAATCGATATCGTAGACGACAGGAACGCCAAGCTCGCCGGCAAGCTCCCGATAGATATCGAGCGTCGTGTAATCCTCGACGGTCTCTCCTGCCGGGCTTCTCCCGAACAGCAGGCCGGAGCAGCCCTCGAACCAGCCCGCGAGCCGCATCTGCACCAGCGAGCGGCGAAGGTCGGTGGACTTCAGCTCGCAATTCTCGAAATACCAGACAATGGGGTCGGCCCCGATATGCTTCGTTCGGAACGAGGCGACGTCGCCGTAAGGCGTGCCGACGAGATGGCGGATGACGTCCACGCAGCCTCCGAGCAATCGCCCTTCCATCCTGACGGGCTGGCCGCTTGTCGTCTTCCACGCCGTCGGTTCCGTCAAATGATAGACGCAAGGAGAAGGCTCGGCGAAGTTCCATTCTTTTTGATACAGCTTGCTGGAATATTGAACGACGGTCTCGCCTGTTCCGGTGCGCAGAACCTCCAGCCATCTCGCCGTCGTCTCGTCGGATGTTTCGCCGCGGAGGTCGACCAGATTGGTGCCATGCGCGGTCGCGATGCCGGTGGACAGCGTCATGGCAAGCAGCAGTACGCTGACGTCGGAATAACCGAGCAGCCACTTTGGAGACAGGGCGTCAAAGTCGACGTAAGGCAAAATTTCGATCAGCAGCTCCCCGCCCCATGGAGGGATAATCGCGTGGATCGATTCGTCGATCATCATGCCCATCCATTCGGACGCGCGGCCGGCGGCCGGAGCGGACTTGGCCTTATGCTGCGTCCACGCGGTATCGCCAATCGAGACTTGGAATCCCATGGCCTGCATTCGCTTTTGTGCTTGCTTGATAAGCTCGTGCTGCTCCGTCCGCAAGCCGGAAGAGGGAGCGGTCACGCCGATCGTCGCGCGATCTTGAAGCCCGGGATAAACCATCATGGCAATCGACGCTCCTTTAGATACAATTTGGGCAAATTATACAGGAGAACGAGCAGGACGTCCATTCTAGCTTCCATTAAAAATTTTTTTCGAAATCGCGCAGGGTTTATTCAGTCAGCCAACGTCTATATAAACGGGAAGGGGGAGAGCGACATTCACGACGAGGCGTGGATCAAGGCTATGCAGGACGGCGGGCCCGAGCAGTATCGACCGTTCGTGCAGGCTTACGGATCTTATATCTATCATACCGTTTACGCCGTGCTGCAGTCGTCGCATGACGCGGAAGACGTAACGCAGGAAGCGCTGCTCCGCATTTACCGCTCCCTCCCGGATTATCGTCACGACGGATTCAAGACCTGGATTACCAGGATTGCGGTGAACCGGGCTATCGATTACAAACGAAGCAAAGCAAGAAGGCCGGAGCGGCTCGCGGGCGGCGGAGAAGAAGCCGTGCGGCATGGGACGGCCGAGCAAGCCGCTATAGGCATGTTGAGCGCCGCGCCATCCCCGGCGGCCGAAGAGGTCGCCATGACCGAGGAGAAGCGGCGCATGCTGCGCGATCGGGTTAGCGGCATGCCGGAGCACTATCGCGAGGTCGTAGAGGCCTTCTATATGGAAGAGAAAAGCTATGATCAGATCGCGGCCCAAACCGGACTGGAGCGCAAAAGCGTCGAATCCCGGCTGTACCGGGCGAGAAGCTGGATGAGGCGGCACTGGCGAAAGGAGGATTTCGAATGACGGAATCACGCGCGTTGCATATATCGGCGGAAGACATGCGGAGATACGCGAACGGTACGCTTGGGGAAGCGGATCGGGAACGCGTGGATGCCGAGCTGCTGGAATGCGGGCAATGCCTGGAGTTATTGATGAATGTGATGGACGGCGAATCCCGTAGGGGAGATGACGAAGCGCGGGAACGGCCTCTGCCGGATCTGCAAGCCATGGAGGATCGCGTCATAGCCGAGCTTATGCTTGCTGAGTCGTCTAAGCCGCCGGTCTTGCGCCGGCCTGCCATTCTATCGAAATCTGACGCCAAACGCGTTTCCTGGATTCAGAGGTCCGGCTGGCAGTACACGATCGCGGCTTCCATTACCTTATTGTTGCTGGCCTCGGGGGCGCTTGCCGGATTCTCGCAAAGCTTGGAGAAGCTGGACGAGAGCAAGCTCGCCATGCCTTCGCAATCGGAAATCGACAACGCTTGGAGCAACCAGCCAAGCTGGTCCGAGCAGCTGGTCAATCGAACGGGCGGCTGGCTCGACGGCATACAAGCCTCCAGGTTCAAATAATAATCGAAATAAGGAGAGGAAGGAATCATGATGGTGCGCAAGAGCAAGGCAGCCGCCTTTTTCCTGTCGTTTATCCCGGGGCTGGGTCACGGTTACCTGGGCAGGCCGGTTCGTTGCCTGATATACTCGGGATTGTTTTTCGGATTGATCGGCTTTAGCATACTGATTCAGATCGCGAACGGAGGGTTCGAATCGGATGCGTTTATTATGATGCTGGTGCTGGCGTTCGGCGCCGCCATCGTCAACATGCTGGATATGATCTACACCTTGATAACGGGCAAGGCGCCGGGCCTTAGGGGCGTGCCGGCCATGTACGGAGAAGCGCATGGAGGGTACGCCAATGCTGCCGCATCCGGCTACGGCCCGCAGCCGCATGGAACGGAATTCGGCGGCAGCGGTTACGGCAATCCGCTTAGCTACGAGCAAGAACAGATGAAATCGAAAACGATCATGCTGTCCATCATTCCGGGTCTCGGCCATATGTACCTGGGGCTGACGCAGCGCGGCATCACGTTCTTGATTTCGTTTATCGGCTTGTTCGCGATCATCGTGTTCATCAGCGCGGTCATGAGCTCCGGCGCGATATTGGTGTTCCTTCTCGCGCTGCCCGTCATCTGGATCTACGGCATGTTCGACGCGGTCCAGCTTCTGCAGGCGAAGAATAGAGGGGAGCACGTCGAGGACAAGTCGTTGTTCGAGGGGTTCGAGTCGCATATCGCGTCGGGCCATAAAAATAAAGTGCTCGCCATCTCCCTTGCGATCTTCCCCGGGGCCGGCCATCTCTATCTGGGCTTGCAGAAGCGGGGCCTGCAATTTATGGGCGGATTCCTTCTATCGATCTATGTCATGGATAATTTGAGACTATCGCTGTTCCTGTTTTTGCTGCCGCTCTACTGGTGCTTCGCGTTTTTCGACGCTCTGCAGCAGATCGGCCGCTACCAGCGGGGCGAGCTCAGCGACGAGCCGCTTCTGCCGATGTTCGTGCCGTATCAAAGATGGTTCGGCATCGCGCTACTCTGCTTCGGCGCTTACTTCCTGGTGGACCGCATCGCCATGCGGGCGCTCAATGATTATTTCCCGGCCGTCGTACGCCAGTATATGATCTACAAATACATGTTCCCGACGGCGCTGATCGCTTTTGTCATGATCGTCTTCGGATTGCGTCTCGCGTTCGGCAATCGGAGCGTGCTGAGCTCCGCTCTGTCGGATCGGGATGAGGCATCCATGAACCGCCCTGAAGGGAGCGATCGTCCATGAACACGGCCAATTCGATGAATAGCATGCATCTCCCGCCGCCTCCGGGCTCGCCTCCGCCGATCGCGGCCGCGCAGGGCATTTCAACCTGGCGCGTAGGCTCCCTTTCGATGGGCATCACGCTTATTCTGATGGGAACCGCGTTCGCCGTCTCCCTCTGGCAGGAGACCGAGGCGCATGAGCTTCTGCTCTGGGTTGCGCCCGTCGTCTTTATTCTGCTAGGCTTCGAGCTGCTGCTGTACCTCAAGATGGCGGGCAACCGGGATACCATCGTCCGATATGACTGGATCAGCGTGTTTTTCGTGGGCATGGTCGGAGCGGCCAGTCTGGTGCTTGCGCTCTTGATGTCGACGGGAGTCTTCGACGAGCTGCGTTCCGGCATGCAGATGACACAGCGCACGGCCTTCGTCGAGACGGAAGGCGTGCCAATCCCGGCAGAAGTGAAGAAGGTCGTTATCCAAGCGACGGATGGCGTAACGTGGAACGAGACGGAGACGCGCGAAGCCCGCTTGATGGGGCAGATTCGGTATTGGTCGAAGGAACCGATCTCTTCAATTAATACGGATATTTGGCGCACGGATATTATCGGAGACACGATGTTCATCGTCGTGGGGTCCGTGCCGCGCAGAGACGGCGGCTTCGTGAGCGATGCCGTGAGACCGATGCTTATGCTGGCCCTGCCCAAAGGGCTGGAGGTCGAGATGCACAGTTAACCTATAGGGAAGGCGCGGTTTCCGTTAGCGGGGACCGCGCCTTTGTTTTCGTGATGCAATTTCTCAAATCAAAGCTGCCGTTCCAAAGCTTCCTTCACCTTTTCCATCGAGGCGACGATGCGGTACATGCCTCGCAACGGCTCATAGCCGAGCTTGCGGTTAATGGCCAGAATGGGATCGTTCATGGAGTCGTTATCCGTCCGAATGTAGTCGGCGCCGATTCGTTTGCCCGCCCTTATCGCTTCCAGCTTGAGCGCCAGCGCAACTTTTTTGCCCCGGAAAGCTCGGTCGACTCCCGTATACTCGTGATACATGCCGCCCGTCGCCTCGATATGGAGCACGTTGGTCATGCCCACGAACCGGTCGCCTGCCGCCGCAATGAGCACGAGCTCGGGGCGGTTGCCGTCCACTTCGAGGTACCATTGCTTCCACTGCTCGTAATCGGGCACGTCGCCGAGAAAGCTTGGAATATCCTTCATCGTCGCGGCTGCCAGCTCATAAAGCTTGAGCTTGCTCTCTTCGCCCGGTTCGTCGGCGAGGGTCAGCAGCCGAAGGCCGCTCCGCGAAAGCAAGGCTTGCGGATCCAGCTCAAGCGTGCGGGAATTCACTTGATCCAGCCGCAGCATGGACTGATAAGCATGCCGTTCCACGATAAAGCCTCTACGCACGGCAAAATGCAAAGCCTCCGGATGATCGTCCCATACCTCGGTGATCAAGGAAGCCGCCCCAAGCTCCTCCGCCCATTCGCAAGCATGTCGCAGCAAAGCTTCTCCTACGCCTTGTTCGCGATAAGTCTCCTTGACGACCAACGTATTGCACAGATAACCCCGCTCCGTCCATGGCGCGCGCCACGACCATACGTAACCGACCATTTCGCCGCTATCCGTAACGGCCACGCGCCGGGTCCGATCGTACCCGCCTAACAACCCATTGTCGTCCTTCCAGGTATGACCCGTCTCGTACAGCTTTCCGTCGTCTTCCTCCAGCCGTTCGGCGGAGGTGGGCTCCGACCAATGCCCGTTCAGCAGCTCCGCAAGCGGGGCGTAATCATCGGGCAGGCGCAAGGGGCGCAGCATGAACGCCGCATTCGCTCCGGGATTTCCGTTATGGACGTGTACGCCCTCTTTGTCGTTTATGTTCATAGGAATCAACCTCCCTTCATTCGTCTACCTGAAGTATCGCGCATGAACGGCCGCGCCGGATAGGGAGAAGTTGGCTATGAAACGAACATTACCGCGGTAAGGTGCCAAGGCGCAGGCCGACCGACTAACTAATTAAAGCTATCTCGCCAAATGCCTTGGCAACAAGGCCCTTACATTGTATTGAAGGACATCCTCCGCATCGGAGATTCGAAGGAGGAGACGGTCGATGTCCGGAACGCTGACGGGATCGGCCGCCAGCGAGGGCTGCCGTTCGACGTAAGCCCGAAGAGTCGGCAGATGGAGGCCTAGCAAAGCGGGATTCCGCGGGTGTCTGACATAGGCGTGATCCGGCACGCTAAGAGCAAGCAGATCCTCCTCCCACTCTTCGAGACCGTGGGCTTCAAACGGTCCGTCCAGTCTAATATAAAGAGTCTTGCTCCAGTCAAAGGCTTGGGCTTTACGGAGCAGGATCCAGACCGGGATGTGTTGCCCCGTTTCTCCGTCTTCCACGTAATAAACGTTCATGCCTACGTCCATGCCTTCGTCCATATTGACGTTCATATGGCAGCCTCTCCTTTTATATGCCTTGTTTCCTAGTTGGATTGTCTTCTAGACGCGTCGTTTCTTTTCCTTTGCGAGGTCTGCCGCGCCAGTTGCGCGAGCAGCCGCTCGGCCGCTTCCGGATTGTCGTAGCCGCATACTTTGGCCGACAGGGAGGCGAGCTTGGCGCGGAGGTTGCGATCGGATTTCTCTTGCCGCATGCGCGCCGCGATTCGGTTCAGCCGGGTTTCCGCAAAAGCCAGCGGCACGCCGAACGCGCCGGCGATCAGCCGATGATAGTGCGGCTGATGCCGGAGATGCTCGAGCTCGCGGAGCATCGGGTAAGGGATGGCGCTATAGAGCTGGAAGTGGGCGGCCTGCGATTCTTGCAGATGAACGAAAGCGGGGGGCAATTGCCGCTGATCACCCGCATGCAGCGCCGGATGGCTAAGCTCGTGAAAGAAAGCGAGCCGCTGCTCGGACTGCTCCAGATGCATGTTCAAGAAGATCATGCAATCCCCGTCTTCGTCGAAGATCACCTTTGTCTCGCCTTCCGTATAAGCAAGATGCGCGCCAAAGAGGGAGGCGACATGATCCCAATCGTCCAGATCTCCCGGATAATGTATCCCGTTTCTTTCGTAGATCGACCCAATCCACAGCTCCATGTCCGTCGGACGGTACAGCTCGAATTCCAGCTCTTCCATGTCGCGCCTCCCGATAATAAGAATATATGTTCGTATGTATGGCCAAAAAATGAACCCGCTGAGGGGTTGGTTTGAAAAGAGGGATGGAGCGTGCTTCCTGCTTGAACTCTTTTTCTCGAAATAATCGAGCTGCGTCAGCCGTTTCGCTTTCTCAAACATGCTCGCGCTCGAAGGCTGCTGGGCTTTGAGAACAAAATTGAGCGTATATACACAAATCTGCTGCAAGATCGGCACGAGCGCCTGACTTTTGTACGAATATACTCAATTATAAGCGAAATGTGCCTCGAAAAGGGGCTGGACTAGCAGAAATTGTGTATATTTGATCAAATTACTTCCAATTCACGAGCTGATTGAAGTTATTTGGGTATATATGCACAATTTGCGCAGTAGCTGGTGCGGAAAAGCCGGAAACAAGTGCCGCCCGCAGCAGCTGGTGCGGAAAAGCGGAAACTTGTGCCGCACGCAGTAGCTGGTGCGGAAAAGCCGGAAACAAGTGCCGCCCGCAGCAGCTGGTGCGGAAAAGCCGGAAACAAGTGCCGCCTCCGAAAATCGGAAGCGTCAGTTTGGGCCGTTGCCGCCAGTCTCCCGGTCGCGGCGCCGTTTCTCCTTGAACGCGCGGAACATCTCCAGCTCGCGCTTCAGATGTTCGGCTTCTTCCTCGTCCATCTCTTCCGGAGGCCCTCCGAGATAGGCGATGTACACGCCGGGTTCTGCCGGAGTTTCTTGGCGCGTACCTTCGGCGGCCAAGGCTCCTGCTTCATTAGACGAATGACCTGAATCCACAGGATCGGCCGGAATCGGCTTGACCGTTGCTTTGGCTTCGGGATCGTCCGTGAGTCCCAGCAAATAATCGGCGTTGGTCTGAAGCGCGTCCACGAGAACGGTCAACGTCTCGTACGGCGGGGCGCTGCGGCCTTGCTCGTAGTTGCTGATCGCGGCCTTGGTCAGGTCAACTTGTCGCGCAAGCTGCTCTTGCGTGAGCTTATGAAGCTTTCGTCGTTCCGTTAACCGATCGGCTCTGAACACGGGAATCTCTCCTTATTAGCATGCCAAACTATCTGGTAAAGGTAAAGTACAAGTATTGTGTACATCATACCATTAATGCAGCCTGAATAACAAGATACTTGTACTTTTAGATTGACATACAAGATTCTTGTACTTAATATGGAGGTATAAAGTACAAGAATCTTGTACATTGAAGGAGGTCGCCATGAAAGGACAAGCAGCGAAGAACGTTCTCGCGAAGCCGACGCCGGAGGAGAAGAAACAAGCGCAGCTCTTGTTGCGCAACTATATAGAATTAAAGCTCGTGGTGCAGGACTACCGGGAGCACGAGGAGTTAATCAAGACGACCTTGTACGAAAGCGAGCGGACGAGGAGAGTCGACGGAGACGAATTGTACGGCAACCGGACGGCCAACGCCGTGCAAGTCGCGCATAATCAGAAGCTGGCGGCGGAAGAGTGCGAGATCGTCAGCAATGCGATCGAAAGGGCGGTGGCCATGATTCGGGACGAAGAAGCGCGGCAAGCGGTGACGCTGCGCTACTTGAAGGGACATTCGTATTCCGAGACGCTCTATTATATGAGACGGGGAGAAAAAAGCTCGACGCTGGACCGCCGCATAGGCGATGGCGTGTGTTCGGTAGCGAACACGCTGAAGCTGTGGGGGCTGCTGTATTGGGAGAGCGGGAAAACATGATGAAAGCAAAATCCTTTCTTAAAGCGGCCCATAACGGGGAGCAGTAAGAAAGGATTTTTTTTAAGCAAAAATGGATAAGTTGTCGGTTAGCGCGGCAACAGAGCGGCTTGCAGGGCTTTCATGCGCTCGGGAATAAAGACGCGCAGCTCCTCCCAGGACACGAACATCTCCGATTCCCATTCGTAAGGAACGTACTCGAAGCTGGGACGGAACGCGAACGTTCGAAGATGCGCCTCCGCCAGCTTATCGATATCCCCGCCGTACTTGAACTCGCCCCGGAACAGCTCGTTCTCCAGCACGCCGCCCGTTCCGGCCTCCTCCATGCAGCAGCTTTCGACGTTCGGATAAAGCCGGAAGACTTCCTCGATCGCGGACATGGCATGTTTGCCGGGCTGCACGAACAGCTTCACGCGGCCGTCGCCGGTCAAGTTGCTTCCGTCCCTTAGCAGACCAATCTTGTAGCTGCCGTGCGAGCTGGCTTCGCAGCCCGCGACTTTCCCTTCGTGATCCACGTAAATCCACGCGTGCTCCAGCTCGTAGAGGTGCTGGATGTCGTAGTCCCAATACATCGCGTATTCGATGACCGAAGCGATGCGGTTCCGCTGAAACTCGATCCTGCGGTTGAACGAAGGCGAGCGGCCAGGCGTCTCGAACACGGTAATGCCTACGCGCACGGGACGGAACGGCTCGAGTCTGTCCATCATCAGAATCGGCGATAAACGGAGCGCGGCCACGCGATGGCGTTCGTGAAGCGTGAATCCGGTCATGAAAGAATGCCTCCCCAAAAAAGGATTGATTTGGATCGTGGTTTCATGTAAGTTAAGATTAAGCGCTTTACCTAATGTGATTATAACCTAAAAGACGGGATTTTTAAAGCGTATTATGTATAAGCGCTTTACAGTGCGAGGAGGGACTCGAGTGGGGACGATTCGGTTAACGATGGCGCAGGCGTTGCTGCGATTCTTGGATCGGCAGTTCATCTCCGTTGACGGCCGGGAGACGAAGTTCGTCAAAGGCGTCATGGGCATATTCGGCCATGGCAACGTGACCGGCATCGGCGAGGCGCTGGAGCGCGGCCGCGGGGGTTTGACGTTCGTGCAGGGCAAAAACGAGCAAGGAATGGCGCATGCGGCCATCGCGTACGCCAAGCAATTAAACCGCAAGCAGATCTACGCCTGCACGACATCCATAGGGCCGGGGGCGCTCAACATGGTCACGGCCGCGGGCACGGCGACGGTCAACCGCATTCCGTTGCTTCTGCTGCCCGGGGACAATTTTGCCACGCGGCAGCCGGATCCTGTGCTGCAGCAGCTTGAGGCAGGCCATGATTACACGGTGTCGGCGACGGATTGTTTCAAGCCGGTCAGCCGGTTCTGGGATCGGATCTCGCGTCCGGAGCAGTTAATGTCCTCGGCGCTAAGCGCCATGCGCGTCCTGACCGATCCGGCGGAGACGGGGGCGGTTACCCTGGCGTTGCCCCAAGACGTCCAGGCGGAAGCCTACGATTACCCCGAGTCCTTCTTCGAAAAAAGGGTTCATTACATCGAGCGCCGTCCGCCGTCCGCCGATGCCCTGCAACGAGCGGCGGAGTTGATTCGCTCGCATGGCAGCCCGCTCATTATAGCGGGCGGCGGCGTGAAATACGCCGGAGCGGCGGCCGAGCTCGCGACGTTCGCCGAACGGTTCGGCATCCCGGTCGCGGAGACGCAGGCGGGCAAGGGCTCCTTGCATTGGGAGCATCCGATGAACGTCGGGGCCATTGGGGTAACCGGCTCACTCTCCGCGAACAAGCTGGCCAAGTCGGCCGATCTGATCATCGGCATCGGCACGAGGTATTCCGACTTTACCACGGCGTCCAAGTCGGCGTTCGCTCCCAGCGCGCGCTTCTTGAACATCAACGTCAACGGGATGGACGGCGCCAAGCTGGACGGCATGGCGTTGACCGGCGACGCGAAGGAGACGCTGCGGCTGCTGACGGAGAGTCTCGGAACAACGGAGCAGACACCAGCGGGACAGCCGGGCGCGCGCAAAGCGGCAGTAGGACAATTGGCAGCAGGAGAAGCGTCAACGGGGCAAACGGAAGCAGCACAAAGCTCAATGAGACAATCGGCACCTGGGCTAACGGCAGCAGGACAAACGCCGCCGAACGAGCCCGATCGGCACTCCCTGCAAGAGGAGTGGAAGGCGGAGGTCGACCGGCTGTACGCGCTCGAGAGGCAGGACGGTCTTGCCCAGACGAGGGCGCTCGGCGTCATCAACGAGACGATCGGCGAGGACACCGTCATCGTATGCGCGGCGGGGAGTCTCCCTGGCGACCTTCACCGGCTGTGGCGCGCCGCGGGACCCGAGACTTACCACATGGAGTACGGCTTCTCGTGTATGGGCTACGAGGTCAGTGGCGCGTTCGGTGTCGCGCTGGCGGAGCCCGACCGCGAAGTCTACGCGCTCGTCGGCGACGGCAGCTATCTGATGCTTCATTCCGAGCTGCTGACGAGCCTGCAGGAAGGCCGGAAAATAACGGTGCTCCTGTTCGACAACCACGGCTTCCAGTGCATTCACAATCTGCAGCGCGGCAACGGAAGCGACGGCTTCGGCAACGAGTTCCGCTACAAGGAGCCGTCGACCGGCGCTTACACGGGCGAGCCGCTCAAGATCGATTTCGCGGCCCACGCGGCAAGCCTCGGCGCGGCTTCCTACAAGGCCCGCGACGCGGAGGGGCTGCGGCAGGCGCTGATCGCGGCGAAGGAGGAGACCCGAACGACGCTGATCGAGATCGCGGTGCTGGCGGGCACGAACACGGACGGCTACGAGTCGTGGTGGAACGTCGCCGTGCCGGAAGTGTCGCCTAGCAAGAAGGTGACGGATGCGCATCAAGCGATGAACGAGCGATTAGCCAGGGCGAAAGCGTACTAAAACGATTTTGGAAAACGAAACACCATGATGAGCATGGAGGAGGCGGAAGAATGTCGGCGGTTCCCTTTCGGCTAGGCGCGCATCCCATCAATTGGGTGGGAGAAGACGTGAAGGAGCATGGCGAGCATACGACGTACGAGCAAATTTTGGACGATATCCGGTCGCTCGGCTTGACGGGCACGGAGATGGGCAGAAAATATCCGTCCGATGTCGGGCTTCTGAAGGAGGAGCTTTCGAAACGGGGCATTCGTCTCGTGTCCCAGTGGAAGTCGGTGCTGTTCTCCGATCCGGCTTACCGCAAGCGGGAGCTGGAAGCGTACCGGGAGCATGCGGTTTTTTTGCGGGAAATGGGGGCCGAGACGATCAGCACTTGCGAGGTGGGCGGCTCGCTGCACTTCGACCCGCGTCGCACGCCGAACGAACGCGAGATCATTCCGCTGGACGAGGCGGGCTGGGCGAGCTTGGCGGTTGGGCTGAACGAGGCCGGGCGAATCGCCCAGGCGCACGGGCTGAAGCTTACTTATCACCACCACGGGGGAACGGTCGTCGAGACTCCGGAGGAGATCGACAAGCTGATGGCGCTGACGGATCCGGCGTTCGTCCACCTCCTGTTCGACTCGGGCCATGCAAGGTACGGCGGCGGGGACCCGCTAAGCGTGCTCCGCAAGCATTACGACCGGATCGCCTATGTTCACTTGAAGGATGTCCGCATCGATAAGTTAAACGAAGCGAAGGCGGCGCGCTCAGACTTCGTCACTTGCATTCGGAACGGCGTGTTCACCGTACCGGGGGACGGCGGCATCGACTTCGGGCTGATCATCGGCGAACTTGTCGACAGGGGGTACGACGGCTGGGCGATGCTGGAGGGCGAGCAGGATCCGGAGGAGCATCCGGCGCGCGAATACGCGGAGCAAGCGATTCGGTATTTGAAAGCAATCATTGAACGGAAGGGGCTATCCTAACATGACCGCAAACCTGTTTCCGACGGGTAGGGAATTCGATATGACGGCGATCGGCCGGCTGTGCATCGATCTGAACGCGAACGAAATCAACCGCCCGATGGAGGAGACGATGACGTTCACGAAATACGTGGGCGGATCGCCCGCCAATATTACGATCGGCATGAGCCGTCTGGGCAAAAAAACGGCGTTCATCGGCAAGATCGCGAACGACCAGATGGGGCGGTTCATTCGTTCTTACTTGGAGAAGGAAGGCATCGACGATCGCAACGTCCTGACGGACGGCACGGGAGCGGTGACCGGCCTGACCTTCACCGAGATCAAGAGTCCGACCGACTGCAGCATTCTCATGTACCGGAACAACGTGGCCGACCTGCTGCTGGCGCCGCTCGAGGTGAACGAGGAGCTGATCGCCTCCAGCAAAGCGCTCCTCGTGTCGGGCACCGCGCTGGCGGCGAGCCCTTCGCGCGAAGCCGTCCTGCTGGCGCTCGAATACGCGAGGAAGCACGGCACGACCGTCATCCTGGATATCGATTACCGGCCTTACACATGGAAGAGCGACGAAGAAACGGCCGTGTATTGCAACCTAGCGGCGGAGAAAAGCGATATCGTCATCGGCACGCGCGAAGAGTTCGACAGCCTGGAGCGGTTCGAAGCCAATCCGGACCGCGATGACCGTTATACCGCCAGCAAGTGGTTCCGCCATCGAGCCAAGATCGTCATCGTCAAACACGGCAAGGACGGCTCCATCGCCTACACCGAGGACGGGGCGGAGCACCGGGCGCAATCGTTCCCCGCGAAGGTCGTCAAGACGTTCGGAGCCGGCGATTCCTACGCCGCGGGCTTCATTCACGGCATGATGGAAGGCATGACGGTGGCGGATAGCATGTCGCTCGGCAGCGCGGCCGCCAGCATCGTCATCTCCAGCCATAGCTGCTCGGACGCCATGCCGACCTTGGAGCAGGTGGAGGATTACATGCTGCGTTGCGGCAGGGGCGAGATCACGGCAAGTTAACGGCCATTCGACCATGCTGTTCAACCATGCCATTCAACCATATACCAGGCAGAAGAGAGGGAACGGATCGTGACCATAAAACAATTAAGCAACTGGATCGGCGGACAATGGACGGCTTCGTCCGGCGGACGGTACGAGCAAGTGTACAATCCGGCGACCGGAGAAGCCATCGCGGAGGTTCCTTTATCCACCGCCGAGGACGTGGACGCGGCGGTTCGGGCCGCCCGCGCGGCGTTCGAAGCGTGGAGCCGGGTGCCGGTGCCGCGGAGAGCGCGCGTGCTGTTCAAATACCAGCAACTGCTTGTGGAACACTGGGATGAGCTCGCCAGGCTGATTACGACGGAGAATGGCAAAAGCTACTGCGAAGCGCACGGCGAGGTGCTGCGCGGCATCGAATGCGTGGAATACGCCGCCGGGGCTCCTTCGCTTCTGATGGGCAAGCAGTTGCCGGACATCGCGACGGGGCTGGAGTCCGGCATGTACCGGTATCCCGTCGGCGTCATCGGCGGCATCACGCCCTTCAACTTCCCCATGATGGTGCCGTGCTGGATGTTCCCGCTCGCGATCGCCTGCGGCAACGCCTTCGTGCTTAAGCCTTCGGAGCGCACCCCTCTGCTGGCGAACCGCCTGGCGGAGCTGTTCCGCGAAGCGGGGCTGCCGGACGGCGTGCTGAACATCGTGCACGGCGCGCATGACGTCGTGAACGGCATGCTGGAGCATCCCGGGATCGCGGGCATTTCGTTCGTCGGCTCGCAGCAAGTGGCGGAATACGTCTACAAGACGGGCACGGCCCATGGCAAGCGCGTCCAAGCGCTGGCCGGCGCCAAGAACCATTCCATCGTGCTCCCCGACGCGGATCTCGATCTCGCGGTGAAAGAAATCGTCAATGCCGCGTTCGGCTCCGCGGGCGAGCGCTGCATGGCTTGCGCGGTCGTCGTGGCGGTGGGATCGATCGGCGACGAGCTGGTCGGGCGGCTGGCGGCGGCGGCCGACGCCATCACGATCGGCAACGGGCTTGCGGAGGGCACGTTCCTTGGGCCCGTCATTCGCGAGTCCCACAAGCAGCGCACGATCGGCTATATCGAGTCCGGCGTGGCCGAAGGCGGCGTGCTGGTACGCGACGGGCGGGAGGACGGGGCGGTCTCGGGCGAAGGCTACTTCGTGGGGCCGACCATCTTCGACAAGGTGAGCGGCGAGATGAAAATATGGCGCGACGAAATATTCGCGCCGGTGCTCTCCGTCATGCGCGCGGACACGCTGGAAGAGGCGATCGCGATCGCCAACCGCTCCGATTTCGCCAACGGGGCTTGCCTGTTCACGGATAGCGGCGGAAGCGCGCGCCTGTTCCGCGAGACGATCGACGCCGGCATGCTCGGCATCAATCTGGGCGTACCGGCCCCGATGGCGTTTTTCCCGTTCTCGGGCTGGAAGAAGTCGTTTTACGGCGATTTGCATGCCAACGGCGGAGACGGCGTGGAGTTTTATACCCGCAAGAAAATGGTTACCGCCCGCTGGTAGCGCGTTTCACCGGGACAGTCGAATCAAAGGGAAGGCGGAAGACGATGGAAAAAGTAAGAATCGGCATCATCGGGGCAGGACGGATAGGCAAGATCCATGCCGAAAATTTGATCAGGCATCCCCATGCGGAAGTGACGGCCGTCAGCGATTTGTACGCGGGACCGGAGCTCGAGGCATGGGCCAAGGAGCGGGGAATCGCTTCCGTCACGAAGGACAGCGAGGCCTTGCTGAAGCGGCCGGACGTCGACGCCGTGTTCATATGCTCGTCCACCGATACGCACGTGCCGTTAATCCGGCAAGCGGCGGAGCAGGGCAAGCATATTTTTTGCGAGAAACCGGTCAGCATGGATCTCCGGCAGACGGAGCTCGCGGTCGAAGCGGCCAGCCGCGCGGGCGTCCAACTGCAAGTCGGCTTCAACCGCAGATTCGATCATAACTTCAAGCGGGTGCGCGAGCATGTGCGGGCGGGCGCGATCGGCGAGCCGCATCTGATCAAGATTACGTCCCGCGATCCCGCGCCACCTCCGGAGGCATACATCCGGGTATCCGGAGGCATCTTCATGGACATGATGATCCACGACTTCGACATGGCCAGGTTTCTCTCCGGCAGCGAAGTGGTGGAGGTGTACGCGCAAGGCGGCGTGCTGATCGACCCAGCGTTCGCCAAATACGGTGACGTCGACACGGCGATCGCGACCCTCCGCTTCGCGAACGGGGCGCTCGGCGTCATCGACTGCAGCCGCAAAGCATCGTACGGCTATGATCAGCGCGTCGAGGTGTTCGGCTCCAAAGGCTCGGTCGCGGCGGCCAACGACTACCCTAATACGGCTGTGCTAAGCACGGAGAACGGCGTGCTCAGCGACAAGCCGCTCCACTTCTTCCTCGAGCGGTATCAAGCGGCCTATGCGGAAGAGGCGGAGCGGTTCATCGACTGCGTGCTGCGCGCGGAGTCGGTCCCCGTCAGCGGGCATGACGGCTGGCAAGCGGAGCGGATCGCCTGCGCGGCCCTCCTCTCTTTGCAACAGAATCGTCCCGTCCGGCTATCGGAGATCGGGCATGAACGGAAAGGAGCGTAACGCCATGAATCCATTTATTGTCCGGCCTGCACAAGGCGACCTTGCCGGCAACCCCGTCCTGTCGGTCACACCCGAGGGAGCCGGTTGGCAGCATGTGGGCTTCGAGGTCTATCGGCTGAACGCCGGCGAGTCGATTCGCCGGGAAACCGGCGGCAACGAGGCTTGCCTCGTGCTGCTCGGCGGGAGGGCGGACGTCGCGTCGGCCGACGGCTCCTGGCGCGATATCGGCGGCCGGATGAGCGTCTTCGAGCAGTCGCCTCCGTACTCCGTCTACGTGCCGAGCGGCAATCGGTTCGAGGTCAAAGCGAACACGGAGCTGGAGCTGGCGGTCTGCCTCGCGCCGGGCCGCGGCACTTACGCGTCCCGGCTCATCGCTCCGGGCGACGTTGGCGTCGAGGCGCGCGGCGAGGGGGTGACCCGGCGGGATATTCACCATATTCTGCCCGAGCAGCAGCCCGCCGACAGCCTCCTCGTCGTGGAGGTGTTCACGCCGGCGGGTCATTGGTCCAGCTATCCGCCGCACAAGCACGACGAAGACAACCTGCCCGAGGAATCGCTGCTGGAGGAAACGTATTATTACCATGTGGAGCCGCAGCAAGGCTTCGCGATCCAGCGGGTATACACGGACGACCGAACGCTCGACGAGACGCTGGCCGTCCGCGACGGCGAGGTCGTGCTCGTGCCGAGAGGCTACCATCCCGTATCGGCGCCGCCAGGCTACCGGGTCTATTATTTGAACGTGATGGCGGGACCTTCGCGAGCTTGGAGAATCCGCAACGATCCCGATCATGCTTGGCTTGCATAGCGGGCGGATTCGTTGGATAATTACCTCGTAAGGGTTGTGGGTTAACCCCTTAACTAAGCGGAATAAACGAGGTATCCATGAAAGCGACCATATACGACGTCGCCAAGGAGGCGGGCGTGTCGATCGCGACCGTCTCCAACGCGATTAACGGCAAGGGCAAGGTAAGCAAGAAACGGCGCGAAGAGATCTTCCGAATCATGGAGCGCATGAATTATCAGCCGAGCGTGATCGCGTCCGCGCTGATGGGCAAAAAAACCTATACGATCGGACTGCTTATTCCCGACGTATCGAACCCCTTCTTTTCGGAAATCGCGAGATCCGTCGAGGATTTGGCGCATGCCGGGGGGTACAGCGTCATCGTCTGCAGCACCGACAACCGGGACGAGCGGGTGGAGAAATACATTCGCCTGCTGGAGCAGAAAAACGTGGACGGCTTGCTAATCGGCACAGGCGTCGAGAACGCGGACATCCTGGCTTCCCTCGCGGAGAAATCGCTGCCGATCGTCATGATCGCCCGGGAGGCTGCCTCGATCGCGGCGCACAGCGTCGTGACGGATGACTTCCGGGGCGGCGCGCTGGCCGCAGCCCATCTGATCGGCCATGGCCACGAGCGGGTCGCGGTGCTGGCGGAGAACATGAAGGTCACGAGCAGCCACGAGCGGGTGCGGGGCTTCCGCTTCGGCTTGTTCGAGGCCGGCCTGGCCATGGGAGAGGACCGCATCGTGTCCTGCGAATCCAGCATCAAGGACGGCAAACGCGCCGCCGCGGCGCTGCTCGGCTTGGAGGAGCGCCCGACGGCTTTGTTCTGCTGCAACGACCTGCTGGCGGTCGGCGCCATGCAAGCGGCGAGGGAAGCCGGCGTGAAAGTGCCGGAACAGTTGTCGATCATCGGCTTCGACGACACGATCTTGTCGACCGTCGCGAATCCGTCGCTGACGACGGTCGCCCAGCCGGTCGACCAGATGGTCAAGCTGGCGTTCGGTTTATTGATCGGTCAGACGGAAGAGGGCGGGATCCGGCAGCGGATCGTCATGCAGCCGGAGTTCGTGGTTCGGGAATCGACGGGAGCGTGCCGGTAAGAGATACCATTCTAAAGGGCGGAGATGAGATACATGGACGGCAAGAAGCTGATCGTATTTCTGGATAGCGGGGACACCATCGTCGACGAATCGACGGAAATCCGGGACGGGGAAGGAATCGTCGTGAGCGCGGACCTGATCCCCGGCGCGGCCGAGACGGTGAGGACGCTTCACGAGAAGGGATATAGGCTCGTCCTGGTCGCGGACGGGGACGCGCAGTCGTTCAAGAACGTGTTCAGGCAGCATGGGCTGCACGATTATTTCGAAGCGCTGATCATCTCCGAGAATATTAAAGCCAGCAAGCCGAGCCCGCGCATGTTCAAGGCCGCGATCGGCGCCTTGGACTTGTCCGAGAAGGACTTCGCGCGCACCGTCATGGTGGGCAACAATCTGAGCAGGGACGTCAAGGGAGCGAACGCCCTAGGCATCAAGAGCGTCTTCCAGAGCTGGACGACGCGTTATCCCCACGACCCGGCCGACGAGTCGGAGAAGCCCGCCTACACCATCGGAGAGCCGCTTGAGCTGATCGAGCTGGCCGAACGGCTGAACGCCGAACTGGCTTAACCGGCCGCGGCCTCCGGGGGAAGCGGGCTTGGTGAAGCGATCGACGTACATCGCCCGGCGCCGCAAACCAAACGAATGCAAACGGAACTCATACGTTAAGATAAGCAAGGCGGCTCCGCTAGTCGTAAAGCGGGGGCGCCTTTTTCACCACATAAGAATTTATAAGTTTTCGGCTTTGCCGAAGAACAAATTCTTAATGGCGATAAAAACTACATTAAACCGCGGTCGCTCATCTATGAAATACTTCGATAGAAGTTTTTTTATATTTTCTATAACTCTGGAAAATATGGATTTAACATTTCGTTGCTATGATCGAAGGGAAGGCGCCAATAAGAGGGAGGAGGGGCGGATAGCGAAGCGGCGCGGCTTGGCACGAAATTCAAAAAAAATTATGAGAATTATGGAAAAGTTGATGTTGCGCCAGGCGAAAAAGACGTGTATCATACAAATAAAGCGTTTACATTAAGCGCTTAACCTACCTTGCGATTAAATCGGTTCATACCCGTTCATGTCGTCTAGCTGTAAGGAAGCTCATTGCGCAGAGCTGCCGAGGGGACGGCAAGCGTATCGTTTTGCTCAAAAATTAAACCGGTTTAACAAACAAAAGCGAGAGTCGGTTGGTTCGGTACATTCGCAGGAGCAGCCAGAGAAGCAGAAGGATTACATATCCGTTGATGGAGGGGTTAACTTGAGAGGAAACAGGCTTCTGCTCGTTCTTATTCTCGTATTAACTGTCATTGCCGCAGGCTGCACGAAATCAAATACCAACAACGATCCGGTCGTCGTGGAGACGGAGACGGATGCGCCGAGCCCGACGGGAACGGCCGCCGATGGCGACGCGAAGGAGGCTCCGATGCTGGCCCAGCGCGTAAGCGAAGGAAAGCTGCCCCCTCTGGCGGAACGGCTCCCCAAGGCGGAGGATATCATGATCGAACCCGTCATGGAGGAGATCGGCCAATACGGCGGCGATTGGAAGATGCCGTGGACGGGCGTGCCCGACAAGTGGGGCGTGGGACAGCCGACGGAGGAAGCCTTGTTCCGGTTCAACAAGGAAGGGAACAAGGTCGAGCCGAACGTGGCCAAGAGCTACGAGGTCAACGAGGATTCCACCGTGTTCACGATCCATCTTCGCGAAGGCATGAAGTGGTCCGACGGCGTGCCGTTCACGGCCGACGACGTCCTGTTCTACTGGGAGCACATGCTGACGAAAGAGACGTTCGGCAAGAAGATCTACGACGCGTACTACTCGGTGGATCCGGCAACGGGCGACCGGGCTCTGGCGGAAGTGAAGAAGGTCGACGATTATACGTTCACCGTTACGCATAAATATCCCAGCGTCTTGTTCCTGGAGCGCGTCGCGATCGACAACAAGTGGTTTTTCGCTCCGGCGCACTTCCACAAGACGATCCTTCCCGAGTTCGTCGGCGATGCCAAGACGCTGGAGATCACGAAGGAATGGGGCTACGAGGATCCCAAGGTGTTCCTGACGGAAACGGGCTACTACTTCTGGATGCACCATCAGATCCCGACGCTTCGGGCTTGGGTGGCGACGAACGATCCCAACGGCGATCAATTCATCATGGAGCGCAACCCGTATTACTGGAAGACGGACGAACAAGGCAAGCAGTTGCCTTACCTCGACCGCATCGTGGCGACGAAGATCCAGGACCCGAGCCAGAAGACGCTTGGCACGCTGGCCGGCGACTACAATCTCGTGACGTTCGACGCGAAGGAATTCGTGGTGCTAAAGGAGAACGAGGCCAAGGGCGATTACAGGCTCATCCCTTGGACCCAGCCGACATGGTCGAGCTCGGGCGTGCAGCTTAACCAAACGACGGAGGATCCGAACCTCCGGAAGCTGTTCCAGGACGTCAAGTTCCGCGAAGCGCTGTCGATCGGCGTGGACCGCACGCAAATCTCGGAGATCGTATCCAACGGCATCGCCGAGCCCGTTCAAGCGTCCATCCCCGAAGGGGTGCAGGGTTATCAGGACGGCTGGGCGCAGCAGTGGGCCGAATACGATCCGGATCGCGCCAATCAGCTTCTTGACGAGATCGGCTTGACTAAGCGGGACAAGGATAATTTCCGCCTCCATGCGGACGGCTCCGACCTGACGATCACGATCATCGAGTCGTCGACGGATACGGCGGCGTTCCTGGAGCTGCTGAAGAAGTATTACGAGGACATGGGCATCAAGACGAACGTGAAGGTCGTCGACGGCGGAACGTTCTTCGACATGAAATACGCCAACAAAGTGCCGATGACGACGGAGAACATCTCGGTCGTGAACGTGGCTTTCCGTCCCGACACGATGGTGCCGCTCCGCGTTATTACGCCTTGGTTCGGCCATTACGGCCTGTACACGCAATCGGGCGGCAAGGAAGGCGTGAAGCCGGAAGGCGACGTGGCCCGAATATTGGAGATTTGGGATCAAGTCAAAGCAAGCAAGTCGTTCGAGGAAATCAACCGGCTCAGCGACGAAATCGTGAAGATCCATCAGAAGAACCAATGGGTCATCGGCTACGCCGGACCTACCCCGGTGCTCGTCGTGGCGTCCAACAACATGCGCAACATCCCGACCGACCGTATCTGGTCCGACGAATACCGCTCGCTGGGACACGGACACCCGGCACAGTTCTTCATTAAGCAATAAGGAACGAAATCCATGCCCTATGGCAACGGAGGGAATGCTCGCGCAGGTTCCCTCCCGTTGCTTCGCTCCATGATTCGAGCATCCCGGAGGAGAGGAAGAGCGATGCTTCAATACATTATCAAGCGGTTGTTGCTTGCCATCCCTGTCGTATTTGTCATTTCCTTTATCGTGTTCTACATCATTCAGCTGCCGCCTGGCGATTACGTATCCTCCTATTCCGCCAAAATGTCCGCTTCCGGGGACATTCTGACGCAAGCCGAGATGGACGAGATGCGCACGACGCTCGGACTCGACCGGCCCGTCTACGAGCAATATTACATTTGGATGAAAAAAATATTTGTCCATGGCGACCTCGGATTCTCGTTCAACTATAACAAGCCCGTCTTGGACATCGTGAAACAATACATGGGGCTCACGCTGGTCGTCTCCCTCGTCACGATGGTGTTCCACTACATCGTCGCGATTCCGATCGGCATCTACACGGCGGTCAAGCAATATTCGGCCGGCGATTACTTCTTCTCGGGGGTCAGCTTTATCGGCATGGCGACGCCGAACTTCCTGCTGGCCATCATCCTGATGTTCCTGTCCTACAAGCTGTTCGGTGATCCGCTGCTGGGGCTTTTCTCGCCCGAATACGTCAACGCGCCGTGGTCGATGGCCAAATTGACCGATCTGGCGCAGCATATGGTCATTCCGGTCATCGTCATCGGATTGGCGGGCACCGCCGACCTGATCCGGATCATGCGCGGCCAGATGCTCGACGAGCTGAATAAGCCGAATGTCGTGACGGCCAGGGCAAAGGGGCTGTCGGAGATGCGCATCCTGCTCAAATACCCGACGCGCGCCGCGCTTAACCCGATCGTCAGCACGTTCGGGTGGTCGCTATCCTCTATCTTCACGGGCTCCACCATTACGGCGATCGTCCTCAATCTTCCCATTCAAGGACCGATCATGCACAACGCCCTGCTGGGGCAGGACATGTACCTGGCGGGATCGTGGCTGCTATTCATGGCGTTGCTGACCGTGCTCGGGACGTTGATATCCGACATCCTGCTCGCATGGCTTGATCCAAAAATCCGAACAGAGTTCAGGGGATCGTAACGATGAGACCACTACCATTGATGAAACGTCCCAAGCTCGCGCCGCTCGGCGCGCAGCGGTCGAAGGATGCGGAATACAGCTCGCAGTGGACGCTGATCTACCGGCGATTCAAGAAGCATAAGCTGGCGAGAATCAGCATGTATATTCTGGGCTTCCTGTACGTGATCGCCCTCTTCGCCCAGTTCGTCGCGCCTTACAGCCTGCAAAGCTACGACAGCAAATATGTAAACGCTTCTCCGATGGGACTGCGCTTCGTCGACGCGGAGGGCAAGTTCCATATCCGCCCGTTCGTCTATGAGCTGAAGTCCGAGCGCGATCCGGAGACGATGCGCAAAATCTTCATTCCCGACACGGAGAAGAAGCACCCGCTGAAGCTGTTCGTCAAAGGGGAGCCTTACCAATTCCTCGGCACGTTCACGACCAGCATCCACCTGTTCGGCGTGGACGATCCAGGGCGCATCTTCCTGCTTGGCACGGACGGCATGGGCCGTGACCTGTTCTCCCGCATTGTGCTGGGGAGCCAAATCTCGCTCAGCATCCCGCTTGTCGGCGTGGCGATCAGCTTTGTGCTCGGCTTGATCATCGGGGGCATATCCGGCTACTTCGGCGGCTGGATCGATTCGCTGATTCAGCGGATTATCGAAATTATCCGTTCCTTCCCGACGCTGCCGCTCTGGATGGCGTTGTCCGCGGCCATTCCGCCGCGCATACCGGTCGTCACGATGTATCTGTACATCGTGATCATCTTCGCCTTTATCGGCTGGACGGATCTTGCGCGCGTCGTGCGAGGCAAGTTTATTTCGCTCAAGAACGAGGATTATATCATAGCCGCCAAGATCGCGGGCGTGGGCGACGCCAAGATCATCGTCAAACATCTGCTGCCGGGCTTCATGAGCTACCTGGTCGTGGCGACGACGCTCGCGATTCCCAGCATGATCTTGGGCGAGACGGCAATGAGCTTCCTCGGCCTCGGCGTGCGTTCTCCCGCCACGAGCTGGGGCGTGCTGCTGCAGGAAGCGCAGAAGATCGAGAACGTCGCCCTGTATCCGTGGAAGCTGCTCCCGCTGGGAGCGGTCGTCCTGACGGTGCTGACGTACAATTTCCTGGGCGACGGCATGCGGGACGCCGCGGATCCTTACAAGAAGTAATCGACCGATACCAAAGGCTAACGGAGGGATACCATGACCATTCAAGCGGCTCACGGGGAACGCAAGGAGCATCCCATCCTGTCCGTTCGGGATCTCAAAATCAGCATCGGCATGGATAACGGGATCATGAACGCGGTGGACGGGGTCGATTTCCATATCTATAAAGGCAAGACGCTCGGATTGGTAGGCGAATCGGGCTGCGGCAAAAGCTTGACCAGCCGCTCGCTGATCGGCATCAACCCCAAGGAATGCGAGACGAGCGGGAGCATCGTCTACCATTCCCCGGCGGACAACAACGAGTTGAACGGGATCGACCTGCTGTCGCTTAAGCCGACGGGAAAGAAAATTCGCTCCATACGCGGACGAAGAATTTCGATGATCTTCCAGGAGCCGATGACGGCCTTCTCGCCCATGTATACGATAGGCAATCAAATCATGGAAGCCATACGCACCCACCGGACCCGGAACAAGAAGGACGCGAAAAAAATCGCGCTGGAGATGCTCGCGAAAGTCGGCATATCCGACCAAGAGAAACGGTTCGACCAATATCCGCACGAATTCTCCGGGGGAATGCGGCAGAGGGCCATGATCTCGATGGCGTTGTCCTGCAATCCCGAGCTGCTGATCGCGGATGAGCCCACGACGGCGCTGGACGTCACCATTCAGGCGCAGGTGCTCGAGCTGATGAAAGGGCTGCAGGCCGAATACGGCATGGCAATCCTGCTCGTGACGCACGACCTCGGCATCATCGCGGAGATGTGCGACGAAGTGGCGGTGATGTACCTCGGCAAGATCGTCGAGCAGGCGCCGGTCAAGGAGATTTTCGCCAATCCCAAGCATCCGTATACGAAGGGATTGATGAGGTCGATGCCGCGGCTCGGGGGGAATAAGGGGAAGCGGCTCGAATCCATCGAAGGCTCCGTGCCGGTGCCGATCGACATGCCGCCGATGTGCGGCTTCTACGACCGGTGCAAGGACCGCATCGAAGGCGTATGCAACCGGAGCGCGGTGCCGGTTACGACCTTATCCGCGGATCACTCGGTCAGATGTTTCCTGTACGCGGAGCAGAGCGAGGGAGAAGCGATATGAAGAAAACAACGATTCTGAAAGTCGATAAGCTGAACAAAAACTTTCAAGTCAAGGCCAAAAACGCCCTGTTCGCGAAGCCGAAGCAGGTGCGCGTGCTGAACGATATTTCCTTCGAGCTGCTGGAGGGCGAGACGCTCAGCATCGTGGGAGAGTCCGGCTGCGGCAAGACGACGCTCGGGCGCTGCATCGTCAGGGGCATGAACGCTTCGTCGGGCCAAGTCGTCTACCGGGCCGATGACGGCAACGAAGTCGATTTCTTGCAGCTGCAGGGGAAGGACGCGAAGACGTACCGCAAGGATATCCAGATGATATTCCAGGATCCGTATGCCTCGCTTAGTCCGCGCATGAGCGTGTTCGACATTATCGCGGAGCCGTTGATCGCCAACTTCAAGCTAAGCAGGGCGGAGATCGAGGCGCGGGTGGCGGAGATCGCCGAGCAGACGGGCTTGAACGTAGCTTATCTGAAGAGGTATCCGCATGCGTTCTCCGGCGGGCAAAGGCAGCGCATCGCCATCGCGCGGGCGCTCATCACGAAGCCTAGACTAATCGTCTGCGACGAAGCGGTGTCGGCGCTGGACGTCTCGATCCAAGCGCAGATCATCAATTTGCTCAAGGATTTGCAGGAGCAATTCAAGATCACCTACATTTTTATCTCGCATGATCTGTCCATCGTGCAGCATATCTCCGACCGCGTGGCGGTCATGCATTTGGGCCGGATCGTGGAGCTCGCGAGCAGCGACGCGCTGTTCGGGACGCCGCGGCATCCTTATACGGAGGCGCTCATGTCGGCGGTGCCCCAGCCGGATCCGGCCTATAGGAAGGAACGGATCATTCTGGAGGGCGAGGTGCCGAATCCGGCCAACCCGCCGAGCGGCTGCCACTTCCATCCGCGTTGCGCGTATAAGACGGAGCGATGCTCGCGGGAAATACCGGAGCTGCGCGAGGTAGCCGAGCATCATTACGCGGCCTGCCACTACGCGGAACAATTGCAATTGCGCGGCGTGCATCAGGATAGCGCGGCGGCATTTTGAGAAGAGGTCAAGGGTCGTTATGGCAAAAATCGACGATGTAGCAAGGCTGGCCGGCGTCTCGAAAGGAACGGTATCGAACGTGTTCAGCCAGAAGAGGCCGACCAGCAAGAAGGTAACCGAAAGGGTATTGGAGGTATCGAAGGAGCTCAATTACGTGCCGAACCATATCGCGCGAAGCCTGGTGACCAAAAAAACGATGGCGATCGGGCTTACGATTCCGCACGGGAATTTTTTCTTCAGCGCGTTCCACAATCAGTTCATTAACGGAGTCGTGCTCGGGGCATCCGCCTACGGCTATCGGGTGCTGCTGGACATGATCGCGGCGGAGCAGGTGAAGACGCCTTCCCTCGCGAGCTACCCGATCGACGGAGCCATCGTGCTCGGACCGACGGAGGAGGACAAACGGATCCGGATGCTTCACCGGCACCGGGTGCCGTTCGTGACCGTCGGGAAGATCATGAACGAGGGGCTGCGGAACGGCCATACGGTGAACAACGACAATGCCCGCATCATGGAGGATATTTGCGATTATTTGGTCCGATTGGGGCATCGGAGCATCTTGTTCCTGAACGCGGGCAAACGGATGACCGTCGCCATTGAACGGACGGTAGCGTTCCTCCGCGCGCTGGACGAACGGGGCATTGCGGCCAAGCCGGAGCTGATCCGCTACAAGCCGGACATCCATTCGGAGAAGTATATGTCGTACGGCTACGACGAAGTTTACCGCGCGCTGAGCGGGACGGGGAGCGAAGTGACGGCGATTATCGCCGACGACGACCGCACGGCGCTGAGCGCGCTGAACGCGATCAAGGACGCCGGCTTGAGCGTGCCGGAGGATGTCTCTTTGTTCGTAATCTGCGGCGACCTAGCCATGATGAATCAAATGACGCCGCCGCTCGCCGGCATGGACTTGCGTCCTTCGGAGCTGGGCGGTCAGGCGGTGAAGCTTCTTATGCACAAGCTCGGCGTGCTGGAAGGGGGATACGCGGACAACTGGATCGTGGACAGCGGCATCGTCGAGCGAAGCTCATGCTCGCCCGCTCGGGCAAGAGGTTGAATGACAGGACCGGAATGGGGTGACCCCGGAGGATGGGAAACGTCGTATGGATGGCATTCGAGCAGTACGAATTTTATTTTCGCGTGCTGCTGAGCGAGTTTCTGGGCCTCCTGATCGGATTCGACAGAGCCCACAAGAACAAGCCCGCCGGGGTGAAGACGTATACGTTCGTGACGCTGGCCTCCGCCCTGATCACGATCGTCTCCATCGAGAGCGTCGTCGTCTACGCGCACGTCAGCGACCGCATCATGATGGATCCCATGCGCCTGACCGCCCAGATCGTGTCCGGGCTCGGATTCCTGGGAGCCGGACTGATCATGAAAGCGGGCTTCGAGGTAAAAGGGCTGACGTCGGCCGCCATGATTCTGTTCGCCGGCGGAGTTGGGATAGGGATCGGCGCCGGCTTCTACGGCATCGTTTTGTTCACGATCGCCGTCGCGTTTTTTTTCACCCGGGTCGGCGGCTGGATCGAGAAGCAAGAGCATAAGAAGCTGGAGGCGAAGAACGAGAGGAGCGGCTTCTCCGCATAAAATTTTCAAATTGAATAGACGTCAGAAATGATCCTTTAACAAAGCTGCTTGCCTATAGCAGCCTTGTTGAAGGATTTTCTTTTTTTGTAAGCGGCGGTGGTTCTATGGGGGTAGTTTGGGGGACACGCGGGGCTGTTCCCGTGTTAAGCTTTAGTTGTCGAAATGCGAACAAGTGTTCTTGCAAAAAGAATGGAACGCGGCTCGACGGCAATTCGATTAAGCGATAGCAGGAAAGGAGGCGATGGCAAGATGGCTGTTACGGCCAATAGCGTCAGGGAAGGAATGATCGCCATGTTGGCGGCCAGGCTTCCGGCATACGAGGTGCGAGGCGAAGCGCGGGCAGGCGGCGAGGCGCCGTGCTTATGGGTGGAATTGCAGGCCATGACGCAGACGCCGATGCTCGGGAGCATGTACAGCCGGACGTTCAAGTTCGGCGTTCAGTACCCGGGCCCGACCGGCGGTATCGGGACGGCTGCCGAGCTGCACGATGTAGCCGAGAAGCTGTACGAAGCGTTCGAAGGGACCGAGATCGGCGGCGTCCGGTACCGAACGGCGAACATGGGCCACGAGACGTCGGACGGCAAGCTGAAGTTTGGCTTCGAGATGACCGTTCGCCTCAAGAGGACGGAGCAGGAAGCGCCGAAGATGGGCAATTTGGAGCAGGAGGCCGGGATCCGATGAAGAACCGGGCGGCGAAGGACGAGCCCCTCTATACGAAGACGCAGCTGCTGCGCGGACGAGAGTGGAGCTCGAGAGAACGGGAACAGCTGATGGCCTTGTTAGCCGACGAAGGAAGTTATTCGGTTCAGCAGGCGAAACGAATGATTCAAACATTTGCGAATAGGAGAGTGGAATGAAATGACCGGAGGAAATTGGACGACAACGAACAAAGCAAGACCGGGCGTATACGTGAATTTTAAAAATGCGCCGCAAACGCTGGGGACGGTGGGCGAACGCGGCATCGTGACGCTGCCGGCGGTACTGCCATGGGGCGCAGCGAAGCAGATCGTGACGATCGAAGCGGGGGAGAACACGATGGAGAAGCTCGGTTACCCCGTGACGGCGCCGGAGCTGCTGCCGGTGCGCGAGGCGCTTAAGCGGGCCAAGACGCTTTTGTTATACCGCGTGAACGAGGGCGTAAAGGCTGCCGCAACCGCCGGCGAGCTGGTGGCAACGGCAAGATACGGCGGGACGCGAGGCAACGATATTACGGTCGTCATCGAGACGAACGTGGACAATGCGACGATGTTCGACGTCAGAACGCTCGTATCGGGCGCGGAGATGGACGCGCAGACGGTATCGAATGTAGCGGGACTCGAGGATAACGCGTGGGTGACGTGGAACGCGACGGGCAGCCTTGCGGCCAGCGCGGGCCTTCCACTGGCGGGAGGTTCCAACGGCACGGCTGCGGCGCAGGATTACGCGGACTATCTGGACGCGATCGAGACGCAGCAGTTCCATTCGATGGCGCTCTCCGCGACCGATGCCGACCTCAAGGCCGTGTTCGTCGCGTTCGTGAACGGTCTCCGCAATAACGAGGGACGAAAGTCGACGCTTGTCCTGGAGAACTATCCGGCGGCGGATAGCGAGGGCGTCATTAGCGTCAAAAACGGAGTCGTGCTGGAGAACGGAGCGACGTTGACCGCTGCGCAAGCGACGGCATGGGTAGCGGGAGCATCCGCCGCAGCTGGCGTTAGCGAGTCGCTGACGTACGCTGCGTACGACGGGGCGGTCGACGCCGCTCCGCGATATACGCATACCCAAACGTCGACGGCTCTGCAGAACGGCGAGCTCTTGTTCACGCAGGACGCCGGACGGGCGTTCGTGGAGCAGGACATCAACTCGTTCACGTCGTTTACGCCGGAGAAGGGACGCGCGTTCTCCAAGAATCGCGTCATCCGCGTGCTGGATGCGATCAACAACGATCTGTCCCGTTTGTTCGGCGCCTATTACATCGGCAAGGTGGCCAACGACGCCAACGGCCGCGCGCTGTTCAAAAACGAATGCGTCAACTACTTGACGGGGCTCGTGCAGCTTGGCGCGCTTCAGAACTTCGACGTCGGCGCGGACGTGGCAGTGCTGCCGATCGAAGGACAATCGGACGGCGTACTGGTGGAGCTGCGCGTGCAGCCCGTCGACGCCGTCGAAAAAATCTATATTTCCGTGGAGGTTAACTAATATGCCATACATGAATGTGGAAGATACGATCAGCGGCAAACAGGCGAAAGCGACGATCACGATCAACAACCAAGTGGAGGAATTGTTCTACGCCAAGACGGGCGAGGCGACCATCGAGAAGACGAAGGCCGACGTGCCGATGTTAGGCCGGACAGCTGTTGGCAAGAAGACGCTCGGCTGGACGGGGACCGGCACGCTGACGCTGTATTACGTCACGACCAAATATCGCAAATTAATGCAAGATTACGCGACGACCGGCAAGGACTTTTATTTCGACCTCATGATCGTGAACGAGGATCCGGCCTCGCGCGCCGGCAAGCAGACGGTGATTCTGAAGCGATGCAACCTGGACAGCGTGCTGCTGGCCAAATTCGATGCTTCGGGCGAGGATGCCATGGAAGAGGAAATGCCGTTCACGTTCGAGGATTTCACGATCGAAGACTCTTTTTCGGCGCTATAACACCATTCTAAGGAGGACATTGCAATATGAGCACGTTGCAGCAGTTTTTGAACAGGAACCCCGTCGACAATTTAACCGAAGAGGTCGTTATCTCCGATCGGTTCCGCGATGAAGACGGCCAACTGATGAAGTTCACGATCCGCGCCATGAGCGCGGACGACATGGCCGCCTACCAGAAGCGGGCGATGAAGATCAATCCCAAGAGCAAGGACCGCAAGGTGGAGATCGATTCCGGCGCCATTACGAAGGCTATCGTCGTCAACCATACGGTGAACCCAAGCTTCAAGGACGCGGAGAGCATCCGCGAGCTGGGCTGCCACGAGGCGGACGGCTACCTGCAGAAGGTGCTTCTTGCAGGAGAGATCGAGGAGCTGGCTAAGGAGATCCAGCGTATTTCCGGCTACAACGCGGACTTCGGGGAGCTCGTCGACGAAGCAAAAAACTAATTCGCGAGGGCGACAGCGACGCGAACTACGCGTACTACGCCCTCATGAAATTCCACATGCCGCCGCGCGAATTCATGAGCCAGACCCGCGAGGAGAAGGCGTTCATGATCGCTTGCATCCAGGAGCGGATCGCCGAGGAGAAGAAGCAGGCGGCGAGGCGGAAGTGACAAAGAAGGATATGCCGGGAGGGAGCCGCGGTCAGGTGGATGAAGGCCTGGCTCTTTCTCTAATCGGCATGGTAAGAAAGGAGGGAGAACATGAGCACAGCGGCAATCAACACGCGCCTCGTGCGTATCGAGGACGTCATTCAGAAGCAGCTTGCCGCTACCGAGAAAATGGTCGAGCGGGCCGAAAGTTTGTCCTTGCTCGGCGAGATCGCCAGTAAATTAATGGCGATCGAAAGCGCCTTGGCGGGATGGAACAAGAAGGCGGAGCAGAGCGGCAAGTCGCAGACAAACGCCGATCAATTGGCTAAACGAATTAAATCCGCTAAGAAAGCCAGGCAGAAGGAAGAACAGGCGGAGGAGACGGTAGCAGGTCAACAACGAAAAGGACGTTACAGCGGGAAAGAGGACAAGAAAGGTGGCGTGGATTTTGGCGACTTGGCCTCGGGCGCTTCGTTTGCCATAAATGCAGCTGAATTCGTCGGCACTATGCAGAAGGATGAAGCCGCGGCTCAGACGCAGGAGAAAGCGGCGGAGCAAGCCGCGGCCGAACAGGCCGCATCCGAGCAAGTGGCCGCGGAGCAAGCGGCCTCGGGAACGGCCGGAGCTGCGGCAGGTGCTGCCGAAGCGGGAGCAGGTGCTGGCGGAGCTGGCGCGGCAGGGGGGCAGGCGCCCTTTAACATGGATGAATTCATGACGTCCGCCCAGGAAGTGTCCACCCTGTATTCGGGCTTCATGAAGGACAACGCCGGCATAGCCAATCAAATCTCGACGTATTTGCCGGTCATTGATTCCATGTTCGACGGGCTTAACAAGGGGATCGCGGCTTATAACAAGTGGCAAGAGCTCCAGAAGATCGCGACGACGATCGTTACGTTTGCCATGCAGCTGCAGCAGTTGGCGGCATTAGGCTTGCGTGGCGCCTGGACCGCTTTGACGACGGCCATGAAGGCGAATCCGATGATTTTTATCGTGACGTTGCTGCTGGCGGTCGGAGCGGCGCTCATTCATTTATGGAAGACGAACGACACCTTTGCGCTTAACTTCCTGAAGATCTGGCATAACATTCTGGGCTTCTTCGACCAGGTCGCCATCTTTTTTTGGACCATTGCCGAAGCTCTGCTGCAGCCGTTCGTCTTGTGGGCGAAGACGATCGGACATATTTACGACGGAGTTATTAACGGAATTCTCGGCGGCATAAACAAGGTGCTTGGCGTCATTAACAAAATTTCGGGGAGCGACTTTAAAATCGACCTTGAGTTCAGCATGGAGAAATTCGCCGAGGATATGCTTGCCGGGGCGCAGGACAAGAAACAGAATGCGATTCTGCGGGCGCAGCGAAACAGGGCGAAGTGGGATCTGGAGGAAGCATCGTTCTTGGATAAACGGGCAGCCGAAAAGGCGGCCAAAGAGCTCGAGGCGGAGGAAAAGGCCCCGAATACGCCTGTCTATACGCCATCGCCAGCTCCCATACAAATCAGCGGAGGCCGCCTCGACGAAGTTGGGCGCGTGAACGACACGGTCGACATCAGCAGCGAGGATCTGAAGACGATGAGGGAGCTCGCGGAGCTGAAGAGCATTCAAAACTTCGTGACGCTGACTCCGTCGGTCAACGTGCAGACCGGCGACATTCGCAACGGCATGGACGTTAGCTCCATGGTACAAGCGATTACGGCGTCGCTGCAAGAAGAGATCGCGGCTTCGGCGGAAGGGGTGTACGCATGAGTTATTGGATGGAGTTAAGCTACGACAACCGCCGAGAATGGATCGTCATCCCCGTGCTGCCGGCTTCCATCGAGATGTCGGAGGGCGGGGCGGGATCGACGTTCAACGTGGCGGGACTTGGCGAAATCAACGTCATTAAGGACCGGAAGCTGTCCGAATACGGCTTTTCCAGTTTCTTTCCGGCGGAGGACTCGCTATTTCGGCCAGAGAATGGCTTGGCAGATGCCAAGGATGCTGCGCGTCCAAAGTTTTATTACAAGCCACCGTATGAATGCGTCAAGCTGATTATGAAGTGGATGGAGAGCAAGCGCCCTATTCGGTTTAAGTATCAAGGAGCAACGTTTGCGATTAACTCGCCAGTCAGTATCGAGTCTTTCCAATGGAAGGAGGTCGCCGGCGGGGGCGGGGATATCGATTATTCCATCAAGCTCAAGCATTACGTGTTTTACTCGGCTAAGAAGGTGACCGTACATGGCGGCCAAGCGACGCCGGATTCAAAGAAACGACCCGACGAACGCGAGCCTGTGAATACGTATACCCTTCAAGCCGGGGATTCATTGTGGAGAGTGGCGCAATTGCGACTTGGCGACGGAACGCGCTGGAAGGAAATCCAGACCCTGAACGGCATCAAGGATGCCGACCTCAAACAGCTGCCCATCGGAAAGGTGCTGAAGCTGCCATGATCGAGCTGCTGCTGGACAACAAGAACGGGAACGTGTGGGACGTCTCCGAGCTGCTGGTAAACATGAGCTGGCAGACGAGCCGGATCGGCAAAGCGGGCAGCCTGGACTTGACGCTGCTGAAAGGCGGGCTGTACCAATCGGCTGATTACCAGGTTCAGAACGGCGATGTCGTTCGGGCGAGGAAGGACGGGCAGTCGATCTTTTACGGCTATGTGTTCACGGTGGAAGACGGGCGCGGCGAGACGATTCGGATCAAAGCGTTCGACCAGATCCGGTATTTGCAGACGTCGGACCACTTTGCCTTCGAGAACAAACGGGCGTCGGACGTCATTCGCGCTATCGCTGCCAAGTATAAACTGAGGACAGGCACGATCGCGGAGACGCCTTACGTCATTCCCTCGTTAATCGGCAACGGTGAGAAGCTGCTGGATACATGTGCGAAAGCGTTGACGTTAACCCTGATCAACTCGGGCCAAATCTACGTGCTGTACGATGACTTCGGCTCGCTTGCCTTGCGGAACGTGGAGGATATGCTGGTCGACTTTTACATTGGCGATGGAAGCCTGCTGACGGATTACAGCTTATCGACGTCCATCGACGGGGAAACGTACAACCGGATCGTGCTTTATCGCGACAATCAAAAGACGGGCAAACGGGACGTATACGAGATACAGGATAGTGCGACGATCGCGAAGTGGGGCATGCTCCAGTTGTACCAATCCGTCGACGATAACAAAAATGCTGCCCAAATCAACGAGCTGCTGACGATGCTCTCGACGCTGCATAACCGGGAGTCGAAAACCATGCGTCTGGACGCGTTAGGAGATTTGAGGGTCCGGGCGGGCAGCTACGTTCGCGTGTATGTGGAGGAGCAGAGGATCAACGCGCCGTTTCTCGTTAACGAATGCACGCACAAATTCGAAGGCGCCGTCCATACGATGGCGCTGGATCTGAAGGTGATTTCATGAGCATGTTGGATGTAATCAAAAAAGCCGGCATTGGCGCGGTAGAAGCCGGGCAGCCCGTGCAAATCCAGTACGGCCAAGTCGCGTCGTTGCAGCCGCTCGGCGTCAAGGTGGACCAGCGGTTCACGCTGCCGGCTAGCGCTCTCGTTGTTTCGGAAACGCTGGCGCTGCGCGAGCTCGCCGTCGGGGACCGGCTAATCCTGCTTCGCATGCAGGGCGGGCAGCGTTATCTGGCGCTGGATCGGATGGTGAGTCCATGATTCCGACGGGAGCAGTAGTGGAAGCCGCAACCGGGAAGAAGGAGCTGCCTTCTCGAACTTGGCGGATTGATTTCGAGAGGGGACGTATCAACGGGATGACGGATGATCTGGAAGCCGTTCGGCAGGCTGTATTTAAGATTTTGCAGACGGAGCGCTTTAAGTATCTCATCTACAGCTCTGACTATGGCTGCGAGTGGAGAAGCTTGGTCGGACGAAGCTCCGCAGTGGTCTCCATGGAAGCCGGACGGATGCTGGAAGAGGCGCTCGGACAGGATGAAAGAATTGAAAGATTGGAGGGAATCGAGACGGTGTTGAGAGGCGATCAGGCTGAGATTAGATTTACGGTCGTCACTCGCCATGGCTCGTTTTCTTCTACTTGGGAGGTGATGACTTGATTGAAGCAACGACTATGGAACACATTATGGGGCGAATGCTGGACCGTATTCCAAGCGATCTGGATAAGCGTGAGGGCAGCGTGATCTACGATGCCTTGGCACCGGCAGCAGCGGAATTGGCACAGCTGTACATTGAGCTTGAATTGCAGCTCCGGCTTGCTTTCGGAACGACGGCCAGCGGCGAGTATTTAGCCCTGCGTACGGCGGACTACGGCGTGAATCGACAGATGGCCACTCCATCCCGTAGGCGAGCTTTGTTCTATGGCAGTGGAGATGTGCCGCTTAACGTTCCGATCGGCAGCAGATTTAATGCCGACAATCTGAATTACGTCGTCCGCGAGAAGGTTGCCGCGGGGGCTTATATTCTTGAATGCGAGACGCCGGGCGTGGCTGGCAATACGTATTATGGTCTTTTGCTTCCCATCGATTATGTAACAGGCCTTGAACGGGCGGAACTGGGAGAAGTGCTAGTACCAGGCGAGGACGACGAGTCGGATGAGTCGTTGCGAGCTCGCTACCTCCATCGTGTTCGCAATCCTTCCAGCGGAGGCAATGCGGCCGATTATCGGGACTGGGCCATGTCGGTCGCGGGAGTCGGCGGAGCAAAGGTGTATCCGTTATGGAATGGGCCGGGCACGCTGAAGGTTGTGATTGTAGATAGCGACAAGGGGCCAGCAAGCCCGACGCTTGTGGAGGAAACGGCGGAGCAAATCGAAACGAAGCGCCCGATCGGCGCGGCGGTAACGGTCGTATCTGCCACGGCGGCCCCGATCGAGGTGTCCGCTGTTGTCGTGTTGGCGGCTGGCTATACGTTGCAGGCCGTTACGGACGCTTTTGCCATGGCGCTCGAGACGTACTTCCGTTCCATCGCATTCTCCGCTTCTTATGTCAGCATCGCCGGTATCGGGGTTCTGTTGCTATCCGTGCCTGGCGTATTGGATTACTCGGGACTGACCTTGAACGGCGGAACGGGCAATGTTGCGCTAGATGACGAAGAGATTCCTACTCTGGCCGGCGCCGAATTGGAGGTATAGGCCATGTCCCATTCGGATGGTATAAATGTCGCGTCGCCAGATCTCATGGACTATCTCCCGGCTTACTGGCACGGTGTCCGCGATATGGCGGAGCTCCAGTCTACCCTGGCGGAGGAACTTGGAATTTCAATAACAGCTGCTGCCGATCTTGCGAATCAGTTCTACGTGTCTACCGCGACTTGGGGACTTGCATTCTGGGAGAAGGAGTTCGGCCTAATGACCGATCCATCTATGTCGTACGAATGGCGGCGAGAGATCATCATCGCCAAGTTGCGCGGACACGGCACGGTAACCAGGCAGATGTTGATCGGAGTGGCGGCGGCCTTTAGCGGTGGCGAGGTAGAAGTTATGGAATATCCGGATGAGCATCGGTTCGTCATTCGGTTTATCGGGGTGCTTGGCGTCCCGGCTAACATGAGCGGATTCATAGAGATGCTGGAGCAGATTAAGCCGGCGCATCTGTCTTATTCATTCCTCTATACCTTTACGACTTGGGATATGATATCGGATCTGAGCTGGGCTGATGCCGGAATGCAGACATGGGGCCAATTACGAACATATGAAGGAGGCTAACGTATGCAGTTAACGACGAATTTGAATTTGAAGAAGCCGGAGATTTCGGATAACGTCAACATTGAAGATTTTAACGGCAACGCGGATGTTTTGGACGCTGAGGTGACTAAGCCAGCAAGTGCGACTGAAGCAGGGCGGATGTCTGCGGCGGATAAAGTGAAGCTCGACGGCATCTCGGCCGGTGCTCAAGTAAACACCGTTGTTAGCGTGGCTGGTAAAACTGGGGCGGTTACCCTAACGAAGGCAGATGTGGGGCTTGGGAATGTGGATAATGTGCAGCAAGCTCCGCTGTCTCATGTCGGGTCGGGGGGCTTGGCTCATGCGGCGGCTACGACATCAGCAGCGGGCTTTATGTCCACTGCGGACAAGACGAAACTGGACGGTATTGCCTCTAGCGCACAAGTAAATCGTACACTTGCATCCCAGGCCCAAGCTGAAGCCGGTACAGACAATGTTACGGATATGACGCCATTGAGAACAGCTCAGGCGATTGCAGCCATTGCCCCCATTGACCACGTTGATGTATGGCTGGGCACGACTGGTGGTAGTGGCACAGCTTACACAACATCTGCAAACAGCAAACTAACAGCGTATGCTGCAGGACAAAAATTATCCTTTCAAGTGCATGCAGCGAGCGGTGCCAGTCCTACATTAAAGCCTGGAACGCTTGCTGCATTGCCGATCCGTAAACCTAATGGTAACGCGGCTAAGTTGGAATTAGGTGGATTGTATACAGTGATCGTAAATGTAGGCGCTACGGCTTTTATCTTACAGGGTGAAGGGGGGGAGTACGGAACAGCTGTCGCGGCTGAGGTGCTGGCGGGCAAGACAATTGCAACTGATGCTGGTATTGTGACAGGTACTATGGTGGATCGATCGGGAGATACAATGGCCTTATCAAGTTCGGCGAGTGGTACGACTTTACGATTACGCCCGTCTGCAGGATATCGCGACGGAGTAAATGACTATGTCACCTTGAACGATTCGAATTTCTTAGCGTCGAATATAAAAAAAGACGTTAATTTACATGGTATCACAGGTACATTCGATAAAGTTTACGGGAAGGACGATGTGCTGATTACAGGGAGTATTTTTTCTAATAAGAATCAACTTAGTGTACTTCGCACACCTAACAGTATCTTCGATAATCGTGTTCAGTCCCAACCGCTGTATATTGATAGAAACGGGGATTATTACAGTTCCGATCCTAGTATTTCGAACTCATTAGCCAGATATGACAATTATGATAATATGATTTGGAGTAGAGCAATTGGTCAAACATATCATTTGAAGATTGCACATGATAATACCTTAATCATCCACACTCCCAATAATAATACCTTAACAAAAATTACTAAAGATAATATTGTAGTTTATACTCGATCTATTAGTTTTGCTAATGGATGGACATCCTTTACTGAGGATAAAGATGGGAATTATATAGTAACAATTCCTAGTGAAGGTTATATAAGAAAGTATAGTCCGACGTTTGCATCCATTTGGTTTAAGCCGTTTTCCTTTATATTTAATCGTGGGAGTATTTTTGATAGTGATTCAAACGGTAACTTCATTGTTAACATGACTGGTGGCGGAGAAACACCATATACTTCTGATCCAACTCACTGGTATGGCTTCAATACATCTGGCACACAGTTATGGACTAAAACTGAGTTTCCATATGCAGTTACTTATGTTTACACTGTCTATTACAGGCATTCTACTTATGACTGGATGGAACGTTCGACGGGAAAATGGTGGAGAGTGCATTCATATGAACACAGTGCTAATAACAATTGTTTAAGAGCTTATAGCACGGTCACAGGTAATAATGTGGAAACAATTAATACGTTTCCCGATTATACCAATCTCACAATTGCTAATGGATACTGGATTTTGAATGATAGTTCAAAGTATCAAATAGTTACAGAAACCAATAGAGCAGTTTCTGCTCCGTACCCAAAGCCTAATAACGATATGAGTATATATCGAGTAATGCATGATGCAAATGGTGATTATATCGTATGGTGTAACTTTTCCGGCTCAAGTAGAGTGAAGATTGCAAATACAACTCATTATAGAATTTTAAACTAAGTGACAAAAGGCTCCGCCCCAACCGGAGCCTTATTTTTATGGAATCGAGGTGAACGGATGGTGAAAGACATTGCAACGTTTATCGCGGTTGTCGGGGCCATGTCCGGGATCAGCGGTATCTTTTTAGGCTGGATTGGGCGGGCCCGGGCGGCTAAGCAGGAGCTCAAGGACGACGTGCACCGGGATGCGCGGATTAGCGCCGATATGGAGTATATCAAGCGCGGGGTCGACGAGGTTCGGCTGGAGCAGAGAGCCCAAAGCAAGCGATTCGACGAGTTGTCCGAACGAGTAACGAGATTGGAAGAGTACACGAAGTCGGCCCATCATCGGATCGACCGCATGGAGCAAGGGGGAGGCCGCGCCTGACGTAGCCCCAGGGCTTTAGCCTTTCAAACAAACAGGCACAAACACTCCCCCAACACAACACATCAAGAAAGAAGGCGATATATTGATAGGAGATCCTAAACCACTCCTGATTCTAGACCCCGGTCATGGAGGAGCCGATCCGGGGGCAAGCGGCAACGGCATCGTGGAGAAAGCGATGACGCTCGCCATATCGCTCTACCAATTCGACCGCTTCCGCGAGCTTGGCATCCGAACGGCCTTGACCCGCAATAGCGATACAACGCTTGAACCTGGCACACGAGCCGAAACAGTCAAACAAAGCGGAGCCAGCTACTGCATCAGCAATCACATCAACGCGGCTCCATCCATCGCCGCAGCCGGTGCAGAGACGATTTACAGCGTGTACGCCAATGGCAAAACGGCAAACCAACTGCTAGACGCTATCGTCCAAGCCGGCCAGCCGCGCAGGCGCGCTTTCTCTCGCTCCAACGAATCGGGAAGAGACTACTACTACATGCATCGCAATACAGGGAAGGTCGAGACGATCATCGTCGAGTATGGTTTTTGCACAAGCTCGCAGGATGCCGAGAGGCTTAAGCGTAACTGGCGAGCTTACGCGGAAGCCGTAGTCAGAGGCTTTTGCTCCTCGATCGGTCATCATTACAGTCCACCGGTTAGCTCACCAATAGAAGTCCCGGATACAGCACAGCCCGTCACCTCCATCAAGGACATTCAAGGCCACTGGGCGGAGTCCTCCATCGTCAAAGCGTTGCAAACCGGGACACTGACCGGCACATCCGCGAATCGATTCAGCCCTGACGAGCCGATTACCCGCGCGCAACTCGCCGTTTTGCTAGACCGTTTGAACCTACTCGACAAGGAGGCGAAAGCCGCGCGATGATGAACGACATCCTCTATTATATTCAAGAAGAAGCGCTGGCTCTTATGCCGGCGCTTTTTGTTATCGGCCTGCTGCTCAAAAATTCCCCGAAGGTCGCGGACTGGACCATCCCTTGGATTCTTCTTGCATGCGGCATAGCTGGAGGGATATTCCTGCTGCAGTCGCCGTTTGAAGGCATTCTTCAGGGCATCCTCGTAACGGGAGCGACGGTGCTGACGCATCAGTTGATCAAACAAACCAATGAGCGATGATCTCCATGAAGAAAAGCCGCCGCATAAACTCCGTACAAACGGACAATACGCGACGGCTTCTATTTTATTTTGTAGGTATGTTTAATCTCTCAACCTACGTCCCGCAAAACGTCCGATAAGGTCCGCAAGCTTCCGGAACCGTCGCGTATTCTGCTTGTTCCGGCGTATGCGCATAAGGATCAGCCAACGTCCGCAACAAATTCTCCATCACGCTCAAGTCGCCTTCGACAGCCGCCTCAAGAGCTTCCTCGACCCGATGGTTGCGCGGAATGACGGCTGGATTGCTGGATTTCATCAACGCAAGCGAATCATCCTCCGCCTCGCGATGTCTACTCTGACGCTCTTGCCACCGCACCTTCCAAGCGGCTAACGCCTCATCCGCCCATAATCCCTCGCCATCCATCCGTCCGAACGTCAGCGCCACGAACGTATTCGTATAGTCGGCGCGATGCTGCTGCAACAGGCCGAGCAAGTCCTTGAACAATGTTTCGTCCTCATCCTCGGAACCGAACAATCCCAGCTTGCCGCGCATCCCCGCCATCCAGTGGCCGTGATACAGATCCGTGAACTCGCGCAGTGCGTCCTCGGCGAGCTTAACCGCCTGCTCCTCGTCGTCATGCAACAGCGGCAACAGCGACTCTGCCAGACGCGCCAAGTTCCATACGCCGATATACGGCTGATTGCCATAGGCGTACCGGCCGTTCGCATCGATTGAGCTGAACACCGTCTTGGGGTCATAGGAGTCGAGAAACGCGCAAGGTCCGTAGTCGATCGTCTCGCCGCTGATGGTCATATTGTCAGTGTTCATGACGCCATGGACGAAGCCGACGAGCATCCACCGCGCGATCAGCTCCGCCTGACGGGCAATAACGCCGCGCAGCAGCGCCAAATATCGGCCGTCATCCAGCGGGATGCCTGGATAGTGCCGCTGCAGCGCGTAATCCGCCAGCGCGTAGAGCGCCTCGGCGCCGCCCCAGTTGGCTGCGTATTGGAACGTGCCAACGCGCAGATGGCTGGCCGCGACGCGGGTCAGAACGGCGCCGGGCAGCACGGTTTCGCGATAGACGGGCTCGCCCGTCGCCACGACGGCCAGGCTGCGGGTCGTCGGGATGCCCAGCCCGTGCATCGCCTCGCTTATGATGTATTCGCGCAGCATCGGTCCGAGGGCGGCCCTTCCGTCGCCGCGTCTGGAGTACGGCGTAGCCCCGGCGCCTTTGAACTGAATATCGAGCCTCCGGCCATCCGGCGTGAGCTGTTCGCCTAGCAAAATGGCTCTGCCGTCCCCCAGCATCGTGAAGTTTCCGAATTGATGTCCCGCGTAGGCCTGCGCAAGCGGCAATGCGCCCTCGGGTATCAAATTGCCCGCTAATACGGCAACGCCCTCATCGCCGGATAAAACTCCGGCATCCAGCCCAAGCTCGCCTGCGAGCGGCTTGTTGAACGCGACAAGCTGCGGCTCCCCGACGGGAGTCGGCTTTTGCTCCGTAAACAAGGTCGACGGCAGCTCGGCATACGTATTCTCGAAGCTCCAGCCTGCTGACCGCGACCGGTCATGGTTATCTTGCATCTAATCACCCGTAGATTGAGACATGTATTCCTTATAGTATACCTCTTTCGCGGCAACATTCGAAACTTCCCGAAGACGAAGCGCTCTCCACCTCAAGTTGAAACCTAATCCCTTCATGAACCGCATGATCAACGTGTCTTGTCTTTTTTGGATATAGTATACTGATTGTATATGCGATTTCCCTATTATTGGACGAAAAGAGGATGAACATGCCCTTTCATTATTGGCGTTCGGACAGACTGTCGTTAAGAGCGCTGCAATCATCGGATATTACCTTGTTTCAAGCGCTGGATGACGAGGTGAACCGGCTGGTGGACATGATCCACTTCCCTCAATCTCCGGAGAAGCAGGTTCAATGGTTGGAGGCGGAGCAGCGCAATCGGATGGGAGACGCGTTCCGGTGGGTGGCCGAGACCCATGACGGGGAGCTCGTGGGAACGATCAACACCTTTGCCTGCAACAAGCGGTACGGCAACTTCAAATACGGAATTTCTCTGCTGCCGGAGCATCGGTCGAAAGGCTATGGAGCGGAGATGATCGTATCGGTGCTGCGCTTCTACTTCCACGAGCTGAATTACCATAAGGCAACGCCGCATGTCTATTCGTTTAACCCGGCTTCGATTAAGCTCCACGAGAAGCTAGGCTTCGTGCAGGAAGGACGCCTCCGGGACATGATTTATACGAACGGAGAGTATCACGACGAAATTCATTACGGCATGACGGCCCAAGAATTCGAGCGGCTATACGGGAAACAGGATATATTGAGTGTTGACAGAACCGTCTAAAAAAGGGACTATTTAGGTAGTGGATCGAAATACAACCGTATGATCGCAAAATGCCATGTAATGGCTGCTTTCCCATGGTGGCAAGCGTCGCGAAACAGGGAGGAACGCTCGGATGAATTGCGACTGGATCAAACGGATCTTGCACATCGTTATTTTCGTGGGCTGCGCCTGGATTTGCTTGGAGCTTTTCCTTAGAGCCGTTCCGCTGGCGGGACTCATCTTGACGGGGCTCGGCTTCGTCATGTTAAAGTTCGTGGACGAGGTCGAGGAGTATTCGCTTGCGGTGAGAAGCGATCTGAGCAAGCTAACTATGCGCGTGCAAGCGCAAGAGCAACAGCTGCAGCAACAGCGACGCGAGGTCTAACATGCAGAGGCGGCACCAGGGCCGCCTCTTTCATCAGAATATAAACCGCCCGATGATCATCAGCGCGAGGCCAAAGATCGCGGCGCCTCGCTTAACGCTTCGATTGTCGCTAGGTCGCAGAAACAAGCAGATGACAAAACCGATCGGCAGCACCAAACCGTTAATGGCGATATAGAAAGAACCTAGGAAATAATAACCGACGAGCTTCAAGGCAAGCAGGTCTTCGTCGCGCTCCCTGCCGTTGTACAAGATGACGATGCCTACTACGAGCACGATCAGCCAAAGAAAAAAGTACATACCCATTCCTCCTAGTCGCTGGAAGTCATAGTCATACCCGAGTATACGCTAATTCTATCTATTAGTTTCCATAATCAGGAATACGAGGCTAGGCCAGCTCGCTAAAGGAGGAAGAATCGCGATAAATAATCAGTCCGATCGCAATCGCAAACTCCACGAATCCCAGCCGGCAAGGCCGTTCATACCCGAGGAGCCTTACAAGGATGATCATCTGGAAGGCCTTCGGCGGGCAGAAGGAGGCGGACCGATCCGCAGGGTGGACATGAATCAAATGCCGAAGCCGCTTCGTTATTTCGGATACGCCATTATGACTGTCATGCTATTAGGCGTAGCGGTTATGATCGTAAGCGGTTATTTAAAGTAACGACTGAACTAAAAAATCCGCCTTTCCAACTTCCTAAGAGGAAGCGGGAGGGCGGATTTTTGCACGATTGCAGCTTAAGCTTTAGGCTTAACCGGCCACCGTGTTGTACGTCATGATCCAGATCGAGCCCGCGACGATCGTCAGCATGATGACGAGGCCGAAGATGAGCGCGATCAGGTTGAAGCGAGGTTTCTCCTCGTCCCGGATGTGCATGAAGAACAGGAGCTGCACGGCGAACTGCAGAATCGCCATAACCAGGATGATCAGAGTGTTCACTTGCTTGCTGAACATGTCGTTCATGACGACGGCGAGCGGGATGATCGTGAGAACGATCGACAGGATGAAGCCGATGACGTAAGACTTCAGCGAGCCGCTGTGGCCGCCGCCGTGCGCGTCGTGGCCATGTCCGTGCCCGTTGCCCGCAGAGGCGTTATGGTTGTTGGCCATCTTACATCACCCCCATCAGGTAGACGATCGTGAAGACGAAGATCCAGACGACGTCGAGGAAATGCCAGTACAAGCTGATGACGTTGACCTTGCGTTTCGTCACGTCGGTAATGCCGCGTCTTGCGAGCTGGATGATCAGCGCCGTCATCCAGACGAGGCCGACCGATACGTGAAGCCCGTGCGTGCCGACGAGCGTGAAGAACGAAGACCAGTAAGCGCTCGTGCCGATCGTGGCACCTTCATGGACCAGGTGGATAAACTCGGTTACCTCGAGATAGATAAAGGATGCGCCGAGCAGCGCGGTAATGATAAGCCAAGTTATCAGCCCTTTTTTGTTGCCGCGGTTCATCTCCAGCAGCGCGATGCCGCTGGTGAAGCTGCTCGTGAGCAAGATGAACGTGGAAGCGATGATGCCCGGCAGCTCGATCAGATCGGCGCCCGTCGGGCCGCCCGCCGTGTTGAAGCGGAGGACCACGAAGGTGGCGAAGAGCGTGCCGAACAGGATAACGTCGGTAATCAGGAACAGCCAGAAGCCGAATACCTTCATGCCTTCTTGGTCGTGATGGTCATGTCCGTGGGCGTCGTGGCCGCCGTGCGCGGCATGACCGCCGCCGCCATGGCCATGGGCCGCGGCAAGAGGCTGGCTCTTGCCGCCGGACAGAAATTTGTTCAGTAGTGCCATTAGTGAGCCCCCCTTGCCGCGGCTTCCGTACGCCGCACTTCATCGACAGGAATGTAATAATCGGTATCGTAGGTGAACGATCTTGCCAGCATGCACGCGATGACGCCGGCCATGCCGGTGAATATCATCCACTTCCAATCCCAGACAAAGCCGAAGCCGGCAACAAACCAGCAGAGCGACATGATGAACGGGATGCCGGAGTTTTTCGGCATGTGAATCGGTTCCAGCGGAGCCTGCTCCGCCGCGATAACCTCGGGAGCGTCTTTCTCGCCCCTGAGGGCGCGCTGTTTTTTCTCCCAGAAGTCGTCCTGGCTTGTCACGACGGGCAGTCTGGCGAAGTTGTACATCGGCGCCGGAGAAGGAATCGACCATTCCAGCGTGCGCCCGTCCCACGAGTCGCCGGATTTCTCCTTCTTCAGGAACTTGATGCTGTGCGCGATCTGCCAGACTTGGAAGATAAACGCGATCCCCATCAGGAACGCCCCGACGGTGGACACGACGTTAAGCGGCTGCCAGCCCATATCGAAGTTGTATTCGTTGAAGCGGCGCGTCATGCCCATGAGGCCAAGCGCGTATTGCGGCATGAAGCAGACGTAGAAGCCGATATTCCAGAACCAGAACGCCCATTTGCCGAGGCCTTCGTGGAGCTTGAAGCCGAACATTTTGGGCCACCAGTAGTAGAGACCCGCGAAGTAGCCGAACACGACGCCGCCGATCAACACTTGGTGGAAGTGGGCGATCAGGAAGTAGCTGTTATGGAACTGGAAGTCCGCCGGAGCAACCGACAAGAGCACCCCGGTCATGCCGCCCACGACGAAGCACGGGATAAAGGCGATCGTCCAAAGCATTGGCGTCGGGAACGACAGCTTGCCTCGGTACATCGTGAACAGCCAGTTGAACACCTTGACCCCGGTCGGGATCGCGATAATCATGGTCGTGATGGCAAAGAACGCGTTGACGTTCGCGCCGGAGCCCATCGTGAAGAAGTGATGCGCCCAGGTAAAGAACGAGAAGAAGCTGATGGACATAAGCGCGAATACCATCGATTTGTAGCCGAACAGCTTTTTCTTGGAGAACGTGGCGACGATCTCCGAGAAGATGCCGAATGCCGGCAGGATAACGATGTATACCTCGGGATGACCCCACATCCAGATGAGGTTGAGGTACATCATCGGATTGCCGCCGCCGTCGAGCGTGAAGAAATGCGCGCCGAGATAACGGTCAAGGAATAGCAGGAACAGCGTAACCGTCAGAATCGGGAAAGCGAACATGATCGTAACGCAAGACGACAGAACCGACCAGACAAACATCGGCATTTGCATCAGCTTCATGCCTGGGGCGCGCATTTTGAGAATCGTGACGACGAAGTTGATGCCCGTCGCGAGAGAGCCGATACCGGATATCTGAATGCCCCATATATAGAAGTCTTGGCCGACGCCCGGACTGCCCGAGAGCTCAGAGAGCGGCGGATAAGCGAGCCAGCCCGCATCGGGAGAGCCGCCGATAATGAACGAAACGTTGAATAGCATCGCCCCGAAGAAGAACATCCAGAAGCTAAGGGAGTTCAGGAACGGGAACGCGACGTCTCGCGCGCCTATCTGGAGCGGCACGACGATATTAAACAGGCCGAACATAAGCGGCATCGCCATGAACAGGATCATGATGACGCCATGCGTGGTGAATATCGCGTTGTAATGGTCCGCGTGGAGGAACTCGAGCTCCGGCGCGGCGAGCTGAACGCGCATCAGCAGGGCGTCGACGCCGCCGCGGAAGAGCATCAGAATCGATGCGATAATGTACATGATGCCGATTTTTTTATGATCGACGGAAGTGAGCCACTCGGTCCAGAGCCACCGCCACTTCTTGAAATAGGTGAGCGTGAAGACGATCGCCACGAGCGTCAGCGCGATGGACACTTGAGCGCCGAGAATGAGCGGGTCGCCCGTCACGAAAAACTCGGATGAAAATTGTTTAATTTTATCCCACATGAAGCTTTCTCCTTTCGTATGAGCGGGCGCTAGTGCCCGCTATCCCCGCTTTGACCGTGATGGGCATGAGCGCCGCCGCTGCCGTCTTCGACGTATTGCGTCACGATGTATTGGAACAGTCCTTCCGGGAAGCTCGAGAACAGCTGTACATCGGAACGTCCGGGCTGTTTCAGCTTCTCGTAACCGTCCAGCGTCAGTGCAGGAGAATCGCCTTTTACTTCTTGTACCCAAGCTTCGTACTCTTCATCCGAAACGGCTTCCGCGTTAAACGTCATTTGGGCAAAATCCTCGCCGTTGAAGTTAGCGCCGGAGCCGTAGTACGTACCCGGTTCGTCGGCTTGCAGATACAAAGTCATCGCCATGCCCGACATCGTGTAAAGCTGTCCGCCGAGCTGCGGGATCCAGAAGGAGTTCATCGCCTTGTCGGAAGTCAGCTGGAACCGAATCGGCGTGTCCTCGGGTATTTTGATATAGTTGACGGTCGCAATGTCTTCGCCCGGATACGTGAACAGCCACTTCCAGTCCAGCGACGTTACTTCGATCGTAATCGGCTCTTTGGCGGATTCAAGCGGCTTGGACGGCTCTAGCTTGAACGTGTAGATGGCCGTTATGACGGCGAGCGCGACGATGATGACGATCGGAATGGTCCACCAGGTCACTTCCAGCTTCGTGCTGTGTTCCCATTCTGGCGTATAACGCGCCTTGCGGCCCGGACGATCGCGGTAGCGCCATACGATGATCGCGGTCAGAATCAGGACGGGTACGATAATGACGGCGCATAGAAGGGTGGAGATGATGATCAGATCCTTCTGATGCCCTCCGATAGGTCCTTTGGGGTCAAGCACGAGGTACTGCTCGCTGCTGCAGCCCGAGATCACGGCAACCATCGCCAGGAAGAGCGCTGTTGCCAGCATTCGATAATAACGTCTCATTGCGGTTCCACTCCTCGATTTCATTAGCTTGTGAATAATGTAACAAATCCAAGCATGAATAACACTAGGGTGAAAGACGATGTAAATAATTCGACTAAGTTCCGTCAAAGTTCCGACACGAGTCGGTCACGAGTTAGACAAATGAATGATTTTCCCAATTGGAGCGGGTAATTTACAGCCCTTTGGGACATTGGAATTACCTCAATATGTACCTCGTTTTTAGTGGTGTGAAACAGGGGGAGGCGGGCGCGGGGGCGTAGGGGCGGAAGGTGGAGGTGGAGGGATAAGTCGATGCGTTCGACTCAAAGGCGGCGAGTGGTTGCATTCGGAGCAACTAGGTAGCTGGCATCGACTTAAATCCGCCGCATGACCTCGTTCGGAGCAAGTAGGTAGCTGGCATCGACTTAAATCCGCAGTATGACCTCGTTCAGAGTGAATAAGTAGCTGGCATCGACTTAAATCCGTCGCATGGCCTCGTTCGGAGCAAGTAGGTAGCTTGCTTTGACTTTATCATCCGTTCCGTGCCCCTTATCCAGCCTGAAGTACTCCGTAGGTGGTTTCCCATTTCTACATGATGCGTTTAAAGTCGAATGTCTAAGTCGCCATCATGACGGCGCAAAGAGAAGCGAGGCAGCAGTCACTGCCTCGCTTCTCTTTAGGGTTAACCATTTTGTCGTGTTGTTCATTCATGTGCTACGTTCGCGCTATTCGGAAAATGGGTCGTTTGACTTCGTTATCTCCGACTTCCACGCGTGAACGAGACTGATCGCCGTGCCAATGACATAGATGTGAACGCTGCCGATCAGGAAACCGATGCCGACCATAAGGCCGATATTCTTATCGCTGAAGTGGCTCATATTAATGAGGCAAAGAATGACGCCTATGCTGAGGACGCCCCAAGCGATGAGGGTCATAACGTTCACAAGACGTTTAACGTCCGATTTGGTCGGGCCAAGAGAGCTTATCGTTGCGGTTTTCGTTGTCATATGAAACACTCCTAACTACATGTAAGTGCTTACTTATTACCCACTATACCACATATTATGTCGTTTGTTCAAAGAAAATTCACGATTTGAACATAAATTGGACAAAAAACGGCGAATGGTTACCCGGAACCCGAAAAAATCGGGGTAGAAGTCCACACGGACCGGTTTACCGTGCTGGAACCCGGAAAAATCGGGATAGAAGGCGCCGCGAAGCGGTTTACCGCGCTGGAACCCGAAAAAAGAGACTGTCGATTCATTGCGAGTAACGGAGCGGAAACGTTCTACTCTCGCTAACGGACCGCAGAGACTCTTATTGCAGCCTTTTCGTGATATTGAAAGTCTAACGGACTCAGATGACACTGATATGAACGAAACCTGTCAAGCGTCTGTGTCGCTCCTACGTTTTTGACGCACTTGAATAAGGGTCTGTCAATTTATTT